>Ga0210383_10000004_pt1 | contig 428412 bp, 366 predicted proteins | sample IncBWC14OmetaG_FD_160072 | JGI IMG/M metagenome (GOLD analysis project Ga0210383, IMG submission 160072) | Forest soil microbial communities from Barre Woods Harvard Forest LTER site, Petersham, Massachusetts, United States - Inc-BW-C-14-O ...
GACCCCCTCCCCGCGCCCCCCGTCCCCGCGACCCCACCCCCGCGACCCTACTCCTGCCGCCCACTTTGACGCGGGCGCGGGATGTGTGTCCGCCAAAGTCTCGGCTAACTGCGGCGAATTCGCCATAGTTAAAAGTCCCGCCGTTTAACACATGTCTCCCCCTCCCGGCTACGTTCAATCGGGAAATTCGGCCGATTTTTCGTACCTTCGCGCGGATTTTTAAAGGAACAAATTATCAAATGATCAGAGTGAACAATGTGACCCTTTCTTTTGGCAAAAGGGTTCTTTTTGACGAAGTCAATCTCAGCTTTACGAAAGGGAATTGCTATGGTGTTATCGGCGCCAACGGGGCGGGAAAATCGACCTTCCTGAAGATCCTGGCCGGCGATATCGAGCCGACGAAAGGATCGATCGAAATCACACCCGGCGAGCGGATGGCCGTTCTCAACCAGAACCACTTTGCGTTTGACGACCAATCCGCCCTCCATACCGTGCTCATGGGTCACGATCGCATGTGGAAGGTGATGCAGGAACGCGACGCGATCTATGCGAAGGCCGACTTCACCGAAGAAGACGGTATCCGCGCGGGCGAACTGGAAGGGGAATTTGGCGAAATGGGCGGGTATACCGCTGAAAGCGATGCCGCCGCCCTCCTCAGCGATCTGGGCGTCCGGGAATCCCTTCACGGAACGCTGATGCGGGAGCTCCCCGGCGCCATCAAGGTCAGGGTGCTCCTGGCACAAGCGCTCTTCGGCAACCCCGACATCCTGATCCTCGACGAACCGACCAACGATTTGGACGTTGAAACCATCAACTGGCTGGAGAACTTCCTGGCCGGCTATGAGAATATCGTCATTGTCGTTTCACACGACCGTCACTTCCTTGATGCCGTCTGCACCCACGTCGCGGACGTCGACCGCCAGAAGATCAAGATCTTCACCGGCAACTATACGTTCTGGTATGAGTCTTCCCAGCTGATGGCGCGGCAGCTCAACGACAAGAACAAAAAAACGGAAGACAAACGTGCGGCCCTCCTGGAGTTCATCGCCCGGTTCTCGGCCAACGCCAGCAAATCCAAACAGGCCACCTCCCGGAAGAAAGCCCTGGAAAAACTCACCATCGAAGAGATCGAACCTTCCAACCGCCGCTATCCCGGCATCATCTTCAAACAGCTGCGGGAGGTTGGCAACCAGATCCTCAATATTGAAAAGCTCGGCAAAAAAGCCGAAGACGGCAGATGGCTGTTCTCCAACGTTACCTTCAGTGTCAGCAAGGGCGACAAGATCGCTTTTGTCAGCAAGGACCATCTCGCACTGGCTACCTTTTTCAACGTCATCAATGGATTGACCGCACCCGACAACGGGAAATTCGAGTGGGGGACAACGGTTACCAAGGCGTATCTGCCCAACGACAATAGTGAATATTTCACCGGCGAACAGATCAACCTGATGGACTGGCTGCGGCAATTTGTTCCGCCCCACGTCACGGATGTGGACGAACCGTTCCTGCGTGGCTTTCTCGGCAAAATGCTGTTCAGCGGCGATGAGGTGCTGAAGAACACCCACGTCCTATCCGGTGGCGAAAAGGTCCGCTGCATGATCAGCCGGATGATGCTCCAGGACCCCAACGTAGTCATCCTCGACGAGCCCACCAACCACCTCGACCTCGAGTCGATCCAGGCCTTCAACGAAAGCGCGAGCAATTTCAAGGGGATCGTCCTGCTGACCTCACATGATCATACGTTCCTCCAGACGGTCGCCAACCGCGTGATCGAGCTGACGCCTTCCGGCATAATCGACCGCCTGATGACCTTTGACGAATTCCTTGAGGACGCGCGTGTAAAACAGCTGCGGGAGGAGATGTATCCGCGGGAAGCGCTGGCAAATGCCTGATCACCTCGCCGGACGGCTCCAGTACTCTGCGTTTTCTCCACCCTTCCTCCGGGCGGCCGCCCATAACCGGTAGGTGATGCCGAAGAATATCATGCGGGCTTTCGTGGCGTCGTTAAATTGCAGGTAGCTGGTGACCTGCCGGAAGGTATAGTGAAAGGTAAAGTTGAAATACATATAGCGCAATTGATCTCCGTTCGTATTGTCAACAATCCCCGGATTGCTGTAGCTATTACCCAGCGCCCAACCCAAAGCCCACTTGAAACCGAATTCCCCGGTCCGGTTATGCGCCACAATTTCGGAGGTCAGCCCCACCGTCGCGAAGGTTGGACTTCGGTTGATCAGGGTGGCGATCGAGTCGGGCATCTCCCTCCGAACCGCAAGATAATTCCCATATTCCCGGGTCACCGACGTTTCCAGACCCAGATACCGCCATTCGCCGCGTCTGAACGACATGACGCCGTTGACGCCACCCTGGAACCCGACGCCACCAAAGGAATAACGGCCGGAATAGGTATTCAGCTGCGCCGCTGTCGGCAACGCAGTATTGGGAGTAAGGGAGTAGCCATATCCGGTGTCTACCCGCCAACTGCCCATGGTATAGTCACCGAGCGTTAGCCCCAGCCCATAGTGGAACTGCACATTGTCGTACTGATGCGCGGCATGAACGCTCAGGTGCAGCGACCAGAGATAATCCGTGCCGAAATCATTTGCCGACCCGTTGGAATACGTCAGGCTTGAATAGACGGCTGTGTGAATACTGTCGCCCGCTTTTGGGATTGGATGGTATTCAAGGTTGTTCCCGTTGAAAGGACTGACAAAAAAAGCCTGCCGGACAACACAGCCCGGCAGGATCGCCGGGCTGATGGCTAGAACAAGGTATAAATAACTCTTAAGGGGCATAAGCAGCTGTTTCTCGGGATATCTGACAAGACGAATTCTCAAAACGTTGCCCTCTGGTCAAAAAAACCCCCTAACCCCCTGATTTTGTCTCATTTGATGCAATAAATCCATTTTTTATGCATTTAATCAAAAACCCCGCTCGTTGTTGGTCAAAGGACTGCTTATACTGGTGTTGATTGGCTGCGGTTTTTGCCTTAGGGTAAGCGCTCAGCCACCGGTCAAACCGACGACCGCTGACACCCTCAAATCAACGCCGACCGACACGACCAAACCAACTCCCGCTGACACCCTCAAATCAACGCCGACCGACACGACCAAAACCGACACAACCCCAACCCATACCGATACGACCAAACCGGCGGTCCCCGACAGCCTTACCCCGATCCTCCTTCCCCGCATCAACTTCATCGATCCTGCAACGGATACGATTGGTCCATCTCCTGCCGATACCGCCCGCTCCAGACCCGACAGCCTCGCTCTCACCCGTGACTCCCTTCGCCGCCGGGATTCCATTCGCCAGGCCGACTCCATCCGCCAGGCCTTCTACGTCCCCGGCGCTGCCGCCCTCCAGCACCAGATCGACTCCGCCAACGCCGCCTCCACACTCTCGGGGACCAACGCAGTAGACTCCCTCAAGCTTCGCATGGACGCCGCATTGGCCGCGGCTGCCAACCAGCAGCGACCCAACAGCCCCCCCGGCAGCATGGCCGGCCTGACGCATACCAATACCTCCCCCGCCTATACCCCCGGAACCGGCGCCTCTCCGCCCGGCACCGCGAGCCCGCCGGTCGGCCCCCCCGCCATCCTTCCCGGGCGTCAGCAGGGCCCAGCCCCCGCTTTTGCCCGCAGAAACGGCCCGCCGTCCTTCTCCAACTACCACCGCAAAACGATTCCTGTCCACGGCGGCCAGACGACCCTCGATACGCTCAGCATCGTGCCGGGAACCTTATCCATCCGCGACGTCGACACCGGCGCCTACCGCCTGGACTGGGTCAACAGCAGCCTCAACTGGCAACATCCGCCCGGAAGAGACAGCGTTATCGTCTATTACCGGACTTTCCCTTATAAGCTGAACGCCGCTGGCCGCCGGTTCAACTACGACAGCATCATGAACTATTTCCTCGTCCGACCCTATGACCCGCGCCGCTCAGCCAACGGCGCCGATGACAATTTCTTCAACTTCGGCAATATCGCCTACAACGGAAGCTTTGGCCGGTCCATCAGCTTCGGCAACAGCCAGGACGCCGTCGTGACCTCCAACCTCAACCTTCAGATCAGCGGCTATCTCGCCGATAGCATCCGTATAGAAGCCGCGATCACCGACAACAATATTCCCATCCAGCCCGACGGCACCACAGCCGATCTCAATGAGTTCGACAAGATCTATCTTCAGTTCTCCCGCCGGAACTGGGCGCTCACGATGGGGGATATCGACCTCAGACAAAACCAGAACTACTTCCTCAGCTTTTACAAACGGCTGCAGGGCGCCAGCTTCGAGACCACCGAAAAGATCGGCGACCACATTACCAATAAAGTGCTGACCAGCGCGGCGATCGCCAAGGGGAAATTCAACCGCAATATCTTCGAAGGCCAGGAAGGCAACCAGGGCCCGTATCAATTGACAGGCGCCAACAATGAGGCGTTCTTTATCGTTCTGGCCGGCACCGAAAAAGTCTTTATCGACGGCCAGCTCATGCAGCGTGGGGAGAATGCTGACTATATCATCAACTATAACACCGCGCAGGTTACGTTCACCGCGAACCGCCTGATCACCCAGGACGCACGGATCCAGGTTGAATTCGAATACGCCGACCGCAACTATCTTAACGTCAACCTCTATCTCTACGACGAAGCGCATATCGGCGATAAGCTGAAGCTGCGGATGGGGATCTTCAGCAACAGCGACGCCCGTAACTCCCCGATCGACCAGACCCTTACCCCCCAGGAAACTACCTTCCTGGCCGGATTGGGTGATAGCATCCAGCACGCCTATTTTCCCGTCGCTAATATCGACACGTTCGCCCCGGGCAAGATCCTCTACCAGAAAGTAGATACCTTCTACAAGAATGCTGCCGGCCAGATCATCCAGGACTCGATCTACGAATTCTCCACCAACCCGGCGGTGACGCTGTATAACCTGAGCTTCGCCAACGTCGGCCAGGGTTATGGGAACTATATCCCCAACCTCAACGGCGTCAACGGCAATGTGTATATGTGGGTCGCGCCCGTGGGTGGCGTTCCGCAGGGGTCCTATGAGCCGGCGGAATTCCTCGTTACCCCGAAGACCCAGCAGGTGGTAACCGTGGGGGTGGACTATGCCCTTGACAAACATACCCGGTTCACCGCGGACGTAGCGGGGAGTAACTATGACATCAATACGCTTTCAACGATCGAAAAGAACAACGACAAAGGCGTGGCGGGGAAATTTACCCTGAAAAACACGCACCCCCTCAATTCCACCGGCCTTCAGCTGACCAGCACAGTGGGGTATGAATACGTCCAGAAAAATTTTGAGCCAATCGAACCTCTCCGCTCGGTGGAATTCACCCGCGACTGGGGGTTGACGTTATCCACCAACCCCGCAACCGAAAAGATCTATACCGCAAGCTTCCTCATCAACGACAAACGGTTGAACTCCCTCAGATATGAGATCGACCGATATGAACGAAGCGACGGGTTTGTCGGTATCCGCAACGCGCTCTTCCACAACCAAACGATTGACAGCTTCCATATCATCGACCAGATCAGCCTGGTCACCAGCGACAGCAATAACTTCTCGGGCCACTACCTTAAGCCATCCATCGACGTCTCCCGGCGGCTGCCGTTCCTGAAGAATTATACGCTTGGCGGCAACTACTCGCTGGAGGACAACGAGAACCTTGACCGGAAAGCCGATACCCTCACCGCTACCAGCTTTCTCTTCCATACCTGGACCGTTTACCTCAAATCCCCGGAAAAGAAGCTCGACCATTGGGGCATGTCCTATGCCATCCGGGATAATTCCTATGCGAATGGCCGTAATATGGTCCTTGGCGACCGCAGCCGGACGATCAGCATCTTCGCCGATCTCCTTCGCAATCCGCATCAACAGTTCCATCTCACGGCTAGCTATCGAACCCTCGCGATCCTCGACAGCGCCGTGGATGCTAAAGGGCCCGACAGTACCACCGCGACGCTCGGTTCCAGCAATACCCTGCTGAGCCGGATCGAATACCTCGTCAATGAGTGGAAAGGCCTTTTGAAGGGCAGTCTGCTCTATGAGATCGGGGCCGGCCAGCAGCAGGAGCTAAGCTATACTTACTTGCAGGTACCGGCCGGAACGGGTCAGTACGCCTGGATCGACTTCAATAAGGACGGCATCCAGCAGCTCAACGAGTTTGTCCTGGCCCAGTTCCCCGACCAGGCGCAGTATATCCGCGTATACACACCCTCCGGAGTCTTTGTGCGCGCTGCGTATACGACGTTCAATTATAGTCTTTCCATAACACCCAAAGCCTTCTTCGGCCCCAAAAGCAGCGGCTTCCCGTTATTCCTGGCCCGGATGACCCTTCAATCTTCCCTCCAGATGACGCAGAAGCAGAAAGCAAGCTCCGGTATCCAGTGGAATCCTTTCAAAGATCCGGTCCAGGATACAGCGCTGATCACCCGCACCATGATCATGGCCAACACGTTTTCCTTCAATCGGACCGACCCGCATTGGGGATTCGACATCAGCAACACGCGCAACACGGGCAAGAGCCTGCTGACCTATGGGTTCGAAAGCCGCCAGAGCAACGAGTGGTCCCTCCGCACCCGGATCAATCTGAATAAATCGGTGGCGTTGACGACAAATATCCGGCAGGGCACCAGCGGGCTGATCAACTCCAGCTCTAATTTCGACAGCAGCAATTACGCCTTGCATATGTATTCGATCGAGCCGGATCTGATCTACACGCACCGCTCCAATCTGCGAATCGGGATCGGGTATCGCCTCAGCACCAAACAGAACTCCCTCCAGTGGGGCGGACAGGACTATTCATCCACCGGCATCAACTCCGATTTCAAATACAATATCCTGCAAAGCACCTCCATCCAGGGGAAGTTCATCTTCAGCAATATCAGCTATACGGCAAGGGAAGGCGCTCCAAGCGTTACGTCGCCCGTCTCCTATACGATGCTGGAAGGGCTGGCGCCGGGAAGGAACTACGAGTGGGGTCTCGACTTTACCAAGCGGCTGGGGAGCAGCCTGGAGATCAGCCTTCAGTATGATGGCCGGAAACCAGCCGGGCAGGGCGTGATCAATACGGGCCGTGCTGCATTAAGGGCTATCCTCTAAATGCGACGGCCGGGATCCTCGATCCCGGCCGTCAAACAATATCATAATTAACGACTAGCTAAAAAGCCCGCCCTTCTTCAGGGTCTGAGTACCTTCGCCAATCTTGAAACCGTTGTGATAGATCTCGATCTTGTAGTCGCCCTTGGTGAACTGGCTGTTCTGCTTCCAGGCAAACTGGACGGCCTTGGTCTTGCCGGCTTCGAAATCTACAGGCACCTTGGCGGTGTAGATCTTGTCACCTTCGTCCCGGGTCGTGAACGTACCGCTGCCCAATGCAGGAACCGAAATAGGCTTGCCATCGGGGCCGGTGATGCAAACGTAGACATCGACCTGGCCAGACTGCGCGATCCGGTTGGATACGTCGAAGCCGATGACCAGCTTGTTGACGCGCTTGGCGGTAGTCGTTTCCTTGTCTTTCCCATCAGACTTCTCGTGCATCGGGGTGATCGTGATATTGGAAGCATTCAGCGTGGAAGCTACGTCTACTTCCTTTTCCAGGGATTGCTTGGCCGTAGTCGTGGTGGCCAGGTCCGAGGTCAGCTGCTGCTTGTCGGTGGTCAGCTGCTGGTTGTTGGCCGTCAGCGTCTGGTTGTCCTGAGTCAACTGAGCTACCTGCTGTTCGAGGTTGCCGATCTTGTCGTTCAGTTCCTTGATCAGGTCTTCAGCCTTCTTCTTTTCGGCTTCGGTCATGTGTTCTTTATTCAGGATGCCGCGGATCTGGCCTTTCAGCTTAGCGATCTGGCTGTTTCCTTCATTGAGCTGAGAGGTCAGCTTGTTGTTCGTGCCGGTCAGCGAATCCAGGCGGACCAGCGCGTCATCGAAATTCTTTTGTAGCTGTCCCTTTTCGTCAGTTACCTTGGAAACTTGGGTCTGGAGCTGGGTTTTGTCCTGCTCGTTCCGGTTGTTGTTCCAGAGCAAATAGCCCCAGGTTCCGAGGAAACCAGCGGCAAGCAATCCAATTACCAGGTTCTTGTAGTCTTTCTTTGGCGGTTGACTTTGGGGAGTCGCGGAGGGATAGTTGGTTGTCGTACTCATGGCTTATGTTTTTTCAATAGTTATGAAATAATTTCTGACTTTCGAGTCTAGCCGGCCTTTGGCCGTCTATTGGGTAGTTCAATTATCTAAAACCCTTTCCGATATTTTTCGGTTTCTATCCGGGTTTAGTCTAAAACCGTGCCAAACTCATTTTTATTGTGTTTCGAGGCTGATTCTTACAGATTTATATACTTTTGCACCCAATAAAGTATCTTAAATGTCTGTTGAAAAGATCCTCTCTGACTGGAAGAAAGCAAAATTTAAGCCCGTCTACTGGCTGGAGGGAGAGGAGGAATTCTATATCGATCAGCTCATCAACTATGCGGAGCACCGGATACTTACAGAGGCGGAAGCCGGCTTCAACCTGACGGTCTTCTACGGCCGCGATGCGGACTGGGCCGCGGTCATCAACGCCTGCCGCCGGTACCCGATGTTCGCCGACCGCCAGGTCGTCCTGCTGAAAGAGGCACAGCAGATGCGGGATATCGACAAGCTCGAAGCCTATATCGACAAGCCGCTTGTCTCCACGATCTTCGTCGTGGCGTATAAGGAAAAGAAGGTGGACGGGCGCAGCCGGCTGGCCAAATTGCTCAAAGAAAAAGCAGAGCTCTTTACCACCAAAAAGATGTACGACAACCAGCTCCCCGAGTGGACGGCGGAGCTGATCCGGTCCAAAGGCTACGGGATCACCCAGAAGGCGCTGCTGCTGCTCGTCGATCATATTGGCAACGACCTCAGCCGGATCAATAATGAAGTGGAGAAACTGCTGATCAACCTGTCCGGCCGCGACCAGATCACCGAAGACGATATCGAGCGGTACGTGGGCATCAGCAAGGAATACAATGTTTTCGAGCTGCAGGACGCCTTTGCCCGGAAGGATCGCGTCAAGGCCATCCGCATCATCCAGTATTTTGAGAGCAACCCCAAGGCTGCGCCCATCCAGCTGATCCTGCCTTCCATCTACAATTTCTTCAGCAAAGCCTATATGATCTTTGGCCAGGGCGTCGGCGATGAGAAAAGCGTTGCGGCAACCATCGGCGTGAACCCCTACTTTGTGAAGGACTATCTGGCTGCTGTCCGAAATTACGGGTATGAAGGTGTCGAAGCCGGACTACTGCTTCTACACAGCTACAATCTGAAAAGCATCGGTATCGGCAGTTCAGGCGTTGAAGACGGCTCTTTATTAAAGGAATTGGTGGTTAAAATGATGGTTTGAGGGCGGCCAAAGCATCAATCTTATCCTTTCCTAACTGTGTTTTTAAGGCATCCAGCCCGTTAAATTTAACCTCTCCGCGCAGCCATTTCCTGATCGTCACCCGAAGCTCCCGGCGATAGAGGTCTTCGTTAAAGTCAAAAATATTCACTTCTATCGTCCGCTCGCGTCCATCGACTGTCGGTCTCATCCCGATATTCATCATTCCTTTCCATTGAACACCATCCCACGGCGCGACCGAAGGCGCTTCCACCATCGTCGGCGCGGTCAGCGAAACAGTGGCACTGTCCACCAGGGATACCTCTACCGCATAAACGCCGTCCGCCGGGATCAGCTTCTCGGGATTGCCGCTCACCAGGTTGGCGGTGGGATATCCGATCGTCCTTCCCAGCCGCCGGCCTTCGGCAACCTGCCCGGAGAAGAAGTAGGGATAACCAAGCAGCTGGTTGGCAGTGTCAATATCAGCCTGACCGATCGCCTCGCGGATGCGCGTCGAACTGACCGAGACGGCATCGAGCAGGTGGACGGGGATCTCCTGCAACCGGAAGCCCTCCGACTGGCTGAACTGTTCGAGCAGATGATAATCGCCCAGGCGCCCCTTGCCATACCGGTGATCGTAACCGATGATGACGGTATGCGGCCGGAACTTCTTCAGCAGGAAGTCCCGGATATATTCCTCCGCCGTCAGTTGGGAGAAGACTTCGGTGAAAGGGACGACGACCAGGTGATCCACACCCTGCCAGGAGAGGAGCTGGATCTTTTCTTCGAGCGTATTGAGCAAGTGAACCTCGCCTGAACCCCCACGCACCACCTTGCGGGGATGCGGAAAGAAGGTGACGATAACGGTTTCGCCGCCGATCCTTGCCGCTTCAGCGCGGAGCTGTTCGAGGATTTGTGCATGACCGGTATGAACGCCGTCGAAAGTCCCGATAGTAATGACTGCATGTTGAAAGAAGGGGAGCTGATCAATATGATAATAGATACGCATGAATGAATTTCGGACCGGGCGCCACCCAGTTTGGCCTGCAAAGCTAACGGATTTATTGTAGTATCTTTGCGCCCACTATGTCACTCTACGCTCAACGCGGCGTTTCTGCCCAGAAGGAAGAAGTTCATCAGGCAACCGAAAAGCTCGACAAAGGACTTTATGCGTACGCATTTTGCAAGATCTATCCGGATTACCTGTGCGGTGATCCCGGCTGGGTCAACCTGATGCACGCAGATGGCGCCGGCACCAAGAGCATCCTCGCATACCTGTACTGGAAAGAGACCGGCGACCTGTCGGTATGGAAGGGCATCGCCCGCGATGCGATCGCGATGAACCTCGACGACCTGCTATGTGTGGGAATCTATGATAACCTGCTTTTCTCTTCCACGATCGACCGCAGCTTGAAAAACATTCCAGGCGATGTGCTTGCTGCCATCATCAACGGCACGCAGGAATTCTTCGATGAGCTGGAAGGGCTCGGCGTGCAGGTCCGATACCTCGGTGGCGAGACGGCAGACGTCGGCGATGTGGTTCGGACGATCGCGGTAAATGGGACGATGACCGCCCGGTGGCCCAAGGACCGGCTGATCACCAATGACCGGATTGCGGCCGGCGATGTCATCGTCGGGCTGGCCAGCTTTGGCCAGGCTGCCTACGAGACGGACTACAATAGCGGGATCGGGTCCAATGGCCTGACCAGCGCCCGCCATGACACCCTGGAGAAGACCTATGGCGCCCGTTATCCCGAATCTTTTGATAACCAATTGGATGACAAGGTAGTATATATCGGCCCCCATCTGCTGACGGATCTGGTGGACGTTCCGGACCACGACCCGGTCGATATCGGCCACCTCCTGCTCAGTCCGACCCGGACCTACGCCCCGGTCTTAAAACGGCTTCTGACCGAGAAATTCGATGATATTCACGGACTTATACATTGCAGCGGCGGGGGCCAGACCAAGTGTATGAAATACCTGCCGAGGGACTTTCGGGTCGTCAAGGACAACCTGTTCGACCCGCCGCCCATCTTCAGGATCATTCAGAAGGCCTCGGGGTCCGACGCCCGCGAAATGTACCAGGTCTTTAATATGGGTCACCGTCTGGAGATTTTTACCACCCCCGGCGCTGCCGATGAACTGATCGGTATCAGCCAATCCTTCGGCATCGAGGCCCGGATCGTCGGCCGCGTTGAACCTGCGTCGAAAAAAAGCCTGGTTCTGAAGACTCCCTCCGGAGACCGCTTCGATTTGTAGAGATTAAACTACACGAGCGGAACTACCGGCTCAGCTTATCTGCAAAAGTTTTTCCAGCCCCCGCAAAGGCCCGTCACAACTGAGTTTACATTGATGCGGATTAAAAAAAATGATTAAAATTCGCTTTTTCTGCCCACAAGGCTATGATATTTCAGATTTGGTGACTACTTTCGCAGACGGATCAGGACGGATTTAGATTAATTATTTTAACTATCTTTTTTGCCTATTTCCGTGAACTCTCCCGGTTCATTTACGTTATTGATTTAGTACCCGACAAGAACTGAAACCGTTGAAATCGATGGTGGATTCCCCGGCGGACGGACTGGTCCGGACGACGGAGATTAGATTCGTCACTTACACTTATTATTCGAATATGAGGCAACTAAAGATTGCTACACAGATCACGAACCGTGATTCCCAGGCGGTAGAGAAGTATTTGCAGGAAATTTCCAAAATTCCGATGATCACTCCTGAAGAGGAGACGGTCCTCGCTCAGCGGATCAAGATGGGCGACCAGAAGGCATTGGATAAGCTGGTCCAGGCCAACCTGCGTTTCGTCGTTTCCGTGGCAAAGCAATACCAACACCAGGGGCTTTCACTGAGTGATTTGATCAACGAGGGCAACCTCGGCTTAATTAAAGCGGCTCAACGCTTTGATGAAACCAAAGGTTTCAAGTTTATTTCGTACGCCGTTTGGTGGATCCGCCAGTCCATCCTTCAGGCGTTGGCAGAGCAGGGCAGATTAGTCCGCCTGCCTCAAAACAAAATTGGCACCTACAACAAGGCCAACAAGGCCTACATGGCTTTCGAACAGGAACATGAGCGCGAGCCCAGTACCGAAGAGTTGGCCGAACTGTTGGAAATGAGTGAGACCGAGATCAACAACATTTTCCAAAGCAATACCCGGCACAGCTCACTTGACGCTCCGGTCCATGAAGCAGAGGACGTAGCGATGGGTGACCTGCTGGAAGGAGGCGACGAGACGGACGACGACGTTATGAAGGACTCCCTGCGCGCCGAGATCCGCCGCGTGCTCAAATCGCTGAGCCCCCGCGAAGCGGAGATCGTCAACGCTTATTTTGGCCTTGACGGCGAAAACGGCGTGACCATCGAGCAGATCGGCCAGAAATACGACCTGACAAAGGAACGTATCCGCCAGATCAAGGAAAGGGCGATCAAGCGCCTCCAGAAAGCGCGTTACAGCAATGCGCTTAAGGCGTACCTGGGATAAAACGTTTTTCTCATCTTTTTCACCGTGTCGCGCCGCGTCAGTGGCGCGACACTTTCTTTTTAAGTTTCGGCTTATCTTTGCGCACTTATGACCGAAAAAGTACACTGCCTGATCATTGGCTCGGGACCAGCCGGGTACACCGCCGCTGTCTATGCCGCCCGCGCAAACCTTAAACCAGTCCTCTACCAGGGCATCCAGCCCGGCGGACAGCTCACCATCACGACCGAAGTCGAAAATTATCCCGGTTATCCCGATGGCGTCCAGGGACCGGAGATGATGGTCCATTTTGAAAAACAGGCTGCCCGGATGGGGGCAGACATCCGGTTTGGCCTTGCCACCAGGGTTGATTTTTCCGTTACCCCCCATAAAGTATGGATCGATGATGATAAAGTCATCGAAGCCGACGCGGTCATTATCGCCACCGGCGCTTCCGCCAAATGGCTGGGGCTGGAGAGCGAACAAAGACTCAATGGGTATGGCGTAAGCGCCTGCGCCGTCTGTGACGGGTTCTTCTTCCGGAATAAGGAAGTGGCCATTGTTGGCGCCGGAGATACGGCCGCCGAAGAAGCGCTCTACCTCTCCAAACTCTGCACCACCGTCCATATGCTTATCCGCAGCGAGAAAATGCGGGCTTCCCGCATCATGCAGGAACGCGTACAGCAGACCCCCAATATCCGGATCTATTGGAACAGTGAGGCCGACGAAGTATTGGGAGAAAGCAGGGTGGATGGTCTCCGCATCCGGAACAAAAAGACGGGCGATAAACACGTCATCCCCATCAGCGGGTTCTTCGTGGCGATCGGCCATCAGCCGAATTCCGGCATTTTCAGCGGCTTTCTCGATATGGATGAAGCCGGTTATATCCGTACCGTCGCCGGTAGCGCCCGCACCAACGTCGAAGGCGTCTTCGCCGCCGGCGATGTCCAGGACAAGATCTATCGTCAGGCAGTTACAGCCGCCGGAAGCGGTTGTATGGCTGCGCTGGACGCGGAACGATATCTGTCGGCAAAAGGATTGGAATAATATGGTCACCGTCCAACTTCATAAACTCATCTTTTCGGGCCGCCACGGCGTCTTCAAGGAAGAATTGGCAACGGGTAATACGTTCGAAGTGAACCTTGATGTAATGTACAATGAGGAGACCCACCCCTTCGGCGGCCTGGACAGCATTGTCAACTATGTCAACCTGTTCGGGATCGTCAAAGAGCGGATGCACCAGCCGTCCCCGCTGCTGGAGAAGATCGCCGATGAGATCATTGCTAAAATCCGGGAACAATACCCTTTTATCCGTGAAGCAATCCTTTCCATTTACAAACTTCAGGCTCCAATTGGTAACTTTCAGGGGAAAGCGGGCATAACGCTCCACAAGAAATTCGACGGTTAGATCACCTTCCCCCTCCATTTCCCGCTCTGCATATAGAAATAAGACATACTGAACATACACCCCCAGTACAGCCACTCCGACATCCATCCGATGACCAGCGATCCATGCCAATGTTCCAGCACGAGATAAACATAGATGGAATAGAAGAAGATGGTGATCGCCTCGATCCATAGATTGATCCGCGTATTGCCCGTTCCCGTCACCGCGTTCAGCCAGATCACCGAAAATGACATCATGATCAGTGCCACCGAAACAACCCGAAGCACGGGAATGGCAGCGGCAGTGAACGCCGGGTCCTGCCCGTAGATGGACAGAAAGGCCTGCGGGAAAAGGTTGAGAAAGATGGCCACCAGCAACGCCATACCCATGCTCCATTTCAATATCCGTCCGATCAGCTCATGAACCCGATCCTCCATGCCTTGGCCGATAATATTGCTGACCATCGCATTGGTACTGGAACCGAACGCCCAGACAAAGACGCCGAATAGCCCGAAAATGTTCCGCATCGTATTGCTGATCGCCAACGCCTGCCGCCCGTGATGCTCCACCAGCATATAAAAGAAATTCCAGGCAGCGATCGAGATCGTAAACTGAAAGACCAGCGGGGACGACTGGACCAGGATCAAACGGGTCGTTGCAGGGTCCCACCGCCAGTGATGGTATAACTGGAGGTCCTTCCCGATTCCACGCGCGTTGATGACACTATATACGACGAGCAATCCCGCCGCCTCAGCGCAGATGGAAGCGTATGCCGCCCCGTTGAAACCCAGCGTCGGCAGTCCGAAGTGACCGAAGATCAGACCGTAGTCCAGCAGGACATTTACACCTGTCTCCGCAAGGGTGCCGAATACGAGGAATTTGCTTTGATTGGTGCCGACCAGCAGCGCGTTGCGCATTTGATAGATATACAGGAAGGGAAGGCCCCAGATTCGGATGCGCAGGAAGGAAAGCGCTTGGTCGCGAACGCCATCCGAATGCAGCGTGTACCCGAGCACGACCGGCGCCAGGGTCCAGGTCAGGACGATGCCGATCGCAGAAAGGACCAGCGCGATCAGGACCCCCTGGAAAAAGAGCTTGCCGATCTCTTCAATTCGTCCCTCTCCCGCGCGGCGGGCGATCAGAGCCTGCAACCCGGTATTCAACCCCTGCCCGATAACGGCGAATAACAGATAATATACTCCGGTGATTCCGGCCGTCGACAACGCGTTGCCGTTTTCGTCGAGATGGCCCAAAAAGATATTATTGGTAATGAAATTGATCTGCGGCACCAGGATCGCCAGGCTGATGGGGAGGGCCATGCGCAGTATATCCCGGTTGCCGATGGCGACCCGGTAAGTTTTGGTAATTGCCACCCCCGAATTTACAGAAGATTGTAGTATTATTGCACATCTTACACGATGCATAAACCCGCATTTCAAATCGAAGTATCCTCCGTCTCGGATGACGAGATGCTCCAGTCCCGGCTGCTGGTGGAAGTCAATCCCCATGCCTTCACCTACGTCCTCCTCAACCAGCGGAACATGAGCCCGTTAACCGTCAAACATTTCCAACTGGAGATCGGCAAGGAGAATAATTTGCCGGATACGCTCCGGGAGATCCTGGAGTCGGACCCGCTGCTCCGCCGCCCTGCGAAAGAAACCCTGGTCATCTACAATTTTCCCGAATCCAGCCTCGTCCCCGAACCCCTGTTTTCGATGGAAAACAACCGCGAGATCATTGACACCCTCCACGGCAATCTAAACAAAGGACTGATCCTGACCGAAAAGATCCCCTGGTGGGAGCTCTTCAATGTTTACCGCATCCCGGTGGACCTGCACCAGCTGCTCCAGAACTGTTTTACGGCCGGTAAATACTGGCACTACTACAGTCTGCTGCTAAAGAGTTTCAAGATGTTCGACTCCAACGATCCGGAAGATTGTGTCAAGGTTATCTTTTATTCGGACAAAATGGTTACGCTCTTTGTACGCGATGGCAAGGTGCAGCTGGTACAGACCTTTCTCTATCAGGACACCAGGGACGTCATCTATCACCTCCTTAACTGCTGCCGCCAGCTGGGTCTCGATCAGGAGCGCGTCAAGGTGCTCGTCGGCGGCCTGATCGACCGGCAGTCCGCGCTCAGCACCGAGCTGAATAAGTATTTCCTGCGCCTCCAGTTCGAAGAGATCGACGAGAGCATCCGGATCACCGATGAGCTCAAGGAACTGCCCCTGCACTATTTTTCCAATATCCTCAAAATCGCGGTATGCGCATAATCGGCGGTGACCTCGGAGGCAGAAAGGTCCACCCGCCCGCAAAAATGCCCCACACCCGGCCGACCACCGACATCGCCAAAGAGGGGTTATTCAATATCCTGGAGAATAATCTCGACCTCCCATCGCTCAGGACGCTCGATCTTTTCGGCGGCACCGGCAGCATCAGTTATGAATTGGCTTCCCGCGGTGTCCGCGATCTGACCGTCGTGGAAAAAGACCCGGCCATGTTTACTTTTATCCAAAAGACAGCGGCAGCGCTGAACCTGCATGGCTATAAGGTGGTTCGGATGGATGTGTTCAGGTTCATCGAACAATGCACCGACACCTTCGACCTAATTTTTGCAGGTCCCCCCTATGCGCTGACAACGATCGATGAGCTGCCGAAGCTGACGCCCCGGCTATTGAACGAAAAAGGCTGGTTCATTCTCGAGCATACGCCCCGCAATAACTATGAAGGCTATTCGTACTTCGTGACGCAGCGCCATTATGGGACCACGATCTTTTCGATTTTTGTAAAAAAAACCTAAATGAATCCGATCTTTATCACCGGCATCGGGACCGGTATCGGCAAGACGCTTGTCGCCGCCGTGGTCGCGGAGGCGCTGGAAGCGGCCTACTGGAAGCCCGTTCAGGCCGGTTACAAGGACGGTACGGATTCCGAATGGGTAGCGGAGCGGATCAGCCGGCCCCAGGGACGGGTACACCCTGAGGCCTATAAGCTCGCGCTGCCTGCCTCTCCGCATATCGCTGCGCGTAAGGAGGGCATTGTCATCGATCTCGACCGGATCGTCCTGCAATTCGAGGCCATTAAGACGCGGCCGCTGGTGATCGAAGGCGCCGGTGGGCTTTTCGTTCCGCTCAACGACCGGCAATTCATGATCGATCTGATCCGGAAACTCGACGCGACCGTTCTGCTGGTCAGCCGCAACTATCTCGGCAGCATTAACCATTCCCTGCTGACAGCTGCCGCCTGCCAGGGCCTGCGCGTTGCCGGCTGGATCTTCAATGATCAGTATATGCGCTACGAAGAAGAGATCGCGCAGTGGAGCGGCCTCCCCGCCATTGCTTCGATCCCATTCGAAGACGACCTCAGCAGCGATTTTATCCGGGAGCAGGCCGCCGGGATCAGACCGGCCCTGCAGTCGGCCCTGAAAGCCCAATCGCTAAATTTGCCGTACCTTTGACTTTATTCTATGAACGTCAACTCATTCCTCCTTCGACCGATACGAATCCTGCTATTTCCACTCTCCCTGATTTACGCCCTGATCGTCAAAATCCGAAACTGGCTCTTTGATAGACGGATACTTCCCTCGGCCTCCTTTAACCTCCCGGTCATCTGTGTCGGCAATCTCGCGGTCGGCGGTACCGGGAAATCGCCGATGGTCGAGTGGATGGTCGCAGGACTGAAGGACCGGTTTGCCATCGCGATTCTCAGCAGGGGATATAAGCGAAAAACCCGCGGTTATGCCCTGGCCGATGGGACCACCACCGCACTTGACATCGGGGATGAACCGATGCAGTTCCACGCCAAATTTCCCGACGTGGCCGTTGCGGTAGGGGAGGAGCGGATGGTCGCCATCCCGCAACTGTTGCACGACCGGCCGGGGACACAAGCGATCATCCTCGACGATGCCTTTCAGCATCGCTTCGTGAAAGCCGGGCTCAATATCCTCCTCACGGATTATTCGAACCTGTTCACGCGTGATTGGTGGCTTCCCAGCGGCGACCTCCGTGATGCCCCCTCCAGCTACCGAAGGGCAGATATCATCGTCGTCACCAAATGCCGCGAAGACCTTTCCGTGGATGAACGGCGCGAGATCGCCGCCGAGATCAGGCCGCTGGCTCATCAGCGCATCTTCTATTCCGCCATCCGGTACGATCGTCCGTATCACATCACCCGTCGCACCCCGGCGATCATCGACGACGGGGTAGAAGTGCTCCTGGTGACGGGAATTGCCAATCCCGCTCCGCTGAAGCGATGGCTGAACGATCATTCCGGGACCTATTACGAGTTGGCCTATAGTGACCATCATATTTACAGCATCGACGATCTGAAGGCCATCATCCGCCGTTTCACCAGTATCACGGCCGCTGACAAGCTGATCCTCACGACCGAGAAGGATGCGGTGCGGCTGATCAAATTCCGTGAGGAGCTGGAGGACTTGCCGTTGTATGTGCTGCCCATCACGCCGCGCTTTTTGTTTGATGAAGAGGCCGGCCTTAGAGATTTAATCATTAAATTCATTACAGAATTTCAAAAGAACGAAGCGTAAAATTTCAGTAGAATGAAGAGTAAAAAGAACAAACCGAACAAACATAACAAACATAAAAACACAACCGATTCCTCCCGTCTGTTTACCGGCACCCTCGATGTTACCCGGTCCGGAATGGGGTTCGTCGTCGTCGAAGGCCGCGAGCAGGATATCCTCGTGCGTCCCTCGGATTTCAATACCGCCCTGCACGGCGATACCGTTCAGGTAAAGGTCAACGGTCTTCCGGGCCGCAGTGGTCGCGTAACAGGGGAGGTGACGGAGGTGCTGCAGCGTAAACAGCTCGAATTCCTCGGGCGTATCGAGATCAGCCAATCCTTCGCCTTTTTTATCCCCGAAATGGACAAGCCGATGCCGGATATCTATGTCCCGCTTGCTCAGCTGAACGGCGCCGCGAACAACGACAAGGTCATCGTCCGGATCACGGAATGGGAAAAGAACAAAAAACCGCAAGGCGCCGTCATCCAGGTCATGGATGCGTCGGATGAGAACGACCAGAGTATGAAGGAGATCCTGCTGGAGAGTGGCTTCCCGATCTTCTTCCCCGAGAATGTGCTGGAGGAATCCGAGCGGCTTCCCGACCTGATCCCCGCTGCGGAGATCGCGCGACGAAAAGATATGCGCGATGTCCTCACCTTTACCATCGACCCGATCGACGCCCGGGACTTCGACGACGCCATCTCCATCCGGAGCATCGACCATGGTCAGCTCGAGATCGGCGTCCATATTGCCGATGTCAGCTACTACGTGGAACCGGACACGGCGCTGGACAAGGAGGCATACGAGCGGGCCACGTCTGTCTACCTGCCGGACCGCGTCAACCCCATGCTTCCGGAGCGCATCTCCAACGAACTCTGCTCACTGCGTCCGCATGAGGATAAGCTCACCTTTTCGGCGGTCTTTCGCATGACGGCGAAAGGGGAGATCAAACACCGTTGGATCGGCCGGACCGTCATCCACTCCAATCACCGGTTTACGTACGAAGAGGCGCAGGAGATCATCGACCAGCAGACGGGGCTGTACCAGGCAGAGATCGCTACCCTCAATACCCTGGCCCAGCGCTTCCGCCGCCACCGGTTCAGGAAGGGCGCGATCAACTTCTCCTCCACGGAAGTGCGGTTCAAGCTTGATCCAAAAGGAAAGCCCATCGGCATCGTCGTTAAGGAAAACAAGGAATCGCATCAGCTGATCGAAGAGTTCATGCTGCTGGCCAACCGGGAGGTAGCGGAATATGTGGGCAAGATCGAGGTGCACAAGAAGCCCGTTCCCTTTCCCTACCGGGTGCACGATACTCCCGACAAGGAAAAGCTGCTGCCGTTCGTCGAATTTGCAAAAAAATACGGGATTGTCTTCGACCTGAAGACACCGGAATCGATCGCCGCGTCCTTCAATCAGATGCTGCAGGACGTCCACGGCAAACCCGAGCAGCACGTGCTAGAGGTGCTGGGGATCCGGACAATGGCCAAAGCCATCTATACGACGGAGAATATCGGCCACTACGGATTGGGTTTCGAGCACTACTGTCACTTCACGTCCCCGATCCGCCGTTATCCCGACGTCCTGGTCCACCGCATCCTGCAGGAATGTCTCGACAATAAGATCGAGCCCGACAAGAAGCTGGAAGCAAAATGCCGCCATAGCAGCGAACGCGAACGGGCGGCGATGGAATCCGAACGCGCCGCGAACAAACGCAAACAGGTGGAATACATGAGCGCCTTTCTGGGTGAGGAGTTCGAGGGCGTCATCAGCGGGGTGGCTTCCTTCGGCTTCTGGGTGGAGACCGTCGAGCATAAATGCGAAGGCCTCGTTTCGATCAATTCGCTGTTGGATATCGATGATTTCCGGTATCAGGAATCGGACTATATGCTCGTGGGCCGTCGCAGCGGCCGCCAGTTCCGGATCGGCGACAAGCTGACCATCCGGGTCGTCTCGGCCAACCTCGCCAAACGGCAGCTGGACTACGAGTGGGTCATCACAGCGCCGGAGGTCCCTGATGTACCGCCGCCCGCGAAACGCAAGCCGCATGTCCTGCACCACAAGGCGCACACCCCGCACAGCAAGGCGCACCCTCCGCACCGTACCCCAAAACCCGTTCACCGAAAGTCAGGCAAAAAGAAATAGTTCAATAACCGCCGCCCGCCATGCACAGCTTCGAAGAATTGTCTGTTGACTTCGCCGCCCGGTTCAAACAGGGGCATTTCCCCGCACATCCCGCCAGTCTCTACCAACCAGGTGACTATTTCCTCAGCATGGGCGGTAAACGTATCCGCCCGATCCTTTGCCTCATGGGCAACGAGCTCTTCGGCCCGATCGAAGCCGATGCGTGGCAAATGGCGGTCGCCATCGAGCTGTTCCATAATTTCACACTGATCCATGACGACATCATGGACCGGGCCCCCCTCCGCCGCGGAATGACAACGGTCCACGAGAAATACGGGATCCCCACCGCCATCCTCACCGGCGACGTGATGATGGTCGTCAGCTATGACTATATCAGCCGTGTAAACTCCCCGCATATTCGCCGCATCCTTCACCTGTTCAATCAGACCGCCAGCCAGGTCTGCGAAGGTCAGCAGCTTGATATGGACTTCGAACAGCGCTCTGACGTCCGCATGGAGGAATACCTGCAGATGATCGGGCTCAAGACATCGGTACTGCTCGCCGCCAGCTTGCAGATCGGCGCCATTCTCGGCGGCGCCGGCCTCGGCAACCAGGATAAGATCTACCAATTTGGCAAAAATCTGGGCCTTGCCTTCCAGGTCCAGGACGATTATCTCGATTGTTACGGGGATGCCGCCAAATTCGGAAAGAAACCGGGCGGCGATATTCTGGCGGGTAAAAAGACCTTCCTGCTCGTCAAAACGTTGGAGACGGCGAATGACGCACAACGCCGCCGGATACGCGAGCTGGAGACGGCGCCCCCTGACGAGAAGATCAGCGGCATGCTCGAGCTTTTCCACGCCTGCGGAGCGGACGCCTGGGTGCGGGAATTGAAGGAACAATACCGCCGGGCGGCCCATGAGAGTCTGGAGGACATCGCCGTTCTCGGTGCGCGCAAGGAGCCGCTGCGAAAGCTGACGGACATGCTCTTGCAGCGGGAATATTGATTTTTCGATCAAGAAAATATTTTTTATTTAATTTCGCTCCCATTCTGTGTTGTCCCGCCTGTTGTCCGCTGCTTTTTCAACCTGACCGGTCATTTGTTCCATTGAAGCCCGCGACTTAATCAGATCTTCAATCGGGTTTAATTATTTTTTTAATTAAACTGGTTATGATCTCATTTTCCCGATATATCCGGTCGCTTTATCCGGTATCCGAATCGCTCCGCGACCATTTGGAAGACACCGTCAAGGAAAAACGGCTCGCCCGGAAAGAATTTTTGCTCAAGGCGGGACAGGTTTGCGGGAATGTATGTTTTGTTGAAAAAGGATTGTTCCGCAGCTATTATATAAAGGAAGAAAAGGAGATATCCTCCGAATTTATGCGGGAGGGCGACATTTGCGTTGCGCTGGAAAGCTTTCTGACACAGGCGTACAGCCAGGAGAATATCCAGGCACTGGAAGACAGCATCGTTTCATACGTAAGCTATGATGAGCTCCAGCGGATTTACCGGGATTATCCGGAATTTAACCGGATCGGGAGGCTGCTCCTTGAGAAATGTCAACTCCATTCCATCCAACGGTTGAGGGCGATGTGGATGCAGCGGTCGGAAGACCGTTATGAATGGCTGATCCGGAAATTTCCCGATCTGCAGCAGCGGGTCCCGGCCCGGTACCTCGCTTCCTACCTCGGGATTACGGAAGGCATGCTCAGCACAATTAAAGGTAGACGGTGATTTGTATTCATAGTTAAAGCTTTTTCGCCCGATTATACAAAGGTTGAATCTCGGGCCGGGGGATGGAATCTATTTTTGTAATGGGGCCGGCGCTCCGAACGCCGGTTTCCCAAAACAGGCTAATGAAGATGCCGATAAAGCACCAGCGCTCCGATTACCTGAAGGATCAACAACAGTAGCCGAAGTAGTCTGGTCGCCTTAGCAAGAAAAGAATGCCTTGAATTCATCATGGTTGATTTTAGAATTCGCAAGCCTTTTTGGCCGTTGAAAGGAACTTGCACGGTGAAAAATACGACGGCCAAATCCCCCGGAGGGGGATCCGATCAAGTAAGGCTGGAAGCAAGGAGAAAAGACTAAACGGTTGGAACAGCAGCAAGGACAACAGGAACAGGGACACAACACAGAAGAACCTAAATGGCGCGTGGTACCGTACGCGCCAGACAAATCTATTCTTTTTTTCCAGAAAGTCAAATAACTTTCCCTAATTTCCCCGTTGAATAATCGGTTTGGATGCCCAACTCACTCTTCCGGAAGAAATCATTGGACAAGATTGTGCAGGATGCCGCGGACGGCATATCCGACGGCCATGGAAGCGGTCTCAGAAAAGTATTAACGGTCAAGGACCTGACCTTTATGGGTATCGCGGCCATAGTAGGAGCGGGCATCTTTTCCACCATCGGCGTGGCGGCTTATGACGGAGGACCGGGGATTTCGTTGCTCTTCGTCCTCACCGCGATCACTTGCGGCTTTTCGGCCATGTGCTACGCCGAATTTGCCAGCCGGGTTCCGATCGCGGGAAGCGCCTATACCTATGCCTATGTCTCCTTTGGCGAAGTCGTCGCCTGGATCATCGGCTGGGCCCTCATCCTGGAATACGCGATCGGTAATATCGTCGTAGCTATTTCGTGGAGCGGCTATTTTAACAATCTCCTGCAAGGCTTCAATATCCATCTTCCCGGCTGGCTCATTACCGACCCCGGGAGCGCCAAAGATGCTTTCCTTGCGGCCACAAAGACCCTGGCGGCGACGCCGAACCTGGGCGTGGAGGCCAAAGCGCCGCTGCTGGACGCGATCCATACCTGGACCTCAGCGCCGACTGTATTTGGGGCACACATTGTCCTGAACCTGCCGGCTTTCTTTATCGTTTGCATCATTTCCTGTATCACCTATATCGGCATCCGGGAAAGTAAAAAATCCACCAACGCGATGGTCATTTTCAAACTGGCGGTGGTCATCCTCGTTATTATAGTCGGCGCCTTTTTTGTGAATACGGCCAACTGGAACCCGTTCCTGCCCAACGGAGTCGGCGGCGTGCTCAAAGGCGTATCCGCCGTCTTCTATGCCTATATCGGCTTCGACGCTATCTCCACCACTGCGGAGGAATGTACCAATGCACAGCGGGACCTGCCGAAGGGTATGATCTATTCCCTGCTCATTTGCACCGTCCTTTATATCTTGATCGCCATGGTACTGACGGGGATGGTCTCCTACACCAAGCTCAACCTCTCCGACCCGCTGGCCTTTGTGTTCCAGGCGGTGCATCAGAAATGGATCGGCTATATTGTTTCCGTAAGCGCCGTCGTCGCGACGACCAGCGTGCTGCTTGTTTTCCAGTTGGGTCAGCCCCGGATCTGGATGAGCATGTCCCGCGACGGGCTGCTTCCAAAGGCGTTTGGCAAGATCCACCCCAAATTTCATACGCCCTGGTTCTCCACGATCGTCACCGGTATCATCGTCGCCGTGCCGACCCTGTTCATGGGCAGTAACCTCATGACTCAGCTGACAAGCATCGGCACCTTGTTTGCCTTTGTGCTGGTTTCCGGCGGGGTACTGATCCTGCCGCGAATATCCAATATCGGGAAGCGCGGGTTCAAGCTTCCTTACTGGAATGGCCGCTATTTCATGCCCTTTCTCTATGCCGGTTTTATCTGGCTGTTCAAAGACCGAATTGGCACCTCGGTTCAGAACCTTCCGAATGAAGGATTGGAAGAGATCCTTTTTTTGGTTTTCGTTTTGCTGGTCACCGGTCTGTTTATTGCGACCATCGTGCGGAAGCTGTCGCTGATCCCCGTGCTGGGGGTACTGTTTTGTGCCTACCTGCTCATCGAGATCCCCGCTATCGCCTGGAAGTGGTTCTTTTGCTGGATGGCGATCGGTCTGGTCATTTATTTTATGTACGGATATCGGAAGAGCCGGCTGACCGGCAGCCCGCGCCTACCCGCCGGCGAATCTGCCAAGCCCCGGGCCGGCGGCGAATGAGCCGTTGCTCGCCCGTCCCACCCGTCCAGCAGGCGCACCCCGCCAACCCTCGCGTTCCCGTCCCACCCATCCAACAGGCGCGCCTGCGCGCCTTTCAAAAGTTCGCATTTTGCGAACTTTTACCTTCTTATCAGCTATTTTCCTACATATATCCCTTTCATTCTCAATCTGGAAATTCCCCGGAAATCCAACTCAAGTTCGCATTTTGCGAACTCCAATTTCTTGCAAACCACCCCGTCCCTCCCCGCAGGATAAAATCGTACCTTCGCTCGCAATATGAAGTTCGAGGTCGGCGACAAGGTGGTCGTCAAACATTCCAATGATGACGGGGAGGTCGTGGAGATCATCAACGACGAGATGGTGCTGGTTGACGTCCGTGGCGTGAAATTCCCCGCTTATACCGACCAGCTGGACTTCCCATATTTCAAACGGTTCACCGAAAAGAAGGTCGTTCCGCAGGAAAAAAAGCCCAAAAAATATATCGACCAGCTCCCCCCCGAAAAGCCGCAGCCCGGCAAGAAGAAGGAACGGATCGCCCATCTCGGGGATGGCGTTTGGCTAACAGTTCTGCCGGTCTTTGACAACGACGAATTCGGCGATGATGTCGTGGAAAATCTGAAGTTCCACCTCGTCAACAACAGCCCGTTCGGTTACCATTTCTCCTATAAATTAAAGTATTCCGGACAAATAGATTTCGAGCTGGACAATCAGCTACCTGCCGGTCAGGACTTCTACCTGCACGATATCCCCTTTGCCAATCTGAATGATAACCCGAATTTCGAATTCGAATTTTCATTACTGACGCCCGATAAGGCCCGCATCGAACACTTTGAGACCTCTTTTAAACCGCGGGCCAAACAGGTCTTTGCCCGGATCGAAGAGATCCGCAAAAAGGGCGTCGCGACCTTTTCCTTCAAACTATTCGACGAATATCCCTTCCGGCCATTCGAAGAACCGGTCGACACGCAGGGACTGCTATCCGGCTCGGCCTTCCGGGTCTATGAGGCCTCCCGTGCCCGGCAGCATCTCGAGCCCGCCCGCTCGGAGCTGGACCTGCACGCGGAGAAGCTGACCGATAAACCTGATGCGCTGGACAACTTCGAGATCCTGACGCTCCAGCTACAGACCTTTGAAAAGTATTTCGATCTCGCCATTGCGCATCACCTACCTTCCATGATCGTGATCCATGGCGTCGGCACCGGCAAGCTGCGCGACGAGATCCATGAGATCCTCCGCACCAAACGTCAGGTTAAATCCTTTATCAACCGCTATGATCCCCGCTACGGGTATGGCGCGACCGAGATCTTTTTCCAGTACGGGAAATGACCTTTATTCCGCCCTTAGGCTTTTAACTGGGTTGCCCCTCGCCGCCCGCACAGCATTAAAACTGATGGTCAGCAGCGCAATCATCACCGCCAGCAGACCCGCGAACACAAAGTCCGCCCAACCGATGCGGATGCGATAGGCGAAATCCCTCAGCCAGCCGTACATGAGCCACCCCGCCAGCGGGGAAGCCACGAGAAAGGCGAGGACCACGAGCAGCAGGAAGTCCCGCGAAAGAAGGTGGACGATACCGCTCACCGAAGCTCCCAACACCTTGCGTACCGCTACCTCCCTGGTCCGTTGGACGATGTTGTAAGCCGATAACCCCAACAAGCCCATACACGAGATACAGATGGCCAGCACGGTGAAATAGAGAAAGAGCTTGCCAAAGCGCTCATCGGCGCGGTATTGCTTGTCGAAGTATTCGTCCAGGAAATAATAGATCAGCGGCCGGTAGGGGATGACCTGCTTCCATTTTTCTTCGATGGCCTTCATCGTAACCGGCAAACCTCCCGCGGCTACTTTCACCGCCACCAGGTAACAGGCTTGCGGTTCGATACGGATGGTAAGCGGCTGGATCTGCTCCTGGAGGGACCGGAAATGGAAATCCTGGATGACCCCGATGATCTTCCCCTCCCGGCCGAATTGTGAGAACCGCTTTCCGATGGCCTGTTGCGGTGAAGCATACCCGAACATCTTCGCGGCAGCCACATTGAGCACCATGGCTTGTGTTGTGTCTGTCTGGAAGTCGCGCGCGAAACCCCGCCCTGCGACTATTCTGATCCCGAACTGGGGGATATAATCCCAATCCACGAAATAAGAATCCAGATTGGCCACCTGCATGTCCCCTTTGTAATTTTCGATCTCGCAGTTCACGATGGGCACTTCCGTTCCCGGGACATTGCTGGAAAGCGAGCTGGAAAGGACGCCGGGTATGCCCTTGAGGGCATTCTGGAAGGCCATTCGATGTGGGTCTCCCTCGGTATCGATGATCATCAATTGTTCCTTGTTGAAACCAAGGTCCTGGTCGCGCATATACTTCAATTGCCGATAGACGATGATAGAAGCAATAATGAATCCGATGGAAAGGCTGAACTGTAGCACCACCAATCCCTTTCGGAGCAGGCTGCCACGGCCGCCGGGGCTGTAGCGGCCCTTGAGCACTACCGATGGCCGGAAAGATGAAAGGACGAGGGCGGGATAGAAGCCCGCCAGCAGGCCGATGACGAGCGTAGCAGCTAGTAAATAGCCCATATCGGCGGGGTGTTCAAAAATGCCCTGGCTGATTGCCTTGCCGGCGATTTGGTTGAACGGCGGGAGCAGCAGTGCCGCAGCAAGGAGTGAAAGCGCGAAGGCAACGAGACAAAGCAAAACCGATTCCCCGGAAAATTGGAGCGCCAGCTGCGGCTGGAGGGCGCCCATTACTTTGCGGACCCCCACTTCCCGGGCGCGCTCGACCGAACGAGCGGTCGTAAGGTTCACGAAGTTAATGCAGGCGATAAGCAGAATAATGGCTGCGATACAGGAGAAGAGCTCAACATTTCGGGCATTGCCGCCCTTGCTGCCGTCCCGGGTCGAATGGAGGTAGACGGATGTAAGGGGTTCGAGAGAAAGCGTCGAAGCCATGTGTTGTTTCCGCATTTCTTCATTCTCCATTTTGGCCATAAAGGGCGCGAATCCGGCTTGAAGTATGCGGGGCTCGCTATGCGGCTTGAGCAGCAGGTAACAGACCGGGTGATAGGTCCACCACAACCAGGTATCCTCGAGACCTTGATTCAGATGCATGGTTTCGGTGCTCATCGATACTACGACATCCCCGCTGATCACCGAATTCCCCGGCAGGTCTTTCATGATCCCCGTCACTTTCACCGGCCATGCTTTCTGGGCAAGGAGGATGGTCTGGCCGATGGGGTCCGCATTGCCGAAGTATTTTCGCGCCGCCGTCTCGGAGAAGACGACGCTGAAGGGCTCATTGAGGCAGGTGTTGGCGTTGCCCTTCAGGAGCGGGAAATCAAAGACCCGGAAGAAATCAGGATCGGCAAGCAGGGAGTTCTCCTCCTGGAATTTGATGTCGCCTTTTCGGAAGAGAAAGCTTACGGTGGCGGTCCGGACCGCGCTTTCGATGTCCGGAAACTCCCGCTTGAGTCCGGGTGCGACAGGCCAGGCGGGGCCGTTGGCGTGCACGGTTTCACTCGGGGTCTTCACGTCACACACCAGCCGGTAGATCCGGTCGGCTTTGGAGTGGAACGAATCGTAACTCACCTCGAACCGGACGTACAGAAAGATCAGGAAGGAAGCCGTCATTCCAACGGCCAGGCCCAAAATATTGATCAGGGAGAATGCGCGGCGCTTCCAGAGATTGCGGAAGGCCGTCTTTAAGTAATTTTTCAGCATAAATACCGGTTTAATAATGAAAGGATCGGCCTATGTGAGCCCGCAGGCTTTGCCTTAGGTAATTTGTGCAGTAGATCGGGGAATGTGTAGCAGAAAGGAAGGAAAAGAAGAAAGCTGATCGGTCGGCATAAAAATAAGGAAAAATCGGATATCCAGATAACTCATCCTCGCACTTATAAGGTCCCGTTCGCAGTCGGGCTCCGGAGATCGAAAAGTTTGAGTTAAATTGGCAGGATGAAACGTAAATCCTTTCTGCAACGATCGCTGCTGGCAGGCGCATCGCTGCTGGCTTCGGGGACCGCGGGCGCAGCTTCCGGTCCCGCCCGCGAAACGCGAACTTCAACTGATCCCGGTGGTCCTTTCCACCTCAACTACGCCACCCACGACGGCATGTTTAAAAACAGCGCAGGACCCGATTTCATCGACCAGATCAAATTTGCCTATGACCAGGGTTTTCGCTCCATCGAAGACAACGGGATGGCGCAGCGGCCTGTCGAGCAACAGCAGCAAATCGGGGAGGCGCTGGCGAAGCTCGGCATGTCGATGGGGGTGTTTGTGCTGGACAAAGGCGGCAATGGCGCCAACTCCACGGCGACGGGCAAACCCGAGAATCTCGAAATCTTCCTGAAAGGGTGCCGTCAGGCGGTGGAAGTCTCCAAACGCTGTGGCGGCAAGCTGACTACAGTCGTACCGGGGGATTTCGAGCGTCACCTCCCGATCGGTATCCAGACCGCCAATGTCATTGACGCGTTGCGGAAGGGCGCCGGGATCCTGGAGCCGCATGGCATCGTGATGGTACTGGAGGCACTAAGCGACACTCCGGACCTTTTCCTGCGCACGTCCGATCAGGCCTTCGAGATCTGCCGGGCCGTCAACAGCCCATCCTGCAAGGTCCTCTTCGATATGTACCATATCCAGCGGAACCAGGGGAATCTCATCCGCAATATCGATTGGGCGTGGACCGAGATTGCCTATTTTCAGATCGGGAATAACCCCGGCCGCAACGAGCCCGGAACCGGCGAAATGGACTATCACAACATTTTCAAACATATTTATGAAAAGGGGTATACCGGTATGCTTGGCATGGAGCACGGCAACGCGCTGCCCGGAAAGGACGGCGAAACCGCGCTGATCAAGGCTTACCGCGACGCGGATAATTTCTAAAATCGTATCTTTACCGCCGCTACCAACCGGGTCATCGCTCCCTGCTCCGCAGGGGGAGGAAAGTCCGGACAGCACAGGGCAATGCACCGGTTAAGCGCCGGGGGACGTCCAGCGGGTCATCCGACGCGCGAAGCGTTCACAGAGAGTGCCACAGAAAATAACTGCCGCCCGGCGCAAGCCGGGCGGTGAGGATGAAAACGTGGGGTAAGAGCCCACGGCGCCGGCCGGTAACGGCCGGCGCGGGTAAACCTTGCACGCTGAAATGCCACGTATACCGGCGACTGAGGGCGGCCCGCCCGATGCCGGAGGGTAGGCAGCTAGATCCCTGTAGTAATACAGGGGCCAGATAAATGATGGCCACCCGCGGATTTATGCGTTGCGCATATTGAGGCGGGAACAGGATCCGGCTTACAGGTTGGTAGTTTTTTCGCACAATGACAATAGCTTATATATGCTTATCCGCAACTATTTTCGGACGGCCGTACGCCACCTCGGGCGGAATCGCTTTTTCACCGCGCTCAATGTCATCGGCCTCTCCATCGGCATCGCCTTTTTCCTCCTGATCGCAGCCTTCGCCTGGAACGAATGGCGCGTCAACCGTGACCTGCGCCATGCCGACCGGCAATACTTCCTGGAAAGCGTATGGAAAGATCCGAACATGGGCCCCCCCTTCACCACCCTCGGTCAACTGGCCCCCGCGCTGAAAACCAACTACCCGACCCTGGTGGCCAACTATTTTCGATGGGACGCCGTCGGTTGTGATATCTCGGCGGGTGACCGGCACTTTAAAGAGCAGGTCGGCATTGTCGACAGCACCATGCTGGACATGTACGGGTTCCGGATGATTGAGGGCGATCCCCACACCGCCCTTAAGGACCCCTTTTCGATCGTCATCACGGCCACCAAAGCCTTCAAATATTTTGGCCGCACCGATGTCGTGGGCCACAGCCTGACCGTCGCCAATTTTTCCGGCGGCAAACAGGACTTCCGGATCACCGGCGTCATCGCAGATCCGCCGCGCAATTCCGTGACCCTGCTCGCCAACGGCACCGAAAACTTCATTTTCATCCCGGACATCAATCTCCCCTTCTTCAACCGGGATATGAGCTGGCAAAACATCTTTATCGTCAACTATATCGAGCTCCAGCCTGGTGTCCGGCCCGAACAGATTGCCGGGCCGATCAACCATCTCATCAAGGTCAACTTCCCCGGAGTTGCCACCGTTTTGCAGGTCAAACCGAGACCGCTGACCACCTATTATCTCAGCGGCGCCAGCAAAATGATGACCACGCTGTTTTATATCGCCGCCTTTATTCTGATCATGGCCGTTGTCAATTTCGTGAATCTCGCCATCGGCCGTTCCGCGTCGAGGAGGAAGGAGATCGGCGTGCGAAAGGTGCTCGGCGGATTGCGTGTACAGCTCGTTGGCCAATTCCTGGCCGAATCGATCCTGCTGGCGGTCCTGGCCACAGGGCTCTCGCTGCTACTTTATATCCTTTGCAGCCGCCTCTTCTCCGGGATGCTGAGCAGGGAGATGCCTTCACTTGCGGCACTCCCCGCGGCGACCTGGATCCTGCTACCTTCATTTGCCCTGGGACTGGGGCTGCTGGCCGGTCTTTACCCTGCCTTCGTCCTTTCCTCCATGCCCAGTGTCGACTCCCTCAAAGGTCAGCATGGCACCATCCGGGATCATACGGTACTACGAAAAGGGCTGGTGAGCTTTCAATTCGGCGTCGCCATCCTGGCGTTGGTTTCTGTCCTGATCATTTCCGCGCAGGTCCGCTTGTTCTTTGGCAGCCAGCTGGGCTATGATAAAGATTACGTGGTCTCGGTGGAGGCGCCGCGGGATTGGAGTCTCAAGGGCGTGGAGCATATGGAAAATGTGCGAAGCGCTTTTGCGACCATGCCGGAGGTAAAAGCGGCCTCTCTATCTTATGAGGTCCCCGATGGCGCCAATGGCGGCAACCGGGCCATCTATCGGGAAGGCAGCGATTCCACCCACGCCATCGTGGTCGAGCAGTTGGTTGCCGATGAACATTATGCATCGGTCTATCAAATCCCCATGGTGGCAGGCGCTTTTTTCAATATTAACCCCATGTACAACAACGACGACACCCTGCGCATGGTCATTAACGAGAGCGCGGCCCGCCAACTGGGTTGGAAGCAGCCTGCGGAAGCCATCGGCCAACGGTTCCGGTTCTACTCCTTCCCCCAGTTCTATACCATCGCCGGGGTTGTGAAGGACTTCCATTTTGACAACATGGGTGCGCCCATCACCCCAGTGATCTTCATGCATGTCGGCCTGTCGACAAACTATCGTTACCTGTCGTTCAAGCTGCGGCCCGGCAATCTATCCGCGGCGTTGGCTGCTCTCCAGCGACAATGGAGCAAGCTCCTGCCGGAGGCGCCCTTCGAATACAAGTTGATGGATGAGCCCCTGGCGAACGTCTATCAAGATGAGCTGCGTCTGCAAAAGGCCGCCAATACCGCTACCGTGCTTTCGCTGGCCATTGTCATCATGGGCGTGATCGGACTGCTTTCCCTGAGCGTGCAGAAGCGGACCAGGGAGATCGCCATCCGCAAAGTCATCGGGGCCAGCGTTCCTGCCATCATCCGGCTGTTTCTACGGGAATACCTGCCGTTGCTGCTGATAGCCGGTCTTGTGGCCAGCCCGTTGGCATACTGGATCATGCACCTCTGGCTCAATACCTATGCCACCCGTATATCCATTACCATACTCCCATTTGCCGCTTCGCTGATCGGTCTCGCGATATTGATGTCTCTGCTGATCATCGGCCAGACGACCAGGGCGGCGCTTGTCAACCCGGCAAATAGCTTAAGAACTGAATAGCCGAAAAGTTACAATACCAATTCGATCACCGGGATCTCATATGGCGGTTTTTTTGCCGGAAGCGTCAGCTCGAGATCATTGGACCCGGAAGGCGTAAATTTAAGTTCCGAGTCGTCGTTCAGGAATTGGGCATATTTCAGCTTGCCCTGATAACCGGGCAAGATCAGCTTCCCTTGCGGATAATCGAATATATGGATATAGAGGCGGCCTGTGGTTTTGTTGTAGGTCAGCTTGCAGCCGTCAGGGGCCTGGAAGCCATCGGGCGCTGAGCTGCAGTTATAAATAGCCTTACTATTGGCATGCATCCAATAGCCGAGACTGTCGAGCGCCCGGGTAGCCCGATAATCAAACTCTCCACGGGCAGTGGGGCCGACATTCAGGATGAGATTTCCGCCATTGCTGACGGAGGTGATCAGCAGATCAAGAAGCTGCCGGTGGGTCTTCCAGGTGTTCTCATCCCGGTAATAGCCCCAGGAGCCCGAAAAGGTCTGGCAGGTCTCCCAGGTCTTCCCTTTATATTTTGTCAGCTCCGCGGTGCCCACCTGTTCCGGTGTTTCAAAATCGCCTCCGTCGGCATAGTCGTCGAGGCCAAGCCTGTTGTTGACGATGATGCCGGGCTGGAGTCTTCGGACCAGGCGTAACAGGTTTACCGCGTCCCAGTCCGGAGCGCTTTTTCCCCTCAGGCTGCTTTTCTCCCAGGACCAATCCAGCCAGAGGACATCGATCTTGCCATAGTTGGTCAACAGCTCCGTGATCTGATCTTTGAGGTATTGGCGGTATTTATTCATATCCCGCCCTTTATTCAGCCGTTCATAATTCGCCGTACTTGTGTCCACTTGTACCAGCGGGTGCGCATCATCCATCGTATAATCGGGATGGTGCCAGTCCAGAAGGGAATAATAAAACCCGACCTTGATCCCTTCTGCCCTGAAAGCGTCGACAAATTCGCGTACCAGGTCGCGCTTGGCCGGTGTGTTGGTCGCTTTATAGTCGGTGAATTTCGAATCAAAATTGCAAAACCCTTCGTGGTGTTTTGTCGTGAGGACCGCATATTTCATTCCTGCCGCTTTCGCTTCCCGCGCCCATTTTTTCGGATCGAACTGATCGGGGTTGAATAGATCGAAATATTTTTGATACTGTTCATTGGTCATGTGCTCGTTGTGCTTTACCCACTCGTGCCGGGCTGCTTCGGAATACAGCCCCCAGTGGATAAACATCCCGAATCGTCCGTCCGTCCACCACTCCATGCGCTTTTGCTTCTCTGCGGCTGTTTCGTTGCCGACCCGCTTCTGGGAAAAAGAGGTCAGGGCTGTCAATAAGATCGCGGGGAGGATCAGGACTATTCTCTTTTGCATTATATTGAGATTTTTTGTTAGTTACGGGTGGCGATATTTAAAGTCTGTATCCATTTTCTGCCGTTCCATTTGTACAGGTAGCACCCAAAATTCTTTGTCCCGGACTTATCGACGAGGATGGCATATGTCCCAGTCGGATCGAAGACCGGCCGGGAGAAAGCGGCCAGCCATTTCCGGCAGCCGTTTGGTTGATTGAACGAGTTGATCACGTTGTCAAAATAGCGCTGATCCGCGGTATCAGTGGGCTGAAATTTGGTCAGCGCATAGTGATGATCGACATGGGCCCCGTTTTGCACCAGCGCACAGTCCCGTATTTCATCGTCCCTCCATAACGTGGTATCCACTGCCGTTATCTGCTCGAGCAACGGCTTGAATATTTTCAAGTCCGCTTCGGTGAAGCCGGGGTCTGCCGCAGTATCCACGGTAATATATGGTGCAGCTTTTTTTACGACCGACTGATAATCGGCCAGGGATAAAGGCTTGATGTCGATAAATGTTTGGTGGAAGATGGCAATGGAGATCAGTTGTTGATATCTGTGAGATGCGGTATCCTGGGTATATCCAAATGTATAATAGAGAAGCATGCAAGCGAGCCATAGTTTTCTCATAGTATGGAGCCTTTACTCGCTAATATACACCATTATTTATGCTTTGGAATTATTTTGTTGTACTTGACCCATCGCCTTACGGGCATGATGGCAGTGATCCCTTTTCTCGTATAGATGTACACATTGCCGTCGCCGATGCCAAACACATATCCAACTACTTCCACGGCGAACTCGCAATCCGGAATGCTGTCCGGACCGGGCCGAACCCCGATTGAATAAATGTCCTCCGGTGACGGCGGCTGATAATAGCAACATGTATCCTGGAGCGCTTCCGCGTTAGGGCCCATGTGCACTATGGCGCTGTCACCAGTGGAAAGATTTGGCAACCGGCGGATGCGGCCGCTGGGATGCGAATGAAAGTCGGCGATCGTATTGCTGGCAATCTTGATCGTAATCTCTGCGTCCTGTCGCGGTGTCGATACGGATCCCGGTGGCTGCTCCAACACTTTATAGTTGCAGGCAATTGTTCCGCCATATTCTCTGTTATCCCGGTCTCCCTCCCCACGGCCATCATCTTTTTTGACAATCGAGAGCATTTTCTGCCGGATAGAAATACGCGACTCCATTATTTGAAAATCGAAATAGATCCATGGATTGCGATGGAACGAGTCGGTTATTCCGTTCCACTTGCGAATATCTTTTTTTGCTTTATTGGCTTCCCCTGGGGAGATACCTGCCGCGCGCCCCCCGCCTGCGAAATTTCTTTCCGACGTCCTGATCAAATAGAGCGAGTCATTTTTTAGGCCATCGGTACCCAGCCAGTTCCCTTTTTCGTCCAGGAAATCGCCGGCCGAAGCTGTGTTGGCATGTATGATAAAGATGAAAAAGACAAGGCAGGTAGTCGCCCGCAGGCGAAAGGGTTTAACAGGCATAAGGCGGCAATAGGTTTAAGGCGTAATAGGTTTAAGGCGCAATAGGTCTAAGGCGTAATAGGTTTAAGGCGCAATAGGTCTAAGGCTTTGCTAAATAAGCAAAAGACGCTGCAATTATACTGCGCCCACCCATCCGCCCACCTCCATCATCCACGCCAGTCCCAGATGGACGACCAATCCGCCCAGCACCGATCTTGTCCGGTATGCCAGCACCCCAAGCGCGAGCCCGCCGGCAAACGAAGTGACACACTCTCCGAGTGGCTTGCCAAAATGTATCGTACAGTAGAAGGCTGCCATCGGCAGGATCGCTTTATCTCCGGCGTACCGTACCAGTCCGATCACCAGCAGTCCGCGAAAGAAAAGCTCGATCGATAAGAAGTCCAGACCGTAGGAAAGCTCATACCCCGCGCGCCAAATCCATAACGGCCCCGGATAACTGCTCATGAAATCGACCGCCCTGACTTTCGGGTAGACACGGAGGAAATCGGGCTGTGTGGAAGCCAGCGCCACCAGCGGTACCAGGAGCAGCAGGAGCCCCAGGTAGGGCGCGGCATGGAACCCCCTTGTCCTCAGTCCTGTTTCATCGAGCCAGCCAACCTTCCACAATGCCCACAAAACAATAACGAACAACAATAGCTTGGCCGGCAATTGCATCACGATCGCCCAATAGCGATTCAATAACGATCCCGGGTTTCCCGGCAGGCAGGGCGACAGGTCCCAGTGGACCATCTTGGCACTGAACAGCAACACGGCCACCAGCAACAGCCGCAGCAAGCCCCAGCCGATCCTGGTACCTCCCCACCAGGCCTGCAGCGTCCAAACCGCTGCGACCACCGCCGCAAAGAAGGCGGCCTGACCTGCAAACACCCAATACCATTCTCCCAACGCCTGTATCCGCCGCTCGATCCCAAACGTATAATTGATCGCAATCAGCCCGGCCACGACCATAACCGTCATGATAAATGGCGCACGCGGGCTGCGTCGCCAATACGTCAGGAAAAAATTGAGAAAAGTACGCATGAAAGATTTATGAAAGGAAACTTTCTTTCATTTTGCCCAGCAGATCGGTCTCGAGCATCTTCTGCGCCAGCTTTACCATATTCAAAAAAGATTTGCCGTGCGAGATCCCATGGCCGATAATAACCGGCTTGGTGACACCCAAGAGGGGAGTGCCGCCGTAATATTCAAAATCGAAACGATCGAAGAAAGCGCTCTCGATCCGGTGGCCACTCGCGATATCATACAGGGACTCCGCCAGTTTCAGGATCACGTTTCCCGTGTAACCTTCACATACCATCACGTCGGCCTTGTCGATTAACAAGTCCCGACCTTCGATATTGCCAATGAAATGGATTTGACCGTTCTCTTTCAGTAGCGGATAGGTCGCCTGGGTCAGGATATTCCCCTTTCCTTCTTCCTCGCCGATATTGAGCAGTCCGACCCGCGGCCTCGCAATCCCAAGAATATGTTCCGCATACAACGAACCCAGCACGGCGAACTGGTTGAGATTCTCCGGCTTACAATCAGCATTGAGACCCACATCCAGCAGGACGCCGGTTCCTCCATTCTCTTTGGGAAGGACGGTGGAAATCGTGGGCCGCAGGATCCCCTCGATCGGTTTTAGGAAGTAATGCGCCCCGACCAGCATCGCGCCGGTGTTGCCGGCGCTGATAAACGCATCCATTTTACCGGTAGCCAGCAGGTGGAAGCCGATCGCGATGGAGGATTGCTGTTTTTCTTTCAACGCCCGGGTGGGATGCTCATTCATTTCGATCACCTGGGGCGCGTGAACGATCCGTACGGCTTCGGCCGGAATACCTTGTCCGGCCACCAGGGGCCGGACCTGCTCCTCGTCTCCAACCAGCCAAAGGATGGCTTTGGAGGGAAATTCGCGCAAATATAGTTGCACTCCTTTCACCACCTCAAGCGGTGAAAAGTCGCCTCCCATCATGTCAAGACCGATGTTCATTCGGGGACTTTGGGATTTACCGACACCTTACTTGATCGGGGAAACCTCTGCAACGACTTTACCCTTGTAAAATAATTTGCCTTCGCTGGTATGGGCGCGATGGCGAACATGTATTTCACCCGTGGTGCTGTCTTTGCTCAACGTGACCTTCTCAGCCTTATAATGCGTCCTTCTCTTGGCGCTGCGCTGCTGGGAATGTCTTCTTTTCGGATTTGGCATATCACTTCAAATTTTAAAATAATCAATTTTGTTTCGATCCGGCCGGGGCCGATCCTATTTACCTAAGTCCTTAAATTTCTCCAATCCCTTCCATAACGGATTGCCCGATGTGACCTTCTCCTGCTCCAGCTTCTTCAGCATTTCCAGCACCTCCTTATTGCAGTGTGGGCCGCCCATCTCTTCCGCCTTGCACATTCGCTGCATCGGAATGCTGAGGTTGATGAACTCATAGATCCAATCCGACAGGTACAGATGGCTTTCCCCCTTAGAGATATAATAGACATCCGGGTCCTCTTCCTGCTGGTTCATGATATCCGGATCTTCCACCAGCTTGACCAGGATGTTGAACTCATCCCACAAGTCCAATGGCAGCACGTTCCCACAGCGATCACAGTCGATCTCGATCCTTCCCGTGATCTCAAACCTGAGCAGCATAAACGTGTTCTTCTTATCCAGCGTCAGCTTGACCTGGGCGTCGCAATGCCGGAAGTCCTGCTGCTGATAAGCCTCAAAGAACCTGTCCGTGATCCGATAGCTGAACTCATGGATACCAGCCTTAAGGCCCACAAACGCTATTTCAAATTCCCTGCGGCTGCTCATGACTGCTTTTTAAAGAGCTTGCAAAGGTAGGAATAATTTATTAGAAACCAGCCCACTGCTTCGGAAAATTTACCGGGCGTCGATCGTCACATCCAAACCGATCGGCGTTGCCGCACCGAACCCGACCGGTGCCGGTCGGAACTTCCGCAATTTACTAAAGGAGAATAGAAAAAATAAGGTAAATTTAGTTAAATGAAAGGACAACCCCATAACGACTCGCTAACAATCAGCCATTTAAAGCGATGGTCGATCTATTTTACCGGGGTAGTTGTCCTCTTCAGCGCGGTCGAGGTCGCGGTTGCGCTGCTGGTATTGGCAGGATGGCAGTGGGGAATCGGGTGGCTCCGCAACATCTGGCCCGGGCTCTCGGTCATGAACCCGGTCACCGCCATGACCTTTCTGTTGTCCGGGCTTTCGCTCCTGATCCTAACGCCCCGCCGCCGCCACATGCGAAGGACCACGCTGGGGCTGATCCTGGCGTCCCTGGTCCTGCTGATCGGTCTTGAGCGGCTTTTTTCTTTTTTTTCGTCTGGGCTTTGGCGGGTGGATTACCTGATCTATTCGGACCGTCACCTGCAAGATATCAAGGCACATCTTGCCAGGCCCAGGACAATGTCGCCCAGCACGGCCATTACGTTCATTCTTCTGGGTACTGCCGTATTGCTGCTTCCCGTCCGCCGCCGTTCCGCGACCGTCGGCGTACAACTTCTTGCCTTTACGATCGGCCTGATCGGTTTTTTTACGCTTATCTGCTTTTTATATGAGGTACAGGAACTGCACAACCCGGGTGCCACCCTCCCGATGGCTGCACCAAGCACCTGTTGCTTTATGCTCCTCTCGATGGGGCTCCTTTTCGTAACGCCTGGAAAAGGCATCATGCGCCAGTTCACGAGCCCATACTCCGGCAGCGTCATGTCGCGCCGGTTCATCCCGTTTGCGCTCGTGGTCCCGGTGGCGCTTGGCTGGGCGGCGCTCTTCAGCCCCTGGCGCGATTCGGTGAGCATCCAGCTTTCCGCCGCTATCCTGATGACGGGCATCATCATTTTTTCGGGGGCTTTTATCGGCTATAATGCCCTGCTGCTGAATCGCAGGTATCTCGCCAACCTTCGCGTGCGTGAGGCGCTTCAGGCCAGCGAACATCGATTCCGCCTGCTCGTTAACAGCATAAAGGACCATGCCATAGTCATGATCGATACCGCCGGTACCGTTGTCAGCTGGAACAAGGGGGCTGAGGCCATCACCGGCTATAGCGCGGACGAGATCATTGGCCGCAACAATTCCGCTTTCTACGGCCGCGAAGAGATCGAAAAGGGTATTCCCCAGCTCAACATCCGCCTCGCCCGGGAGAAAGGTCAGCACCACCGGGAGGGATTGCATCGTCGAAAGGACGGTACGCGCTATTGGTCAGAGGTGACCTGGACCGCAATCCGGAGCGATACCGGCCAGTTACGGGGATATTCCGTGATCGTCCGCGATATCACCGAACGCAAACGGGCGCAAGAAAAGATCGCCTACCAGGCCCGGCTGATGGAAGACTCCAGCGATGCCATTTTCGCCACCGACGCCGACTACAGGTTCGTCAGCTTCAACAAGGCTGCTGAGGCGCTGTATGGCTATACGGCCGCTGAGGTGACCGGCAAACCCATCAACGACATCCTGAGCAATCCCATGGCGGACGAAAAACGGGCGGATATCCGCCGGGAACTGCTGGAGGTGGGTTACTGGAAAGGTTTGGTGACCTATTATACCCGCAATCGGGAGCCCAGGGATATTGCGGTCTCAGTCTCACGAACACAGGACGAACGGGGCCAGGTCGACGGCTATATTATGGTCTGCCGCGACATGACCGAACGACTGAAGGCCGAAGCAAAACTGCGGGAATTCAACGAAGAGCTGGAAAGACAGGTGGAAGTAAAGACCAACGAACTGCAACGCTCCAATCTTGAGCTTCGGGATCTGACCAACCGCCTGCAGCGGGTGCGGGAGGAAGAACGGGGGGCCATCGCCCGCGAGATCCACGACGAGCTCGGCCAGCAGCTCACCGGATTGAAGATGGACCTGTCCTGGATCGCCAAGCGGCTCGACCCTCCCGCGTCGGAGCTGGCCCGGCAAAAACTGCGCAGCACCATGAGCCTTCTCGACGAGACCATCCAGACCGTCCGGCGGATCGCAACCGACCTCCGGCCCAGTATCCTTGACGACCTTGGTCTGATCGCCGCCATCGAATGGCAAAGCCAGGAATTTGAAAAACGAGCGGGTATCCGGACTGTTTTTCAGTCAACTATACCCGAAATGGACTTCCCGCCCGATATCGCCATCGGGATGTTCCGGATCTGCCAGGAATCCCTGACCAATGTCGCCCGCCACGCGTCGGCTTCGGAGGTTTCCATCACGCTGGATCCCGCTGAGGGGGGCGTATGCATGGCCATCAGCGATGACGGCAAAGGGCTGGACCCCCGGAGAGGGGACCGGAAGACCCTGGGACTGATCGGAATGAAGGAGCGGGCGCTGATGATGGGTGGAAGGTTGGAGATGGCCAATGGTGAAACGAAAGGTTTTCGGCTTGCGGTGACCGTTCCGCTTCATACTTAAAATAAACACATGCTTAGGATTTTAATCGCAGATGACCATACCGTAGTCAGAAAGGGACTGAAACAGATCCTGCTTGAAGAATTCCCTACCGCTGAGATCACCGAAACAGCCGATGCCTCCGCCCTTTTTATGAAGGTGCTCCGTGAAGAATGGGATGTCGTGATTACCGATATCTCGATGCCCGACAAAAGCGGGCTCGAAGTGCTGCAACAGATCCGCCGCGACCAACCGCGACTGCCCGTTCTGATCCTCAGCGCCCACTCGGAAGACCAATACGCTATTCGTGCCCTGAAGGCTGGCGCTTCAGGCTACCTCTGCAAAGACTCCGCTTCCGAAGAACTGGTGACCGCTATCCGCCGCATCCTCCTTGGCAAAAAATACATTACCTCTTCCCTCGCGGAAAAGCTGGCCTTCCACCTCGATCTGGACGACAGCGACCGCCCTCCCCACGAAATCCTCTCCGACCGCGAATTCGAAGTAATGAAATTTCTCGCCTCCGGCAAGGTCGTATCGGAAATCGCCAGTCAGCTGTGCCTTAGCGTAACGACGATCAGCACCTATCGGGCGCGCATCCTGACCAAAATGAACCTGAAGACCAATTACGACCTGACCCGCTACGCCATGGAGAACAACCTGCTGTGACCGGCGGCCCGGCGGTGAGCGGTGTAGCGCATGTTCTACACCGTTTCCGGTGTTCATTCTACAGCAATTGCATCGGGCCTCCTACTTCACCTGTCGTAGGACAATTGTAGCTTCACTATTGCCTCGTTGCAGGCGAAAACCATGAGATCCTTATTCATCGTCGATGACTCCCCACTCATCATCGAACGGCTGCTGGGCATGCTGGAGGGTCTGCTTTCCCCGGAACAGATCAGCTTTGCAGGCAGCTACGGTGAAGCGCTTTCGCTTATCGAGCCCAGCCCGCCGGATATCCTCCTGCTCGATGTCCATTTGCCCGACAGAAGCGGAGTTGAACTCCTCCGCGTCGTCCGCAAACGCTATCCCGCCACGACCGTCATTATGATCAGCAACCAGTCCGATGAATCCTACCGCTCGGTCTGCGCTGCCCTTGGCGCTCTCCGGTTCCTCGACAAATCCACCGAATTTGAGGAGATCCCCGAGCTTGTTCTGTCGCTGCTCTGAGCCCCGCCCAAACCCTCTGCAGGCTTCGGTCCCACTCCCACACTGCCCCCTCCCTAACCCATCTTGTCGTAAAAGTTCTACATCCCCTCGTAAAATAAGGCATACCCGAATGGTAGTCCCTTCTATTTTTTCCCACCCCGTGCCGTTGTTACTTTGTATCTAAATGAAACATTCTCGGACGATCCTCGAGAACCTGAGTAAGGGCATCATTTCCTTTATGGATCATAGCCCCCAACTGACCTGGATGGTGGACTACCAGCATAACCTGATCTATGCCAATCAGGCCATGCTGAACTATTTCCGGTCAGACCAGCAGTCTGCGATCGGCAGCAAACTCGCCGCCATGTTCTCGCCCGATCTGGCCTCCACGCTCGGAGACAAGATCAACCGCGTCTTCTCCCGAAAGCTGGCGGACCATAGCACCGTCCGGTCGACCCTCCCTGATGGCACCCAACGTTATTTTCAGCTGACCCTTTTCCCTATCTCTGAGATCCTGGCCTTCCCGATGGTCGGTTGCGCCGCCCTCGATATCACCGACTGTATTACCCGGGCACAGCAGGAAGAGCGCGAACGGATCGGCCACGAGCTCCATGACAACGTCAACCAGATCCTCACCACGGCAAACCTCTATCTCCGGCTGCCTGAAGAAGACTATTACCGGTCCGAAGACATCCGCAGCAAGGTCTCCGAACTTACAGAAACGGCGATCGAAGAGATCCGCCAGCTATCGCGCGGCCTGGTTACCCCGCATTTTAAAGAGATCGGCCTGATCGGCCAGATCACCCGTCTGGTGAACGACATCCGTCTTGCCGCCTCCTGCCATATCCAGTTCACCCACGACAACCTGGCCGATATTGAACTGCTGGAGATGGACCGGAAGCTGGCCTTGTTCCGAATCGCGCAGGAACAGCTTAAGAACATCATCCGCCACGCCCACGCAGCCAACGTACGCATCTCCCTTCATTGTCACGGGACGCGCGTCCGGCTATCCATAGCTGACGACGGCCGGGGCTTCGACGCAACGACCACCCCGCAGGGCCTGGGCCTTTCCCATATTTATGAAAGGACCCGACTCTACTCCGGTGAAGTCATCCTGGAGACGGCTCCCGGTAAAGGCTGCCTGCTGACCGTGGAGATGCCCGTCGCGGTGTAAACTCCAAATTGTGCACAATTTCTTTGTGTAACTTCGCGCCAGGTATGAAGCTCTTCACCCAATATTCGCGCGTTAATATCGTCGCCAGCATCCTGGCCTTGCTCGTGGGCAGCATCGGGTATTATTTTACCATGCGCTATGTCCTCATCGATCAGCTGGACGATACCATCCGGGTAGAAGAGGCCGAGATACTTAACAACATCAGGACCAGCGGCGTACTGCCACCCCCTACCGACTACCATGACCAGCAGATCAGCTATGAACCGGCGACTACCCCGGTCAAACGACACTTCATCCATACCCACAAGATCATCCACCACCACCGGGATGAGCCATACCGCGAACTGATCTTTTCCGCCACTGCCGGCGGGCAACTCTACACCGTCACGGTCGGCGTTTCTGAGGAAGCATCCGAAGATATGCTGGCGCTCATCATGACCATCACGGCCGGCATGATCCTATTGCTGCTCGGGACTCTTTTCCTCGCAAACCGGCTGCTCCTCCGCCGCCTTTGGCAACCGTTCTACGAAACCCTGTCGGGGATGCGGCAGTTCAACCTGTCCAGCCGCCAGCCTCTTCCCGTCCGCGAAACGATGATCGACGAGTTCCGCAATCTCGATGAAGTGGCCCGCCAGATGACCGGCCAGATACTCAAGGACTATGAAATGCTAAAAGGGTTTACCGACAACGCGTCGCACGAGATGCAAACCCCGCTGGCCATCATTAACTCCCGGCTCGACCTCCTCATCCAGGACCACGATCTGGCTGAGACCCACCATCGCCCCATCCAGGCCATGTACGATGCCATCGGCCGGCTGCGGCAGCTTAACCAGTCCCTGCTCCTCCTTACCAAGATCGAGAACCACCAGTTCACCCGTTCCGATTCCATCGACATGGCGCCGCTCATCGAGGAAAAGCTGGCCCAGCTGGAAGACCCGCTCCGCGACCGCCGTCTCGTCGTTCAAAAGGACCTCGACCGGCTGCGCCTGCCCATCAATAGCTACCTGGCCGATATCCTCCTCAACAACCTTCTGCTCAACGCCATCCGGCATAATCAGGACGGCGGTGAACTCTCGATCCGCCTCCGCGAAAGCAGCCTGCGGATAACCAATTCGGGTCCCGCACTGTCCTTCGACTCCGCTACCATCTTCGACCGCTTCGTAAAAGGCGCACACTCGGGCGGTACCGGCCTTGGTTTGGCCATCGTCCGCCAAATCTGCGACAATTATCATTTCCCCCTTTCCTATCGTTATATCGATCAGCGTCACACGATCGACATCCAATTCCCGCTACAGAATTTCGACAAAATGTGAGGTTATGTTTGCTCCCGGTCACCCGGTCTCCGTAGATTTATACGCCTATGGTTCAAAGAAATTTTTTCCGCTATTTGTTGAAGTTCTTCCTTCTCCTGTCATTCGCGGTACCCGCCCTTGCACAGCAGGATACCGCTGCCGGTCTTGACTTTTACCTTGGTCAGGCGCTGCACAACAGTCCATTGCTCAAGGATTACCGCAACCAGGTGCAAATGGGTCAGATCGACAGCCAGCTCATCCACGCCAGCTACCTTCCCCAGGTTGCGGGCAACAGCACCAATATTTACGCGCCGTCCTACCACGGGTGGGGTTACGATGAGGCCATCAGCAACGGCGGTAACTTCACTACGGTCGTCGCCGTCACCAAGAACCTGGTCGGTCAGAAACACCTCGATGCCGAATATGAGACCATCCGGCTCAACAACCAGGGGATCGGCAATACCTCCAGGATCTCGGAGCAGGATCTCAAACGCAGCATTACCGCTCAATATATTACCACCTATGGCGACCTTCAGCAGTTGAATTTCAATCGCGATGTCTATCAGCTGCTGGATAAGGAATCGAACCTTCTCAAAGACCTGACCGGAAAGAATGTCTATCGCCAGACCGACTATCTCGCCTTCCTCGTCACCCTGAAACAGGAAGCGCTCCTGCTCCGTCAGCTGGAGATCCAGTTCCGCAACGACCACGGCACACTCAACTATCTCTGCGGGATCGTCGACACGAGCGCCACCCTGCTGGCCGCCCCGGTTATCGAGCTGCAGCGTTTGCCCGATATCGCCAATTCGATCTTTTTCCGCCAGTTTGCCCTCGACAGCCTCAAGCTGCGCAACAGCCGCTCACTGGTCGACTTCAATTACCGGCCCAAAGCCAGCCTCTACGCCGACGGCGGTTATTCCTCTTCCCTTATGTATGAGCCCTATAAGAATTTTGGGGTAAGCTTCGGCGTGACCATCACCATGCCCATTTACGACGGCCACCAGCGCAAAATGCAATACAGTAAGCTAGACATCCAGGAGCGCACCCGGACGGGATACCTGGAGTTCTTTAGCAGCCAATACAACCAGCAACTGGCCGAGTTGTCGCAACAGCTCAAGGCGACAGAGGAGCTGATCGGCGAGATTGACGAACAGGTTCGTTACTCGCAGACTCTGATCGACGTGAACGGAAAGCTCCTTGGTACCGGCGATGCAAAGATTGCCGATTATATCCTTGCCTTGAGTAACTATCTGAATGCAAAGAACCTGCTGACCCAGAACTACATTACCCGGCTACAGATTATCAACCAAATCAATTACTGGAATCGATGAAGACAGCGCCCCTCACTTGTATTTTTTTATTCAGTCTCTGGTTCCTCGCCGCCTGCGGTGGCGCGTCCAAAGGTGACAGCGGCAAGACTGATACGGCCGACACCGCCAAAGGCGGGAAGCCTGAAGCCGCCGACTCCGCCGATGCCGGCACCCCCGTAACCGTCACCTCCGTGACCAATGCGCCGTTCAACGATTCCATCGAACTGAACGCGGTATCCGCTTTTCTGCAAAAGAGTTATGTCAAAGCCAACGCCAACGGCTACCTGCAATCTTCCGACGTCTATCCCGGCAAATATGTGGAGATCGGCCAGCCGCTCTTCACCCTCAAGACAAAGGAGGCGCAGAGCATCGGCAACGCCATCGGCCAACTGGACAGCAGCCTCCGCTTTACCGGGGTCAATACCATCAAGGCCAATCAGCACGGATATATCACCCAGCTTGACCACCAATCCGGTGACTACGTGCAGGATGGCGAACAGCTCGCCGTCATCAGCGACCGAAATAGCTTCGTATTCCTGCTGAACCTGCCATACGAGCTTCGCCCCGCCGTGCTCGGGAAGAAGACCGCCAACCTGCTGCTCCCCGACGGCACACGCCTGACCGGGACCATCGGCGCGATTATGCCGGCCGTGGATTCGGCTTCACAGACCCTCAACGTCGTTATCCGCATCCCCGCCGGTGCGTCCATCCCCGAGAACCTCATCGCCAAAGTTCGCATTTTGCGAACTGCCCGGCCGAAAGCACAGTCCCTGCCCCGGTCTGCTCTGCTTACCGATGAGACCGAAAGCAACTTCTGGGTGATGAAGCTGATCGACAGCGCCACTGCCGTCAAAGTACCGGTTAAGAAAGGCATCGAGACGACCGATCGGGTAGAGGTCCTGTCCCCGATCTTCGACCCGGATGACAAGATCCTCATCACCGGTAACTATGGTCTGCCGGATACGGCTAAGGTAAAGGTTTCGGAAAAAAATTAGAATGAAAATTAATTTTTTTCCTCTACATCATAATGTCTTTGAACCGGACGTGGTCCGGTTCAGGGTCGGGACGAACAATTAAAGCCGATGACCAACAATTAAAGCATTTACCGTTGAAAAACTTCTTCGTCAGCTACAAGAACCCGCTCACTGTCACCCTGGTCATCATCCTGCTGGGCGGCGCTTTCATCTATAGCAAGCTGCAGACCTCCCTTTTCCCCGAAATAACCTTCCCCAAGATAAAAGTGATCGCCGAAGCCGGGCTTCAACCCGTCGATAAGATGATGGTCACCGTTACCAAACCCCTGGAGAACGCCATCAAGCAGGTCCCCGACCTGGACTATGTCCGCAGTACGACGAGTCGTGGCAGCTGCGAGATCTCGGCCTTCATGGACTGGGACGCCAATATCGATCTCAGCCAGCAGCGCATCGAGTCGAGGATCAATGAGATCAAAAGCGATCTTCCGCCCGAGACACAGATCACTGTGGAAAAGATGAACCCGTCGATCCTCCCGGTGATGGGTTACACGCTGGAGACGCATCAGTTATCGAACATCGCGCTGAAGCAACTGGCCCTCTATACCATCAAACCTTTTCTTTCACAGGTCAGCGGGGTTTCGGAGGTCCGGATCATCGGCGGGAAAATGAAAGAGTACTGGCTTACGCTCGATGTCCGGAAAATGAGTTCGCTTTCCCTGACACCCGATATGCTTCAAGCCGCCATCGGCGGGACCGGCTTCGTCAAATCCAACGGTTATCTTTCCGACTACCATTTTCTTTATCTCACCGTGACCGATGCGACCGTTCATTCGGCGGAGGATATTGAGAACATCGTCGTAAAGAACACCGGCAAACGCGTCATCCTCCTGAAGGATGTCGCCACCGTCAACGTCAAAGAGGCCGTTGAGTATACGCGGATCAACGCCAACGGCCGGGAAGCCCTGCTGATCGCCGTGATCAAACAACCGAACTCCAACCTGATCGATATTTCCAAAGCAATGGAGACGAAGGTCGAAGAGCTGAGGAAGGCCCTTCCCAGAGGGGTAACGATCCGGCCTTATTACCTTCAGGCCGATTTTGTCAACGACGCTGTTCGCTCCGTAACCGACAGTCTCTGGGTCGGACTGGCGCTCGCGATCTTCGTGGCGATCATTTTCCTTCGGTCCCTGAAAGCCAGCACCACGATCCTCTTCACGATCCCAATAACACTGTGTCTTACCCTTATCGTATTGTACGCGGTCGGTTATACCTTTAATATCATGACCCTTGGCGCGATCGCCGCCGCCATCGGTCTGATCATCGACGACGCCATAGTGGTCGTTGAACAGATCCACCGGACACATGAGGAGCATCCGGAGGAGCCGTCGACCACACTGGTGCAGAAAGCGATCCATTATCTTTTTCCAGCGATGCTGGGTTCCTCCGTAAGCACGATCGTCATCTTTATTCCTTTCGTGCTGATGAGCGGCGTGGCCGGCGCCTATTTCAAGGTGATGACCAACACCATGATCATCATCCTCGTCTGCTCCTTCTTCGTGACCTGGATCGGCCTGCCGGTGATCTACCTCCTCCTGAGCCCCTTGAGGCGCCCTGGCCGCCGTAGCCCCGGCGAAGGAGGCCCCGATCATCACCCCCGTGCGGCCCAAAAGCCGCACCTCGTCCATCGTCAGCGCTGGGTATCGTGGTTTATCCGGTTCCCGGTCGTGAGCTTTGCGATCATGATCGCGCTGATTGCCGCCGTAATTTATATCTACCCCAAGCTGGAGACCGGCTTCCTCCCGGAAATGGACGAAGGCTCCATCGTACTGGACTATAACTCCCCACCCGGCACCTCCCTCGAAGAGACCGACCGGATACTTCGCGAAGTGGAGAAGATCATTGTCGCGACGCCCGAAGTTCAGGCCTATTCCCGGCGTACCGGCACGGAGATGGGTTTCTTCATCACCGAACCCAATCGCGGGGACTATCTGATCCAATTGAAAAAGGACCGGACCAAGACCACGGATGATGTGATCGAAGATCTCCGCAAACAGATCGAAGCCACGCAGCCCGCGCTGCGGATCGACTTCGGCCAGGTCATCGGTGATATGCTCGGCGACCTGATGACCTCCGTGCAGCCGATCGAGATCAAGGTATTCGGCAACGACCAGGAGCAGCTGCATACGGTGTCGAAGCAGGTCTCTGATATTGTCTCCGGGGTTGACGGCACCGCCGACGTCTTCAACGGCATCGTGATCGCGGGGCCATCGGTGACCATCGAACCGAATTACGCCCGGCTGGCCCAGTTCGGCCTTACGCCGGCAGAGTTGCAATTTCAGCTCCAAAACTCCCTTGAAGGCAACATCGTCGGCGCCGTTCCTGAAAAGGAACAGCTCACAAATATCCGGATGGTCTACCCCGGCAGCCGGACCCTTAGCGTAGCGGACATCAGCCGCCTGCAAATCTTCTTGCCCGGCGGAGAGCTCAAACCGATCACCGACCTGGCTACCGTTACCGTCAAATCCGGCGATGCGGAGATCCAGCGTGAGAACCTCCAATCCATGGGGGTTGTCACCGCCCGCCTCGAAGGCCGCGATCTCGGCAGCACGATCAGGGATATCCGGCAGAAAGTGGAAAACCGCGTGGTCTTGCCGGAAGGGTATCACGTGGAATACGGCGGCGCCTATGCCGATCAGCAAAAGTCTTTCAGCGAACTGCTGATCATCCTGATCACCGCCAGCCTGCTCGTCTTTGGCGTGATCCTCTTCCTCTACAGGAAGGTGGCGGTCGCGCTGGTGATCCTGCTGATTGCGGTGCTGGGCATCTCCGGGAGCTATCTCGCGCTATACCTGACAAAGACGGCGCTGAACGTGGGCAGCTATACCGGCCTGATCATGATCGTCGGGATCATTGGGGAAAACGCGATATTCACCTATCTTCAGTTCCGCGACAGTCTCGCTACCCAGTCCGTCGACGACGCCGTCATCTATGCGATATCCACCCGGCTTCGGCCAAAGCTCATGACCGCGCTCGGCGCCATCATCGCGCTGCTGCCCCTGGCACTGGGTATCGGCACCGGGGCACAGCTCCACCAGCCGCTGGCCATCGCCGTCATCGGCGGCTTCGTGATCGCGCTGCCGCTGCTGCTGATCGTGCTGCCCACGCTCCTGCGCCTGCTTTATCGACGTAAAAAATCACCCGGGATTGCATAAATTGCGGGAATGGGAGACACGGCAAATTTAACAGGTACCGTTCGGATCACCGAAGCCGGTAAGGCAGAGGCAGAATTGATCGCCGATCTCAGCCGCCGCACTTTCTATGATACCTTCGCTCCGCACAACAGCCCGGAGAATATGGAACAGTTCCTGCAAACGGAGTTTACCCGGGAGAAGCTGATGGAGCAGGTGGGCGCGCCGCGGAATACGTTCCTGCTGGCCTGGCTCGGCGACCGGCCGGTCGGCTATACCCGTCTCTATGAAGGGGCCGATTTGCCCCGCGGTATGGCAGGTACCGCGTCCATCGAGATTGCCCGCCTGTATGCGGAACAGGATGTCATCGGGAAAGGCGTTGGAAAGGCGCTGATGGAAGCTTGCATCGATGTCGCGCGTGGGAAAGACAAGGAATGGATCTGGCTGGGCGTATGGGAACACAATCTTCGCGCGATCGCTTTCTATGAGAAAATGGGATTCGAGATCTTTGACCGGCACATCTTCCTGTTGGGCCAGGACGTCCAATACGACTGGTGGATGCGGCGCCGCTTATAACATTGCCGACAGCCTTTCTTTCTTCTCTGGCCACTCTTCCCCGAGAATGCTGAAGAATACCGTATCCGAAGGCAGACCGTCATTGCGTAATGTATATCTCCTTAACACCCCCTCCCGGACACCGCCGATCTTTTCGACCGCCTTCTGGGAGCGGATATTCTGACCAGCCACCTTGAAGTCCACCCGCTGCAGTTCCAATCCCTCGAACAGATAGGTGAGCAACAGCAGCTTACATTCTTTATTGTGGGCCTTCCCCCATACCTCCGGGACATACCAGGTATGCCCGATCGTGATCTTCTTTACCCGCCGGTCGAGATCATAGGCCCGCGTCATCCCGATCACCCGGTCATCTGCTGCAGCGACGATGACAAACGTCTGATCGCCTTTCGCCGCAATAGAAAGCGCCTCATTGAAATAGTTGTCGAATTGCTGATCGTAGGTCTCGGTGAGCAGCAGCGTTTTGTTAAACTCCCAGATCCGCTCGTCCTTTGCGAGCGGCCGCAGGATTTCACGATGGGCTTCGGTCAGGAATTGAAGATAGACATGGCAGCCTTTTAGCCAATCCAGTCGCCTGCTTTCGATAAAGGGGATCATTTTATCGCTTTAATAACTTGGAATTAACGATCTTCTCCATGATCTCTTCCCTTTGGTATTTGCTGATCGGCACCTGGTATTGACCGATGTGAAGGATATTCCCCTCAATGGAATTGATCTTGTCGATCGCAATAACGTAGGACTTATGCGGCTGGACAAAGGCCGCCACCGGCAGCTTCTCCTGCAGCATCTTCAAGGTTAGATGGGTGATCACCTTCTTCTCCCGCGTATAGATCGCAACATAATTCTCCAGCGCTTCGGCGAAGAGAATATCCGCGAAATCGATCTTCTCGAGTTTGTTGTCGGCTTTAACGAAGATATAATCCTCCGCAGGCGTCGCCGCAGACTGCTGCCCGCGAAAATAATCATAGGCCTTATTGGCCGCGCGAAGGAACCGTTCGAACGGGATCGGCTTCAGCAGATAATCCAGCACTTCCAGCTCGAACCCCTGGAGCGCGTACTTTTCATAGGCGGTCGTGAAGATAACTTTTGGCGCTCCGGAAAAATGCTTAAGAAAATCGATCCCTGTCATATAGGGCATCTCGATATCCAGGAATAGCAGATCCGCTCCCTCCCGCTTCAGCAGAGAGTTCAGTTCCACCGCATTCTCGCAGACCCCGCGAAGGTCCAGGAAGTCGACCTGGGCCGCATAACCCTGCAGGCCTTTGCGTGCAAAGGGCTCGTCATCGGTAATAATACATCTGATCTTATCCATACTGTACGATTAATACCGCTTCAAAATTTCCATCCTTTTTTTCTGCGATCAACCGGTGCCGTCCCGGATACAGCAGTTCGAGCCGACGCCGGAGGTTCTCCAGCCCGATCCCCCCTTCTTTCAGGATTGGCAGCCGATCCGGCACATCGTTTTCGACTTCGAACCGGATCGCCGGACCTTCCACCTTCGCCGCGATCCGGATATGATAATCCCCGCCGACATATTTAAACGCATTTTCTACCAGTGGAAGAAATAACAACGGATAAACCTGCTGTCCGTCTAGTTGTTCGTCGAAGGAGACTTCCAACCGAAGCTTCTCCGAACTTCTGGTCTGCTGGAGCTGGATAAAATTGTCGAGATAGCGGATCTCCTGGCTGACGGCCACCATTTGCTGCTGGTCGTACAGTTGATAGCGCAGCAGCCCGGAGAACTTCTCCACGCTTTGTTTCGCCGCCGCCACATCCTCATCCATCTGAAAATAGATCGTATTCAGCGCATTGAACAGGAAATGCGGATGATACTGCGCCTTCAGGAATTTCAGCTCGGTTGCCAGCTGGTCGTTGCGAACTTTTTCCACCAGTAATTTCTGCTCGACATACGCCCTGACAAAACTGTTCCCCCGTAGAATCGAAAAATGAAGCATCATGAAAAGCGAGATGATCACGGATGCGATCGTGAGATCGTCGATTCCGATGGGATAATCATTTCCTGCTATATGGATGACCGAGCTTGCGGCGATCGCGACCGCAATCCCTGTAACCAATACCGTCCCAAACTCGCGAAAGACCCTCCCCATTGTGAAGGAACCCTGCGCTTTGCTAAACCGCCGCTCATAGTATCTCGGGATCCGGGTCAACGGATAGGAAAGAAGCATACAACCCAGGATTTCCACCAGATTCAGCCTTATGGAACGCTTCCAAAACTCATAGCCGTCCGTCAGGTCCGACACCAGCCGGATGATGGTGTAGACCAGCAACCCATAGAGAGGCGGAAACAGGTATTTCCAGAAAAGCTTCATGGCCCGGTAAGTTACAGTATCTTTTTCAACCCCGGTATCCTGCGGAAGATCCCGGCGGAAAGCGCAAAACTTGCCGCGATGCACAATGCGGTAGCCAGCACGAACTTCCCAAGCGGTAGCCAGTGCAGCCCGGTCATACCCAACGTGATCGCGATCAGGATGGGCGTATGAAAGACATAGACCGCAAACGCGTTGTCCGAGAAGAACTTTGCCCAGCGCCTCTGGATGTTGAAGTGAGTGCGGAACAGGCCCAGGAGGAATATCGAGATGCCGATTCCGGCCAGCGCGTCCAGCAGAGACATGCCCAGGCTTTGCCAGTGCCAACCGCCATTGTAAGAAGCGCCGTTCTTGACGCCTCCGCCGAAGGTAATCAACAGCAACCAGACGGTCAGTCCGCCGAAAAGGCCCGCATACCCCCATCGCCGGCTTTTGGCCGCCGGCAGCGCCGACAGCCATCCGTTGCGGTAGGCCAGGATACCGGCGACAAAAAAGACGATATACTCTGCGAAGTAGCAGAACTGCATGTTATAGAAGGATGTGCCCATGGGCCAGGAGACACGCACCAGGAAGGTGGCCATGGCGGTGAGACCGACCAGGACGATAAGGACGACGGTCCGTGGAAATGCCTTGGGTCGTTCAAATCGGGTGACCCGGGGGAAAAGCAAGCGCCAGCCCGTATAGACGGTGGAGAAAAAGAGCAGGGCCACACAGAACCAGAGGGGCCCGGTTCCGGACAGAAAGCGGCCGTGGAATATATAGTGTTGGTAGTCGGCGAAAAAACCGGCCGAGGTATCCCATAGCCCTGCAACGTAGTAGCAGGTCAACGGCTGGATCACGAGCATATAGAGCAGGGTAGGGAGACCCAGCCGGTAGGCCCTATCCCGAAGGAAGCGGGCCGGCCCTTTTTTATCATAGGAGCCGGGTACGAAATAGCCGGCGATAAAAAAGAGGAAGCCCATGAAGAAGGATTGCAGCAATTCCTGGTAGGTGAGGAAGGTCAGGTCCTGCAGGACACCGAGTTTCGCCGGCTCGGTGACATACCAGCTTCCGTGACCGCCATACGTAACCGCCGCGTGCATGCTCAGCACCAGCATGATCATTACCCAGCGGATATTGTCGATAAAGATCAGCCTTGAGGCTGCCGGCCGGGCAGGGGGTGCTTGCAGGCTGGGGGAGGGGATGGAAGCCGTGAGGATCGTGTCCATGGAAAATAGTTTTATGGCTCAAAACTACTTTGCGGCCCCCGCGGCCGCAATTTTCTTTGACGTATGGACAATCGCCGGCGGCCAATGGATAGCTGGACATAACCCATGGGATTTACCCATGGGGGACCAGGGGAAATTGTAGAAAAAATTCCCCAACTACCCAGGTTACGATTCCGATTTTGATTGAATTTTTTCCAAAGGAACCTGATCCTCATAGAGCCACAACTTGACGATCGAATCGGTAATTTCCACCAATTCCCCAAAACTGTCCGGTTTTCGGACGAAACAGGCGGCCCCCAATTCGTAGGACGCGCGGCGATCCTGGTGAAGCGTGGAAGTCGTCAGCACGATGATCGGGATCTGGCTGAATTTCCTGTTGTTCCGAATCTCTTTCAGCGCCTGCAGCCCCAGCATCCCGGGCATGTTGAGGTCAAGCAGGATGAGTGCGGGGAATTCCGCTTCATCGGAATACAAGGCCTGGAGCAGGTTTTCAGCGTTCTCCATAAAGACATAGTCGATCTGTGGGTTCTTTTCCAGAAAGGCATCCAGGATAATCTGCCTGTCATCAGGATCATCATCCACGATAAAGATAAGCCGCGAGTTACTTTTCATAACATATAGTAGTTGCTGTGGTCGACAATATAACCACTCTATTTCTTTTTTTCCTTGTCCGCATCATTCCTTTTTGCTAAATTTCATGCTCTTTCCGGATGGAATTGCAAACGGAACTCCCCGCCCAAACTGTGTACTAAGACCTTGCCAAATATATGGCTCGGGAGTTGTGCTATAACCAGCTTAATCAACCAAAAAGCGCATCATGGGACTTTCCAAAGAGGCTAAAAAAAGACCGGTTGCTAAACCCGCCACGAATGGTCTTACCAATATCGTCCATGCTACTACCTACGAAGACTCTTCCCTTTTGGATAATAAAGAACTGCTCCGGATTTTACTACAGGTTCGGAATGGTAATTTTACGGTCCGCATGCCGATCGGCGAGGTCGGCGTAAAAGGCCGCATCTACGACACCCTCAACGAGATCATTTCATTAAACGAAGAAATGATGCGCGAGTTCACCAGGGCCGGAAATACGATCGGCAAACAGGGGAAGCTGACCCAGCGGATAGAGGTCCCCAATGCCAAGGGATCGTGGGCAACCGGCGTCGGCTCGCTCAACTCCCTGATCTCCGACCTGGTGCATCCTACGATCGAGATCGCCCATGTGATCAGCTCGGTGGCAAAGGGCAATTTGTCCCAGAACATGCCCACTGAGATCGACGGCCATACGCTTCAGGGAGAGTTCTCCCGCATCGCCCGGGAAGTGAACGACATGGTAAAACAGCTCAACCTCTTCTCGATGGAGGTGACCCGCGTGGCCCGTGAAGTGGGCTCCGAAGGAAAGCTGGGCGGCCAGGCGAAAGTAAAGGGCGTCGCCGGGGTTTGGAAAGACCTGACCGACTCCGTCAACCTCATGGCGGGTAACCTGACGGCCCAGGTGCGCAATATCGCCGACGTGACGACCGCGATCGCAAAAGGCGACCTCTCGAAGAAGATCACCGTTGACGTAAAGGGCGAAATTCTCGAACTAAAAAATACGATCAACACCCTCGTCGACCAGCTGAACTCCTTCTCGTCGGAAGTGACCCGCGTGGCGCTCGAAGTAGGGACTGAGGGAAAGCTCGGCGGCCAGGCGCATGTAAGAGGGGTAGCAGGGACCTGGAAAGATCTGACCGACTCAGTGAATGCCATGGCCTCGAACCTGACCGGTCAGGTTCGCAATATCGCCGAAGTGACCACCGCCGTGGCCAAAGGCGACCTGTCCCGCAAGATCACCGTGGACGTGAAAGGAGAGATCCTCGAATTGAAGAATACCATCAATACGATGGTGGACCAGCTGAACTCCTTCTCCTCCGAAGTAACCCGGGTGGCGCGCGAAGTCGGCTCCGAAGGGAAGCTGGGCGGCCAGGCCGATGTGCCGGGGGTAGGGGGGACCTGGAAAGATCTGACCGACTCCGTGAATATCATGGCTGGCAACCTGACGGCCCAGGTGCGCAATATTGCCGAAGTGACCACTGCCGTGGCTACGGGTGACCTTTCGCGTAAGATCGACGTGGCGGTGAGAGGCGAGATCCTCGAGCTGAAGAATACCATCAATACGATGGTGGACCAACTCAACTCCTTCTCCTCCGAAGTAACCCGGGTTGCGCGGGAAGTAGGCTCCGAAGGGAAGCTGGGCGGCCAGGCTGCAGTTGAAGGCGTCGGCGGGGTATGGAAAGACCTGACCGACTCGGTGAATGGGATGGCCTCCAACCTGACCGGCCAGGTGCGGAATATCGCCGAAGTAACAACCGCCGTGGCCAAAGGTGACCTCTCCCGGAAGATCACCGTGGACGTGAAGGGGGAGATCCTCGAGCTGAAGAATACCATCAATACCATGGTGGACCAGCTCAACTCCTTCGGATCGGAAGTGACCCGCGTGGCGCGGGAAGTTGGTTCCGAAGGCAAGCTCGGCGGCCAGGCCGACGTACCCGGCGTAGGTGGGACCTGGAAAGACCTGACCGACTCGGTCAATAAAATGGCTGGTAACCTGACCGCCCAGGTGCGGAATATCGCCGAAGTGACCACCGCCGTGGCCAATGGCGACCTCTCCCGGAAGATCACCGTGGACGTGCAGGGTGAGATCCTCGAGCTGAAGAACACCATCAATACCATGGTGGACCAGCTCCGCGGTTTCGCTTCCGAAGTGACCCGTGTGGCGCGTGAAGTTGGTACAGAAGGAAAGCTCGGCGGCCAGGCTTTTGTGCCGGGTGTGGCCGGTACGTGGAAAGACCTGACCGATTCCGTGAATGGGATGGCTTCCAACCTGACCGGTCAGGTCCGGAACATCGCCGAAGTCGCCATCGCCGTGGCCAACGGCGATATGTCCAAGAAGATCACGGTGGATGTGCGCGGCGAGATCCTGCAACTAAAGGAGACCCTCAATACGATGGTGGACCAGCTCCGTGCGTTTGCTTCCGAAGTAACCCGCGTGGCGCGGGAAGTAGGTACCGACGGTAAACTCGGCGGCCAGGCCTTCGTGCCGGGTGTCGCCGGGACCTGGAAGGACCTCACCGACTCAGTTAATTCAATGACCGGTAACCTGACCGCCCAGGTGCGCAACATCGCGGAGGTGACCAAGGCGGTGGCAAGCGGCGACCTCTCCAAGACTGTTGCCATCGATGTAAAAGGCGAAATCCTCGATCTGAAGAATACCATCAACGTGATGGTGGAGCAGCTAAACTCATTTGCATATGAAGTGACCCGCGTGGCGCGTGAAGTGGGTACGGAAGGTAAGCTGGGCGGGCAGGCCGAAGTGCGCGGCGTGGCCGGCACCTGGAAAGACCTGACCGACTCGGTGAACATGATGGCCTCCAACCTGACCAACCAGGTCCGTGGGATCGCCAAGGTGGTGACCGCCGTGGCGACCGGCAACCTGAAACAGAAACTGTCCATCGTCTCCCGGGGTGAAGTGGCCCAGCTGACCGATACGATTAATGAAATGATCGATACCCTGGCGCTCTTCGCTGACCAGGTGACAACCGTTGCCCGGGAGGTGGGGGTCGAAGGACGCCTCGGCGGCCAGGCCAGCGTACCCGGCGCTTCCGGTATCTGGAAGAACCTGACGGAGAATGTGAACCAGCTGGCCCAAAACCTCACCACACAGGTCCGTTCGATCTCCGAAGTCGCTTCCGCGGTAACCAAGGGTGACCTTACCCGTACCATCCGCGTCGAAGCCAAAGGCGAAGTGGAAGCCCTCAAGGACACGATCAATCAAATGATCGCCAACCTGAAGGAGACGACCCTTCGTAACCAGGAGCAGGACTGGCTCAAATCCAATCTCGCCAAGTTCACCCAGATGCTCCAGGGCCAGAAGGACCTATCCTCCGTGACCCAGCGCATCCTCTCCGAGCTGGCGCAGGTCGTGATCGCCCACTACGGTGCGTTCTACATCCTCAAACAGGACGAAGATACCCGCGAAGACCGGCTTCGCCTCTTTGCGGCGTATGGATATAAGAGTGACAAGAATATCCCGACCGAATTCGCCATCGGCGAAGGTCTTGTCGGCCAGGTAGCCTTCGAGAAGGAACGCATTATCCTGTCCAATGTCCCCGGCAACTATATCCGGATCAGTTCGGGTCTCGGCCGGGCCAAACCCGCTAACCTGATCATTCTGCCGGTACTGTTCGAGAACAAGGTAAAAGCCGTTATCGAGCTGGCTTCCCTCGATATCTTCAGCGAGACCCACCTCGACTTCCTCAGCCAGCTGACCGAGTCCATCGGGATCGTGCTCAATACCATCGAAGCCAGCAGCCGGACAGAAGAGCTCCTTGCCCAGTCGCAGTCACTGGCCGGCGAGCTAAAGATCCAGCAGGAAGAGCTGCGGCGCACGAACGACGAGCTGCAGGATAAGGCGCTGCTGCTCGTGAAGCAAAAGAACGAAGTGGAAAACAAAAATAAAGAAGTCGAAGAGGCCCGCCGCTCGCTCGAAGAAAAGGCGGAACAGCTAACCCTTACTTCGAAATATAAATCGGAGTTCCTGGCCAATATGTCCCACGAATTGCGGACGCCGCTTAATTCCCTTCTCATTCTCGCCCAACAGCTCTACGAGAACGCCGAAGGTAACCTCACAGACAAGCAGATCCGCTACGCCAAGACTATCCACTCCTGCGGAGACGACCTGATCCAGCTGATCAACGATATCCTAGACCTCTCGAAGATCGAGTCGGGCTTTATCTCCGCCAATATCTCGCCGGTCCGATTCAGTGAGATCGCCGCCTTCGCGGAAACGACCTTCAAACCGATTGCCGAAGCCCGTCATCTGCGGTTTACCATCGAGACGGACCCGCGCCTGCCGCAAAGCCTGGAGACCGACCTGCAGCGGCTCAACCAGATCCTCAAGAACCTGCTGTCCAATTCCTTCAAGTTTACCGAAAAAGGAGAGGTCAAGCTGCGCATCTATGAGGGCAGCCACAACTGGAAGCCAGGTACGCCCTCCCTCGACGGCGCCCGACAGGTCGTGGCCTTTGCCATCAGCGACACGGGCATCGGAATCCCGCTGGAAAAGCAGCAGATCATTTTTGAAGCGTTCCAGCAGGCGGAAGGCTCCACCAGCCGTAAGTATGGCGGCACCGGCCTGGGACTTTCCATCAGCCGCGGCCTCGCCGAGTTGCTGGGGGGCACGATCGAGCTGGAAAGCAACCCGGGACGGGGTAGCACATTTACCCTTTTTGTGCCTGTAGAAAGTACGGGCGTCATCTCCAAGGAAGCCTCCGACAGCTTCAACAATGCCTACCAGCAATTACAGCTGAGCGGCGGAGACGGCGAGATCGATACGCTTCTGAACTCCCTCCGGGTTGCCAGCGATCCCGCGGACCACACCAAATTGAATATCGTCAACGAGATGATCAATGACACCGGTGACGATCGTAACAATATCGCGCAGGGGGACAAGATCGTCCTCATCGTCGAAGATGACCTTCGTTTTGGTAAGATCATCGTCGACAAAGCCCATGAGTATGACCTGAAGGCTGTCGTCGCCACCAATTATATCGAGGTCTTCGACTTTGTCAACCGGTTCACACCGATCGCCATTACCCTCGACGTCAAACTGCCCGATACCAGTGGCTGGAAAGTGCTGGATCTGCTGCGCAATGACCTGAACTACAGGCATATCCCCATCCACCTCATCTCCGGGGAAGAGAACCGCGCTTTGGCCCTCAAACGCGGCGCCCGTAGCTTCCTGCTCAAGCCACTGGAGAATGAGGCCCTCAGCGAACTTTTTGAGGACATCGTCTCCTTCAATAAGAGAGATGTCCGGCGCATCCTGGTCGTAGAAGACAACGAGCTCGATTCCTCCCAGATCAGCCGGATGCTGCACAGTGATAATATGGAGGTCACGATCGCTACCAATGGGAAGGCCGCGCTACAGGAATATGATATCAAGGATTTCGACTGCATCATCCTCGACTATACCCTGCCGGATATCTCGGGCATCGAGCTGGTACGGCAGATCAGTGAAAACAAGCGCAAGCTGACCCCGGTGATCGTCTATTCGGCCAAGGATTTTGACAAGAAGGAGCTGAACCATCTCCACCGGACTTCCAACACGATCCTGCTGAAAGGGGTCAACTCCCTCGAACACCTGCTGGAAGAGACCGTGCTGCACCTGCACATCAACCACCGTGAGCTGGCCCTTGAGAAAAGACGGGTAATCGAGAATATCCGCATGAAAGACGATATCCTGACCGGAAAGAACGTCCTGGTTGTTGACGATGACGTCCGTAACCTTTTCGCGCTGACGACGGTCTTTGAACGGTACAATATCAATGTCGTCACCGCGGAGAGTGGAAAAGAGGCCATCCAGCTCATCAACGACGACAAACAGAAGATCGATATGGTGCTGATGGACATCATGATGCCGGAGATGGACGGGTATGAAACCACGCAGAAGATCCGCAGGGAGCACAAGAACAATACCCTCCCCATTATCGCTGTCACGGCAAAGGCGATGAAGGGCGACCGGCAGAAATGTATCGAAGCGGGCGCTTCTGACTATATTACCAAACCCTTGAAGATCGATCAACTGTTGTCGCTGATGCGCGTATGGTTTTATAAATAAAGGATAATCACCCCTCGCCAAAACCCAAAGTCCAATAGATGCAACCTAAGATCATGTTGGTGGATGATCGGGAAGATAACCTGCTGTCGATCGAGACGGTGCTGGAACCCGATGGTTACAGATTTGTCAAAGCGTCTTCGGGCCGCCAGGTCCTCAAGCTGCTGTTGACGGATTTCGACTTCGCCCTGATCCTGATGGACGTCCAGATGCCCAACCTCAACGGCTTCGAAACGGCCTCCCTGATCTACGAACGCGATCGGCTCCGTCATATCCCCATTATTTTTATTACGGCGAACAACTACGGGGATGAGAACCTCTTCAGAGGCTATCGTGCCGGGGCAGTGGACTATATCTTCAAACCCGTCAATCCCGAGCTGCTGCGGGCGAAAGTGAGCGTTTTCGTCGAGCTCTACCGTAAGAACCAGCGGCTGCTGGCCCAGGAGCAAAAGCTGGTGGCCATCAACCGCAACCTCGAACTGGAAATCGCCGAACGGATCGCCTCCGAACAGAAGGTGACAGAGCTGAATCGGCAGCTGCTCGAGAACATCGCGCGGCTCGAGACGGCCAATAAAGACCTGGACCTTTTCGCCTTCATGGCTTCCCACGACCTTCAGGCCCCGCTTCGCAAGATCCGGATGTTCAGCGACCGCCTACTGGCCGGCGGCACCGCCAATATAAGCAATGAAAACCGGCTCTACCTGACCCGGATCCAGGAGGTTTCCCGCCGGATGCAGGAACTGATCAACGACATTCTCCGGTTCTCCAAGATCTCGGCGGAGGGACAATCTTTCGAAGAGGTGGATCTCAATCTGGTGATCCGGGACGTCGTTTCTGAAATGGAGGCGACCATCCGGGAGAAGAACGCGGAGGTCATTGTCGACGCCCTACCCATGCTACCGGCCAGCACAGTGCTGATGGGCCCCCTTTTTTCCAATCTGGTCAGTAACGCCCTGAAGTATACGAAAAAGGATGAGGTTCCCCGCGTCCGCATCCGTTATGAGGAAGGATCAGCTGCGGCAGCGACCAATGGCAAGGAACCCGATACCCGGTACGGCCGCATATATATTGAGGATAACGGCATCGGGTTTGATCAGAAATATGCGGAACAGATCTTCGATATGTTCCGTCGCCTTCATTCCAATGCCGAATATGAAGGGACCGGGATCGGGCTGGCGCTTTGCAAGAAGATCGTTGATATGCACCGGGGTTTTATCTCGGCTATCGGCCGGCCCGGCGAAGGCGCGGTCTTTATCGTATCCCTGCCGTTGCAGGTCGCGAATAAGGAGGCGCCGCCAGTCGAATTAAACACCAATTCTTTACCTTAGTCGTATGCTCCCTAACTCGCCGACACGAATCTTGATCATTGAGGATGACCAGGATGATTTCCTGATCATTCAGGCTTCCATCAGTGATATCCCCGACAAGAAGTTCCGGATCGATTGGTGTTACGATTATACTGACGCTTTGCAGCGGATCTCCCGCTCCGGCTACGACATCTATTTCGTGGACTACCTGTTGGGCGAAAAGACCGGGTTGGAGCTGTTGCACGAAGCCAAGGCAATGGGCTGCGAAGAGCCGCTGATCCTCCTGACCGGGATCGGCAACCGCGACGTCGACGTCCAGGCCATGACGAGCGGAGCGGTCGATTTCCTGGTAAAATCCGAGATCAATACCGAAAAGCTCGAGCGCTGTATCCGCTACGCCCTGGATCGAAGCACCTATCTTAAGGCGCTGAAGAGCAACGAACGGAAATTCCGGAGCATGTTCGAACGGTCCAAAGACTCCGTTTTCCTGACCGGCGAAGACCTCGTCTTCCGGGATGTTAACAGCGCGACCTGCGAGCTTTTTAAATACAGTAAGGAAGAGATCATGCGCCTGAGTCTCTACAACCTCTTCGCCCGCCGCGAAGCGGCGCAGCAGCTGCGGGACAAGCTGGCCCTGGCCGGGGAGGTCGAAGACCTCGAAGTGGAGCTGATGACCCGTAATAAGGAGAGAAAAAATTGCATACTCTCCATTTCCCGGGAGACCTATCCTTCCGGCGAACGGTATATCCAGGGGATCATCCACGATATCACCAACCTCAAACGGATCGAACGGGCTACCTTTCAGATCGAAAAGCTACGGTCGACGGCGACCCTGCTCCGCACGCTTGCGCACGAAGTAAGAAATCCCCTTACCAACATCAACCTTTCGGTGGAGCAACTGAAACCGGGGATCACCGACGGCGACGCCACGATCTATCTCGAGATTATCGCCCGTAACTGCGGCAGGATCGATGGCCTGATCTCCGAACTGCTTGACCTTTCCCGACCTGCCGAAATCTCCCTCCAGCGCAGCGGTCTCCAGGATATCGTCAACTCCACCCTCGCTGCCGCTTCCGACCGCATCGCCCTGAAGAACATCCGGCTCGATCTGACCTATCCCGACCAACCCGCCTTTGTCATGGCCGACCGGGACAAGCTAAAGATCGCTCTCCTCAATATCCTCATTAACGCGGTTGAGGCCGTCCCCGCTCAGTCCGGCGTCATCACCATTTCCATCCGAAAGGAGGGCGCTCACTACCGGATGTATATCAACGACAACGGTACCGGCATCCCCGAAGAGAATCTCTCCCGCATTTTCGAGCCTTATTTCACCTCCAAGACGAATGGCTTCGGCCTGGGGCTTGCAGCGACCTGGAATATCCTCCAGTCCCACCGCGCCGGCATCGACGTCAGCTCCCAGCTTGGCGAAGGGACGAGTTTTATGCTGACTTTTGAAGAGGCCTAGGGATACGCGATCGGTTCGAGATCCAGGATTTGATGCAAATGATGCAAAAGGTGGTTGCAATAATCAGCCGCCACCCACTCCAGGCTCTGCGGCTGCCCGCCCATCGAACACAATCGCTGCGCCGCTGCGCCGCTCATCTTCCGTAATACAACGACGATGTGCCGGTTCAGCAGGGTCCATAGCGAGATCAGGTCCCCGATTGCATAATGCTGATAATCGGAACAGGCCACCCAGGCGTCCTGCGCATACCCGATAGTCGGGCAATCCTCATATTGGGCGACAATGAAGCGCCGGGTATTGTTGAGGGCCGAATCCACCAGGTGGCCCAAAATTTCCTTTTTGCTCCACTTCTCCGGCTGCGGTTTCTCCGCGTACACAAGGTCCGGCACCGCCGCCAGCCGCGGCGAATAAATGTGAATGATCTTCTCGAGGTTCAGAATGGTAGGCTGCATATTGCTTATTGTTTCGGGAATCCCGGGGACGCCATGACCTCTTCCAGCTGCAGCGTATGCCGTGCGCTATGCGCCGCAAGAAACATAAGCCCTTGGTAGAGGTCCATGGTGCCGAACACCGGATGGGCAAGGTAATGATCCTTGAGATCGTCCTGCGTCGACCCAAGATATTGGATCGTCGAATCGCGCCGAAGAACGAAAGCCTGAAGCGCCGCATCCTCACTGGGAAATTTCCTTTCCGGCTTCAGCATCTCAGGAGCCTGAAACTTGTGTGACCTGTCCGTCGTCTGCGCGATCAACTGTTCGGTTGTCAGCTTGACCTCACTGCGTTTGTCCGGCGTGGCCGGCTGATGCTCCGTCATCTGGATCCATTGCCAGATCAGCCGTTCTGACAGCGCGATGTGTTCCGTACACTCATAGACCGACCAGCGGGTCGAATCCGGTTTCCAGTTGAGCTGATTTTGACTTAGCCCTTTCACGTCGGCCAGCAGCTTTGCTTTCGTCTTTTCGTAGTAATCGATGGCTGATTTTCGCTCGTCCGGAGTGAGCGTTCCGGGCGCTAACCGAAGGGCGGTGCTGGTCAGCGTAACGAGCAGCGCCAGGGGCAACAACAATCTTTTCATGTGATGGTGTTTTGTTGGTGCCGAAGATATACATAAAAAATCTAATGCACTTCGAGCAAACGATTTGATAATCTCCCTGACATGGGATATTTTTGCGGCTCGAATTAAAATATTCAGTATGAGACAAATCGCTTTCCGGGAGGCGCTACGTGAGGCCATGAATGAAGAAATGCGGCGCGACGACCGCGTTTTTCTGATGGGGGAAGAAGTCGCAGAATACAATGGCGCGTACAAGGTAAGCCAGGGGATGCTGGACGAATTCGGGCCCAAAAGAATCATCGACACCCCCATCTCCGAACTCGGCTTCACCGGCATTGCTGTAGGCGCGGCACAAAACGGCCTGCGGCCGATCGTCGAATACATGACTTGGAACTTCGCGGTCCTGGCCCTCGACCAGATCCTCAATACTGCCTCCAAGATGCTGGCGATGAGCGGCGGCCAGGTCGGCTGTCCCATCGTCTTCCGCGGCCCCAACGGTTCCGCTGGCCAGCTGGGCGCGCAGCATTCCACCGCCTTCGAAAGCTATTTTGCCAATATCCCCGGGATCAAGGTCGTTTCCCCCAGCAACGGCTATGACGCCAAGGGGCTCCTCAAGCAGTCAATCCGATATGAGGAAGACCCGGTGATCTTTATGGAAAGCGAGACCAGCTATGGCGATAAATCCGAAGTGCCGGAAGAAGAATACTACATCGAACTCGGGAAAGCGGACGTCAAAAGGCAGGGCAGGGATGTTACCATCGTCTCCTATAACAAGATGATGAAGGTAGCCCTCGGCGCCGCCGCCGAACTCGAGAAGGAAGGCATCAGCGCAGAGGTTATCGACCTGCGCACTATCCGCCCTCTCGATTGGATGACGATTTTGGAAAGCGTCAAGAAGACCAACCGGCTTGTGATCGTTGAAGAACAATGGCCATTTTCTTCTATCTCCTCAGAGATCAGCTACCGGATCCAGAAGGAAGGTTTTGATTACCTCGACGCGCCGATCCGCCGGATCACCTCCGCGGACGCCCCGCTTCACTACGCCCCAAACCTCGTCGCCCTAGCCCTTCCGGACGTGTCGCGGACTGTGCGGCTCGTCAAGGAGGTGATGTACCTCATTAAATAGCAAAAACCCGCCACCCGGCGGGTTTTTTTATTGATATTTCAAGCAATGGTTCTATTTCATCGCTTCCAGCGCCGAATTGAACAGCAGCAGAAAGCCGTATACACAGCCCAGCAGCACAACACCCAGAAGAGCGAGACGGAATAGTAACTTACCAGCGGGGATCGGACGGAGGTCGAATTCTTGCTTCATAGGGAATGGATTTTGGATTACCCTCTAAGATAATCACGGATCGGTGCTTTTGCAAGTTTTAACCTTTCAATTTGCCCATTTTCGTAACTCATTGGTTTTGAATGTGTATTCGGGTGTAGCCACCATAACCAGGCTTGTATCCGCCCGGTACCAGGGACCCAGATTGTCGGCGGGATTCTTTACAATATGGATATCCTGGGCCGGTATATAGCTTTGCGCCAACAGATAGGTCCGATGCCCATGGTTATCTTCCGCCACATCGACCACCAGCATCGCGTGACCCGGCGATCCGGCCCGGATCAATACGTCCCCCGGGTCGACCATGCTCAATGACGCCCGCACGAGTTGTCTGGCCAGCGTCCGCGTACTGCAATACATAAAGACCTTTCTTAGGAATGCATCGAATGCAGCCCGCCGCCGGTCGGTCGTCCAATCCGCAAAATTCAGTCGCTTTCCGGTTTCCGTAAAAAAAGTAATCGAACCATATTCGCCCCGGCTATACAGATACTCCGCACGCAGTCGCATCACCGCATCCGCGCACTGCTGCAGATCTTCCTTGCCGACCGAGACATCAAGAATGGCGAACTGCGCATCCTGGTTTTCCTTTGGTTTGCCATCGTAGAGATAGACCGTTGTTTCTTTTTTCAGCTGGACATTCCGCAGCCAGGCCCCAAACGATCCGTCCCCCTGGACCACCCGATGATAGCCTGCGGGCAAGGGGATTGAGCCGATCGTCGGGTAAGGATTACCGCCGCTCCAAGTCGGAATGCTCAACACTAGACCAAATAACAAAGTTCTCATTCTGATCAGGGTTTTCCATCAGATCGCGACTGAAACGAAATCCACAATAAAGCTTTGTTAAAACCGCCCCCCCGCGACGCTCGCGCGCCCCATCCATGCCGGATGGGATTTTTCCGTAAATTTGGACTTATGTCGAACATCCTGATTATTGACGACGAAAAAGCAATCCGTAAAACCCTGAGCGAAATCCTGTCCTACGAAGGCTACAAGATCGACGAAGCCGGCGACGGGGAAGACGGGCTCAAAAAAGTAAAGGAAAAAGAATACGATGTCATCCTCTGTGACATTAAAATGCCGAAGATCGACGGCATCGAATTCCTGGAAAAAGCAAAAGAGCACATTCCCGATATTCCGATCATCATGATCTCCGGTCACGGGACCATCGAGACCGCGGTCGAAGCGGTAAAGAAAGGCGCCTACGACTATATTTCCAAACCACCCGATCTCAACCGGCTCCTGATTACCATCCGAAACGCGATGGACAAGACGACGCTGGTCGCGGAGACCAAGGTGCTGAAACGCAAATTCAGCAAAGTCCAGGAGATGGTCGGGGCTTCCGCGCCGATCCATAAGATCAAGGAGACCATTGAAAAAGTAGCTCCCACGGAGGCCCGAATCCTCGTGACCGGCGAGAACGGGGTAGGGAAGGAACTGGTCGCCCGCTGGGTCCACGAGAAGAGCAACCGCGCTGCGGGCGCGCTGATCGAAGTCAACTGCGCCGCCATCCCGAGCGAACTGATCGAAAGCGAGCTGTTCGGCCATGAGAAGGGCTCGTTCACATCGGCCGTCAAACAACGCATTGGCAAGTTCGAGCAGGCCAACGGCGGAACCCTCTTCCTCGACGAGATCGGCGACATGAGCCTCACCGCTCAGGCCAAGGTGCTGCGTGCCCTGCAGGAAGGCAAAATCACCCGTGTCGGCGGCGACAAGGATATCAATGTGGACGTCCGTGTCATTGCGGCCACTAACAAAGACCTGCTGAAGGAAGTCGATGAGAAGACCTTCCGTCTCGATCTCTATCACCGGCTCAGCGTCATTATCATCCACGTTCCCAGCCTCAACGAGCGGAAAGACGATATTCCCCTGCTGGTGGACAAATTCCTCGGCGATATCTGCGGCGATTATGGCATTGCCAAAAAAGCCATTGACGATTCCGCCATCCAGGCCCTTCAGCAGCACGACTGGACCGGCAATATCCGCGAGCTCCGCAATGTCGTCGAGCGACTGATCATCCTTTCAGGCAGGACCATCTCGCAGGATGATGTCCAGAATTATGTTTTACCAAAGAAATAACGACGCGTGGGCCACAGCTTTATCCGGTGGGCGGTAGGGGCGATCCTGCGCTGGGACAACGAATGGATGCCTGCTTCGGTCTATCAGCTGCATGGCGGCCGGGATCGTATTTTTCCGCTTTCACCCGGTGACGTCACGCATATCCTCCCGGAAGGCGGACATTTTATGGTTTACAACCACGCGGACTGGGTTAGCCGCGAACTGGCGGCTATTCTTCGGAAGGACCCGAACTGCGGTGAGGGGCCGGAAACCGATATAAATTTGTAATATTTCTGCCGGTCAGGCGACTAAGCCATTAATAACCTAAATTTGTCCCGCTAAAAAAAACGACTTCATGAGTTCTCACCAGATAGCGATCTTATGTTTGATATCCCTGTTTTTCTTTGTCCTACCCTCTTTCGGCGCCTATCTGCTTTTCGCCAAAGCGAATAAACCTGCCTGGCAGGCCCTGGTCCCCGTCTACAATACCTATGTGATGCTAAAGATCGCCGATCGGCCCGTCTATTGGTTCGTTCTTCAGTTCATCCCGGTGGCCGGCTGGTTCATAACGCTCGGCATTACCGTGGAGTTTATCAAGGTATATGGCAAATTCAAGTTTTATGAACACGCCCTGACCGTCTTCACCGTGGGGTTGTATTTCATTTATGTAGGCCTTGACCCCCGGACGAAATATATCGGTCCGGCAGCCGTTCGGAAGCACAAGAAAGGTACCGCCCGGGAATGGGTCGACGCCGGCGTTTTCGCAGTGGTGGCTGCCACACTGATCCGAACCTTCGTTTTTGAAGCCTATACGATTCCCACCGGATCGATGGAAAAGACCCTGCTGGTCAACGATTTCCTGTTTGTCAGCAAATTCAGCTACGGTCCTCGGATACCCAACACGCCGCTGGCGATCCCTTTTGTGCACAATATGCTGCCGATCACCAATTCCAAGTCGTATGTCGAGTGGATCCATATCCCCTATACCCGCTGGTTCCCCAGCCCCGTGAAACGCGGTGACGTCGTTGTCTTCAATTTCCCTGCCGGCGATACAGTCATTGATTTTCCCCGCCCTGAAGACCAGTCCCTTCATCCCTATTATGACGTCATTCGCGAAGTCGGGCGCGGAAATGTGGACTCCGGGCGCCAGGTTGTCCTGGATGATCCGGATCACCAATATCCGATCTTCACGCGGCCGGTGGACAAGGAAGAGAACTATATCAAACGCTGCACGGCCATCGCAGGCGATACGCTGCAGATCAAGAATCAGATTATCTATATCAACGGGCAGGCTCAGCCGTTGCCGCCGGAGTCGGAGACCTACTATACCGTCACTACCAAGGGACAGCCGCTCGACGAAGGCGCCATGAAGGAGGAATACGATGTGGATATCAATGGCGATGAGGTACGACAGGTCGGACCGCCCAACCAGTATGACATGCTGTTGACCTGGAAGGCGAAAGAGAAGATGCGGAACAGCGGTCTGGCGCAGAGCATTGTCCCTGACATCGACAGCATGCAGGATGTTTGGCCGCATGTCCCCGCGTACCATTGGTTCCTGGACAACTATGGCCCGCTCTGGATACCCTGTAAAGGATGTACGCTGAACCTGACAGCGGATAACTTCCCACTCTACGAACGGGCCATTCGCGACTATGAAGGCAATAAATTTGAAATGAGAAGCGGCAAATTCTACCTCAACGAGCAACCGGTCACCCAATATACCTTCAAAATGAATTACTATTGGATGATGGGAGATAACCGGCACGGTTCTCAGGATTCGCGCTTCTGGGGTTTTGTTCCCGAAGACCATATCGTCGGTGAAGCAGCGCTGATCTGGATGAGCTGGAATAAAGGGGTCCGCTGGAGCCGGCTGTTCAAGAAGATCAAATAACCCGATCTCAACCATGAAGATACCTGGCCTTCTCGCGGCAATCTTAGTGCCCGCCCTGCTGGTTGCGCAGAAGGCGTCCCTCAAACCGGCCTCTCCGAGACCGGCACCTCCTTATGCTGAGGTGGACGCCAGGGCGCTTAAGCTTCCCGATTCCTCCACCCATGCCGTCGCCCCGATGGCCGCCTGGATCAATGCAAATTTCACCACCCCAACGGAGAAGACCCGGGCCATCTTTGTCTGGATCGCGGACCATATCGACTACGACGTGGTCAACATGTTCGCTCTCAATTTTTCAGAAGATTCAGCCGCAAAGATCGCCCGCGCCCTGCAAACCCGCAAAGGGATATGCGAGAATTATGCCGCGCTCTTCAGCGCCGTCTGCAACGCCACCGGGATTGAATCGGTGGTTGTCGAAGGATATACCAAACAAAGGGGGTTCACCGACTACATCCCGCATGCATGGAGCGCGGCCCGGCTGGACGGCGCCTGGTATCTTTTCGATCCGACCTGGGGCTCGGGCTACATCGAAAAAGGCCAGTTCGTGCGGAAAATGAACGATGGGTATTTCAAGGCCACGCCGGAAAGTTTTATCGCGACTCACATGCCGTTCGATTACCTGTGGGAATTTCTCTATTACCCGGTAACGACCGAAGATTTCTATAACGGGAAGACCCGGCCAAACCCGTCCCGGCCACGCTTTTCCTATCCCGATTCCCTGGGTGCATATGAGGCCATGGCGCCGATCGACCGTGAAGCGGCAGCTGCGGACCGGATCGAAAGGAATGGCGTCCGCAACTCCGCCACATTCAATATGATTGCAAATCTCCGAACCGACGTGGAGAATCACCGCCGTCAGGAGGAGGCAGACCGCCAAAACCGGCTCGTGGACGCCTACAACACCGCGCTGGGGACGTTCAATGAGTCACTCCGCCAGTTCAATACGTTTATCAATTACTTCAACGCACAGTTCAAACCCGAACGCCCGGATGCGGAGATCCGGCAAATGCTGGACAGCGCCGACCATCAGCTGGAGTCGGCCAGGTCGATCGCCGATACGATCCGACTATCGCCGGCGGATAGTCGAATACAGAAACCATTACAACAATTGCAGACATCGATCAAAGACCTCGGCTCCCATATAAAGGACCAACAGGATTGGCTCACCAAATACTTAAGCAAGGGAAAGTCAGGCAGAAGATCGATGTTCTATAAATACACCTGGTTTGGAATCCCGTTAAACTGAACGTATGCGAAACAAGCAACTGATCCTACAATATGAGGAATATGCCTCCGAAAGCGAGCTTGCGGCGGAGGACGCCCTTCTGCTGGCCAAAGCCCGGGAGGCGACTGTCTATGCCTATGCTCCTTACTCCCGGTTCCGCGTTGGTGCGGCTGCCCGGCTGAACAATAAGGAGATCATTACGGGGACCAACCAGGAGAATGCGAGCTTTCCGGCAGGGATCTGCGCAGAACGTACTCTTTTATCCGCCGTCGCCTCTCTTTATCCCCATGCCAGCATCGACAGTATCGCCATCAGCTATGACAATGAGACCGGTCCTTCCGATCAACCCATCTCACCTTGTGGTATTTGTCGCCAGTCGCTGCAGGAATTTGTACAGCGGACCGGGCAGGATATCCGGCTGATCCTCGGCGGCCTGAATGGACCGGTTTATATCCTCCCGCAGGCATCGGCCCTGATGCCGCTGGCCTTTAGGCTTTGATGCCGCTGGCCTTTAGGCTTTGATGCCGCTGGCCTTTAGGCTTTGATCCCGCTGGCCTTTAGGCTTTGATCCCGCCGTTACGCTTTGAGTTTTGAAATTGCGAGTATTAAATGCTCCGGTTCGACTGTCGCGCTTTTGGCTTTGTTCGCCTGCGCTACGCCTTCGCGGATGGCCTTTTCAGCTTGTCTGTCCAGCATAAGTGCGGGACGCGCACGGGATGATCTGAATAACCTGAATTTCAACTTTCCGAAGACACCCAATTGCGTTTTTTCGGTGTCTTTGGGGATTCCCGATTCGATTTCCTTTATCAGGTCCGGTACGGCATGGCCATTTCCCAATATAGCGACGAAAGAATCTTCTTTCTTCTTAATCAGCCCCAGCATCAAATGGCCCGTGCCGATATGATTACTCTCCAGCCGGATGGCTTCTTCTCTGGCGATAGACAGGACTTCCTTTACCGCCGGCGAGAAATTATTTTTCATTGAATTCAAATTTACAGGTTAACCGTCATTCTATAATCGAGCTCTACGTCTGTCTCCGCATATCCCACACAGGTCAGTACCAGCCCCCGGGCGACGTCTTTATCCGTAAGGACTTCATTATTTGTCATCCGGACGCGGCCGCGGCGGCAAAGCGCCACGCAGCTCGAACAGCGGCCCGCGCGGCAGCTATAGGGTAGGGGAACGCCCTGCCGGATAGCGGCTGTCAGGATACTATCCGGCCAGGTAACGACGAATTCACGATCGACCGCGGCGCGGATGGTGACTGTCTTCGGTGTGGCGTCAAAAACCGGCGGCGCCGGCGGAATATGCCCCACCGTGAAATGCTCGCGGCGGATCGCCTCATCCCGAAAACCCATTGTCCGCAGCGTGATGTGTACCATGCGCATAAAATCAGAAGGTGCGCATAGATAAAACCACGTTGCCGGTGGCAGCCGCGCGGCGAGAACCCAGTCAACCAATTTATCTTTCGTCAGCCTTCCGTCCCGCGTTGTCAACATCTCGGTCCAGTTCAAATCCATCCGCGCGAGCGTCGCCCGGAATGGGGATGATGCTTCGTTATGCTGCTGTGTCAGTAAGTGCGGGTGGGCGCCGGGCCGTTCCCGTAGCAATTGCTTCAGCAGCGAAAATACAGGTACGAGGCCGCCACCTGCCGCGATGAAGACCAAGGCGCGGCGATCCCGGTCGGAAATCGTAAACCGCCCCGCCGGCGGCAGTGTCGTCAGGGCATCCCCTACACGCAGGTGGTCCAGCATATGCCGCGAGATCTCCCCGTTGGGAACCCGCTTTACGGTGATCGCCGGAACGGCGTCGACACCCGGAGTGGTCGAAAAGGAATAACTGCGCCGGAGCTCATGCCCCCGAAAAGTAAACAGTAACGTGAGGAATTGTCCGGCCTGATATTGGATCGGCTCGCCGCTCCGGCGTTCCAGGAAGATCGTCTTCATGTCCGCTGTTTCCTCCACGATACCGGCCACCCGCAAGATCCAGTTCTCCATGTATGATTTCCAGTTTGGAAGCCCCGCTAAAACAGGGTCTGCACTCCCCATTGCACTTTCGTCTCATGATCGAGCAGCCACTTCTTCCTCCATAACCCGCCGCCATAGCCGACCAGGTCCCGCTTCGACCCGATCACCCGGTGACATGGCACCACGATCACGATATTGTTCTTCCCGTTGGCCGCCGCGGCCGCCCGGATATTCTTGGTGTCCCCCAGCCGCCTGGACTGCTCCAAATAGCTGATCGTCTTGCCGAAGGGGATCGCCATCAGCTCATTCCAGACCCGTTGCTGGAACTCGCTCCCCTCCTGGTAGATCGGGAAGTCGAAGACCTTCCGCTGCCCCTGGAAATACTGGATGAGCTGTTCGATGCACTGAATGACCACGGGTGTGACCGGACCACCAAGGTCCCGGCCCCGATAATCCTCCTCATCCAGCCGGTCAACAAAAAGTATTTCACTGATATAGGTATCCGTGCCACCCACGCGCAGCAATCCCAGCGGGGATTGATAATAGGTTCTCGTTATTTCTACGGTGGTTGCCATCTGGGTTTCCTCATTAGATTCGCACTCCTTCATCCTAGCCTCCAGCCATTCTCCACTTTCCGGTCCGGCTGGATTAAAACTACTTCTTTTTTGTCAGTATACACACCCAGGACCAGGCATTCGCTGAAAAAATTAGCGATCTGTTTGGGTGGGAAATTGACCACCGCCAGCACCTGCCGCCCGACCAGCTCCTCCCGGCTATAGAGGTCGGTGATCTGGGCGGAGGACTTTAAGATACCTATGGACCCAAAATCAATCGTCAGCTGCCAGGCCGGTCTTTTTGCTTTCGGGAATTCGTTAACTTCGAGGATCGTTCCGACCCGGATATCTATCTTTTCAAAATCCGGCCATTCAATCGGGAGTGACAGCGCCATTAGCTCATTTTTTTAATCAAATAAATATACTATTTTATGAAACGTACAGCAACAGCCGTATGGAACGGCTCCGGAAAGGAAGGTAAAGGTAATTTGACAACCCAAAGCACCACCCTGAACAAGACCCAGTACTCCTACAAATCCCGGTTTGAGGAAGGCGTTGGCACCAATCCGGAAGAGCTGATCGCCGCAGCGCATGCCGGCTGTTTTGCGATGGCGCTTGCCTTCGCCCTGCAGGGCGGGGGGATTACGCCCGACACGCTGGATGTGACCGCCACGGTCACGCTGGACGTCAGTGGCCCGGCGCCGACCATTACCAGCTCCCATCTTGACCTGAAAGCAAAGATCCCTGGGATCACCAACGAGAAGTTCCAGGAATTCGCCAAAGGGGCGGAACAGGGATGCCCGGTCAGCCGGGTACTGAAAGCGGAGGTCAGCCTGAGTGCGACGCTGATTAGCTAATTAAAATTGTATTAAAACGTAGTCCCTGCCACAACTGGGCCTGGACCAGTTCGCACTGAAAGTGCAGACATTCGTAACTTCCCTTTCTCAAACATCAACTGATTAACTAGCAATTTGAATCACATGAGCTCCAAAAAATCATCCAAGACCTCTCGCCGCGAATTTCTGCGTAACACCGCAGTGGCGTCCTCCGCCTTCTTCATCGTACCCCGTCACGTGCTGGGCAGGGGATTCGTCGCACCCAGCGACAAGCTGCAAATTGCATCCATCGGCTGTGGCGGCAAGGGAACCAGCGATATCAAGGCCTTCTTTGCCAGCGGAAATGCCGACATCGCCTTTTTGTGCGACGTGGACGACCGGTCATCGGCGCCAATCGTTAAGCAATTCGACAAAGCCAAATACTATAAGGATTTTCGTGAGATGCTCGATAAGGAACACAAGCATATCGATGCGGTCTCCGTCTCCATCCCGGACAACTGTCATGCCGTGGCGGCAATGGCAGCCATCATGCTGGGCAAACACGTCTATGTTCAAAAACCGATGACGCATGACATTTACGAAGCCCGGATGCTGACTGAAGCGGTCAAGCGTTACAAGGTCGTCGCACAGATGGGCAACCAGGGCGCTTCCAATGACGGCGTGCGCCTGATGCAGGAATGGTATAACGCCGGGCTGATCGGCGACGCCACCGATATCCATGTATGGACCAACCGGCCGGTATGGCCGCAGGGCGGACCGGTCCCCACAAGCACCGATCCCGTGCCGCCGGAACTGAATTGGGACCTCTGGCAGGGACCGGCAATGGCAACCACATACCATAAAGAATATCTTCCTTTCAACTGGCGGGGCTGGTGGTCCTATGGCACCGGCGCCCTCGGCGACATGGGCTGTCACCTGATCGATCCGGCCTTTAAAACAGTCGGGCTTGGCTATCCCACCGAAGTGGAGTGCAGCGTCGCTACCATTTTCTCCAAAATGTGGACCCCGGACTACAATCCGGAAAGCTGCCCCGCAGCTTCCATCGTCAAAATGAAATTTCCCGGCAAGACCGGCAAGCCGGACGTCAACCTGCATTGGATGGACGGCGGTCTGCAACCCGATCGCCCCGAAGAACTGGGCCCCGATGAGGTCATGGGAGACAGGAGCGGCTGCGGTGTGATCATCACCGGCGCCAAAGGCAAGATGATGTGCGGGACCTATAGTGAGAACCCAACACTCCTGCCTACCTCAAAGATGCAGGGCCTCAACGTCCCTCAGACGATCACACGCGTACCGGGAGGAGCCGGAGGGCACTATGCCCAGTGGGTTAACGCCTGTATCGCGGGCTACGGCAAGAACGAGCTCAGCTCGCCCTTTGACTACGCCGGCCCGCTGACCGAGACGATCCTCATGGGCAACCTCGCGCTGCGCTCCCACTTTTACAAGGACGCGAACGGCAAATTCCCCGGCCGTAAGAAGCTGCTCTGGGATGCAGCCAATATGAAGATTACGAATTTCGACGCGGCCAATCAGTTCGTCAAACGAACTTACCGGGACGGCTGGTCTCTTGGGGTATAAGGCTATAAAATCGAATCCCCCGCAAAGCGGGGGATTTTTCGATCTAATCATTTAGCAGTTTTGCCAGATCGAGCAGCTCCTTCTGCTTGTACTGACTTCGCTCGTCATCGAAGCATTTAGCGAACTCCTCCAGCGCAGTCTGGATAATGCGGTTATGCGATAAGGGTTTGAAGTAGGACGCAACCGGCGGCACAGACACCCGCTTGAAATAGTTCTCCACATCCTTATGCGAAAAGACCTGGCCGCTCATCGGATCGATAAAGAACTCGATCCGCTGCTGGGGGCTCAGCTTCTCGGGGTTCTCGTCATAATACGGTTTGATATAGGCCAGTACGAATTGCCGCGGGATATTGATCGCCTTTACCGGGATATCCAGCAATTCACTCAGCAGCAGATAGAGGATACCGTTCGTGATCGCATTCCCGCGCTTGGTCTCGATCAGCTTGTTGATCAGGAACTCTTCCGGATGCTGATAGGCCACTTCCGTGCCTTTCAGGCCGTAATAATTGTAAAGGATCGATGTCAGCACATTCACCTGTTCCAACGGTGTCAGATAGCTGTTGAGCTCCAGCCAGATATTCCGGCGCAGCTTCTCGACTTCCTGCAACACCGGTGTGGTCACCAGTTCCGGATACTGGAATTTCGCCACCAGCAGCGATGCGGTGAGCAGGTCCTGATAGCTGCTGCTCTTCCAGTGCTGAAAGTCTTCCGTGAGATCATGGTAGTGCAGCTTGTGGATCAGCAGCTCAATGCGCTCCTGGACATCGTTGCTGATCGTATTCTCCCAGAGATTTTCCAAATTTGGGATAATGCCCCGCCCATAGCTGACAATACGGCTGCTGACGGAATCGAACACCTCCTGGTCGGGGTCATCGATCAGATGGAAAAGGGCTACTATTTCTTTGTTTTCCTGCATGGGGTTATCCGGGATCAACATATACGTTGGGAAGATCGCCCAAGTAGACAATACTTTGGCAAAATTCTTATCCACAATAACGACCGGAATGTTCATTAAATTGTTTCACCCGCCGTAGCCTTAGCGAAGGCACGGCCGAGGGGTTACCCTTTCTTCTTCCGGGGCACACGTTTGGGCGGATTCGCTTTGGCATCCTCAATGATCGCCTTCACCTCTTCCAATGTCAGGTCGGCAGCAGTATCCTGCTTTTCCTTTGGCAGCTTGTAGTTGCGCAGCCCTTGTTTGATATAGGGCCCGTATGGACCACGAAGCAGTTGGATCTTCTCTTTCTCAAAAACTTTGATCGTGCGCTGCTCTTTTGCTGCTCTTTTCTCGACGACCAGCGGCGTGGCCTGTTCAAAGCTTATCGTATACGGATCAAATTCCTTGCCGAGCGAATAGAATTTACCGTCATGCGCGATGTATGGCCCGAACCGGCCGATATTCACGCTCACCTCCTTGCCTTCGAATTCCCCCAAATTGCGGGGAAGCCGGAACAGCTCCATCGCCTCATCATAGCTGATCGTCTCAATGCTTTGCGTATTCTTCAGCTTGGCAAACCGGGGTTTCTCCTCATCATTGACATCTCCGATCTGCACCATAGGGCCATAGCGCCCCATCCGCGCAAGCACTTTCTTCCCGCTCGGGGCATCGACGCCAAGTTCCCGCTCGCCCTTGATCCGCTCGGCATTCTCGATCGTATTCTCGACGTCCTTCTTGAAAGGATTATAAAAATCATCGATCATCTTACTCCACACCATCTTGCCCTGTGCCACTTCATCGAACTCCTCTTCGATCCGCGCAGTGAAATGATAATCCATGATGTCGTCGAAATACTGCTTGAGGAAATCCGTCACCACCAACCCCAGATCGGTGGGAAAAAGTTTGGATTTTTCCGCCCCCGTATTTTCCTGCTCCTGCAGCTTTTCGATCCGGTCGTTCTTTAGCAGCATTACCCGCAGATCGCGGCGCACCCCTTCCTTGTCGCGTTTTTCCACATAGCCCCGTTTCAGGATCGTCGAAATAGTCGGCGCATAGGTGGATGGCCGGCCGATACCCAGCTCCTCCAGTTTCTTCACCAGCGATGCTTCCGTGTACCGCGGAAGCGGCCGACTGAACCGTTCGATGGCTTTCATTTCGCTCAGCGGCAACCTCTGCCCCACGGTCAGCGGCGGCAACATTCCTTCCTGACCTTCATCCTCCGACAGATCATCTTCATCCCGATCCTCGCGATAAACTTTGAGGAACCCATCGAATTTTAACACCTCACCGGTGGCGGTGAGCTCTTCCTTGTTGCTTGAGATCCGGATTTTCGCTGTTGTCTTCTCCAACTCCGCGTCCGCCATCTGGCTGGCCATCGTCCGTTTCCAGATCAGGTCATACAACCGGCGGCAATCGGCATCTTCCACCGATAGACTTGACATATCTGTTGGTCGGATCGCCTCATGCGCCTCCTGGGCCGATTCATTCTTGTTCTTATACCGCCGCGCCTGAATGTACCGCTCCCCATATTGGCTGCTGATCTGCTGACTGATCTGATCCATCGCCAGCTCGCTCAGGTTGACGCTGTCGGTACGCATATAGGTGATCTTGCCACTTTCGTAGAGCTTCTGCGCCAGAACCATGGTCCGGGTCACCCCATAGCCGAGTTTCCGGCTGGCCTCCTGCTGAAGCGTTGACGTCGTAAACGGTGCCGCAGGGGATCTTTTACTTGGCCTGATCTGGATATCTGCGACGGTATATTCCGCCCCGACGCAACTTGTCAGAAAATTCTCCGCTCCTTCCGGGGAGGGTTGTTTTTTACCTTCTGCCGTGAACGTGACCATTTTGCCCGCGACATCCTTCGCCGAAAAAACGGCTTCTATTTTAAAGGAGCTGACCGGCACAAAAGCGTTGATCTCCCGCTCCCGCTCGGCGATGATCCGCACCGCCACGCTTTGCACCCGCCCGGCACTAAGGTTGTTCTTCATGCTCATCTTCCGCCAAAGAACAGGGCTTAGCTCAAAACCCACGATCCGATCCAGTATCCTTCGCGCTTGCTGGGCATTCACCAGGTTCATATCCACGGTCCGGGGCTTCTTAACGGCCGACTGAATGGCCGTTTTTGTAATCTCGTGGAAAACGATCCGCTTCGTCACCAGGGGGTCCAGGCCCAGAACTTCACACAAATGCCAGGAGATCGCTTCCCCTTCCCGGTCCTCATCGGTCGCGAGCCATACTTCACCCGATTTCTTGGCAATTGCCTTTAACTCCTTGACAACCTTTTCTTTATCCGGCGGAACTATGTAACGGGGGCGGTAGTTGTTTTTGATATCGATACCCATATCATCCTTCTCCAGGTCCCGGATATGGCCATAGCAGCTTTTGACCTCGAAATCTTCCCCAAGGATCTTCTCAATCGTTTTGGCCTTTGCCGGTGACTCCACAATCAATAAATTCTTCGCCATTTCTTCTATTAACAGGTTTATGAAGGTTGCAAGTTTACAGTATAACCGCCAGATTAAAAAATTAGTGGGCGTCCGGCCAATGTCCTGCCGGATTTTCCGTTTTTTGTTTACTATTGTTTACCAGCTATTTATGTGCCAGTATGGATCGAAAGTTATAAGTTTATGAATACAAGCCTCCCTTCCATATATTCCCTGGGTGACTCCGCCCTTACCCTTGACCTGGGTAACTGCATCGAAGAAGACCTCAATGCGCGGGTATTGGCCATCTATAACTGGCTGGGAAATCATCCCCTGGAGGGGGTCATTGATCGGATCGTCGCCTATAGCTCCGTCTCGGCCTTTTACGACCCCACCCGGATCCCTGACCGGACGGCGGTCTCCGAGTGGTTATTGGAAGCCTGGCAACTGACCGCAGCCGCTTCTCTTCCGGACGATGGCCGCGATATCCGCATCCCCGTCTGCTATGAAGGAGAGTACGCGCCCGATCTTGAAGCGGTTGCCCGGGAGAAGGGAATATCTGCCGGCGAAATCATCGAGCTTCATTGTTCCACCACCTACCGCATTTACATGATCGGATTCCTTCCCGGATTTCCGTATATGGGAAAGATCGACCCCCGCCTGGAGGTACCCCGGAAACCCCGCCCTGTGCCTGTAATCGCCGGTGGCGTGGGAATTGCGGGTATGCAGACGGGGGTCTATTCGCTCAATAGCCCGGGGGGCTGGCAGATCATCGGCAGGACACCCGTGCGCCTCTTCGACCGCAATACCGACCCGCCCATTCTACTGCGCACCGGCGATCGGGTCCGGTTTTATCCGGTTACGACCGCGGAATTTCGGGCTGCGAGACTATGATTCCTTTTTTTTCCTTACTTTAGACATCCTTGTGAGGACCCAATCTGGGGGAAGCCCAGTTCGCGCCTGAAGACCCGAAGGATTTTTTGTCAAATTTCAACACCTGTCGATCTGCCCTCATTTCTGCACGTCTAAACATATACTATGTCTTTCTCCATTATTAAACCCGGTCTGTTGGACACCATCCAGGACCTGGGGAGAAATGGTTTCGGCAACTGGGGGATATCGCCTGGCGGCGCGATGGACAGTTATGCAGCGCAGGTGGCCAATTTGCTGGTAGGCAACAATCAATGTGAGGCTGTGATCGAAATTCACTTTCCGGGACCACAGATCCTTTTTGAGCAAAATACCATGATCGCCATTACGGGCGCTGATTTCTCCCCAACCGTCAACGATGAACTGATCCCGCGCTGGCAGCCCGTAGTCGTCCGGAAGAACACCGTACTTCATTTCCCCACCCTCATTCAGGGTAGTCGCTGCTACCTCAGCGTACACGGCGGATATTGTATAAAGAAATGGCTGAACAGTTACAGCACCAGCATCAAGGCAGGAGCCGGAGGCTGGAATGGTATGCCCCTGAAAAAGGGGGACGAGCTTCCCTTTAACGAGAATACGATCTACTTTGCCGGTCTGCTGAAGAACGACGAAAGCAACTTCGAAGTGCTGCCCTGGCGGGTCAATACGGAGAAGGTCTACCAATATCCGCATGAGATCGGCGTCACCCCCGGGCACGAATGGCCACTGCTCTCGTCGGCATCGAAGGCGGCTTTCGTCGAAAACAATTTCCTCATCCATCCGTCCTCCGACCGGATGGGCTACCAGCTGAAAGGGAGCCCAATCAGTTTGCAACAACCCTTGGAACTGGTCAGCTCTGCCGTGAGCTTCGGGACAGTCCAGCTGCTTCCCGACGGTCACCTCATCGTCCTGATGGCCGATCACCAAACGACCGGTGGCTATCCCCGGATCGCCCATGTCATTACCGCCCATTTGCCCAAGCTCGCCCAGTTGCGGCCTTCCGATACCATTCAGTTCAAATGGACAGACATGGAAGAAGCGGAGCAACTACTGATCGGGCGGAAAAAAGAGCTCCATATCCTCCAGCGCTCCTGTCTCGATCATCTCAACGAAGTGGTGTGCTAACGGTTGACCTCAACTGCGACATGGGCGAAGGAATGCCAACCGATCCCGAAATCTTCCCCTTCATCAGTTCCGCTAACATCGCCTGCGGCGGGCATGCCGGCAACCCCGACACCATGTGCCGCAGCGTCGGGCTCGCTTTGAAACACAACGTTGCCATCGGGGCGCATCCTTCCTACCCCGACCGTGCGGGCTTTGGCCGGGCCGACATCCCTGAATCGGGGCTCGACACGTTGTTGGCCGACCTTATAACCCAGATAGCCGCATTGCAATCCATCTGTATCGAAATGGGTACCCGCCTCCATCACGTCAAACCGCATGGTGCCCTGTATAACCGTGCGGCCAGGGACTCAGTCGTCAGTACGATCATTTGCGAAGCCGCCAAGGCCATCGACCCCTCCTTAATAATATATGGTCTCAGCGGAAGCCAAACCAGGCTTGCGGTGGAAGTCGGCGGGCTCCGTTTTGCGAGCGAAGTCTTTGCCGACCGAACCTATCGCCCAGACGGCAGCCTCACGCCCCGTAGCGAGCCATTTGCCCTTATCCATGATCCTGCCACGATGCTGAACCAGGTCCTGACGATGATCCGGAACCATCAGGTCCGGACCCTGAACGGCGCGGTCATCCCGATTACCGCCGAAACCATCTGCCTCCACGGTGACGGCGATGACCCTGTTAAATTTGCATCCATTATCCGCGGTACGCTGGACCAACATGAAATTATCGTGGCCGCTCCCGCCTGACCCGTTTTAAGATTTCCTTTGCAATTTCTCCCCGGTTTTCCCGTTCTTTGCCTGTTCCCACTTCAACTTCAACGAGGGATTCCTAACCTCGTATAACAACTGAATATCTATGGCAACGACCGACAACGGCCGGCTCCAGAGCGGCTATACCTATGATTCTTTCACCGGTATCGGCGCGCGGGAAAAGAAACCGCCGGATTCTCATTTCCTCTGGTGGTGTGCCGGGGCCTATCAGGACCTCCTTAAGGAATGTCCTTCCGAACAGACGAAATATGCCGGACTCGGCGGGGTCCTGCTCGCGACCTTCGTGCTGGCCGCTCTTTCGGCAGGATATGCGATCTACAGCGTCTTTAGCGAACCGGTCTGGGCGGTGGTATTTGCGATCGTCTGGGGCCTCATCATTTTCAACTTCGACCGCTTTCTTGTCTCCACCATGCGCAAATACGGTGTCTCCCACCGCAAACAACTCTGGATGGCCGCTCCCCGCATCGCCCTTGCGCTGCTCATCGGCTTTACGATAGCCAGACCGCTGGAACTGAAAATATTCGAGAAAGAGATTGACGTCCAGATCACCGCCAACCGCCATCAAAAGCTGCTGCTCAACGACAGTCTTCTGCAGGCGGAGAACCGGGCCACCCTCATCGCCGCCACCGCCGAACGCGACCGGCTCACAACCCGCCAGCTATCCCTGCAGGACACGCTTCACCGCCTTCAGCAAGCCTATATTGAGGAAGCCGACGGCACCGGCGGCTCGGGCCGCCGTGGAATCGACCAGCTTACCCGCCTCAAAAAAGAAGCCTACAACAATACCCTTCTGCGCGCCGCTCCCGAACTGCAGCAGCTGCAACAACAGATTGCCTATCAGGACAGCCTGATCCGCCAGGCTAACGCTTCGCGGGAAATCCGTCAGCGGGAATATGAGGCGCAGGTTACTTCCGACGTTGGTTTTTTGGAGCGGAACAAGGCCCTTTCCGATTTAGCCTCCCATGAGTCCAGCGTCTTCTGGGCCATGCTCCTGATCTCCCTCCTGATCATCCTGATCGAAACCGGCCCGATCCTCTCCAAGCTGATCATGAACACCGGGCCATACGATCTGGCGCTCGCGGGTATGGAACTGAAGCAAATGGCGGCTGCGGAAGAAGATATGCGCCACGACAGGGACCTCCTCGTCGAGCGTCAGAAGGCCATCCGCAGCCAACGGAAAGAGCGGACCGAAGAGCTGCTCGCACAGCTGACCGCCCTGCAAAAAAAGCATATCCAGGAGGAGTTGGATCAGTGGGAGCGGGGAGAGGATAAGATCCCGTCGCGGATGCCACTCGAAGACATTAACCGCCGGATTCGTCAGCGGTACCACTTCCGGGAGGACGACGTGATCTAGGTTGGCCCGAGGGAATATTCACCCTACCTCATGGGAAATTTCTCCACAGGAAATCCCCATATTTTGAGCGACTGGCGCAGCCAGTTTGGCCTTAAGGGTGTCGTGTTTTTTGACCCGATGGAGTTGACAGAACGGATGTTTTTTCGCAAGCGCATTCAGCCGGTGGATCGTCTTCTCATTCGGCGGCGTCGGCGTCGTCGTCAGGAATTTGATCACCCCCGGTTTTGGCCGGCGGGGTCTCGCAGTCCATGTCGTTTTTGGGGTCACCGTAAACCAGCTTCCGGGGGACTCTGCTCTCATTAGAATATGCTTTTAGATGTTCGCGTTGATCGCTTTCATGGTACGTTCGTCGGCATGCATTCAAAAAGGATACCACGGTTTGATCCCTATTCGGTTAACCACGAATACCCTACTCATCACGCGTTTTATAACATTCTGCTAACTAAAAATTGCCGGAAATTGTAAACTTTAATTATCATTAGGTTAAACTTCCCGATGCACCAGTGCTTGATGCGGAATAGACTGATCAGGATTGTGGCGGTTATCTGCTGCTGCTGCCTGCATCTTTACGCCGCCGGTCAGGCCAAGGATAGTGTGAGCCGCTTCGACCGTTGGAAGAGCAACAATATTTTTCAGTTTTTCCGCAATGCCATTACCAAGGGCAGGCCCGATTCGGCAGCCGTGGCAACCACCCTCAATACCAAAAGTGAAACTCCCTTCAAGCCCTACGAAGGAAAGATCATCCGTCACATCTACCTCCGGGGTTACGGGTTCGAGCAGACCTTCATTGATACGTCCAAACGGCTTGAGTATTTCGGGACCAATCTGCTCAACCACCTTCACCACAAGACCCACGATTGGGTGATCCGGGATAACCTGTTTATCCGGGAGGGCACACCCGTAAGCGCCTACAAACTGGCGGATAACGAACGCCTTATCCGGTCATTGAACTTTATCCAGGACGCCCGGATCCTCGTGGCGCCTATTCCGGACAATACGGATACCGTCGACCTCGTGCTGATCGTAAAAGACCTCTTTACCATCAACGGCGCCCTCGGCGAGCTCAATGCGTCGCCGGCGGGGATCAGAAGCAATATCAGCGAAGCGAATTTCCTCGGTATGGGGCAGCGCGTCCAGTTGGGCATGAACCTGGAAGCAAACCGGTATCCTCATTTCGGGCCGCAGCTTTTATACGGGTTCTCCAATATCGGGGGCTCTTTTGTCAATGCGGCCGCATCCTATACCACGATCAACAGCGACCAATATCCCGGTCAGCCGGATGAGAAGGCCTGGTTCGTTCACCTGGACCGGCCCTTATATGCCCCGTATGCCCACCTCGCCGCCGGTTTTACGATCGGCAAGTATGAGGACTTCAACGTCTACCATTTTCCGGATAGCGTTTTCTTTAAATACAAGTACTATACGCATGACGGGTGGATCGGCTGGAACGTGGGATCACAACGCTTCCTGAGCAACACCTCCGTCCGGGACCGCCGCTTCCTGGCGGTCCGCTATTTCCGGCAATCCTTCGACACGGTTCCTTACCAGGTCGGCAATACCTTCAACTACCGGTTCAACGACAAGGAGGCGGCCCTGGCGACGTTTACCTTCTTCCGGCAGGACTTCTATAAGACCAACTATATCTATGGATTTGGGACTACCGAAGATTTACCCATCGGCTACAACATCGCCGTGACCAGCGGCTGGTTCCGGCAGCTCTATCTAAACCGGCTCTACGCCGGCGTAGACGCCAACGGGTATGTAACGACCAAAAACGGCGCCTTTTTCCAGTTCTTCGGCCGCTCCGGGATCTTTATGTACCGCGGTCAGGGCCAGGATGAAAGCATCCTGTTCGGGTCCAGCTATTACAGCCCGCTTTTCCTCTTTCCGACGGTCAAGATCAGACAATATATTAATGTCAGCTATACGCGGCAATGGAACCGGATCGGGATAGACCCGCTGACGATTAACAATGTTTTTGGCCTGCGGTATTTCACCGGAGACTCCACTTACGGCGACCAGCGGATCACCCTGCACTCGGAGACGACCTTTTTTATCCACTATAAGCTGTTGGGATTCAAGTTCGCTCCCTTTGTCTTCGGCGACTTCTCGGTGCTGACCCCTCAGAATGAAAGCATTGACAAGTCCAACCTCTACAACGGCCTTGGGGCCGGGATCAGGGCCCGCAACGAAAACCTCGTCTTCAACACCATCGAGCTGCGGATGGTCTATTTTCCGCAGCATACGCTCCAGAACAGGTCCTTCCAGCTCCTCTTCACCACCGGCCTTCAGTTCCGGTTTAACAACACCTATGTCCGCCAGCCCGACGTCGTGATGCTAAATACAGACGGCCTGAACACCGTCTATTGACGTTGCTCAGGCCATCCGGCACGGTGTCGCGCGGATCACTTCGCACCACCACCTCCGCCACCGGGACCGCCCCCGCCGGGAGCGCCGCCGCCCTGCTGTAAGTTTTGCATATTCTCCTGCTCCGCCTTATTGTTCTTGCGCTTGAGCAGCGATGTATCGAACTTCCCGAAACGCCACATGAACTGCAGCCGGAAGAACTGCGGGTCCCGCCTGCGGTCCGCCTCCTGTGAATACGTCGCTGACGTCGTATATACATCGCTAACTCTGGTTCGCAGGATATCGCTGCAAGACAGCGTCAGTGACGCCACGTGGTTCTTCATAAACTGATACCGGATGCTGGCATCCATCCCGCCGGTCGGCCGGTTATACCCCTGCGCATTCCCGCTGACGGTACCACCGTAGCCACGGCCTCCGTTCCCACCCGTATTGGCGCTTCCGCCGGGCGGCAATTCGGTCTTCGACGTATAATCGCCGCTTACCTGAAGGGTAAACGACTTGCTGAGCGTGAAGCTGCTTAACAATTTTGAAAAGACGCTGTAGATCTGGCCAATGGGAGCGATGGCAAAAATTCCGGTATCTACCGTATTGATCTTGGACGTATAGACATTCACGTTGGTCGTCAGGTCCCACCACTTGGTGATCGAATGCCGGTCGATCAGCTCGAGACCCCCGACAAAACCGGACTTGGCATTGATATAGGAATTGATGATGACCGGCAGCTTCGTAACAGGGTTTGTACCGGTGTCGGCCGCGCGGGTAATCAGATCGACGGTGTTTTTATAATAGACAGAAGCCATAAACGTATTCGTGGTAGAGTAGTTCAACGCATAGGCCAGCTCGAATGAACTGGTAAACTGCGGCCCGAGATTGGGATTGCCCCGGCTCAGATTGAGCGAATCCGAATAGTCGGTAAAGGGGAACAGCTGCTGGAAGCTCGGCCGGTCGATCCTTCGCGTATAGCTGAACGACAGCGTTTGCCGATCGTTTAATTTCTGATTGAGGAACACGCTGGGGAAAAGATTGGGCACCGTTGTGTGGCTATAGTGACCGATGGTATCGTACTGCACTCCGCCCTGGGTTACACCTGTATAATTCTCCGTGCCCGTATAGTGCCAGGTTTCCATCCGCATCCCGACGTTGAAGCCGAAATTCTTATAAACATTGGAATACGTGGCGTACGCGGCGGTGACCTGGTCCTGATACGTAAAAGCGGAGGACAAAAGAGCTTCCAGAATATATTTGTCGTTGGCGCCCATCGTGTCCAGGTCGGTCAGGCTGTACATATTGCGGATGGCAACGCGCGCTCCGGCCTCGAATTTTGACTTTTCCGTGATCGGCAGCGTGTAGTCGGTCTGGGCGGTAAAGAATTTGTTGGTCCCATTGATGGTCTGCTCCTGGTTGTACACGCTGCTAAGCGGCTGGCCCTTTACGTCATAGATATTGGAAGCGATCAGATTATTATTGTTATTGGTCCCCTGGCTATAGTTCACGTCCGCCGACCATTCCTCATCCGCCTTTGGGAAGGTATGCTTGAAGCTCAGCATCGCGCCATGGTTGTTGAACTGGGAATTGCTCTGCGATACCCGATAAGTATTGGAATAGGTCGTGTTCCCCGTATAAACCGTATCTACATCAATTTCGCTGTTGGTATAGGGTTTAAACGTGCCATGAACGATATTGCCGGTCAGCGTCAGCGTATTGCGGTTGTCGAGCAGAAAGTCGACGCCGCCCCGGCCAAACGCGAAATAACCGAGATTGACATTGTAATCGTTCTCGATCAGACTGTCATTTGGAAAACCGGGTTGATTGAACGTATACCGGCTGGTGGAACCGGGAGAGATCGACTTTCGTTCGCTGTAATTGCCGCTGAGGAAGAAATTGATCTTCCCCTCCTTGACGTTGATGTCACCGCCGAGGTTGAACTTTCCGCGCTGGTCGATCCCCGCCCGCAGGCTTCCGTTATATCCTGCTTTGCGATTCTTTTTCAAAACAATATTGAGAATACCCGCCGTTCCCCCGCTCGCATCGTATTTGGCGCCGGGGTTGGTGATGATCTCGACGCTCTGGATGGCGTCCGCAGGGATCTGGTCAAGGGTCAGCGTTGTCGGCCGCCCGTCCACGAAGATGGTTGGCGTGCTGTTGCGGAGCGTTACATTCCCGTCGATGTCGACTTGCAGCGAAGGCACGTTCCTCATGACATCAACGCCGGTGCCGCCAACGGCAGAGATATCCTTTTCCACGTTATATACCTTTCGGTCGATGCCCATCGTGAGCAACGGTTTGGTCGCCGTTACGACGGCAGATTCCATCGTCTGCGCATCCTCCTGCAGCTTGATATTCCCCAGGTCCTTATCGACGGCACTCAGCGCCTGCATCGCCCGGTCGGCCTGTTGCTGCTGCGCATCATCGCCCACAACGGGTGCTCCGCCTCCGCCGGGCCGCATCCCCTTCAGATCAAACGCCACCTTCTGGTCATAGGTCTTATACCCGATAGCCGTGATCTTTAACCGGAAATTCCCCAGGATCGGCAGGTTCTCGAGGCTGAAGTTCCCCCGGCGGTCGGTGATCTGGCCGGCAATTACGGTATCTTTCTGTGCATGCGTTGCCGGATTGTATTTGCTTTGGATCAGCTGCACGGACGCCCCGTCCATTCCCTTATCCGATTTGGTATCGATGACCCGTCCGTAAAAATGCCCGATAGATGGCACCGCCCCGCCCCTTCGCGCTCCCCCGGGCCCTCCCGGGGCGCCGCCGCCCATCGGCGGTATCTGAGCATATCCAGTCAGTGATAAAGCCAGAACCAAGGATAATAGCCAAAATTTTCTCATGATTTTAACATATTCATTTTTAAGCCGACAAAAACAACTGGGCTCCGTCCAGTTTCGTTTGCAAAAATCCACTCAAAAGAGGTAGTATTCCAATCAATCTATACAAACGGTATTATACAGATGCGAAAGGGCTAATTTCGAAAACTCCCCGCATAGACTCACCTCATGAGCAGCGTAATCAGAATCTGAAGCAGCCCGATCAGAAACCCCAGCGCCGCCCCAATCACTTCGACGAACCGGAACTCTTTGGTCAGGAATTCATTCAGCATGGCCTCCAGACGGTCATTGGAGAAACCCGCAATCTTTTCCACCACGATCCGCTCCAGGTCGAGGTCCTCCCGGAGATGGGAGATATACCGTTGCAGGATCACAGGGAACAGTTCCTCCAACTCCTGCATAAAGACAGCCTTCAGCTGCCCAATGGTCTTCTCCCCGATGAACATCGAGATCATCGGCATGGTTTCCTTAAGCTTGTTGCGAAGGAAGTGGTCGATATGCGCTTCGACTACCGGAAGGATCCGCTGGACATTCTCCGGATCAGTGATCGTACGTTCAATATCACCGAAGGACAGTAGCTGCTGTCCCACGATCCGTCCGAGGCTTTCAGCGATCTGCCGCTGCTTTTTGGGAAAGACCCCCTGGAGCGTGAAGCCCAGGATCCGCCGGGGATTCCGGGGATGGAAAAGGAGCTTGAGCGCCATCCAGATCGTCAACCAGTGAATAAAAGCGGAAATAAAAGGGATCGTGTACAACCACCACGTCATTCTTGTCATAGGGTGGTAAAGGTATAGGAATGTCGGCACTTGGATGCGAACCCGGTTCCACACTCGCCGCGCTGCCCGGTTCCAACCAAATTGTTTTTGCAAAAGAATCAATTTGTCATAATTTCGCGCTTCAGGAAACTTATACGGTGGTTGTAGCTCAGTTGGTTAGAGCATCAGATTGTGGTTCTGAGGGTCGTGGGTTCGAGCCCCATCATCCACCCCGCAAATAGCTTCGATAGCAGGTTGAAAATAATACCGGATCGAAGCTTTTTTTATGTTCCGGCCCCTGACATAAACTCCTTCCCCCGTTCGTGTAATTTCTGACAAAACGGTTGTTAATATTGGCCTGACCCGACAACATCCCATCTCAATAATCGTTATTTTTGGCAGGTTATGCTTAAAGTATTGAAGTATATGATTAAACTGAGAAATTTGCCGCTGGTCCTCCTGATCCTGGGCGGCGGGGTTTTTGTGGCCTTCCGTACGCTGGGGATCGGCGGCAACCCGCCATCAAGGGACGAGAAGATCCTGCACAACGTCGGAGAATACCTCGAAGAGCTGCACTATAGTCCGAAACCGATCGACGACAGTTTTTCGCTGGAAGTATTCGGCAAGTATCTCACAGAAGTCGACGCCGATAAAAATATCTTTTTTCAATCCGATATTGACGAGCTGAAAAGCAAATACGGCAAGGAGATCGACGACGAGATCCTGGGTAAGCCCATCGTCTTCGTCCCCGCCGTTAACGTCATTTACAACAAACGGCTGCTCGAGACCGAACAGATATACAAGAGCATCCTGGCCAGGCCTTTCGACTTCAACCAGGATGAGGATTATAACCAGAATTTTGACAAGCTGCCCTGGGCGTCGACCGAAGTGGCCCGTAAGGAGGCCTGGCGTAAACAACTGAAATATCTGACCCTGGAACGCTATGCCGATATGCTGGAGAACCAGGAATCCAACAAAAATACCGTTGGTTTTGTCGTCCGTACCGACGCCCAGATCGAGAAGGATGCCCGCGAAAAAACCCTCAAGGTCATGGACCGCATCTACGAGCGGCTAAAGGTGAAAATGACCGATGACGACCGGTTCAATATGTTTGTCGAGACCATCGTACAAACGATGGACCCGCATACCGACTATTTTCCGCCGGTGGAGAAACGCTATTTTGACGAGCAGATGAGCGGCCGTTTCTTCGGGATCGGCGCCACCCTGAAGGAAGAGGACGGAAATATTAAGATCACCACGCTGGTCACGGGGAGCCCTGCGTGGAAATCGGGGAAGGTAGGCGTAAACGATATTATCCAGAAAGTCGCCGAAGGCGGCGCGGAACCGGTGGACCTCACCGGCTACAGCGTGGAAGACGCGATCAAGCTCATCCGCGGCGCCAAGGGCACCGAGGTCCGCCTGACCCTCCGGAAACCCGATGGGACTTCGCATGTCGTCTCCCTGATCCGGGAAGAGATCGTCCAGGACGAGCTGGTGTTCGCACGCAGCGCCATCGTCAACTCCGCTAAAGGGAAGATTGGCTATATCTACCTCCCGGAATTTTATGCCGACTTCGATAATCCAAAAGGCAACCGCTGTTCGATCGATGTTGCAAAGGAAATCGTGAAGCTGAAAGCCGAAAAGGTCGACGGCATCGTCCTCGACCTCCGCAACAATGGCGGGGGCTCGCTTTCCGATGTCGTCCAGATGGCGGGGCTGTTTGTCGAACAGGGCCCCATCGTTCAGGTGCGGAGCCGCGATCAGAAGCCGCAGGTCTATCCCGATCACGATAAGTCGGTGCTTTGGGACGGCCCCTTTGCCGTTATGGTGAACGAGCTCAGCGCGTCTGCCTCCGAGATTTTTGCTGCCGCTATCCAGGACTATCACCGCGGCGTGATTATCGGCAGCTCCTCTACTTACGGTAAAGGCACCGTGCAGCGCCCCATCGGCCTGGATAAGAGCGTTGGCCTCGATCCGACGAACAGCGAGCTGGGGACGATCAAGCTGACATTACAGAAGTTCTATCGCATCAATGGCGGTTCCACCCAGCTCCGCGGCGTATCCTCCGACATCGTTCTGCCTGACATCTATCCCGATATCTATGAGTATGCCAGGATCCGTGAGCGCGACAACCCCGATGCCCTGCCCTGGGACGAGATCGAGAAGGCCGATTACACGCCCTGGAAATATGCCTACGATATCAATTATATCAAGGGATTGTCCGACCAGCGCCTCCGGCATGACAGTGCACTCATCGAGATCCAGTCGGATGCTGAATGGCTGAGCAAAACGGAAGACAAGGTCTTTTCTCTCAACATCCGGAAGTACCAGGAGGAGCAGAAGGAGATCAAGGCAAAAGTGAAGCAGATCGAAGACCTCAGCAAGCTGCCCGCGGCTGGTCAGCTCAATGTCTTCTCCCTGTCCGAAGACGCGCACAAATATGATGATGACAAAAACAAGGCGGATCGCTTCCAGACCTGGCTGAAGGAGAAACGCTCCGATCTGTGGCTGGGCGAAACGGTCAACGTCCTCGACGATATGATCGCTCAGAAGAGTGTCGTGTACAATAAGTAACTATTCTAACGTCGTTCGGGAAGCCATTAGGGTGATAATGGAACCCAGTATCGCGATCAGACCAAGAGAAACGCGCAGGCTTGAAGCCTGCGCGATAAAGCCGATAAACGGCGGCCCAAAAAGAAATCCCAGATAGCCGATCGTGGAGACCGCGGCCAACGCCACGCCGGGCGACAACACGCGCGACCGCCCGGCGGCACTATATACCAGCGGCACTACCGACGACACTCCCGCCCCGACGAAGAGAAAACCCGCCAGCGCCGGCAGCAGGAAAGGGAACAGGATCGCGACCAACAGCCCCGTAGCCGTCAGCCCGCCACTGACCTGCAGCATTCGCCGGATCCCCCAGCGCGTGGCCAGCATATCGCCGACGAACCGTCCCCCCGCCATGGTGAACGAGAAGGCCGTCAGCCCAAGCCCTGCCAACGCTTGCGGCGGCAACACCACGCGCTGCCAGTAGACATTGCTCCAGTCGAACATGGAACCCTCGCAGATCATAGAGCAGAAAGCGATGATCCCGAGGTTGATCAGCGACCGGTCCGGCCGCGCAAAGATCGGCTGACCGCTGCGGCCCCCGCCATCAGAGGCGATCAGCTGGCCCGAACTCGTCACTACGATCACGAGCGCCATCCCGCTGATCACCAGGAAATGCTCCCAGGGCAGCCAACCTAGGCTGATGAACAAGTTCCCCAGCGATGCGCCGGAGAAACCCGCCAGACTCCATAACCCATGATAGGACGCCATGATCGTCCGGCCGTACAACGCCTCCGTTCCAATCGCCTGCGTATTCATCGATATATTGAGAAGGTTGCCGCCCATCCCAAAAAAAAACAGGGCCGCCACCAGCTGCCAGGCCTGCGTCACCAGACCAAGCACCGGCAGTGTACCCGCATACAGCAAGGCAGCGGTCATAGCGATCGGCCGGCTGCCCATCCGCGCCACCAGCCAGCCCGCCAGCGGCAGCGAAACCATCAGCCCTGCGGGGAGGCCCAACAGAACGCCGCCCAGCGCCGCATTGTCCAAATGCAGTTTAATCTGGATGTTTGGGATGCGCGAAGCCCAGCTGAAGAAACAAAGTCCGGCAAGGAAGAAATAGGAACTGACCGCGATCCGATGGATGCGGCGGGGTGGGAGAGAGAGCCTTTGCAGCAACATAGGTTATTTAAGATATCGTTCCCGGATGAGGTTCATGTGATGCCAGACATGCCCGGGGACCAGGAAGCCGATCGTGAACGCATTCTGAGGGCGCCCATTCGATTCGCCGACAAAACGCAGCTGCTCGTCTGAAAAGGAATCGAACAAACAGCTCGTCGACGCCCGGACTGCCTTGAATTCATCCACCAGGTCCTTCCATCGCCGGCTGGCCCCCCCCATGGTCTTTCCCCAAGCCACTTCGTCGAAACTCGCCAGGGGGGTAGCATCCAACCGGGCCATCCGCAGCGCCCGGTACGCAAAGACCCGCTCACAGTCGATGACGTGCTGGAGCACTTCGCGCAGCGTCCACTTGCCCTCCGCATACGCATAATCGTATTTCTTGCGCGGAATCGTCACTAGCAGCTTCCGGAACTGCCTGGTGTTCCTGGCAATGGCGTCGCGGAAATCATTCTCCTTCACCAGGTCGAGGTAACCCTGGTAGGTCTCTGCCTTAATAATTGCTGATTTGGGGATCATAGTCCCCTAATTTACTCAATCTTTTTTATTGGTGAAGGTCGACTTGTCCGTTTTTTTTGCATTCAATGTGGAAGCCACCTTCAACGCCCCAAGCGCGTTGGCGATACCACCGGAGATCGAGATATCCGACAGGTTGACCATCACGTCTTCCGTGCCGGGTTTCTTCACCTTGACCGGAAGCGCCGTCGCACCTTTAACGATGCAGTATTTGACCTGCTGCGGCGTGAGGTTCGGATAATATTCGAGGACCAGCGCAGCTACCCCGGTGACCACCGGCGCCGCCATGCTCGTGCCCTGCAGGTTCTCGTACTTGTCGCCTCCGGGCACCGTCGAATAGATACGCGTACCGGGAGCGAACACATCTACTTCATCTTTACCATAGTTGGAGAAGGAAGCGGTATAGCTGGAAAATCCCGGCTCGGCCTGCGGATCGCTGCTCGCGCCGACCGTGATAAAGTTGGAAGCCGTATAGGTGGAATGCCGGAAATGCGGGTTGGGGAAATTATCCGTGGAATCAACGTTGGCGGCATCGTTGCCTGCCGCATGAACCAGCAGCACGCCCTTGCTCTCAGCATACCGTACTGCCGAGTCGACCCACTCCTTTTCGGGCGAAAGATTCTTGCCGAAGCTCATATTGATGACACGGGCGCCATTGTCCACTGCGTACCGGATTGCCAGGGCGATATCCTTGTCGTGCTCATCTCCGTTGGGCACCGCACGGATCATCATGATCCGCACATTGTCGTCGATCCCGTCGATCCCCTTGCCGTTGTTCCGCTCGGCCGCAATGATGCCGGAGACATGCGTGCCGTGCATGGGGTCGCCGGCCATGATATCGCTGTTACCGTAATAACGGTCATTGAAATCCGCTTCATTATCTCCAACGATGTCGTGCCGGAGATCTTCCGGAGCGTTCTGCTTCGTGGCCTCCTTCTTTTCTTCGGACTGGACCTCTTCGGTGAACTCGGAGAGGAACTGCGTGTTGCTCATGTCCATGATCTTATTGGCCTTGAAAAGGTAGAGGATGACCGACCTTGCGCCACGGACATCGGAGGTCTTGACCTGAAATGTATCCAGATCGTTTCCGGTGTATTCCTTCTTTCCCAGCGCTTGCTGAAGAATGCTGTCGCTTTTAATGCAGGCCTGCAGAACATGATGCAACGTTCCCAGGTCGATACCATTGTCGGAACCGTCGCCCATTATCGTCTTCTTTGCCTTAACCCACCAATGGAATTCCTCCTTATCTTCCGGACTTAACCTGGCGGTATCCAGTCCCGCAGAATCGAATTTAGATTTAAACATGTAGTATACCCGCGCCTCTTCCTGTGAGTCATCCTCTACATTCTTGCCGTTCTTCCCGCCGATGAAGTTCCACCCATGCACATCATCCACATACCCGTTATGGTCGTCATCGATCCCATTTCCCGGGATCTCGCCGGGGTTGGTCCAGAGAATACCTTTCAGGTCTTCATGCGTCGTATCTACGCCGGAGTCGATGACCGCTACGATAACCGTCTTGCTCTTCAGCTTATGGAGGTGGATAAATTCGTATGCTTTATTGAGACTGATCCCATAGTATCCGTCCTGTTCCTTATCCAGCAAATGCCAGCCTTTCGGTAATTCTTTTTTCGCGGAAGTTCCCTGGGCAAAAATCGTTAGGGGCAAGCAACCGATCAGGATGGCCAACATCCAGTTCCTCAATGTCATGTGTGTTTTTTTAATTATAAGCGCGCAAAATAGCAAAATCGTTTTCAACCGTGCCGAAAAATTACAGGAACGGTGATAGAGACTTGTTAAAATTATGGTACCTCGATACTCAATTTGAATTCGACCCGCCGGTTAGCTGCGCGGCCCGCAACCGTCCGGTTATCTGCCACAGGCCGGGTAGACCCATAGCCGATCGCCGTAATCCGGTTCTCCGGAATGCCCTTCCCCAATAGATAGGTCTTGATGGCGCCCGCACGGCTCTTCGACAGCAGCATATTCTTGGCCGGCAGGCCTGAGTTATCCGTATGCCCTTCGATCGTCAGGTGCCATTCGGGATGCGCCAGCATCCGCGCAGCCAGCGTATCCAGCGCCGCGAACGACGTATCCCGGAAAGAAGCGCTGTTGCTGTTGAAAAGGACATTGTGGGCAATATAATTGATCGCGATGCTGTCCTCCGCGCGGATCGTCAGGACCGGCGCAACCGGCGGAGCGACTATTACTACCGGCGGCGGGGGCAGCGGACAGCCATGATTGGATGCCGGCCCGGCGCTGTCCGGACATGCATCCTCTTCGTCGTTCACGCCGTCACCGTCCCGGTCGGGGATCGGACAGCCGTGATAGCGCGCGACACCCGGCACCGTACGGCAAGAGTCGTGCTCGTCATCGATCCCGTCATGATCTGTATCCGGGACCGGACAGCCATGATATCTCGCCACCCCTGGTATAAGGGGACAGGCATCTTCGGCGTCGGGAATCCCGTCCTTATCCGTATCTTTTTTCCTCACTGGCGGCGGCGTCCCCGAACCTGTCAGCCAGATACCAAGTGAACCGCCAAAAACCGTATTATGAAAAGTCCCGGGATAGTTGGCGGTATACATATCTGTAAGTCCGCGGCTGTAGTAAAGGTTCAGCATGATATTGCCCAGCTCGAACCCTACCTTTCCGTTTATGCCGATATCGACCGTCTTGTAACTATTCGGCGCTTTTCCTACCGTGACCGGATCGGTTTCGCTGTTGAATTGTTCGGTGGGTGTGTTCGTCAGGCTTTGGGTCGTGGTGCTCCCGCTGTTGAAAAAGGCTACATACGGACCCGCGCTTAGGAAGAAGCTGTTCCGACCGTTGGCGGTCAATGCGATCTTGTATGTAAGGTTCAGGGGAATCTCGACATAGCCCAGGCTAACGGATGATTTATTATAGATCGTATCGGAATTGAGCGCGGCGATCGAGTCATTGTTCCGGCTATACTGCCGGCCCTTGGTGATGTAGGTGAGGGCAGGTTGGAAATAAAGGCCGGACCCGAGGGGCACTTCGAGGATGATACCCAGCTGAAATCCGCTTTTGGACCCCAGGTACTTTTTAACCGCGGTATCCCATCCAGGTAAGCTGTTGGTTTCCAGAATATTAGCAGAATGAAGACCACCGAGGATCCCCAGCCGGACCTGGCCTTGGACGGCCCCGCCGCCGAAACCGGCAGCAATGAAAAGCAGCAAAAAGGGAAACTTTCTCCAAACAGGAAGCCCGGCGTGCATAAATATTGGAATCTGTTCTAATTAACGCGAATTCGGAGGGATTATTTTCCCGGCTGTACCGCCATTAACGACCGAGATTCGTCCGCCCGGTGACCCGCCGACGACCCTGCTGAAGCGAAACCGGCGTCCCCCCGACGACCCTGCTGAAGCGAACCCGGCATCCCGCCAACGACCCCGCTGAAACGAACCCGGCGTCCCGCCAACGACCCCGCTGAAGCGAACCCGGCGATCCTCTGGCAAGAACCTTTCCGGCGAAAAAAAAAGTTCGCAAAATGCGAACTTCACCCCATCGGGCGCACCATTTTACACGCGTAATACATTGACTTTCAATTGCGGTTTTTGGCCATTACCCTGCTGAAGTTCGCATTTTGCGAACTCGTTTCCGTCAAATCAACTACCCTTCGGGCACCAAACCCGATCAAATCCCTCAAATTTCAAACTTTATCCCCTGCGCCAGCGGAAGCTGGTGCGAATAATTTATCGTATTGGTTTGCCGCCGCATATACGACTTCCAGGCATCGCTTCCACTTTCCCGGCCGCCTCCTGTTTCCTTTTCTCCGCCGAACGCGCCCCCGATCTCCGCCCCCGATGTACCGATATTCACATTTGCAATCCCGCAGTCGCTACCGGCAGCCGACAGGAACTGTTCCGCCTCCCGCAGATTGAGCGTCATAATGGACGACGACAGCCCCTGCGGCACATTATTCTGGATACCGATCGCGTCATCCAGCGCCGAATAGCGCAACAGATAAAGGATCGGCGCGAAAGTCTCCTCCTGCACGATCGGATAACCCGCCTCTGCCTCCGCGATGGCAGGCGTGACGTAGCACCCGCTCTCGAACCCGTCCCCCTCCAGCACCTTACCGTCGATGAGGAACCGGCAACCCTGCTGCTTCCCGGCCTCGATGGCCCTGGTATACGCGCGGACCGCGTCCCGGTCGATCAACGGCCCCACATGATTCTTCTCCTGTAGCGGATCGCCGATCCGCAGCTGCCGGAATACGGCCACCAACTTATCTTTCACCTTATCATAAACGGAATCATGGATAATGAGCCGACGCGTCGTGGTGCATCGCTGCCCCGCCGTCCCGACCGCGCCGAAAACTGCTCCCGGTATCGCAATATCCAGATCGGCGTCCGCGGAAATGATGATCGCGTTGTTGCCCCCCAGCTCCAGCAGGGCCCGACCCAGCCGCGCCGCCATGGCCTGCCCGATCGCTCTGCCCATCCGGGTGCTCCCCGTCGCGGAGATCATCGGGATGCGATGATCGGCCGTCATCCATTCCCCGACCTCCCGGCCGCCCGTGACGAGCCCGCAGACTCCCTCGGGTACCTGGTTGGCGGCCAGAACCTCCGCCACGATCTGCTGACAGGCTACCGCGCAAAGCGGCGTTTTCTCAGAGGGCTTCCAGATACAGGTATCGCCGCAAACCCAGGCGATCATGCTGTTCCAGCTCCAAACCGCGACCGGGAAATTGAACGCCGAGATGATCCCGACCACCCCCAGCGGATGCCATTGCTCGTACATCCGGTGACCCGGCCTTTCGCTATGCATTGTTAGTCCATGAAGCTGCCGCGATAGGCCGACGGCAAAATCGCAGATATCGATCATTTCCTGGACCTCGCCGTATCCTTCCTGCAGGCTTTTGCCCATCTCATAGGACACGAGCCGTCCCAGAGGCTCTTTTTTCTTTCGCAACCCCTCACCGATCTGCCGCACTACCTCACCCCGCCGCGGTGCGGGCCAGGAACGCCAGACCTTGAAGGCCTCCTGCGCCGCCAACACTACCCGGTCATAGGCTGCCCGGTCGGTCTGGGTTATGATGCCGATCCGCTTCCCGTCCACCGGCGACAGCGATTCCAGTTCCTTTCCCTGCGAGGACAGCCATTGTGTCCCGGTGGAAGTTCCCGGGATAATACCCGTTTTGATGTGTAGTTCGTCCAGAAAGTCCATAAAAAAAGCTTGCGATTGAATAATCGCAAGCAATTTAGGAAAAAACTAACCACTAACCAGTGTCCTCAACCTTAACTTAAAATCTACTATGAAAAAACTGGTCCTTGCCGGCATCTACCTTACCGGCATTTATTAATACGTGAATTTGTGCGAAATGGTTGCCGGACTCAGTTCAGTTTGTTCTCCATGGCGGCAAAAAAACTATCGCTATAGCTAACGCCGATGGGTATTTCTTTATCGGCAATCTTGATCTTGCTTTTGCTGATATGCTCGATCTTGCTGATCGGAACGATATAGGAACGATGCGCCCTGATAAACTCCCGCGCCGGCAGTTTCTGCGCGATGGTCTTCAGCGTCATCAGCGTCAAAATTGATTTTCCGGGCAGATAGATCTTGATGTAATCGTCGAGCCCTTCGATGTACAGGATCTCCTTGAGATTAATCTTGACCATCTGGTAATCAGATTTGACGAAGATATACCCTTCCTGTATTTCCTGGTTGGTGAGGTAATCGACATATTCCTTGGCCTTGTAGACGGCTTTCAGAAAGCGATCGTACTCTATCGGCTTCAGCAGGTAGTCGATGGCGTCGACATTGAACCCTTCCACCGCATATTCGCTGAACGCGGTGGTGAAGACCACGGCCGTATTTTTTTTATTGAGGAGGCGCGAGAACTCGATGCCGTTGATATCGGGCATCTGGATATCCAGGAACAGGATGTCCACCGGAGCGGCATCCATCGCCTTCTGCGCTTCGAAAGGGTCCGTATAGACGCCCTTCAGCTCGAGGAAATAGATCTTCGCGATATATTTCTTCAGCACTTCCAGCGCGAGCGGCTCGTCGTCAATGGCTATGCAGGTCAACATTATACCGGAATATTTAGATGTACAGTAAATTCATTGGTCTTATCGTTGATGATCAGCTCGTACCTGCCGGGATAAAGCAGATCGAGACGCCGCCTGGTATTGTTAATCCCGATCCCCGTGTTGTCGGCCATTCTCAGCGCGGTATTGAAATGCTTATGGTTACTGATGCTGAAGAAAAGCGATTCGTCTTTTATATCCAATAGGATATTGATCGGCGAACACTCCCGCGTACTGACTCCGTATTTAAACGCGTTCTCCACAAAGGGCAGCAGCAGCAGCGGGGCGATCTCCCGCCCCAGCGGGTCGCCGTTGATCACGAATTCGATCTTTGTCTTATCCGTCAGCCGCATCTTTTGCAGTTCGATATAATGCGTGGTGAACAGGATCTCCTTCTCCAGCGGAACGAGGTCATTCCTGGCCTCCGTCAGCACATACCGCATAATGCTTGACAGCTTCATCACCGCCGGAGCAGTCTGATCGGATTGGGCGCTGGCCAGCGCATAGATATTGTTAAGTGTGTTGAAAAGGAAGTGCGGATTGATCTGCGCCTTCAGAAAAGAAAGCTCCGCGTGCAGCTTTTCGTTGGATATCTCTTTAGCCCGCTGTTCGGAGCGCAGCCACTGGTTGATCACCTTGATGCCGGTGCTGAGAACAAAAACCAGGAGGAAGATGACGAGGTTGCCCGGGCTTAGCAACGGAGGGCGCGGCCGCGGCCGGAGCTTCCCCGGGAGCCGGGTGGCGCCTGGATTGACTGCGGGGTCCGGCGTGGCAGACAGATCGGAGCCCGGAAGGGCAGTGGGACCGACTTGGCCCGCGCCGGCCGAAATATTGGAATAGTAGGGCGACGGTCCAAACACGGCGTGATAGATCCGTGGCACGGAGCCATAGAAGATCAGCAGCGCCAGGACCAGCAGGGTATAAGCCACGAACTTTTTGGTATCCAGCAGCTTGGGAATGAAGACGAACGTGTTGAGGTAATAGAAGGCGATGATGATCGCATAGTTCACGAAAAGTTGAGTCGTAAAGTAATGCTCCGGAAAGAAAGTGGACTCATGCTCGCGCGGTCTGGGATAAAATACCAGCGGCAGCAGTAGGAAGCAAGCCCACGCGGCAATATGGATAATAACTTGTACAGTAACCTTTTTCACGGGACCAAAACTACTCGGGAATGTTGGTCACCGGAGAAATATTAGATGAATGGGGGTATAGGATCGGTGAACGGGCAGGTAGGGCCGACGGCGGGCTTCGCCCGCCGTCGGCGGCCCCAACTACCTAAAAATTAAAGATCAGCTTGGCGAAAAGCCGGGTCCCGTCAAATCCCATCTGCACCGCATCAAAAGGTCCGCCGGATTCGCTGTCCCCCCAGGAACTGCTGCCGGTCGCCAGGCTGACTGAACCCGGAACCACCGATTTGTCGGGATGGACATTGAAAAGATTATCCACCCCGATCGTCAGGGTCGCGCTCTTCGTCAGGTTATAAGACGCGTAGAGATCGGTAGTGACCTTGCCGCTGAAACGGAAGATCTCCGGCACCGTCTGACCCGTAGCATCCAGCGTCACGTATGGGAAGTAAGGATCGGGTGCATTCGCGGGCGCGGCCGTTTCGCCAAAACCCGTTGTCGACAGACTTCCGAAATAGGTCAGGTGCGTACCGACTGTCCACAGCTTTTCGCCATATTCGAGGTTCATCGAGAACTTCGACCTCGGCGCGCTCGCTTTCAGGAAATATTGCTCGCGGTCGGAGAAGAAATTGGCGCTGTCGGAGGGAGAACCGTCGAATGTGGCAGGAACATTGACCTTATTTATCCGGATGCTCTGGATATTCCCTGCTATTATTGCCCGGAAGTGATTTTGCAGCCAATGCAGATTGTAATCAAGCACAAGGTCCAGTCCGTTGTTTCGCGTGTTCACCGCGTTGGCAAAGAACTGCGCATACTGGATCCCTTGTGCATTTAACGCGTTATTCAGCGGCGCTCCAAGCGTCGGGTCCCCCGCCGCATACTGTCCGGAAATCACGATCCGGTTCTTGATCTGGATGGAATAGGCGTCGGCGGTAAAGGTCAGATTGCGGATCGGCTGCCAGGTAAACCCCAGACTGGCATTGGTGGAGGTCTCCTGAGTCAGCTTGGGGATACCAGCCGCCCGTGCGATATCGGAATAATTCGGTACCAGCTTGGCATAAACCAGATTTCCGTTGACGATGTTGGTGTTTGTGTTACTGAAATCCAGCTGCTGAAGCGTGGGCGCCCGGAAACCCGTGCTGACCGAACCGCGAATGTTGAAATTATCCATGAGCTTGTACCGGGTAGCGATCTTCTGTGTGGCCACAAATCCAAAATCGGAATAGTCCTCAAAACGCTCGGCAATATCCACCAGCCATGCCTTGGTTACATCAAATGCTACATCCACATACCCGCTCGTGTTCGTCCGGCTGTGCGTGCTGGCGTCGCCCTCAGGTCCCGGCTGGTAACCCGGATAACCCTCCGAACCAGAAGCCTTTGCCGTCCCGCCGGGCCCCAGTGTGGCGCCGCCGGCCAGATACGAATCGAGCTCGCCCGCATACAATTCGTAGCGTTCATACCGGAACTCGCCGCCGAAGGACAACGTCACACCCGCGCCGATCGACGCAAAATGCTGGCTGATATCGAGGTTGGTCGTATTCTGCGTAAAGTTGAATCCGCCGTCGTCAAACCTTGTTTTGGTCGCTTCCTCCGCATAGGGCAGAAGAGAGGCATTGAAGGTTTTATTACCCCAGTAGTGAAAATCATTATAGCCCAGGTTATTGCTGAGGTCCCAGCTCCAGCCGCCGATCGTCCCCCGGAATCCCACCGCCACCGACGCGTCCTTGATATATACATCTTCCTGGGGATTGTAGTAGACGTTATTCGTATCGAGCACGCCTTTGGTTGGATCGTAGACCCGCATGATGCCCGGAACAAAGATCATGTTGCCGTTGGCATCTGTTGGGAATTTGGTCGGCAGCGACCTGTCCGGGTTGCCCCAGCTCCGCGTCCAGGCATATACGTTGGAATGCTTGTAATTGTAGCCGCCGAAGGAATAGAACGTCGTCGCCGCCGAAACCGGGATCTCCATATTGTACATGCCGCCGCCGGAGATAACCGAACCGTCCCCGAACGCCCGTCGCCAGATATCGATCGGCAACGCATTGGAATTGGTGGCGATATTGGTATCCGGTACGGCCCGGTAGGTCTTGCCATAGCTCATGAAATTGGCGCCCACATTGATGAACCCGCCCCGCTGCCCGATCGGCAGCCCGTAATCCAGTCCCAGCGACAGCGACTTCCCATCCAGCTGCGAACCCGTATAGAACTGGGTGGGGTCCACCGCGTTCAGCGTATTGTATTTGTGGTCGTCATAGGCGCTGGTGCCGATGCTGAGATTCAAATGCTTCACGTTCTTCCGGAGGATGATGTTGATGACACCCGCGATGGCATCGGAACCATATTGGGCGGATGCCCCGTCGCGCAGTATCTCGATCCGGTCGATCGACGCTTCCGGAATCGCGTTCAGATCGTACCCCGAATTGCCCCGGCCGCGGGTGCCCACTTCGTTGACAAATGCCGACAAATGCTGCCGCTTCCCGTTGATCAGGACCAGTGTCTGGTCGAACCCGAGCCCGCGCAGGCTGGCAAAGTCGATGGCATCGGAGCCGTCACCACCGCTCTGCTTGTTGTAGTTGAAAGAGGGAACCGTCATATTCAATTGCGACATCAGATCGGGTTTGGCCGTCGTATTGCCGACGCCATTCACATTGATGACGTCTACCGGTACGGGTGACTCGGTCTTGGATCGGGCAGCGCCCCGTGATCCGACAAAGACCACCTGGGTCAGCTCCGTAGAGGCCCCCTCTAACGGAATGGTGATGAACGGTTCGCTCGGCACCGGCATTTCCTTTGTCAAATAACCTATGCTGCTTATCACCAATATATCGGCCGGATTCACCTGGATGCTAAAACCTCCGTCGCTCCCGGTTGATATCCCCCGTTTGGTGCCTTTGATTTTGATGGTTGTGCCCGTCAGGATGGCGCCGGTCGATTTGTCTATAACCTTGCCGGTCAGGGTCTTTTGTGCATGGGCAAGAAAAAATGTGCAGATGGTAAGATAGCCTAAGATAATAAATCCTTTCATATACGATAGTTTTGGTATGGGTATCAATTTACCAAAAATTAACCAAAACTTATCGCTGATCAGCTAAAATTTTATATTATAATAAATGCTAATTCGTATGAAGATTTATTAAATGATTGATTGACAGTAACTAAAAAAAGGCGTAGTGAGAATTGTGAAGAAAATCGAATCAAATTATAATTTTCGTCAATACTGCTCCTGGTCGTTCGGGAAGTCCTTGCTCTTGACATCGTGGATATATTGTTTGACGGCTTCCGTAATTTCCTCATACAGCCGGAGGTACCGCCGGAGAAACCGTGGCTGGAACTCGGTATTGATCCCGAGCAGATCATGCATCACCAGCACCTGACCGTCACAATATTTCCCCGCCCCGATACTGATCGTCGGGATCCGCAGGCTTTCCGAGACCTCCTTACCCAACTGCGCCGGGATCTTCTCCAACACCAGGCCGAAACAGCCGGCTTCTTCCAGCAGCCGCGCATCGCTTTTTAGCTTCTGGGCCTCCACTTCCTCCTTTGCCCGAACATTGTACGTCCCGAACTTATAGATGGACTGCGGCGTCAGGCCCAAATGTCCCATTACCGGAACTCCCGCCCCGAGGATCCGCTTGACCGATTCCATGATCTCTTCGCCCCCTTCCACCTTGACGCCGTGCGCCCCCGTCTCTTTCATGATCCGGACTGCGGAGGACAGCGCCTCCTTGGAATTACTCTGGTAGGACCCAAAAGGTAGGTCCACCACCACAAAGGCCCGGTTCACGCCGCGGACTACCGAAGACGCATGATAGATCATCTGATCCAGCGTGATCGGGAGCGTCGTCTCGTGCCCCGCCATCACATTGGACGCGGAATCCCCCACCAGGATGACATCAATACCCGCGCCATCGAAGATGCGCGCAAAGGAATAATCATAGGCGGTGATCATCGAGATCTTCTCCCCGCTGAGCTTCATCCGTTGCAAGCTATGCGTCGTTACCTTCTTGATTTCTGTATGCACAGACATGGGTTTAAATTTGCCCGAAAAGTTAGACTTTCTGCGTCAATTCAGCATATAAATGTTGAATGAGCCCGTCCGACAATCCGATCTTCGGAACATAGATCTCGGGGGCATTGGCCCAGCGCATGGTATTGATATAGATCTGAAGCGCGGGGACGATCACATCCGCCCGGTCTTCACGCAGCTTGTACAACCGCATCCGGTCCTGCAGCGAAAAGGCGGAGAACTCCTTGTAGTAATCTTTTAATAACTCGAGCGGCAACGGTTTGCCTTCCTTCCGCTTGGAGATTGAAAAGACCTTATTGATGTTCCCGCCGGAACCGATCGCGATGATCTGATCAGCATAATGCCGGGTCTCCCGCTTGATATACTCCTTCATCGTCTCCCATTGCGTCTCCGTCACCTGCTGCTTAAGCAGGCGGATGGTTCCAATATTAAAAGAAGAAGAAAAGATCAGGTCGTTGCCGGCAAAGAAGGTCAGTTCCGTACTGCCGCCGCCGACGTCGATGTAGAGATAAGCATGCTCCTTATCCAGGTTTTCCGCGATATGATTCTCGTAGATCAGCGTGGCTTCGCTGCTTCCGCTGATAACCTCTATCGCGATCCCGGTCTCTTCAAAGACCCGCCCGATGACCTCCTTTGCGTTGACGGCATCCCGCATGGCAGAGGTGGCGGCCGCCTTGATATGATCTACCCGGTAGGCTTTGCAGAGATGCCCATACGCTTTCAGCGTCTCGATGATCATGTCCGTCTTCTCCGCCGGGATCTCTTTATTGCCAAATACGTCCATGCCCAGCCGCAGCGGCACGCGCACCAGGTTGATCTTGCTGAATTCAGGCTTTCCGTTATTCGTGGTTACATCCGAAATAAGCAGCCGCGCTGCATTACTACCGATGTCGATAGCTGCTAGTCGCATATTATCCAACCGTTTCCACGACGGTGACCGTTACTTCCGCCGGGACCGCCTTCTGGTATAAATAATTGTAAATATCGATCTGGGAGCGCACCTTTTCCCGGTCGTCCCGCACGTAGTTATTCTGTAGCCCGTTATCCAGCCAGCGCGCCTTCACGTTGTCCGCAAGCTGGATGTCGAGGATTTCCTTCAGCTCCTGCGTGATCGCCTCATCCAGCACCGGACAGGTCGCCTCCACCCGGTGGTCGAGGTTCCGGACCATCCAGTCAGCGGATGAGATATAGGTCTTTTCCTTCCCGCCATTGTGAAAAATGAATACCCGCGCATGTTCGAGGTACTCATCGATAATGCTGATGGCCTTCACCGGGATCAGGAACTTGCTGTTCTCCGAGAACATGCAAAACACGCCGCGCACGATCAGCCGGATACGCACCCCGGCCTTTGCGGCCTCCGTCAGATTCTCGATCAGCTCTTCATCGGAGAGGGAATTCATCTTTAAGGTGATCGCCGCCGGCTTCTTCTCCCGTGCCAGCCGCGTTTCCCGGACGACCATCTTCACCAATTCCCGCCGCAGGCTGGTGGGGCAGGGGATAAGCGATTTACAGGCTTTCAACGGCCCCGTGCCTTCCTTCCATTTTTCGAGGTAGGTGAAGATTCGGTTCACATCCGCCATGATATGCCGGTCGGACGTCAGCAGACAGTGGTCACCGTACAACCGGGCTGTTTTTTCATTGAGATTCCCCGTACTGACGAATCCGTAATGGATCGTGAAATTATTGATCCGCTTTTTGATGAGGCAGATCTTCGCATGCACTTTTACATTGGGGATACCGATCAATACCCTGACCCCTTCGTCCTCCAGCCTTTCCTTCCACTCCAGGTTGGCCTCCTCGTCAAAACGTGCCCTTAGCTCCAGCATCACCGTCACATGCTTGCCGTTGCGGACCGCATTGATCAGCGCATTGATGATCTTGGAATTGCTGGCCAGCCGGTACCCGGTTATCTTGATCGTTGTGACATTGGGATCGATCGCCGCCTCCCGCAGCATGTCGATGACCGGGTTGAAGGAATGGTAGGGGAAATGCAGCATCACATCCTGTTCCAGCACGACATCCGTGACCCGCGGGGATTTCATCAGCAGCGGATGCTGGAACGGCCTGCGCCGCTGCCCCTTCTTCGGGAAGACATCGGGGAAGTCCATAAAATGCCGGAAGTTATGGATCCGCCCGCCGGGGATGAGGTTCCCGCTTTTCTTCGATAAACCTAACCGCTTCACCAGGTAGTCCAGCAGACCTTTGTCCATCTCGCGGTCATACACCAACCGCGTCGGCTTACCTTTCCTCCGGTTCTTCAACCCCTTCTCGATCTTCTGCATCAACGTCGTACTGACGTCGTTATCGATATCGATCTCCGCATCGCGCGTCACCTTGAAGACCCAGGAATCATAGATGTCGTAGCCAAAATAGGCAAAAACATTCCGCAGGTTGTAACGGATGATATCCTCCAGCAGGATGATATGGTGCTCGTCCATCGCGGGCGACGGCAAAAGGACGAACCTGCCCAGCACCCGGCTAGGTACTTCGATCAGCGCGTATTTGCGTTTCATGCTGGCATCCCGGCGGGACAGAACGACCCCGAGGTATAGGGACTTATCCCTTAGATAAGGCATCGTCGGAATACTCTCGATCATCAGCGGGATCGTATTGGACCGGACCTCCTCCTCGAAATAGTTTTGCACGAATTGCTGCTGATGCGGATCCAGTTCCGTTTCCGTCACCAGGAAGATCTTTTCACCTTCCATTTCCCTCCGGATCCCCTCCCATACGGCGTCAAAAGTATCCCCCTGCTCCAGCACGATCCCCTGGATCTCGCCCAGAATTTTCTCCGGGGACTGCTCGAGATGCATATGGGCTTTCGACTTCGGTCCGCTGAATTCCGCCATCCGCTTCAGAGTCGCCACCCGCACCCGGAAAAACTCATCCATATTGTTGGAAAAAATGCCGAGGAACTTGATCCTTTCGCGCAAAGGAACCGTCGGGTCCGCCGCCTCCTGCAACACGCGGCCATTGAATGCCAGCCAGCTGATATCCCGTGCGATCGTTTTTCTTCTCATTGGTTCAACCATTAATCCCGTTTTGCGCAAAGTAGCCAATGCAAAATGGATTGGTAAATTAAGTAATTATTAATAAACTTTGGTACCCAAACTACTCCTATGCGCTATCTGATCTTCCTCCTGCTGATCCCGCCCGGTTTGGGGCATGCTCAGTCCTGGTCATATTATGGTCAGGACCCTGGCGGAAAACGTTATTCCACACTAAAACAGATCAACGATCAAAATGTCCCTAAGCTCACCCTCGTCTGGACTTTCCGCACCGGCGAGCTGGCCACCTAGGCAGGCACTGAGGCCTATGGGAAAGCGGCTTTCGAAGCGACGCCGATCCTCATTGGCCGGACCCTGTATTTCAGCACGCCGAGCGACCGCGTCTTTGCCATCGACGCCGCAACCGGACAACAGCGCTGGGTGTACGATCCGCATATCGACCTGCATCAAGACTATTCCGAGATGAGTTCCCGCGGCGTGGCGGCGTGGAGCGTGGGCGATAGCCTGCGCATTTTTGTCGGGACCATCGACGGCCGGCTTATCGCGATCGACGGCCATACCGGGCTGCGTGTCGCGAATTTTGGCGCCGACGGCATCGTTGACCTCCGGGCAGGCTATGGCGACGCTGTCCAGGAGACTTCGCCGCCGGCTATCATCGGCGACCGGGTGATCGTTGGCTCCTCGATGGGCGATAACCAGCGTTTCGACCAGCCGCCGGGTGTTGTCCGCGCGTACGACGTCCATACGGGTCACCTGAGCTGGCTCTGGAACCCCATCCCCAATGACCCGGCCGATAGCGCCTATGCGACCTGGAACGGGCCCAAGGCCCACCAGACCGGGGCCGCCAATGCCTGGTCGATCCTGAGTGTAGATGCCGCCCGCGACCTGGTGTTTGTCCCCTCTACCAGTCCCAGCCCCGATTACTATGGCGGGGAAAGATTGGGTTCCAACCGCTACGCGAATTCTTTGGTAGCGCTCCGCGCCTCTACCGGCAAACGGATCTGGAGCTTCCAGGTCGTCCACCATGATCTCTGGGACTTCGATATCGCCGCGCAACCGATGCTCATCGATTTTCGTGGAAAGCCCGCGGTCGTGGTGGGTACCAAAATGGGTTTTATCTATATACTCGACCGGGAAACCGGCAAACCGCTCACGCCGGTCGAAGAGCGTACCGTCCCCGCCTCCACCGTCGCCGGTGAGCAGGCCTGGCCCACGCAGCCTTTTCCTTCCTTGCCGGCGCTAGGCCTGCAGTCGATGAGCGTGGACAGTGCCTGGGGGCCCAACCCGGACAACCTCGCGTCAGCTAAAGCCCGGATCGCCAAATACCGCTATCAGGGACCTTTTACGCCGCCCAGCTTCGAAGGGACGATTATGGCGCCCGGGAATGTGGGCGGGATCAATTGGAGCGGCATGTGCTATGACCCGGTGAAGGGAATGCTCTACACCAACATCAACCGCGTCGCCGCGATTATCCGGATGATCCCCAGGGGCCAGGTGGACAGCGTTGAAAAAGAGAGCATGGAGGCCCTCCGTGCCGAGACGGGCCGCCAGCGCGGGACGCCGTATGTGATGAAGCGGGACTATCTTTTTAAGCCAGGGCCCGATGGCTTCCTTATGCAGACACGGCCGCCGTGGGGTACGCTTGTGGGGATCGATCTGCAAAGCGGTACAAAGAAATGGGAAGTTCCGCTGGGCTACCAGATGCCGCCCGCCAAATACCCCGACGCTCCCAAATGGGGTTCACTCAATTTCGGCGGCGCCATTGTGACCAATGGGAACCTGGTGTTCATCGCGGCCAGCATGGACGGCCATCTCCGGGCCTTCGACAGCCGCACGGGTCAGGTCCTTTGGGAATATGCCCTCCCTGCGAGCGCGCAGGCTATGCCGATGACGTATGAGCTGGACGGCCGGCAATATGTCGTCATCGCCGCCGGCGGCCACGGGAAGCTGCGAACGAAGCTGGGAGATTATGTCATGGCGTTCAGCCTGCCCTGAGCACCGGGAAGGTTTAGCCCTACCGATAGCTGCGGAAGCCGGAGATCGACTTGATCTTCGCGACGAAGCCCGGAGGAAAGAAATGCGCGATCTGCGATAACATGCGCCTGGAGCGTTGTTCGAGCGCCAGCCGGGTTCCCGGATGGATTGTCTCGCCAAAATAGGTATTCTCCACCGGTTCACCCGTCGAGATATCGACCAGGTTCAGCATATACATCTTGTTGATCGCGACATCCGAAAGGCGGGGAGCATAGTACATGCAATTCTCGAAGAAATAATGCGTGACCTGGGACAGGCGGGTGCTGCCCTTGTGCAGGATCTCGTTACCGCCGTGCAACAGGTTGGCGGACCAGATGATCGCCTGACCTTTTTTGATGTTCAGCGTCGCCTTTTGAAGCCCGAGCGAATCGATGATCTTTTTGATAAAGTTCGAATAGTCCTTGAGATAGCCCATAAGCGATTTCTTCTCTTCCTCCTTGTCGGTGGCCTTCACGCCGACATCGATCATATCATAGAAAGGCAGCTTATGGCTACCGGGATAATAATGCAGCGGACCGTTAAAGTCGGTGATGTCTTCAAGCGCTATCCAAACCCCGCACATGTAGCGGTAGGGAATGGAATTGAAATGGATCATATCGCTGTGGGTGTCCTGCTGGGTACCCTCATAGAAACTAAGGGTCTGGAAAGGGATGGGCCGGCGACGGTAGAGCAATTCCAGCTTTTCGTATACAGTAGGCAGCGAAGCAAGCGCTTTAACCTGGAGATTGTATTTCCAGGCGTCCTGGATGCGCTTGTCATTCCCGGGGATGGCATCGAATTTCGGCTGCATGCTCCGGTTCAGCTCGTCGATCATGCCTTCCGGCACCTGCGGGTCGAAGATGATATAGCCATTGTCCGCGTAGCTTTTTACAAAGGCTTTTTCTTCTGGTGTCAGGCCCGCCTCCGCCAGTTCTTTGGCAAAGAAAGGAGATTCTATCCAGGGAAGGGTATTAATAGCCATAAGGGTAGCTCCGATTTTATGGCGAAACTACTGAAATTGTCAGGAAAACGCTCCTTCGGGAGATGCCTGCCGCTGAAAAAAATTCAATTTTCTTTTTGCAGAATCCCAATATTTTACGACTTTTGCAGTCCAAATTTCGCTATCATGGCTAGAGTATGTCAGATCACGGGTAAAGTTCCGGTCAGCGGCCACAAAGTATCGCACTCGAATATCAAGACGAAACGCCGGTTTTTGCCCAATTTGCAGACCAAACGGTTCTTCCTGGCTGAGGAAGATAAGTGGATCACCCTGAAGGTTTCCTCCGAAGGGCTCCGTACCATCAATAAAAATGGCCTGTACCAGGTCGTCAAGGATTTAAGAGCACAGGGAGAAAAGATTTAATTTTTATACTATGGCAAAGAAAGGAAGTCGGGTTCAGGTTATACTGGAGTGCACGGAACATAAGACCAGCGGGAAGCCCGGTACAAGTCGGTATATCACGACCAAGAACAAGAAGAATACTCCGGAACGCCTGGAGCTGAAGAAGTATAATCCCATTCTGAAGAAAGTAACCGTTCACAAAGAAATTAAATAACTATGGCAAAGGCCGCGAAAACCGCTATTAAGACCAAAGACGCCAAGGCTGCCGCAGAAGCAAAGAACTGGACAAAGGTCATCCGGTCCATACGCAGTCCGAAGACCGGCGCCTATACCTTTAAGGAAGCCATCGTTCATAAGGACAAGATCAAGGAATTTTTGGCCAAAAAATAGCCTCTTTGGGTTAAGTAATGATACCGTAAAAGCTGTCCCCCAACGGACGGCTTTTTTCAATTCGTGAAAAGAGGACAATTCCAGAATAATGGGACTATTCGATAAACTCTTCGGAAAGAAAGAAAAGGAAAGCCTCGACCACGGCCTGCAGAAGACCAAGGAAGGATTTATTTCCCGCCTAACCAAGGCCATCGCCGGCAAAAGCACCGTCGATGAGGATGTCCTCGATCACCTCGAAGATGCCCTCGTCAGCGCTGATGTAGGGATCGATACCACTGTAAAGATAATCCGGCAGATCGAAGACCGAGTATCGCGTGACAAATACGTGAATACCAGCGATCTGAACAAGATACTTCAACAAGAAGTTGAAAAGATCCTGGTGGATGCTCCCGAACAATCCAACATCGAAAAACCATATGTAATTCTGGTTGTGGGTGTGAACGGCGTTGGCAAAACCACCACCATCGGCAAACTCGCCTATAAGTATAAAAAAGCCGGCAAATCCGTCGTCCTCGGCGCAGCCGATACCTTCCGTGCCGCTGCCGTCGACCAGCTTACCATCTGGAGCGAACGGGCAGGGGTGCCGATCGTCAAACAAGGGATGGGCGCCGACCCCGGCGCCGTTGCCTTCGACACCGTCCAAAGCGGCATTGCCCGCAACGCCGATGTGGTCATTATCGATACCGCCGGCCGGCTTCACAACAAGGCCTTTCTGATGGAGGAGCTGAGCAAGATCAACCGGGTAATTAAGAAGGTTATGCCCGACGCCCCGCACGAAGTCCTGCTCGTTCTCGACGGGTCCACCGGACAGAATGCCATCGAACAGGCCCGCCAGTTCACGGCCGCTACGCACGTGTCGGCCCTGGCCATCACCAAGCTCGACGGCACCGCCAAGGGTGGGGTAGTCCTGGCCATCGCCAACCAGTTCAATATCCCCGTCAAATTCATCGGCGTCGGCGAAAAAATGGAAGACCTGCTGGTCTTTGATAAACACGAATTCGTCGACAGTCTTTTTAGTTTGGAGAAATGAAGACAAAAACATTAAAGAAGGATAAGGTTAACATCATCACCCTCGGCTGCAGCAAGAACATGGTCGACAGTGAGGTGCTTAGCGGCCAGCTGCAAGCCAACGATATCGATGTTATCCATGAAAATAAGAAGACCGACCACAATATCGTCGTCGTTAATACCTGCGGCTTTATCGACAAGGCAAAAGAGGAGTCGGTCAACACGATCCTCCATCAGGTCGAGCTGAAGAAGAAAGGCCGCCTCGACAAAGTTTTCGTGACCGGCTGTCTCAGCCAGCGTTACCGCGACGACCTGGAGGCAGCGATCCCCGAAGTCGACGCCTGGTTCGGCACCCTCGAGCTGCCGTTGCTGCTGAAACGGCTCGAAGCCGATTACAAGGCCGAACTGCTGGGTGAACGCCTCCTGGCGACCCCCAAACACTACGCCTATCTAAAGATCTCCGAAGGTTGTAACCGTACCTGCGCCTTCTGCGCCATCCCGCTGATGCGTGGCGGTCATATCAGCCGCCCGATAGAAGACCTCGTCAAAGAAGCGGAAGGGCTGGTGCGTAAAGGAATAAAAGAGATCATGCTCATCGCCCAGGAACTGACCTATTACGGCCTTGATATCTATAAACGGCGGGCCCTCCCCGATCTGCTCCATCGCCTGGCTGATATCCCCGGCCTCCATTGGATCCGGCTTCACTACGCCTACCCGGCCAAATTCCCGCTGGAAGTCCTCGACGTCATGCGCGACCGGCCCAATATCTGTAACTATCTCGACATGCCGCTTCAGCACGCCAGCGACCGGATGCTGAGCGCCATGCGCCGTCAGCTCACCCGGCAGGACATGACCGAACTTATCCGCGCCATCCGGGAGAAGGTTCCCGGCATCTGTCTGCGGACAACCCTGATCGCCGGCTTCCCCGGTGAGACGGAGGAGGACGTGGAAGAATTGAAAGATTTTCTGCGCGAACATCGGTTCGACCGCGTCGGCATCTTTACCTATTCGCATGAGGAGGGGACATCCGCACACCAGCTTGACGACGATGTTCCCGCGGAGGTCAAGCAACAACGTGCTGAGGAGATCATGGAAGTGCAGCAGGAAATATCCTTCGAAAAGAACCAGGAGAAAGTCGGGAAGGTCTTCAAGGTCCTGGTCGATAAAAAGGAGGCCGGCCGATACCTTGGCCGTACTGAATTTGACTCGGTAGAGGTGGACAATGAGGTCATCATTGATGGCCCGCACAACCTGCCAATCGGCGACTTCGTGAACGTGCGCATCACAAAGGCGTATGATTACGATTTGGAGGGAGAGGTCTGTTAAAATACGGGCAGAAAAGGTCAATTGCCGGGAGCGCCGAAGAGGAGATATCGGATATATTTGCAAAAAAGGCTTACATGAGAATAAACTGGAACGGCGTATACCCGGCCGTAACAACCAAATTCACGGCAAACGATACCCTTGACCTCCCTGCTTTCGGGGTTAACCTCGACGCCCAGATCCAGGCCGGCGTCAGCGGCATCATTATCGGCGGCTCCCTCGGAGAGGCCAGCACTGTGACACTGGAGGAGAAGGAAGTCCTGGTGAAATATGCCGTGGACCGTGCCGGCATCCCCGTGTTGCTCAACATCGCCGAAGGCAGTACGCGGGAGGCCATCCGCCAGGCGGGTCTTGCGACAAAATGGGGCGCGCGCGGTCTCATGCTGCTGCCTCCCATGCGCTATAAAAGCGACCACCGCGAGACCATAACTTTTTTCAAAGCCGTCGCGCAATCGACCGACTTACCCATCCTCGTTTATAACAATCCCGTCGATTATAAGATCGAGATCACGCTGGAGATGTTCGACGAACTGCTCGAGCTACCCAATATCGAAGCCGTTAAGGAATCCACCCGCGATATCACCAATGTCACCCGGCTGATCAACCGATTCGACGATCGCCTTAAGATCCTTACGGGTGTCGACCCCATCGCCACGGAAGCCCTCATCATGGGCGCTCATGGCTGGGTGGCCGGTCTGGTCTGCGCCTTCCCCGCCGAGACGGTCGCCATCTACCGGCTGATAAAGGCCGGGCGGATCGAAGAAGCGCTGGAGATCCACCGCTGGTTCCTGCCGCTTCTTGAGCTGGATATCCACCCCAAGCTGGTCCAGTATATCAAGCTGGCCGAAGCCGAAGCCGGTTTGGGCACGGAATATGTGCGGGCGCCAAGGCTGACGCTGCACGGCGCTGAACGTGACCGGGTGCTGGACATCATCCGGAAGGGGGTGGCCACGCGACCCACGCTGCCCGAATACCTCTCCCTGGCCGTATAACCCTTAACTTCGTGCCATGAAATTCCAGGACGCCACTGCAGCCGAAATCGATGCCGTGATGAATGCGGCATGGGAAGCGTTTCCAAGCTTCCGTGAGACGACGTTAAAAGAACGCGCCAGCCTGATGCGGCGCATTGCAACTGAAATAGGGTCGGAAGATGGTCTGGTCCAAACCGCCATGGAGGAAACCAATCTCCCGGAAGGGCGGCTTCGCAATGAACTTGCCAGGACCCAATTCCAATTGACCAGCTACGCCGAAGCAGCTGAGACCGGTACCTGGCTTGACGTGCGGATCGACACGGCCATCCCGGAGAAAGGGGATCCCGACCTTCGCAAATGGCTGGTGCCGCTCGGGCCCGTCGTCGTCTTCGGGGCCAGCAATTTCCCGTTTGCTTATTCCACTGCCGGAGGCGATACCGCCTCCGCCCTCGCCGCCGGCTGCCCCGTCATTGTCAAGGCCCATCCTGCGCATGCCGGGACATCTGAGCTGGTGGCGCGGGCGATCGCCCGCGCCGTGAAGGCCGAAGGCCTGCCCGCGGGTGTCTTTGCACACGTCCACGGCGCCAGCACCGAGACGGGAAAGACCCTTGTCACCCATCCCCATACCAGCGCGGTTGGGTTTACCGGCTCTTACGGCGGCGGGAAAGCGCTTTTCGACTGGGCTAACCAACGGAAGGTTCCGATCCCTGTGTTTGCCGAAATGGGCAGCATCAACCCCATCTTCATTTTACCCGGTAAATTGGCGAACGCTCCGAAAGAATTAGCCGCCACCCTGGCTGCCTCCATCACACTCGGCGTCGGTCAGTTCTGTACCAACCCGGGTCTCATCATCGGGATCGAAGGCCCGGACCTCGATCTCTTTATAGAGGAGCTGGGTGAGTCAATAACATCTGCTGTTCCAGGAACAATGCTCCATCCGGGAATCGCCAAAGCCTATACGGAGAAGCGCGGCGCGGCTCTCGCCGTGGAAGACGTCGCCACCGTCGCCGTTTCTGCCGCGAAAGCGCAAACGAACCAGGGCGCGCCAACCCTCGCCTCGGCCACGGCGGAGGCCTTTTTCCGGAACCCGTTGCTGCATCAGGAGGTTTTTGGGCCGTATTCGCTGGTCATCCAATGCAAACACCCACAAGAAATGGTGAAAGTGGCCCGTCATCTGGAAGGTCAGCTGACCACCACGCTGATGGCGACCGATGCCGATATCCATGACCATCCCCGGCTCGTCCAGGCAGTCCGGGATATCTGCGGCCGCTTCATCCTGAACGGCGTTCCCACCGGCGTCCGGGTTGCGCTGTCGATGCAGCACGGTGGTCCTTTCCCCGCCACAACCGATAGCCGGTTTACCTCTGTCGGGGCCGACGGGATCAAGCGTTGGGCCCGCCCGCTCAGCTACCAGAACTGGCCCGATCACCTGTTGCCGGAACCGCTTCAGAATAAGAATCCCTTAAAAATCTGGCGAACGGTCAACAACACGCTGACGAAGGACCCTGTATGAAGAAAACATTTTTTTGCATCGATGCACATACCTGCGGCAACCCCGTCCGCCTCGTCGCGGGCGGCGGCCCCGTTCTCGAAGGTCGCAACATGAGTGAGAAACGCCAGCATTTTCTAAAGGAATATGACTGGATCCGAAAGGGGCTGATGTTCGAGCCCCGCGGCCACGATATGATGAGCGGCAGCATTCTCTACCCACCGCACGATCCGGAAAACGATGTGGCGGTCCTTTTTATCGAGACCAGCGGCTGCCTGCCGATGTGCGGTCACGGCACGATCGGCACCATAACCATCGCCATCGAAGAAGGATTGATCCAACCGAAAACCCCCGGCCGGGTGCGGATGGAAGCCCCGGCAGGTCTCGTAATGATCGAATACCGGCAGGAGGAGAAGAAAGTGGTTTCGGTCAAGCTCACCAACGTCCCCGCTTATCTCGCCGCCGAAAATATCGCCGTGGAATGCCCCGAGCTCGGCACCCTCCATGTCGATGTCGCCTACGGCGGCAATTTCTATGCGATCGTCGACGCACAGGAAAACTTCTCGAAGCTCGATGATTTTTCCGCCGACCAACTGATCAGCTATAGCCGGGTCATGCGCCGCCGGATCAACGAGACCCATACCTTCGTCCACCCGGAGAACCCCACCATTCATAGCTGTACGCATATCCTTTGGACGGGTCAGACCATTCACCCGGATGCCACGGCGCGCAACGCGGTTTTCTATGGCGACAAAGCCATCGATCGGTCTCCCTGCGGTACAGGCACCTCCGCCCGGATGGCGCAGTGGTTTACGAAAGGCAAGCTAACCGTCGGAGACAAATTCATCCATGAAAGCATTATCGGATCGAGATTCACCGGCAGGGTGGAGAAGGCTGTCACGGTCGCGGGCAAACCGGGCATCATCCCGAGTATTGAGGGCTGGGCAAAAGTATACGGCTACAATACCATCACGATCGACCCCGACGACGATCCCTATGCCTACGGTTTTCAGGTGCTGTGACCGCCCATCAATCCGACCGAACAAATCGACTATTTTTACGTTAATTTCGTCCATCACCATCGCTTATGGATTGGACCGAACATCATTTACCTATAGATCAGACCGGCTATTTTTCCCGTATCATTACCGACTATCTTGAAGGGGCGGATGCGCTTCGGCCGTTCTATGCCTATTCACCTGATGGCGATGGCCTTCATCAGGCGCTCGAAGCCCGTAAGAACCTCCCGATGGACCGGACTGTCCTCGTAAGCGCGCTCCGGGAACAATATCAGCAAGTGCCCGTAATCGCTCAGGCGTCGGCCAATATCAAGGCCTTAACCAGCGAAAATACCTTTACAGTCTGTACCGCTCATCAGCCGGCTATATTCACCGGGCATCTGTATTTTATCTATAAGATCCTTCATACGATCCGGCTGGCCTCCTGGCTTTCGACACAGCACCCTGAATGCAATTTCATCCCCGTTTTCTATATGGGGAGCGAAGACGCCGACCTCGAAGAGCTCGGCAATATTTACCTCGGCGGGGAAAAGCTGGCCTGGGATACCCGACAGACCGGTGCTGTCGGCCGGATGAAGACAAAAGGCCTGGACGAGTTGCTCTACCGGATTGAAGGAGAACTTTCCGTCCAACCTTTCGGCCCTTCGCTGATCTCGCTGCTAAAGGAATGTTACCTGGAAAGCCCCGATATCCAAACGGCCACCTTTCGCCTGATCCACCGGCTCTTTGGCCAATATGGACTGGTCGTCCTGATCGCCGACCTCGACGCGTTCAAAAAAATGATGATCCCCGTCTTCGAAGACGATCTTTTCAACCGTCGCCCGGCTGCTATCGTAGGAGAGACGATTGCTCAAATCCCAGATCACTACAAGGTCCAGGCCAACCCCCGCGACATCAACCTCTTTTACCTCAAGGACGATCTTCGTGGCCGGATCGACCGGGACGGAGACCTGTTCATCGTCCACGGTTCAACCTTACGGTTTACCGAAGCCGAAATGCGGACCGAATTGCAGCACCATCCCGGGCGGTTCAGCCCCAACGTGATCCTTCGCGGCCTCTTCCAGGAGACTATCCTTCCCAACCTCGCTTTTATCGGAGGCGGCGGAGAGACTGCGTATTGGCTGGAGTTCAAAGCGCTCTTTGCTCATTATCGCGTACCCTTTCCCGTGCTGATCCTGCGTAACTCGTTTTTATTGATCGACCGGCAATGGCAGGAGAAGATAGACCGGGCAGGGCTTTCCATCACTGATCTTTTCAGACCTGCAGAAGAACTGGTAAGCGAGATCGTCCGCCGCGAATCGGAGCATCCGCTCTCACTTGAACGCGAGATCACAGAAGCCAACCGTTACTATGAAGCCCTGAAAGCGCTGACCCGGCCTGTCGACCCTTCGCTGGAACAGCATGTGGAGGCCTTGCAGGCGAAAGCCCTCGATCCGATCCGGACGTTGGAGAAGAAATTGCTGAAAGCGGAGAAGCGCAAGTACGGCGATCTCCAGCGCCAGGTCAATGCCCTGAAAGCCGCGCTCTTCCCGACAGGCGGGCTGCAGGAACGCGTGGAGAACTTTATGCCGTGGTATGCACAGCTTGGCCCGGCGTTTATTGATGACCTTTATGCGCATTCCCCGGCGCTCGACCAGGATTTTATTATTCTGTCTTCAACGCCTGCACGGGATTCGAACTAGCCGCCCGCAGCGCGCGCGAAGCGACCGTCGCCAACGCGATCAGCACCGATATCATACCCCCCGCCGCAAAGATCCACCAGCTCAGCGTGACCTGGTTCTGAAAATTCTGCAGCCAGGCACCGCCACCGCCGCGATCCGGTCGGACAGCTCCGTCGCCAGCCGCATCGTCATAAATCCGCCGTTCGAGATCCCGGTCACGTATACCCGCTTCGGATCGACTGAACAATGTCGTACCGCGCTGTCGATCAACGCCCGGATAAACCCCACATCATCCACTCCTTCCTTTTCCGCCGGCGTGCCCCGGCCATCATTCCAGCTTTTCTTAACTCCGTCGGGATAGATCAACAGGAATTTCTCCCGTGCCGCGATGGCTTCGAAATGTGTCAGCTTTTCCATTCCGCGACCCGTTCCCAACCGGCCATGCAGCGCGATGACAAGCGGGATCTCGCCGGTAAGCCCATCGGGTTGATAAAGTTCGTAGCTCCGAATTCGCCCGCCCACATCGATCGCGTGTCTCGTTTCCCCCGATCCGTGCAGCAACATCGTGCTTAATAAGATTCCAAGTATCATAGCTCATTTACCTTGACTATCCGCAACGAAGCATCGAGTTCATACCGCCGCGGCACTCCGGTCGGCAGATCCACCTCCACGATGGCTTCCTCACTGATCCCTTCCAACGACATCATCAGCGCCCGCAGACTATTCCCATGCGCCACGACCAGCACATCCTTTCCTTCCCGGAGGATCGGCTCGATTGCCGAATGATAGTAGGGGAGGACCCGTGCCGCCGTATCCGCCAGGCTTTCCCCGCCCGGCGGCCGCACCGAATAGCTGCGCCGCCAAAGCGCCACCTGCTCCGCGCCATATTCCTTCGCGACCTCTGCCTTGTTCAATCCCTGCAGCCGCCCATAGTTCCGTTCATTCAGCGCAGGATCGCGGGTTACCGGACATGCAGGCAGGCCCGCATGCAGAAGGATCAGCTCGAGCGTCTCGATCGCACGGATCAATACAGACGTAAATGCATGAGAAAAGTTTAATCCCCGCAGCTTGTCTCCCGCCAGACAGGCTTCCTCCCGTCCCTTCGCGGTAAGCGGGACATCCGTTTCGCCGGTGAATCGATTTTCGAGATTCCATTCCGACTGCCCATGCCGGACAAGGACGAGTATTGGCATGGGCTAAAGATAAGATTTCCGGGCTCCCGCAACGAGGCTCCTCAATATTCCTTGTCGACCCAAACATCAAAGTCGCTTCCCGGCTGGTAGAGCTTGATCGGATCCTGACTTTGCAATTTTGGATTGAAGTAGTATACCAATGGCCAGCCGACATTGGGCTCTCCCCCTCCGACAGTCGGCGCCCCGCCGTTAAACGAGAGGGACCATTTAGGGGATACCGTTCCTTGCTGCACGAGCCAGATCACAACCTCCGTGTCGCTTAACACCGTCCCCGATGCCGATGCAATGTTGATCTCGCCAATATCATCGGGGATCCAGGTTGCCGACCAGCCTCCGCCGCTGCCGGATGCCGGCCAGACGCTCGGCGGATTATTCCTTATGCTGTCCGACGGAACCGTCACTACGCCATTAACCACATTGATGATCATGCTCGCGTCATCCGCGAAGGTGTCATTGTAAACTCCGCTGGTATTAATTACGTCCATCAAATAGCTGACATAGAACTTTGCGCTGTCATACTGTTTTGGGTGAGACACCGTATCGGTCGAATCGTTGAGATTCAGATGAAAGGGGTTTTTCTGACATCCGGTGATGGGACGCCCGATGGCAGCAAAAAATAATACCAATAGCGCTGCGCGCAGAGCATAGGTTGGCCGCATAGTCAGGAGTTTGCCCAAAATTATCCCTCCTCATAGTGCGCGTCAATAGAACAAAAGTTCTATCGCTCTCGGGCTTATGCCAGGCCAGTTCCCGGAACATTCTCCAACCCGCGGACAAATTCCAAAATTCGGGGCAGCTCTCCCGAAATGGGAATCCTCCCACGACACCAGTCTTCACATAAAATTGATTATCATTTGATTGGAATCTGGTACGCCGATTGGCATATCTACATCAAATCCGACGTTATGAAGATGTTTGCTTACAACCCCGTTACCTTCCTGTTCGCAACCGCCCTTTGCTTACTAACCAATATTATCTCCGCTGCTCCCATTCCGGCGCCGACGGCCGCTACCCATACGGTCGCCGCAGCGCACCTTTCCAAAGCTGCCGCCCTTCGTGCCGAGAAGCGGATGATCCTGGCAACCGCCACCAGCATCTATGAAGAAATGAGCCTCGAAGATTCCGGTCTCAATCGCAAAGCATTCGAATGCGCCTGGACCGGCTACTATAAATTGAAGAAGAAAGGCCTGCTGCGCCGTGCGAATATCCTTTCGATCGCAGACTTCAGCCAGTCTTCCAGCAGCCAGCGTCTTTATGTTATCGACGTCCGCAATCGCCGGCTGCTCTACCGTACCTATGTCGCTCATGGGATCAATTCCGGTGTGGAATATGCCAGCGCATTCTCCAATAAGATGGAATCCTGCAAAAGCAGCCTCGGGTTCTATATCACCAGCAATACTTATTATGGTTTCAATGGTCTCTCGCTCCGGATCCAAGGGCTGGACAAAGGCTTCAATGATAACGCAGCCCGCCGGGCCATCGTGATCCACGGCGCTACGTATGTCAGCGAGCGCATTCTCCACAAGTATGGGGTGATGGGGACAACCTATGGCTGCCCTGCGATCCCCGATGAGATGAGCACTCAGATCATCCCGGTGGTTAAGGGTGGAAGCTGTTTCTTCATCTATTATCCTTCTAAAAAATACCTCGCTCAGTCCCAGGTACTGAATAGTTAAAATATTACGCCCCCTTTAAACCCCCGCCCTTTTGATCCTCGCCTCCTTCTTGGAATAAGCGAGGATCATTATCTTTATTGCATGTCTGCCACCATCCCTGCCTCCCTGGCTTCGCCCGCAGCTAAGCGACGCGACCTGCCGTACGTCGCCCGGGCCGCGCTGCCTGTTTACCTGTACGCGGTTTCCCTGGCCGCCCTGCTCACCGTAATCGGGGTGTTGTGGGATATTTCCTGGCATCGGTCGATCGGTCGGGACAAATTCCTTTCCCCGCCGCATATCCTGATCTACCTCGGGGCCATCTTCGCTGGTCTGTCCTCCGGCTTGCAAGTGCTCTGGAATTCAATAAAGCGCCGGGAGATCTCCAGGGCTACGGAGATTAAGGTCTGGGGGATCTTCTATAGCTCTCTCGGTTCCCTCTTCTGCATCTGGGGCGCCATCGCCATGCTGACCTCGGCGCCCTTCGACGACTGGTGGCACAATACCTATGGCCTGGATGTGACCATTCTTTCGCCGCCCCATACGCTGCTGGCGATGGGCATGATCTTCCCCGCGCGCCGATCTTTTACCGTTTATCATCCCCGACCACGGGAAATTGATGCACCTGTTCGTCGTTCGCATCCCGGCGATGGACGCCTTCGCTCATCTTCACCCTGTGCGCGACGACATCACTACGTTCCATACCGTGCTGCCGCCCCTCCCCAAAGGCCGTTACCTGGCATTTGCGGACATCGTCTATCAGTCGGGATTTGCTGAGACGCTGAAGGATACGTTTAACATCGCAACGGACCTCACGGATTCGCCTGGCGCACCGACCGGCTCGTCCCCCTCCGGCGGGCGCTCCCTTGACCCGGATGACGCCTATGCCTATGCGCTGCCAAACGACCTCATCAGCAACCCCCTCCGCGCCGACGAGCACACCATTATCTGCGGTAAGCCCGGCATCGGTGTCCGGATGCAGGACGGCTCGACGATGATGATGGAAGGGCCGGGCAGCCAGACCTTCGAGGCGGGTCAGCTCTATACCCTCCGGTTCTCGGTAACCGACGCCACAGGGAGACCCGCCCCCCTCCAACCCTATATGGGAATGATCGCCCATGCCGCGATCATCCGGAGCGACGGTAGCACGTATGTCCACCTGCACCCCGTCGGCACTTATTCCGTTGCTGCGCAGGAAGACCTCATCGGCCGTCTGAGCCGAACCGGCAACGAAAACCCGTTTGCCGACGGCCACCGGTTCGTCGACAGCATCGACCAACTGGTACAGCAGATAAAGGAGATGCCGGAGACTCAGCGGACTGCCTTCCTCATGAAGCAAATGAACATGCCCGTTATGGACACGTCCGGCATGAAGATGGACAATATGGTGACTTTTCCCTACAGTTTCCCACAACCGGGTACCTATCGGATCTGGGTGCAGGTCAAAAAGGACGGCCGGGTCCTCACCGCCGCTTTCGACCGGGAAGTTCGGTAACAAAATTTCTTCCCCGCAAATCGGGTAAATGACTAATTTGTCGCGAAAGCGCGCGACCCATGCCCAACCCAACCAATCTATTCTCTGTCCAGGACCAGGTCGTCTGCATCACCGGCAGTAGCCGCGGCCTCGGAAAAACGCTGGCCCGGGCCTTCGCCCAACACGGTGCAAAAGTGATTCTCACCTCCTTCAATGAACCAGAGCTGCAGCAGACCTTCGAAGACCTCACTAATGAAAATCTCGCCGTTGTGGCCATCCCCTGCGACGTGTCCCGGACGGCCGATTGTCAGAACCTCATCGCGAACACCATCGCGAAGTTCGGGAAGATCGATACCTGCATCTGCAACGCCGGAACGGATATCATCAAACCCGCGACCGGATATTCGGAAGATGAATGGGATAGGATATTGGACGTTAACCTGCGCGGCGCCTATATGTGCGCCAGATACGCCGCCCTCGAAATGATCCCGCGGAAATCGGGCAATATAATCATGACCTCCTCTATTGCCGGCCAGTTTGGGGTCGCCGGGTTGGCCCCCTATTCGGCCTCCAAGGGGGCCATCAACCTGCTGGTGAAAACCATGGCCGTGGAATTCCAGCCGCACAACATCCGCGTGAACGCCATCGCTCCAGGCTATCTGAACAATATTATGGACGGGGTAGTGTACGATCCCGAAGACCCTTATCAGAAACGGATCATCCAGCGCACCCTCATGGGGAGGAGAGGAAATCTCGAAGAGTTCATCGGCCCTTATCTTTTCCTTGCCAGTACCGCCTCATCGTATGTGACAGGCCAGATCATCGGGGTGGACGGAGGCTATAGTTGCTGGTGAAGCCGCTGGATTTCAACCAAGAAAAATGCCGCACTAAATAATATGCCGCAGGAAATAACGCTCGAAACTATTTTGGATGCCCCCGTTGACCAAGTCTGGCGCGCCTGGACCGATCCGGCCCGGATGACCTGGTTTGGATCCGACCCTGAAGGCCGGGTGATCAGCGCAGCGGCAGACGCCCGTGTCGGCGGCGCCTTCAGGGTTAGGTTCCGGAATTCCGATGAGACCGAGTTCATTTGTCAGGGCATATACCGGGAAGTTGAACGGAACCGTAAGCTGGCCTTCACCTGGGAGTGGGAGAATGAGCCGGGGACGACCTCTGAGGTAGCAGTATCCCTGACGCCATCCGGCGCCGGGGCAACCCGGATGCATTTCACTCACGCCAATCTTTGGGAGGGGTCGGCCCACAATTACCTGCAAGGGTGGCGAAGCACTTTTCTAAAACTGGCTAACTCCATGAACAACAAATTGTAATATATTTCACTATGGACACCATGAATACCTCCTCCGACGACACCCGCCGCTTTCTAAGCTACGAAAATGCCACTTACCGGTCCACCCTGAACTGGTTTATCGCCGCGGTCATCTTCCTCATCACATCGATTCTCTGCGGCAACTTCCTACATCGGACTGAATCCGGCGGCCCAACGCTTGTCGTGCTCCTCATCATTTTCGGTACAGTCGTCTGCATCCTCAGCGGGATTAGCGATGCTGTATTTGTCTATCGGTCTCAAAACCTTATCGATCCGGTCACGTTCGATGCGACCAACCTCTATATTGGTTCCGATGACGCCGTGACAGCCATCCCGCTAGGCTCGATTGCCTATATCCGGCTCTCCTTCACCCGGATAAACAACAATTTCTCCGGCCGCTTCAGTCAAAAATATGCGATCGGGTACGATCTGGGCGGCATCGCTGAGGAAGTCACGGTCGCCATTTATTGGAAATCCCGTAAGAACCTCAAGCTGTTCCAGAAATGGGTCAAACAAGCTAACCCGGGAGTGGAGATAAAAAATTGGGCTTTCAATGTGTAAAAATCGGGCGAACAATGTGCAAAATTCGGCCGACCAATGTGCAATAAATCGGACCTTTTCAACCGCGCGATTTAACATGGGGTGTCTATGAGGATTCGGGCTTTTTGCTAATTTTGTGGTGGGCTTATGAGCAGCTTTACCCCCATACCTAAGATCGGAGAAAGGATTGAACAATTGGATACGGCTATCTTCTCCGGGTCAGTTACCTACTGGCGATATCCCGCCTGCATCATCCGTCACATCAAGGTTGATCGCTCCGGTCATCACCTGTGGTTCAAGATGAAAAATATCTCGCTCGACGACCCCGGCGGCAAGGCGTCCGCCTTTCTGTTTTGCTACAATAAGCGGCTCAACTTCTATGTCACCGTCGAAGGCGACGCATTCGTTTCCGGCCTCGCAGGCGATCTCAGGACCCCGGATGGCTGGCAGGATCCATTGTATGCGCATCAGACAACCTATCTCATCCGTTTGGAGATCCGTCATGCCGCCCTCTTCAATCGCGCTCCTTCCGCGACCGCTGCTCCAGCCTTGGCGCTCGCCGGGTCATCTCCCGCACCTGTTGCACAAGACAGCAATACCAGACTGTTTCCGGAACGGCTTTATACTCCGCCGCGCTTAATAAAAAAACCATCAATTACGCATTTATTCCTAAACTTCAGGGTGTAGCGGCGCGCCTCTTTACAGAGTAACTTTCCTGGTTTTCCCTTTGCTGTTGGTAATTTCTATGGAAGCCGTCGCGCTATCGATCGTGATAAATCTCCCCGATTGAGACAGAAAGGAGTTGCCATAGCCGGTTTCACGTTTTTGACGCCGGCCATCTTTGTATTCGATCGTTGCGCAGACATCGTCTGTATGCAACGGTAGGAAACGATAGTATTTATTTAATTCAAAAACTTTCAACGGGCCTTTGTTCTGACTGGCCACCAGTAAGTATTTCCCATCACTGCTTCGCAGTTTAACGAGCGCTCTGCCATTTTCAGGAATAAAGATCCCGCTTTGCGTGATGCTTAGCGGCGTGAATTTCCCTTTGCCGTCCCCTTTCAGGATCAGTCCATTCAGTGCATCATAACGACCGTACGAAGGCACCGTTCCGTAGTCATTCGTGTTCATGCAAATATCCAGGTTGCCATCGCCGTCGAAGTCGTCCGTAACCATTCCATTGATCGCGGAATACTGCGCCGCATCGGGCAAAGGCTCCATCGTAAAGGTCCCATTTCCGTTATTCCGGATAAAAGAGCTATGGAGATTGTTTGCTGAGTATTTAATGGAGCCCCCCAGCTCCTGCGGCGTGAATACCCCATCGAAGGTTGTCGTGGCGAATTTCTTGTAGGTTAAAAATCTTTTCTTTAGAAAAGGCAATTGCGCTACGACGTCATCCCGTGAATCGCTGCTAAACTCCTTCAACTGGCCGCCCTGCCTGTCTTTTATAAATGAAGTGAGCATACACTGGACGATTCCCTGGTTATAAAAATCCTTTGCGTAGATCGATACAGGGTATTGATCACTTGCCTTGTAGAACGAGTTGCCGCCCAGATTGCTAACGACATAGTCCATCTTGCCGTCGTTATCGAAGTCGCCGGCGGTGATGCTGTTCCACCAGCCGATCTGACCGCCAATTTGAGTAGAGGCGGTAATATCCCTGAATTGCCCATGATCGTTCTTCAGGAAGGTTACCGGCATCCATTCTCCGGCCAATACCAGGTCCTCCCACCCATCATTGTCAAAGTCGGTCCAGACGGCGTCACATACCATTCCGATATTCAGAAGCGCAGGCGCTACCGTTGCCGTGACATCGGTAAATTTAACTTTGCCATCTTTCGAATCATTTCGATAAATGGCGCAGGAGACGGGTTTGGGATAGTTCCAGGGGAGCACGCGTCCGGCGACAAAAAGATCCAGCCGGCCATCATGGTCATAGTCGATCGCCCGGACACATGACTTGCTGGTCCAATTCCGCGGCAGCGCCGTCGTATCGAGCGTAAAATTCCCCTTTCCGTCATTGAGATACAATTTATCCTGGTAGGCCGGGCTGTTGGGAGCATTTTTATACCCACCTGCTGCGACATACAGATCCAGATCACCGTCGCCATCGGCATCAAATAAAAGAATGCCCATATCATCCCAGTTCTTCTTCTCTTCCCCGGGAAGGATATTCCCCCGAATAAAGGTGCCGTCTTTTTGTTGCAGCAATAATGTCGTCGGGGCGGATCCGGACCCACCGACCACGAGGTCGTCGTAACCGTCGCCGTTTATATCGCCGACAGCCATTGCCGGGCCGTATTCGGAAAACTTATGCGGTAATAATTTCTGGATATTGAAATCGATATAATCTCTTTTGCTATCCTGATGGTAGATTCTCGCCGAATCGTCGATCGGCCGAAACAAGGCGTGACCTGCGGTTGCAGGGACTTCCCAATGGTAGGGTACCAGCGCAGCCTTATGGTCGACCGTTAGTTTTTGATTGGTTGTAACGTTCAAAAAGACCTGCATTTTCCCATCCGGCCATTTGACGACCATCGAATCGATCCTGGACGTTTGCCCCAGCCCGAAGTGGGGGTCCATCTGCATCGTGGACAGGTAACCGCGATAAGGCGTTTCTTCATATACCTGCTGCTTTCCGTCATAGTAGAGTTCGATCCAGGTGCCGAGGCCGTTTCGATTTAGGGAGTCGCCGACCAATTTCAATTCGAGATAATTTGAGGTGTGGGGGGAGGCGTTCTTGTAAATAAACGGCTCGTCGTTAATATTGTTGATGATGAGGTCGAGATAACCGTCATTGTTCAGATCGGCATAAGCCGCACCGTTGGCGAAGGAGGGCGTTGTCAGGCCCCAATCGCCGGAGACATCGGAAAATGTTGTATTCCCATTATTGCGAAAGGCGTAGTGCTGGAGCTTGACCTGCGGGATCTTGCTCAGGACCTCCTTCTTGGAAAGATACGCGAATGACTGTTCGCGGAAAGCGATAAAATCATGATCCGTAATGTCTTTCGGGTAACCATTGGTTATAATGATGTCGCGAAATCCGTCGTTGTCGAAATCCTGTACGAGCGGCGCCCAGCTCCAGTCCGTTGAGGAAATTCCCGCCCAATAGCCAATATCGCCGAATATCGGATCGCCGGCAGAATCATTCGATCCGACGCGGGGCCCCATATTTAACTGGAGGGTATTTCGCACATATTGATACTGATAGCCAAAAGAATCATTGTTGAGATAATTCTGATAATTGTACCCGGGCATTAGCATCTTCTTCCGGTAATTGTCCTCCGGATCCATATCCATTTCCACCACATCTGCAAGACCGTCGTTATTGATGTCGATTACGTCCTGGCCCATGCCGTTCGCGGACGTATGTTTGAAGTAGGCCGCCGCTTTTTCGGTAAATGTGCCGTCATGATTGTTGATGTACAGGAGGTCATTCGAAAGAAAATCATTGGCGACGTAAATGTCTTTCCAGCCGTCTTTGTTGAAGTCGGCGATGGTCGCGCTATGACCGTAGCCCTCGATGGTCAAGCCGGCCTGCCGGGTGACATCGGTGAACACCGGATGGCCTAATTTGGCGTTCCAGTCATTCCGGTATAAACGACCCGTACTGGGCGCAGAGCCGTCCTTTCTTTTGGGACGATAGACAGACGGGTTCCTGTCTTCTTCCGTTTCATTAACGGTGATGTATACATCGAGGTCCCCGTCGTTATCATAATCAAAAAAAGTCGCCATCGTAGAATAGGATGTATCATTCAGTCCGTACTCTTTCGCCATTTCCTTAAAAATGGGAATGCCCTGTTTGTTTACCCCCTGGTTGATATAAAGAAGGTTTTGGCGCCTCCGGCCATCCGGCAGGATGGTGGCGCAAATATAAATGTCTGGCAGGCCGTCATTGTTGATATCGACAACTGCAACGCCGCGGCACCACCGGTTGTCACCGCCCACGCCGGCGATGTCGGTAACATCTTCAAATTTAAAGTCTCCTTTGTTTAGATAGAGTCTGCATGGCACCTGGTTTCCGGCAAAGTAAATATCCAGCAGGCCGTCATTGTTGAAGTCCCCGATCCCCACACCTCCGCCATTATACATATTGGGAACGTCGAACGGGTTGATCGTGTCGCTCTCTACAAGATGATTGTTAAAATGGATATTGGAATGATCCGACGGGATAGGCTGAAATAAAGGCTCGTGTCTTCTGCATGAACCGGTAAGAAGACATAGAAAAATTGGAATGAAAGCAGGAAGTATTTTCATTCAGGGCCTTTTCTGTGCGTCATAAACAATAAATTACGTAGATTCGGGCACTTATTAAAACAAAAAAAACTCCACATCATGAAAAAGCTATTGTTTTTGACGGCAATCGCTGGCTTTACTTTCGCCTGTAATAACAGTGACTCAAAGTCATCAACGCCCGACTCGACCGCAGCCACAACTGCTCCGGCTCCTGCCGCTGCCGATTCTTCCGCTAAGACAACCCAGTCGTTGAAGGATGGGTTGATGACGATGAAAGATAGCAAGATGATGGTCGTGAAAAGCGGCGCATGGGCGCCAATGGACTCGGCTATGACTTGCACCAACGGCCGTAAAGTAGCTCTCGATGGAACCGTATCCAAAGGGAACAGCAAAGGCAGGAAGCTGGAAGAAGGCATGATGATCGACAAAGATGGCCAGCTCATGGACAAAAACGGAAAACCGATGGATACCAGCGGTTGGGATTAATACACATAGATCTTTCCATTCTGGTGAAAGGTTTGCCAGGAATGCCAGAACTCATTGTAGGCTTGTACAGGTACAAGCCTTTTTCCTTTTAGCGCTCCGGCGATGCATAGGCCATCCATATTCCAGGTCGAGTGGGTATTGATATCGGCCAGAAAATCTTCTCCTCCCGCGACCTGAAAACTGAGCAACGTCTCATCTAGCCGGCGGTCATATACATGAAACGAAGCCGAGTCGTTTTCGATGGCAAGCAGGATCGGCATGTCATTCACCGAATCCTGGATGATCTTCTTTTGCAGGAGCTCATTCCAGTCATATGCTTTTGAAGAATAGCTATTCACCACACCAACGATCCACGAATTGTGCTGCCAGGACGCCTTATCCCTCCTTACCAGGTCACTTCGCATCGTGCCTTTGTCGTAATCCTCCAGTTTGAAGTAGTAGTCCGTGAATAAAGTATCCGGCTGCAACACCAGCGACTTCGGATATCGGCGAAGCCAAGCCACCAATGTCATTTGCGATGAGGGGAATTCCTTCAAGACCTGGCCTTTCAAAGGACCGGCGATCGATACTCCAGTTGCCTGCCGCCACCAACTTTTTGTGGTGGCATCTTCAAATACTGCATTGAAGTGATCCATTCCGACAAGTCGGAAGGATTCCTGCTTTCCGTTCACGATCGGGCTGAATATCCGACCCGATCTGCACACGGTACAATACGTGACCATCACCGGAGTATTTCCTACAGTATCGATCACCTGGTGATGATAGCCGATGAACTGGATGGGATAGGCCTTTGCCTGACCGTCGATCACAACGCCAATCACTAATTTGGACCGGTCGATGTCGCTATCGTTTGCAGCCGTGAAGGATTTATTTACCGGCTGATAAAAGATTTTGTCCGCCGGCAATCGGAAATTGAAGGAGAAGAAGACGAACGCATATGCCAGGAGGAGAAACGGAAACAGGATTTTCTCCCAGGTTCTGCCCCTTTTAAATATGACGGGAAATGCAATAAGCACGAGAAGCAACGCAAGGATCCGGATCCAAATGATCCAATGGTCCAGCCAGTAGGCGTACGCAATCGTGTCGCTCATCTGGCTGCCCGGGAATGGCATTAAGAAATAAATTCGGAGGAATTCGGCGGAAAACAAGAGTAGCAGCGCGATGGCAACGACCAAACGCTTCACGGCAGGTCTGTACATTATGGCGGCAGCAATTCGTCTCAAAGTCGTTTGGTCAATTGTACTACGTAAATTATGAAGAATCGGTTACAAAACCAAGGGGGCGGCCGCCTTTCTGTGGACCAGCCGCCCCCCGGTCGCCAGGCCGTCAACATAACGGTTAAACATGCAGAAAGCGGCCGCGATCAGTACCGTGTCGTGGATCTCCCGGTCGGTAGCGCCTTGTGCGCGGGCTGCTTCAATATCCGCCGGGGTCACTTTTTTCCCCGAGACCTGCACCTTCCCCGCGATCTGCAGCAACGCCTTCAGTTTATCGGAGATCGGTGTCGACAATGGATCGCGCTTGACCGCGTCGATATACGGCATGTCACAGCCCAGGTAGTGCTGGGCGAACGCACCATGAACATTCTGACAGAAGAAGCAGTCGTTGAGCGACGAAACATACGTGCCGATCAACTCTCGTTCGCCCCGCGACAGCGTATTGTTGTCGTCGCGCAGCAGGAGCTCGGCCAGCTCGTTCAGCGGTTTTGCCGTCTCGGGCCGGTAAGCCATCGGCCCGCGGATGCCGGGCAGGTCATTTCCAAGATCGATGTGTGCCATAGGTTATTTATTGTGGGGTTTGTTTTGGTAAAACGTATCCTTTTGCCATCCGCTGTCCCATTTCCTCGTAGGTAGCCGGGTCGGTTGGCGTCCAGCTTCCGAGGCCGTCGACATAGCGGTTGAACATCGAAAAAGCCGCCGCGATGAGCACGGTGTCGTGGATCTCCCGGTCATCCGCCCCGGTTGCGCGCGCCGCTTCGATGTCTTCGGGGGTCACGTATTTTCCGAGCACCTGGACCTTGCCGGCGATCTGCAGCAACGCTTTCATTTTGGGTGAAAGGCCGTCATACAACGGATCATTCAACACTTCATCGACGAGCTGCCGGTCATCGCCATACAGGCAACGCGCCGCTGCCGCATGGCTTTCCATACAAAACCGGCAATTGTTCCTGGATGACACATGTGCCGCGATCAGCTCCCTTTCCGCGGGGCTAAGCGGGGAATCACCGCGCAGGAGGACCTGCGCCAACTCATACAAGGGCTTACCCGTCTCGGGCCTGAATAGGACCAGGCTGCGAATACCGGGGACGCCTTCGGGGACATTGATGTAAGCCATAATAAATTATTTTTTGCCGGCAATCATCGTCGCCAGCAATCCGATTAAAAAAATAAAGGAAAAGATGAACAACGTATTTCCATAACCGCCGAGCCAGCTGACCAGCGCTCCAACGAAGAAAACCGCCGTTGCGGTGAAAAGCCGGCCGACATTGAAACAGAAACCGGTGGCCGCCGCTCCCACCGCCGCCGGGAACAGCTCCGGGATATAGACCGAAAGCGCCCCCTGGCTGATGCCGAAGAAGACCGCCATGATCGCTATTTCCGCATAGGCGAGACCAGTAAATGCATGGTTCAGCTTGAACAGCAGAAACGACATCCCGAAGCAGATCGCAAAACAGGCGAGCATCGTCCGTCGCAGACCGATCGCATGCACCACCCAGCCGGAGACGAACCCCCCGGTCAGCCCGCCCGCACCCATCATCATCATACTTAACCCGCGCTGATGTTGTGCATCGGCTAGTCCCGAAAGGCTTTGTACCCAGCTCGGCAGCCAGGAAAAGATGGCCCACATCCCGATCAGCATCGCGCCGAAGATCACCGATCCCGTCAGCAGGTTCTTGCGGTAAGGGGCCGCCAGAAAACCCAGCCGCGTGTTGCCTTGCGGCTCCCGCCGCTTCCATTTATCCGTTTCTTTTAGCCGGAACAGCGCGACACCCGCGGCGACCAGCGGGATCGCTCCCGTCAGGAAAGCCAGCCGCCACTGCGGCAACAGGTAGTTGATCAGCCCCGCCGAGAAGATCCCTACCGGGATGGAGATGGAAAGGATACCCAACGCCACAGCCCGGCCTTTACCGGTCCAGGATTCGGATACCATCATCGTCGTCGTGACCAGGACGCCTCCCACCCCAATACCCGAAAGAAAACGGCAGCCGGTCACCAGCCACCAGGAAGTCGCGGCAGCGGTGAGGATCGTGAACAGGCTGTAACAAAAAGTCGAAAGCATCACCGTCCGGGCACGACCAATCCGGTCGCAGATCAATCCCCAGCTCAGACCGCCGAACATCCAGCCAAAGATGAACACCGAATTGATCGTGGCGCTGACGTCATTCAGTTCCTTATCGGACACCGGGCCAAGCAGGTCGCGGACCGCAACCGGTAAATAGACCGACATCAACGTACTGACCACGCCACCGAACAGGCTGCTGACGAAACAGATCGCAAAAACGAGCTTCAATTTGTTCATACTGCCTTCAGCGTATTATCGTCCGTTTTCAGATGATCATAACCCTGCGGCAGCCGGTTATAACCATGCTGTTTGAGCCGCAGCCCTAACCCGTCATAGAAATCGGCATCGACCGGCGTCACCGTGGCCAGGCCGTCGACATAGCGGTTGTAGAGACAGAACAGTGCGGCGATCAGGACGGTATCGTGGATTTCGAGATCCGTGGCCCCGGCTTGCCTGGCGGCGGCGACCGCCTCCGGTGTGACAGCCTTACCGCTTTTTTGTACGAGGGAGGCGATATGCAGGAGGGCTTTCATTTTGTCGCTCACCGGTGCGGTCTCAATATTTGTCTTGACGGCCTCCGACGTCTCTCGCTCTTCCAGCAAGACATTTGCTGCAGCAGTATGCGCCGCCGTGCAGAATCGGCATTCATTGCGGGAGGACACGACGGTGGCGATCAGTTCGCGCTCGCCTTCTGAAAGTGTTGACGCACCCCTCAAAAGGATCTGGGTCAGTTCACGGATCGGAGCGGCGCTATCTTTACGATATTCAAGCAAGCCGGTAATACCCGGCAGGTGCTGCTCTACTGAAATGTAGGGCATACAATAAGTTTGTGTGGTAAAAAGGAGATTCTTCGCTTCAGGACGATCACGCGGAAATACCGGCAGGAGGTCGTTCGTCCGTAGGGAGTGTAAGACTGGGAAGTCCGGCCGGAGGGTTCTGATCCCTGCTAACCACGCTTAGCGGCGGTGCAACCGCACAACCCCCCCCAATACCAATATAGGGATCCGGCTGGAAGGACTTGCGGGCGCCCGGATGGGAACTGCCCTTCGAACCCAACTGACGTTCGATACCGGTGACCCCGTTGAAATAGTTATTGCCCGATTGACGGAGCTGCAATGCGCCCTGGTTGGGAATGCACCTCATCTCAAGGGAGTCTTGGTAGATACGGCCTTTGACGTACCGGTAAGGGATACCGTCGATCTCGATTTGGCCGCTTGACCTTTCGAAAGCCGCGGAATTGTTAACGTACGCAAGATTGGAGAGGGGAATCTTTATAGTAATCAATTGATCTTCGCTGTATTGTTGCTGGTCCAGCCGGACGTCCAGGCGGCGGGCCGCATCTTCCTCCATCATATCGTTGATCAGCCGGTAGCCCACCCAGTTAAAGAGGAATATCCCACCTAGTAGTATGGCAGCAAATTTTCTCACAAGAATGGACAAATTAGAGTTTTTCGATAAATAAAAAAAATCTTCCACTTTTACCCGACCTTTTTGCCCCGCACGCGCCCTGTTCCACCTCGCCTGCCCCCAACCGGCGGCGCCCCGAGCGATGTGAATAACTATGTGTTTAACGGGTGCATAACTGCTGCAGGAAAAATTTGGAAACGCCTGATCTTATACCGTATCTTAGATTTACAAACGAGGCGGGGAAGTTTGAAAGAACAAAAAACTCGGAAGGGCGAAAGTTCAGAAGAGTAAAGCTCGAAAGGGCGAAAGTTCAAGAAAAATGATACCTGGCTCATTGGGAGGCGGAGGTCCGACGGGATCAAAGCAGACCAGAAAAGCATCGGGTCAGTAAGCAAGAAGGCAAAAGGAAAAGCCAGGCGCCGAAAGGCAAGAGGTAAAAACCAGAAACCGGAAAGCCGAAATAGACTTGGTGCTTTTTCTTTTTATTTTTCGCCACAAGTATCACGAGGCCGCGACAGTCCCTACGGCCTCACCGCCCACGCCAGTCCGTCCGGCACGCCCCCGACATCCAGTTTCCCCGTAACTTCCAGCGTCTTCAGATCGACGATCGCCAGATAATTGTCCGCCGAGCACGCCACAAACGCCCGCCCGCCGACCGGGTCCATGAGAATACCCGCTGCGCCATGCCCGATCTTCAGCCGCTTGACTTCCTTCCTTGTCTTCGCGTCAAAAATGGCCAGGTCTCCCGACCCCAGGCTCGTGACAAAGACCTGGCTGCCATCCGGCGTGAACTTCAGCCGGTTTGCGCCCTGTACATGGGCATCCAGTTTGGTGACCAGCCGTTTTCCCCATACGTCGATGATCGCGATCGACCCATCGTCGCTCGCCGCCGTCCATAATTCGCTTCCGTCAGGCGACACATCGAACCCTTCCGAGCCCCGCGACACCGGGATGACCGTCTCACTCCAATCCTCCCGTGCCCGTGGTCCCGGTCCCGGCGGCGGCATTCCCCCGCCCGGCGCACCACCCGGAGGATTGCCCGGCGCACCACCCTGTGCCCCCGGGGGAGGGCCCATGCGCATCTGCATCATCGTATCCACAAGAATGCTCACCGTCCCGGAAGAGACATTCGTCGTATACACCCGCTTACCGTTTGACGTTACAAAGATCATATGCGTTCTGTCCTGGCCCGTCCCCAAAACCCAATCGGTTTGCCCCGTGACCGGGTCGTAGCGACCGACGGCCTTGGAGCCTTCCGCGGTAAACCAAACCTTCCCACCGTTATAATCCACCCCGTGCGGACCCATCAACGGCTTCGTATCGTAGACTGGCAAGGCTTTCTGTCCCACAAGGTCCAGGATATCCAACTCATGAAGGCTTCCACCGCCATAGATCGTCACATAAGCTCTTGTGCCGTCCGTCGACGCGATCACTTCATGCGGGTCGGTCCCCACCGGCAGGCGGGCAATCACCTTTAGACTTGCCGGATCGACAAGCGCAAGTGTATGGTCGGTCTTGGAAAGCGCCAGCAGCGTTCGCTGCGGGGTTGGCGTCGACTGCCCCGCGCAGCCCGAGACCGCGGCTGCCAGCGCCAGGCTCCACAGCCCTCTTGTGATGAGTGTTTTTGTATATCGCATATTAAATTAATTGAGTTTCCGCTTGGGCATGACCAGGCTGTCCGCCGGATACTTTGACTTGATCTCGGCCTTGATGCTCTCACACCAGCTGATCAGCGTCTGTTTATCGGCCTCACTGAGCCGGGCGTTGTGATGGATCATCGTATACGTCTCCAGCGGCATCTCGTCGTTATTGAGCTGCTCGATGCAGTCATCCATCTTTTTAAACTGCCAGGCGATCCGCCGCCCCGTAAAATCATCGAGGTTGAAATGCCGCTTGCCTTCTTTGATATGATTGTTGAGCCACCAACCCACGGGCTGGACCTCCGCATACCAGGGATAGACGGTCTTATTGGAATGGCAGTCCGCACAGGAAGTCTCCAGGATTTTATTCACATCCGCCGGGATGGGGTAGCGGGTGGCGATGGCCCGGGTACTGTCGGCGGAGCGATTTTTGGCGGGTCGGACGAACTGGATAACGATCAGGAGCGCGAAGAGGACGAGTAGTATTTTCCGGAACATGTGACGACTGGTTTTGAGCAAAGATATTGGAAACCGAACAACCCCGATCTCCAGGGCGAACAACCGGCAAAATGATGCGGTCAACCGGGAAAATCAGCAGATTTGAGCAAGGGAGATGAAGTTTTATTACAAGCGATGGCAAAGTTTTTGAGGAACAATTGAAAACCACGCCCCAGAATGGATAATTTTTCCCCAGTTTCCGCCATCCGCGGGCTGCTGGACAGCCAGGCCGCAGCCATCTGCAACCGGGATATTGCAGCGGCTACGGCCAATTATGCGTTTGATGTCCTCATTTTTGATGTCGTAGGCCCCTTGGCGCAACCGAAAGGAAATTCATCGGTCAGGAACCGGCTGAAGGAGTGGATGGGAACTTTTTCGGGGGATACTCCTGTCTTTTTCGAGATCACCGATCCAACGATTGAGGCGTCCGAAGATCGTGGCTTTTCCCATTCCCTGAATCATGTTCGGGTTTCGCTTGCCGGAGGCGGGATATTGGATATGTATTGGCGGGAGACCTTTGGCTGGCAGAAGATCAATGGCGAATGGAAGATCGTTCATGCGCACAGTTCCGTGCCGTTCAATCCATCGACAGGAATGGCGTCGACCGGGCTCAAGCCGGATTAGTCATCCAGCCGGCCTGTGCCCGCGCCCCGCTCAGGCCTTCACCATTGTCTTATAGACCGACCAGCGTTCATTTCCCACAGCCTTCAGAACGACTACCTTATCGGCATTTTCCAGCGTGATGACGAAACCCTTCTCATCCGCATTTTGATATCCGAACAGATCGGTGACCCAATATCCGGCATAAGACTTCCTGACTTGCGTCCCCAGCCGCTCCGGCAGGGTAGTGGTGGAAAGATTGGAGGCCACCCCCATCAGATCGCCGTTATCGGCATAGAATGCGAACAGGGTCCGACCCCAATCTTCGAACGTAGCCTTGAAGAAGTTCTTTCCCTCTTCCCACCGTACGTCCATGGCAGTTGTAAACTGCTGGCTGAATTCCGATTCTACGGTTGCGGGAACAGGATCCGTTGATTTCGGGGTTGCGGCAAAGCTGCTGCCGGCGAAACCCAGCATCGAAATGGCGAAGGTGAAGAATGTCTTTTTCATGATCTTTGAATTTATATAGTCTTGTATAATTTTTTGACGATACAAAACTATATGTACCATGCGGATTTTTTTGGCAAATGCTGCCAACAGGGGAAATCCTGCGTCCAACGCCGGAATTCGGTCTGGAACGCCTGACCAGGATTGCAGGAACACGATATTTACTCCACATTATAAAGCCTCGCCAGCTCAAAGAAATCGCGCAAATTGTCTACTCCCAGCTTTTCAAGGATGCGCCCCTTGATCGTCGAAACGGAGGATGATTTCAGGTTCAGCCGGTTGGCCACCTCCGAAGTGCCCTCGCCCTGCAGCAGGTGATGCGTTACCTCCCATTCCCGGGGGCTGAGGGCGGCAAAAGGGTTTTCCGTTGCTTCCTTTTTTATTCGCCGCTGCCGGCTATAGAAGAAGTCTGTGAGGATGGTTGTCGTTTCGGCCTCCGTTTGTTCCTTCGATAGGTAATCATATACCCCTTGCTGGGTAAGTGCTTTTTCAAAGGCGCTGGTTGGTTTGCTGGAGAAGACCAGGATGCGCAGAGCAGGGTATAGGCACTTGATGGTGGGCAGGATTTCCAGTGCGCTTCCGTCGCTCAGCCCGATATCCAGGATCAGATGCGTGTAAGGTTTTACCTTCAGCTCGTTCATCACATTACTGCAGCTGGTGACGCTATGTACGTCGGTAAAACCGAATTCCAGCTCAATGGATCGTCGTAGACCTTTGGAGATCATGATATGATCGTCGGCAACCAAAATAAGCGGTCTCAGCATCTAATTAAGTATTTGCGTTGGCTGATCGGAACCGGCATACCGGTGTGGATATCTGTCGGTCTCCCGGGTCGACCATTCGATATTGGCGATCATCTGTACCTCTAACGCGCGAACGTACTTTTCAACCATTTCGTTTGTTGCCTGGTCGAAATGACCCACAACGGTTGACAGCGCAATAAATTCCCGGACCAGATTATCGTGAAAGTCAGCCGTCGCCTGGATCGCTTCGGGGATACTTAAGTTATATTTCCGCCGCATCACTCCGACGAGATTGTATTCCCCCGCGTTTTGTGATTCCTCACTCTCCTTACCCAGCGAGAACAAATCATTTGCGAAACAAACGCAATTCCGGCTTAGCTCCGTCAACCGGCTAACGGCCGGATCGGCGTAGACTTCTTCCGGCAATTCAATCCTTCCCGATACTTCCAGGAAATCAGTGGATAGATGTGCAGCCCCGAGGTATTGCCGGATCCGGATATAGTCATCAAAGGTGGGGAGCATCCCGAGCAGGACATTTTTGAACTGCCAGTACAGCCCGTCAAACATCTGATTGATGGAGCCGATGAATTTCGCCTGCCATGCGGGAGTGCTCCGCATGACCAGGCGTCCCCAAAGGTCCGAGAGCGCAGCAAGGACCGGGTTTTCATCAACCGAATACCGGTCGTCGTCCGTCAGCACTCCCATAAAAGCCCGCCGGAATTCGTCAAAAGACGATTTGTCCTTAATGACGTCGTTGTCGTCAAAACTGTCATCTACGATAAAAAGCAGCGTATAGAGGTCGCACCAGGCACAAAGGTTTATAAAATCGCTGTCCGGGAACGTCCTGGCTAGAAACAGGGGGAGCCTGTTCTGCTTGTATCGTTTGAATGTTTGCAGGTTATCAACCAGTTTAAAATCGAGGATCCACTGTAAGGTGTGTTCTTCAAGCGCATGTACATCGGGATGAATACGCGTAACGAAGGGGCAATACAATGCCGGGATTGTATACAATTTCATAGCAAAAGGTTTAATTGGCCCTCAAGATAGGGTTTCCTGCTGCAGGCTGACTGCGGGCTGGGACACAACGCTTAATGGGACTTCCACGGTAAACCCCGTCCCCTCCTTTCCGCTCGTCACTTCTATCTGCCCACGCAGGGCATTGACATGCTCTTTGACGATGTACAAGCCTAAACCCAAACCTTCAGGATTGGTGCTGGCAAAGGCTTCGAAGATCCGGGTGGGATCGGCAATTCCCTCGCCGCAGTCCTGGACCCGGAAAACCAAATTGCTGGGAGAGGTCTTCAAGGTCACGGTAATTTCGGAATCGTTGGGCGAGAACTTGATCGCATTGTGCAATAGGTTCGTGTAAATGTGGCGGATCTTGATGTCGTCAGTGATGATGTGGCGGGGCAGTGACTTGTCAAAACGGCCGTTGATCCGGATGTTTTTTTCGCTGGCTAAATACCGGTAGACTTCCGTCGTATTGCCGAATAGAATGCGAACATCAAAACTATTTTTACGGTTGGGCGTGTTAATGCCTACCTGGATCTTTTCGTATTCCAGAATATTGTCAATGATGTTTTGGGAGATATCACAGCTGGTCTGCAGGTCGTTCACGATTGTCTCCAGCTCTGTTGAATGGATGGGCTCCACCCGTTTTTTGAGGATGTTGATGATCGCAAAAATAGATTTGAACGACACGCGCATCTCGTGACTGGCGTTTGAAATGAATTTATCCTTGTCCTCGCTTTCCGATTCCTTCTGGCGCGCATATTCGCGCGTTTGGTTTAGAAGGAGGCGATAATTTTTCGAATACAAATGATATGTCGCGATGATCAAAAATAAAATAGCCACATAGGCTGCCCACTTCTGCATACTTGCCTGGGCAGCCGTTACCTCGATCGAACGGATGTATTGGTGCTGATAGTTCAGTTCAAGGAACACCAAAATGGAAACCGCCAAACCCCCGGAGAACAACCGCAGGTTCCACTTATTGAACATGAACAGGCTGATCGCCATAAGATACGGGATCATCAGCACTGCATTGATGGACCGGCCAAACAGACAGCCATAATAAAGCGTGGCAAAGCTGATGACACCATAAACAACCAGGCTTGCTGCGTTATAGCGACCCCGATGATTCAATAGGAGAGCTAATACCACAGGGAAGGGCTTGACAATAATGCCGGCCAGGATCCGCGGATTGTGCGCAATGAAATATGCAAAAGGTCCGATGAAGATATCAACCGCAATGATCGACAGAGCAATCAGGTTGACCCCCCGGACAACGCGCTTCTGAGGATCATTGTCATTTAACGTGGTTGAACCGAGATTTACGAGGGTATGCAGCCAGGTAGTTAGCTTGGTCATATAAAATAAGGTTGTGGGTAACCTAAATTACACCTACGGACGCGTATTTCATTCAACCATCGTTGGTGACTGCAGTACTCAATTTGCCATGGATTGATCCTGAGATATTTGCAAAATACCCAGAAACCATGTGCAAATCTTTTTCTGAGCATCAAATATCTAACTTTCAACCCATTGTATTGGCGTTTAGAGACAAAATCGGCGTTTGTTGGTCCCAGTAATGGAACATTTTTCTACAAATCAGTGCATCGTGCCGGGATATCTTTGATTCAAATAGGATAAGGTTTAATGGTTATGGTATTTGATTAGTGCGGTGCTACTCCCTCAGGCACATAAATGGAAGAGGGATCCCGAGTTCTGATTTAATCTTTCGGTCAGGGGGATCAGCTGTCTCCCTGACCTTTTTTAGGGCTCTTTCTACCGGCGTTTTCCATCCCTTCAAAGAATTTGCGACCCTCTATTCACGCGGTCGCTTAAAGGTTGTCATTAAGTTAACATGCGTGCCTCTATTCTTAGGGGTGGCATTTTTCCGGGATCGTTTCCGCGGTCACTTAAAGTTCCTTGCCTCCGGGAATAAACTAGCCTGCTCTCCCTCATCTACCGCCGCGGGTGTCAGTCCGGTCAGCAGGCGGTTCAAATTGTGACAACGTTGGACAATCACATGCACCACCCCTTTCTCGATTTGCAAATGCCCCTCCGCCAGAAGCACCTTCGCCCCGAGGATCTCCTTTCGAAATTGCTCGAACAGGCTCGCCCACACGATCAGGTTGAACTGCCCGGTTTCATCTTCCAGGGTAATGAAACATACGCCGCTGGCCGTCCCGGGCCGCTGTCTCACCAGCACCAGCCCCGCAACTTTGACGAACTGCCCGTTCCTTCGCATCGGCAGGTCTGCGGCGGAGATCGCCCCCAGATTGCGGAGCCGTTCCCGCATGAACTGAACCGGATGGGCCTTCAAGGACAAGGACGTCGTCGCATAATCCTGGATGACATGTTCCGATAAAGCCATTTCCGGAAGGGCGATCTTCATCTCCATTGCGCTTTCCGACGCCGTGCCCCTGAAAAGCCCGATCGGCCGGTCCGCCAGTGCCGACACCTCCCAGAGTGCCTGGCGGCGATCCAGCCCAAGCGACCGGAACGCATCGGCATCGGCCAGTTTCTCCAGGCAGCCCACCGGCAATCCGGCATCCTGCAGCGCATGTACGGTCGTATAGGGCTGCGTCCGCCCCGCGACCAATAGCAGGACGTCCTCCTCCTTCACGCCCTCGATCTGGCGGAATCCCAGCCGTACCGTGAAATACCGGTCTGCTTTTGCCTCAAGCGTATTGTCCCATTGGGAGTGATTAACGTCCGCAGGATGGAAGACAACGCCATGCTTCCGCGCGTCGATCACCAGCTGTGCCGGCTGATAAAAGCCCATCGGCAGACTATTGAGCAATGCGCAAACGAACACATCCGGATAATAGCACTTGATCCACGCCGAGATGTAGACCAACAACGCGAAGCTTACTGCATGGCTCTCCGGAAAGCCATAGCTGCCGAACCCCTCGATCTGCCGGAATACCCGCTCCGCATACTCCGGGGTATAACCGTTGCCGGTCATCCCGTTGATCAGCTTCCGCTTGAATCGCGTGACCTGCCCTACTGCTTTGAATGTCGCCATCGACCGCCGCAGCTCATCCGCTTCTGAAGGCGTGAATCCCGCCGCCACGATCGCGATCTTCATCGCCTGCTCCTGAAAGAGCGGCACGCCGAGTGTCCGGCCCAGAATATCCTCCAGCTCCTTCGATGGAAAGCTGACCGGTTCTTCGCCGTTGCGGCGGCGCAGATACGGATGGACCATGTCCCCCTGGATCGGTCCGGGCCGGACGATCGCCACCTCGATGACCAGGTCATAGAAGGTCTTCGGCCGTAGCCGCGGAAGCATCGATTGCTGCGCCCGCGACTCGATCTGAAATACGCCGATGGTGTCGGCCGCGCTGACCATCTCGTACACAGCGGGATCATCCTGCGGGATATTCGCCAGCGTCCAGCTCAGTCCGTAATGCCGTAAGGCCAGATCGAACGCCTTGCGGATACAGGTCAGCATCCCCAGCGCCAGCACATCGATCTTCAGAAACCCCAACACGTCGATATCGTCCTTATTCCATTCGATATTCGTCCGGTCTTCCATCCGCGCGTTGAGGATCGGACAGAGGTCGCTGAGTTTTTCCCGCGTGATCACAAATCCGCCCGTATGCTGGCCCAGCTGCCGCGGAAAGCCGATATACTGCCGCGTCAGGTCCAGCACCTTCAGCAGATGCGGATCGTGCGTGTCGAGACCTTGTTCCGCTACTCGCTCGTCATTCAGCAGCTCGTGATATTGCCAGACCGACTTTGCCAGCCGGTCGACCGTATCGGGCGACAGCCCCATCACTTTCCCGACGTCCCTTATCGCACCCTTCTGATGGACCTGGGTGACCGTCGCGACAATGGCGGCCCGGTCCCGGCCATATTTGCCGTAGACATACTGCATGACTTCCTCACGCCGCTCATGCTCGAAGTCTACATCGATATCCGGCGGCTCGTTGCGCGCCGCGGACAGGAACCGTTCGAACAGCAGATCGAACTTGGTCGGGTCAACCGAGGTGATCCCCAGACAATAGCACACCGTGGAATTGGCGGCCGATCCGCGGCCCTGGCACAAGATCCCCTGTCCGCGGGCGTACCTGACGATATCATATACCGTAAGAAAATACGCCGGGTAGTTCATCTGTTCGATAAACGCCAGCTCATGACGGATATTCGCTTCAATATTTGGCGGTACCCGCTCGCCAAAAAGCTGCAGCGCCCCTTCCCGGGTCAGATGGGTCAGCTCCTCCATCGGCGTCCGGCCTTCGGTAGTGATCTCTTCGGGGTAGATATACTTCAGGCTGTCGAGCGAAAACCGGCAGGCCTCCGCGATCTCGCGCGTTCGCGCAATCGCGTCAGGATACTGGCGAAAGAGCCGCTGCATTTCAGCAACCGGCTTCATATACCGCTCGGCATTTTGATGCAGCCGGAATCCCGCCTCCCGGATCGTGCACTTCTCCCGGATGCAGGTCAGTACATCCTGTAGTTCCCGGCGGTCGGGATGATGGTAATGAATGTCGTTAGTTGCGACCAGCGGCAGGTGCAATCCGGCGGCCAGCGCAGAAAGCCGGAAGAATTGCTTGGCATCGTCCCCCCGGTAATAGCGGCAGGCAGCCAGATAGCAGGCGCTGCCAAATGCCTCCCGGTATTCACGTGCCGCCGCATAGAAGTCCGGATCGTAATCGAACACCGGATTCAGCCGGTCCGGCGGCACGAGGACCAGGATCATTCCGGCGGAATGCCGGTAAACGTCTTCGCGGTGCAAGTGACATTCCCCTTTTTCAGCACGCAGGTTCCCCACCGTCAGCAACGCCGACAGCCGGGAATATGCGTCTTTGTCAGTGGGCAGCGCCAGCAGGCTGGGGCCGTCCAACAGGTCGAGGCGGCAGCCGGGAATAAAGCGGATATTTGCTTTTTTGGCTTCCGCATGCGCCCGCACGATCCCCGCCAGCGTGTTGCGGTCCGTCAGCGCGACCGCCGGCTGTTCATTTCTTCGCGCCTGCCGCATCTGACCTATCTGATGATTCGCCGCCGCTTGCTGCACCAGTTCCTCGGGATGTGAAGCACCACGGAGGAAACTAAAGTTGCTGGTGACCTGTAGTTCGATATATTCGGTATAGTCAGCTAAAGAACCCATGCAAATACCATTGGTTGGAATGATCTCCTGTGTAATGACCGGAACGAAATAACCAGTACCGCGCGCCGGTCTCATCTTCGACTACATAATAATCCCGGTGCTGCGCTCTGTCGATCCACCACTCCTGCTCGATCCGTTCGGGCCCGTCGGCACGGACGATCTTATGCAGCGTATTGTGATGCCGGAAATGCATCGGCGGATAATCGGGGATGGGGGCCGCGACCTCGATCCGCTCGGGTATACTCAACAGACGGATGGGGCGCGGGCGGTCCGACGGCCACACGCTGGCGGGGGCATCATCGAATCCGCGCGCGGGAGCATACGCGCGCTCGGGCCAGTAATGTTCGGCGGGCAAATAACGATGGATCAGCCCCGCCCCCAGCTTATTGCTGATACGGTCGACGAGTTCCGAGAGGCGGGGATCATCCGGGCCGCAGGCCCCCGTCCAAAGTGTCTTTTGTAACGGCGACACGTCTTCAGTCTTCGGTGCATCGATCGTGAACAGCTCGATGCCAGGGCCGGGCTCGAAACCCCTGATCTTTTCTTCGAACAGGCGGAACAAATGGGGTGCATGATTCGATCCCCGGTTGGTCCCGATCTGCGCTTGCATCAGCCGGCCATCGATGCGCCAGGCTTTGAAAACCGCTTCCCGCAGCCCCTTCCCATCCCGCTGCAGCCTCCCGCAGAGCATGTCCAGCAGCCGCTCCAGCCCGATTGCTACGCCGCCTGTCGTGCCGATTGGCTCCAAACAAGGTAGGCGCTCGTGGTAGGGGAGGACCGGCTGCACCGGCAACAGCGGCTCCTCTTCGATGCCGAAGGCCTGATCCAGCCGCAGCAGCAGTTCTGGGCCCAGCCGACGCTGTAATGCCCGTCGCTGGATTCGGACCACGGGGCCGATCCGGATCAGTCCCAGCTTTTGCAGCCGGTCCACCAGGTCCGGCGCCAGACGAAGCGCGGCGGGAGGAAGCTCTAGCATCGCGGCTGTCGCCTGCCCCCGTGGGACAATCGACGCTCCCTGTCCGGAGCCGCGAGCTGACATTGAATAACGGGCGACCGCCCATGCCGCGCCGATGGTATCGGCCATGCCTCCACGAACATCGTATCCGTTGGCACGCAGCCGGTAAAGGATCTGGGTAAGATACGCTTCTTCACCCCCCCACAGGTGGTCACAGCCCGTCGTCTCCAGGAGCAGACCGTCGGGCGCGTCGATCGCGGTAACGGGACTATAACGGATACACCAGACCGCCAGCGCGCGCAGGAGCCGCGCGGCAAGCCCCGGCGGCTCATCGATGACTTCGAGAGTAGGGTAGAGGACCCGGGCATCAGCTACAGCCATTCCGGAGTCTATGCCTTCGTTTCGTGCAATGGAATTTACTCCTGTGATGACCTTCCGGCCATGATCCGGCACCGCCAATACGAAGGCGATGTCGCGGAGCGCCGGCCGGCGGATCGTCATATAATCCGTCGTCAGATGACGGAACCATATCGATAGGTATCGTCTGGCCATCTCATCCTGTTTTTCGGTGTACTTCTCCCTTCCTTACCGGTAGAGCACCTTCGACCCCTTCGACCCCTTCGACTTGGCGCATTCTCCCTTCCCGCCACTCCATTTCCCACCTGCCCGGCTGACCGCCCCGCATCCGCAGCAGCTCCACATTCCATCTGGCGAATCCAACGCCGGGCATGGATGGCGCCGCCAACCCCCCCGGCAATGGCGTGATCTGCCACCGCGCCACCGTCGCGATCGGCTGCCGGTTCCGCGGCCGGTCCCGCAACAGGAAGCCCGTCACCCGGCTTTGCTCCACCGCCAGTTGGAACCGCCGCGACGCCAGGAAGCTCACCTCGCTGATCTCACCCACCACCGCCGCCAGCCCCTCGCATTTCAGCGCTTCCTCGATCGCCCATAATCCCTCCTTCTCCTTCCGAATGTCTACGAAGACCACGCGATCCGGCTCCACACCATAGGCCTTGAGAGCCGGCGGATAGAAGGTTCCGCGAGGCCCGATCCATACACACGCGCCCTCTCCGACCATCAACCGGCCGATCAACGCCGCTACCCAGGCGCCCCCGGCCGCAGCTCCCTCCGGTCCATCGCTTAGCAGTTCATGCATGGCCCCCGTCGGGAATACCCCTTGTGGAAACGCCGCCGCCACCGGCCCCAGACCCATATCGACGGCGGCGGCGGACGGAGGCCTGAGCCCCTCCCTTAACAGGATTTCCTGGCGAAGCTGTTGGATCGTATCGGGATGAACGGCTGACATTCGGGAGATAAAGATACTAATAATATTAGCAAATCCCTGCTAATATTTTTGAATTAAATTTGCACATCGTCATGAAGATGGAAAATCAACGGCTTATACAATTCATCCGAAGCAATATTCCGCATATCACTCCACAAGAGGATACCATCGCCCACATCGCCTCCACTTTCGAACCCCTCCAGCTCGAAAAAGGCGAATACCTGGTAAAACAAGGCAATGTGGGCGGCTATTTCATCCTGCTCGAAGGCTATCTGCGCGCCTACACGTTCACCGATAAAGGCGATGAAGTGACGACCTATTTCTATCCCCCAAACCGCGTGATCTTCGAAGCTGCGTCATTTTTCGGCGGCGGACCTTCTTCGGAAAATATCCAGGCCATCACGTCGTGCACAGCCTTTCGTACCAGCTTTCAAAAGCTCAACGAGATGTTCCATGCCTGGCCCGAATTCAGAGAATTCGGCCGGACCGTACTGGTCAAGGAATTTGTGGCCTACAAGCAATGGGTGCTGTCCATGATCAACAAGTCGGCGGAAGAACGATATGCCGACCTTATCCATAACCACCAGGAACTCTTCCTGCACGCACAACTAAAACACATCGCATCCTTTCTCGGCATGACCGATACCTCTCTCAGCCGGATCAGGCGGGAATTTGCGAAGAAATGATCCCCGACCCGGCCACCCGGCTCCCCGCGCGGCGACAAGCCCCTCCTTTCTTGTCATTTGACAAGCCGCTTCTTGCCCTATGACAACCCCAGGTTCCCAATAAGTCAGAACCTTTGCAGCAAACAATTCACCATGAGCCTCCTCCCTTTCTATGTTCCGCTGGTCTTTGTCGTCAGCATCGTCATGGCCCTCTATCTCTTCTACCGCGCATCGGGCCGCTCCCTCGCCTTTCTGCTGGTGGCCCTGAGCTGGATCACTCTGCAGAGTCTCCTCTCCGCGTCCGGATTCTATGCCGCTCCCGGCAAGCCGCTGCGGTTCCCGCTTTTACTCATGCCGCCCATTATTCTGGGATTGATCTATAGCTATACTCCGAAAGGCAGGAGATTCTTTTCGGCTCTGGACATCCGGCTGCTGACAGGACTTCAGCTCATCCGCCTTCTGGTCGAGCCGGTGCTTTACTGGCTTTCCCTTTATCACCTGGTACCTAAGGTCATGACCTTTGAAGGAAAGAATTTCGATATCCTGACCGGGCTTACCGTACCGATCATTTATTATTTTGGCTTTGTCAGAAAGACATTACCCGCATGGCTCATGATAACCTGGAATTGGATGGGGATCGGCCTGCTGGCCGTGGTAGTATCGATCGGAGTGAATTCGGCCCTTCATCCAGGGCAGACGATCGCATCGTTCAACGCGGGCGCCGGTCCTTCACCGTTTGCGATCCAGCAGTTTCCCTGGGCGCTGCTCCCTGGATTCCTCGTTCCGACCGCCTTCTTTGGGCATGTCGCATCTATCCGGCTCCTGGCAGCCAGAACGATCCCATCGCCGAAGCCCGGCGCCTTACTTCAATGACCCGAATTTCCCGGTCCGATATTCCTGCATCGCCGTCTCCAGCTCATCCGTGCTATTCATCACAAAAGGTCCGTAATGCGCAATCGGCTCATTGATCGGCTCACCACTCAGCAGAAGCACGACGCTGCTCTCCCGCGCCCGGATATCGATCTCATCCCCCTCCTGCCCGAATACAACGAGGTCATGCTCCCCGGCCTCCCGGCCATTCACTTCGACGCTGCCTTTCACGACCAATTGGGGGAGAGACGGCGCGGAGCTATTTCGCCACCCGCGATTTGCGGTGATACAAAGCATACGATATAAACAGGAATGCGAGCGGCAGGATCATAAAAGCCGCCTGCGAAACAGGGTGGCCGGAAGCCACACTGCAATAGGTCGCTCCCAGCAGATCGAAGAATAGCCCCGCATACGCCCATTCCTTGATCCGAGGAAATCCCGGGACCAGGATAGCAATGGCTCCCAGCAGCTTGGCAATACCGAGGAAAGGACTCAGATAAGCGGGTAGCTCAAGGTCCTTGAAAACCTGGAGGGCTTGCGGGGCCGAGATCGCATCGAAAAAACCGGACATCAGCATAAAAGCGGCGAACACCCCGGTAAAGATCCAGTAGAAAATAATGATTTTTTTCATGGCAATTAATCGTTTGGAGGTGGTAAGAACAGGCCAACGGAGAATAAACCTATGAACCGAATCTGTGCGCAATCTGGAATAAGTCGCCGTTCCCATGCCAATGAGAATTTTAGTTATCTTTACTGCATCATGCGAAGGCTGGCCGCCATCATATTGTTGATCCCGCTTGGTATCCTCTTTATGGGGGCCGTCAATCTCTCGTCCGTTTGCCCGGAAACCCAACCCGGGAGCTGCACGACCGCCACCCATCCCACGCCTGCGACGCATAAATGTTGTCACCAGCAGAAAGCGCCCTGTCCCAATAATCATAAGACCGACCGCACCGCCTGCTGTTTCGACTGCCCGCTCTGCGCCCTCATCACCAACCCGGCATTTATTCGCTTCGAACTGAACCAGCCCGAGACAATCATCGAATATGCGGTTCGTCCTGATAATTCCCTCACAGACTACGACCAGCATCACTGGAAACCACCCGACAAATCGTCGTTCTCATAATTGACAAGTAACATTCTTTCACGATAAAATTGTTCAACATGTTTGTAATGATTGACCTGGCTGCATTGTGCGCAAGCGCCTGCACGCAGCCCTGTCCCTGCCCGCCGCACTGCCCGGCATGTCCTTCGGGCTGCTGCCATAAACAATAGACAATCCGGATAACCGCATGATAAACCCCCGTTCGTTCGGGGGTTTATTTTTATACGGCCACGACCTGACTTCGTCTTTCCAGCAGCACCGTATCCCGCCACCACCCATTCATCTGACCGATCTTCTCGCGGACGCCGACCGTCCGGAACCCGCAGTTGGCGTGGATCTTCAGGCTCGCCGTGTTCTCCGGAAAGATCCCGGCCTGCAACGTCCAGATATTGTTTTTCTCGCTGCTCCCGATCAGCGCATCCAACAAGCGTTCCCCCACTTTCCTCCCGCGATGGTCCGGACTGACATAGACGCTGACCTCTGCGACACCCGCATATACACAGCGGCCTGAGACCGGCGTAAGCGCCGCCCACCCGATCACCCCGCCATCCTCAATCGCAACCAGCCGGCTGTGGACAAGATGCGACCGGTCCCATTCGTCCCAGGCGGGTGATTCGGTCTGGAAGGTAGCCTGCCCGGTGGCAATGCCTTGCTCATAGATGGTTTTTACGCTGGGCCAGTGTTCAGGAAGGAGCGCGGTTATTTGCATAATGATTGAATTCGATCTAAGTTAGTTTTTTCTTTGGAGCCTTTCGAAGTAAGGCAACCATGGCAATGCCAACCCAAATTACATTCACGACTGCAGAGGGAATGGCATGGTGGTAAATAGTGTTAACGATAAGGCCCGCGCTGCCGGCAATGTTAAGGATAGAATACAAGGGCGAATCCGAGCGGAGTTTGCCGTATATATTCAGCGCATAAGCAATTATAACGAGGATGGAGCCGATCCAGCCAATCACGTCGACAATCATGCGTTTTTGTTTATTGCGCCGTTAGCAGCGCCCGGGCAAAGATATTGGGTAAAAGACTTTCTTGGACGGCCCTTGCCGCTTTTTCGACGTCATAGGCGAATCGAATGAACTCTACCCGGATGCTGTCTTTGTCGGCGACCCTGGTATCTTCGTGAATATGAACCAGGACATAGCACCCGCGGGGATCCCCATCTTTGGGTTTGCCGACAGAACCGATATTGACGGCATGGCGGTAGTGGGGTGGGGTGTCGGGCAGGGAAGGCAGGATGCGGTGGTAGGGCTTATGCGTATGGCCGAAGCATAGAATATCGGCATCGGCATCCTGCATGATCCGCATCATGCTCTTTTCTTCCCGGTCTTCAAAAAGGTATTCGTTAATGCGGCGGGGACTGCCGTGGACAAGGAGGAGGTTGAGCTTGTCCTGGTTGAGCTGGAATTCGACCCGGATGTGAGCAGGGAGGGTCCGGAGGTAGGCGCGTTCATCTTCCCCGACGACCTGGTTGGTATAGGAGATGGAAACAGCACCGTTCGCCTTTTCTTCGTCGGTCTTGTATGCGCAGCCGCAGTCGTCGCTGGCGCGGCCGACACCGAAGTCATAATTCCCGGCTATAGTTGGTATCCTGCGGCGGCGAATCTCATGAATGACCTCGTTCGGCCAGACATTGTATCCGACCAGGTCGCCCAGGCAATAGATCGCGTCCGGTTTTTGCTCTTCTACGCTGCCGAAAAAGGCTTCAAGCGCAGGAAGGTTGGCGTGGATGTCACTGAACAGCGCTATTTTCATTTTTTTGCATTTAGGAATTTCCAGATTGGTATGGCGAGTGCGGCGCCGATTACAGGGGCGATAAGATATACCCAAATGTTCTCGAGGTGGCCCGAGACGACGGCCGGAGCAAGCGAGCGGGCGGGATTCATGGACGCGCCGCAAATGGGACCCGCAAACATGGCCTCCAGCAGGATGACCGATCCGATGGCAATACCGGCGAATAACCCCTGTTCTTTAGAACCCGTGGCTACTCCCATAATGACGAGCATCAGAAAGAAGGTCAGGAGAAATTCAAGAACAAAGGACTGTCCTGCGGACCCTGCCGGAAGAGTAGTGCCCAGCAGTTCGTCCGTGGGAAAGAGAAGACGGAGTGTCAGGCTGGCGAGGAAGGCGCCGACGATCTCACTCGCAACGTAAATTCCAAGTGATTTCAGGGGTAAGCGACCGGCAAGCGTAAATGCAATACTGACGGCAGGGTTGAGGTGAGCACCCGAGACATCTCCCAGGCCATAGATCATCGCCATAACGATAAGCCCGAAAGTGATGGCGACCCCCACATGGGTAACGCCTCCCTTGCTGACATTGTCAATGATGATGGCGCCGGTACCGCAAAAGACGAGGGCGAAGGTTCCTATGATTTCAGCGACGGATTTTCGGATCATCGGGATGTTTTTCGCCGTAAACGGTGACACTATAGATGCCGGTCCCGGACTCGCGGAAGGCCGCAATTTCTTCAGAGCTGAGGTGCGGGCTGAGTACATCGTCAGGGAGGTGAATGGGTTTATCCTTTTGGACGGTGATGTTCTTAAAGCCGCTTGCGCTAATGAGCTGGAAGTAGTCTTCCTTCTGGATGGCGCCCGAGATACAGCCGGAGTACATTTCGGCGGCTTCCCGGATGCCCTTGGGAAGAGAACCGGAAAGGACAATATCGGAGATGCTGAAATGGCCGCCCGGTTTGAGGACCCGATAAATTCCCCGGAAGACGCCGGCTTTATCGGGCACCAGATTGAGAACGCAGTTGGAAACGATAACGTCGGCGATGCCATCGGTGACAGGCATTTTCTCGATGTCGCCGAAACGGAATTCGACGTTGTTGTAGCCGAGCTTTTCAGCATTGGCGCGAGCCTTATCGATCATGGCCGGAGTGAAGTCGATGCCGATGACTTTGCCGGTTTCGCCGGTCTCGGCCCGGGCGATGAAGCAGTCGTTTCCGGCACCCGATCCCAGATCGATAACGACGTTGCCTTTTTCAATCCGCGCGAATTGGGTGGGCAATCCGCAGCCAAGACCGAGATCGGCGTCGGGGTTGTAGCCTTCGAGCGTGCTGTATTCATCGGTCATGATGTTGGTGGTCTCGACGGTGCAGCACCCGGAGCCGCAGCAGGAGGATTCATTGGTGGCTTTGTCCTGGAGGGCGATGGCACTGTACCGTTCGCGGACGAGTTCTTTGAGTTGTTCGGCGGTTTCCATATTGTTGATTTAACATTTACAATTACTGTCTCCTTTATAGGCGGCAAACAAAGCCGCCATCTCCTTCTGATAGACGGCCCAGGTCTTCGGCTCGATGCAATAGCAGACGCTGGTGCCCTCGACCGTCCCCTGGATGAGACCCGCCTGCTTCAGTTCCTTTAAATGCTGTGAGATGGTCGGCTGCGCCAGTCCCAGCTCATCCACCAGGCCCCCGCAGATACAGGCATTGGCCCGGATGAGGTGCTGGATGATCGCGATCCGCGCAGGGTGGGCGAGGGCCTTCATCATTCCCGCCAGCCTGTTCTGCTTGTCGCTGAAGATCTCTGATTTGGTAACGCCCATTTCTTTATCGTTTAATTGCAATATTACGATGAATTGGACAAACCGCCCAAAAAATTTTCGCCGGCCGGAGCCGCGCGGCGACTACTTACTTGATCACCCTGTACCGGATATGCGTCGCCAGCGGCCCGTCGGCAACGCTCAGCTTCTCCAGCCGGATGCCGTGATCCAGTATATCGAAAAGCCGGACCCCGCCCCCCAGCAGATAAGGGGCGATATGGACCAGGATCTCATCGACCAGACCGGCCGCCAACGCCTGCTTGCCGGGTGATCCCCCGCCGAGTTTCACATGTCTGTCGCCGGCAGCGGTCTTCGCAAGCTGAATGGCGCGGATGATCCCCGTCGTGACGAAGACGATGCCCGAAGGCCCCTTTGGTACCCGATCCTCCGGCGGCCATTCCAGCCATTGGCGATATCGTAGGTTCGGCGGCCGAAGACAAAAGCGCCCGATTCCTCATACATTTGCCGGACCACGTCGAGGTTCGCGCCCGGCTCCGGTTTGAAGAGCGGATTCCGAAAAGTTTGCGTGCCGGAGAAATACCAGTCGAAGATCGCCATGCCTCCATGCTGGCCCAGCGGAAATCTTGGGCCGTCTTCCGGGCCGGCGATAAAGCCGTCGAGCGACATCGTCATGTCGATGATTACTTTGGTCATCTTTACAAGATTTAAGATCGGGTAACAAAGCTAGGCCATATCGACATCCATTCGCCGTATCTTTATAAGGCGATCAAAATAGCATCCCATGCAAATTAAACGTATCGGCTTCCAGCCGTCCGGTAAGGGCCCCGCAGAATGGTTCACCTGTATTGTCCGTATCGATCCGCTGTTCATGACCGAAGCTCCCGCCCGCACCGCCGGAGCGAGTGTGACTTTTGAACCCGGCGCCCGGACTGCCTGGCATACCCACCCACTCGGCCAGACCCTCATCGTAACCGCCGGCTGCGGCTGGGCGCAGCGAGAAGGCGGCCCGGTCGAAGAGATCCATCCCGGTGATGTAATTTGGTTCTCTCCCGGCGAGCGGCACTGGCATGGTGCTACTCCCGCCACCGCGATGACCCATATCGCTATCCAGGAGAACCTCGACGGAAAAGTCGTAGACTGGATGGAAAAAGTGACCGACGAACAATACACAAGATAATTTGCCGCCCCGCCACCGCCGGCATCCACCACTCGATCGCTGTCCGATTGCCTACCACAATGCCTTCCCCGCAAACATCGGCTTCCCGTCTATGAACAAGCCGACCACGCGGACCGCCGGCACCCCATTACCCATAGCCGGCAGCGCAAAGGTATTGCTCCCTGTTCCCAGCCATACATTCCGCTTCAAGAGCGTTTGTCCGGTTGCATCATACATAACCAGGATGCCCTGTCCATCCCTGGTCACCTCAGCGACCAAATTCATCCCGGTTGGTCCGCCCGCGAGATAAAAGCCGTCGCCCGAACCTGCAGCCCGCACATCGACTACAGCGGAATAATATCCCGCCCCGCTAATCGTAACCGCCTTCACCCGATATTCATCCTGACCGGGTAACGGATGCGCATCCACGAAACACCGGCATCCGTCGCCTGCCACCGTCCCGATCGGCTGAAAGACCGAAGATGCATCCATCCGCTCGATGACATATGAAGCGACAGTCGGCGCATTTGGGTCCTCCCAATGAAGACTAACGCCGCCGTCCTGGTAAATACCGGTAACCATCAGATCATTGGCCAGTAAAGGAATGAACATACCGGCCACCACCGTCGTCGATGCCGTATCCGTACAACCATTCCGTTTTTCTGTTACCGTTAGATGGTAAGTTCCCCAGACCGTATCCGTCAGGGGATCTTGTAACGTGGAGGTGAATCTGGCCGGTCCGCTCCAGGCGAACGTCAACCCCTGCGAGCCCCCGAACGGCGTAGGATAATTGCTCGCCGCCACATTACCACCGTAAAGGGCCAGCTGATTTCCCGAAAGCCCGGCAAACGCAGAAGCTACCGGCGGGAACGTATCGATCGGCACTACGACCGTGTCTATCCGCGTCGGAGGACAGCCCTGCGCCGCCGAAGCCGAGACGATATACGTTCCAGGCTGCGTGATGCTGAGCTGTGAGCTGTCGCTGTTGCTGCCGGCGATCGCACCGCTGACGGTCTTCCAGATATAATACCCGGCCGTCGAATTATCAGTCAGCGTGATCGTGGCCGCCGGATGATTACAACGGATCGTGTCGCCTTGCAGCGAATAATCCATCACCGGGGTTTTGGTGAATGTCATCGGCGTCACGAAGTCCTGCATATTCGACGTGAAGGAGTTGGACGACCGGGACTTGAAGAAGATATCCGAGAACAGGGGCTGGCATGGACTTAGCGCGGCATACAGCGCGGGGTCGACCCCGATCCGGGTCAGGTTCAATCCCACTTCGATGAATTGCAGGCTCAGATATTGCGCGGACCAGTTGGCGCCGCCGGAGGGAGCGCCGGTTCCCCAGGGAGTTGCATACGTCGTATCGAGGGTTGCATTCGCGGAGTAATTCGAAATTCCGGCTCCCCAGGCGGTCGTCCCCGATTTGGAAACGATCGATGCATAGCCGTAAGTAGGAGAGGCGGTTGCCCCGTTGAAAGAGCCGGTAAAATTGAAATAGGCCGGCGTCACCGTGCTCAGCGTCGTCTGGCTCACCCAGATCCGGACATCGACGACCGGAACCGAACCGGGCGTAAAATCCACCGCGATGATGAGATCGCCGGTTTGAATGATATTGCCCGATGCATCGAAAAGCCATTCCGTATGGCCGCCGCTGGTCCCTGCTGTCGTGAAGGTCCCCGTCGCCGGGCTATACGAGAAATTATTTTTATACAATTCCACATCGAAATAGCTTGAGCCCCGCGTTCCGAAAGTCGATATCCCCGTGAAAAGCCACAGGGAGTCGTGCACCGTCAGGCCGTCCCGCCGCATATGCGCATAGACGTCCACGAGGTCGTTCTTGTCCGGAACATTCGCTTGACCGCCTTGCCAGTTGGCCGGGTTATCGCCATTCTTGGCGGCAATCGTAAACGTCGTTGAATCCTTATCCTGGGCCGCGGCCTGAAAATCCCGCCCGTACGTGGCATCGATCCATAACTTTCCGCCCATTTTGGCATACAACAGCGCCGACATCCGCTTGTTGAACGTGATATTGTCGCCCGCCTGAAGCATCGCCAGGTAGGTCGCGGCATTTGTCGTGTCGATGACGTTGTACCCTGTGCCGGATGGCGCAAACCAGTCATCGGAAGAAACGGCCCCCGTGACCAGCCCGTATTTCATCCAGTTGCTCCGGGTGTCCGCGTCGACGCCGAAATTCGCGTACAGGCCGCCGTTGTTTAACTGGCAAAGGCCTGGCTTTGGAAGCAGGCCCGCCGACAGAATTAGGATCGGGATCAGGTGTTTCATAGCATCGGATTAAAGGCGGTTCAGGAGATAAAAAGAAGGCTCTTATTTCCGGAAGCACGGAATTCATAGGCAAATTATCTTAGTCGCAAGATCACGGTGTCGACATCGGTCACTGCACCGGTGTTCACCGTTACGCTCGCGCTGGTATCGACATATAAAGTATCCTGCGTATGGAACAACAGGTTCCAGGAACCGGCCGCCACCCCGCCGAAAAAGTAATAGCCGTTGGTCGAATCCGGCAAGGCCAGCAGCGTATCCGTCCCCTGGATCGCGAAGACCTCCGGCTGGGCTACGCCGGGGAGCACATAACCTTCGATACTCCCACCGATCGCCGCGGAATAGGTGCGGATCACCGGCTTAAGGATATATTTCCCGCTTCCCGTTGCCACGATCGAATGACCCGCGTCGAAGTCGATCCACAGCCGGTAGACGATCCCGGCGGTCAGCGTCGCATGGATATTGAACTTTAACCCGGACTCCTGCGCGGAGGGTGTTTTCAGCGGATAGGATTGGCCGTTCACCACAACCGAATTGCTATCCCCGAGGATCATTCGCATCTGCGAGAAGGTCCCCGCGGGCAGGTCAGCAGCCGCCAGTACGGTGTCGATCCCATTCCGGAAATCAAGCAAATTGTATACCCCTGGACGCAACAACGGTACCGGCTGCCATCCTGAACTGGTACCGGTATCCGATGAAACATTTACTTCGACTTGCTGGATGTCGATATATACAGCCTCATATGTAGAGGGATCGTCCGTCAGCCGGACTTCCATCTGACCGGTCCCCGTAGACCTGCTCGTAGACTTGTTACAAGAGATGACCGCAAACAGGCCGGCGGCCAGGATAAGGATCAGTAACTTAATTTTCTTTCTGAATTGATTTTTCATGAGGTTCAAATTGAGTTCCGGATGTCCCGGGGTGCATAAATAAGACAAAAAAAGGCCCCATTGGTCCCAGTCAAAACCCATCTTTTTGAGCCCGGCGGCATCAAAATTTTAATAAATACGTAATGCATGGAATTACAGGAATAAGCGGTAGCTGTTTGGCGACCACGATGCCTTTTGCCGGGTCAATCGTCCGGTATACCAGCGAGTTATTCGCCCGCGCATAGACATTATAGACGGAGAAGATCCACTCCGTTTCCCAGCTTCGGCCCCGTACCAATTTTGTCTTTGCATAGCTCACCTCGAAGTCCAGCCGGTTATATGGACTCAGCCGGTAGTTATTGGCCACGATATCCCAGGACCCGCCCCGGTTTGGGTTCCGTCCCCTCCCCAGGCCCCGGCCCGGATTGTCATAGAGCGGATCTCGCCCCGGACCCGGATTCAGGATAAAGGAAGAATCGGGGCTCAGCGAAAAAGCCCGGCCGCTTGCCACCAGGAAATTCGCGGCCGCCTTCCAATGCCCCATGATCGCATAGGCCGTCGACAGGTCCAGCATATTTCGCCGGTCGTACGCAAACGGAAAAGTCTGGCCTTCATTCAGCGAATCAAACTGCTCATAAGCATAGGCCAATGAATACGCAAGCCATCCCGTCCACCGTCCCCGGTTCTTGCGGATGAACAGCTCTGCGCCATAACTCCAACCTTTCCCGAAGATCAGCTCCTTCTCGATCTGATTGTTGATCGCGGCGCTGTCCGTTCCCCCAAACAATAGCTGGTTGCCCATCTGCTTGTAATAAAATTCGACACTGGTCTGAAAGACATTTGCCGCGAAGTTCTTAAAGAGCCCCGCCGTTACCTCCTGCGAGCTCTCCGGCCGTACCGCCGCACTGCTGTTGATCCAGATCTCCGCGGGGAAGCTCGCATTATAACTCTGCACCAGATGGATGTATTGATGCATGTTCGCATAGGAGACCTTCACACTCGTCGTGGGATTGATCAGGTAGAGGACCGAAACCCGCGGTTCAGCCGCGGCATAATGTGCGCCGGGCCCGTCATACACGGACGCGCGCACCCCGGCGTACAACTGCCACCGGGTGCCCAGCTTCATAGCATCGCTCGCGTATAAGGCTACCCGGCCCGAGCTCCGTTGCGGGATACCCGACGGCACGATCGATACCGATGAATCCGCCTGCCCCGACAGGGAAGCCGGCGTGACCGCCTGGTAGAGATAGTCGACGCCGCCGGTCAGCGTATGCGCGGTCGACAGATACCAGGTCAGCTCCGACTTTGCATCGAGATCCTGAATACCGGAATACAGCTGCGCGAAATAACCCAGCTGGACAGCCGAAAGGGATTGATGGTATTTGTCGTATTCCACCACCGAATGCCCGAAGAGTTTCCCCGAATACTGGTGGTTCCAGCGTGCCGTCAGCGCGGTGTTGCCGTAATGCATCGAATAGTCGATCCCGCCAGGACTGGCGGTGTCATTGGAATAAGTATTGTTATCCCGCCCCGTGTAAAAGCTCAGCAGCAGCCGGTCTTTAGGCGTCAGCTGGAAATTGAGCTTCGCATTCACATCATAGAAATAGTAATTCGCAAAGTAATTGCTGTCCAGCAGCGGCTTCAACAGAATATCCGTTGTGCTGCGGCGCGCAGAGACCAGATAGGATGACTGCCCGGTCTCCAATGGCCCGTATAGCGTGACTGCGGAGGAGATGGTTCCCAGTTGCAGGCTCCCGCCGGTCTGCTGGTTGCTTCCGTCTTTCATCACCACATCCAGCACCGAGCTGAGATGGTCTCCATAGGAAGCCGGGAACCCTCCCTTCAGCAGGCTGGCATATTTGACGGTAGGCGGGTTGAAGATGCCGACCAGCCCAAAAATATGACTGGGGTTATACAGCGTCGCATCGTCCAGCAGGATCAGGTTCTGCCCGGCATTGCCCCCCCTTACAAAATAGCCCGTCGTCCCGTCGATCCCCGCCTGTACGCCCGGCAGCATCCCCATCGACCCGATCACATCCCCGCTGCCGCTCACGGAAGGCGCCGCTTCGATCATGTCTTTTGTCAGATCTACCAGCGCAGCCTGGTTCCTGGTCACATTCTCCTCCCGCCGGTCCTTCGCCACGACCAGTTTGCTGATCTCCTCCTGCGCGGCACTATGGTCCAGCAGAAACGATATCGTCCGGTCGCCACGCATGCCTAGCCACCGGAGAGAGGCCTGGTAACCCACATACGAAACCTCCACCGCGAGACTGTCCGTCGCCCCAACTGTGATAGAAAAGAATCCGTATGAATTGGAAAGCACTCCCGTCCCTTGTCCCGGCAGATATATGCTCGCACCCACGAGCGATTCACCGGTCCCGGCATCCCGGATGTAACCGCTCATCGTGACGGGCGGCGGCGGGGGGGCGGCGCCTTGCAGAACGATTTGGTCGCCGATGATTTGCCACGTGACTGAGGTGCCTTGAAATAATTGACGGAGGAAGTCGGCCAGCGACATTCCAGCCGCGGTGATCGAGATATTCTTCAGGGCCCGCGCCAGCTCGCTGCTATAGGCAAACTTGTAAGGAATTTTCGTTTCGATGATCGACATCGCTTCGGGAAATGGCCGGTTGACCACCGTAACGGTGACCAGAACAGGTGAACGCTGATCCTGTGCGAAAACTGAGTGAGGGAGAAAAGACGTGGCAATAAACAGCAAGGCCAAGGCCAGACTGTGCCGTACGATCCGATATGCAGTTGTCCGGGTCAATTTCATGGGACAATCATCTGTCCTAACGGTTCTTCAGGATATATCCGGTACTATCCGCCTGGCTTTCGAGGTTCAGGGAAGCACAGATGACTTTAACCGCATCATCGAAGGATTCCCCATCCAGGTGGACCGTCAATCTCCTATCAGCAAGGGCCTTGTCTGCCAGCCCGATCTTTTTTCCAAACTTTTGCTGCACCGCCGCGATCACCTCAGCCAGCCGTGCATTGTCGAAACGCAGCGCAGCAGTTTGCGTTTCCCCCCGATGGTCCCCCGACATCAGCATCCATACCGTGCCGCCCGCTGACAGTTCCCGGGTTTCTCCGGTCACCTTGTTCGTAAACGCCACCTTCCCCTCCGTTACTTCAACTTCGATGCTGTCCGCAGTTCTGGTAACAACAAAACTTGTCCCGATATCCCGGACACCGGCACCGTCCATAACGACCTCAAATGGTTTGTCATTGTGATGCGTGACGACAAATCCTGCTTTCCCGCTAAGCAGCACCACCGTCCGGGCGCCCGTGACCTGTATCCTCGTTTCCGGCTCCATCGCCACCGTCGTACCATCGGCCAGCGTAATCGATCGTTGCTCACCGGCCGCAGTCTCATAACGGGCTCCCCCCCCGTTGCGGGCTTTCTGCCAGATCTCCGCCCCGCCTGCGACCAACAGCAGCAGGGCTGCCGCCACGGCCCATCGCCAACGCCCCATGCGGGGGAGCGCATTCCGCAGCGGTACCACGCTCGTCCGGGGGGCGGCGCCCGGGTCCAGCCGCGCCTGCACTTCGCTCCAGGCCCGGGTTTCATCCACCTCCACGTACCGGGGGTAGTCCGCCATCCCTTCCTTCCAGACCTGCTCCAACCGCTCGAATTGTGCCCGGTTAGCTGGTGATATAGCCAGCCAGGCTTCTAACTGGAGCCTGTCCTCCGAAGTTAGTTCCCCCTGTAAGGCCGCCACGATCAGCGTCCAGGGAAGGTCATTATTATTATCGTTAAAGGCTTTGTCCATTGGTTTGTCCGGTTATATGACAGAAAAATCAACCCATAGTCCTAGTGCCATTCATCCAACACTTTTTGCAGCTGCTGCAACGCATGCGTAATATGATTCTTAACTGTTTTGATCGAGATTCCCAGCCGATCGGCGATCTCCTGCTGTTTCAGTTCTTCGAACCGGCTCATCCGGAACACTTTCCGGCATTGCTCCGGTAATCGGTCGATCCCGGCATACAGCCGGATCCTTAGCTCATTGTCCTCCATTTCCTTCCATTCCACGGTCGGGTCCATCCGGCGACTGGCCTCCTGTTGCTGCTTCTGGTCACGCTTGTTCTTGTCGAGTTCATTGAGACACCGGTTCACCACCGCCCGGTAGAGATAGGATCGAAGGGAGGATCGAATGTGGATATTGTCCGCTTCCTGCCAGACATGCACCATAACGTCGTTGACCGCCTCCTGCGCGCGACCCGCATCCCTTAGATATTGGCAGGCTGCCAGGTAGAAGAATTTAAAGTGTTCTTTATAGTAGCGTTCAAAAACCTGATTGTCCTTCGCTTGGATCGCCCGCCAGGTTTTATCTTCTTCAGGATTCATGTCCGATAAATGTCCTGCAATATTATCAATTTTTCATGGCGTCTGCAGCGTTTTTACCGTTCGACGCAACGCCGAATCAAGAAAGTCGGTGAACCGGACCGTGCTGGTCGTATCGATGAAGATGATCGTACTATCCATCCTGAATTTATTGTTCTTGCTGATATAAAAGGAGGCGCCAACCAGCGTGCCGTACCGGCGGGTTGTGTCGCCAAGTGGAATGCTTCGACCGATCGAATCGATCTCCTGTTCCATATAGTGGATCTCATACTCGTAGAACTCGATACTATCCTTATTCCCCATTGGCAGCGCCTCCGCCAACTGCGCCTTGATCCTGGTATACTCCCGCACATAGATCGAGTCGTCAAAGATCCTGCCGTGCTTTTCGTCAACGGCAAACTTCCATCGGACCTGGACCGAATCCAGCGTCGCCACGGAATCGATCCCGCGAAGGTGATCGGAAAAGATAACAGCCAGCGACTGCGGCAACGTGTGGGGATGATGACATCCGCCCAGCAAAAGCGCAAGAACAGTGATCCTGATCTTTGTCATAAGCTGCCGGTATCCTTAAATATACGATTTATTCGATTCTCTCCGCTGGCTTCCACGCATAGCCGGGCTCAAAATATCCCCACAGCATCGCGCTTACCTGCCGCGCCAGCTCCCATGCCTCATTGTCCGGCACCCACCGCTGGTCCTTGTTGTTCTTCGTCGCCACATAAAACACATAATCCCCATGCGGCGCATTCACCAGCACCACTTCGGAACGCGAATCATCCACCATCCCCTGTTTGGAAGCCGCCTGCACATACGGCGGGATGCGCGAGAGCGCATATTCGTCCCAGAATACATGGGTCATGATCCGGTACATGGTCTGACTGGCAGCCGGGGTCACCACCTCCTGATCCCGGATCATCTTCACCAGCCGCGCCATCTCCCGCGGCGTCGTCTGTCCCCACCCATATAGTTCCCTCTCCCGCTCGCGTCCCGGCGTCCGCGAATTCACCCGGGTCTCGGCAAACCCGTGGGCCGAGAGCCACGCATTGATCGTCCCCCCGCCACCGGCCAGCTTTTCACACCAGACCGCCGCGCAGTTGTCGCTATGCGTGATCATCAGGGTAACCGCCGTCTGAAGGTCGGTAGGCGTGCTGTCCCTGAAGAATTGCAGGAGCCCTGAGCCTTTGCGGGCCAGCGTGTCACGGTAAACGAGCGCCTGATGATACGTATAGGCGCCCTGGGCGATCTTGTCGAAAATGCCGACCAGAATAGGTATCTTCACGATGCTGGCGGTCGGAAAGACCGTGTCCGCATTGATCGCGACTTCCCGGCCGGTCCTCAAATTCAGTACATAGACCCCCGCAACCCCATGAAAAGTATCCGTCAGGGCGCGCAGTCGCGCCTCCAGCTTTTTGTCGGTGCGATATTGCGGATAGACAGGCCGGGGTAGGAGGGCGCCCAAAAGGAGCACCGCCACAAGCTTTCTTACCATGGAAACAAGTGTTTTTTTCACAATATAAGGCCTGGCGTTTTTCTAACAACATGTTAACATCGCCGCCGTCTACCATATCTTTCGTAATTTTCGCGCCATGAATTTCAAAAAGGTCAACAATATCTCGGGTTGGATCGTCTGCGCGATCGCCTGCACCGTCTTTATTCTTACTCGTGAAGCCACCGCCAGCTTCTGGGATTGCGGCGAGTTCATTCCCTGCGCATACCGGCTGGAGATCTCTCATCCGCCCGGAGCGCCACTATTTATCCTGCTGGGCCGGCTCTTCATTATTCTGTTTGGCGGGAGTATCAACGGGGCGGTGGGTGACCCGCATGCCGCCGTACAGGTCAACCTGCTTTCCGCCATGAGCAGCGGTTTTGCCGTTCTGTTCCTGTTCTGGACCACCACCCGCCTGGCAAAGAAGCTGCTGGTGACGAACGGCGAGCCGATAAGTCTTGAAAAAACGATCGCCATCATCGGCGCCGGTGCGGTAGGGGCCCTCGCCTTCACCTTCTCCGATTCGTTTTGGTTTTCCGCCGTGGAAGGCATCGTCTTCGGGGTTTCCCCGCTTTTCATCTCCGTGGCCTTCTGGGCGATCGGGAAATGGGAAGAACAGGCCGATCAGCCGCGGGCGGACCGCTGGATCATCTTTATCGCCTATATCGTCGGGTTATCGATCGGGGTGCACCTCCTCAGCCTGCTCGCCATTCCCGCCGTCGTCATGACCTATTATTTTAAGCGGTTTAAGTTTTCGCGGTGGGGGATGTTATTTGCCTTCCTGTTCGCTTGCGTCCTCACCGGTGTCGTTCAGATCCTGGTCATTCAGTACAGTATTAAGGTGATGGGATGGTTAGAGCTCGTGTTTGTCAATAATTTGAATCTTCCGTTCAACTCCGGTGCCTATTTTTTCATCGCGTTGCTGGCGGCACTCATCCTCCTCGGGCTGCGCTGGGCAGTCCGGAAAGGCAGGCACACGCTCGAGCTGGCGATCTATAGCCTCGCCTTTATCCTGATCGGGTATTCTTCCTATGCCGTCATTATAATTCGAGCCAATGCCGGCCCCGCCATCAACATGCAGCGGGTCAACAACCCGATCGACCTGGTGGCCTATCTGAACCGGGACCAGTATGGCGAATGGCCGGTCCTCCGGGGCGCTGATTTTACCGCCCGCCCGAATGATTACAAACCCAACGGCGACATCTATGACAAAAACCTTCATGACGGCAAGTATGACGTGGTTGGTAAAAAACTTGTCCCCGACTACGATCCCGGCGATATCCATTGGTTTCCCCGCATCTGGGACATCGACAACCAACAGGGACATGTGGACTATTACAAGAGTTATCTGGGTATCGACGGTACCGAGCCACCATCCGGGATGGACAATTTGAAATGGCTGATGGGCTACCAGTTCAATTGGATGTATTGGCGGTACTTTATGTGGAACTTCGTCGGCCGGCAGAATGATCTGCAAGGCATGGGCAACCCGAGGGACGGAAACTGGATCTCCGGGATCGGACCGCTCGATAACTTGCGACTGGGCGACCAGAGTATGCTGCCGGATTCGCTTAAACAAAACAAGGCCCACGCAACCTTGTTCTTCCTGCCCCTGCTGTTGGGGATCGGCGGGCTGCTCTACCAGTGGAATCGGCGGAAGAGCGACGCGCTGGTCGTTTTTCTCCTCTACTTTTTCACCGGCATCGCGATCATCCTCTACCTGAACCAGGCCGGCCCCCAGCCCCGTGAACGGGACTACTCGCTGGTTGGCTCCTTCTATGCCTTCTCCATCTATATCGGTCTGGGCGTGCTGTACGTCGCCGACCTGTTAAGCAAACGACTCGCCGGCGCCAGGTCGGCGATCCTGGCGGCAGTGCTTTGTCTGGCGGCGGTGCCGCTTCTTATGGCCAGCCAGGAATGGACCGCGCACGACCGGCACAAAAAGACCCTGGCAAGGGACATCGCAAACGACCATCTGAATTCCTGCGCTCCCCAAGCCATTTTGTTTTCCACCGCCGACAACGATACTTATCCGCTCTGGTATGCCCAGGAGGTGGAGAACATGCGGCCGGACATCCGCGTTGTCATCACCACGTTACTCGGGACGGAATGGATGATCGATCAGTTGAAGGAAAAGGTCAACGAAAGCGATCCGCTCCCGTTCAGCTGGTCGCATGATAAATATGTGGGTGACACGCGAAATGTTATCCCCTACTACGACAGGGGCCCTTTCCCCAAAGACAGCTCGATGAGCCTGCAAACCGCGATGGCCTTTATGGGAACCGATAATACACGACTGCAGACGCAGAACGGCGATTCAATCAACTATTTCCCCACGCGCAACTTCTATCTGCCGGTCGACAAGTCGGCAGTCCTGCGCAACGGAACGGTCTCCGCGGCCGATAGCGCCGCGATCCCGGACCGGATCAGCTTTCAGTTCCCCGGCAATGAACTGTACAAGAATGACTGGGCGGAGCTCAATATCATCGCTGCCAACAACTGGAAGCGCCCGATCTACTTTACCTTCCCGCCGAATAACCTGGGGCTGGAGAACTATGTCGTCAACGATGGCCTTGCCTACCGGCTGACGCCCATCCGCCAGGAGAACCGCGGCGGCGTGGATCTGAACAATATGTACACCGCCCTGACGACCAAATTCAAGTTTGGCGGCGGCGAAAAGCCAAACGTCTACTTCGATGAGAACGGCCGGCGGGAGCTGTTGTCGATCCGCGGCGCGTATGCCGCGCTCGGGGCCGGATTGGCGCAGAGCGGCAAAAAGGACAGCGCCCTTAAGGTGTTGAACTATGGTTACAAGATGATCGTTCCGTCGACCCTTCCTTACGGTTTGGTGTCCACCCAGAACATGGAGGATATCATCTCGCTCCAATATGCCGAAGCATTCTTCCTGGCCGGCGATAACAAAACGGCGACGAGCATTGCCAACGCGACTATCCGGGATTGCCGCCAGCAGATGGCTTATTACAATTCACAGGGCGAAAGCGCCGGCAATTATTTCCAGCAGGATCAGCAGCGCGCTGGGATGATCGAGGGGCAGCTGGAAGGCATGCTCAAACAAATGACCTCGCCCCCTCCGCTGCTTAACCCGAAGAAGTAGTCAGGAGCTCTCAATGGCCTCCTTGCGACTTCGCGGCCTGCGCCCCGTACTGGTAGATCCGGTTCAGGTAAGTTTCCAGTTGTCCGACCTGTTCCATGATCAGGACCTGGCCGGCTGAAAATCCGGTGACGTTCTTGTCATGGTCCGCACTACCGGTGTAGCCGTAATTGACCGCAACCAGCGCCGAAGCAAACGAACTGTCCGTACGTTTGTAGAAGGCCAGCAGCCCGTTATAGGCATTATTCATCGCAAGGAGCTTTTGCTGGGCGTCCGCTGCCGACGCCGATTGGGGACCATTTAGAAGGGCTTCGAGTGTCCCGGTATACTGACCCGCCTGATAGTTGTTCAGGTCCTGCTGCATTTTCTGTTGCTTGGTTTGCGCGTCCGTCACCGCATTATTGGCTGGGGGAGCCGGAGCAGCAGCTTTCATCGGATCGACGCCATTGGCCTGGAGATAGGCCATTTTTTGAGCAGGGGTCATGGCCTTGAACTTCGCGACTTCAGCGGGGTCCTGCAGCTTTTGAGCCAAAGCCGCCGCCTGGGCGGTGTTGCCGTAGCTCTGCATATTGTTTTGTACCCAGGTCAGCTGCTGGTCCTTGTTCATTTTGTTGAAACCATCGGCGTTTGCCTGATTGGCGGTAACCTTCGCCTGCTGGAGCTGCTGGTTCTCGGTGGCGGTCAACGTGCCCATCTGTTTGGCGTTGGAGAGGATCGAATCATGCACGGCGGCAGCGACACCGGCGCTGTTTCCCTGGATAACCCCGGAGGCGTTCGTACAACGACAATTTTTGTAGGCGTCGGCGATGGTAGCAGGCGGCGCCGGGAGCTGGCTGAAATAGACAGTGATATCTTTTCGGACCGTGACCTGAGCCTGGCCACGTGCAAAGGCGCCCAACACAAGGGCGATAAGGAGTAACTTTTTCATACCGCGAATCAACGATAGTTTTGCGGGCGGGACAATCGGATGAATAGCTGATTTTTACACGGTAAATAGCCTGGAATTCCGTAAATTTAGGGTACAACCTGCCGATATGCGAATCCTGCTGACCTTGTTTGCCTGTTTCGCCGTTTTTGCCTCAGACGCGCAAACCCATCTGTTTGTGCCTTATTCCCCATTCATCAACCCCGGTCCGAATCGCGGCTGGCAATTACAACCCTTTGCGAGTGCTTCGGTGGGATACATGTTTATAGGCGGCGGTGTTTCCTATTTGTCCGCTCCGGTAGGGATTGCGCTTTATCGCCCACTGAACAATAATTTTACGGCTTTCGGGGCCGCCACCGTCGCGCCGACGATATTCCATTTCAGCAGCATGTATACCGCTTCACCCGCTTATCCGGGGAACAACTTCACCGCACTCGGCGTCAATGCAGCCGTAACAGGCGGGCTGATCTATACGAATGATGCAAAGACCTTCTCCATCTCCGGAAGTATAAGTGTACAGAGAGGCAGCTATCCGGTATATATTCCCCCCGCGACGAACACGAGAAAACAGTATTAGCTCCACCATGAACACCAAAATAGTCAACCCGGATGTCCTGGCTGTCGCAGGCGAGATGGGTGATCGAATTCTCGCGTTGGATTGGAGCGCGACGCCCCTGGGACGTATAGACTCATGGTCGCCTAGCCTCCGGACTACCGTATCGCTCCTTCTCAACAACCGTTTCCCGATGTTGTTATGGTGGACTTCAGATTATATTTCCATTTACAACGACGCCTACATCCCTGTACTGGGAGACAAGCATCCCTGGGGTTTGGGCAAGCCGGTCCGGGAGTGCTGGAGCGAGATCTGGCATGTCCTGCAACCCCTGATCGATTCGCCGTTCCGGGGCGGCCCCTCCACCTGGATGGAGGATATTCGTCTGATTATTAATCGCAATGGCTATGATGAGGAGACCCATTTTACTGTGGCGTATAGTCCGGCTCCCGACGCGACCGTCCCCGGAGGGATCGGCGGCGTGCTGGCAACCGTGACCGAAACCACGGCGCAGGTGATCAATGAGCGTGCCCTCGAGACGCTCCGAAAAACAAGCAGTTACCTGATCGGCTGCCGCTCGGAACAGGAAGTGCTGACAAAAGCTGCGCAGGCGATCGGCGAAAACAAAGACGATTTTCCTTTTGTCCAGATCTATCCGATAAACGACTTCCCCAAAGAAGGCCCGGCCAGGCAGGCGCTGGAGACAATGGAACCGGTCATCATCAACGATCGGGTAACGCGGGCCGTTCCGATTAGCTTGCAGGGCCACCAGACACCTTCCGCGGTGATGATCGCCGCCCTCAACCCCTTCCGGCGGTTGGACGGTCAGTATATGAGCTTCATCCAGCTCGTCACCGATCAGATCGAACAGGCGCTCGCCAATGCGACGGTGATCGAAGCCGAGCGCAGGCGGGCCGAAGCGATGGCCGAACTGGATAAAGCCAAAACGCAGTTCTTCTCCAATATCAGCCACGAATTCAGGACACCGATCACGCTGATGCTCGGCCCGCTGGAAGAGCTGCTTAACAGACCGGCTGTAGAGTGGACCGCCGCAAGAGGATCGGTCGAGACCGCCTATCGGAATGCCTTGCGCTTGTTAAAGCTGGTCAATACTTTGTTGGAATTCAGCCGGCTCGAAAGCGGTCGGTCGGAGGCCAGGTACGTGGCGACCGATATCGCGGTATATACCCGCAACCTCGCCGGTAATTTCCGGCCCGCGATCGAAAAAGCGGGTTTGCGGTTCGACGTGGAGACCGATTCGGAGATCGGGCCAGTCTATCTCGATGAGGGCATGTGGGAAAAAATCGTGTTCAACCTGCTGTCGAATGCCTTTAAATATACCCTCGATGGCAGTATCTCCGTCCGCGTCTCGGCGGCAGGGGAGGATGCGCTGCTCACGGTGACAGATACCGGCATAGGCATCCCCGCGGAGGAGCTGACGCAGATCTTTGATCGGTTCCACCGGGTACAGAATACCCGGGGCCGGACCTTTGAAGGGACGGGCATCGGGCTTTCACTGATGCGGGAATTGGTGCAGCTGCACGGTGGAACAATCACCGTAGACAGTGTTAAAGAAAAAGGCTCGACCTTTATAGTCAGGATACCGTTCGGTAAAGCGCATTTACCGCCTGCAAAGGTAGGGGAGCCGAGCGGCAATTCCGACCGTCTCACGCTCCGGGAGTATATAGAAGAGGCGGGGGCACTTGTCCCCGCAGCGGATAGCATACCGTCCAACGACGGAGCTGCCACTGGAAACGACAAGATAATCCTCATTGTCGATGACAACGCCGATATGCGGCAGCATATTCAGTCGGTTATTGGGCACCGTTATGCAACCGTCACGGCCGCCAACGGTCGGGAGGCATTGGACGTCATCAAGTCCGGCGGGCGGAACCGGCCGTCGCTCGTGTTGAGTGACCTCATGATGCCGGTAATGGACGGCGGCCAGCTGCTGCGGGAATTGAAGCACAACCCCGATACGGAACAAATCCCCGTCATCCTGATCACCGCCCGGGCGGGTGAGGAGTCGCTCATCGAAGGGTTCGAGGCGGGAGCGGATGATTACCTGGTCAAACCCTTTGCGGGCAGAGAGCTCCTGTCTCGGATAAAAGCCCAGCTTCGCATCTCGCAGCTGCGCAGCCATGCTGCCGAACAGCTGGAGAAGGAGGTAGAGGCCCGTACCCTGGAACTGATAAGGGTCAATAAGGAACTGGAATCCTTCAGCTATGTAACCAGCCATGATCTTCAGGAGCCGCTGCGGAAGATCCAGATGTTCATCGACCGCATCCTGAACGAAAAGGAACCGGCGGAAAAGCTGCTTCCGAAGATCAGTGAGTCGGCAGCCCGGATGCGGCAGTTGATCCAGTCGATGCTGACCTATAGCCGGCTTAGCCAGACAGAGCCGGAGCTGACGGACGTAGACCTTGGCGCCGTCATGACCGATGTCTCCCGGGACTTCGAGCTGGTCATTGAAGAAAAGAAAGCAGTGATCCGGATCGGGAAGTTGCCGACCGTCCGGGCCAGCCAATTCCAGATGAACCAGGTGTTCTCGAACCTCCTCAGCAATTCCCTGAAATTTTCCGGCGACAGTCCGGTGATCACCGTGACCGCGAATGTGGTGACCGAAGACCAGATCCCGTCGGCGGGGCAGCCAGGGGCGGGCAGGATATTCCATCAAATCTGTTTTGCCGACAGCGGGATTGGATTCGAGCCGGAGTACAGCAAGAAGATCTTCGAACTCTTCCAGCGGCTACACAGCAAACATCGGTATAGCGGGACGGGGATCGGGCTTAGCATCGTCAAAAAGATCATCGAGCAGCACGACGGATATATAACGGCCGAACCGGGTGAGCAGGGAGGGGCGATTTTCCATATCTGGCTGCCGGCGAAATAGCAACGATTGATCGACAGCAGTTACGACCGCTCCGACTCCCATTCAAAAAACCCAGTGGCACCGACCGACTTCTCAACCAGTGTCCTCGCGACCGCATATTTCTCATCGAATTCCCTGGCCTCGAAGTAATCCGTTACCAGCTTGCCCATCTCCGGCCAACTTTCTTCGATCTGCCTGATTCGCTCTTTAGCCCTGGGCAAAGTTCGACATCCCGCCATGAACAAAAAGTCTATTGCCTCAGTTACAGCCCTGTTCAGAAAATACAGAGAGGTGGCCGGGTCCACTTCTTTCAGATCGGTGGCATCCTCAAACAGCGTGGCAATCCGGTATCGATCGGCGGTCTTCAGATTGTCATCGGGTATCAACGGCCTGCCGGAATATTCCTTTGCCATTTTAATAATGCGTTGAACCTCCTCGTTGTCGCCTCCCGAGACCACCATTCCGGTAGCGAGCATATGCGCCGAGACCGGCCGGTTTTTTTTAAGATCCGTTTCAAAATATCGCCAAATATGATCCGGATGATTGACGAATATTTCGCAGGGTATCCCGTTGAAGAATTTTTGGATCCGTTGCCGGTAAGGCTCCCCGTGAATGACAAAAATATCGAGATCGCTGTTGAGGCCGGGATTTCCGCGAATGATGGTGCCGGTCAATACGATACCCATTGGGTTAAACCGTTCCCGGATCCAAGCTACAGCCTGATCAATCGCTATTTGATATGAAGCTTCCATAAATACAAGTACCTGCCAAGTTACGCCCGTTTAACGAAATTGCTCACCCTCCCCAACTCACTGGGGAGGAATATTCCCACCACCAACCTCGCCAGGGAGCCCGCCGGCCGCCGGCCCGCTTTAGACGACAATGGCGTGGATTTTGAAGTCGGGTGATCACATACCCCACCTTGCCCGTAGTCCAAAACCCTCTATTTCCCTTTATGAAAAGGAAGACCTCTATTTTAACTGCATTCCTGACAGCGCTTGGGACAATGGTCTTTGCTCAACCGGGAATCGTCCTTTCACCGTCCGCTCTTCCTGACGGGCAATACGGAATGGCATATATCAATAAGACTCTCACCGTCACCGGTGGAACACCTCCTTATAGCTTTTCTGTTTCCAAAGGAAAACTGCCGCCAGGTATGACCCTTTCCGATAGCGGGGTCTTATCGGGCACACCTACCGCCGCCGACAACTATTCATTCACCATTATTGCGCAGGAGAATTCCCCCGCTCCGCCAGGGGGACCGCCTCCACCCGGACCGAATTCAGTTTCTAAGAACTATACCCTGGCCGTCGACCCTGCACCCCTGACGATCACCGCCAACAACGCGACCATGAACTACGGAGGTACGGTGCCCGCCCTGACCGTCTCCTACACCGGCTTTGTCAACGCGGACAATTCGCCCAGCCTTACAAAAGCGCCTACTATGAAGACGACTGCCACTTCGTCCTCCCCCGCCGGCACATATCCCATAACGGTGTCGGGCGCTAAAGACCCCAATTACACGATCACTTATGTGGATGGAACGATGACTATCCAGCACAACACGCTTACCATAACTGCAAACGCCGCATCGATGATCTATGGCGGCGCGCTCCCCGCCCTGACCGTTTCGTATAGCGGCTTTATCGACGGCGACAACGCTTCCAGCCTGACCACCCCGCCGACCATAGCGACGACAGCGACTTCCTCCTCTCCGGCGGGCACCTATCCCATCACAGTGTCGGGCGCTGCCGACCCGAGATATTCCATTGTTTATACGCCAGGAACGTTCACCATCTCTAAAGCATCCCAGCAAATCAAATGGACGCAAAGCCTGTTGGTCGGATGTATCACCACCACCCAGGTCCAGCTCACCGCCGTGTCAAGCAGCGGCCTGCCCGTAACCTATTCGGTATCGGATCCGGACGTCGCCACGGTTTCAGGAAATGTTTTGACGCTGCTGCAGCCCGGTACCGCCGTCGTCACCGCCGCACAGAACGGGAACGCCGACTATACTGCTGCCACAGCCGTTGCCGACACCGTCTCGTATTCATCGGCTTCCCTCATCTCCGAACATTGGAATGATGTGCTCTTCTTTGACAATAGCAGTGGAGACTATATCGCATGGCAATGGTATAAGAATGGCGTCGCCGTCCCGGGCGATACCACATCGGATTACATGGAAACGCCTTCCCTGGATGGCCAGTACTATGTCATTGCAACGAATAAGGACGGTCAGCAAATCCAAAGCTGCACGCTGACCATCACCCCCGGCACGGCGGTGTCCGGAGAGATACGCGTCTTCCCAAATCCCGCCCGCAGGGGCGCGGAGGTCACCGTGACAAGCAATTATTCCGCCAGCGCACTACAGGGCGCCCACCTTCAAATTGCCGACATGACCGGGAGAGTGCTAAAGGTAGTAACCAATGTTCAGCCGTCCATGCCCGTCAGCATGCCTTCCGCCGACGGTATCTACATTGTCAATCTGCTATTGGCGAACGGACAAAAACTAAGCACCAATGTGCTTGTAGGAGAATAAAATGACCACACGAATAATTGGAATCGCCGTCTGCCTTATCGCGATCGTCATGCAGGCCGGCGCACAAGGGCTGACCGTTGAGCTGGATGGCGGACTACAGGGAATGCAGTACCCGCTGACCGGAGGCAGCGTCAAGCTCTTGCCCGGTGGTTCCCTTGGTCTGCTCTATACTTTCCGGTTAAAGGGCCCGTTGAGCCTGATCACCGGCATAACAGCCGGAGTTTATCAGACACAGGCCAGCTTGCGGAACGGTACTGTTTTTACCAACTACCAGGTGGACGACGAAGGCTCCGCATTCCAGTACAACATGAAAGCGGATGGATATAAAGAGACGCAGCGTTTTATTGCCGCAGGCATTCCGCTGCTGCTGCAATACCAGAGCACCGGTGCGGGAACCCGGTGGTATTTGAATGCCGGCGGCAAGATCGTATTTCCCTCCGCGGTCACCACGCAGATCTCCGCGCAGCAGTTGACCCTGTCCGGTTATTACCCCGATTTTAACATCAACTTGTCGAATTTGCCGCAGCATGGTTTTGGGGTACTCAACAACTGGAAAACCACCGCGTCCGCCGTCCTCAGACCCGCTGCGGCACTGAGCGCAGCGACGGGCTTCAGTTTTGAACTTGCCCGCGGGATGCGTCTTTTGATCGGACTATACGTCGATTATGGTTTGACCGCGCTAAAAAGCAAAAGCGACAGTATACCGCTGGTAACCTACAGCCCCTCCGGTGTCAGCGCGATAAAGGCCAGCGGTGTTTTGAATATGCCCAATAGCGGTCCCGCGAAATTGCTTTCCTTCGGCCTGCAGCTGGGGCTAAGCCTGGGACCCTCTAAGGCGAAATCTGCCGCCCGACACAAAGAAGAGCCTGTCGTTCAACTCCCATTGACAAAGGAGCCGCCAGTTCCGGACACGACGGTGATGACGCCCGCGATTCCGGACACAACGACAATGACCATCCCGGCTCCGGACACTACCACGATCATGCCCTCCTATTATGACAGCCTCGGGATCGGCTATGACGAAGCAATACTCATCGAACAGCCTGTCATCTTTGGCCTGGTGGATGAAGTGGTTATCCCCCAGGTCGGCCAGGCGCATTTGGATAAAGTAGCCGCCATCCTGCTGCAACATCCCAAGATCCGCATCTCGCTCATAGGCCACATTTGCAACAGCGAAACCGAAACGGAAGACTCCAAGATAGGGTCTGTCCGCGTCAAAACGGTCGCGCACTACCTGATGACCAAAGGCGTTCGCCGAAACAGAATGGACGTCAGCGCGCTAAAGGACAGCGATCCCGTGCAACCCAACAATCCGCCGGCTAATTACCGCCGCCGCCGCGTGGCCATACAAATAGAGTAATAAAATACTTATTTTTAAGCCACAAACAAGAACAACGCCCTCAAACCCCAGGTCGCCGTATGAGAAAATTTGCACTTCTGTGCATAGCCTTCCAGGCTATGCTTATCGCTTGCACCAGGCATTCAACCGTCCCCCCGCCTCCACCTCCACCCGTCCACAGCACCCCGATTGCCCAGAACATCTCCGTCACCACTCAGCACAACGACAATACCCGCGCCGGACTGAACAACAGGGAGCTCGCCTTGACCACTTCCAATGTAAATGCCCGACAATTCGGAAAACAGTTCACACTCAACGTCGACGGGCAGGTTTATTCGCAGCCGCTGGTGGTCGGCGCCCTTGCGATCGGCAAATCGACGCACAACGTGGTGTTCATTGCCACGGTCAACAATTCCGTCTATGCATTCGACGCGGATAGCGGGAATTTGTACTGGCAAGGGAATTTTACCGCCCCCGGCATGCGTACGCCGATCTCTACCGATATGAACTCACAATGGTGTAGTCCATATACCGACTTTACCACCAGCATCGGGATCGTCGGAACCCCGGTAATCGACACCACATCGGGGAAAATGTATTTTGTCGCCAGGAGTACGGATGGCAATAATTTTGTACAATATCTTCATGCGATCAGTATTGTAACGGGTACCGAAATTGCCGGGAGCCCGGTTCAAATTACCGCCACTGTACCGGGTTCCGGCGACGGTAGTGTCAACGGAATAGTCCCTTTCGATCCCAGGCGCAACAACCAACGGCAGGGCTTAACCCTGATAAACGGCGTGGTCTATATCACCTGGTCCTCCCACTGCGACTGGAACCCCTATCACGGCTGGATCCTGGGCTACAACGCACAGACATTACAACAGGTAACCGTGTACAACGATACGCCTACCGGCGAGAACGGCGGGATATGGGAAAGCGGGATGGGAATGGCTGCCGACAGCAGTGGCAACCTGTATGTGACGACCGGCAACGGCACGGTCGGTCAAGGAAATCTCTATACCGAATCCGGCAACGGGACCAATGAAACCGATCCCAATCCCGATCCGACCAATCCCGCAAATCGCGGAGAGAGTGCATTGAAGCTCACCCCCTCTGGCGACAGCTTGCAGATCAGCAGCTATTTTACTCCTACCAATTACCTCTACTGCGATATGAATGACCTTGACTATGGATCGATGGGTACCTTCCTGATCCCGCATTCCAATTATTATCTGACCGGCGCCAAGGATGGCAACATTTATTTACTCAATAAGGATAATATGGGCGGCTACTCGGCCGCAAGTAACCAGGTACAGCAAACCGTCACCATAAACGGGAGCATGCATTGCCAACCGGCCTATTATAAAGGCCGCCTCAACGAGCTGGTGTACGTCTGGTCGGAGTACGACGCCTTGCGCGCGATTTCCTTTAACCGGATTACCAATACGTTGTCGCCTTATCAAACCCTGTCCGGCGTGACCGGCCCGCAAGGCGGCATGGGCGCGGTGCTTTCTGTCTCATCATATGACACGACCGGCGGCACCGGTATCCTGTGGGCCTCCTACGCGGAAACCACAAACGGTGGCGGCGGCCCCGGCCTTGGGGTTTTAGTCGCTTTCGATGCCAACGATATCACGACCGAGCTATGGAACTCCGATATCACCCCGGGCGATGCGCCGGGGATCTTCGCCAAGTTTTGTCCGCCAACGATCGCAAACGGTCATGTTTACCTGGCGACATTTTCGAACGCTGTCGTCGTATATGGATTAAAATAAGGGATTTTTTGTATCTTAATCACTCATTATGCCAAAACTGTCTGTCATCGGGCGCATTTTTTACGGGCTATCTATGGCCGCTATGGGGTTGATCACCATCTATTATCGCGACTTCCCATACATGATGATCCCGCCACACCACCATTGGATCAGCGATCATGTCGTCCTGGTTTACTCATCCGGCGTGCTGCTCTTTCTGGCAGGTGTATGTATCGTCCTCGGAAAAATGCTTAGACCGGCTTCCCGGCTCTTAGGCGCCGCCCTTCTGTTGATCTTTTGCCTTTATTTTATCCCTTACGAATTAGCCGCATCATCCAGGTATACGCATTACGGCCAGTGGGAGAATGCTGCGAAAGAGCTGGCATTGGCTGCCGGAGCGCTCTTAGTTGCCGGTTACAATTGGGGAGCCATACTCTTCGCTTTGATCATTGTCAGTTTTGGGATCGACCACTATGTATATGCCAGGGAAGCTACAGGGTATATGCCGGTATGGATATCCCACAAACTGTTTTGGATCTATTTAACCGGTACGGCATTACTGGCTTCCGGAATCGCGGTCATCCTGAACATTAAACGCAGACTGGCCGCCACGCTTTTGGGTGCAATGATCCTGATCTGGGTGATCATCCTTCATATTCCAAATACAATGACGGCGCCGTTGAGGGCGAACGAAGGGGAGGTTACCAGTGCATTTTTGGCGCTTGCCTATTGCGGAATTGCATTTGTCATTGGAGGGAAAGGATCTTCGCCGCGTTATCGCGGTAAAGCTTTCGAAGCAAATCGTCGGAGAGATCAAGCCCGTATAAGGGCCAATGATAATTGAGGAGCCATTGCGCATAGAAATGTTCGTCCCTGGTCTCCAGGATGCGGAAAGTCGTTTGATACATGCGGGCCGAAAAACCCATGTCCGTTCCATATACCAGCCTGTCCGCATATTTCTCCATAAATGCTTTGGTATACCGCGGCACAGGAGCGATTTCGCCATAGCGCGCGGCGATATCTGCCCGAAGGTTGGGGTACTTGTCGAATAACCTGCCCAGGACACTCAAATCGGAGCAGCAATTGGCCAAATGGCAGGCGATGAACATGGTTTTCGGATTTTCCCGAACGGCATTCTCCAGGGTTGTGATGAGCTCGTCATGGTTCAAAATCCCTTTTTTGGTCAGATCCACCTGCCAGGCGGCGGCATTCATCAGCCCGTCATTGGTCGAGTCCGGCGGAAGGTACATCCAGGCATCTTCAGCTACGTGGATGCTCACGGGCATATGCAGCTCAGCACATTTCTCCAGGAGCGGTTTCAGGCGGGGGTCGTCAATGTGCAGCCCGTAACCGGGGACCGGCCGGGAATAAAATTCCCCCAGTCCCTTATCACCTAACTCCCCAACCCCCACCGCACCTTTTCTATGACATCGTTCCAATTCTGCTATGGCGTGTTCCTGCCAACCCGGCTGCGCATAGCCCGTGTAGTCGAATCCGCAGCAGAGCAAAAATCGGCCCTTGTATTTACTGTATTTTTCCACAATTGAATCGAACCGCGGCCCCGTGGAATAGGTCAGGATCATCGTCTTCTCGATGCCGGCGGCATCCATGATCCGAACCCATCGATCGACTTCCTCATCCGAAGCGGCATAATCGTGCGAATGAAAATCGATCACCGGATATTTGGCTTTTTCAACCGTGGTCTCGGTTGTCTTGTAGATGGATACGGGATGATAATCCTTCAACTTCTGGTTGTTGGCATTCTGGCCCCATCCTGTTTGTGGGATCCCGAGAAGGACCGGCAGCAGCCGGGCCCAGAATAGAGATGAGATCGGGTTTCGCAATTGTCTTCAAATATATGCGAAAGTCGGCCGGGCTACTAACACCGCCAAATTCGAGATAACGGTAGCTAGCCAAATTGTTTGCAATTAAATGCAAAATTGCATAATATTGCAAATCAAGCGAATTTATTTGATCAACTTTTTATTGCCCAAATATGAAAAGTCAAACGCCCGTCGCCGCAGTCTTCCTTGTCATCTTTTGTGTGCTTTTCGTACCAGGCTGTTTCAGTAATACCGAACGTGAAAATAAACTTTCTGACCAGGAAGCAAAAGAAGGCTGGACATTGCTGTTTGATGGCAAGACCCTGAATGGATGGCATCTGTTCAACAGGGGAAATATTCCGTCGGCCTGGTCCGTTGACAGCGGGATGCTCGTGTGCAATCCTCACGCCAAAAATGTGAAACATGGAGACCTGGTGACGGACAAGGTCTACCAGGACTTTGATCTGACCTTCGACTGGAAGATATCAAAAGCCGGCAACAGCGGTTTATTCGTTAACGTCCAGGAGCGGCCGGACCTGGGAACAACCTTTTCCACCGGCCCGGAATACCAGTTGCTGGATGACAGAAATGTTGAGCCGGGTTATTTGAGTAACCTGTCCCATAAAGCGGCGGCGATTTTCGGCGTTGTTCCAAACGAAAGCAATACCATGCCGAAAACCGGTGATTGGAACCGATCACGCATCCTGCAACAAAACGGGAACCTGACCTTCTGGCTTAATGATGTCCTTACTGTCCGGGTGGATCTGAAAAGCGATGATTGGAAGCGCTCAGTGGCAGCGAGTTCCCTGAGTAAATATCCGGAGTTCGGCATGGCGCTCAATGGACACCTTGCGCTGCAGGACTGGACGAATGGCGTCGCATTCAGGAATATAAAACTCAAAGAGCTTGGGCAAAGCACAAGCGGCAAACCCGCGCCGGCCCAAACCCGGGAAGCTGTTGACAGCATGGAAAAAGCGGTTCCCGGCGCGGAACAGCAACAATTTACAGACACGATCAACTTGCAGGCGAATGAAAACATGCGGTTCAATAAAGAAGTATTCAAGATCCACACCCGGAAAAAAATAGTGCTCATTTTTAAAAATACCGCCGCTCCTTCGGGCACCGCTATGACGCATAATGTTGTTATCCTGGAGCCGGGCACCGACATCGCCGATTTTGCAGACGTGGCCCACAACGCACCAAAGGAGCAGTACATCCCTTCCGCAGTAGCGTCGCTAGTCATAGCGCATACCAGGCTGATCAGTGGCGGGGAATCCGACAAAGTAGAATTTACGATCGGCCAGCCAGGCGTTTATGATTTTATCTGTAGTACCCCGGGGCATTGGGGAACCATGCAGGGAAAGATCGTGGCGGAATGAATTCAGCAGGCTACTCAACTTGTCGCCTATTTTATTTATTTTGGGGAAGCCTGGCCCAAATTGTGTAGAAATCTCGGCCTGATATGTTAAAGGAAGAACGGTTTACACATATTCTGACGACCATTAAGAAGAAGGGTAAAGTCAATTTAGAATCCCTTTCGAGCGCTTTGAAGGTATCTGAAGATACCGTCAGAAGAGATATCGAATCGCTTCATAATAATGGACTGCTCGTAAAGGTGCGCGGCGGGGCTATCTCGATTTCCAGGAACCCACTCAGCTTTCAGGATCGCACCCATTTCCTGTCAGAAGAAAAAAGCATCATCGGCCTAAAGGCGCAGCAGTTCATCAAGAGTGGGCAAACGATCTTTATGGATGGTGGGTCCACGGTATGCGCTGTAGCATCCCATCTGCCGGCCGATTCAAGTTTCAGACTGATAACGAACAACATGGCCCTGGTGCCAATCCTTTCGACGTTCAGGCACATCGAACTTATTCTGCTGGGGGGAACATACGATCGCGAAACGGCAGTCAATACAGGCAGGCAGACCTGCAGCGAAGCTGCTCAATACATTGCAGACCTTTACCTGATGGGAACCTGCGCCCTTCAACCTAATTTCGGCATTTCCGCGGTTTTTCAGGCCGACGGAGAGGTGAAGCAAATTATGCTAAAAAATGCCGTGCAGACCTATGCTTTGGGAAATCATGCCAACCTCAATTCCACGGAATATTTTAAAGTTTGCACCTTAAGCGAAATTGGCGGGCTGATCACTGATCTGCCTACCGATGATACCCGATTGGATGACTTCCGGGACAAGGGGGTGCGGCTGATCTGATTGATTCCGGCCTGCCCGAAATTCTAATCACTTCTTAGCGACAAAAAAAGTATTTTTTAGTTTCTTTAGACCGCGCACCATACTGGGTATTAAGAATAAGACAAGATAGATCAAACCCAGCGGCACCAAAATATAGGCAAGTAGTTGCAAAAAATCGCTGCCAGTCAGCAAATTGGTAAAAAAGTTATCCAGCTCGCCGGTGGCATACACTTTTTGAGACATATATATTTTCTTTATGCCGTCATCATGTATGATTGTTATGAAATTAGGTACAGCTGACAGTCCGTTTACCCATACATAAACTAATTTAGTCTGCCCTGGCCCCAATTCGTTTATAACATTTTTCTCGGCCCCATTTCCATGCATCGCGGTATCAACTTTCCAGACAGTACTGGTAAAATCATTAGGTAACGAATTGACTCGTTCTTTTTCTGCCTCCGAAAAAGAAGCGTACAAATTTATTCTGATATTCTTAATACTTTTATCTCCGTTATTGGTTAGTTTAATTTTAAACTCATTTCCAAAATAGGTCTGATCCGGTTGAATAGGTCTCAATAAATTTGCCAAAACTCCAAGAGATGAATCTGCTGAGAAACATTTAATTCTTTCTACATCCAACATTGAAATCCGATTGCTATAATAGGTAATAAAATTCAACGGGATTTTCTTTTTAAGGAACGAATTCAGCAGAACAAGTTGACCTGTATCGTTTCTATAGTTCTTTGATCGGCTTGATTGCACATTATTATAAGTCTGGTTTTCCAATGCATCATAAAAGCCTGAAAGAGAGGGTTTGCTTGAAATGCCTTGGAAAATAACGTATGATGCCGCAACAATAATTTGCAATATGGTCAATAGTGCAGCCCAAAAGTTTATTTTTTTTATTACTTCTTCATTCATAATTGAAGTGATTCGATACGATTAATATAATGGGAAAAGGGAAAGACCAGTTTTGATCCCGATGGTTAAATTACCTTATTTTCAATATTCATCGTACCGTTAAAACACCCTATTTTGGCATGTGTTTAATATTGATAATCATACATATGCAGTCAAAGGGTAGGGGGTAAAGGATTTTACTGAGCTTTGCATATACATTAAATACATGGCATGACGAAGAAGAGTATTTCAGACGAAAAAATGATGAAGGCAGGTCCTGCGTATTTTACAGGCGACGTCTGGTTGGTGCACCTGACGGGCTCGGAGGATATCCCGGTGGATGTGCAGCGGGTGACGTTTGCACCGGGCGCGCGCAATTATTGGCATACGCATGCCGGCGGCCAGGTGCTGATCGGCACCGAAGGGAAAGGATATGTCCAAAAGAGAGGTCAGTCTATCCAGGTGATCCTGCCCGGGGATGTCATCACGATCCTGGCAGGCGAGGAGCACTGGCATGGGGCTGCACCGGACAGCGTTTTTACGCACATTGCCATCCAGCCTAAGGTGGGAGATAATTTGTTTGACCCGCTGGAAGAAGTGAAGGATGAAGAGTATAGGACCGGCGGCTGAGCTTCCGCTCATCACAACGATACTACCAATAATCATTAATATGAGGCCAGCATTTTTAATATTCTTAATGCTTTGGTTAGCAATCGCTTTTAGTTGCGGGCATAAGCTGGAAAAAATTGTTTACGAAAACACAGCCCATGGTATTGAAAGGAAAACTTTCGACTATAATGGTGATGTAACTGAGGATATTCAATTAGGCAAAGATTCAATCAAATCTGGGTATTATAAAACCTTTAGGCTAGGTAAACTTAGTAGCCAATCTCAAATCAAGAACATCAACGGGGTACCATTATTTGTCGCTTACAATAGGAATAATATTAAACCGAATGAAGAATTTGAAGCCATGTATTTCTTTGGAGTGCCACCGACATTTTCTTACCAATTAAATATTAGGGAAATTAACGTTGTAAAGAAAAATACACTTTTTGAGACTACAATTTCGGACACAACAGCGCCTGTGCAAAATTTGTATTTGGGGAAAAAGTATTCTATCAAAAAAAAGGAGGCTGAAAGTGGCATATACGATTGGATCATCACTTTTATTTTGAAAGATGGAAAGCAAAAAAATATTCTAATTGATACGTCGTCAATTAGGGTCTTTGTTAAATCCTAGGTAATCTTGCATCAGGATTTAGTTGCCGCTCCGGGTTTAATGGGTAGGTGCAGGATCCGGAAGTCAAAGGATCGGGAGATCAGTATGTTCACGGCATGCGGATGTGTCGAATCACTGGGCGGGGCGGGAGATCGCTCACCTGATTATTCGCAAACGAGATGATTTCTGACAGATTGAATTGGCCCGGAAAAAAAGAAAAGAGCCCGATAACCAATCGATTAACGAGCTCTTTGTCCACTTTGAATCTGATAAATGTCGGGACGACTGGATTCGAACCAGCGACCCCTTGCACCCCATGCAAGTGCGCTACCGGGCTGCGCTACGTCCCGAGACCCCCTTTCGGGGCCTTTCGGAGGGCCGCGAAAATACGCCAAAAAGCCGAAACCCCCTAACAAACCCCTTTAACTTTTTTTTCACACCCGGTTCGCAAATTTTTGGCGCAATACTTGCGTTAAGTTCGTATCTTATATAAATCCCTTCTATCGAAAGATATCTACTCCAACTGTCCTCAGTACCACGATCTACCAACTTTTTGACCAAATCCTGCACAATCCGACACCCTGTGGCAAACCTGTTTTATCGCTAAAGCAACCAAAATCCACAGATAGGAATGAAAAGAATCTTATTAGCAGCATCGCTTTTTCCGTTATTCGCCCATGCCCAATGGAACGTCAACGTCTTCGGCGGCTTTGCCAATTATTTCGGCGATCTGCAGTCGGCCCCTTACACGACAGCGCAAGCCCATCTCGCCGGCGGTGTCGGCCTCCAGTACGATCTCACCGGTCATTTTTCTGTACTGAGCAATCTCACCTTCGGCAAGGTGGGGGCCTCCGACGCCTATAGCCCGCAAGCCGACCTCCGCGCCCGCAATCTTTCCTTCCAGACCGAAATCACCGAATTGAATCTCCTCGCGGAATACAACATCTTTGACCTCCGCAGTCATAAGATCACTCCCTATCTATTCGGCGGGATAGCCGTCTACCATTTCAACCCGTATGCTTATGATACCACTGGCAAAAAGGTCTATTTGCGCCCCCTCAGCACGGAAGGCGAGGGTCTGCCCCAATATCCCAACGCTAAGCCCTACGCCCTCACCCAGATCGCCATTCCCTTCGGCGGCGGCATAAAGTTCCGCGTTTCCGACAAGGTCGTCCTGGCCTATGAGATCGGTGAACGCAAACTCTTTACCGACTACCTCGATGACGTCTCCGCGCGCTATGTAGATAAGAATATCCTCCTTGCAGCCCGAGGTCCCGAAGCGGTCGAGATGGCTTACCGCGGCAACCAACTCGAAGGCGGCGCCCCCTATCCGCCCGCCGGCACCGTTCGTGGCGACCCAAAAAAGAAAGACTGGTACTACTTCTCCGGCATCCGGGCGATCATCGCGTTCAACGCCCGCCCGATGCAGGAACACCGCCGGCATCATTATATCCTCGACTGCCCCCAAAAAGTCTATTAATACTTCGAACCAGCCGCTGATCACGCTTGTTCTTGCTTTACTTTTGCACCCATGGCCTACAAGAACCAGCTGGAGTTCATCCGCGCCCTCGAAGCAGCAGGCGAACTGGTGCGCATTCGCACCTTCGTCGATCCCCGCCTCGAGATGGCCGAGATCACCGACCGCGTCAGCAAAAGCGGTCACGGCGGCAAAGCCCTCCTTTTTGAGAACACCGGCACTGACTTCCCCGTCCTCATGAACGCCTATGGCAGCGAACGTCGCATGTGCATGGCCCTCGGCGTCCATCAGCTCGACGACACGACCCGCGAGATCGAAGCCCTGTTCAAATTGCTCTCGGGACCCCATGAATCGATTCTCGATAAGCTACGACTCCTTCCCAAACTGGGACAATTTGCGTCCTGGATGCCTATTGTGAGAAGCGGCCGCGGCCCCTGCCAGGAAGTCGTGATGCCCGTCCCCGATATTACCAGGCTGCCGGTGATCACCTGCTGGCCCCGCGACGGCGGCCCCTTTGTCACGCTTCCCATCATCCACACCCGCGACCTCCATACGGGGACCCGCAACGTAGGGATGTACCGGATGCAGATCTTTGGGCCGACCCTCACCGGTATGCACTGGCACAAACACAAAGTCAGCGCCCGCCATTTCGCCGAATATAAGAAAACCGGCCAGCAGATGCCCGTTGCCGTTGCCCTGGGCGGCGACCCGGTCTATGCCTACAGCGCGACCGCCCCGCTGCCGGATAACGTCGATGAATACATGCTCGCCGGCTTCCTCCGGAAAAAGCGAGTCGAACTCGTCAAATGTCTCACCCAGCCCGCTATCGAAGTGCCCGCCGACGCCGACTTCGTCATCGAAGGCTATGTCGACCCAACGGAAGACCCGATCTGGGAGGGACCTTTTGGCGACCACACCGGCTACTATTCGCTCCCGGACTGGTACCCGCGCTTCCATATCACCGCGATCACCCACCGCCGGAACCCGGTCTACCCCGCCACAATCGTCGGCATCCCACCACAAGAGGACGCCTGGCTCGGCAAAGCGACCGAACGCATCTTCCTGGCCCCCATCAAAATGACCCTCATCCCCGAGATCGTCGACATGGAAATGCCCGTTGAAGGCGTGTTTCATAATTTGGTGATTGCGAAAATCAGGAAAGAATACGCCGGACAGGCCCAAAAAGTTATGAATGCCATGTGGGGCGCCGGCCAGATGATGTTTAACAAGATCCTCGTCGTCACCGACGAGACCGCCGATATCCGCGACTACCGCAAACTCGCCCGCTATATCTTCAGCCATTGGAATCCCGCTACCGATGTGTATTTCTCCCAGGGCCCGATGGATGTGCTCGACCACTCCTGCAGCAAACTGGGCTTTGGCGGCAAGATGTGCATCGACGGCACCGCCCGTACGCCGGAAGAAGAAGACGATCGCTATCATTGGCCGCAACCAGCCATCGATCCCGTTACGCTGCAAAACCGCTATCCCGAGATCCATTCGATCAACAGCAGCCTGCTGGCCGGCGATATCCCGGTCCTGCTCATCGCCGTCCGGAAAGACCGCCCTAACCATATCCGTGAACTGCACGAATCCCTGAGCGCGGAGGCCGTAGGGATCAAGATGATCCTGTATGTTGAACACACCGTTGATGCCACGGATCTCTCCGTTGCCCTTTGGCGTTTCTGTAATAATCTCGACCCTCGACGGGATCATATCCTGACGACGCGGACAACCGGCAACACACTATCCGCCTGCCTCGGCCTCGACGGAACCATCAAGACCGCCGCCCTCGATAATTTCGGGCGGGACTGGCCCAACATCATCGTCGCCGCCGACGAGACCATTAAAGCAGTCGACGCCAAATGGCCGGACCTGGGCCTCGGCCCCTTCCTGCCTTCTCCATCCCTCAAATTCAAAGCCCAGCTTTACGGCTCGGAGGCCGTTGTAACAATATGAAGAATTATCTTTTACTCGCCGCGGGTCTGATGACCGCTACGCTTGCACATCCGCAAACGCCGAATAACCCGCACACCCTGCTGTGGCGGATCTCCGGCAAAGGGACAGCACATCCTTCCTACCTGTTCGGCACCATGCACATTCTCTGCGCGGGTGACGCTCAACTTAGCGACAGCCTGAAGACCGCCATCAACACCGTCGACGAAATCTATTTTGAGATCGACCTCAGCGACATGATGGGCATGGTCGACGCGGTTCAGGCCATGAAGATGAAGGACGGGAAAACACTTTCGGACCTGCTGAAGCCCGACGAATACAAACGCGTCAAGGACTATTTCGCCGCTCACCAGGCACTTCTGCCGCTTCCCTTCGGCATGCTGGAACGTTTCAAGCCGATGCTCATCAGCGGCATCGTAGAAGAACAAGGGATGGATTGCGGGGCCAGCGGCACCGACGGTATGGAGATGCAGATCATGAAAGTCGCCAAAAAGCTGAGCCATCCAAAGCCCATTAACGGGCTGGAGACCGCCGCCTTCCAGGCCGGCCTCTTCGATAGCATCCCCTACACCAAACAGGCTAAAGAGCTCGTGGATTATATCGACAGCGCCGACTACAACAAAGCCCAGACCCGTCAGCTCGCGGACCTATATAACAAACAAGACCTCGACGGCATAGAGGCCCTCAGCGACAAGGACGACCCCGGCATGAACGAGTACATGGACCTGCTGCTCTACGGCCGGAACCGGAAATGGGCGCGGATACTCGACAACCTGCTTCCGGACAAATCCCTGCTGATCGCCGTAGGTGCAGCCCACCTGCCGGGCAAACAAGGCGTCATCGAATTATTGCGTAAGGAAGGATACACCGTTGAACCGGTGGTGAAGGGGAACTAGACCCGCTCCAGCTCGCTGAAGAAGAAATCGCCTTCGATCCGGGCATTCGCATCGCTGTCGCTCCCGTGGATCGCGTTTTCCCCAACGGAAGCGGCATAAAGTTTCCGGATCGTGCCTGCGTCGGCCTTGGCCGGGTCAGTAGCGCCGATGAGCTGACGGAAATCGGCGACGGCGTTATCCTTTTCCAGGATCGCCGCAATGATGGGCCCGCTGCTCATGAAATCCACCAGCTCGCCATAGAACGGCCGGGCTTTGTGGACGGCATAAAATTCACCAGCTTTTTCCTTTGACAGCCGGGTCAGTTTCATCGCCACGACAACAAATCCGCTTTTCTGGATCATATCGATGATGGCGCCGGAATGTCCCTTGGAGAACGCATCCGGCTTGATCATGGTAAAGGTTCGATTGCTCATAGTTCCTGTTTTATGGGTTCGGGCGTTGGCCGCTTTGGAGCGGAGGGGCCCGTTTTTGGCCCGCAAATGTAATACATTGTTTCCAAGAACATTTACTTGGCCATTGGGATTTAATTCTGCAACTTTGCAGCCGTTTTATCTATGGCGCCCATCGAAGAATTATATCCATTACTGAGCCGTCCGAAGAAAGTGGTCATCATCATGCACCAGAAGCCGGATGCCGACGCGATGGGTTCCTCCCTGGGTCTTTATCATTTCCTCCATGGACTCGGTCACGAGCCGTCCGTTATTTCGCCTACCAACTGGGCCGAATGGCTGAAATGGATGCCCGGCGCCGATCAGGTCATCGACTACGAGTACAGCACGGAGAAAGCGGTCGCCGTCCTGGAAAAAGCCGAATGGGTGTTTTGTCTGGATTTCAATACCTTAGCCCGGACCCGCAACATGGCTTCCCGGCTGCGGAACACGAAGGCCACCCGCATCCTGATCGATCATCACCAGCAGCCGGAAGCCGATTGGTTCGACTACGGCATCAGCGATACCGAAAAAAGCTCGACCAGCGAAATGGTCTATGACTTCATCGTCGGTTCCGGTCACGCCGGCCTGATCGATATCGATATCGCCGCCTGCCTTTACGCCGGCGTCATGAGTGACACCGGTTCCTTCCGTTTCCCCGGCGCTTCCGCTGCCGTGCATCGCATGGTAGCAGCCCTGAAAGACACCGGATTGAACCACACGGTGATCCATGATGAACTCTTCGACAACTTCCTCGAGAACCGGCTTCGCTTCACGGGGTTTGTGCTCCAGAACCGCATGGAGATCTTCTATGAGCACAACGCCGCGCTGATCGCTATTCCGTGGAAAGACCTTGTCCGCTATGAGATCAAGACCGGCGACACGGAAGGCCTCGTCAACTATCCTCTCACCATCCAGGGGATCCGGATGGCGGCGCTGATCATCGACCGCGATGAAGAAGTAAAATGCTCCTTCCGGAGTAAGGGTGATTTCGACGTCAATGTCTTCGCACGCAAGTATTTTCAGGGCGGCGGCCATGTCAACGCTGCCGGCGGCCGCAGCAACGAGACCCTCGAAGCGACGGTCCAGCGTTTTGTCGAAGCCCTAAAGGAGAATTCATCACAACTACAATAATTTCATGAGAATGAAAACCATCTCGACGTATCTGCTGATTAGCCTGGCGCTCCTGGGAATGGTAGCCTGTCAGAATTCAGACTTCAAAAAGACGAAAAGCGGCCTGATGTATAAGATCTTCTCGGATGGTAAGGGACCGACCGCGAAGAAAGGCGAGTTTATAAAGTTCAACCTGGTGGAGAGGCTCCGGGATTCCCTGCTTGCTACCACGTATGGCAGTTTTCCTTACTATCTTCCGGTAGACAGCCCCAGGCCGGTCTATAGCCCGGTGGAGATATTCAGTCTGCTCCGCAAAGGCGACAGCGCCATATCCGTTCTTCTCGCCGACAGTATCGCTCACAAGTCCGGCGGCAATTTGCCTCCCTTTATGAAGCGGAAGGATAAGATCATTCTCTCCATCAAAGTGCTGGACATCTTCCCCGGCCAGCCCGAAATGCTCGCCGATCGTAAGCTGGAGTCCGACAAGGAGAAAGGCCGCGAAGTCAATGCCGTCGAAAAATATCTCGCCGACAGCAATGTCCACGCAAGCAAGACCACAGGCGGCGTCTATGTCGTGGTCAAAGACCCCGGCACCGGCCCACAGGTCGACACGGGCAAACAGGTCCTGGTCCACTATACCGGGAAGCTCTTCCCCTCCGGGAAAATATTCGAATCCAATATGACCGGCCCCGGCAACGAACCGCTGAAGTTTGTGATCGGCCAGCACATGGTCATCCCGGGCTGGGAAGAAGGTCTGAAACAGTTCCGCCAGGGCGGCAAAGGCACGCTCTATATCCCCGCTTTCCTGGCCTATGACCAGCGCCCCGGCCCCGGCCATACGCCTTATGAGAACCTGATCTTCGACATAGTAGTGGACAGCGTTCGGACCGCTCCGCCTGCCCCGGCTCCGCGCCCCGGCATGCCGACGGCGCCCAACATCCGGCCCGGCACCTATCCGATCCGCCCCGGTGCGCCACAACCGAGGCCGGTAGCACCACCCCCGCCGACGCCGCACAAATAAATAAATAAATAATTAAGCTGAGGGCGCTGACGAAGTCAGCGCCCTTTTTCTTGGGCCCGCTGATACGCCTCCAGGAGCGCCACCACCTCCCGCGCCGCTTTCGGATCATGAACGCGCAGAATGTCCGCTCCATTCAACAGCCCCAGCGTATGCAGCACCGTGCTGCCATTCAACGCCTCCTCCGCGCTCACTCCAAGCGTCCGGTAGATCGTGGATTTGCGCGAGACTCCCAGCAGTAGCGGCTTTCCGCAGATCCGCAGGACCGCGAGCTCGTGCAGGATCCGGAAGTTGTGAACAGCGGTTTTCGCAAACCCGAACCCGGGATCGAGGATCACATCGTGGATCCCTGCTTGACGACAGGCTTCGATCCGCGCGACAAAATAATCCAGCACCGTCGTAACGACATTGTCATACTGCGCCTCCCGGTTCATCGTCGCCGGCGTCCCCCTCATATGCATACAAATGTACGGCACGTTCAACCCGCCCACCGTCTCCAGCATGGCCGCGTCCGCCGCCCCGCCGCTCACGTCATTGACCATTCCGGCGCCCGCCTCCACCGCCATCGCCGCCACCCGCGCATGCCAGGTATCAACCGACAGGACAACCTCCGGCCACTCCCGGTGCAGCCGGTCGATCGCGCCCACCACCCGGCGTAACTCGGCTTCCTCACCCACGATCTCCGCACCCGGTCGCGTGCTCTGTCCGCCGATGTCCAGCCAGTCGGCCCCCTCCTCCAGCAGCCAAGAAGCCTGCCGCATCAGGGCATCGTCGTCGCCTACTCGGCTGCCACTATAGAAGGAATCATCCGTCCGGTTGAGTATCCCCATGATCAGCGGCCTGTTGATCGTTAATAATTTACCCCGCGTATTGAGTGTCCACATCCTGCTGGTGGTTTATCTTTACAAAAACTGGGCGGAGCCCAGTTTGCACTTGACGAAGGAAAGTGCAAATATTAAAGGTAATGAGACAAAAAATTAAATTGGACTCCAATTTTTTGTCGAACTTAAAAAATACAGGAATTTGACAAATACCGACGGGCAATACGACCATACAGCAGCAGAATGTAAGGATATTTTTCTCAAAAAAACCCGCGACTATGGCACCTCCTGGCGCGTGCTGCGCACCATCTCGATCGCCGACCAGCTCTACATCAAGGCCCGCCGCATCCGGACCCTGCAGGAAACGCAGGAGACCCGGGTAGGGGAGGACAAAAGAGGGGAATTCATCGCGATGGTCAACTATGGCGTGATCGGCCTCATCCAGCTGGCGCTGGGCGCCGACACCCCCGAAGAGCTCCCGCCGGGCGAAGCGGAGCGTCTTTACGACGGGCATCTGGCGCGGGCGCGTGTCGTCATGCGCGACAAGAACCACGACTATGGCGAAGCCTGGCGCGAAATGAGCCAGGAAAGTTACGTCGACCTGATCCTCATGAAGATCCTGCGGATACGCCAGATCGTGGCAAACGATGGCGCCACCCTGATCAGCGAAGGGATCGAATCCAATTACATCGATATCATCAACTATTCGATTTTTGCCCTCATCCTCATCGGTGAAGGCCGACATTCAGCCTGAACCGGGCGGAACCCGTCGAAATACTAAATCATGCCGACATGAAAATCCTGATCTCCATTGTTCGTACTCTCGTAGGCATTCTCTTTATCTTCTCCGGGCTCGTCAAAGCCAACGACCCGCTCGGCCTTAGCTACAAAATGCAGGAGTTCTTCGAAGTCTGGAACTTCCACTGGTTCGATCAGGTCACGCTGGCTTTCTCTATCCTAATGATCGTATTCGAGATCGTAGCGGGCGTCGCCCTCCTCCTGGGTTGGCGTATCCGGCTTTTCAGCTGGCTCCTCCTCCTGCTCATTGTCTTCTTCACCTTCCTTACCGGCTATGCCTATCTGTCGGGAAAAGTGCGCGAATGCGGGTGCTTTGGTGATTGTATCCCGCTCACCGCCGGCGAGTCCTTTGCCAAAGACGTTCTCCTCCTGGTCCTGATCGTCCTTCTTTTCGGCGTCCGCAGCCGCATCCGGCCGATCCTCCCGCCGGCCGTCAGCGCCGGGGTCCTCATGGCCGCGGCGATCTTCTCCTTCCTCTTCCAATGGTATGTACTCGTTCACCTCCCCGTCGTGGACTGCCTGCCTTATAAGGCCGGGACCAATATCCCCGCAAAGATGATCGCGCCTCCCGGCTCCGTTCCCGACAGCACCGTGATCACCATGGTCTATGAGAAGAATGGCAAACGCCTTGAATTCGACGCCACCCATTTCCCGGCCGACTTTTCTGACAGCTATCACTTCATCAGCCGCTATGACAAACTGATCCGGAAAGGCAACGCCGAACCGCCTATCAAGGACTTTGTATTGACGACCGGCGCGGGCACCGATACTACGGACGCCGTCTTGGGTATTAAAGGGTTCAAGCTTTTTGTCTTTATGAAAGAGGTGACCGATTACCACCCGAACTGGAATAAAGACCTGAGCATCGTGCTGACGATGGCCAAAGCCAAACAGATACCGGTCTTTTTTATCACCGGCGAATACGAGAACATGATGAGTTGGGTCGACGGGCAGGGACTAACGGGACAGGTCACCGTGCTGAAATGCGACGGCACGGCGATCAAAACCGCAGCGCGCGCCAACCCCACGCTTTACCTGATGAAAGGCGGAACCATCGCGAAGAAATGGAGCTATGCCGATTTTAAGAAGGCGATCCCCGCAATAAACGAATTATGATCCGCTATTTTTTTCGCCGGCTCTCCTACGGCCTCCTGGTCCTGCTGGGTGTGGTCTTCGCCGTTTTCTTCCTCTTCCAGGGATTCGGGGACCCGTCCCGCCTCGTGATCGGGCAGCGCGCTGACGCCGCGACCCAGGACAATATCCGCAAGGAATTATACCTCGACCAACCGCGGTGGAAACAATTCGTTTTCTATCTCGACGATATCTCGCCGATCGGCATCCACTCCCGGGAAGAGATTGCCCGCAAAGGGCTGAAAGGGATCTTCATTGGCGGCTCCGGCGACCAGTCAACCGTTCTTGCCATCAAATGGCCTTACCTGCGCCGATCTTACCAGTCCAAACGGGAGGTCTGGGACATCCTGATGCAAGCCCTCCCGCGTACCATCGTGCTGGCCTTCGCGGCCATGCTTCTAGCCACGGCCGGCGGCATCGGGTTCGGCGTGCTGGCTGCCGTCCGGAAGGGAACCTGGATGGATACCACCGCCATCTTTGTGAGCGTGATCGGCATTTCCGCACCTTCTTTTTTTATGGGGATCGTCATCGCCTACCTCTTTGGTTTCGTGTTCAGCAACTTTACCGGCCTCCATATGACCGGTACCCTCTTCGACACCGACCCCTTCACCGGCCGCCATCTTGAGCTGCGCAACCTCATCCTCCCGGCGCTGACGCTGGGTATCCGGCCTATGGCCATAATTGCCCAGCTCACCCGCGGCGCCCTCCTCGACGTCCTCGATCAGGATTATATCCGGACGGCTTACGCCAAGGGCCTGCCACGCCGCGTCGTCATTTGGAAACACGCCCTGCGCAATGCGCTCAATCCGGTGGTCACGGCAATCACGGGCTGGTTCGCCGAGCTGCTTGCCGGCGCTTTTTTCGTCGAATATATCTTTGGCTGGCAGGGCATCGGAAAAGTAACCGTCGATGCCCTCGGGACCCTCGATTTTCCCGTTGTCATGGGATCGGTCCTCGTAACGTCCTTCTTTTTTATTCTTGTCGGAGTGCTGTCGGATTTGCTCTATGGCTGGATCGACCCCCGCGTGCGTCTCGCGCAATAATTCCTATTTAATCACCACCTCCTTGACCACCACCTCCCCCAACGCCTCATTCACCCGCCGGAGGATCGTCTCCTTCTGATACACCAACTCCTGCCGCAGCGGCGCGACCGTCGTATCGATATACAACGTCTCCCCATGGATCCGGATCTTATCGGTATACCGCGCCACGGTCTTGCCCATGATCTGCTCCCAAACTTCTTCGATCTGTAAGGCTTGTATCGATCCTTTCAGCTGACTTTGATTAAGGAATTTTCGTAACGCGTCGCCTAGCGAATATTCACCCATAGACGCAAGTTAGGAAAAGCTTTTAGAGTAGCCAGCATCAGCAGTGCCCCGGTTATGCACATTAGCACCAGATACAGCACCGGCTTCTTCTGGCTCCGCGGATGTGGCTGCTGGACCGGCGAAAGCCCATGCCCGATAATCTGTTTCCTCGATTCATATTGAGGAAGGATCCCGGCGATCAGGTTGTAGCCGGTTTCACTGAACATCCAGTCTTTTGCACTGAAGAAAAGTGGTTGGTTTGACGACGTTTCGGCTTCCATTTCGAGGGATTTCTTCAAGAGGTCGGCGGCATAGAGCCGAAGCCCCTCTTTGTTCGCTTTGATGACGCCAAATTCCCCGCTGTCGTCTACGGAATAGGAAAAATAAGCGTTCTCGGGATCGTTGGTCTCTTCTATCTTGCGGATAGAAGTCTCAAGGTCGGATGACATAGCAATCAATTTAATCCAGGTGTTTTTTCGATGTGTGTGTGGGTAAATTTAGATTGTTTTAGTTACGAATCCAACTATATAGCTAAAAAAATTGCGTGGAAACTACAACCCGATAAGCTGATAGTCTACTCCCAGCCCATCCAACTCCCTGCGTATCCGCTCCGCATGCGTATCCGTGATAAAGATCTGCCCGTCATCCTGTACACAAACCCGGTCCAGCAGGTTCCGCATGCGCCCTTCGTCAAGCTTTTCAAAGACGTCATCCAGCAGGAGGATCGGCGAGAAGCCCTTGTCCCGCTTCAGCGTCTCATACTCCGCCAGTTTTAACGCAAAGAGCAGGCTCTTCCGCTGCCCCTGCGACGCCAATGTCTTAAAGGGAAGATCGGCATACCATAGCCCGATATCATCCCGGTGGATCCCCACACTGGTTCGCTGCAGTGCCAGGTCACGCTCCAACCCCTGCCGCAGCAGGTCGGCGAAGCCCCCATGGATCAGTTGGCTCTCATACGCCAGCGAGATCGGCTCCTCCGCGCCAGCGATCAATGTATAGTATCGGCCCGCAAGGGGCAGGAACTCGGAAAGGAACTGTCGTCGCCGCGCGTGAATCGCTTCGCCCGCCCGCACCAGCTGCCCGTCATACACCTCTAGCAGCCCCCTGTCCGTCAGCCGCCGTTCGGTCAGGGACTTCAGAAAGCTGTTCCGCTGCTGCAGAATTTTGTTGTAATCGATCAGCTGCTGCAAATAAACAGCATCCAGCTGCGACAACAAGGCATCCAGGAACCGCCGCCGCTCTTCACTCGCGCCCGTGATGATCTGGATATCATCGGGAGCAATGATCACGCAGGTGAAACGGCCGATATGGCGGGAAAATTTCTCATACGCCTCCCCGTCCGCCAGGAACTCTTTTTTGCCCGTCTCCCGTAAGATACAGACTACTTCCGTTGTCCGGCCTTCCTTCTCCAGATGCCCTTCCAGCCGGAAGCCGGCAGCACCCCGGAAGACGGCCTGCTGATCGGAGCGGGAGAAATAGCTTTTGGTGAAACACAGATAATATAGCGCATCCAGCAGGTTGGTCTTGCCAACACCGTTGTTCCCGCAAATGCCGATGATCCGCTTGTCAAACGAAAAGCCGGCTTGCGAATAATTTTTAAACTGTACCAGGGATATATCCTTGATGCGGAGCAACGGTAAATCAGATTAAGCCGCAAAGTATTATCTTTCCGCTAAACTATGCTGCAATGAAGAAATTTTCGATCTTCCTCCTGACTTTCATCGCGTTCATTCCAGCCCTTGTCAGCGCCCAGGGAACGGAATATATTGACACCGCCACCCTTAACCGCATCCGCCAGGAAGCTTTCCAGCATTCGCAGATCCCCTCGATCGCCCACCAGTTGACGGATGTCGCCGGACCTCGCCTTACCAACTCCCCCGGCTGGCACCATGCCGCCGAATGGATCGTGAAGACAGTTAAGGAATGGGGGTTGACCAACGCGGCCATTGAACCATGGGGGCAATTCGGCTATGGCTGGTCCGCCGAAAAAACAAGCCTCTCCATGCGAACCCCTTATTACAGCCCCCTGATCGCTTACGCGTCTCCCTGGAGTGGCAGCACCAACGGCCCCATAACCGCACCCGCTTTTCTTGTCGAACAGCCTGACTCGGAGTGGATAGCCGCCCACTTGTCGGAAATGAAGGGGAAGATCCTGTTGGCCGCCGAACGGAATACGACCATTCCCCCCCGTTTTCACGCCGATGCGGAACGATATAGCGATAGTGACCTGACCAACATCAAAGATATGTACATGATGACCCGGGAGTCTATTGCCGGGATCGTACCCTACTTCAAGCGGATGTCCGTCGTCCAAAACTTGATCCGAAACAGCGGGGCGCTCGCTATCCTTACCGGCAGCAGCGGCCGGGACGGCACCGTGGTGGTTCAGACCTTCACGGGATACCGCAAAAAAGACCAGCCCAAACTCCCTACACTGGTGGTGGCGGAGGAAGACTTTCTGCGCCTGGAAAGGTTCGCCAAAGATGGTCAGCCGATCACCCTTGAGCTGCAAAGCGACACAAAACTCTATGATCAGGACCTCACCGGCCACGATGTCGTCGCCGAGATCCCCGGGACCGATCCCACGCTAAAAGCCGAGATCGTCATGCTGGGCGGTCACCTGGACTCCTGGACTGCCGCCACCGGTGCTACCGACAACGGCGCCGGCTGTATCGTCGCTCTGGAAGCGGTCCGGATCCTCAAGACCCTCGGCATCCAACCAAAACGGACCATCCGGATTGCGCTTTGGGACGGGGAGGAAGAAGGGCTGCTGGGGTCCTTCGGGTATGTCAAAAACCACTTTGGCGACCCACAGGATATGAAGCTGAAACCCGAGGCGGCCAAAGTCTCCGCCTATTTCAATCTCGATAACGGGAGCGGCAAGATCAGGGGTATCTTTGCCCAGGGCAACGATCAGGCCGCCGATGTCTTTCGCCAGTGGCTCGTACCCTTCAAAGATCTCGGCGCCACTACCGTTACCCTGCACAATACCGGGTCGACCGACCACCTTGGTTTTGACGCAGTAGGCATCCCCGGCTTTCAATTCATCCAGGACCCGCTCGACTATGAGACCCGGACACATCACAGCAATGAGGACAATTACGACCACCTCATGATGGAAGACCTCAAACAGGCGGCGGCGATCGAAGCCTCCTTTGTCTACCTTACCGCGATGCGCCAGGGAATGATCCCCCGCAAACCGGCGCCAAAGCCCGAAAAATTCATCTTCGACGATCTGTTGCCCTAAACCCCATAAAACCCATAAAATGCCCTATATTTGCACCCTCAAAAACTGTAAAACATAGTGGCTACCACCAAGTTTTCAAAAGAGACCTACCTGTACTGGTATGAGCTGATGCAGCTCATCCGGCAGTTTGAGCTGACGGCGGAAGAGAAATACAAAATGGATGGTAAGATCCGTGGGTTCTTCCACGCCTACGTCGGCCAGGAAGCCATCGCTGCGGGGTGTATGACGGCTACCAGACCGGATGATCCTTTTATCACCGCCTATCGCGACCACGGTCTTGCGCTTTCCAAAGGGGTCACCGCCAACGCCTGCATGGCCGAACTTTATGGGAAAGCCACCGGCGCAGCCAAAGGGAAGGGTGGGAGCATGCACTTTTTTGGGGTGGGCGTCAAGTTTTTCGGCGGCCACGGTATCGTCGGCGCCCAGATCGGTACCGGCGCAGGGCTTGCCTTTGCGGAGAAGTACAAAGGGACCGACAACGTCGTCCTGACCTTCTTCGGTGATGGCGCCGCCCGGCAGGGTATGCTGCATGAAGTGTTCAACCTGGCGATGCTCTGGAAGCTTCCCGTCGTCTTCATTTGCGAAAACAACAACTACGCGATGGGCACCTCCGTCGAACGGACGTCCAATGTCGTCGATATCTACAAGCTGGCCGATGCCTACGAGATGCCCGCCGACTCCATCGACGGGATGAGTGCGGAAGCAGTCCATGACGCCGTGACCCGTGCGATCAAACGCGCCCGTCAGGGGGACGGCCCGACCCTCCTCGAGATCAAGACTTACCGCTACAAAGGCCATTCTATCTCCGACCCGCAGAAATACCGGACCAAGGAAGAGGTTGACGAATACAAGGCCAAGGACCCCATCCAGCAGGTGCTCCAGACCATCCTCACCAAGAAGTTCGCCACGCAGGAGGAGATCGATGCCATCAACAAACGCGTGGGCGATACGATCGCCGAATCCGTGAAATTCGCGGAAGAATCGCCATGGCCCGACGACTCCGAAGTACTGAAAGATATTTATATCGATAAGAACTATCCCTTTATCGTCGACTAATTAAAAGCCAAACAGTATAAAATGCCAGAGATCAAACATCCTGCACACCTCCAAGAAGAAAAGAACCCCGTGGCCGAAATCCGCGATGTCTGGGAACGCTATGGTAAGCAGGCATCTTACGTGCTGATCGCCATCGTCGTCCTTGTCGGCGGCTATATCGGCTACCGCAAATTGGTCGCCGAACCCAACGAGAAACTAGCGGTCGCTGCTATGTTCCGCGCCGAACAATATTACCAGATGGACTCCGCCCGGCTGGCCCTCAACGGCGACAACATCAACTATGGGTTCCTCAAGGTCATTGCGCGGTATGGCGGTACCAGGGCGGCCAACCTTGCCTCCTTCTATGCCGGAAGCTGCTATCTGAAGCTCGGGGATTTTAATAACGCCGTCAAATACCTGAAGGATTTTTCCACATCTGTGCAGATCCTCCAGGAACGCGACTACGGATTGCTGGGCGATGCCTATTCCGAGCTGAACCGGAAAGAAGAGGCGGCAGAGCAATACAAAAAAGCCGGGACCTACTTTGAGAAGGATGAGCTGTTCTCACCAGAGTACCTGTTCCGTTCCGGTTACTTGTACGAAAGCATGGGGAAGACACAAGAAGCCATCGCCGTGTACAAAATGATCAAAGATAAATATCCACAGTCGCAGCGGGGTGTCGAGATCGACAAGTACCTTGCCCGGCTCGGCGCTTTACAATAGAACCCACATGGCTGAGGTCGCGAAGAGTAATCTGTTTTCCACCACGGATATCCTGCACCTGACGGGTGCGGGCATCGTCATCGTGCGGACGGAATGGAATGATGCGATCGTCAGCGCGCTTGAACAGGGCTGCCGGGAGGTTCTTGATCAGGCGGGCGTTTCTTATCGCGTGGTTACGGCGCCGGGCGCCTTCGAGATCCCTTTCACGGTTCGCGCATTCTGGGATGCCCACAAATATAAGGATGACAAGCCCCGGACCTTTATTGCTCTCGGCTGCGTCCTTCGCGGCGATACCCCCCATTTCGAGTATGTTTGCCGGGCGGTGACCGACGGTGTGCTCCAGCTCAATATGTCCCTGCCGGTTCCCACCATTTTCGGGGTGCTGACCGTAGACAATCAACAGCAGGCCGATGACCGGATCGGGGGTAAACACGGCCACAAGGGGAAAGAAGCAGCCGTCACGGCACTCAAAATGATATCCCTGCAAAAGACTTTTTAGTGACGATCCAGCTCTTCATACCATGTTTTGTGGACCAGCTCTACCCGCAGACCGCCTTCAACATGGTCAGCGTGCTGGAGAAGGCGGGCGTGGAAGTGCAATACAACACCGATCAGACCTGCTGCGGCCAGCCGGCTTTTAACGCCGGATTCCGGGACGAAGCCCGCGACGTCTGCACCAAATTCCTGAAAGATTTTTCCGGCGCCGACTATATCGTTGCGCCCAGCGCCAGCTGCGTTGGTTTTGTCCGAAACTACTACGGAACCCTTTTTGACAACTCGTCCCTCCATAACGACGTCCGCGACATCCAAAAACGCATCTGCGAATTCTCTTCCTTCCTCGTCAACATCCTGGGCGTCGAAGACGTCGGTGCCAGCCTGTATGGCAAAGCCACCTACCACGATTCCTGCGCCGCCCTGCGCGAATGCGGTATCCGGGAAGAGCCGCGAAAACTGCTGTCCAAGGTGAAGGGGCTGGAATTGACCGAGATGCAGGACAACGAAGTCTGCTGCGGATTCGGCGGCAGCTTCGCCGTCAAGTTCGAATCCATTTCCATCGCCATGGCCGACCAGAAGGTCAATAATGCCCTCCAGACGGGAGCCGATTATATCATCTCCACCGACCTGTCCTGCCTCATGCACCTCGACGGCTATATCCGCCATAAGGGATACTCCATCCGCGCCATGCATATCGCGGATGTGCTCGCGGCTACTTAAAAAAATAAGACCACCCACATAACCTCGGTTACTGGATGGTCTTGACCCTTAAAACAACCTGTCGCAAGCGTTAAATAGGGTTAAAACCAGGCCTCAGAAACACCTACGTAATTGGATGCTTCTCAGATTCTAAAAAAGCCACTTTTTCTAAGAAATGGCTTTTAAATTGGTTGTCAGTGAATTACGGCCCTTATTTTCGGGGAGTTTATCGGAATTTTGTTTTTTTCTCGAATGAATATGTTGTTTCTTGCGCTGGTTACATGTAACCAACACGAATATATACGCGAGATCCTCACGTGTCGGATTGCATCGAAAGCAAAAAAATCTCTTTTATGACACACTGGCTTGTCAAATCTGAACCGTCGGTCTATAGTTTCGACCAATTGATAAAGGATAAGTCAACCGTCTGGAGCGGCGTCCGGAACTATGCGGCCCGCCTTCACCTCCGGGGAATGAAAAAAGGAGATGAAGTATTTTATTATCACAGTAATGAAGGCACCGACATCGTCGGCATCGCGAAAGTGAGTAAAGAAGCCTACCAGGATCCCACCACCGATGACGATCGTTGGGTGGCGGTCGACCTCCAGCCGATTCGTCGGTTAGCCAACCACGTTACACTCGATCAGATCAAGGCCGACAAACGGCTCGCCGACATGGCCCTCGTCCGGATCGGCCGCCTTTCGGTGCAACCCGTCACCGACAAGGAATGGAAGATAGTGCTGGAAATGGCGGGGGAGAAATGAAGGGTTTGCTGCAGAGCTAGAAAGTTCGCAAAATGCGAACTTTGAAACCGCTACCCCGCATACTCGCCTGCCGATCAAACGGAACCAAGCTTGACCTTGCTGGTCAAGATCTCCCGTACCGTAAAACTCCCTCCGATCCGGGGAGTTTTTTTTATTTTGCACTGCCATGCAAACGGATTCCAAAAAGAAAAAGATCGTCGTCCTCACCGGCGCCGGCATCAGCGCCGAGAGCGGCCTGAAGACCTTCCGCGACTCCGACGGTCTCTGGGAAGGCTATGAGGTCACCGAAGTCGCCACCCCACGCGCCTGGCGGAAGAACCCGTCGCTTGTCCTCGACTTCTACAATATGCGGCGCCGCGACGTCGCCAAAGCCGAACCCAACGCCGCCCACCTCGGCCTGGCGGAACTTGAGCAGGATTTTGACGTCCATATCATCACCCAGAACATCGACGACCTCCACGAGCGTGCCGGCAGCACCCGCGTTCTCCACCTCCACGGCGAGATCTTCAAGATGCGCAGCGAGCACGACGAGACCCTGGTCTATGACATCCGCGAAGACATCCTTCTCGGTCAGCAGGCCGAAGACGGCGCCCAGCTTCGCCCCCATATCGTCTGGTTCGAAGAACCTGTTCCCATGATCCAACACGCCGTCCCCATCGTCCGCTCCGCTGATATTTTTGTCGTGGTCGGCACTTCCCTTGTCGTATATCCTGCCGCGGGCCTCGTCGACTTCACCCGGCACGGGATCCATACCTTCATCGTTGACAAGAAGATTCCCTACACCTCCCACGTAGACAACCTCACCGCGATCGAGTTGCCTGCTTCGCAGGGGATTGCCATTCTGAAAGAAAAATTAGCCGCACTGCGGTAACCCATTTTATACTTTCCCTAACAATCCTTGTCCTATTATTGCAGCCTGATGCGCATTTATAAGCCAATCTTTCTTTTGGTCACGATAAATCTCCTGGCCGCAGCCACATACTCCCAGGAGCTGTTCCCCGCCGTCCAACGCCTCAAGAATTACTGCGACCTCACCCCTCCATTCGGCTACAGCCCCCGTCTCGGCGTCCTCACGCTCACTCCCAAAGAGAATATTCACTACCTTTTCCCCCTCTACCACGGCCTTCGCGACGAACAGAAGTTCCGCCAGATCTATTCCGACAGGGGCTACTACGACGAGATGAGCCAGTACTTCGCCTTTGCCGGCGACTATGAAGAAGCGCTCCAATACCTCGTCAAAAGCTACGATACGATCGACAACGCGACCGCACATAAGATCTATAAGGCGGCATCCAGCCTCAAGAACATCCAACATGTCAACGCCCGGCGCTATATCCACCTCGAAGCCAGGACCCGCCGCGTCATCATGATCAATGAGGCGTTCGCCAAACCCCTCCACCGCGTATTTACCCTTTCTTTACTTGCCGACCTCCACCGCCTGGGCTTCCGCTATCTCGCCATGGAAATGCTAAACGATTTTCACGATTCAAGCCTTTCACACGTCAATATGCACACGGGGTATTACGCCTGCGAGCCCGTTGCCGCCGAGCTGATCCGCACTGCCCTTTCCCTCGGGTATACGCTCGTTCCCTACGAAGACACCGCCGCCGGCGTCCATACCGCCAACCAACGCGATTCGATCCAGGCTGAGAATATTTACGCGATTCTGAGGAACGACACGTCCGCAAAAATCCTTGTGCATGCTTCGTTTGCTCATATCAGTAAGAAACCAGGCCCCGACGGCTTCATCCCCATGGCCCTGGCGTTCAAAAATATTTCCGGGATCGACCCCCTGACCATCGACCAGACCGACATGACGGAAGAAAGCAATTTTGCCTACGGCCGGATCATCTATCAGGCCTATCTCGCCAAATTCCCGCTGACCGAACCTTCGATCGCCTTGGTGAACGGCAACCCCGTCAACGTCACCGACAAAGATCTCTATGACCTGTGCGTCATCCATCCCCCTACGCAATACAAAGACGGCCGGCCTACCTGGCTGAGCCTCGACGGCCTGCGACAGCCCTTTGCCGTCAAGCCGCCCGTCGAAGGCGTATACCTCACCCAGGCCTACTATCTGAACGAGATCATTGCCAACGAAAATGCCCCCTGGCAGCTCATCCCCGCCGACCAGACCTACATCACCAACGGCGCGGGCAGCTACCCGCTCTATCTGAGAAAAGGAAAATACCGGATTTATTTCCGGGATATCAATTATCAGATCCTGAACACCCTCAACGTAGAGGTTAACTGAACCGGATTCCCTCTTCTTCCAACTCCCGCAATACCGGCTCGTACAACTCCGGCATCACCGGGATCCGGACGCCGCGCAACACTACCTTTCCCTCCAGCAACAGCTTCGCCGCAATCCCCAGCGGCAGTCCCACCGTCCGTGCCATCGCCGTATGAAGCGCATCTTCTCCCTTCACGACAAGCGTGCTGGTGCGTCGCAGCTGCTTCCCCCTGCACAAATACCCGATCTCGTGCTGCATCACGATCATATCCTTATCCTTCGGCTGTATCGCCAGCCTGGTCTCCAATAAATACTGCAGCACATCCGCGGCTGTCCGTGCACCTTCCGGAAGAGGTGCTGTATTAAACAACCCCAAGTATGCGTATAATTCCCGATTATGCGTATTAATATAGGGTAGGAGCGGGGCCGACCACTCCGCGATCGTCCGACCCGGCGCCACAACCGTCGAGTCATCCGTCAACCCCGCCCGGACGATCGGCGACCAGGCCTCGCAAAATCCCGGATATCGGAGCGTCGTTCGAACAAACGTTTCGGCCTCCTCCAACCCATACAATTGTATATACGGCAGCGAGTCCCGGTTGCCATACCAGGCCAGCCGCCCCGTCTCCGCTACCTCGATAAACCCCGGCCGATCGAACAACTCGGGATACCCCAGCGTTACCTCCCGCCCCCCTTCCCGATACTGCGCCCCCGCCGCCCCGGCCCGCACCACATTTCGCGGATTCCAGCTGATCTTATAATGCCAGGGATTGTCATCGCTTTCCGGCGCCACCAGACCGCCCGTATGGCTATAGAACTCCACGATCCGGTCAGCCTCGTTCCGCACCTGCCCGATAAAATGCAGCGCGCTCATATGATCGATCCCCGGATCGAGCCCCATCTCGCAAAGGAACAGCAGCCCTCTGTCCGACACCTCCCGCGCCATACCCCGGATCGCATCGTCCACATAGGAAGCAGTCAGCAAATGCCGCCGGTTCTGCAAACAGGAACGGGCGACGAGGTAATGCAGCGAAGGCGGCAGGAGCGAGATGACGACATCCGCTTCCCCTACCAGCCGGTCCCGCTCGGCCTCATTGCCGACATCCGCCCGCACCGCCTCCGCACAGGATGCCGAACCGATCTTCGACAACGCCAAATCGAGGTTGTTTTCAGCCACAACCACTTGCCACCCCCGGGTACCCGCGACGGATATCAGGTAGCGGATCAGGCTCGTAGCCGACTTGCCCGCACCAAAAAGAAGGATTTGCGCCATAAATCGCCAAGTTACGATACGGATTAAACTTTTCTGGCACAATTCTGTCTCACCAGGGAGGCATGGTTAATCCTGTTACAGTAAGATCCGGTATCCGCCGTTACAAAGAGGCGTGGACGGAGACCCAGGTCGCGCACCTGCTCCGGCGCACAATGTTTGGCGCCACCCGTGCCGACGTTGAACACTTTCTCATGCACCCGCCCAAAAAAGCCGTCCGCGAACTCGTCCGCACCGGATCCGTCCTCCCTGCTCCCCCCGTCAACAACTATAACGACGATAAATACACCGATCCCGAGATCGCCGCCGGCGCCGACTGGACGGTGTCGGCCAAATACGACGGGATGAACAACTACCGCCGCCGCAACTCCTTCAAATCCTGGTGGCTGGGGCTCATGCTTAACCAGGACCGCAGCCTGCGGGAGAAGATGGTCCTCTTCTGGCATAATCACTTCGTCACCGAATCCAATAATGTCGACAACGCTTTCTTCTGCTATAGCTACAACAACCTGCTTCGCCAGCACGCCCTCGGTAATTTCAAGGAGCTGACCCGCGCCATTACGACCGAACCCGCCATGCTCCGGTATCTTAACGGATATGCCAATACGAAAAAGGCCCCCGACGAGAACTATGGCCGTGAGCTCCAGGAATTATTCACCGTCGGCAAGGGTCCCGACTCCCATTATACAGAAGATGACGTCAAAGCCGCCGCCCGCGTGCTCACCGGCTATACTGTCAACTATAAGAACTATAGCTCTTCGTTCGATCATAACCGGCATGACGAGACAGACAAGCAGTTCTCCGCCTTCTATGGCAACACCGTCATCCGCGGCATCAAAGGGGCCGGAGCTACTGCGGAGCTGGACCAGCTGCTGGATATGATTTTTTCACGTGAGGAGGTTTCCAGATTTATCTGCCGCAAGCTCTATCGCTTTTTCGTTTATCACCAGATCGACGATGAAACCGAACAAAACGTTATCCGGCCCCTTGCCGCCCTCTTCCGGCGAAAAGACTACGAGATCAAACCCGTTCTCGAAGAGCTGCTGATGAGCCGGCATTTCTTCGACCCGGCCAATTACGGCGGGATGATCAAAAGCCCCGTCGACTTCGCGGTGGGCCTCTGCCGCGAATTCAACGTCCGTTTTCCCGACCCGAACGAGTACGCCGACCTGTATGGGTTCTGGGAACAGGTCAGGAACCAGGCCGCCGGGTTGCAACAGAACATCGGTGACCCGCCTAACGTCGCCGGCTGGCAGGCCTATTACCAGCAACCTGAGTACGATAAGCTCTGGGTCAGCTCCGACACCCTCCCCAAACGCAACCAGTTCACCGATCGGATGCTGGGCGGCGGACTGGGCCGCAACGGCAGGAAGGTCCTCATCGACCCCGTGGCTTTCGCGGAATCCTTACCCGGCGCGGGCGACCCCGACGGACTGATCGCCGCTTCCGTCAAAGCGCTCTATGCCGTCGACCTGCCACCCGAAGAACAGCAATTCATCAAGACGAATATTCTCCTGTCCGGTCTGACCGGCATGGCCTCCGATCACTATTGGACCAACGCCTGGATAGCGTACAAGGAAAAGCCGGACGATAAGACGGCGCGCGACACCGTCACAGGTAAATTAAAAGCCTTATACCGGCATCTGATGGATCTGCCGGAATATCAGCTGATGTAAAGGAAACAACATGAAACGCAGGGATTTTTTTAGAAACACCGTTCCTGTCTTACTCCCTTCCCTCCTGCCCGGAATATCTCTCCGCGCGTGGGCCAGTTCGCCCTTTCTGCAGGCGGCAAGCCATGGGGTAGGGGAGGGACGTGTCGTCGTGCTGATCCAACTGAACGGCGGGAACGATGGTCTCAATACCGTTATCCCGCTGGAGCACTACGATGCCTATTATAAAGCACGCACCAATATCGCCATCCCGCAGGATAAGGTTTTGCGGCTTCAGGGCTGCGACAATACCGGCCTTCATCCCGCCATGCCCGAACTTCAGCAGCTCTACAATGCCGGCAAGGTCACGATCGTTCAGGGGGTCAGCTATCCCCAGCCAAATTTCTCCCATTTCCGCGCGACCGATATCTGGCTCACCGGCGCGGACGCCGGTCAGATCCTGCCCACCGGCTGGGCCGGCCGTTACCTCGACGAGCAGTACCCGGAATTTCCGCACAACTATCCGAATTCCGATATGCCTGACCCACTTGCGATCCAGGTCGGCTCCCTGGTTTCACCGGCCTTGCAGGGCCCCGCGTTGACCATGGGCATGGCCATCAGCAACCCCAACAACTTCTATGATCTGATCAATGATCGCAGCGCCCCCGCGCCGCCAACGCGTGCAGGTGACCAGCTGGGCTATATCCGCGAGATGACTGTCAAGACCGATCAATATGCAGGCGTTATTCGAAAGGCGGCGCAGAAGATCATGCGTCAGTCCGATTGTTATCCCGCCGCCGGGAAGAACCCGCTCGCCGATCAATTAAAGATCGTCGCCCGGCTGATCGCCGGAGGGCTGAAGACCCGCTTCTACCTGGTCAGTATGGGCGGATTCGATACGCACGCCAAACAAACCGATGCTACCGATACCACCACCGGCAGCCACGCCAAACTGCTTACCCGATTATCTGAGGCTATCAACGCTTTCCAGGATGACCTCAACGGGCTTCAGATCGAAGACCGCGTCATCGGCATGACGTTCTCGGAGTTTGGCCGCCGCATTCAGTCGAACGCCAGTGGCGGAACCGACCATGGCGCCGCCGCACCCGTGTTTATTTTTGGGGGGAAAGTACAGGCTGGGATCATCGGCAATAATCCGACCTGGCCGGACCAACTGACCGTGAACGATAACCTCGCGATGCAATACGATTTCCGGGGAATTTATAGCACCTTGCTGGAGAAATGGTTCCTCTCGGGTTCGGCCACTGCCGAGTCCGTGCTCTTCAAGCCCTACGCACCCGTGCCATTTATTGTGTAGAATTATACCCAATGTGCGGTGTCTCCGCCCCGCTACTCGCGCAACAGATGGATCTCGCCCAAGTCAAGCGTCCCGCCAGGCCCCACGGTGAGGTCATACCGCCAATCCCTATACGGCGATGATGCTTTTACCAGCACCTGCCAGCGGCCGGGATTGATCCACCGGACAGAATAACCGCCGTTCATGCCCGTCATCTCCAGCGTATCACGACCCTGAATAGCCAGGACCTTATCCGCGGACACGGACGGGTCAATCCGTAAGTGAAAAGAGGACGTTGCGAGTAGTCTGGCCGCATGAATGCTCGAGACTCCGACAATCACTAAAACTAATTGGACCACTGCATTTCTCATACCGGTACCTTTTTGGATTATCGTAAAGGTCAATGACAGACCTTCGTAACGCGCCACCGGCGCGTCACTCGGTCGGAACCTTCGCGGGCTCGGTTCCCTCAGGTCAGTAAGGGAGTTTCCATCTAGCAATACGATAGGTTACAGGTAAAAGTTGACTGGTAACAGAGGAATTTTTTGTTCGGCTACCCTTCGACAAGGACCATGCCAAACGCTGCGAACGGGAGTAAATTCACTGTTAATGAATCATCTGCAATGGATCATCTACAATGAAACTTTTAGGTTCCGGGTTGAGATAAGCCCAGCTCTTTTGAGTTGAGAGAAGTGATCTTGTATTCGACGCTGATCCCCCGCGAACTTTTCGGCGCTTCGAGCATCAATGCCGATCCGGGCGCGATTCCACGAAAATAGAGATTTTCGGTTTTATAGGTCTTCTTATTCGCCTGGATATACGAAACCGCAACCACGACCAGGTCCAGTGAATAAGCGGAACGATTGGTCACCGTGACTTGCAGGTTATGAATGCCCCCGAATGTGCCGACATCATATTTATTGGCCCCAACAGAAACCTGGTTGGCCAACGCCAGCTTCAGGCTTTCATGGTTATCGACAGACGTGGATTGTAGCGCGTCTGTCCGGTGCACCGCCTCACGATGCTGATCTACCGGCTGCGTGACGGTCGAGTCAGCCGCCACTGCCGGAACACCCGCCGGCGTCTTGAGGGGTTCTGTCTTTTGTTTCGGGGCCGTCACCCGCGGCTTGCCCACCGGCCGGTCTGCCGGCGTCCCATTGCTGCTTACGGGAGCTATCGAAGATGCAACCTGTCCTTTACTCCCCGTTACATCACCCGCGGATGTTGTCGTAGAACCCGCCGCAGACGCCGTCAGCTGCTGTGTCGCGGTCCGAACGATCGGCTGCTCCTTGGAAGCTAATTTCTGTGGCCCGGCGGAGCGGTCCTTCTGGATCGACACCCCGATAAAGATGCCTGCGGCCAGCAACGCCAATACAGCACCTCCGATCATCACCGCCGGTATCCAAACCTTTGCCGGTTTGCGCCTGGACAGCGGGCGCAGAATCTCCGTTGCAGACTCCTGCAGGTACGATACCCTTTCCCCGAGCGGTGCCGCCTCCCGAACCGGTGCCGCCTCCCGGACTGGCGCAACCGCCTCCCGAACCGGAGCAACCGACTCCCGAGCCGGCGAGACCGACCCCCGAACCGGAGTGATCTCGCGGACCGGCGTAATCTCGCGCACAACTTCCCGTGCAGCCATTCCCCCGGGCATCGTTACATATATCGTCCGTCTGGACGCAGGATTGGAGGAGGTTGCAGTATGCGTCATCGTGATCGCCGTCTTGCCTTCGGCTTGCGCAAGCGACGGCGTAGCAGCAGCCGACGCGGCGACCGCCGGCTTTTTGAAGAAACGATCGAATGGCTGCTCTTCCACGGCGGGCGCAAATGCGCTTAGCTCATCGATCTCCGATGGGTATCGCCAGGCTGCACTCCGACCTTCGACCCATACCAGGTCATACGCCTTCAGACCCTTTGCCTTCAAGTCATCAACTGTGTAAGGGCCGCTTTGCTTATTATCACGTAATAGCAGGTACATCATCATTGGTAATACATTATCACCGCAAAAAATTCACCGGATATTGTGAAAAGGAAGTTAGAGTTTCGACCGGGCTCCGCCCGGTTTTCGAAGGCAGGATTTTCAGCCAGATTTCCATGAGCCAGTTAAACAAATATATGCCATTTCCGCCACCAAACGAAGGACCTCCTGCAACTTTATGAGGAGATTTGTTTATGAGGAGATTTGCTAATATTCGCAATCTTACCGAACTTGGCGCCCATAACATACTTCGCGCAAATGGATGCTGCTATACAGGAAAAGCTAACCATATGGTTGAACGGGAATTATGACCAGGCCACCAAGGATGAGATCACCCGCCTGCAGCAGGACAATCCCAACGAATTGATAGAGAGCTTTTACCGCAACCTTGAATTTGGGACAGGTGGTCTCCGCGGCATCATGGGAGTGGGTACCAACCGGATAAACAAGTATACCATCGGTATGGCTACCCAGGGCTTCGCCAATTACCTCCAACGATCGTTTCCCCGCACCGAGATCCGCGTCGCGATCGCCCACGACAGCCGCAATAACAGCCGGTTCTTCGCGGAAACTACAGCTAATGTATTCGCCGCCAATGGTATAAAAGTATTTCTCTTCCAGTCGCTCCGCCCGACCCCCGAATTGAGCTTTGCCATCCGCCACCTCCGTTGCCAGGGCGGCGTCGTCTGTACCGCCTCCCACAACCCCAAGGAATACAATGGCTACAAGGCCTATTGGGACGACGGCGGCCAGCTCGTCCCGCCGCATGACAAGAACGTCATCGCGGAAGTTGAAAAGATCGCCGGCATCGATGCCGTCAAATGGGGTGGTGGCGAATCCAATATCACCATGATCGGGAAGGATATCGACGAAGCCTACATCGCCATGGTGCGCGGGTTGTCCGTTTATCCGGAAGCGATTGAACGCCAGCATAATCTACGGATCGTCTACACCTCCATTCACGGCAGCGGCATTAAGCTGGTGCCGGAAGTGCTCCAGCGCTTCGGATTCACAAATGTCCACGTCGTTGATGAACAGGCCACCCCCGACGGCAATTTCCCGACCGTGATCTTCCCCAACCCCGAAGAAAGCGAAGCCATGAGCATCGGCCTGCGAAAGGCCCAGCTGATCGACGCGGATATCCTCCTCGGTACCGACCCGGATGCCGATCGGGTAGGCATTGGCGTGAAAGACCGGAAAGGACAATGGACACTGCTGAACGGCAACCAGACCGCCGTCCTCGCCTTTAACTATATGATTGAGGCCCGTAAGGCCAAAGGGATCGCGGAGGCGAACGATATGGTCATCAAAACAATCGTCACCACCGAGCTCATCGACGAGATCGCCCGTCGCAGCGGCGTTAAATGCTACAATACCCTCACCGGGTTCAAATACATCGCCGAGCTGATCAAGGAAAAAGAATGGCGCGAGAACTATGTCATCGGCGGTGAAGAAAGCTATGGCCTCATGATCGGCAGCCAGATCCGCGATAAGGACGCCGTCAGCGCCGTCGCTCTGCTCTGCGAAATGGCCGCGTATGAAAAGGATCAGGGCAGGACTTTGTTCGAGAAACTGATCGACCTGTACGTCAAATACGGCTTCTATAAGGAAACCCTAATCTCCCTCACCCGAAAGGGCATGAACGGACAAAAAGAGATTTCCGAAATGATGGCCGCCTACCGCAGCCATCCCCCCGCGGCCATCAACGGCTCGCCGGTCGTCCAGCTCCTCGACTACGCTACCCACACCGGCAGGAACCTCCACACCGGCGAAACCTGGGAAATCGATCTTCCAAAATCCAATGTCCTTCAATTCATTCTCGAAGACGGCTCCAAGATCTCCGCCCGACCCTCCGGCACCGAACCCAAGATCAAATTCTATTTCAGCGTTCATACTACCTTGCCTTCCGCCGCTGATTATGATCGAGTCAACGCCGAGCTGACCATCCGCATCGACCGCATCATCACGGACTTGCAGTTGAAATAGAACCAGGTTTTATGCACTGCACGTCACACACCCATCCTGCATAGTGCACGTCGCGCCGATCACGACCTCGCCGGTACCCACCAGCGGCTCGATCAGCTGACCGCCCTGCTTCTCCACCGTGAACTGCACCGCCTGCGTGGCCGCCTGCGTACGGAGATAGTACATCCCCGTTTTGAGCCCCTTCTTCCAGCCATAGAAATGCATCGACGTCAGCTTGCTCGCCGAAGGCGTATCCACGAACAGGTTCAGCGACTGCGACTGGCAGATATATGCCCCGCGATCCGCTGCCATATCGATGATCGTCCGCTGCTTGATCTCCCATACTGTCTTGTAGATATCTTTTATGGCCGAAGGGATCTCGTTGATCGCCTGGATCGACCCGTTATGAAAGATGATCTTGTTCTTCATGTCGTCATTCCACAACCCCAATTCCACCAGGTCCTTCAATAAATGTTTGTTGACGACCACAAACTCCCCGCTCAACACCCGCCGAACATAAATGTTCGACGTATAGGGCTCAAAACATTCATTGTTCCCCAATATCTGCGACGTCGACGCCGTCGGCATCGGCGCCACCAGCAGCGAATTGCGGATCCCGTGCCGGATAACCTCATCCTTCAGCCGGTACCAGTCCCAACGCAGCGAAGGCTCCACGCCCCAGAAGTCGAACTGGAACTCACCCCTGGATGCGGGTGACCCGGCAAAACTCGAATAGGCGCCATCCACCTTCGCCAAATCTTTCGACGCCGTCATCGCCGCAAAGTAAATGGTTTCGAAAATCTCTTTGTTCAGCTTACGCGCACCGGCACTCTCAAACGGCAGTCGCAACAAGATCAACGCATCCGCCAGCCCCTGAACACCCAGCCCGATCGGCCGGTGCCGCAGATTGGAGTTGCGCGCCTCTTCCACCGGATAAAAGTTATGGTCGATGATCTTGTTCAGGTTCTTCGTCACTTCATAGGTCACCGCATACAATTTCTGGTGGTCGAACTGCGCGCCATCGACAAACCTTGGCAAGGCCAGCGACGCCAGGTTACAGACCGCTACCTCATCCGCCGACGTATATTCGATGATCTCCGTACAGAGATTGGAGCTCTTGATCGTCCCGAGGTTCTGCTGGTTACTTTTGCGATTTGCGGCATCCTTATATAAAAGATAGGGCGTCCCGGTCTCGATCTGCGCATCGAGGATCGAAAACCACAGTTCCTGTGCCTTTACCACCCTCCGCGCCCGGCCCTGTGCCTCATATTGCGTATACAGATCTTCGAATTCGGGTCCCCAGCATTCATGAAGCCCCGGCGCTTCATGCGGACAAAACAGCGACCAATCACCCCCTGCCTCGACACGCTGCATGAACAGATCCGGTATCCATAGGGCGTAGAACAGATCGCGCGCCCGCATTTCATCCTTCCCATGGTTCTTCCGCAGATCGAGGAACTCGAAAACGTCCGCGTGCCAGGGCTCGAGGTAGATCGCAAACGCCCCCTTCCGCTTCCCGCCGCCCTGATCGACATAACGCGCCGTATCGTTGAAGACCCGCAGCATCGGGATGATACCATTGCTCGTGCCGTTGGTTCCGCCGATATAGGTGCCCGTTGCCCGGATATTGTGGATCGATAACCCGATCCCGCCGGCCGACTGGGAAATTTTCGCTGTCTGCTTCAACGTATCGTATATGCCGTCAATGCTGTCCTCCTTCATCGTCAGCAGGAAACAGCTGCTCATCTGCGGCTTGGGCGTTCCGGCATTGAAGAGGGTAGGAGTGGCATGCGTGAACCAACGCTCGCTCATCAGGTGATAGGTCTTTATCGCGCTCTCGATATCGTCCCGGTGGATGCCCACCGCCACGCGCATATACATCTGCTGCGGCCGCTCCACCACCTTGCCGTCGACTTTTAACAAATACGACTTCTCCAGTGTCTTGAAGCCGAAGTAGTCAAAGCCGTAGTCCCGGTCATAGATGATCGTTGAGTCCAACAGCTCCGCGTTATCCCGGATGATCGCCCAGATATCATCGGCCAGCATGGGCACCGCCTTGCCCGTTTTGCTGTCCCGCGCATCATAGAGCAGTTGCATCGTGCGTGAAAAACTCTTGATGGTGTTCTTGTGCAGATTGCTGACCGCGATCCGGCTGGCCAGCAGCGCATAGTCGGGGTGCTTTACCGTCAGCGACGCCGCGGTCTCGGCCGCCAGATTGTCCAGCTCGGTCGTGGTCACCCCGTCATACAAACCCTCAATCACCTTCTTGGCCACATCGATGGAATTGACAAAGCGCCGGTCAAGCCCATAGCACAATTTTTCGATCCTCGCCGTGATCTTATCGAATTTCACGGACTCGCGTTTCCCATCCCTTTTAATTACAAACATATAGGTAAAATTTAGAAGTCTTCCTCCAGGCTGAATGCCTGCGCCGCCGCACCGCCACCCATCACCCCTGATTTTTGATAATCTCCGACCCTTTTCTCGAAGAAATTCGTCTTCCCTTGCAGGGAGATCATTTCCATAAAATCAAAAGGATTGGAAACATGATACGCTTTCGGATACCCCAGCTCACTCAGCCAACGGTCTGCGACAAACTCGATATACTGCTGCATCAGCCGGGCATTCATCCCGATCAGGTCTACCGGCAGCGCCTCGGTAATAAACTCCTTCTCGATCGTCACCGCGTCGGTAATGATCTGACGCACCTGTTCCGCCGGCAGTTTGTTCTCCAGCATGCTGTACAACAGACAGGCGAATTCGCAGTGCAACCCCTCATCCCGGCTGATCAGCTCATTGCTGAATGTCAGCCCCGGCATCAGGCCCCGTTTCTTCAGCCAGAAGATCGAGCAAAAGCTGCCGCTGAAGAAGATGCCTTCAACCGCCGCAAACGCGACCAGCCGCTCCGCGAAACTCCCGTTGTTGATCCATCGGAGCGCCCACTCGGCCTTCTTGCGGACAGCCGGGACCGTGTCGATGGCGTGAAAAAGCCGGTGCTTCTCCTGCGGATCCTTGATATAGGTATCGATCAGCAGCGCATAGGTCTCTGAATGGATATTCTCCATCATGATCTGAAAACCATAGAAGCACCGGGCCTCCGGCAGCTGCACCTCACTCATGAAATTGACCGCCAGGTTCTCGTTGACGATGCCATCGCTGGCGGCGAAAAAAGCCAGCACATGACTGATGAAATGCCGCTCGCCGTCGTTCAGCTTATTCCAGTGCTGCATGTCGCCGCCCAGGTCGATCTCCTCCGCAGTCCAAAAGCTGGCCTCATGCTTTTTGTACATCTCCCACACCCGGGGATAATTGATCGGTAGGATGACAAACCGATCCTTATTTTCTTTCAATAAGAGTTCGTTTCCGTTCATTTCACAACAGATTGCAACCCGGCAGGGCCGGGTCAGATTTAAACCGGGAGTCACCCGGCTAATTTGACATTGGTTATTTTTCTATTAAATTCCTTGAGGAAGGCATCAAAAATAACATACCGGAATAAAAAACGAAGCGATGTTTATCCACCCCATGTGCAAAGCTTTTTCGCCTATTCAGGAAGTCCCTTCCGGAGCGGATTTCCGGCTCTCCGCATCGCCAGAACCCAGGCCAATCGCCAGCAGACAAACCAGGAAAACATATTCGCCCAGTGTATTGCCCATTTTGAGGAAAGGCAGGTGCACGATATTTAGCAGCAGAGCGGCCAGCAGCCCGAGATACCACCGCTTAAGTCGCTTCTTGTAAAGGCTCGCCGCAAGCAGAAGCGGCATGATCCATTGCACGCCATAATAGGCGTGCCGGTAGATCGGTGAGAACAGATCGGAGATCATATACAGACAAAAGCCGATGATCGCCAGCTGCGACGGTTCCGGCGCTCCATACCGTCGCCGCGCCAGCACGAGCGCCACCATCACCGCTCCGATCGACAGTACCCCCAACACGCCTATCAACACCAACGGCATCCGCCGCCCGACGATTTTCCGGTATAGCACGAACAGATTCCCGTTCTCCGAATAAATATGCACGGGATCGCGCGCGATCCTCGCCCGCACCGTATCCATATCCAGCCCTTCCCAGTGCAGATAGCCGGGATCGGTAATGGCCGGACGGGTCATCGGTGACAAGTCCTGATGGATCTTCACCTGCTCGCCAAGCATCCGCTCATAATCCATCCATAACCCGCGCTCTCCGGGACTCAGGAGCACCCAACCCACGGCGATAACCCACGGTACGACAAACGACCATCTGAGACCCCGTGCCATCAAAAAAGGAACAACAAACAACGCTGAGTTTGGCCTCATCATAACCAACACAGCCGCCGCGCTGCCCGCCAGGAACGGCCATCGCCACAGCGCAATGACGAGCATCGCCAGCGCGGGGATCAGCAGATAGGTCTGCCCGTATTTCGTGTGTAATTCCCACGCATTCGTCAGCATGAACAAAAGTGCGGTAACAAGGACCGCCGCGCGCGCCGAAGGCGCGCGCGCAACAACAAAAGCATACACCACCATCGCAAAATACAGCACATACAATACCACCAGCCACACCCGCATCGCCGTCGCAAACGGCAGGTCCCCCAGCGGGATCAGCAGGCGATGCAAAAAAGGCGTCGAAGTAGAAATGGAAGGCTTGTAAATATCGAAAGCCTGAGGATCGTAATACCGCAACGAATCCCCCGGCTTCCATTTGTAAAAGTAAGGCGAACCGTGTTCCGCAATGATCCGCGCCCCGACTACCCGGTTCCGGAGATCACCCATATATTCCCGCGAATACCGGACATCGCGCGTCAGCGCGTACCACAGCACCAGGATCGCGCCAAGCGAAAGGCAAATCCACGCAACCCTAACCCAGGACCTGCTCGATGATTTTTCCATCCTTCTTGTTCTTCAGGATGACCTTCTTCGCTCCATAATGCGTCACTTCCTCCTTGATCAGGTAGTGATCCGCATCGTACTCGGTCAGATGGCTATCCCTGGTGACTCCGATCTTTCCGCGCCAGATATCCAGCTGGACGGGCTCCCACAGCTTGGTCTTCGCGGACCGGTAAGCCGCATCCAGCATGGCATTGACGACATAGCCGTCATAGAAGGTCTCCTTCGGTGCCTTCCCGTTCTCAAAAGAATTGAAGACATCCGTGAACATATGATTGTACCCGAAATCATTGATCTCATCACCCATCGGGAACAGCCAACCGCTCGTACTCTCGGCTTTCTCGGCCACGTAGTCCGCCCCCTTGCCGGTCGTGAACATCTCCAACCCCGTCCGTAGACTATTATTGATCCAGATCGTCCCCTCCGTACCCATCACCTCGTCGCGGAGATCCATCCCGCCCCGGAAAGTCCAGCTGACCTCGAACTGCCCGATGGCCCCATTTTCATATTTGATCAGCCCGATCGCGTGATCCTCCGCTTCGATCGGCTTGACCTGCGTATCGGCCCAGCACATCACTTCCACCGGCCGGATGTCCTTGCCGATAAAGGAGCGCCCAATCTCCACGCAATGACAGCCCAGGTCGAGGATACAGCCGCCCCCGGCTTGCTCTTTGTCCCAGAACCAGTCGCTATGCGGGCCCGGATGTGTCTCGCGCGACTTGGCCCACAAGATCCGCCCCAGCGCGCCGGCCTGAACACTCGCATGCGCCTTGATGAATTTGGGGGTATACACCAGGTCCTCCAGGTAGGCGCTATAAACCCCCGCGTCCTCCACCGCCTCCAGCATCCGCCTCGCCTCGGTCGCATTCCGGCCCAGCGGCTTGGTCGTGATCACTGCCTTCTTATGTTTGCAGGATAAGAGTACCGCGATCTCATGCAGGTTGTTCGGCAGCGAGATACAGACCATGTCTACGTCCGGCCGGGCGATCACCGCTTCCATATCCTGGGAGGCAAACGAACAAGCATAATCTTTTGCGAATTTCTCCGCGCTTTCCTTCCGCCGCGAATACACGGCTACGATCTTATCCTGACGGCGTTGCCCCAGGATGGAATCGGCATAGAACCGGGCGATGAAACCCGATCCCAGCATAGCAATCTTTACCATATGAATGATTTTTTAATTTAAGCGTTAGCGACCCGACTTTCGACTTTTTGAACCGGTTCCTGGCCCCTCTTCTCCCAGAATGCAGCTATGAACAACAGCAATACCCCGGCGGCGAAAATGGCAGGCAACCACCAGAAATTTTGCCATTGCAACAGGGTCAAAGATTTTGCATTCTTGAGGAAGCCATCGTAGACGGCTCCGGCGACCTGTGCACCGACCAGCATCCCAATGCCATAGGTGACGAATACGATTAGTCCTTGCGCCTGCGCCCGGATCTCGACCTTGGCCTTGGTATCGACATAGATCTGACCGGTCACAAAGAAGAAGTCATAACAAATGCCATGAAGCGCAACTCCGGTAATAATCATCCAATTCACCAACTCGGGCGCCCCCAGCGCAAACAAGGCATAACGAAGCACCCAGGCCAACATGCCCGCCGCCAACATCCACTTGATGCCAAAGCGGATAAAAAAGATGGGCATCAGGATCATAAACAATGTTTCGGACGCCTGCCCCCAGACTTGCGTTGCCGCGATGTGCGTATAATGGCCGTCTTGCAGGAAGAGCTGTGTCATATTATAATAGGCGGCCAGCGGGATCGATATCAGGAAGGAACAGAGCAGGAAGACATAGAAAGATGGACTGCCCAATTGCTTCAGCGCATCGATCCCGAGAATCGCGCGGGCTGACACTTTCTTGCCACGCGCCGGAGGCGGTGTATTGGGAAGGGTAAAACTGTAAATGCCCAACAACAAGCTTGCCGCCGCAACCATATATAACGGGGTAGCGGTCTCCTCCGGTTTGATACCCCCGGTGAACACCACAAGTACATAGCTGACCACCAGTCCCGCCACGATCCAACCCAACGTCCCGAATACCCGCAAGAGGGGAAACTCTTTCTTCTGGTTCGTTATTTTATAAAAGCAGACCGTATTGGCGAGACCCATGGTCGGCATATAACAGATATTGTATGCAAGGAGGAGCAGAATAAAGATCAATGGCTTATCGGTAAAAGACGGAACAAGGAACATAAAGAGCGATCCGATGATATGCAGAATGCCCATCACTTTCTGCGTGGCAAAATAACGGTCGGCGATCAATCCGATGAAAAAAGGCGCGATGATGGCGGCGATCGGGTTGACGGTGAATGGCCACTGGGTCAACTTGGGCATTCCGTGATTGGCCATATAGACGCCGATCATGGAATACCAGCCCCCCCAGATGAAAAATTCCAGGAACATAAGGACCGATAGCTGAATTCTGATAGATGTTTTCATTACTATAGTGGTTGAATTGACGGACTTAAGATACAACCGAAAATCTTATCCAGTAAAAAATTCTCGAAGCGATACAAAGCAATATCTTGCAACCGGAATGAGAAATTACGAAGACACTTACAGGCACAAGGGCCTGCGCCGCCAGCTCGTAGACGTGATCCGCCACAAAGGCATCACCGACGAACGGGTGCTCCACGCCATCCTCCACCTACCCCGCCATTTTTTCATGGACTCTGCCTTCGACAAGATCGCTTATGAAGACCGGGCCTTTCCGATAGGGGAGGACCAGACCATCTCCCAACCGTATACCGTCGCCTACCAAAGCCAGCTGCTCGAATTAAAACCTTTCGAAAAAGTTCTGGAGATCGGCACCGGCAGCGCCTATCAGGCCTGCGTTCTCGCCGAAATGGGCGCCCAGGTCTATACCATCGAACGCCAGAAAAAGCTTTTCGAGACCAACAAACAATTCGCCTTTATAAAAAAATACGCCGCCATCAAGTTCTTCTTCGGCGACGGCTACGAAGGCCTGCCTACTTATGCCCCCTTCGATAAGATCATTGTTACGGCCGCCGCGCCTTATATCCCACCCAGGCTCGTCGAACAGCTCAAAACCGGCGGCCGTATGGTCATCCCCGTGGGCGAAGGCAACGTGCAGCAAATGCTCCGGCTTACTCTTCAGGCTGAAGGCACTGTCATCGAAGAGGTCTTTGATACTTTTTCGTTCGTGCCGCTCCTCGGCGGAAAGAACTCATAGAAACTCCACGATCTGCTCAAGGACATCCTGGTCTTTATATACTTTTTTGTGGCCAAGACCTGTCGTTAGAAGGAACCGGATATTCGCATGGCGGTCCCCCTGGATCAAACGCGCCTCCTCTGGCGGCACGACCGAATCTCCCTCGTCCTGCACATAAAGGATGGGCATCGTCAGTGACCCGATGACCCGCCGTAGCGAATACCAGGCCAGCGGATGGCCGCTGATCTCTCTGACATACTCGTCCACCTCATGCCCGAATTGCGCCGGCAGCCGTAGCTCCCGCGCCCACTCACCGAAGGCCTGCTCCATCCCCGGCGTCGGCGCTATCAGCACCAGCCGGCACTCTCCGTCGAGGGACGTATCCTCCAGTGACAAGGCCAGGGCCAGCCCACCCAGCGAGTGCCCCAGCCACGAATGGAAGGGGCCATAGTTCTGTTCCACTGCCGACAGCACCTGCACATAGTCGGAGACGAACAGCCGCTTTCCACCCGATAGCCCATGACCGGGCGCATCGAAGGCGACAACCTCATAACCCTTCTTCAGCAATGCCGCGACATAATTCCCGAAGACCCGCGATGCCGACTCAAAGCCATGCACGATCAGCACTTTCTTCGGCGCCTGCGTTTCCGCCGAAGCGCGTAACGCATCCGAATACGGCTGCCAGCGATGCCCGCGAACCAGGCGACCATTCTGCCGGAAGAAAAGGGGCTCGCCGGTTTCGAAGATCGGCGGCTGCTTGCCCTTGCGGCGTTTCCGGGGCGTAACGAAGAATCGAAAGGCTTTCTCTGCCGATTTGCGCAGGCTCACGAGCGAAAGAATATTTAGCTGCGCACGCATATACCGCATTGCGAGTTTTTGATTTAATTTCATGCTGTTCCAGGGCCGATTTGCCGGCCACTACAAAAATACAGTATGAAGACCGTTATTATCGGTTCCGGAAATGTGGCCGTTGTCCTTGGCCACGCCATCGCCGCGGCGGGCCACCCCATCCTGCAGGTCCTCGCCCGCAACGAAGTGCGCGCAGCCGCCCTGGCCGCGTCGCTTGGCTGCCCCTATGCGACCCGGTTTGCGGAGATCGAGACCGGCGCCGACCTCTTTATCGTTGCCCTCAGCGACACCGCCCTGGAAAGGCTGGGGGAGAGCGTGACCCTCCCCGGTAAACTGGTCGTCCATACCGCAGGAGCTGTCCCGGCGAACGTTCTGACAAATGTTACCGCCCGCTATGGCGTCCTGTACCCCCTCCAATCCCTCCGCGCCGATGCCCGCCCCTTTCCCCCTTTCCCCCTGCTGGTAGACGCCGCGAACCCGGAAGACCGCCTGGAACTGGAAGATTTTGCCAGGACCCTGTCTTCCCGCGTCCAGCCGGCTGACGATATCACCCGACTCAAGCTCCATCTTACAGCCACGCTTACGAATAATTTTACCAATTATCTTTACACCCTGGCCGCCGCATACTGCCGGCAGGAGAATATCGATTTTACTTTCCTCCTGCCGCTGATCCGTGAGACCGCCGGCCGCCTCGATCGCTATCCACCCGGCGCCCTCCAGACCGGACCCGCCGTCAGAGGCGACCGCATAACGATCGCCCGGCACCTTGATTTATTGAGTAGTTATCAGGACATTAGTATTTTATACGAACTATTTACAAATTTAATAGAAGAGCATTATCACCATGAGCGTATTGGAAAAATTTAAGTCTATCCGGACATTTGTGTTCGATGTCGACGGCGTAATGACGGATGGCAGCGTACAGGTTTTTGAGACCGGCGAACAGGTCCGGCGCATGAGTACACGCGACGGCTATTGCCTCCAGCTGGCGATAAAGAAAGGATATCGGATCGTTGTCATTTCCGGTGCGCTTTCTGAAGGGGTCCGCCAGCGCCTGCACTACCTCGGCATCCGGGATATCTTCCTGGACATCCACGACAAGGTCGCGGTCCTCCGGCAATATGCCAAAGACCACAGTCTGGATATTAATGATATGCTCTATATGGGCGACGACATCCCGGATTACCTCCCCATGCAATTCGTCGGGCTGGCCTGTGCCCCGGCCGACGCTGCACCGGAGATCCGCCACATCGCCGCCTATATTTCATCGTTCAATGGTGGTCAGGGCTGCGTCCGGGATGTGATCGAGAAGGTTTTGAAGCTGAATGGCCAATGGGAACTCAATACAATAGTTGCATCTAAATAACCATTAGATCTAAATTTTCGCTTAATGCCATTACTTTCTGCCTTCTTACGCCTTATCCGTTGGCCCAATCTGGTCTTTATCGGCCTGACCCAGGTTCTTTTTTATTATATCGTCATTCAGCCCAGCGATTTTGCACCATTCCTGTTTGGTTGCCTCTGCGCCGCCTCCATCCTGATCGCTGCGGCCGGTTATATCATCAATGACTATTTCGATCTCAATATCGACCGGGTCAACAAACCGGATAAACTGGTCATCGAAAAGGTCATTAAACGCCGGTCGGCGATCCTATGGCACTGGTTCCTTTCAGGCCTTGGCGTCCTCCTTAGCATCTATGTCAGCTGGAAGCTCCGCAATCCCATCATCGCACTCGCCAATATCGGCTGCGTGATCCTTCTGTGGTTCTATAGCACGACGTTCAAACGGGCCCTCCTGATCGGAAACGTCGTTATTTCGCTGCTCACGGCCTGGGTCATCCTCGTCCTTTTTGTGTGTGAGATCAGGCTTCCTTACAGCTATAACCTTGGCCGCACCTTCAAATATGCTGTCGTCTACGGCGGCTTTGCCTTTATTATCTCCCTGATCCGGGAGGCGGTCAAAGACATCGAAGACGTCGACGGCGATACCCGCCACGGCTGCCGAACGATGCCGATTGTCTGGGGCATCCACGTCGCCAAGGTCTTTACCGCCACCTGGCTCGTCGTCCTGATCAGCGCGCTGGCCGTCATCCAATTCTATTTCCTCCCGCGGGCCCAGTGGATCATAATCGCCTATGGTATTCTCTTCATCGACCTGCCCCTCTTGTGGATCCTCCGAAAGCTGTATACCGCTCAGTCCAAAACCGACTATCACCTGCTTAGCGGCGTCATCAAAGGCGTTATGCTCGCCGGCATCCTTTCAATCGTTTTGCTTTTACTGCCATGAATACCGCGCGCAAGATCATCCTCGCATCCGGTTCGCCCCGCCGAAAACAACTATTAGAATGGGCCGAGATCCAATTCGATATCGTTACCCGCGATACGCCCGAGACCTGGCCCTCCGGCATGGCTACTTCAGAAGTCCCCGTCCACATCGCGCGAAATAAAGCGCTCGCGGTTCAACAGCTCATCGGTGACCAACCATTGATCATCGCCGCCGACACAGTCGTGGTCCTGGAGAATGACATCATCGGCAAACCCAGAGACCGTGCCGACGCGATCGATATCCTGACCCGCCTCGCCGGCAAAAAGCACGAAGTCATTACGGGGGTAGCGATGTTAAAAGGCGATACCGCGCGAACCTTCGCTGACACGACCGCCGTCTGGTTCCACGACCTGACCACAGCCGAGATCGAAGGCTATGTCGACCGTTACCAACCCTTTGACAAAGCGGGCGCGTATGCCATCCAGGAATGGATTGGCGTGGTCGGCATCCGCCGCATCGAAGGTGATTTTTATAATGTCATGGGCTTGCCCGTTAGCAGAGTGGTCCAGGCCCTGAAAGAATTTTAGACTGCTTGCACTCGTCGGCAGCCGAAAACAAGGACTACCGCCGTCAGGCAAGCTTCTCCTCCGGCCAAACCGGAGTTCGCAAAATGCGAACTTTTCTCCGGCGAAAAAGGCTGGTCTTGCCCCCAAGCCTTGGCAAGCCCCGTCATGACGAACCCGATATATCCGACGTTCTTCCGACATATCCGAATTTCTTCCGCCCCCGCCGAATTTTCTCCTAACTTGCGACCGGAGGAGTATGATCATGCGTGATAACCGGCTAAGCGAAGTTCTCTTGCATTTCATTTGGCAATTTCGTTATTTCAACCACCGGGAACTGACTACCGAAGCGGGCGACCCGCTCTTCATCCATTATCCCGGTGATCCCAACACCGACCAGGGACCCGATTTCAGGAACGCCCGCATTACCATCGGCGACACCGGGCTGGAAGGCGACGTGGAACTGCATCTGCGGACCACCGACTGGCTCCGCCACGGCCATACCGGCGATCCCCACTACTTAAAGGTGATTCTTCACGTTGTCTGGGAGAACGACACGCTAGAGCTGCTCGCCGGCATACCCATCCTTGCCCTTCGGGATCGTATTCCCAAACTTCTTCTGCCCCGCTATCACCAGTTCATGACCAGTCAGTCCTTTGTTCCATGTGAACGAATGCTGCCTGCCGAGACCTGGCGCAACACCGAGTGGGCATCCTTCCGCCAAACCCTGCTCCACCAACGCCTCACCCACCGGGCAGCGTTTATCCGGACCCTTATTGACGAGAATAACCCCCATTGGGAGGAAGCCTTATTCCGCCTGATCGCCCGAAGTCTTGGCCAGCCCGTCAACACCGACGCCTTCTTAGACATCGCTAAAAATTTTTCGCTTTCCCACCTGCTGCGCCGCCGAAAAGACCCCACACGCATCGAAACCCTCTTCCTCGAACAGGCAGCCCGGCTCACACAACCACTCTCCTTCAGCCGGATGCGCCCCGCGCATTTCCCAACCGTCCGATTCCGCCAGCTTGCGGCGATCTTGTCCAACCATTCGGGCTGGTTCACCCTGCTCCTTGAATCCGACCACCCCTCCGCCGTCCTCACCACCCTCGATGCCGACGGTCTCGGAAAGCAGACAAAGCACGCCATCCTCATCAATGCACATATTCCGCTTTTATACGCCTACGCCAAATTGAGACAGGAAACACGACACCGCGACAAGGCCCTCCGCTGGCTAAACGCATTGCCGCCGGAAAACAACCACATTATCCACCGCTGGCGCCAGCTGGGATTACCCGCCGCCACCGCAGCCGATACTCAGGCCCTGCTCGAACTGAGAAAAAACTACTGTTCGAAAAAAAAATGCCTCGATTGCGCGATCGGTCAGACCCTCCTGACGACAAACGCCGCGCCCGCCGAAACCTCAGCCCCTCACGCCAGCACCGGCCAGTGAAAATCGACCTTCACCTCCATATCGGGATGGATACTGTACATGACCGGGCAAGTATGCGCCGTCCGCTCCAGGATCGCCCGCGTCTTCTCATCGGCATGAAACCCTTCCGGAAAGTCAAAAGTGATTTGGATTCCTGCGATCCGGCGTGGATCGGGCTTCATGATCTTCTGGACAGACAGCTTCATCCCCCGCAGGTCGACCGGCAGATCGCGGGCCTTTATTCCCATGGTCGTTGCCATACAGGAGCCCAATGCGGTTGCCACGAGGTCCGTCGGGGAAAACCGCTCCCCTTTCCCCTGGTTGTCCGTCGGCGCATCTGTCTCAATTTCAGTCCCGGATTGCAGGTGCGTGGCAACCGTTCGTAAATCTCCCTCGTAAATAACTGTTGAAGTAGGCATTGTGCAAAATTTACCTAAATTTACGTCAGTTATATAAATCCTCAGCAGTGATAACCTTCCGATTCCGGCATATTTTCCTCACCCTTTCCGCAACCGTTTTCGTTTTCCAGGGTTTTGCCCAGGACACTACGTATACTCCTGCCCCCCAGCGCCAAACAAAGCAGCAGCAGAAGCGGAATCGGATGAACAACGCCCTGCGCATGGAAGAGGAAGGCGACCTTATCTTTAATCGTCAAAACGTCTTTGGGATCCACCTGGCCAGCGACGGCTACGGCATCTCCTTCGAAAAAGGCTTTTTCAGAACCCCCACCCGCGCCGTCCTGTGGGAGTTCGAGCTGAATGAGAAACACAGTCCCAAAGAACATCATATTTCCGCCACGACCGACGGCTTCGACTTCTCCTCCGTTGTCCCATATAAGCTCAACAACTTATACGAGTTCAAGATGTCGATCGGCCAACAGGTCCTTATCGGCGGTAAGGGGAACAAGAACGGCGTGGCCGTTACCGCCCTTTACGCCGGCGGTATCACCATCGGGATGCTCAAACCCTATTACCTCGATATTACTAACGCCATCACCGGCGCCAGCAATCAGCAGACGTACGCCCAATTCGCCAGTGACAGCACCACCGGCGACCAGATCACCGGCGCTGCTGGTTTCCTGATCGGCTGGGATAACCTCACCGTTAAACCCGGCCTGAACGCCAAACAAGGTATGCGCTTCGACTATGGCCGGCTTAACCAGACCGTTGCCGCCATCGAAGTGGGGCTGACAGAAGAGTTCTTTAGTAGTAAAATGCCGATTATGTACAACCCGCCGGGCGACGTTAACATGTCTCCGCCCAAACAGTTCTTCTTCAATGCCTATGTCGCCATCCTCTTTGGCAACCGGAAATAAGGCGTAACTTCGCCCCATGGAACCAAAGATTCAGAAGCCCAACTGGTTACGTGTCAAACTTCCGATCGGCGAAAACTACAAGCACGTCCGCGGCCTCGTGGATACCCATAAGCTCCACACCATCTGCGAAAGCGGCAACTGCCCCAATATGGGCGAATGTTGGGGGGAAGGAACAGCCACCTTTATGATCCTCGGGAATATCTGCACCCGCAGTTGCGGTTTCTGCGCCGTTGCGACCGGACGCCCCGAACCCGTAGACTGGGACGAGCCCCAGCGCGTAGCCGAAGCCATTCACCTGATGAAGGTCAAACACGCGGTGATCACCTCCGTCGACCGCGACGAACTCAAGGACGGCGGGAGTATCATCTGGCAAAATACCATCCGCGCCGTCAAGACCCTCAATCCCGACACCACGCTCGAGACCCTGATCCCCGACTTCAAGGCGGAGAAGGAGAATATCGGCCGGATCATCGACATAACACCCGAAGTGGTCTCGCACAATATCGAGACCGTCGAAAGGCTCACCCGCCAGGTCCGCATCCAGGCCAAATACTGGCGTAGCATGGAGACGCTCCGCATCCTGAAGGAAGGCGGCATGCGTACCAAGTCCGGGATCATGCTCGGCCTGGGCGAACGGAAAGAAGAGGTGCTCCGGACCATGCAGGATCTGCGCGCCAGCGGCGTCGATGTCATCACGCTCGGCCAGTATCTGCAGCCGACCAGGAAACACCTTCCCGTTATTCGATTCGTCCATCCCGACGAATTCGCCGAGCTGAAGGAAGCAGGGTACGAAATGGGTTTCGATTACGTCGAAAGCGGTCCCCTTGTACGATCTTCATACCACAGCGAGCGCCACGTCATTCCAGGCTACGGAAGATCGGAGTGGCTTCGGACAAAAGAGATGACCGCGTAATGATGTCCGCGAAGAAAATCCTCTTGCTCTCCCTTCTCCTCACGGTCGCATCAACCGGCTACGCACAGCTTCGCTGGCGCAGGGTGGACACCAGCTTCAGCCCCCTACCACCGTCCGTCCACGTCTACCGCTCCCCCGACAGCCTCGACGGCCTGCCCTTTATCGCCTATTACGTCTCGGCCCGCCTGAAAGATAAACGGCTCCTTTTTACCACTCAAACAGTCACAGATAATCGCTTTACCCCCACGCAGTTTTATCAATTGGAACAACAACCGCTGATTGTTGTCAACTCTTCTTTCTTTTCGATGACTACCGGGGAGATCTATAACCTCGTCGTCCGCAATGGTCACCTCGTCTCCCGCAATCTTCCTTCTCTTCGCGGTACCGGACCCGACTCGGCCCTCTTTTATTACCCGACCCGCGGCGCGATCGGCATCGACCGCCGCCGCCGCGCCGATGTTGCCTGGACCTTTACCGACACCCTCCGCAGGTGGCCCTATGCCTTCGAAGACATGCCCGTCGTGGCAAAGGGGACCGACTCCCTGCCGATCATCTATTACCTGAAAGACATCACCTGGAAATGGTGGAAAATGCGTACTGCCGTCGGCGGCGGACCCGTCCTGATCCACGACGGAAAGGTCCATATCACCAACCGGGAAGAACAGCTCTTTCCCGACGCATCGGGCGAGTATCAGCCGCGCACCGCGATGGGCTATACCCGCGACGGCCTGCTCATCATCCTCGTCATCCAGGGCCGAACACCCGGCAAGGCCGCCGGCGCAACCCTGCAGGAAGAAGCCAGAATTATGCTTGGCCTCGGCTGCTACGAAGCGCTCAATTTGGATGGCGGGGGGAGCACTTGCCTGCTTGTCAATGGAAAAGAAACGGTACACCCTTCGGACCCCGGTGGAGAACGTCCGCTGCCAACGGTGTTCCTGATTAAACGGAAGTAGATTATCCCTTCATATCCCACACCAGCGCGCTCGCGCCCAATATTGCGGCATCCGATTCTTTCAAATGACTCACCAATATTTTGACCTTATTCTGAAATACCTGGATGAGATTGGCTTCCATATTCTCCCGCGTGGGCTTCAGGATCAGGTCCCCTGCCTTCGTCAATCCACCAAAAAGAATAATGGCCTCCGGGCTGGAGAACATCACGAAGTTCGCCAGTGCCATGCCCAGTATCGACCCGGTAAAATCGAAGATCTCTTTTGCGAGTGCATCCCCCTGGATCGCGGCATCATAAACGTGTTTGGAGTCGAGTTTTTCCTTTGGAACCGACCTCAGCAGGCTCGGCTCCGAATGCTCCTCCAGCTTCTCGATCGCCGTCAACTTCACACCCGTTGCGGAAGCATAGCTCTCCAGCGACCCCTTCTTCCCCGTACCCTCATGATACCGGCCACCCGGAATGATAATGGTATGTCCCAGTTCGCCCGCAAACCCGTCATGTCCGTAGATCAGCTTCCCATTCGCCACGATCCCGCTTCCCACGCCTGTACCCAGCGTGATCATGATAAAATCCTTCATACCCTTGGCCGCGCCATACATCATCTCGCCGATCGCCGCCGCATTGGCATCGTTGGTCAGGACGGACGGCAGCTGGAATTTGTTTTGGACCAGCTTGGCCAACGGCAGGATCCCCTTCCACGGCAGATTGGGCGCATACTCGACCGTACCGCTATAATAGTTGCCATTTGGCGCGCCTACCCCGATCCCCCGCATCCGCCCCGAACCGCCCGCCTTGTCGATCAGCACCAGCAGGTTCTTATGCAATTCGGCGATAAACCCTTCCACCTGATCGAATCCCCGCGTCGACATTTCCCCCGAGAACAACAGATTGCCATTACGGTCCACAATGCCGTATTTGGTGCCCGTTCCGCCGATATCAATGCCGATCGCTAACGATTCATACGATAGAGAAGTAGAGGAAGCCTTTGCCATGCGTCAAAGATATCGTTAAATGGTTAATGTCCACCGATCTGTTGGTCGAAATCCAACCCCTGCGACTTGAGCACGCTCCGCAGCTTCAGCGCCAGCCAGGCCAGCACGACATAGCAGGCAACCGCTACCAGGTAGCTGTTGTGCATGCCCGCCAGGTCGCCGATGGCTCCCTGGAATGGCGGAACAACGGCGCCGCCGAGTATCATCATGATCAGGAATGCCGATCCCTGTGACGTATATTTTCCAAGCCCCGCCACCCCCAGTGAGAAAATACAGGGCCACATGATGGAATTGCAAAGCCCCGCCGCCATCATACAGTATACCGAAAGATGGCCGGACGTCAGTACGCCCGTGAGAATAAAGGCGCCTGCCAACAGGGCCAGCGTCAGCAGTGTCTTGACCGGCTTCTGCTGCCCGTAGAAGAACGCGACGATCGCGATGGCCACAAATGCCGCATAAGGGTAAAGATCGTTGATGTCGCCGCTATACAAATGGTTGACAAGCAGCGCAACCCCGAACGCCACAAAAGGCACAACGATCGTTGCGATCCGTTTCCCTGTCTCTGACAAATTAAACACCCCGATCGCGCCGGTCCATCGGCCGATCATCAGGCTCGCCCAGTAAAGACTAACGTATTTGGAGATCTTGCTCTCATCCAGACCGCTATCCGTCAGGTAGTGCGGCACGCGCAGCAACGCTCCGAAATTATTATCGATAGTGACTTCCACGCCTACATACAAAAAAATGCCCAGCATGCCATAGATCAATTGCGGATACTTCATCGCACCCCAGTGATCAGGGCTATTGATCGCCATCCCGTTGGACACGAAAAGTATGCCGAGCACGATCGCCAGCGTAGTGATCAGCAGCGGCAGCTTTTGGATATTGGTCAATTGTCCTACAACAATGACGGCCACGATCAGCAGCGTCATTAAGGTGAGGGACCTCGAAGCCTTGGCACTTGTCTCAAAGTGCTCGTCGTCCTTGCCGGCCGGAAGCGGGCTAAAGGTAAAGAACAAGGCCACCGCCGCAAACACACATGCCACGATCAGAAAGAGGTTATTGATGTTCGTGACCGTCGCCGCACTGGCATCGGCGCCGACCTTACCAAACAGAAAAAGACTAAAAATGATCGGACCGAGCGTCGTACCCAGCGAATTGACACCGCCTGCAAAATTTAGCCGGTGGCTGCCGGTCGACGGGTCGCCGAGGATGATCGCAAAGGGCTGCGCCGCCGTCTGCTGGAGCGAAAAACCAAGCGCGATGACAAAATACGCAGCCAGCAATCCGGCAAATGAATGCATATTGGCAAAAGGAATGATCAATAAAGCCCCCGCCACAGAGATCCAAATCCCGTAAATAATCCCTTTTTTGTAGCCGAGCCGGTTCAAAATATCATATTTAAGTCCGCTTGATATGAGATAAAGCGCCAGTGACCCGATAAAATACGCGCCGTAGAAGGCGGATCCGAGCAGTTGTGACTCGAATTGGCTGAGCGAGAAATTGTGGCGGCAGAAAGGAATGAAGATACTCTGCGACGCAGCAATAAATCCCCAGAAGAAAAACACAAGGACCAGCGTGGCAAGTGCGCCGGTGTTGGTGGGCTGTTTTGTTTGGATGGCTAGACTCACGGTTTTGGAATTGAGGTCTGAAAATAGCGAGATTTATCGAAGCTAAAAATTTTTTCATCCCTCTTATGCCGATTGATAAAAAACCTTGCTAAATTGAACGACAATTGATTGCATGGAAATACTTCATGTATCGGCGGAATGTTACCCGGTGGCAAAAGCTGGCGGTTTGGGCGATGTAGTGGGGGCTTTACCAAAATATCAGGTCGCACTGGGGCATATCGCCAAAGTAGTCATGCCCATGTACCGGACCAAATTCCTCAACGACAACCAATGGGAGGTTGTCCATAAAGGCTATACCCACCTGCACAATTACTGGTTCAACTATACGATTATCAAAGAGGCGACCAACAAGCTGGGTTTCGACCTCTACCTCGTCGATATCTACGGGCTGCTCGACCGGGAAAAGATCTATGGCTATCCTGACGATACCGAACGATTCTTCGCCTTCCAGATCGCCGTTACCGACTGGGTCAACTCCTGGGCACACGAACCCGACGTCATTCATGTCCATGACCACCAGGCTGCCCTGATCCCCTTTATGGTCAAGTATTGCTATGCCTACAAGAAACTCGAGAACGTCGGCACCGTGCTCACCATCCACAACGCGCAATACCAGGGTCAAACGGGGATGGATAAAACGACCTATATTCCCGAATGGGATGTTTGGAAACGCGGACTCCTCGAGTGGGAAGGCGCCCTCAACCCCCTGGCCTGCGGCATCCGCTGCTCCTGGAAGGTCACTACCGTCAGCCCCACTTATCTGCAGGAGATGCGCTATAGCTCCATGGGTCTCGAACCGTTGCTGGAATATGAGAAGGGTAAGTGCAGCGGCATCCTCAACGGTATCGACACCAAAGTCTGGGACCCGGCCACCGACCATTATTTCGAACACCACTATACGGCCCAAACCGCGGAGGAAGGTAAAAAGCGGAGTAAGGAGGCTCTTTGTTTTCAATACGGCCTCGATCCCCGGAAACCCCTGATCACCTTTATTGGCCGCCTCGTCGGGGACAAAGGCGCTGACCTCATCCCGCAGGCCGTCGAAGACTCCTTTTATTATATCGGCCGCCGCATGTGCTTCCTGATCCTCGGGAGCGGGTTGCCTTCCATCGAAGGCCACCTCCAATCCATCCGGGATCTGTCAAGAGGCGACTACAACACCTATATCGGTTACGATGAGGCGCTGAGCCATCAGATGTACGCCGGCGCCGACTTTATCCTGATGCCCTCCCGCGTGGAGCCCTGCGGCCTGAATCAACTCTACGCCCTCCGCTACGGGACCGTCCCTGTCGTCCGCAATACCGGCGGGCTTCACGATACGGTGATCGACTACGGCGACCCCGGCGGCTATGGCATCCGGTTCCTCCATCCCTCCGTACAGGACATGACCCATGCGATCTGGAGGGCGACCGAACTGTTCTCGAACCGTGAAATGCTTAATGACGTCCGGCAGCGAATGATGAGCCTGGACTTTAGCTGGGAGGCCAGCGTTAAGGCTTACCTGGATCTGTATCAACATATTTAATTACTAACAACAAACCGCTTGTATATGTCAAAAGAGATTCTTTCCGTGATCTTGGGTGGTGGCGCCGGCACCCGGCTCTATCCCCTCACCGCCAGCCGTTCGAAGCCAGCCGTACCGATCGCCGGAAAATACCGGCTCGTTGACATCCCGATCTCCAATTGCCTGAACTCGGGAATTACCCGGATGTTCGTCCTGACCCAGTTCAACTCCGCTTCGTTGAACCGGCATATCAAGAATACCTACCACTTCAGCGCATTCAGCTCGGCCTTTGTCGATATCCTGGCTGCCGAACAAACCCCCGATAACCCCACCTGGTACCAGGGCACAGCCGACGCCGTCCGTCAGTGCCTCCGCCACCTCGGCCCCTTCGACAGCGACTATGTCCTGATCCTTTCGGGCGACCAGCTATACCAGATGGACTTCATGGAAATGTTGAACCATCACAAAAAGTTGGGCGCGGATATCTCCATCGCCACCATTCCCGTCGACGCGCGCGACGCCTCCGACTTCGGGATCATGAAGATGGACGAAAACGGGTTCATAAACAGCTTCACCGAGAAACCCAAACAGGATGCGCTTGGCCCCTGGATCAGCGACACCGGCCATGCCATGCAGGCCCAGGGCAGGAACTACCTCGCGTCGATGGGCATCTACATCTTTAACCGGCAACTTTTGAGCGATCTGCTCCAAAACGAATACGTAGAGGCCACCGACTTCGGCAAGGAAATCATTCCCCAATCGCTCGAGAAATACAAAGTGGTCAGCTACCAGTACGAAGGCTACTGGACCGATATCGGGAATATCCCCTCCTTTTTCGAAGCCAACCTCGGCCTCACCAAAGACATCCCCGACTTCAACCTTTTCGATAACGAAAAGACCATCTATACCCGCGCCCGCATGTTACCCCCCGCCAAGATCAGCGGGACCACGCTCGAGAAGACCATTATCGCGGAAGGCTGCATTATCAATGCCTCCCGGATAGAGAACAGCGTCATCGGTATCCGGACCCGCATCGGCACCGGTACGACCATCGTTAGTAGCTACCTGATGGGCGTCGATTACTATGAGACCATTGAAGAGATCGAACAGGCGCAGTCCCATGGTCTCCCCACCGTCGGGATCGGCCACCGCTGTTATATCCGCAATGCCATTGTCGACAAGAACTGCCGCATCGGCGACGACGTCCGGATCAACGGCGGCCACCACCTCGAGAATGCCGACCATTCGCTCTATACCGTAAAGGAAGGGGTGGTTGTGATCAAGAAAGGGGCTGTCCTGCCAAACGGATTTGTGATCTAACGATAACCTATGCCCAATATAAACACTCCCGCCGCTTCCCGGCCGGGAAGCCACACCAAACCGCTGCTCACCACCGGGCAGATCATTTTCATGAGCTTTGGCTTCCTGGGAATCCAGTGCGGTTTCGCGCTGCAGAACTCCAATACCTCCCGTATCCTTCAGTCCTTCGGGGCCGATGTCGACCAGCTGCCCGCCTTTTGGCTGGTCGCTCCTATCATGGGGATGATCATCCAACCGCTCATCGGGCATTATAGCGACCGCACGTGGAACCGCCTCGGGAGACGCAAACCTTATTTTCTGACGGGGGCGCTCCTGTCCGCGCTCGCCTTGTCTCTGGTACCCAATTCCGGCGCGCTGGCGGGAGTGATCCCGGCCTTGTGGATCGGGGGTGGTTTTGTCATGATCATGGACGCTTCTTTTAACGTAGCGATGGAACCCTTCCGGGCGTTGGTGGCGGACAACTTGCCGGACACTCAGCGTGCCAAAGGATTTGCCATCCAGGCTTGCCTTATCGGTATCGGGGCGGTAGCCGGTTCCTACATGACGACAATTCTCGCCTGGCTGGGTTTTAGTCAGGTTTCCGGTCATAACGGGGTGGCGGACAACATCAAATACGCTTATTACATCGGATCTACCATTTTTGTGCTGGCGATCCTGGTGACTGTCCTTCGCTCGAAGGAATATCCGCCGGAGGAATACCAACGTTACAACGGCCATCCCGATGAAAAAACGGAAAAGGCCGGGCTCAGCCAGATCGCAAGAGATTTTAAGAAAATGCCCAGGACGATGCGTCAGCTTGGCCTTGTCCAGTTCTTCAGCTGGTTTGCGATGTTCAGCATGTGGGTGTTTGGGGGTCCGGCGGTGGCGGAACATGTTTTCGGCCTCTCAGGTACCTATGTCCACACGAAAGCGGGTAACGATGCCGGTAATATTTGGGGTAATGCCAACGGGGTTTACAATGCGGTCGGGGCGTTGTTTGCGCTTTGCCTCACGCCCATGGCGCGACGGCTCGGAAGAAAAATGACCCATTCGATCGCGCTCCTCATCGGCGGCATCAGCCTGATCTCGATCTTCTTTGTCCGAAGCGAGTGGGGTCTGTATGGCTCCATGATCGGCATCGGGATTGCCTGGGCGAGTATTCTGTCCATGCCCTACGTGATCCTCAGCAGCAGCATCCCCGCAGGCAAGATGGGCATCTATATGGGGATATTTAATTTCTTTATTACCCTCCCGCAAATCGTCAACGGCATTTGCGGCGGCTGGATCGTCAAGCACATTTACGGCGATCAGTCGATCTATTCCATCGTCCTCGCCGGATTCTGCCTGATCGCCGGAGCGGTCTCGGTGCTGTTCGTCTATGATGGCGGCGCCATCCGCATCGACCAGGAAAAAGCCGGTTTTTATGCGGACCAATTATCGTAAGGTATGAACAGACTAATCGTAATCATCAGCGTGTTCTTCTCGTTTTCATCCACCGGACAGGACGTCTATCCAACCAACTGGTGGGTCGGTATGCATTATTCCAAGCCCGAGCTGATGATCCATTTGGACGCCATCGGAAACGCTGCAACCGTCAGCATTTCCTATCCCGGTGTCGCGCTCACCGAATGGCATCGCGTGGAGAATCCAAATTATCTTTTCGTACATATCCAGATCGCGCCGACGACTAAACCCGGTACGCTACAACTTGTGGTTCGACCGAAAGGTGGGGGTGACCCGGTTATCTTACCTTACCGTCTCCTTTCCCGCCGCACCGGCAACGGCACGACCTACGCCCAGGGCGTCACCTCGAAAGATTTCATCTACTTCCTCATGCCCGACCGCTGGTCCAACGGCGACCCCTCCAACGACCGCATTCCCGGCCTGAAAGACCAATCCCTCAACCGCGATTCCATCTTCCTTCGCCACGGCGGCGACTTCCGGGGTATTCTCAACCACCTCGATTATCTTCAATCGCTTGGGGTTACCACCTTGTGGATGACCCCCGTTCTCCTAAATGACATGCCTAACCGCACCGAACACGGCTATGCCTTCACCGATCATTATCAAATCGAACCCCGGCTCGGTGGCGCGCCGGAATATAAACGCCTTGCCGACTCGCTCCATGCGCGCGGCATGAAGCTCATCCAGGACGCCGTCTACAACCACGTCGGGCTCTACAACTGGTTTGTCCAGGACCTGCCGGAGAAGTCCTGGCTCCACCAATGGCCCCAATACACCCAAACCAATTACCATGACCAGGTCTGGTTCGATCCCCACGCGAGCCAGAGCGACCGGAAGGTCATGAGCGACGGCTGGTTCACCCGCCAGATGCCCGACCTCAACCAGGACAACCCCGATGTCGCGGAATTCCTCATCGAACATGCCATCTGGTGCGTCGAGACGTTTGGCGTCGACGGCTGGCGCATCGACACCTATATTTATTGTAGTCTGCCCTTTATGAACCAATGTAACCCGGCGCTGATCGCCGAATATCCGAAGATGACAATGTTCGGTGAAACCTGGGTTCACGGAACCGCCAACCAGGCTTACTTTGTTCGCAATAACCTCAACGTCCCGTTCAAGAGCAACCTCATGGGTGCCGTCGACTTTCAAATGCTGTTCTCCGGCATCCAACCCGCGGTCAAAGACACATCGGGTAGGGGAGTGAATGAGCTCTATAATACCCTGAGCAATGACTTTCTTTACCAGGATCCGACCCGCAACGTCATCTTCCTCGACAACCACGACATGACCCGCTTTTTTTCCGAAACAGGCGAAGACACCGCCGGACAGAAGATCGGCATCGAATGGCTGCTGACGGAGCGGGGCATTCCGCAATTGTACTATGGTACTGAGATCTGCATGGCGGGCATCGACCACCCGGATGGCTATGTCCGGCTTGACTTTCCCGGCGGCTGGCCCGGCGACAGTAAAAACGCCTTCACCGGAGAAGGCCTGGCGCCCTACGAAGCGAATGTCCAGCAGCTCGTCCGCACACTTGGTAACTATCGTCTTCATTCCAGCGCATTGAAAACCGGGAAAATGATGCAGTATGCAACCTGGGGTGGATTATATGTCTATTTCAGATATGACGACCATCAAACCATCCTCTGCGCGATGAACCCCGGCAACAAGCCGCACAAGATCGACTTCAGCCACTACAGCGAACGGACCGCCGGCTTCACCCGCGGCGTTAATATCCCGACCGGGCAGACGTATTCACTGGATCAACCGATCGAAATCCCGGCCCGGACGATGTGGGTGCTGGAATTACAGAAATAATATCCCTTTACAGCATGATCTCCCTTAGATAGAACCTGCCCCAATTGCCCCAGTCCTTCATCCGGCTGTTAATCGTCTCATAAAGCGCCGAATTGGTGACTTTCTTCCCTTTTGCCGGTGGGATCACGGTAGCCTCCGGCACCGGCACCGCTTCCACTTTTGTCGCAAACCACGTGATATGTTCATGCGGCAACGCTACGCCAAGGATCATCCCCGGCAACCCGGTAAATGACTCGGGCCCGCCGGTAGTCAAAATCTCGTCGGTATAAAAAGCGACAATATAGATGGAGTCCATCATGATGCCATTCGCCCGGCGGCAATTGAATCCGGCGATAACCCGCGTCTCATCCGTGATCTTCCACTTGATGTGGCGCACCGTATCTTGTATGAGGAACGTCTGCTCGAAAACGACCTTCTGCCCCACGGTTCTCCCCCCGTCAAGATCTTCAAAAATGACATTCTCATGCGCCGGCGGATCATTAAAGAATGGGTTTGGCTTATCCGGGCTTTCCCGTCCCGGTCTATACAGGGTCTTCGTCCGCGTAAACAGGAGATCGAAATAGTCCGTCTTGAACTTGCTTCCCATCACCTTCTTTTCAAAGTCCGACCAGGAATCATCGTCACCGGGTTCGCGCATTTCCTCCCGCTGCGCAAACTGGTTGATCCGCCGCTCGAACTCGATCTTACCCTGCGAGAGAAAGATATTGTTTTGTGCCCGCAGCCGCCCTGCAGCAACCGAGAATAACGCCCATAAAAAAACTAACCTTATCATAGAATCGCTTTGAATCGTAAAATTCATTCCTTTCCCCGCACCCCCAATTCCCCCAAGTCCCCCTTCTCTATCACCCTCCGAACATCGTCGGACCTGCTTATACCTTCGTAACGCGCCACTGGCGCGTTCCTCGGTCGGGCCCTTCGCGGGCCCCGTCCTCCTCGTTCCAAACTTTCGCTTCGCTCAGTTTCCCCGATTCGGCATCGGTATCCCCGCCTTAGTGAAATTCCAGACGATCGAAAACATAAAATACCGTTTGATCGTCGTATAGGTGGTTTGGGTAACAAAACTGCTGCTTACATTCCGGTTGAACCCGTTGTTCTGGTTCAGGAGGTCGTTTACCGCCGCCTTTAACATCAATTGATCGTTCTTCAGCAGCTTTTTCCCGATCCAGCCATTCACCAAAAAGACGTTATTGTTGGTGGGGAAGGCCATTGACTTCGGCCGGATATTCAAATCGGCATCGCCATGGATCTGGATATGCCAGGGCAGGAATACATCCGTACCCGGCTGGATTTGATACGTAAAATATTTTGTATATACCGTCGGATCGTCGCTGGACTTGCTGGTCGTATAGGTAATATTGCCATTCAGATAGATCTCGTATTTCTTTTCTTTCGATTTCCAGAACCCGAGCCCGCCGGTATAATTTGCCGACTTGGTCAGGTTGGTGAAGTTATTGACGATGGTCACGTTATTGCTTTGATTGAAGTTGCCGTTGATATTGACGTTGAAATCCGGCCCTTTTACCTTGAACCCATAGCCGAGCCACCCATTCCAGTTGTGGTTGCCGCTTACATTCACCGATTGCGTCGTTTGCTTGCCCGTCGTGTCATTCACAGTCAGGCTGCTGCTGATGGCGTTCGACGTGAAGGAATAGCCGAGCCCTCCAAAAATGTTCTGCTCAGTGAGGATATGAAAGCTGTTATACCAGAGGTTGAAATTATTCCGGAATTGCGGTTTTAGCCCCGGGTTCCCGAGGATGACATTCAGTGGGTTCTCATTGTTGGCGATCGGCTGCAGCTGCTGCAGGGTCGGCGGCTGGGTATTTCCCGAGTAGCGAATGCTCATCCTGGTCTGTGCCGCGAACTGATAGTTCACCGACGCGGAAGGATACCAGTTGATGTAGTTTCGCCGGACCGAAGTATCTGCTACAAGATCTTTCTGGTAATAGCTCGAGAAGGCAACATCATTGGCAGCCGTCAGCCGGAACTTTTTCCGGATCATCGTATAGGCCAGCCCGGTGCGCTGCGTCAGGATATTATATTGATAGTTGTTACTGAACACGGAATCCAGCGCGTCGTATTTCCCGTTCCCGTCCTGGTTATAGGAATTGCGGTCCGAATGGGTGTTGTTCATGCTCAGACCGTAATCGATACCCAGGAATATCTGCTTGCCGATCGGTTCGGTGTAGGTCAGCCGCGAGTCCACCAGGATATTTTTGGTCAGATAGTTCTTGTATTGGTTGACCAATGAGTCCTGCACCTGGACCCCGCCGCTATAGAACGCCGTGTTGCTGTATAAATATCCCGACGACGTGTTGTCGCTGTAGTTCTCCCGCACATTGAACGAGAGCGTCCGTCCCGGCTTGCCCAGTTTCTTTCGCCAGAGCAGGTTGCTGTTATATCCACGGTTATCCCCAACCGTATTCACCGTCCGCGTACTCTGGTTGACGAGACTGCTGTCGCTGGCCAGCGCCTCCGAATAGTCGGCCTCATTGTTGATCTTGTGATCGTTCCCGCCATCCGCGCTGAGTTTGATGGAAGAGGTGGAGTCGATCTTCCATTCATAGACCCCGCTGAAGTTCTGGCGGATGATGTTCCGGTTGAATTTCTGGGTTGAATTGTTATAGAAGACCGTATCCGGCAGGATATTTTCCGAACTGGTCGCGCTGTTGCCATTGATCGACAAGTTCATATATTTATAGTTGCCATTGATCGACTGCGCGTCGTCCTGCCATTTGTTGTTGTAGTGCAAGCCTCCCGTCTTCACTGTGGGGAAACCCTGCCCCGAATACTGCCCGCTCCAGTCATCGAGATCGTCGTTATTTCCGACGGGATTGAAGGTCACCGAACCCGTATTGTCATCCACATCGAGGTTAGACGCGAAACTCTGTCCGTAGGTGTCCCGGTCAGACCAGTTGAGGCCCGTTTTGCCGGTATTGGAAAGGATGCCATAGGCAGCCAGTTTTTCCTTCCTTTTAAAGTAATTGGCCATGAGCTCCTCATCATAATAGCCATCCGTTCCCCAGCTGGCGGTCGCCCGTCCGAAATAGCCGTTCTTCTTGCTGTCCTTCAGCTTTAGGTTGATGGTCTTATCCCGCACCCCGTCATCGATGCCCGTGAAAGTTGCCTGATCGCTCTTCTTATCAAAGACCTGGACCTTGTCAACCATATCGGCCCGGAGGTTCTGGGTCACCAGGGTGGGATCATCCCCAAAGAACTCCTCCCCATCCACCAGTACCTTCTTGACCGTCTGACCCTCTGCCGTGATCTGGCCGTTGCGGTCTACCTGGATCCCCGGCAACCGCTTGAGGAGATCCTCCACCGTCGCTCCTGCATGCACTTTGAAGCTGTCCGCGACAAATTCTGTCGTGTCCCCTTTGATATGGACCGCGCCTTTCCGGGCACTGATCACAACCGTCTCGAGCAGCCTGCTTTTCAGCTCCAGGGGGATGATCGGGAGGTTGACCTTCGCAGCGGAATCGACATCCAGCGTATCGACGTAATCTGCATAGCCCGGATACGTCGCCAGGATCAGATAGTGGCCGCCCGGAAGTCGCGACAGCCGGAAATCACCGGTGGCATTCGAGCGGGTATGAGCGATGAGGATGGAGTCGGATTTGCGTAAGAGAAGGATAGAACTGTTGGCGAGATTCTTTTTTTCGGAGGTGTCTGCGACTTTCCCGCTGACCTGTGCTGTTTGTGCCACAGCGACGGAGGCGAACAAGATGCCTGTTAGAATAAGGGCAATTAGTTTGGGCATAATGGATTGCTGGTTAAAAGGGCACCCGAAATTATCCGCAAAAACAGGGATATGCAAGGGCGAACCCTTAAATTTACGTTAAAGACCGAAAGAGTAGGGGTTATGTTGCACGGGGCCGAAGGTAGACTCAATAAAATCGAAATTCCATAAAAAAATTATCTGTGGAACCCGCAATCGGAAAAAAATACGAAGACATTCACTTTGTCGACTCGACCAAACCGGTTTGGAATTATTCCCTTTTTACGGATGAGGATATTCGCAATTTCCAGCAGGGTACGCATTACCGCGTCTATGAATTGATGGGTTCCCACCGGGCCAACGTCCTGGGTATGGATGGACATTACTTCGCCGTGTGGGCGCCTAACGCGACTGCCGTTTCCGTGATCGGCAATTTCAATACCTGGGAACCGGACACGCATCCCTTGTTCGTCCGGCTGGACCGGTCTGGCATCTGGGAAGGCTTCATCCCCCATTTCCCCACCGGTGAGGCTTATAAATACCATATTCATGGTTATGGCGGCGGCACCCTCGACAAGGGCGATCCATACGCCTATTTTTGGGAAATGCGGCCCCGGACGGCCTCCATCACCTGGCAATTGAACTACGACTGGCAGGACAAGGAATGGATGAAAACACGGAAGAAACACAACTCGCTCGAGTCTCCCTGGTCGGCTTATGAAGTGCACCTGGCCAGCTGGATGCGCCCGGATCCCAACAACGAAGAGCGCTATAACAGCTATGATCAGATCCGCGAACGACTGGTACCTTATGTAAAGGAAATGGGTTTTACCCATGTTGAGCTCATGCCCGTAATGGAACATCCCTTCGACGGCAGCTGGGGCTATCAGGGCACGGGATACTACGCGCCGACCTCAAGATTCGGGGACCCGCAGGGATTCATGGCTTTGGTCGACGCCTTCCACCAGGCGGGGATCGGTGTCATCCTCGACTGGGTACCCTCTCATTTCCCGTACGACTATCATGGCCTGTATCTTTTCGATGGGACGAACACGTATGAATATGCCGATATGCGGAAGGGTTTTCACCCCGACTGGAACAGCTATATCTTCAATTATAAGCGGGGTGAGGTAAAGTCCTTCCTGATTAGCAATGCGCGTTATTGGCTGGACAAGTATCATATCGACGGGCTCCGCGTCGACGCCGTCAGCTCGATGCTGAAACTGAACTACTCGCGGAAGGCAGGGGAGTGGGAACCCAACGAACACGGTGGCGACGGCAACCTCGAAGCGATCGCGTTTATAAAGGACCTTAACCAGACCCTCTACCGCGATTTTCCCGATATTCAAACCATCGCCGAAGAAGCAACCGACTGGCCGGGTGTAAGCCGCCCGACTTTTGCCGACGGTCTTGGTTTCGGCATGAAATGGATGATGGGCTGGATGCACGACACGCTTGACTTTTTCAAGCTCGACCCCCTCCTCCGCGGCGGCAGCCAGGACAAGTTCACCTTTTCAATGGCCTACTATTATGACGAGAACTTTGTCCTCCCCCTGAGCCATGATGAAGTGGTGCACGGTAAATCGCCGATGCTGTTCAAGATGCCGGGCGACGAGTGGCAAAAGGCGGCCAACCTCCGCCTGCTCTATACCTATATGATGACCCATCCCGGCGGCAAACTGCTGTTCATGGGTGACGAGTTCGGCGCCACCACCGAATGGAATTATAAAACCGAGCTGCCCTGGGGACTGCTCAAGTATGACAGCCACCGCGGGATCAAGGACTGCTACCGCGATCTGAATCACCTGCTGACCGGCCAGCCTGCGTTGTACGAGAACCAGTTCAATATCTTCGGCTTTGAGTGGGTCGACCTCCAGCACCGCAACGAGAGCGTTGTCTGCTACCGCCGCAAGGGCCGCAATCCCGCGGACGACCTGTTGATCATCCTGAACTTAACGCCGGTTATCCGCCGCGACTGGCGGGTCTATGCCCGCGGAAAAGAACAGTGGCAGGAGATCTTCAATAGCGACGACCGAAAGTATTGGGGAACGGGGGACACCAATAACCCGCTGATCCCGGTGAAGCTGATCGATGAGACCGATGATGGATACGAGCTGATCGTCCATCTGCCGCCGTTGGCAGGGATCGTGTTAAAGTAAGATCTACATCCGCTCCGGCATCTTAATGCCAAGCAACGCCATCGCCGACCTCAGCACATTTGCTGTAAGCTGCGCCAGCCGCAGCCGCAGAAGCTTCTTCTCCGGCGACTCGGCGTTCGCGATCGAATGCGCGTTATAGAAGGAATTGAAGACCTGCGCCACCTGGAACGCGTAAGCTGCAACCAGCGATGGATTCATTTCTTCACCGGCCTGCGCGACAACCGACGGGTATTTTTCCAGCGCAACAACCAACGCCTTCTCTAATGGCAGCAACGCCGTGCTCACGGAACCGGCCAACGCCGAACCTCCTTCTTTCCGGAAGATCGACCGGATCCGCGCATACGCATATTGGATAAACGTCGCCGTATATCCGTGCAGATCGATCGACTCTTCAGGATTGAACAGCATCTTTTTTTTCGGATCGACCCGCAACAGGAAGAATTTCAGGCCACCCAACCCGATCGTCTCATATAGGGTATCCAGTTCCGCCGACGTGAACCCTTCCGTTTTTCCCTGCTCGATCGTCTTTCGCTCCGCTTCCCGATGCATCTCATCCAGGATCTCATCCGCATCGACGACGGTCCCTTCGCGGGTCTTCATCCGCCCGGTCGGCAATTCCACCATTCCATAGCTCAAATGAAAGATGCCGTCGGCCGATGGCAGGCCCAGCTTCTGGCAGATCAGCTTTAGCACTTTGAAATGATAATTCTGCTCGTCACCCACCACGTATATGCTGCGATCCGCTTTGAACTCATCATATCGTTGTACGGCCAGCCCGATATCCTGCGTGATATAAACCGCTGTCCCATCCCGGCGCTGGACGATCTTCTGATCCAGTCCGTCGGCGCACAGGTCGATCCAGACGCTGCCATCGTCTTTTTGGAAAAATACTCCCTTGCGAAGCCCCGTCTCCACCAGCTGCTTCCCAAGCAAATAGGTATCGCTCTCATAGTAGATCTTGTCAAAGTCGGAACCGATCCGCGCATAGGTGGCGTCAAAACCTGCGTATACCCAGCTGTTCATCGTCTTCCACAACTCGATCACGTCCGGTTTGCCCGCTTCCCAATCGACCAGCATCTGTTGCGCCTCTTTCATGATCGGTGCTTCCTTCTCCGCTTCCTCCTTCGACATCCCGCCCGCGACCAGTTCATCCACCTCCTTTTTATACTGTTCATTAAACAGCACATAGTAATCGCCGACGAAATGATCGCCCTTGATCCCCGTACTGGCCGGCGTCGCGCCGCTCGCAAACCATTTCCAGGATACCATGCTCTTGGAGATATGGATGCCCCGGTCATTGGCGATGCAAGTCTTTACGACGGAATACCCGTTGGCCTTATAGATCTCCGCGACGCTCCACCCGAGAAAATTATTCCGCAGATGCCCGAGGTGCAGGGGCTTGTTCGTATTGGGCGATGAATATTCGATCATGACCGTTCGCTCGCTGGCAGGCCGGCGGCCAAAGTCAGCCCGGTCATAGCTTTCCGCCAGAAAGGTCAGCCAGCGGCTATCGGCGATCGTGAGGTTCAGAAAGCCCTTGATCACATTGAAGCCACTCAACAGTTCAGGGTGCGCTCCCACGAGCGCTTGCCCGAGCTCAAGGCCCAACGCCTCCGGAGAACGCCGTAATGGCTTGACAAGCGAGAACAGCACAACCGTATAATCGCCCTCAAACTCAGGTTTGGTTTCGTTAATAGGGATATCCCCGTTCTCCGGAAAAAATTGATAATTGGTCGATAGAACCTGCAACGTGGCTGCTTTGATCTGGTTGATAATGTCCATTGGCTGCTTAACTCAAGATGTGGGCGCAAAAATACAACAGGATCGCGAATTGTAGTCGATTTGTCCCTATCTTCGCGCTTTAAGGCAGCCGACTTTATGATAAAGAAGTGGATCACCGAGTTCATCGATTTCTTTTACCCCCCATTCAGCAAGCTGATGCCTGTTCAAACCTTCCGCTACGCGGCCTGCGGAGGCACGAACACCTTGCTGGATATCTTCCTTTATTTCATCAGTTACCACTTCATCCTGCACGAGAGATTTGTCAATTTGGGCATCGTCACGATCTCACCCTATATTCTATCCTTTCTTATGTCGTTCAGTATAAGTTTTCCGATGGGATATTTCCTTAATAAGAATATCGTCTTTCCCAATTCGGTCCTGCTAGGCCGGATACAACTCTTCCGGTACTTTTTGCTCGTCGTGATCTGCCTGGGGCTGAACTATATTTTTATCAAGCTCTTCGTCGAACAGTTCCATCTCTACGCCACCGTCGCCAAAATCCTGACCACGGTCATCGTCGTTTCTTTCAGCTATCTTACCCAGAAGAAATTCACCTTCAAAACAGAGCCCGTCAAAGCAAACGAGCCGGTAGAGTAGGGGCCGTCAGGCGCGATCCGGATCACCAACCCCGACCGGTCCGTCAATCGCGACCGATCCGTCTAGTGCGCTTTCTGCTGGGTCACACTGTAAATCTAGCCCTTCCCGGTATCCTCACCTTCTTGATTGTTGCTTTTCTTGGCCGTTATCTCCGAAATAAAACAATGCGGGATCACCCGACGAGGCTCCTCCGCTGCAAGTACCCGCGCTGCCCTCGATGTTTCGCGAAATTCCGCGGGTGACTGTCCAATTTCCTTTTTGAATAGCATGCTGAAGGATCCTATGCTTTCAAATCCAACCTCCGCAACGACCTCTCCAACCGTACAATCGGCCGACGCCAGCATCACCTGCGCATGGTTGAGTCGTTTAAACGTTCGATACTGATGGGGCGTCCGATTATAAATGCGCCGGAAGAGGCGGTGAAAATGATACCGCGACAGACAGGCTTCACCCGCAATCGCATCGAGGTCGATCGGCGAATCGAAATACTCGTCGATAAAAACCTTGGCATGAACGATTTTTTGATATATATCGGCGGGAATCGGCATGCGCGGGTTTGCCCGGAATTAAGAAGCGGTTTACCAAAATTAAATCTTGTTTCTCAAAGTCTTATAAAAACTTATTGGCACAATTTTAGGGGTTCGTTGTTAGTATAGATGATCACAGTTATAATTCCTGCATTTAACGAAGAGTCAACCATTCGCCAGGTCATTCGTCAGGCCAAACGGAACGAGCTCGTCAATGAGATCATCGTGGTCGACGACCTCTCTACCGATCACACGGTCGCCGAAGCTGCTGAAGAGCATGTCAAAGTGATCACCCCCACCCATTCCGGGAAAGGAGAGTCGATGCGCGAAGGGCTGCTCATGGCCAGTAACGAGATCCTCGTCTTTCTCGAACCCGATCTCCCGGACTATGACAAGGACATCGTCGGTCTGCTCACGGCTCCCCTGATAAAAGATGAGGCCGATTTTGTCAAATCCTATTTTGAACGCCCCGCCGGCCGCGTCGCCGAGATCCTGGTCAAACCGATGCTGGAATTCTTTTTCCCTCACCTGCTCGAATTTCGCCAGCCGCTCAGCGGAATGATCGCCGCAAAAAAAACGATCTTTCAAAAAGTTGAATTCGATAACGACTACGGTGTCGATATCGGCCTGCTCATCGACATGCACCAGGTCCGGGCCAGGATCACGGAGGTCTGTATCGGCGAAGTGGAGAATGACCGGCATCCGCTCCATGTCCTGGGACGCATGTCCAAACAGGTTGCCAACGCGATCTTCAAACGGGTGAATATCTTCGACACCGGCCGAAGACAGGAAGAGGGGAGCCCCCTGATGCGCGAACAGGTCGAATTTGCGCTGAAGGAAATGGACCGGCAGCCAAAGAAGATGATCGTTTTCGATATGGACAATGTCCTTCTCCAGGGTAGCTTTATCCAGGCGGCAGCGCGACGGTTTGGATTTACCAAAGAGCTGCAGGACATCCAACAGCAGCCCAAAAGTCCTTTTATCAAAACCCAGAAGATCGCCCGCCTCCTCGAAGGCCGTACCTTTGCCGAACTGATCCACGTTCTGGAGTCAATCCCCCTCGTCGGCGACGCTGTCGCTACCATCCGGGAGCTGCAGGTCCGGGGTTATGTCTGCGGCATCATCAGTGACAGCTATCATGCCATCGCCAACCACGTCAAAAATCTCCTCGGGCTTGACTTTACGCTCGGTAATGAGCTCGAATTTCAGAAAAGTATCGCCACCGGGGAGGTCCGCATCCCCTCCCAACTCCTCAAGGACCGGTTCAGCCAGTGTGAGCATGACCATTGCAAATCCAATATGTTTCAATACATTCTGCACCGTTTTGGCATCAGCCTGGCAGACGCCGTGGCAGTCGGGGACAGCGAAGGCGATATCTGTATGGTCAAAATGGCGGGAACCGGTATTTCCTTCAATTCCACGACCCCTGGCCTCGACCAGGTGGCAGATTATGTGTTCCGTGACACGTCCCTGCAACCCGTGCTGGGAGTGGTAAGGTGACCCTGCTCGGCGTGACGACCCGATCCCGCCGCCGCGGCGACGTGACAAACCTGCCATTTTTTCACTTTTCCCTGCGTGGCACAATGATTGTCAATGCTTATCCGATAAATCTATTAATTATGGGAAAAATAATCGGAATTGACCTTGGCACCACGAATAGTTGCGTAGCCGTAATGGAAGGCAATGAGCCCGTTGTCATCGCCAATGACGAAGGCCGCAGGACGACCCCTTCCATCGTCGCTTTCCTCAAGAATGGGGAAAGAAAGGTCGGGGATCCTGCCAAAAGACAGGCGATCACAAACCCCGTGAACACGATCATGTCTGTGAAGCGTTTCATGGGACGTCGCTATGACGAAGTGACCAATGAGATCACCCACTGGAGTTACAAGGTTGTCAGAGGAGATAATAACACCGTCCGCATCGATATCGACGGTCGCCTATATACTCCGCAGGAAATTTCCGCGATGATCCTGCAGAAGATGAAGAAAACCGCGGAAGATTATCTCGGCCAGGAAGTATCCGAAGCCGTTATCACCGTTCCGGCCTATTTCAATGACGCCCAGCGTCAGGCCACGAAGGAAGCTGGGGAGATTGCCGGTCTGAATGTCCGCCGGATCGTCAACGAGCCTACGGCTGCTGCGCTCGCTTATGGCCTCGACAGGGCCGGTAAGGATGAAAAGATCGCCGTATTCGACCTTGGTGGCGGTACATTCGATATTTCCGTCCTCGAACTGGGCGACGGCGTATTCGAAGTGAAATCCACCAACGGGGACACGCACCTCGGCGGTGACGACTTCGATAAGTTAGTGATGGACTGGCTGGCCGACGAATTTAAAAAGGACGAGAACGTTGACCTCCGCAAAGACCCCATGGCCCTCCAGCGCTTGAAAGAAGCTGCAGAGAAGGCCAAGATCGAATTGTCCTCTTCCAGCGAAACGGAGATCAATCTGCCCTATATCACTGCGGTCGATGGAGTGCCCAAACACCTGGTGAAAAAGCTGACCCGTGCCAAATTCGAACAACTGGCCGACCCCCTGTTCGAACGCTGCCTCAAGCCTTGCGAACAGGCCCTGAAGGATGCTGGTATGAACGCTTCCCAGATCGACGAAGTGATCCTGGTCGGTGGCTCGACCCGTATCCCCAAAGTACAGGAGCTCGTAGAGAAATTCTTCGGCAAGAAGCCCAACAAGAGCGTCAACCCCGACGAAGTCGTCGCCATCGGCGCCGCGATCCAGGGCGCCGTATTGACCGGTGAAGTGAAAGACGTGTTGCTGCTGGATGTAACCCCGCTTTCACTGGGTATCGAAACGCAGGGCGGCGTCATGACACGGCTCATCGAATCCAATACGACCATCCCGACCAAGAAATCGGAGACCTTCTCCACCGCCAGCGATAGCCAGCCCGGTGTACAGATACACGTGCTGCAAGGCGAACGCCCCATGGCCAACCAGAACAAGAGCCTGGGTACGTTCAATCTCGATGGCATTCCGCCGGCTCCCCGCGGTGTCCCCCAGATCGAAGTCACCTTCGATATCGACGCCAACGGCATTCTTCATGTAACGGCCAGGGATAAGGGCACCGGGAAGGAACAGAAGATCCGGATCGAAGCCGGCAGCGGCCTAAGTAAAGAGGAAGTCGAACGGATGAAGAATGAAGCAAAGGCGAACGAATCGACCGACAAGGCGGCCCGCGAAAAGGTCGACAAGATCAACCAGGCCGACAGCACGATCTTCCAGACGGAAAAGCAGCTGAAGGAATATGGTGACAAGCTTCCGGCCGACAAAAAGGCCCCGATCGAGACGGCGCTGAACAAGCTGAAAGATGCGCACAAGTCGCAGAACCTTCCGGCCATCGACAGCGCGATCACGGAATTGAACAACGCCTGGACCGCCGCCAGCGAAGAGCTGTACAAGGCTACCCAACAGGCAGGAGCCCAGGGTGGTCCCGGCGGCGGACAAGGTCAGCCCGGCGGCGAATCAAACGGCGGCCATCAGGCCAATACGGGCAGTGAGAATGTCACCGACGCCGAATTCGAAGAAGTGAAATAAGAAATTCTCAATAACCGAAGCCCCGCAACCGCGGGGCTTTTTTTCACCTGGAATTGCTACCTTGTGGACACCAAACGTTAACCATGAGGACCTTTGTCGTCGCCACCACGCTAATCTTTGCAATCGCCGTCTGCCATGCCCAGACCTCCCCTCCATCCAGGCCCCGGTTTCATTTGTATATCTGCCCCGGGCTAGATCTTTCCAGCCTGAACTTCACCTACAAAGCATATCCGGAAACAATATCATTCGACAAGCAGATAGAGTTGCGGTTGGGTGTCGAAGCGGAATGGATCCTGAGCCGCCGCAGCGACAAATGGTCGCTGGTGGTCCAACCGGCATACATTTCCTACACCCCTTCTAATCACCCCGAAGGCGGATTCGTGCATTATCGGGCATTGCAACTGCTCGCCGGTCTCCGATATTATTTCGTTGCCAACCAACCCTCCGTCTGGTACCTGACCGGTTCCGCATTTGACGACCTGCCCTCGGACACCCGCATAATCGCCGGCAACTGGGAATTGAATGGCAGACCGCGAATCGACCCGGCAATCAGCGCGGGATATCGGTTTAAGGACCGCTTCGGGGCCGAGCTGAAATATGAGGTCCCCGGCCAGGTGGTCGATTTCGTAAGATGGGAATCCGCCCCGATGAAGACCGCCTCCCTCATTTTATCTTACAAAATATTGTAAATCAACTAATTATAGCGGATAAGTTATGCGCCGAAAGGTTTGGATTGTCCAAAATTATTCGTATTTTTGCACCCGAATTGGAGACATGCTAAAACGTTTGAGCACATGGAATAACCTCAACGATTCTAAAGTGTTCCGACCGGACCTGGTCCGGTCCGAAAGTATCAACGTTTCTCTCCCGGTTGCTTGAAGTAAAGGAGTAGATTAACAAAAACAGATAGTTATGAACAGTAATGTAATGCACTCGCGTGTGCATATGGAAAAAGACATCCTCGATCGATTGGTGACCGAAGTGCACGAAACAGTAGCGACGGATGTCCAATTCGGAAAAGCCAAAAAGACCCCGTCTTTCGGCGCACTTAACCTGTGGAATCTCCGGCGTAACACCCGGTCTGCCCGTCAGGCGATCAAACAACCGCGTATCGTTACCGGATTTGGTTTTTAATAATGGCTGAAGCTGCGCGCCGGCCCTTCGGGCCGGCGCCATTATTTATATGATCCCCATCTTTTTCATCAGGAACGACGCATTCTTATTCCGCGCGATCCCGCGCCGTAACCGATAATCGAATCGCAAATCCCCCGCTTCGATCACGCTTTCGAAGCAATAGTTCGCGACCTTTCCCGACATCTCGGATTCCAACGCTCCGAGCGCCAGGTCATGCGTCGCAAAAAGCGCCAGACAGCCATACCCCACCAGCTTCCGCGCAAAATGCTCCGATCCGTAGGTCTTGTCCTCCGAATTGGTGCCCCGCAGGATCTCATCGATCAGCACCAGGGCAGGGGCCCCGGTCTCTAGGATCTCCACGATCTGCTGCAGCTTCTTGAGCTCCGCCATGAAATACGAAGTCTGGTCCTGCAGCGAATCGCTGATCCTGAGTGACGTCAGCGGCTGCATCGGCGTGAACGAGAACGCCGCCGCACACACCGGCGACCCGCATTGCGCCAGCAGCAGGTTTACTCCGACCGTGCGCAAAAAGGTCGTCTTCCCCGACATATTAGAGCCGGTCACCAGGATCAGCTTCTCCCCCGGCCCGATACTAAAGTCATTCGCTACGCACCGATTCGCCGGGATCAATGGATGCCCAAGCTGCTTCGCTTCGATGAATAACTGTCCCTCTTCCTGCACGGCGGGGTAGACATAATTCGGATGATTGAAGGCAAATGTCGCCAGCGAATTCAACGCCTCTATATTGCCCACCGCTTCAATCCACACGGGTAGCCTGGCCCTATACCGCGTCTTCCACCGCTCCAGCGCTACCATACACTGCAGGTCATAAAAGGCCAGACTGTTCAGGAAAGTAAACACCAGCAAGTTTAACCGCTGATCGAAGAAAGACGTCAGCCGCGACAAACGCCTGATCGCTCCATGCGCCTCCCGCGCCTGCCCGCGAAGTTCCTCCAACACCGCCGACCCGCCCGTTTCCGCCGTACTGAAGACCGAAAGGATATCCGCATACTGCCCGAATACCGCTTGCTTATGCCCGATCAACTGATGCTGGCGATGGACATATTTGGAAAAATAACCGATGACGATCCAGGTGATCCCGATCGAATAAAGTACCAGGTTGTAGCTGCCCGCTGACAAGCCGTAAATAAGTAATCCCACATTCACCATCGTCCACAACCCGATCCCGATCCGCAGCCCGATCAACGGATAAATCCGCGGCGCTGTATTCAACCATTCTTCCAGCGTTCGCAGATCGGCGGCCTTGCCCGGTGTCGGCCCCCCGCCAGCCGATCCCTCACCCCCCGCCAGAAGCCCGTTTGCCGTTAACAACCTTCGCATCTCCCCCTGATGGGCAAGCGCCTTCACCGCGTCCTGCCGCTCCCGGATCGCCCCCGGGCTCTGTAAGGTCTTCCGCATCCAGCCCGCCAACGCCTCCGTCCCATGCAGGGTGGTGGTCCGGTTGAGCGCGTGAAAGACCGACCTTGGACCGTAAATGTCCAGATCATCCCCATAGATCACCCCCGCCAGGAACACCTTCCCGTCGGGGAAGCCATTCGGCTGCCCCTGCAGAACCGCCCATTCATTCGTATTGACAAAGACCAGCTTTTCCCAAAGCAGCCGCTTGTCTTTCAGCCGGAAATACCAGTTCACTGCACCGATAAACGCGGCAGCGAACCCCAGCGTCCCCGCCACCCACCACGACGACCCTGCCCTGATCAGCTCCCAAACCGCCCAGACTAGCCCCGCAAAAACTACCAACCGCAACCCGGACACGGCCCTGGTTCCCCGCCGGATCTGTTCCAACCGCTCGTCGCAGGCGGCGATCGCCTCCGTATAATAAGCCCCTACGTTCATATTTTGAGCCCCCACGTTCTCATATTCACCGGAATAAAAAAGCCACCTGCGCACAAGTGGCCATTCATATCATAATAAACAAAGTATACTTAGATGATGTCTAGCGCCTTTACGAAGAAAGTGCCGACAAAAGGTAATATCAGGGTCAGATATTCGAAATGCGCCGCGATCGCCCAAATCATAGCCGCCGAAGCGATGAAAAAAAAGAGCCAAAATATGCCGGTATTTTTCCTTTTCTGTTCCATGAATACAAGTTTTTTGAAACTATTTTTGCGAAATTAGGTCAATTACCTCAAAAGTCACCCGTTCCCTTGATTCATAATCAAAAAATTAAACTAAATTAGCGGCATAATGTAAAAAGTACACATTATTGACCCCGGGGTCACCAGGATCGAAGATCTGCCGCGATAATCGGTGGAACCGGATCGTCAAATTTGATTGCCTGCTTTACGAAAAAGTTGCTGACATAACCATGAAGATCGATTTCTATCTGCGCTTCTATACCCAACCGGGACAATCCATGTGGCTTTCAGGTAATTGGACCGTGCTGGGCGAAGATGACCCCGAGAAAAGTTTTCCCTTACAATACGTCAACAACGAATTCTGGCACGCCCGCCTCGAACTGGAGGACTTCCCCGCCGAACCCCTTAACTACCACTATATACTTAAAGGACAGGACGGGGCACTCACGGAAGAAGGCGGAACCGACCGCGGGGTCGACGCCCCCAGAAACGCAATCACCGAGATCCAGGTCATCGACACCTGGAACTATGCCGGCGAATTTGAGAACGTCTTCTACACGTCCCCCTTCCGTGAAACCTTACTGCCCCATCACAAGGCGGCCAGAAAAGGCCGGCCACGAACAGATTACACGCACGTCTTCCGTGTCCACGCGCCCCTGCTCGCCGAAGGCGAAACGGTCTGCCTCCTCGGTAGCGGCAGCGCCCTGAACGATTGGAGCCAGCAAGACCCCATCCATCTTTCACCCGACGGCAACTGGTGGACGGCGTATCTCACTGTTCCACCGGAAAATTTTCCTATCGAATACAAATACGGGGTCTGGAATAAAAAAGCCAAAACTTTCCTTCACTGGGAGGCCGGCCCCAACCGCACCCTGCCCGGGGATGCCCGGCCCAATAAAGTCAGCATCCTGCACGATGGGTTCATCCATGAACCCAATACCGACTGGCACGGCTCCGGCGTCGCGATCCCCGTCTTCAGTCTGAGAAGTGAAGATTCCCTGGGAGTAGGGGAGTTCACCGACCTCCGGCTGCTCATCGACTGGGCCGTCAAGTGCGGCCTGCGCCTGGTCCAGATCCTTCCCGTCCAGGATACCACCGCTACCTATACCTGGCTGGACTCCTATCCCTATGCCGCCATTTCTGCATTCGCCCTGCATCCTATCTATCTCAATCTCGGGAAATGCGCCGGCAAAAAATATCTGAGCCTCATCAAACCCCTCCGCAAGAAACAAAAGGAGCTCAATAGCCTGCCGGAATTGGATTACGAGCAGGTGTTACGTATTAAATTATTGACGGTTAAGGAGCTATATGAGTTACAGAAAGAAGAATTTCAGGAGGATCCCGATTTTCTTGAGTTTTTTGACCGGAACAGCGCCTGGCTCGTTCCTTATGCAGCCTTTTGTTATCTCCGGGACAAGCACCATACGCCTGATTTCACGACCTGGACCGTTCACCGGCACTATCAGGCTGATGCGATCAGGGAATATACAGCCCCCGGCAGCGCGCATTACGACGCTATCCTCCTGCAATATTTTATCCAGTACCACCTCCACCTCCAGCTCCGTGACGCGGTCGACTATGCCCATGAGCATGGTGTGGTGCTGAAAGGGGATATCCCCATCGGCATCTATCGCTATAGTTGCGACGCCTGGATGGAACCCAGGCTCTATCATATGGACCAGCAAGCGGGCGCGCCGCCGGATAATTTCGCGATCAAGGGCCAGAACTGGGGATTCCCGACCTATAACTGGGACGAGATGCGTAAGGACGGTTATAGCTGGTGGAAGCGGCGGTTTGAGCACATGCGTAACTACTTCGACGCTTTCCGCATCGACCATATCCTGGGTTTCTTCCGCATCTGGAGCATCCCTATGGACGTAGTCGAAGGCATCCTGGGACATTTCGATCCCGCCATCCCTGTGCGCCGCAGCGAGTTCCAGCAACGGAATATCTGGTTCGACCCCGAGCGCTATACCAAACCCTTTATCAACGATGCCGTTCTGTGGGAGATCTTCGGCCACGACTCCGACTTCGTAAAATCGAATTTCCTTGAACCGCGTCCCGACGGGATGTTCGCGCTCCGTAAAGGATATACCACCCAGCGCTGCATCGACAATTGCTTTTCAAAGCGGGAACGGTCCGACTTTAACGACCGCATCCGCACCGGTCTCTTTGACCTTGTCTCCAACGTAATCCTGCTGGAGATCGAAGGCTCCGGACATCAACAATTCCATTTCCGGATCGATATGGAACATACTTCCTCCTTCCGCTACCTCGAATGGCATACGCAGCAGCAACTGAAAGACCTCTATATAAATTATTTTTATTACCGGCAGGACGATTTCTGGGAGAAAGAGGCCATGCGCAAACTGCCCGCCCTGAAACGCGCTACCAATATGCTTGTCTTCGGGGAGGACCTGGGGATGGTCCCGCGCTGTGTCCCCGATGTTATGCGCCATCTCGGCATTCTCAGCATGGAGATCCAGCGCATGCCGAAGAACCCTGCCCGGGAGTTCTTTCACCCTGCCGAAGCGCCCTATCTCTCTGTGGTCACGCCGTCTACTCACGATATGAGCACGATCCGCGGCTGGTGGGAAGAGGACCGGGCCAAAACCCAGCGGTTCTACAATCAAGAACTGGGGCAGTGGGGTGAGGCCCCGCAATTCTGCGAGCCCTGGGTCAACCGCGCGATCATCCTGCAGCATCTTAATTCCCCCGCGCAATGGTGCGTCTTCCAGCTCCAGGACATCATGGGGATGAGCGAGACGTTCAGGCGCGAGAACCCCAATGACGAACGCATCAACATCCCGGCCGAACCCCATCACTACTGGCGTTACCGCATGCATCTGACCCTGGAAGAGCTGCTGGAGGAAAAGGTCTTTAACTCGGGATTTCGGGAAAGCATCAAAGCCAGCGGGCGATAACCCGGCTGGCCTCAGATGTGCACCTATTGATTTACTAAGTTGGATTAATCTACCTTAACAAACGGTTCGACGTAAGAGAAGGAACCATTCTGACCACTAACCTTCAGGATATAGTTACCGGCATGAAGGCTATTGATCGCAACCGACTGCACGTTGCTACCGGCTTGTATTTCCTGCTGCGTATTCAACATAACGACACCAGTGATGCTGTACACCTGGACCAGGACCGGCTGTGCGGCAGCAGAATTGACCGTATAATTGATCGTAGCCACACCAGGATTGGGATAGATCCCCATCTTCACGGCTGCAACCTGGGCGTTCTGGAGCATAACAACTTTAGAATACCGCTCGGCGCCGCTCTCGTCTACTTCACGCAGCCGGTAAGTGTTGGTACCCGGCAGCATATTGGGATCGGAAAAAGAATACGAAGTCGTGTTGCCATTGTTAATTCCCATTACCACAGCGATGGAATCAAAACCACCTTCCGTACCGGCACGCTCAACTACAAACCACTTGCTGTTTGTCTCATTCTCCATTACCCAGCCCAGGTCTGCAACGGCGCCTTGTACTGAACCGGTAAAACTCATCATCAGGGAAGGGGTCGTGGCGGCAGATTCGGCTTCCTGAGCGTAAGCCATGTTCGAAGCAACCAGGGCCGAGGCCAGAACGAGTGCGGAGAAGGTTATTTTCGATTTCATGTGGTTCGGATTTGCGTGCCAAGTATACTATCAAAAAAATGCCAAAAGCTAATCATTTGATATTCCATTGATTGCGCGTGCCATTTCCGGTATTTCGTTCCCAGGGCGGGAAATTTGTTCTCAAAAATGCAATAACCTGGTAAAAACCCCTCCCTCTGGCAGTAATTTCCGCAGTTTAATCGGTCCCGGGCAATCCGCCGACCCGTTCCGCCGATTACCCGACATATCCCTTATTTTTGCCCCCCATGACCTGCAAGTACTATTCGTATAACCTGGCCTTCCGCCATCCCTTTACCATCTCCCGCGGCACCAAGACCCACCAGCCCACACTCATCGTCGAACTCTCGCACAACGGTTTCACCGGTTACGGCGAAGCTCCCGCCATCGCCTATTATCATATCCCCGTTGAGAAGATGATCGCTGACCTCGAATCCAAACGCCCCTTTATCGAAAAATTTGCGCTTACGGACCCCGAACGTTTCTGGCACTACCTTCACCATCTGCTCCCCGACAATCCCTTTCTCGTTTGCGCCCTCGATATGGCCGGCTGGGACCTGTATGGCCAACTTCGCGGCCAGCCCCTCTATAAATTATGGCGTCTCGATCCGGCCAAAGCTCCCCTGACGGACTATACCATCGGGATCGATACCATTGAAAAGATGTTGGAGAAAATGAAAGAATTCCCGTGGCCGATCTACAAAATAAAACTGGGCACGCCCGAAGATCTTAACATCGTCGCTGCCCTCCGTGGTCATACTGACGCCATCCTCCGCGTGGACGCCAATTCGGGCTGGACCCTGGCTGAAGCGCTCGATAAGATCTCCCGCCTGGCCGAACTGGACATAGAATTCGTGGAGCAGCCGCTTCCAAAGGAAGACCGCGAGGGCATGGCCATTCTTTTCCGGGAATCCCCGCTGCCGCTCATCGCCGACGAATCTTGTGTGCGGGAAGCAGACGTGGACACCTGCGCCGGTCTTTTCCATGGCATCAATATTAAACTGACCAAATGCAGCGGCATCACCCCCGCCCGGCGGATGATCGGACAGGCGAGATCGCTCGGGATGCGGGTCATGGCTGGAAGCATGAACGAAAGCAGCATTGGCAGCGCCGCGATCGCTCACCTCCTGCCATCTCTCGACTTTGTCGATATGGATGGGCCACTCCTGTTAAAGGAAGATCTGGCTACCGGGCTTGATTTTGACTACGGCAAGGTTCGTATCCCGCAAAGTCCGGGACTTGGAGTTCAATACAAAGGATTGTTTCTTAGAAATTAGCTGTAGATTTGACGCTTATGTCTCTCGCGACCCAGGTAAAAGAAATTTACATCCATTTATTTCCCGGTGCCGGTCCCCTCATCGTCCGCTCCCCCGGCCGCGTCAACCTGATCGGCGAGCACACCGACTATAACCACGGTTTTGTCCTGCCTGCCGCCATTGACAAGGCGATCTATCTCGCGATCGGTCCCCGCCTGGATAACGAAATCCATCTTTATTCGGTCGATCTGGGCCAGGAATTCACCTGCACCCTCGATCTTCCGGCGCCCGTTCAGGAACATTGGCCCAACTACCTGCTCGGCGTCGTCCAGCAGCTTCAGCAGGCCGGCATGTCACCCGGCGGTTTCAATTGTGTTTTCGCCGGCGATATCCCCATCGGCTCGGGCATGTCCTCCTCCGCGGCGCTCGAATGCGCAACGGCCTTTGGCCTCAACGAACTTTTTGGGCTCCAGGCTGACAAGCTCGCGATGGTGCGGATGTCCCAGCGCGCGGAGAACGTTTTCGTCGGCGTCCAGTGCGGTATCATGGACCAGTTTGCCAGCATGTTCGGGCGCCGCAATCATGTCATTCGCCTCGACTGCCAAAGTCTGGAATATGTCTTTTTCCCTTTCAACCTGGAAGGCATCCGCATCGTCCTGCTCGATAGCAATGTCAAACATTCCCTGGCTTCCACGGAATACAACACGCGCCGTCAGCAATGTGAAGCCGGCGTCCGCCTGATCCGGGCCCATCATCCCGACGTCACCAGCCTTCGCGACGCCACCATTGAAATGCTCGACAAATATGTTGCTCCTGTCGACCAGCTCGTCGACCGCCGTTGTCGTTTCATTGTGCGTGAAAATGCCCGCCTCCTTGCGGCAACCGATGACCTTTTAAATGGCGACCTCCAGGCATTCGGCGCCAAAATGTTCCAGACCCACGACGGCCTCAGCCGCGACTACGAAGTCAGTTGCCGGGAACTGGATTTCCTTGTGGACCAGGTCAGGTACGACGATGCTGTGCTGGGGGCCCGCATGATGGGCGGCGGTTTCGGCGGCTGTACCATCAACCTCGTGAAGGAAGGAGCGATCGACTACCTCGTGGAGCGCATCGGACCCGTCTATCGGGCAGCCATGAAAAAGGAGATGAAGGTGTATGTAGCGCAGATCGAAGACGGTACCTCGATTATTCAATAAACTTCGCCATATGAACAAGTTGCTTGTCGTTTTTTCCTCCATCGTACTCGTCAGTTGCGGTAATAACCAGTCCGCCACATCCACCGCAGATACAACAGCCGCCGCAAATGCCCGCACAGCCGCCAGCCTGCTACCCAGCCCGGACAATTTTCGCGACACAGCAGACGGTCAGGCGACCGGCCTCTACTTCCTGCACAACAGAAACCTGACGGCCGCCATCACCAATTACGGCGCCCGGGTCGTCAGCCTGATCGTTCCCGACAAGAACGGCAACCCAACTGATGTGGTCCTCGGTTACGACAGCATCGGAAAATACATCCACCAGCCGGACACCTATTTCGGCGCCATCGTCGGCCGTTACGGCAACCGCATCGCGCATGGAAAATTCAAGCTCAACGGAAAAGAATATACGCTTTATAAGAACAACGGGCCCAACACCCTGCACGGCGGTAAGAAGGGTTTTGACGCCGTCGTCTGGAACGCGCGAAAACTCGATACGTCCACCCTCCAGTTGACCTATCTTTCCAAAGACGGGGAAGAAGGCTATCCCGGCAACCTGCAGGTCATGGTCACCTATTCGCTCGACAGCAACGGGTTGCGGATCACGTACAATGCGACTACCGACAAAGCGACGGTACTCAACCTCACCAACCATTCTTATTTCAATCTAAATGGGCAGGGTAGTGGTACCATCAACAATCACACTCTCCAGATCAACGCCTATGGGTATACTCCTGTTGATTCCGGGTTGATTCCTACAGGGCAAATCGACAGCGTCGGCGGCACGCCGTTCGACTTCAGTCAGCCCACCGCCATCGGCGCCCGTGTCAATGATACTTCCAATCAGCAGATCAGGTTCGGGAAGGGTTATGACCACAATTTCTTGCTGTCAAGTGCGCTCGCTGACAACGCATGGCCGCCCGCCGCGATCGCAACCGGTGACCTCAGCGGTATCATCATGACCGTCTACACCCTCGAACCGGGACTCCAATTCTATGGCGGCAACTTCATGACGGGCACCAACCCGCTAAAAGCCGGGAAGACCGACGGCTATCGTACCGCCTTCTGTCTCGAGACACAGCATTTCCCCAATTCACCCAACGAACCAACCTTTCCGACGACTGAGTTGAAACCGGGGGGGAAATATTATTCCGAAACCAGATTCGTTTTTTCGACGAAATAGATCAATGATCGTTTAGCGGAAGCCCCCTTCGCTCAAATTCCTTCCAGTTGAGGTACTCCGGCCCATGCCGTTGCTCGATCATGCTGATACAGTCGTCCACCGGGCAGACCAGTTTGCATAGATTACACCCTACGCATTCCGCTTCCTTGATCGTATAGGTATTGTATGGATTACCCGGCGTCAGCGCGATTGACTGATGAGAGGCATCCTCACAGGCAATATAACAAAGCCCGCAGCGAATGCACTTCGCCGGATCGATCCGCGCCACGATATGATAATTCATATCCAGCTCTTCCCAGCTCGTGAGGGTAGGGACGGACCGGCCGATAAAGTCGGATGTCTGAAGAAACCCTTTCGAGTCCATCCAATTGCTCAACCCCTCGCACAGGTCCTCGATGATCCGGAATCCATGTTTCATCACCGCGGTGCAGACCTGCACGCTCGTCGAACCGAGCAGCATAAACTCCGCCGCATCCTTCCAGGTGCTGATCCCGCCAATTCCCGATATCGGTACGCGGGAAGTCACCGGATCCTGCGCGATCGTCGTCAACATTTTGAGCGCGATGGGCTTAACCGCCGGTCCGCAGTACCCGCCAAAAGTTGACCTTCCCGCCACATTCGGATTCGGCACGAGACTATCCAGGTCCACCCCGGTTACCGACTGGATCGTGTTGATCAGGGACAAGCCCTGACTACCCGCCTCCACCGCGGCGCGACCCGTCGGCACAACCGAGTGCACATTGGGCGTTAGTTTTGTGATCACCGGAACAGTCGCCGCCTCCATCACCCATTCCACCACCAGCCGCGCAATTTCCGGGTCTTGCCCGACCGTCGCACCCATTCCCCGTTCCGTCATCCCATGCGGACAGCCGAAATTCAATTCCAGGCCATGCGCGCCCGTATCCTCCACCCGTTTGATCAACTCATGCCAGCTCCCGCGGTCATTGTCCGCCATCAGCGATACGACCATCGCCCGGTCCGGAAACAACCGGATACACTCCCGGATCTCGCGGAGGTTGAGCGCCAGCGGCCGGTCGCTGATCAGCTCGATATTATTGAACCCCATCACTCGGCTTCCGTTATAGTCGACCGCCGAGTAGCGGGACGATACGTTTTTGATCTGACTGCCGAGGGTCTTCCACACTACGCCGCCCCAGCCGGCTTCGAATGCGCGGAGCACGTTGATCTGCTTATCCGTCGGCGGCGCGCTCGCCAGCCAGAACGGATTCGGCGACTTGATCCCCAGAAAATCGGTGAATAAATTGGCCATATCTCACGATTTTGCAAAATAGTTTAATATCGCTGCGGCAGCCTCTTTCCCAGCCTGCACGGCATCGACTACTTCTTTTCCTCCATTGACGCAATCCCCGCCCGCAAAAACGGGGGCTATCCCTTCAACTGCAGGCGAGACCTCCGGCGCTACCAACCCCCCATACGGCATTTGACCCGTCGCTTTGATCACCATATCCACATCCAGCCTGATTTCCTCTCCCGTATCCACCGGTGCGCGCCGCCCGCTACTATCGGGATCGCTCAACCGCATCCGGCGACAGACCAAACCCGCGACCCGGCCATCCTCACCCACCACTTCCTTTGGCGCCGTCAACCACATTACGCTGCATTCATCCAGCATCGCCAGATCGAGCTCCGCCTTCGTACAGGGCATCTCCTCCTCCGTCCTGCGGTAGACGATCGTCACCTCAGTTGCCCCCAGCCGCCTGGCCTGCGTGGCCGCATCGATCGCGGTCATCCCCATCCCGATAACGGCAACCTTGTCACCCACCGCCACCGCCGGATAGCCATCGGCCCGGATCGCATAAATGAACCGGATGGCATCCACCACGCCCTCGAGTGTCTCTCCCGGAATACTCAGCTCCCGGACAAGCCCCACGCCGATACCCAGAAATACCGCGTCGTACGAGCGCCGCAGCTCATCGAGGGAAATATCCACCCCCAGCGCGCAACCATACTCGATCCCGATCCCGCCGACCGACAGAATGAAATCCAGCTCTTCGGCACAGAATTCAGGAGTGACTTTATACGCGGCGACGCCGTACGTCATGAGACCGCCGCCGCGCGGCTCCTTCTCGAATATCGTCACCTCGACACCTGACCGCGCCAGCACATGGGCGACACTAAGTCCCGCCGGGCCCGCCCCGACCACAGCCACCCGCCGGCCCGTCGGGGCCGCACGCCGGAACAACCCCCAGCCTCCAGCCATCGCCTTTTCCGTGGAATACCGCTGCAGCCTGGCGATCGGGATCGGCGTCTCCTCCATCAGATTATAGACACAGGCCCCCTCACACAATTTCTCCACCGGGCAAACCCGCGAACAACCACCGCCAAGGATATTCGCATTTAGGATGGTATAGGCCGACCCACGGAGGTTGTCGGTCGTGATCTGTTTGATGAATTTGGGAACGTCGATGCCGGTCGGACAACTTTTGGTGCAGGGGGCATCGTAACAGAACAGACAGCGATTCGCATCCACCAGCGCCGCATCCCGCGTCTCGAACGGGGGGTGGATATCGCTGAAATTTTGCGCATACTCAGCCGCGGTCAATCTGTTCTCCCTGATCATAATTCTGTCAGTTTACCATAGGTCTCCGGCCGCCGGTCGCGATAAAATTGCCACACGCTCCTGACTTCCTCGATCTGATCGAGATCGAAATCGGCGATCAGCAACTCGTCCCGGCTGTCCGATGCCTGCGCGAAGATCTGCCCGCGCGGGTCGACGAAGTAGCTGCTGCCATAGAACTTTCCCAGATTCCACGGCTTCTCTTCTCCGACGCGGTTGATACACCCCATGAAATAACCATTGGCGGCCGCATGAGCGGGCTGCTCCAGCTGCCAGAGATACTGCGATAGCCCGGCCACCGTAGCCGAAGGGTTATAAACGATCTCCGCGCCGTTCAACCCCAGGCAGCGTGCCCCGTCAGGGAAGTGTCGGTCATAGCAGATATAGACGCCGACCCGGGCATACCGGGTCTGGAAGACAGGATACCCCAGATTGCCAGGTTTGAAAAAGAATTTTTCCCAGAAACCGGATGTATGCGGAATATGATTCTTCCGGTATTTTCCGAGATAGCTCCCATCCGCATCGATGACCGCCGCCGTGTTGTAAAGGACACCCGGCTGCTCCTTTTCGTAGACAGGTACGATCATCACCATGTTGTAGCGCCGTGCATACTCCGCCATCCGCGTTACCGTCGGTCCTGGAACAGCCTCCGCCGACTCATACCATGCGCTGTTTTGTCCCGGGCAGAAATACGGCGTATTGAAGATCTCCTGCAAACAGAGGATCTGTACTCCGGCGGCGCCCGCTTCTTCGATATAAGGGATATGCTTCCGGACCATGGCTTCCTTGATCTCTTCAATGCTCCCTTCGCCTTCCGTCTTCGGCAGGCTCATCTGGATCAGCCCCGACTTGATGATTCTCGGCATCTCTAAAATAATTTTAAATGAACCCGCGGACCTTCCCCCGCGGGATGAATTTTCCATAACCCTTTTCGACGAGACAGCGCCCGCCCTCGATCGCCAGTTTCCCCCGCAGCAACACCATTTTCACTTTCCCCGTCAGCTCCCGGCCCTCATACGCGGAATAATCGACCTGCATATGATGCGTTTTCGCCGACAACACATGCCGCTCTAACGGATCGAACAGCACGATGTCCGCATCGCTCCCGGGCGCGATCGTTCCTTTGCGGGGAAACATCCCAAAGATCTTTGCCGGATTTGTACAGGCTATTTCGACATATTTATTCGGACTGATCCGGCCGGTATTCACCCCTTCACTATACAGGAGCTCCATCCGGTTCTCGATTGCCGGATGACCGTTCGGGATCTTCGAAAAATCTTTTTCCCCCATCAGCTTCTGTTTCCACATAAATGGACAATGATCCGTCGCCACCACTTGTACCAGGCCCTGGTTGATCCCGGCCCACAGTGTCTCCCGATCCTTGAGTTGCCTCAGGGGCGGGCTCATCACCCATTTGGCGCCCTCGAAATCCTTCTCATACAGCGATGAATCCAGCAACAAATACTGGATGCACGTCTCGACGAAGACCTTCTGATTGCGCCGTGTCGCATTCCGCACCGCATTTAACGCCCCCTCACAGGTCAGATGCACAATATATCCCGGACAACCCGTATAGTTGGCGATATCGGCGAAACGGCCCGACGCTTCCGCCTCCGTCACCTCCGGCTGAGACAAATAGTGATAGAGCGGCGACAACTTACCTTCCGCCCGATGCTTCGCAACAAGATAGTCGATCATATCTCCGTTGGTCGCATGGACCGTGACCATGCCGCCCTGCTTCTTTACTTCCTGCATCAACGCAGTCATTTGCCGGTCGTCGATCATGAGGGCGCCTTTATAGGCCATGAACGTTTTGAAGGATGTTATTCCCTGCGCCACCATTTCCGCGATCTCCGCTTTTGTGTTTTCATTATAATCGGTCACCGCCATGTGGAAACTATAGTCCCCGACCGCCGTCCCGTTCGCCCGGCCATTCCATTCCGCCAACGCCTCCTTCAACGATTGTCCCTGCTTCTGCAACACGAAATCGATCACCATCGTCGTGCCACCGAACAGCGCCGCGCGCGTCCCGGTCTCATGCGTGTCGCTGGAGAACGTCCCCATGAATGGCATGTCCAGATGTACATGCGGATCGACGCCGCCGGGCATCACGAGCAAACCCGTGGCGTCAAGCACCCTGTCGGGCTTGACACCCCCCACCGTTCCGTCCGGCGCCAAAAGCGACTTCCCCATCGCCGAAACCGTTTCGCCTTCGACAAAGACATCCCCAACGAAATCGTCGCTTGCCGTAACGATCCTTCCATTTTTAATTAGCAACGACATAGTTGACCTCTTCTTTATACGTTAACCGGGCCGCACGCATCATCAGCCAGTAGCTGCCGCCCGCGACAATAAATCCAGTAAACCACGCATACCCATACATCCCGACCAGCCACGCCGGCAACCGACCCGGCGTCACCAGCCCCACCGTGACGAGGAAGCCGGGGACATTCGGCAAGATACCCAGCAACAGACTCGTCACGGCGCGCCAGTTGAACCCGCCCGTATAACGGTATATTCCACCAGCCTCATACAACCCCGTCACCGACAATTGCTGGCGACGGATCAGGTAATAGTCGGTTATCAGGATCCCGCCTACCGGACCCAACAGGCTCGAATAACCGACCAGCCAGGTAAAAATATACCCGCCCGGATCGGCGATCAGCTTCCAGGGCATGATGAGAATTCCGATCACCCCGGTGATCAGCCCGCCTGTCCGGAACGAGATGCGTGCCGGCGAGAGATTTGCGAAATCATTTGCCGGACTGACGATATTGGCCGCAATATTCGTCGCCAGCGTGGAAATGGCTACCGCCAGCATAGCGAAACTGACCAGCCAGCGGCTCTCGAACCGTCCCGCAAGCGCCACCGGATCCCAGATCGTTTGCCCAAAAATAATCACCGTTGCCGAAGTGACGACGACACCGATAAAAGCAAACAAGGTCATCGATGGCGGCAACCCGATCGCCTGCCCCCTGATCTGGGCGCGCTGACTGACGGCATACCGGGTAAAATCAGGGATATTCAGTGATAAAGTAGCCCAGAACCCCACCATGCCCGTCAGCCCCGGAACAAAAAAGGCCCAGAAGGCCCCGTTGCTGGCAAAACGCGACGGTTGGCTCAGTATCGGCCCGAGCCCTCCCCGCACATGGGAGACTGCCCACCACAACAGCGCCAGCGCCGCCAGGGGCAGGAAGATCGCCTTAAAGACGAGCAGCTTGCGGATACTGTCCACCCCCCGCCAGACCACCCACATGTTGAGCAGCCAGAACAGCAGGAAGTAGATGGCCGGCCCGGTCGGCAGCCCCCACGAAGCGGGCAAAAGCGCCGGCCAATTCGCGATATCCGGCACCCAGACCCTGGCAAGCTGATACAGCGCAAAACCCCCGATCCACGTCTGGATACCAAACCATCCGCAGGCGACGATCGCCCGGAGCATGGCCGGAATATTCGCGCCCAGCACTCCGAAACTAGCCCGGGCGTACACCGGGAAAGGAATGCCATATTTGGCCCCCGCACGCCCGTTCAGGATCATCGGTACCAGCACGATACTATTGCCCAGAAAGATCGTCCCGATCGCCTGCCACCAATTCATCCCGCCCCCGATCAGCGAGCTGGCCAGCATATAGGTCGGGATACACAAGCTCATGCTGATCCATAACGCGGCATAGTTCCCCGTCTTCCAGGTCCTTTTCTCCACCGGCACCGGCGCCAGATCATCGCTGTATAATGTCATGGTCAAGACGATTATATCGTTTCAATATCCTTAAAACAGCTTCCTTGGGCAAGCCATAGACACGGTTCCCATTTATCCCGGTTAATGTCTGCCCCGCAAAGAGCGCATTGACAATCGCTTCTTCTGTTGCTTCGATCGTTGCCGTCAGCAGCGGGTTGATCCGGTCATTCGACAACGTCACCACCTCCCGGTTCTCCGTATTGCTGAACGCATGCGGATTGGCCGTTGAGAAGGCGATGAAAATATCCCCCGATCCGTTCCCGCCGATCCCTCCGGTCCTGGTTACACCCAGGGGGATCCGCTGCGCCAGCCGTTTGAGCTGCCCCGGCAGCAACGGCGCATTGGTCGCAAGGACGACGATGATGGAACCGGTCTCCTCCCGCTCCGGCGCCCGGATGACGCCAAAAGACTGCCCCTCGATCGTATAGGGCAGCGTATCGGTCAACGCCTGCCCGACCGGTACCCCGGCGATGGTCAGCTGCGGACGGCTGCCATGGTTGCATTGCACCAGCACACCTACTGTATAGCCGCCTTCCCCCGCAGACAACACGCGCGAAGCCGTACCGGTTCCTCCCTTGAAGCCATAACACATCATCCCGGTACCACCGCCGACCCCGCCTTCCACAACAGGCCCGCCATGCGCGCTGTCCAACGCTTTAAAAACATCCTCCCGCGTCACATGCTGCCCGTTGATATCGTTGAAGATACCATCGTAGGTCTCCGCCACTACCGGATAGGCATACCAATAATCTTTGTAAAAAGGCGTATAGTAATGATGCCGGTCCATCCATTGCCAGGCCGCATCGCGGACCGTGCCTACGCTGCCCGTATTCGTGATCAGGACCGGCGTCTCCAAAAATCCGGATTCCGTGATCCAGTGTGTCCCGGTCATATCCCCGTTGCCATTGAGCGTATACCAGTTGGCATAGACGGGATCGAAGTCCTTACCGCGTGGAAGGATCGCCGTTACCCCCGTCCGGACCGGGCCTTCCCCCTTGACCAGAGGACCGTTACCCCGGATGATCGTGACCTCGCCTACGGTGACCCCGGGTACATCCGTGATCGCGTTAAACGTACCGGGTGTCCCCTCAAAAGGCACCCCATAATCCCGGGCACGCTTGACACCCTGCGCCACACCCGATAAAAAGACCATCCCGAAGCAAACAGAAAGAATTATCCGCATATTAGTTGGTTACATGTCCGTCCGCGATCGTCAGCGCCTCACTGATGATGGCCAGCCCTTCGTCTATCTGCTCCCTTGTGATGGATAGCGGCGGCGCGATAAATACGAAATTCCACCGGACGAACGCGTACATTCCCAGCTGACGCAGCCGCCCCGCCACCTGGCCCATCACCGCCATCTCCTCCGGCCGGGCATTATAAGGCGCCATGGGCTCCTTTGTCTGCTGGTTTTTCACCACTTCGATACAACCCAACAGACCCGTGTTCCGGAAATCTCCGATACAAGGATGCCGCCTTTTCAATATCGCCACCTGCTGCTCGAGATAAAGACCCATTTGCGCGGCATTTTCGATCAATCCTTCGTCCTCATAGATCTTTAACACTTCCAGGGCCGCTGCACAAGCCACCGGATGCGCCGAATAAGTCAACCCCAACCACAGGACCCGGTCATTGAAATAATCCGCGATCCTATCGCTCACGATCACCGCCCCAAGCGGGATATACCCGGCCGTAATGCCTTTGGCCGTGGCGATCATATCAGGGACGATCCCATGGAGCTCGCTGGCGAACCATTTCCCCGTCCGGCCAAAACCGCTCATGACCTCGTCTACGATCAGCAGAATATCGTGTTTGTCGCAAAGCGCCCTTACCTTCTTCAGGTAGTCCGGCGGATATTTGATACACCCGGAGGTTCCGCTTTCCCCTTCCATCAGGACGGCGGCAATATTGGCCGCCCCTTCGAATTCGATCACCCGCTCGATATGCTGTACGCATTCGCGGTGACAGCTCTGGATTTCCTTTCCCCAGGGACAGCGATAACAATAGGGATCTTCGACATGTACGAAGTTCGGCGCCTGCTGCGCATCCGCCGGCAGCTTGCGCGGATCGCCGCCCGCGGACATCGCCCCGTAGGATGCACCATGAAAAGCACGGTACCGCGCAATGATCTTATGCCGGCCGGTATAAAGCCGCGCCAGCTTGATCGCGTTGTCGATCGAGCTCGCCCCGTCGGTCGTAAACAAGGTCTTTTGTAGATTCCCCGGAGTGATCTCGGCCAGCTTCTTTCCCAGCTCACCGCGAACCCGCGTTACACAACCCGGCGTCACATAACTGACTTCCTGCATCTGCCGGACCACGGCCTCGGTCACACGCGGATGCCCATGGCCGATATTGACGTTCATCAGCCCCGACGAGAAATCGAGATACCGCTTCCCGTCATAGTCATATAAATACACGCCCTCCGCCCGCTGAACCGCGATGGGGTCGATCCCCTTTTGCTTGCTCCAGGAAAATAAAGTAAAGTCCAGGTTGTCCTGAACGATCTCTTTGGTTTCGGATAATGTTCTTGTCTCGGGCATATACAAAGTTTTTGCTTAATTCTAACTGCGGCGAATTCGCCATAGTTAAAGCAGACCGGTTTCCAACACACCTCTCCGGCCCCCTTAACTCATCCAATTGATCCCCGCTTCGGGATTCCATTTCACCGTGCTTTTTTTCAACCGGGTCCAAAACTCGATCGAGCTCTTCCCCGTAATATCCCCGACCCCGAACTTGCTTTCATTCCATCCGCCAAACGAGAACGGTTCCCGCGGCACGGGCACTCCGACGTTCACACCCACCATTCCCGCACTCGCCCGGTCGATGACATACCGCGCGAACGCCCCGTTCTGCGTAAAGACGGAGGCTGCGTTTCCATATGGGCTTGCATTCTCAATGGCAATTGCCTCGTCAAGCGTCCCTACCCGCATAATGCTGATCACGGGCCCAAAAACTTCTTCCCGCGCAATCGCCATCTCCGGCCGAACATGATCGATCACGGTTGGCCCCACATACGTACCACCCTCCCGACCTGCAACGGCATACCCTCGCCCGTCTACCAGCACCTTCGCGCCTTGTTCCTCCGCATCAGTGATATATTTTTCGATCCGCTCTTTCGCCGCCTTATCGATCACCGCACCCAGGTTCTGCCCAGGAACGATCTTCCTCGCCTCCGCACATATGCGGTCGATGATCCCGTCAACATTGCCCACAGCCACCATCGCGGACGCCGCCATACAACGCTGACCCGCGCAACCACTCATCGAAGCAGCCACATTCTGCGCCGTCATCTCCGGCTGCGCATCCGGTAATACCAATAAATGATTTTTCGCTCCGCCAAGCGCGAGACACCGCTTGAGCTTTTGGGTTGCCCGCTGATATACGAGCTTTGCCACCCGAGTGGACCCAACAAAGGAAACCGCCTCGATCCCGGGATGATCACAGATCGCCGTAACGATCTCGCTGTCGCCGTTGACAATATTAAAGACGCCGTCAGGTAAGCCTGCCTCCTTCAGCAGCAAGGCGATCCGCCCCACACTAAGCGGCACCTTTTCCGAAGGTTTCATGATCATACAATTGCCCAGCGCGAGCGCATTGGGGATCGTCCAGTTCGGCACCATCGCCGGGAAATTGAACGGGACGATGGAAGCAACAACTCCAACGGGCGTTCGCTCGGTCCGGCATTCGACACCCTTACTGACCTCCAGCACCTCCCCGGCCACCAGCTGGGGTAGGGACGTGGCAAACTCGGTCAGCTCGATACATTTTTCGATTTCGGCCACCGCTTCCCCCCGCGTCTTGCCGTTTTCCTCGCTTACCAGCGCGGCCAGTACTTCAAGATCTCGTTCAAGGAGCGCCTTATAACGAAAAAAAACCTGTACCCTTTCTTTGATCGGCATCCGGGACCAGCCGGGAAAGGCCCGCTGGGCGGCCGCAACCGCGACATCCAGATCAGCCGTCCCCGAACACGGCATTTCCGCAAGCAAAACGCCATCCAGCGGTGATCGAACCTCCAGACGGCGTCCCGAATCCGAGCGGACGAACTGTCCGCCAATATAATTATTTAGTGTACCGTATTTGATACACCAATTTACCGAAAAAAATCATTTCCCGACCACGACCACCCCGAACGTCCCGGGAATTTGTTTCGGCCGCTCGCCCGGTGCGCCGGGTTCCGTATCCGCCGCCGGCAGGTATACCTCATGCGTCTGCTCATTCACGGCGCAAGTCCTCGCGCTTCGCTTGGTAGGAACATTGTCTACTACCGTGAACGTGCTTGCCGACTCTTCCTTGATCACCGTCAGCTTTCCTTCGCCGCAGGAAGCAAACACCAGCTTCAGCCCGTTATCAAAACCGACCCCGTCACAGCCATTGCCGATCGGCAGGGTAGCGACCACATTTCCATTGGTGGCATCCATCACGACCAGCTTCTGGTCACAACCTGCAAAAAGGCGCTTCGTTGCCACATCGATCGCCAGCCCCGTCGGGCCTTCTGCCCCCAGCGGCCAACTGGCTTCTACTGTTTTAGTTTTGAGGTTGACACAGCTGATCTTGTTCTTGTCCTCAATGTTGACATACAGCTTGCCGGCTTCATCCGAAACCGCCGTCTCCGGCTTGCCGTCCAGCGCGATCGTCCCGGTAACCTGTCCGCTCGCCGCGTCGATCAGCGTCAGGTCATGACTCCGGCCATTGCAGGTGATCACACATTTGGAATAAGGATCATACATGATGGCATCCGGGTTCTGCCCCGCATTGATCTGCGACAGGATGGCTGTTGTCTTCAGATCGAACACCGTTACGGTATTGAGCCGGCCATTGCTGGTATACCCTTTACCGCCCGCGAACGCAATCCCATGCACCCCGGTTGTATTCGGTATGACCCCGACGGAATCCCCCGTCTTCGCATCCAGGATGTTCACCTGGGTGCCGTGCGAGACATAGATCCGTTGATCGGGCCCGACCGAGATATAGTCCCAGCCGCCGGAACTGACGATCTTATAAGTTTTTGTGACATGCAATCCACTCGATTGTGCAGTGGCAAGCTGCCCGAGAAAGCAAGTCATGGCAAGAAAAAGAAGGCGATGATTCATGTTGTTAAGTATTGTTCGCCGAAAGTAAAATGACTTTCTGGTAAAATTCTGAAGCGCCCGTCCATGCCCCCTAACTTACCCTTTTACCCTGCAAAAGCAGATCCATCGCCTGCTCGAGGCTTCCCGCCCGGATGATCTCACCCGCATTGACAAAGAAGATCTCGTCGGCGTTCTCGATGGTATTGAGCCGGTGCGCAATGATCACCCGGGTCGTCGTATCCGGCAGCCGTCTCAGAATATCCTCCAGCATCTTCTCTGTAACCGTGTCAATATTGGCCGTGGCTTCATCCAAAATGAGCAGGTCGGGATTGCGCAGCACCGCGCGGATAAACGCGATCAGCTGTTTTTGCCCCAGGCTGATGCCGTCACCTGCCAGCGTCACCCTGGTGTCCAGCCCCTGATCGAACCGCGTCAGCAGCGTCTCCAGCCCCGACTCATGCAGGACTGCAGCCAGCTGCTCGTTCGTATACTCGCTATACGCCGAATTCCCATAAAGGATATTTTCCCGGACTGTTCCGGTAAAAAGAATGGGATCCTGCAAAATGAACCCGATCTTCCGGGCCCGTTCCGCCGGGGTATAGGTCCGGATGTCCTTTCCATCAAGCAGCACCACGCCCTCCGTTGGATCAAAAAGCCTTGCCAGCACCGATGCCGTCGTCGTCTTGCCACCACCCGTCGGGCCGACAAGCGCATAGGTCTTCCCCTTTTCCATCCGGAAACTGTTGTGTCGCAACACGTCTTTGCCGTTGGGGTAAGCAAAGGAAACCCCCTTAAATTCAATCAGTGCGGGTACGACCGTTAAGCCGCCGTGTGCCGCAGCCTCCCCCGCGGGTATCGTCACCAGGTCGGACTCCAGCGAGAGGATACGCGAAATGCGGTCCCAGCCCGCCACCGCCGTCTGGAAGCCGGACCACAGCGCCGCCAATTGCCGCAACGGATCATAAAATGTCTGCGTATAGATAAAGAAGGTCACAAAGAACGGCGCTCCGAACTCCCCGTGCTTGATCAGGTAGGCTCCGTACAACAGCACAACGACCTGCCCCATGACCGCCAGGAAGCCGTATACGGGCGTATAGATGCTATTCGAGATCGTTGCATTGATCGCCTTGGCATAGTTGTCCTTGTTGACCTCCCCGAACCGCTTCCGGAAATAATCCCGGCGGTTAAACGCCAGCACCACCTTGAAATTTCCCAGCGATTCCTGGATCTCCGCACTCATCGCGCCGATACTTTTCAGATAAACCGCATTCTTCTTCTTCACCCACGGTGATACCAGCTTGTTGAAGACCCACATCAGCGCCGCGGGCGCCAGCACCGCCAGCCCCAGCCTCCAGTTGACCCAGACCAGCGCAACGCCGGACGCGATCACGATAAAGATACTGGAGATAAATTGCATCAGGGCCTGGCTGAAGAACTGGTTGAGCTTGTCCGTATCGTTGTTGATCCGGGAGATGAGGTCGCCTGCTTTGTTCTGGGCAAAGAAGGCCACAGGCAGCTCCTGCAGCTTGTTGAAGATATTGTTCCGCAGGGTGAACAGGAGGTGTTGGCCAAATCCACCCATAAGGATCGTACGCCCATACACGGCCCCGAGGTTGATCAGGTAGATCACCAGCAGCCAGCCGCAGACCGTCAGCACCAGCGATTCACCCTTGCCCGTCAGAAAGGTCAGGCCCAGGAAATGGATGCCGGTATTCGGCACCCGCGTATTCAGGACATGCGTGAGCGTAAAGCCCATCAGGTAGGGCGGCAACATGCTCAGGATCGAATACAGGATGATCGCTGCCAATGCCAGCATCAGCCTGCCGCGCTGTTCCGGCAATAGCCGGACCAGCTTGAGGAGCGCGCGCCATGTACTGCTCTTCGGCTGTCCTTCAAGAGGGATGTTCAGATTATACTGCTGCTTGCTCATAATGGCTGGTGCTTCTTTGTGACTGATAGATTTGTACATACTCCGGACAGGTCTTCATCAGCTGCTCGTGCGTCCCGCTTGCAATCAGTTCGCCTTCCATCAGGAGGATGATCTGGTCATAGTCCTCAATGGAGGATATCTTCTGCGTGACGGATAAGAGCGTGATGCCCGGATAGTTTTGTCGCACATTGGCCAGGATCTTCTGCTCGGTCTGCGAATCCACCCGCGCGGTGAAATCGTCCAACAGCAGGATCCGCGGCTCGATGGCCAGCGCCCGCGCCAGCATGATCCGCTGCTTCTGACCACCGGACAGGGAAGTACCACGTTCGGACGCGACCGTATCCAGTCCTTCGGGCAGCGTGGCGACAAAGTCCTTCAGCTCAGCAGTCGCGATTGCCTTTTCCAACGCCTGATCGGTGACCTTATCACTGAACGCGATGTTCTCCCGGATGCTCATATTGAAGATGATGCTGTCCTGGAAGACAAATCCGACCTGCCGGTGAAAATCTTCTTTCTTATAAGCATCGAGCGGCTCGCCGTCCAGCGTGATCAGGCCTTTTTCCGGTTTGGTGAGGCCCGTCAGCAGGTAGAGCAGCTGCGTTTTGCCAGCGGCGGTCGGGCCGATAACGGCCGTTTTGGAACCGCCTTTTACCCGGAAACTCACGTCCTTCAGCGCCTCTTTACCCGCAAAACTGATCCCGATATCGGCCAGCTCGATATCCCCCTTGAGCTCCTTGACGATGGTCCCCTTTTCGACGGGTTCCGGCGCATTGAGCACACCGCTGATCCGGCCAAATGACGCTTGCGCCTGCGCGATCAGGTTGCTCATAAAGCCAAGCGTCAGGATCGGAAAGATCAGCTGGGACAGGTATTGATTGAACTGCGTGAAATCACCAAGGCTCATCGTGCCCAGCAATACATAGTGCCCGCCAATCCGCAGGATCGCCAGGGTCGCCATATTGGCCGTGAAAATGATGACCGGGATCAGGGACGCGAAAAGATTCAGGATGCGCAGCCCGAGCCCAAGGGCCTTGGCATTCGCTTCGAGAAATTTCTTATACTCGAGCTGCTGTGAATGGATCACGCGGATCAGCGCGGCGCCCAGGATGCTTTCGTTGATGACCTTGTTCAGCCAGTCGATCACCTCCCGGCTGGCCTTGAAAAGCACCCGGACCTTTTTGAGGATGATCCAGAAGGTCAGCCCGATGATCGGAATGATCGCGATCACCCACAGGGCCAGCTGCCATTTGATCCGGATCAAAAAATAGCTCGCCCCGAGAATGATGAACAGGGAGGAATAGATCGTCGCGACGACCTGGGAGATAAAGACCTTGATCGAGTCCACGTCGGAGGTCAGATTGGTCAGCAGCTGAGCCGAGCTCTTCTGTTGCAGGAAGGCATAATCCTGCCGCGAAATGCGGTCGGTCAGCCTGGTCCGCAGATCCCGCGCCACGCGTTCGGCGATGAAGGTTTGTACGAAGCTGATCGCAAACGACAGCACGAAGCTTGCGCAGCTGGCCGCAAACAACTGCCAGACGAACCGGGTGATCGATTGGCCCGCCATGAACGCGTCGATGCCGTGCCCGTTGATATGCGGAAAGATCAGTTGAATACAGGCCCCGCCGATCGTCAGCGCCACCAGCGAATAGACCAGCGCCCGATAAGGTTTGATCAACGAAAATAGCCCCGGCCCCTTCGGCCTCACCCCCGGCCCTCCGGGTCCATCCCGTTTTGGTTTTTTTTCGCTCATAAGGCTCCAAAATTAGCAAAAAGCCCCACCCCCCGATATTATATTCCGGCACGCGCGGGAAAAGGGCGGTGGAAGGGGGATATTTGTCGGTGGAAATGATATATTTGCCCCCTCCCGAAGACATACTACACTATGACAAAGAAGTTCCGCCTTGCGATCCTTATCTCGTTCCTTTTTCAGTCCGCCTTCGGCCAATTGCGCCACCTCCCGGCCTTTCCCCTGATCACCCATGACACCTATTTCAGCGTCTGGTCATTTAGCGACACCTTGAATGCGCAGGATACCCGTCACTGGACCGGAAAGCCGCAGCCGCTGCTGGGCTACCTCACCGTAGACAGCCACCGATATCGCTTTCTTGGAGTCTCCGGCGATAGCGCCGAGCCAGCTGACCAGCGATGGATAAACGTCTCCGCGACTCAAACAAAATACCAATTTGCCTGCGGCGGCGTCGACCTTACCGTGACCTTTACTTCGCCGCTGCTCCTTACAGACCTGTCCCTGCTCTCGCGCCCTGTCTCCTATGTCTCGTTCCGCCTTAGAAGTAACGACGGCGCAAAACATACCACCCAGGTGGAATTCGATGTAGCCGGGATTCTGGCGGCCAACACGATCGAGCAGCCTTTAAAATATGGCGGAGGCCCGGCCGGACCGCTGACCTATCTGAAGGCCGGTACCCGCGAGCAGCCTGTTCTGAAAAAGAAGGGCGACGATTTGCGGATCGACTGGGGCTGGCTCTATGTGGCTGCTCCGGTGGAACAAGGATTGGACCAGCGAATTGCTTATCCCGGACAAACCTCCATCCACGCCCTGGCGCCAAAAACCGGCACGGTAACAACCGCCAACGGTCAATCGCTCTACTTTCTACACACGAGATTCGCTCCGGCGACCGTCGGCGACGACCCCGTTGAAAAGCTCGCCCTCATCGCCTACGATGAACAATATTCCGTGGAGTTCTTCCACAAAAAGCTCCAGCCCTGGTGGCGGACCCATCCGCAAGACGGCGTGAAAAAGCCCACGATGGAAGGCCTCCTGCAAGAAGCTTATAACGACTACGACCGAGTTCTCTCCCGCTGCGATACCTTCAACAAAACAATGTACGCCGCGGCCCTCGACGCCGGCGGCGACCACTACGCGCAGCTTTGCGTCGCGGCCTACCGCCAAAGCATCGCCGCACATGCACTAACCGAAAGCCCCGATGGACAAATCCTTTTCCTCAGCAAAGAGAACTTCTCCAACGGCTCCATCAATACCGTGGATGTGACCTATCCCTCGGCCCCGCTGTATCTGCTATACAATCCCAAGCTCCTCGAAGGAATGCTCAACGGGAATTTCTATTATTCCGAAAGCGGCCGCTGGACGAAGCCCTTCGCCGCCCACGATCTCGGCACCTATCCGCTGGCTGACGGCCAAACCTATGGGGAAGATATGCCCGTCGAAGAATGCGGCAACATGATCCTGTGTACGGCGGGTATCGTCCGCGCCGAGAACAGCGCCGACTATGCCAAACGACATTGGTCCACGCTCAGCACCTGGGCCCGTTACCTGGTACAATACGGCTTCGACCCGGTCAATCAGCTCTGCACGGATGACTTCGCGGGCCACCTCGCGCGCAACGCTAACCTTTCCATCAAGGCGATCGTCGCCCTCGGCGCTTACGGCTGGATGGCGGGCCAATTGGGCCAGATCGATACGGCCTCTAAATACCAGGCCCTTGCCAAATCCCTCGCCGCCAAATGGATGACAATGGCGGCCGCCGGCGATCATTTCGCGCTGACCTTCGACAGGAAGGATACCTGGAGCCAGAAATATAACCTGGTTTGGGATAAGCTGCTGGACCTGGGTCTCTTCCCGCCCGAGGTCTACCAAAAAGAGATCGCCTGGTACCTCAAACACCAAAATCCCTTTGGCCTGCCCCTGGATAGCCGTGCCACCTATACCAAGTCGGACTGGATTTTATGGACGGCGACATTGGCAGATAAATCAGCAGATTTTCAGGCTCTTACCGATCCTATTTACAACTTTATTACAAACGGTCCCGACCGGGTTCCCCTCTCGGATTGGCACCAAACTACCGATGGGCATAAGGTCGGCTTCCAGGCCCGCAGCGTTGTCGGCGGCTACTTTATCCGGCTTCTCGACTTTCAATGGAACAAAAGATAAAGACTATGCGTACACTCATTTGCTCGCTCATCCTGGGCGCCCCATTCCTGCTCGCCGCCCAGAACCCGCCCCCCCTTGACCTCGTCCCCTACATTCATCCCATAATCGGTACCTCCCGAATGGGTCATACTTATCCCGGAGCAACCTCGCCTTTCGGCATGGTCCAGCTCAGCCCGGACACCGACACCATCCCCTATGAGAAAGACGGGAAATACAACCCCGACGTTTACAAATACTGTGCGGGCTATCAATACGACGACAAGACCATCGTCGGCTTCAGCCATACCCATTTTAGCGGTACCGGTCACTCCGACCTGGGCGATTTCCTCGTTATGCCGACCGTGGGTGAGCTTCGAATGAATCCGGGTGTCGCGGGCCAGCCCCGGAGCGGGTTCCGGTCCGCCTTCAGCCACGGCACTGAGGTCGCCGAAGCTGATTATTATAAAGTGAAGCTCGACGATTACAATATTCTCGCCGAACTGACCACCACCACCCGTGTCGGCTACCATCGGTATACCTTCCCGGCCGCCGAGCAGGCCCACATCATCCTTGACCTGATGAGCGGGATCTATAATTATGAGGATAAGAACGTCTGGACTTATGTTCGCGTCGAGAACGATACCCTTGTCACCGGCTATCGCGAGACCAGCGGCTGGGGCCGGACCCGAACCGTCTATTTTGCGATGTCGTTCTCAAAGCCATTCACCCAATACGGCGCCCGCAATTTCTCCAAACGTCAGGTCTATCACGGATTCTGGGGCAACTGGGACCAGGCGCACAACTTCCCCGAAGCGGCAGGCCGCCAGCTTCGCCTGCATTTTGACTTCCAAACAAAGGACGGCGAACAGATCCTGCTGAAATTCGCCCTTTCTTCCGTCGGTACCGAAGGGGCGCTCCTCAACCTCCGGACAGAAGCGCCGGGCTGGGATTTCGACGCCGTCCGCCGCGCCGGCCTTGCCGCTTGGAACGCCGAGTTAAACAAAGTGCAGATCAAGGCCTCCGAAGACGAGAAAGTAAATTTCTATACCTCCATCTACCACGCCTTCATCAACCCGACGACCTATATGGATGTCGACGGTTCTTACAAAGGGATCGACCAGGTCATCCATAAAGCGGACGGTTTCACGAATTACACGACCTTCTCGCTGTGGGATACCCACCGGGCGCTGCATCCGCTGTTCAATATCCTCCAGCCCCATCGCAACGCGGACATGATTCGCTCCATGCTTGCCCACTATGATCAGAGCCCCGAGCATATGCTGCCGGTCTGGTCCTTCTATTCCAATGAAGACTGGTGTATGTCGGGCTATCACAGCGTCGCCGTCCTGGCAGACGCCATCGTCAAGGGCAATACCCCCTTCGATCCCAATCGCGCGCTGGACGCCTGCCTCGCTACTTCCAGTCACCGCAGCTTCGAAGGGCTCGGCGTCTACATCGATAAGGGCTATATCCCTTCGGAAGCCAGCGGGGTTTCCGTCTCGTCGACCCTCGAATACGCCTATGACGACTGGGCCATTGCCCAGGCGGCGAAGCGACTGGGTAGGATGGACATCTACGACCAGTATCTCAAACGGTCCCAAAATTACCGCAATGTCTTCGACCCGTCTATCGGCTACATGCGACCGCGTCTCAACGACGGGACCTTCCGGAAAACTTTCGACGTCCTCAGCACGGACGGTCAGGGTTTTATCGAAGGGAATGCCTGGAACTATACCCTTTATGTCCCGCATGACCCCGAAGGTCTGATCGCGCTGATGGGGGGAAAGAAACGTTTTGTGCAGCGGCTCGACTCGCTGTTCACCATGACGCTTCCGGATAAGTTCTTTGCCGAAACCGAAGACATTACCCGCGACGGGATCATCGGTGGCTATGTTCATGGCAACGAACCTTCTCACCATGTCGCCTATCTGTATGACTGGACCGACCAGCCCTGGAAGACCCAGGAACGGGTCCGGATGATCCTCGATAACCAGTACCACAGCGGCCCCGATGGCCTGGGCGGCAACGACGATACGGGACAGATGAGCGCCTGGTATATTTTTACGGCACTGGGCTTTTACCCGGTTTCGCCGGGCTCCGATCAGTATGCACTCGGCAGCCCCGCTATCGACGCTGCGACCATCACGCTCGAGAACGGCCACTCCTTCACGATAAAAGCTGTTAACCAAAGCCCTAAGAACGTCTATGTGTCGAAGGTTACGCTAAACGGCCAGCTGCTTACCCGCCACTATATCACGCATGAAGAGATCATGAATGGGGGAGACCTGGTTTTTTATATGAGTGTAAAGCACTAAGCGACATGCACATAAAAGACAGATTTACTGTCCTTTACCGGCCTTGCAAATGTGGGTTTTTTTATATATCTTGTAGGAAGATGATTTGATTTTTAACCAACTGGGGACCTACCCCAAAAATCTGTCATATGAAACATCACCCTATCCACATGAGCAAGACCGCCGTTACCGTCCTTCTTGCCGTTTCTTTCCTGAGCCTCGTCATGTTCTTGTCGTACCTCTTTATGTCCTCTACGATGGGCAGATAAGCTCCTCTCTAAAGAAAATTCACAACAAATAAAGGTCAGGCCCTCCGGCTTGACCTTTTGCATTTTTATTGTAAGGTGAAGGTCGCGTTGAACGTCCCGCCGGCGACCGTCAGGCTGTCGACACCGCTGGTGACATTATACAATACCCCGCTGAACGTCCCGCCGATCTTGAAATTTGTAGAGTCCCAGGTGGTGATGGTCAATACGGAGTGCCCGGCCAATGCGCCGCCATCGTAAAGCGCACTACCCCGGTCGAATTGAATATCCACAAGGCCCGAATCGGAACCAATGGCTTTATTGACCGTAATGGGCGTATTGAAGGTGATATAAAAAGCCGCCGAATCCCCTGATTTAATCTGCGCACCGGCGACCTCAAATTGGTCGGCGGCGACGGTATAAAGGCCCGCAACCCCATAATTGGCCGCCCAGGCGGTGTCGTTTATCGAAGCGGTCATTGTCCCGTTGCTGCTGCTGTTACTACTTTTTTTACAGCTGACAACGACCAACAATATGGAGCCCGCAATAGCGGCCAAGGGTAAAAAGCGACGGATAATACCTTTCATAGCTAAATTAGAATTTGGTTGAAAATACGTCAATTTGATTAAAAGGTTGCCGGAAGCCAATGCAAAAAGGCCAAGCCGCGAAGACCTGACCTTTTCCTATCCAAGGAATTAGGACTAATTAACTGTAAAGGTCGAATTGAATTTTCCGTTCGTGACCACTACGCTGTCTGTGCCCGTTGAGGCATTGTACAATACCCCGCTGAACGTACCGGCAATCGTATGACCCGTGGAATCGTACGAACTGACGGTCAGGATCCCGGTCCCGAAACCGGTCAGGGCAGTGTACTGATTCCCTGACTTGGAGTCCGTATAGGCAACAATAAGCGCCGCCGTGTCCGTGCTGAACGCCCGATTCAACGTGAACGGGGAGGCGAAGTCCAGGGCAAACGCGGTCGAATCGCCACCCTTGAATTGCAAGCCGACGAGCTCGAACAGACCAGTGCCGCCGCTCGAAGCGTAAACACCGACTACGGGGTAACTGTTGGCCCACGCCGTACCGCCTATCGTTGCAGTCATGGTGCCACTCCCACCACTATTGTTACTGCTTTTCTTACAACTGGTGACCGCCAGCAAAAACGCGGAAGAGATCACAACGAGAGCCATTGCGCGATTAAAGGAAAGTTTCATAGACAATGAAGAGTTTTTTGATGTTTAGAAAAGGCGTTTTTCGGAGTTTAAACGGTCCCGGCTTCCCTTTATTGAATAGGGAAGAAAAATTGCCTTAATTTTAATCTTCAATCTTACGAAACTGGTCCAGATAGGCCGCATCTCCTTGCCCGATTTTCCGCTCCTGCTGGCGCCCATGGAGGACGTCAGCGACCCGCCTTTTCGCGCTATTTGCCGTCGTCTGGGGGCCGATCTCACCTATACCGAATTCATCTCCAGTGAAGGTCTGATCAAAGGGACGGCAAGCAGCCGGCGCAAGCTGGATATCTATGACACCGAACGTCCCGTGGGCATCCAACTCTATGGCGGCAATGAAGATCATCTTGCCATGGCGGCGGCCATCGCGGACGCCACCCGGCCCGATCTGCTCGACATCAACTTCGGCTGCCCGGTGAGAGGTGTCGTGAGCCGCGGCGCGGGTTCCGCGGTGCTCAGGGACCCCGACCGGATGGTCAGGCTCACCTCAGCTTGCGTCCGGGCTACGCGGCTGCCCGTGACCGTCAAGACCCGCCTGGGCTGGGATGATCAGAGCAAGAATATCGACACAATCGCTGAACGCCTTCAGGACACCGGGATCAAAGCCCTGACCATCCATGGCCGAACCCGCTGCCAACTCTACAAAGGGAAGGCCGACTGGTCCCTGATCGCCCGGGTAAAAGAAAATCCCCGAATCAATATCCCGATCTTCGGAAATGGCGACATCGACAGCCCCGAAAAAGCCATGGACTACAAGGACCGGTTTGGCATCGACGGTATCATGATCGGCCGCGCTGCCATCGGGTATCCCTGGATCTTCCGCGAGATCCGGCACTATCTCCATACCGGGGAACGTCTGCCGCCTCCAACCGCCCGCGAGCGGGTGGATGTCTGTCTCCAACATCTCGATGGTGCATTGGCCTGGAACGGACCCCTGCAAGGGTTGCGGGAAATGCGGGGCCGCTATGGCGCATACCTGAAAGGACTGCCGGACATCCGCGATTACCTTGGGCAACTGGTCCGGCTTCCTGATCCCGGCGCCGTTCGCGACATCCTCCGCAGGATCGCTGTTGTCTATGAAGACTATACCGTCGAACGGGAACCTATCCAATTGGTCGACTACCACGCGAATTGTACACTCTAACGGATAAATCACATGCACCAAAAAACAAGCCTTTTCATGCTGGCCGCCTTCCTGGGAATAACGACCCTGGCCCAGCAAAAAACTGCTACCGTCTACACGACTGCCGCCAACACCCAACTCCGGCTATCTCAGAACGGTCAGCTTAATTTCTCTCCCTGGCCGCAGCCGATGGAGACCGAGCCCTTCGTGCTGGTCGATCCTGCCGCCACATTCCAGAATTATATCGGTATCGGCGGAGCCCTGACCGACGCGTCGGCGGAAACGTTTGCGAAATTGTCAAAAGACAAACAGCAGGAGCTTCTGACGGCCCTGTACAACCCGCTCTCAGGGATAGGGTACACAATCGCCCGCACCAATATCCAAAGCTGCGACTTCTCCAGCGATACCTACAGCTATGTGGCAGACAATGATCCCCAGCTCAAGACCTTCAGCGTTGCCCACGACGAACAATTCCGCATCCCGCTCATTAAACAGGCGATCGCCGCGGCAGGTGGTCACCTGCGGATGTTTGTCTCGCCCTGGAGCCCGCCGGCCTGGATGAAGGACAACAACAGCGTCTCCGGCGGCGGAAAGCTGAAACCGGAGTTCGACCAGGCCTGGGCCAACTTCTATATCAAATTCATCCGGACCTATGAGGCCAAAGGGATCCCGATTTGGGGATTGTCGGTACAGAACGAGCCGATGGCCCGCCAACGCTGGGAATCCTGTATCTATACCGCGGAAGATGAACGGGATTTTATCAAGAATTATCTCGGCCCCACGCTCCTCAAAGCGGGGATGAGCGAGAAAAAGCTCATCGCCTGGGACCATAACCGCGATCTTATTTATCAGCGTGCCAGCACCATCCTCGAAGATCCCGCGGCAGCACGATATGTCTGGGGCATCGGCTTCCACTGGTACGAGACCTGGACCGGCAACCCCATGCAGTTCGACAATGTGAAGCTCACGAACCTCGCCTTTCCCAAAACCAACCTGCTGTTTACCGAAGGATGTAAGGAAGCCTTCAATTTCGACAGCCTGAACGCCTGGTCACTGGGCGAACGCTATGGCTATTCGATGATCAACGATTTCAAAAGCGGCGCCGTCGCCTGGGTCGACTGGAATATCCTGCTCGATGAGCACGGCGGCCCTAACCACGTCGGTAACTTCTGCTTTGCTCCGGTGCACACCGACACCCGGACCGGTCAGCTGATCTATACCAACGCTTACTATTATATCGGGCACTTCTCAAAGTTCATCCGGACCGGCGCCCATCGCATCGCCGTATCCACCAACCGGCCCGCCCTCCAAAGCACCGGCTTCTTAAACCCTGACGGCAGCATCGTTGTCATTGTGATGAACACGACCGACCAACCCTTGCCTTATCACCTGATGATAAAAGGAAAAGCCGCAACCGCCGAAAGCCTCGCGCATTCGATCGCGACGATCATAATAAAATAGGAAATACCCGCGCCGCCCTTCGGGCGGCGCGTTTTTAGTCGGGAAGCTTCATATTATCATAAAACCGCCACTTCGCTGTATAGCCCTTATCCAGCGGCAAACCTTCCATGATCGCGCGGATCATCTCCACCGGCATCGCATTCAGCTGTAATATCGTATCATGAAACTGCCGGTAGCTCATCTTCCCGCCATCCACCAGTTCCGTCTTCAACGCATAGAACTGCCGCCCGCCCGTCAGATACGCCAGCTGATAAAGCGGCGGATAAGACGTCTCGAACGACCGCCGGACCTCACCCGCCGCATTTGCCCGCTCATGTCCCACCCGGTCCACCAGGAAATCGATACACTGCTGCGGCGTCCAGTTACCGAGATGATAGTTCAACGAGAAGATGATCCGCGCACACCGGTGCATATGCCAGAACAACATCCCGATACGGTCCTCCGGTCCCTGCGGGAATTTGAGGTCCCACAATAACAACTCCCAATATAGCGACCAGCCCTCCGTCCAGAACCCCGAGCCGAAATCCCGGTAGCTTCGGTACCGCTCGTTCATAAAACCTTGCAGATTGTGCCCCGCGATCAGCTCGTGATGTACCGTCGCACGTGAGAAATGCGGATTGTTGCCCCGCATACTCATCATCCGGTCTTCTTCCGACATCGAGTCGGTCGGATAGGAAATGCTGATCTCCTCTCCGCCGGTAAAAAATGGATTGACCAGCTGCCGTTCCGGCGTCATCATGATCATCCCCCAGGTCTCTTCATCCAGCGGCGGGATCGTGACGAGATCATGTTTTTTGATAAAATCAACTGACTCATTGAAGAGCCCCAATATCATCTCGGGCTGCTGCCCCGGCGGCACATAGGAATTCTTTACCTTCTCCAACGCCGCCTTCCAGTCGTCGCCGAACCCCATCTCCCGCGACGCCTTCAACATCTCCTTATCGCACCACGCAAATTCCTTATTGGCGATCCCGATCAATTCCTCCGGCGTGTATGGGATCATCTCAAATTGCAACTGCCGAACGAGTTCCGCCCGGCCCACCGGCCTGCCAACGATCCCACTTTTGTCGCCGGCGACATAACGTGCCTTTCGCTCCTTAAACCAATCCGCATACGCCGTAAGCGCGTCATTCAGCGCCTTGTAGTTGGCCGGCACCCACCACGTGTACTGCGGGTCATAGCCTTTATAAAATTCATTGACGCTCCCGATCGCCCGTTTGAGATCCCCGACGACCAGCCCCGCTTCGTATAGCAGGTCCAGGTCAAGGCTGCTGTCCTTCTTCAGCTGCGTCCGCAGCAAACCCACCCGCGCAGCCGCGTCACTCCATTCCCGCGCTACCAACGCCGCATTCAGGGGATGACCGCGCCGCCGAAGCCGCTCCAGCGCATAGATCGAATCGGCAAACGGGAACCAGGACCTGACCTTTTCATACCGGCCCGAATCCACCGCCAGCAGCCGCAGGTTCTCGTTGAGGTCACGCCGGAAGAGCAGGTAATCGACCTTACACTCCTGCGGGAGCGTATTAAAATCCAGCCGCTCCAACCTGTTCAGGTAATCCCGGTCAAGCACGCCCAGCCGCCCCCGCAGCTCCGGCGAAACGGGATCACCGCCGCGGAACCGGGTCCCATAAAAGCTGCTGTTGTAAAAACGGGTAACCGCCCGAGTATCCGCCTGATAATGCTCGATGAGCATCGGCATCTCCTGGCAGGGGACATAGGGGTCAGGCGACACTTGCGCCCGACCCGTCCCGCTGGCAGCAAACAACAAGGCAGAGGTCGCCATACATGTGTAGAAGAAGCGCATATTTTTGATCATTCTTTTATCCAGACCTGCGAAACCGGCGGCTTCCGCCCATCGGATCTCGGCGTCGGGGTGGGGGAGACCCGGTTCATCCGCGCATAATTGGGGATCGCCACCAGCGGCGTCCCATCCGCCCATTTCCCCCGGATCGTCATCACGCCGCCGAGCAGGCTGTCCGACCATTCCAGCCGAAGCGGCCCCGGCCCGATCCGCCCGTCGATCGACCCGTTATCCGCCGTTTCCACATTGTAAAGCAATGGTCCATACCGCAGCGCTACCCGCCCGCTGTCCGCCGCGATACGCGGATCGGCCACCACCTTCTGGACCGCCATCGGCCATTCCAGGTCGATCCGGTCCCCCTTTTTCCAGACCCGGCGGATCACCGCATACCCATGAACGATAGCCGGCGTGACCGGCCGCCCATTGACCGAAATGGACTTTAGCCCGCGAACGGCCGGCGTCGCCGTATATAATTCACTCGTCTGACGGTTGGGAACCCGCACATAGACCGTAAACTCCCGCTGCGTCGCCGGATTGACAAAAATCGACGCGCCGGGCTGCCAGGGATAGTCCGTTTTCTGCACCATCTCCAGATCCGTACCCGCGACACGACCAACCTGCATCGTACTGCCGACAAAAAGATTGATATAAATCCCGTCATCCCCCCGGACATAGGTCCAGGTCGGCATCATCAGCAACGTCCGCGGGATATTCCCTACACAACAGGGACAGGAATGCCAGCCGTAGCGCGGTTGTGCCGTCGCCAGCGCATTCGTATAATAGAAGTCCGTTCCGTCAAGATTAAGCGACCCCAGCAGCGCATTGTACAGGGTCTCCTCATACAGATCGGCATACCGGGCGTCATGATAGGCGAGATTCATTTTGTATTCGAAAAAGATCAGCCCGCAGCTCGAACACGATTCGCAATACGCCCCGTTGCGTAGCGAATAGTCGGGCCCAAAACCCTCCGACGTCTCCCCACTCCCAATCCCCCCGGTTATATAATACTTCCGGTTTACAAGGTTGTCCCATAACGACATGACCGCACTCTGATAATCGACGTCATGCGTCTCCGCCGCAACATCGGCCATGCCCGAATAGGTGTAGGTAGCCCGCACCGCATGTCCGACCGCTTCATACTGCTCCTGTACCGGCGACTGGCTTTGATCATATTCGTCACCGCCGCCCCGGCTATCCAGCAGGAACTTCGCCAGCCGGATATACGCATCCCCATGTCCACCTCCTTCCATATCGTTCACAAAACGTCCGAACCGCACCAGCGCCTGCTCCATTTCCTGGTGGCCATCGAACCAGACTTTCTTGCCCGGCCCGATATTCGCCGCCCAGCAATCCGCCAGCCGCTTCGCCGCATCGTAGAGCCGCCTGTCCCGACCCCTGGTCAACGTATAGTGATTGATCGCCGATTCGATAAAATACCCCGCCGTATAGCCCTCATGATTACCCCGGTTTTCCGGCGACCAACGACTATGCCATTTGCTCGTGTCCCGCAACGTATACGCCGTTTGAAGATACCCATCCGGCTCCTGCGCTGACAGGATGATCGGGATCCAGCGTTCCAGTGTCGCCCTCATCTTATCCTGCGCATGCACTATCGCCGTATCACCCCGCGGATCGACCATCATCGCCTCACACATACTCTCAACCGTCTGATACACCCACGCATTCGAAAAGACGTACCCCTTATGAGGCCCATGCGGCAATCCCTTCAGGGCCTTTGCCGCCTCAATGAAATTGTCGATCCCGCCCTGACCCGTGCTGAGGTCGGATCGTTCGATCTGCTCTACGCAATACGGTATCCAGTGGACGATGATCGCCTTAAACCGTTCATTCCAAAGTGGATTGTCGACACGATATCGCGTAGTATACACAACATCCAGCCGTTTGGCCGGCGGCGGTCGCAGTACTTTCACCCGGACCGTCGAAGCGCCATGCAGATCGCCTTGAGAGGCCGTCAATCGTAATGCATAAATCCCCGGTACCGTAAACGAAGCCGTCGACCGCACGGAGTCAGGCCGGCTAAATCGCACTTCTCCCGGGCCCGCGACCTTACTCCAGCGACAGCTGCCAATCGGTCCGACCGCGCGGACGCGACCCGATAAATACGTTTTCCCATCCAGCATCACATCTCGGTCGGCCCCCGCCGCCACCACCGGAGCTACCGGCCCCGCTCCCGGTGCTGCGAAAACCTGCCATTCAAGCAGCGCCGCCACCCACCGGTCCGCGGAATCCATCTCCAGCCGCATCCGCGTGGTTTTTATCGGATCGAATCGCGTCTCATTATAACTCCCGTTAACCACGCCCAACCCCGAGACATTCGGAACGCCTACCCAGCCCTTCCCATCCCAATATTGAAGCCGATAAGCCGACGGCAATGGCACCGTCCCGGTATAATCCCACCAGAAGACCGCGATCCGGTCCGTCAGGACCGCCTGCGCCCACGCGTATTCCACCCAGGTGTTAAATCGCCCGGGCCGGGACCTCCGCTCCGCAGTATCCCCCGACTCCATCGGCGTGAGGCCGTCATTGAGGGCATCATAATTCCCGCCGTACCGGTCGATCCCCGTGGGGGTAGCCACCACCGCCAGGTTCGCAGGGTGCCCGCCGTTCTGCACCTCTCCCCGCCGGCCCGAACTTTGCGCGCCCGGATAATGACAAGATGCCAACCCAACCAACAGTAAAGAAATTCTCCGCATCATGGTGAAAGTTAAATCGCAACGGCTAAATGTACAAATCCGGATTCAACCTTGCTTATCAATTCTTCACCCCGTATTCGTCGATTTTGGCCAAAATCATGGTAAATTTAGAAAAAACCCCTCTCTATGTTGGCCCAAACCTTGTTGGTCTTTCTTCTTTTTTCTTCACTCCACGCGAACTAAAAATCCTTCGCAACGAGATCTTTGGGCGGCATGACTACATCTTCAAGACCTCCGACATGAAAAATTACTTTTCGGCCCAATCCTGGTACCGGCCCGGATTCGACAACGTCGACGACCAGCTGACCGATCTGGAGCGGCTGAATTTGCAATTGATCACAAAATAACCTGATAGAAGCAACAATTAGAAGGGTTCTTGCGACCTTCATTATCCCAATACAATTATATGTTCCGGAACTATCTAAAGATCGCCTGGCGTAACCTCTGGAAGAACAAAGTCTACTCCATCATCAATGTCACCGGCCTGGCCATCGGCATGGCCGCCTGTATCGTCATCCTGCTCTTTGTCTTCTACGAGAATAGTTTCGACCGCTTCCATACCAAAAATATCTATCGCCTCAACGAAGTCCAGAAATTCCCCGGCATGGTCGCCTCCCAGAAGGTCGCCCTCTCTATGTTTCCCATGGGCCCGACCCTCCAGCACGACTTCCCCGAGATCCGAAACTTTACCCGGATTCGCTGGGACGGCAAATACCAGATGACCTGGCACGATAAACGCCTCTATCTTCCCCAGACCTTCGCGGTCGACACCAGTTTCCTGCACATTTTCGATTTTCCCCTGCTTAAAGGCGACCGCGCCACCGCCCTCGACAAGCCGCACAGCGCCGTCCTCACGCAGACAACCGCCCGCAAGCTTTTCGGCAACCAGGATCCCATGGGCCAGACCATCACACACTATGCCGGAGACACGACCAGCTATGTCGTTACCGGAATTGCCGCCGACGTCCCGGAGAACTCGCAGCTGCAATTCGACGCACTTTTTTCCTTTAACACGCAGATCAGGGAAGACTGGATGAACCTATGGGGCGGCAATTGGCTCAATACCTACCTGGAATTGGCGCCGCATACCGATCCGGTCGCCCTCGAAAAGAAATTCCCCGCCTACCTGAAGCGGCAAATGACCGCCGCGGGCAATGAAGACGGCTGGAAATATTACGAACTTTTTCTTTTACCGCTAAAGGATGTCCACGCCGGCGCCGCCGACATCGGCCTCGATTATATCAACTACCTGAAATTCGACCGCAATTATACCCGGATCTTTCTCGCAATCGCCCTGATCGTATTGCTCATCGCCTGTATCAACTTTATGAACCTGTCCACCGCGCGCTCTGCCGAACGGGCCCGGGAAGTAGGCATCCGCAAATCGATCGGCGCCCTGCGGTTCCAGTTGGGCGTGCAATTCCTAAGCGAAACCGTCCTGCTTTCCCTTCTCGCGCTCATCCTGGCATCAGGATTAGTGGCGCTTGCCATTCCCTGGGTCAACAGCCTTAGCGGAAGACACCTGGAGGTCATCCTTTACCAGCACCCCGGGTATATCGGGGTCATCCTCGGCGGCGTCATCTTCCTGGGGATCCTGTCCGGGCTCTATCCCGCCGCCTACCTTTCTTCTTTCCGGCCGGTTAAAGTGCTTAAGGGTCTGCCCCAGATCGGGAAGGATAAAGGGATGTTACGAAATTTCCTCGTGGTCGGCCAGTTCACCAGCGCCATTTTCCTCATTGTCGCCACGATTTTTGTCTATCGCCAGCTTCGCTTTATGCAGGACAAAGACCCCGGTTTTGTCCGTGACCAGATCGTGAACATCCCCCTCGACGATGTGACCTCAGGGAAATTCGATCTGCTTAAAAAGGAGCTTTCCACCAGTTCCCTCGTATCGGGCGTCACCGGCGCACAGGATCAGCTGGGCAGCCATCTTGACCAGTCGGGGATCGAATTCAAAGGCGACGGACCGCTTCGCAACCTCACCTCGACCCGACTGATCGTCGACCCCGATTATCTTCGGCTCTATCACATCGCCATAATCCAGGGCAGCAATTTTTCAAACGAAAAGTCCGCCCAGGGGCGCGAATATATCATCAACGAAGCGCTGGCCCGCGAATTGTTGAAAGACGCCCCCACCAGGCCCATGTCCTGGCTGATCCACAGACATTTCGGTTTTGACTCCGCGGGATATATCGCGGGGATCGCAAAGGACTTCAATTTTAATTCGCTCCACAGCCGGATCGAGACGATGTTCATATTTAACTGCCCCCAATGCGGCTTCAGCACCGTGTCGGTGAAGATCGACGGGGCAAAAGCCGGCGAAGCAGTAGCCTTTATCGGAAATACCTGGAGGCGCCTCTTCCCGGATCATCCGTTCGAATACCAGTTTCTCGACGATCATTTCATGGAGGTTTATCGCGCCGACCGGCAGGTGACAACGATGGTGAGCATTCTGGCCGTTCTGGCCATCTTCATTTCCTGTCTCGGGCTCTTCGGTCTTGCCAGCTATTCCGCGGAAAAAAGGATCAAGGAGATCGGGATCAGGAAGGTTATGGGCGCTTCCGTTCGCAGCATCGTCGCGCTCCTCTCCCGGCATTTCATGTGGCTGGTGATCTGGGCCAACCTCATCGCCTGGCCGCTGGCGTGGTACGCCATCCATCGGTGGCTCGAAGACTATGCCTATCGGATCCCGATGAGCTGGTGGGTATTCGTTGCCGCCGCCGTCCTTGCCATGGGGATTGCGCTGGTGACGGTGAGTATCCTCGCCTTCCGTGCCGCGGTTGCCAATCCGGTCAAGTCCCTGAGGTCCGAATAAACTCCTTATGCTCCTTATGCGCCTGCTCGATCTCGAATTCCAATGCCGGATCGATAATCTGCGACTCGACCCGCTTTGCCTTCTCCGCGAGCTCGTCCTGGTGTCCCTTCAGCCAGGCCAGTTCCTTCGCGCCATAGGACCAGCGGGTGAGGATTACATATAGCACCGGAACCACAAAAATGGATATCGTCGACGACGCAATCATTCCGCCGAGAACGGTGACGCCGATCGTATTCCGGGAAGCGCCGCCCGCTCCGCTGGCCAGCACCAGCGGCATCACGCCGAAAATAAAAGACAGGGAGGTCATGATGATGGGCCGGATCCGAAGCCGGACGGCGTCAAGCGTGGAGGCGATCAGGTCCTCTCCGCGGTCTACGCGAATCTTCGCAAACTCGACGATCAGGATGGCGTTTTTTGCCGAAAGCCCGATCAACGTAATCAGCCCGATTTGCGCATAGACATTATTTGTCAGCGTGGGTGCCAAGGTCAGCGCCAAGATCGCCCCGAATGCACTGATCGGAACGGCCAGCATCACGGCAAACGGCACCGACCAGCTTTCATACAGGGCCGCCAGGAAAAGAAAGACAAAAACGATGCAAAAAGTAAAAATGTACACGGTCATAGACCCTGCCTTGATCTCCTCGTAACTAAGCCCGGAGAAATCGTATGTATACCCCCTGGGCAGGTACCTCGCTGCCAATTTCCGCAAATCCGCAATACTTTGCCCGCTGCTGTATCCGGGCGGGATAGATCCGTCCACCTCCGCCGATCGGAAGATATTGAAATGGGTGATCAGCGGCGGAGCTACCGACGACTTGTAGCTGATCAGCGTGCTCAACGGCACCATCGAATCCCGCTTGTTCCGCACATAGTATTTATTCATGTCTTCAATCATCGCCCTGTAATCCGTGTCCGCCTGGATGACAACGTGGTAGGTCCGGTTGTAAAGGGTAAAATTATTGGTGAACAGACTGCCCATAAAGGCCTGCATCGTCGAGAAGACTTGTGAAATATCCACGCCCAGCTTCTGGCACTTCTCCCGGTCGACCGATAGATCATAGGACGGTGTGTGCGCGGAAAAATAGCAGAATGCCGTCGAAGTGGACGGATTCTTCTTCGCTTCCTCCACAAAACGTTGTACCGTCTTCTCAAAAGCATAGATATCGTCCGTCGAGCTTTCTTGTTCGATCTGTAAAGCGAAACCTGCCGCAATGCCGATCCCCCGGATCGGCGGCGGCTGGATAACGACCACCGTGGCATTTTTGATACCGGCCGCGGCAAACCCGCTGTCCAGTAAGTCCTTAATCCCCGGCCACTGGGTCTCGGGTGTCTTGCGCTCGGACCAGGGCTTCAGCATGATAAAAAAGGACCCTCCATTCGACGTATTACCACGACTTAGGATATTAAACCCTGAAAATGCGGAGTAGTGAAGAATGCCGGGTGTCGTATTCACGACCGCAATCATCTTCTCCATTACCTTTACCGTTTCCGTGGTCGAGCTGGCATCGGCCAACTGAAAACCGATGAACAACCTGCCTCCATCTTCCATCGGCACAAAACCCGATGGTTCCGCCTTAAAAAGAAAAAACGCTCCTGTACAAATCCCCAGCAGCAGCAGGATGATACACCACGAGTACCGGATGCTGCGCTTGACCCCCCGGGTATACCCTGCGATGAATCGTTCGAATCCCGCATTAAACCAGGCAAAAGCCCGTTCCAGCCAATTTTTTCTCTTCTGAGGATCGTGCGGCTTCAATAGCAGCGTACAAAGCGCCGGTGTCAGGGACAACGCAACAAAGGCCGACAAAATAACGGAAATGGCGATCGTAATCGCGAATTGCTGATACAGCCGGCCGACGATCCCGGGAATAAACCCTACCGGGACAAACACCGCAGCCAGGATCAGCGCAATAGCCACGACAGGCGCCGAGATCTCTTTCATCGCACGATAGGTCGCCTCCTTCGCAGACATATGCTGCTCATCGATAAAATGCTGCACCGCTTCTACCACGATGATGGCATCGTCGACCACGATCCCGATGGCCAGCACAAACCCGAACATGGTCAGGGTGTTGATCGTGAAGCCGAGGGGGATAAAAAAACAGAACGCCCCCATGAGCGACACCGGTATCGCAAAGATCGGAATAAGCGTCGCCCGCCAGTTCTGCAGAAACAGGAAGACAACAAAGGCAACCAGCGCCAGCGCCTGCACCAGGGTCTTTAGCACCTCCTCCATCGAAACCCGGATAATCGTGATGGCCTCGAACGGCACCGCGTAATCCACGTCGGTGGGGAAGGTCTTCTTCAGTTCGGCAAGTTTGGCGTACACTCCGTCGGCCGTTTTCAACGCATTGCTGCCGGGTGTCTGGTAGATCATCAAAAATGAGCAATGTTTCCCGTCCACAAAGTCATTGCTCGAAAAGGTAAATTTCCCAAGCTCTATCCGCGCGATATCTTTCAGGTAGACCATTTGGCCCGTGCCCGGGTTTGTCTTTATGACGATGTTTTCGTAATCCTCCGCCTTATTCAAGATCCCGTTCACGACGATGCTGTACTCATGCGCTTGAGCGGACACCTGCGGCGGAGCGCCAACGGAGCCGGCCGCCACATAGACATTTTGGAAATTTAGCGCACTTTGCACATCGGAAGGCGTGATTTGGTAGGAGGCCATTTTTTGCGGGTTCATCCAGATCCGCATGGCGAACTCGTCCCCCCAGGCCTGGATGTCCCCAACACCCGGGACTCTTAGGATGGCCTCCTGGATAAAGATGTCTGTATAATTGTCGAGAAAGGTTATGTTGTGGGTTCCATTAGGCGAATAGACGGCTACCAACATCAACTGGTCCGGATTACTGGCCCGCACGGTCAGCCCTAGCTTGCTAACAACAGCCGGAAGCAGAGGCTGGGCAATACCCACCCGGTTCTGCACGTTGAGCGCCGAAACATAGGCATTGGTCCCAATACCGAACGTCACCTGGATTCCCACGCCGCCGGTACTGCTACTGGTACTTTGCATATACTCCATCCCGGGGGTGCCGTTCACTTGTTCTTCAATCGGAATCGCAACGGTTTGCTCGACCGTCTGTGCGTCTGCGCCAGTATAATTGCCTCTTATCGACACACTGGGAGGTGAGATGTTCGGGTACTGATCGACGGCGGTATTGAACATTGAAATGAGACCGGAAATGACCAGTATCAATGATATGACGATAGCAGTGACAGGGCGTTTGATAAACGTGTTCGCGATCATCCGTTCAGGTGTTTTTCCCGCTGGTGCCCGGTTTAGGAGCCATTGGCCCGACGTTCCTTTATCTCAATGTGTTCCTTATGCGCCTGTTCGATCTCGTATTCGAGTTCGGGGTCGATATTCTGCGCCTCCACTTTTTTTGCTTTCTCGGTCAGATCGTCGCGGTGCGCTTTCAGCCAGGCAAGCTCTTTAGCTCCGTAGGACCAACGGGTCAAAAGTACGTAAAGCACCGGAACGATAAAGATCGAAATCGTCGAAGACGCGATCATCCCGCCGAGAACGGTCACACCGATCGTATTCCGGGATTGGGCGCCCGCACCGGTAGCCAGCACCAGCGGCATAACGCCGAGAATAAAAGCCATCGACGTCATGATAATCGGCCGGATCCGAAGCCGCACCGCTTCCAGCGTGGACATGATCAGATCCTCTCCCTGGTCGACCCGGATCTTGGCAAACTCGACGATCAGGATAGCATTCTTCGCGGACAGCCCGATCAGCGTGATCAGCCCGATCTGCGCATACACATTATTGGTCAGCGATTGCCTAAACCATAGTGCGAGGATGGCCCCAAACGCACTAATGGGCACAGCCAGCATGACGGCCAGCGGCACCGACCAGCTCTCGTATAGCGCGGCCAGGAAAAGGAAGACAAAGATGATGCAAAAGGTAAAAATGTAGACCGTCATCGAACCCGCCTTGATCTCTTCGTAACTAAGACCGGAGAAATCATAGGTATACCCGCGAGGCAGGTATTTGGCCGCCAGCTTGCGAAGGTCCTCGATACTTTGACCGCTGCTATACCCCGGCGGTATCGAACCGTCTACTTCGGCCGAACGGAAAATATTGAAATGCGTCACCAGTGGAGGCGCCATCGAAGATTTATAGCTGATCAGCGTGCTCAGCGGCACCATCGAATCCCGTGTATTCCGAACGTAGTATTTATTCATGTCCTCGATCAACGCCCGGTAGGTCGTGTCCGCCTGCATGACGACGTGAAAAGTCCGGTTGTATAGCGTAAAGTTGTTTAGAAAAAGACTGCCCATAAACGCCTGCATCGTCGTAAATACCTGCGAGATATCCACCCCGAGCTTTTGGCATTTTTCCCGGTCGACCGTCAGGTCATAGCTGGGCGTATGCGCCGAAAAATAACAGTAGGCCGTTGAAGTGGATGGATTCCGCTTGGCCTCGTTCGTAAAACGTTGTACCGTCTTCTCAAACGCATAGATATCATCCGTCGAGCTGCCTTCTTCGATCTGAAACGCAAAACCCGCCGCAATCCCGATCCCTCGGATCGGCGCCGGCTGTATGACGACAACGGTGGCGTTCTTGACGCCCGCCGCTGCTATTCGCCGGTCCAGTACATTTTTGATGCCCGGCCACTGGGTCTCCGGCGTCGTACGCTTGTCCCACGGCTGGAGCATAATAAAAAACGAGCCGGAATTGGAGGTGGCGCCGCCATTCAGGATATTAAAACCGGAAGCCGCCGTATAATGCAGGATACCCGGCGTCGTGTTGACTACCTTCATGATCTTCTCCATCACTTCAACCGACTCCGTCGTAGAGCTGGCATCGGCCAGCTGGAACGTGATAAAAAGCCGCCCGCCGTCTTCCGGCGGTACAAACCCCGACGGTTTGATCTTGAACAGAAAGAACGCCCCGACGCAGATGCAGGCTAACAGCAAGATGATCGCCCAGGAATACCGGATGCTGCGCCTTACGCCATGCGTATACCCCGCGGTGAACCAGTCGAATCCCCGGTTGAACAACACGAAAAATCGATCCACCAGGTTCTTCTTCCTCCCTGGATCATGGGGTTTCAAGAGCAACGTACAAAGCGCCGGGGTCAGCGACAAGGCGATAAAAGCGGAAATAATGACCGATATCGCAATGGTGATCGCGAATTGCTGATACAACCGGCCGACGATCCCGGGTATAAACCCGACCGGCACGAAAACCGCCGCCAGGATGAGCGCGATCGCCACCACGGGCGCCGAGATCTCCTTCATGGCATGGTACGTCGCTTCCTTTGGCGACATGTGCTGCTCATCGATATAGTGCTGCACCGCCTCCACCACGATGATGGCATCGTCGACCACGATCCCGATGGCCAGGACAAACCCAAACATGGTCAGCGTATTGATCGTAAAGCCGAGCGGAAGGAAGAAACAGAAGGTTCCAAGGATCGATACCGGGATGGCAAAGATCGGGATAATGGTGGAGCGCCAGTTTTGCAAAAAAAGGAAAACGACGAGGGCCACCAGGCCCAGCGCCTGCAACAACGTCTTGACCACTTCTTCCATCGAGACCCGAATGATCGTGATGGCTTCGAAAGGCACATTGTAATCGACATCCGTGGGGAAGGTCTTTTTCAGCTCGGCAAGTTTTGCATAAACCAGGTCAGCCGTTTGGAGCGCGTTGCTGCCCGGTGTCTGGTAGATCATCAGCAGCGAGCACCGCTTCCCGTCTGTAAAGGCATTGCTCGAGAAGGTGAATTTGCCGAGCTCGATCCGCGCAAAATCTTTCAGGTACAGCAGCTCGCCCGTAGCCGGGTTGGTCTTGACGATGATATTTTCATAATCCGCCGGCTTGCTGAGCATCCCATTGACGACGATGCCGTACTCATGCGACTGCGACGATAGCTGCGGCGGCGCGCCGGCCGAACCTGCCGCTACATAGGCATTCTGTGAATTTAGTGCCGCCGAAACATCGCTTGGCGTGATGTTATAGGAAGCCATCTTCTGCGGGTTCAGCCAGATCCGCATCGCGAACTGATCGGTCCGGGCCTGGACGTCGCCGACACCGGGAACACGTAAGATGGCATCCTGGATAAAAACGTTTGTATAATTATCGAGGAAGGTAATATTGTGTGTGGCATTGGGGGAAAAGACGGCCACCAGCATCAGCTGATCCGGATTGCTCGCCCTTACGGTCAATCCAAGCTTGCTGACTACCGCCGGCAAGAGGGGCTGGGCAATTCCCACCCGGTTCTGGACGTTAAGCGCAGACACGTACACATTCGTCCCGATGTTGAAGGTTACCCGGACACTCATCCCCCCCGTATTGGTGCTGGTGCTCTGCATGTATTCCATCCCGGGGGTACCGTTTACCTGCTCCTCGATCGGGATCGCGACGGTCTGCTCCACGGTTTGCGCATCCGCGCCGGTATAGGACCCGCTGACACCGACGCTGGGCGGCGAGATATTCGGATATTGGTCGACGGCCAGGTTGAACATGGAGATGACACCCGATATGATCAATACCAGCGAGATCACGATGGCCGTGACGGGACGCTTGATAAACGTATTTGCGATCATACCTTCTGCCCTCCCTCCTTTTTATTCAAATCCCTCGATTTCTGCAGCTCGTATTCCAGTTCCGCATCGATATCCTGCGCTTCCACTTTCTTTGCCTTCTCCATCAGGTCGGCATGATGGGCCTGCAGCCAGGCGAGTTTCTCCTTGCCATACGACCAACGGGTGATGCACACGTATAGAACAGGAACGATAAAGATTGCGATCGTAGTAGCGGCAGTCATCCCCCCGAGCACCGTGAAGCCGATCGTCTTACGTGCGATGGCCCCCGCACCGGATGCCAGTACCAGCGGTAAAACCCCCAGGATGAATGCCAGGGATGTCATCACGATCGGCCTCAACCTCAGCTTCACTGCGTCGAGCGTGGACTGGATGAGCTCTTCCCCGCGGTCAACCCGCACTTTGGCGAACTCGACGATCAGGATCGCGTTCTTGGCTGCGAGACCAATCAACGTGATCAACCCGATCTGGGCATAGACATTGTCGGTCAGGCTTGGCACCAGGAAGAGGGTAAAGATGGCCCCGAATGCGCCGATGGGAACAGCCAGCAATACCGAGAATGGTACGGACCAACTTTCATATAACGCCGCCAGGAAAAGGAAGACGAACGTGATCGAAAACATAAATATATAGATCGTGGTAGACCCCGCCCGGATCTCTTCGTAGCTAAGTCCCGAGAATTCGTAATTGTAACCCTCCGGCAGGATGCGGCCGGCGATAGCGATCAGCGAATCGGTCGCCTGATTGCTGCTGTAACCCGCAGCGGGGGCGCCGTCGATCTCCGCCGAACGGAAGATATTGAAATGCTGGATCAGCGGAGCCGTTTCGGTCGGCGAATAATTGACCAGCGTGCTTAACGGGACCATCGCGCTGTCCGAGTTGCGGACATAGTATTTATCCATGTCGGTGATCATCCCCCGGTAGGCGGTATCGGCCTGCACGACGACATGGAAAGTCCGGTTGTATTCGGTAAAATCATTGATATACAAGCTCCCCATAAAGGCCTGGATCGTCGTAAAAACATCCCCGACATTGACGCCCAGCTTCTCACATTTCTGACGGTCCACATTCAGGCTGAAGCTCGGCGTATTGGCCGAATAAAAGCTGAACGCGCCGGTGATGGCCGGGCACCGGTTGGCTTCCGCGAGGAACCGGTTGATCGTGGTCTGAAAGGCATGAAGGTCATCATTGGTCGACCGCTGCTCGATCTGCATCGAGAACCCTACCGTTTCGCCCACGCCCGGAATAGGGGAGGGCTGGATCACTTCTACATTGGCATTTTTTATGCCGGCATCCCTGATCCGCTGATTCATCACGGTGATGATCCCGGGCACCCGTTGGCTGTCCACATTCCGATCATCCCACGGTTGCAGCTGGACATAGATTGTTCCTGCATTGGAATTGGTGGCATTGTTCACCACATTAAGACCGGACAACGCCGCATAGTGCGCAACCCCGGGGGTATTGATCACCACCTTCATCAACCGGTTCATCACATCCACGGACTGAGCCGTGGCAGAGGCCGGCGGTAGCTGGAACGTAACATACAGGTTGCCGTCGTCCTCGGAAGGAATAAACCCGGTGGGCTTTTTCTCAAAAAGATACCATGCGGCTCCACATACCAGCAGCAATACAACGATAGCCACCCTGAACCCCTTTATACTTCTGTCCACCCCGTTCTTATATCGTTCGGTCAACCGGTCGAACCAGGCGTTGAAACGATCGAACATCCTGGCCATCCGTTTCTTCTTCTTGGTTTTATCGGTCGGCTTCAGCAACATCGTACAAAGGGCCGGGGTCAATGACAGCGCAATGAAGGCGGACAACACGACCGAAATAGCGATGGTAATGGCAAACTGCTGGTACAGCCGGCCAACGATGCCGGGTATAAATCCGACGGGGACGAAAACGGCCGCCAGGATCAGCGCGATCGCAACCACCGGCGCGGAGATATCTTTCATGGCCAGATAGGTGGCCTCTTTCGACGACAGCCCCTCCGAATCCATATAATGCTGCACCGCTTCCACAACAATGATCGCATCATCCACCACGATCCCGATGGCCAGCACGAAGCCGAACATCGTGAGCGTATTGATCGTGAACCCCAGCGGGAAAAAGAAGATAAACGTCCCCAGGATCGAAACGGGAATAGCGAGGATGGGGATGAGCGTAGAACGGAAATTCTGCAAGAAGACGAATACCACGATCGCCACCAGCCCAAGTGTCATAAACAAGGTCCGGACGACATCCGCCATGGACACCTTCACCACCGTGACCGCCTCGAAAGGGACCGAGTATTCCACGTCCGCCGGGAAGGACTGGCGTAGCAGGGCCAGCTCCTTGTAAATCCCGTTCGCCGTCTCCAGCGCATTGCTGCCGGGCGCCTGGTAAACCCGCAGGAACGAAGCCCGGTGGCCATCCACAAAAGAATTGCTGGAGAAAGTAAATTTGCCGAGCTCCACGCGAGCCACATCCTTCAGATAAACCAGTTCGCCCGTCGCCGGGTTATTCTTGACGATGATATTTTCGAATTCAGATACTTTGCTCAACCTTCCGTTGACCAGGATACCGATCTCGAACGCCTGGGATTTCTGCTGCGGCGGAACACCGGCCGAGCCCGCGGCGACCTGGACGTTCTGCGCATTCAGCGCACTAATGATATCCCCCGGCATCAGCCTATACGACGCCATCTTCTGCGGGTTCATCCAGACACGCATACTGAAGTCGTCTGTAAATCGCGCGATGCTGCCCACACCGGGGACCCGCAACAGGGCATCCTGGATGAAGATATTGGTATAATTATCCAGGAAGGTGATGTCATGCGTACCCTGCGGCGCGAATACCGCGATCATCATCAGCTGACTGGGATTTATCGCGCGCACCGTAACGCCAAGACGAGCGGCGACAGCAGGAAGGAGAGGATTGGCGATGCTTACCCGATTTTGAACGTCCAGCGTGGCGATATCGATATTCGTCCCAATGTTGAACGTCACATTCATCGACATCAGCCCGTTATTCGTACTATTGCTTTGCATGTACTCCATGCCCGGACTTCCATTGACCTGCTCCTCGATCGGGGTGGCCACCGTCTGTTCGACCGTCTGCGCGTCAGCGCCCGTGAATTGGGCGTTCACCTGTACAACAGGCGGCGTAATATCCGGATATTGGTCAATCGGAAGGGTAAGGATACAAATGCTCCCGGCGATCACCAGCACGATCGACACCACCATAGCCGTTACCGGACGCTTGATAAAGGTATTCGCAATCATATAAATTCAGATAGGACCTGTTTATTTTTTACTCCGACCCGCGCTGTCGACGCGAAGCGGGCTCTGACCAGTACTGTCCTGATTCCCCGCCTTCCTCGCCGGACCCGTGTTGATGGGGGACCCCTCATGGATCGCCTGCACACCGTCTACGATGATCTTGTCACCCACGTTGATACCGGATCGGATCACCACGTTCGGCCCGATCGTCTGCCCAAGCTGAACTTTCTTCTGGAAGGCGCGCCACTTTGCCGTCTCCACCGTATCCGTGCTTTTTTTGGCCGATGTGTCGGTTCCATACCGCTCGTAGACCGTGTCCTTTGCGACAAAAAGAAAATATTCCCCCATTTGCTCCACCACCGCCCTGCTCGGCACCACGATCTGCGGCGCGGGGTCCTGGTTATGTACCCGGACAACCGTACTCATCCCGGGGCGAAGGATATATTGCGGATTGGGGAATTGCAGGCGGACATCAATAGCGCCGGTTTGCGGATCTACCGCGCGGTCGATAAAGAGGATCTTGCCGAGATGCGGATACAACGTTCCGTCCGGCAGCAGGATGGTGAACAGCGAATCAAGCGACTGCTGGTTCCTTTGCAGCTCTTCGAAATGGGGGAGCTGCGCTTCATTCACCAGGAAATCCACGGCCATCGGATTATCCGTGGAGATCGTGTTGAGTATTGTCGTGCCGGCATTGACGAGATTGCCCAAACGGACCTGCGAGATCCCGATGGTGCCGTCAAACGGGGCGTAGATGTTGGAATAGGTCAGGTTGGTGAGTGCCGTCTTGAGCAATTGTTGTGCGGCTTCGATCGAGTCCTTGGCGTTCCGAAGCGCGATCTCCGCGTGGTCCACGACCTGGGTAGCAATCGCGTTATGCTGTTTCAAATAGGCATATCGGTCGGCATCCTGCTGGGTTTGCAAAAGAATCCCGGAGTCAACACGCAGATTGGCCCGGGCCTGGTCCACCGTCGCCTGATAAAGCCGCTGATCCAGCTTGTAAAGCAGCTGTCCTTTATAAACATGGGTGCCTTCCTGAAAGCTAATGTTAGTGACATACCCCGTAACCTGCGCGTTGAGAGTTACCTGGCTGAGCGCGACCGTGGTCGACGGATATTTATCATAATAGTAGACCCGCTGGGTTGCCGCCGTCATGAGGTTGACGGGGGTAGGGGGCGTGGGGGGCGTTGGTTTTGGCTTACAAGAGAAGAATCCCAGGGCGCCAATCAGAACCGGAATCAATGTCCGTCTACTCATACAGGTGATTTAATTTATTGCTTGGTGTGTAATATATGTGATTATGGATTAACCGTATTGACCGTGATGATACCCATGGCCTTCTCCAGATCAACCTTGCTGGAAAGTACCTGGAAGACTGAGGTCTGATACGACAGCTGGGACTGGACCAAGTTGGTCTGGGCCGTGATCAGGTTCAGGTAGGGGACCACACCCTGAAGATATTGCAGGTCGACGATATCATAAGTCTCCTTCGCCAATGCAACATTATCCGCCGAGATACCCAGATTATACAGGTTACTTTTGTAATTGGCCATGGCGGTGGTATAGTCGCTCCAGATCTGCGATTTCAGCGCCACTTCGTTCCAGTCCAGCAGGTCATACTCCAATCGGGCCTTTTTGAGGTTGTTGAGCCGGGCGAACCCTGTAAAGATCGGGATACTCAAAGACAGCCCGGCATACGAGAATGGATACGCCTGGCTGAAGAACCCGTTCATCGTATTGTGTTCGAATTCATACTCATAGTCGAAAAAGCCGCTGACCGTCGGCAGCCACGACTTCCGGTAATAATCCACCGTCGTCATCTGCAGCGCCTTGGTGGTTTGCAGGTACTGATACTCGATCCGCTTCTCGAACTGCAGTTGCTGGGTTGTGTCGAATGCGATATCGCCCCGCATCTGTGTCGTATCATAGAGCACATTGAATTGCGACATCGGCGGGTAGCCCATCACCTGCTTCAGCTGCGCATACTGCGGCCGGACCGCTTCCTGTGACTGGCGTAACAAGAACAGCGAGTTGTTCAGCGAGATCAGCGCCTCGTCGTAGTCGGTTTTGTCCACGACCCCCCCGACATACTGATGATAAGTGTCCTGGACATTTTTGTTGAGCAGGGTCGTGTCCGCTTTAAGGACGTTGATCTGCTCGAGCGTATTCAGCAGGCTGTAATAAGTTTTCGCGACAGCGGAGATGATCAGGATCTTGCTGCTGTCCGTTACCTGCTGCGCCTGTTTGTCATACAGCGGAGCAGCGTGCAGCGCATACACCAGCGCCGGGTTAAAGATGGTCTGCGACACCGCAAGCGTCGGCGTAAAGGTATTGACGATCCCGGATTTGGAATTGACCGTCTTCCCCGAGTCCGTAAAGAACGAAGTCGGCAGCGTAAAATAATGCGTGTAATTCCCCGCCACATTCACCTGAGGCAGCCAGCCCGCCGTTGCGATGGAATTGTTTGCCTTGACGATCGCCTGGTTCACGATCCCCATATTGATATTCGGCTCATGCTTAAGCGCATAGGCGATGCATTGGTCCAAGGTATAGGCCTGCGCCGTATCCGTATTGTTGATCTGCGCAGCCGCCGTGTTGATCAGGGAACTCGCGGAAATCGATAGGCAAATAAGTACAAGAGGAGAGAGAACACGTTTACAGGCTACTAACATGTTTTTTGACATATCGACTTTGGTGATTTATGTATGTGCGGGAAACACGCCTGTTCTGCGGGCGTGAACCCGGGGTCTGTTTTTATTTTATGGACCAATCGTTAGACAGTCAGGAGGAAACTGGGGGCAAAGATTATAAATTTTGGCAAGAAGATGAATTAAAATGATATTAAATGGGTTTGTCCCTACTGCTTGATTATGAATTGGAAACACGGGTTTTTGACAAATGTCCTGTACCGAAGGATAATTGACCGGATAAGCGGTTTCTTCCTCACTCGATCGGTGTCTTCCCTCCGCCTCATTCGACCGGCTTACCCGTGCGGTAGGCAGTCCCCTTGAAAAGCGCGACCAGTTCCCCGTCCTCATTCGTCGTCCGGATATCATAGATGCCGATCCGGTTCCCCAGATGGGCTTCCTGCGCTTCGACTGTCAGCGTCTCTCCGCTTCTGGCAGGCCGGGTGAAGCTGATATTGACATCCAGCGCTACCGTGAGGACGCCATGGGAATTGCAGGCGAACGCAAGAGCCGAGTCGCTGGCCGAGAACAGCACCCCGCCATGGATTATATCGAAACCGTTCAGCATGACATCGGTTACCCGATAGTGCAGCTTACAATAGCCAAGCCCGATCTCGTCGATGACAAGCCCCAGCAAGGCCGTAAAACGATCCCTGCGCAGCATGATCTCCAGCACCTCACGGGGTGATTTTCCGGGACCTTCCATAGATTAATTTGATTATCGGGAAACGAACGCCGTACCCTGCCGGCTCGCCAACAAACCAAGCACATCGTCTTCCGCGCCCGCGAACGGTCCTGAAGCTTCGATCTTCAAGGTCGCCATCGCCGCCGCAAACTCCCCTGCCCCCTGTACCGGAATGCCCTTGCTCCGCTGATACAGATAACCCGCCATATACGTGTCGCCGCAGCCGGTCGCATCTACAACGGAAGTCGTCGGGACATAGGCCGGAATATCATAGAAGCGCTGGTCCACATAGATGACCGAACCCTGGCTTCCCAGGGTGACCACGACTTCCTTCACACCCCAATCCGCCAGTATCTTTGCGCCCTGCCGGATGCCCGTCTGGCCCGTCAGCATCGCCATTTCCGATTCGTTCGTTTTAAGGATGTAAACGTCCTTCAAGGCCTCCCGCTTGTCCGGCCAGTCGATCGGCTTCACCTGCTGATCCACTACCTCACGGAGATAACCCTGCGCATCAAGCGAGATCTTTCCTTTGGCCGCCAATGTCCGGATCAGCTCCAATGGAATATCACCCGCCAGCAGAGGCCCAAGGTGAAAGATACGCGAATCGACATCCGCGACCTTCGCGGCCGGGAAAGGGTCCGCCGTGCGCAGCACCCGCTGGGTGCGATGGTCCTGGTCGTCGCCATAAATGTTTTCGAAATAAACAGTGTGCGCGCTGGGCAACACCGTTACGTCAACCCCGGCCAGCCGCAGATTGCTGACCGCCGCCATCCCGTCGGAAGCCACCGCCGTAACCAGCCGGTACCGAACATCCATCCGCGATAACGCATTGGAGAAATAAAATGCCGTTCCGCCCGCCATGAACACCGCCGAACGCGGTGTGACCACCTTATCTAACGTTATATGTCCAATGCAACAGATATCTATCCTTTCCATGTTGATACAAACCGGAAAGATAGGGAATTTTTCTTACTTCTTTACCGGCACCTCGAGGGTGATCGTGATCATATCGCCGATAGAACCTCCGGACTTTCCGATGTTGAAATCCTCCCGTTTGAACGTGAAGCTGCCTTTGAATACGCCCGCGTTCCCACTCGGCGTAAACGTAAAGGGAATTTCGACAGGTTTGGTTACGTCCTTGATCGTTAGCTCGCCGCTCGCCTTATAACCCGCACCCGTCTTTTCGATCTTGCCGGATTTATACGTGATGCGCGGGTACTTGCCCGTATTCAGATACTGCTCTTCGGACTGAAGATGATGATTCCGCATTCCGATCCCGGAATTGACCGTCTTTGCATCGATGCTCGCGCGAATCGAGCTGCCCGCCAGGTTATTCGGATCGAATTGAATGACAGCCTCCAACCCGCTGAACGAACCGTTGACCGTCCCAAAAGGTCCATGTACACTGAACCCAACCTTCGCACCCGCCTTATCCACCGTCCAGTTGGTCGCCAGCAGCAGACTAAATAAGATAAAATATGTTTTCATTTGAAATAGTGTATGCCGAAATAAAAATTGACTTGATTTAAGTCGTTGACCTTGAACAGCGCACCAGGCGCATCACCGCCGATAAAGAAATACCAAACCCGCACCGCCAGCCCTGCCCTCGGCTGCACATGCCCATAAGCAATCAGGGATAACGGAAGGCTGACCTCGAATTTGCGCGTCTCATATCGGGGTGTAACCGAATAAAGATCAGGCTGGACGACCCCGACGTTGTCACCATGTCCGAATCCATGGACGATCGTCAGATTGGCAAACCACGGGCCGCAGATCGCATAATCCGCCTGTACGCTCAGCGCCGTCGGCAAGGCCATATGAAACGAAGTCCCCGTCTGAGACTTCGCCGAATCCCCGTTATAAAAGACCGCGCTCAGGGTTTGGTCCAGCTGGGTATTGCCCGCAAACTGCGCGGCATGCCAGTTATTAAAATCCGCCGATGCCGCCGCCAAATGGTACGAACCCGTATTCCGGGTAAAATTGATCTTCCCCACATCCAGCAGCGAAAGCCCTATCCGGTATCGGTAGCCGGCGTCCCCCGCATGATCGCGGTGTACGAAAGTCATCCCAAGGTCAGCCCCAACCCCGTGTCCATGATCGAAATGCGGATAGCTGATGTGCCGGAAGTCGTCAAAATCGGTGCGGCCATAATCGACAGCAGAGTTGGTAAAAAGAATACCCGTCGTATCTGCGATCCGGTAGGTCAGATGCGTGTTTTTTACATAGGCGGCAAACAGCCCCTGCTCGATTTTCAGCGTGGCGCCCACCTTCCACTGGTTCCGGCCGTCATCATACAGGACAGTCGCGTAATGAAGTCCGTATTCCATCCAGCCCATGGCGTTCACCCGCGCCGACTGCTCCTGGAACGTCGTATTCCAAAGGCTGCTCGACAAGAGGTAATCAAAGGCGTTCTGGGCCGCATTTCCCGTGATATCCCGGATATTTGCCATCCCCCGGACCGCAGTTGTCAAACCGATCTCGTGTTTGTGTTTACCGCCGACCGTCATAAAAAACGATGGCCCCAGGAACTCCCCCGAGTAAACCACACTGTATAATTTATTTGGGTTTCCCGGGTCATACCGCGTGAGGAACAGGTTCTCGTCGATACTACCCTTGATGATCCGCCGGACACCGAAGAAGGGTAGGGCCCCTTTGGGCGCGTACAGGAATGTATTCGCAAAATCGACGCCTACCGAAGCGCCGAGAATATCCCATTTGATCTTCGACCCCGCGATCGAACTCGGGTTGAGAAGCGAACTCTGAATTCCAGAATAATTTCCATTTTGAATACCAAGATCGGACTGCGCTGAGGCGCGCAGCCCCACCAGACAACATAGTAGGATCGCCGTTTTTTTCATAACAACAAAAATTTGGCGACCATTAATAGAAACTGGAATATTGACAGCGAAAGAGGAGCTATTATTACGAACGGTGGCTGTTGTTCCGCGGTTGCCCGGATCGCAAAAATTTGCGTATTTTGAGGCATGACCAGATACCTGTTGTTTGCCTTCATACTCGGGTTTTCCCTCCCCAGCGCGGTCGCGCAGCAACCCGTGCGCTATTTTGAGCTCACCCCTCCCCAACGGAAAGTCACCGGCAGCCTTTATCGTCACATCGAATTCCTGGATTCCCGGCCGGATACTGCATTGATCGGGCCGATCCAGATAGGCGGGTTTAATAACATCGACGCAAGGCTGACCTTTAAGACACCGATCCAACCGCAGCTTCAACGATTGATCGATTCGATGGACGATCCCACGGCCAGGGACGGCAGCCTGCTCTTCCAGCTTCGGGATATCAGCTTTGTCGAACCCTGGAGAATCCGGTATCTTTTTGTCAAGGCTACACTTTATGTCCGCACGGACAGCGGTTACCGGAAACTATCCACGATCGATCTCACCGACCTTATTAAAGACTATGAGGTGGGCGTTGAAGTGAATCAGATAGTGAATCAACAGCTGGATGGATTTATCGCCGCCGCGCTTACCCGGCCCGCCGCCGACAGCACCGTTTATACGTTGAGGGACATCACCCATATCGACAGCATCGAAGAGCATTCCCTCCCCTTGTATACCGCACCCTCGTTTACGGACGGGATCTATTTGCATTATACTTCGTTCAGTCGCCAGGTCCCCGATAAACAGGGTGTGATCAAGGCAAAAAAAGATGGGACGATCTCCTCTGTGCATATCCTCGACGACTCCGCACGCAGTGTAAAGCTTAGATCAAAGGACGTCTACGCGATCGTCTATAAAGGAAAGCCCTATATCGCGACCGAATATGGGTTCTATCCGCTGGAGCGGGTCCGGGATAATTTCTTCTTTACCGGCGATATCCGCGTTGCAGCCACCAGCAATGATTATATGATGGCCTTTGGATTTACAGGGCTAATCGGCATCTTTGCCGCTTCAAGGGGCTATGAGGAGACGTATGACCTTCTCATCGATCCCCTGACCGGAAATTTTGTTCATCTCAGGCGGATCGGTCCGCCTCAAACCCCATAAACGCCCTTAATCCCCTAATTTCGCAGCTATGAACCGTCTCCTTCCCGTCTTACTCTGCACCATCTCCATCCTTTCCAACAGCATCTCCTTCCGTTCCAACGCCCAGACCGCGCTGCCCGTTCCCCTCAACATCCGCCAGGCCATTGAAAAAGGCACCCGGACCGTCACCGGCCAGCCCGGTCCGCATTATTGGCAAAATCGAGCCGACTACACCATCCGCGTCCATTTCGATCCCTCCACCCGGCTCGTCAGCGGGTCGGAATCGATCCTATACCATAACGACAGCCCCGACACTCTGCGCCAGCTTCTTTTCAAGCTCTATCCCAATCTCTACAAGAAAGGGTCCGCCCGCATGATGCCCGTTCGACCTGAAGATCTCACGGACGGTGTCGCCATCACCAGCCTGGTCATCGGCGGCCAGCCGGCCGATGCTGCCCGCAATAACCGCCGCCGCCGCGACGCCGACGGCACTGACTTGGTCGTCCCCATTCCCATGATCATCCCCGGCCAGTCGACGACGGTCTCGCTCGATTTTGCCTATACCCTCAACAAGACTTCCCATATCCGCACCGGACAGGTTGACAGCGGAGCTTTTTTTGTCGCCTATTTCTTTCCACGGATTGCCGTGTACGACGATATTGACGGTTGGAACCGCATTCCCTACCTCGGACCGCAGGAGTTCTATAACGACTTCTGCAATTTTAACGTCTCTGTCACCGTTCCCGGCGACTATCTCGTCTGGGCAACGGGCGATCTCGTCAACCGCGGCGACCTGCTGACTCCGGCGATCAACCAACGGATCGACGCGGCAGGGGTAGCCGATACTATCGTGACCATCATCGATACGACCGACCTTATCCGCAAGGGCATTACCCGCAGCCCCGACTCAAACACGTGGAATTTCGAAGCCAGGAATGTTACCGATTTTGTGTTTGCCACCAGCAACCATTATATGTGGAAGGCATCCAGCATCATCGTGGACCCTGCCACGGGCCGAAGGACCCGTGTCGATGCCGTCTTCAACCCGGGCCATAAGGACTATTATGAAGTGGTGGATTTTGCAAGGAAGACGGTCCGGGCCATGAGTTATACCTTCCCCGCCTGGCCCTATCCCTATCCGCATGAGACGGTCTTCGACGGTCTCGACCAGATGGAATACCCGATGATGGTAAACGACAACCCGCTCGACAGCCGCCCTGATGCGATCGAACTCACCGATCACGAGATCTTCCATACGCTCTTTCCCTTCTATATGGGATGCAACGAGACAAAATATGCCTGGATGGATGAGGGCTGGGCCACCATCGGGGAGTGGATCATCTCACCCCTGATCGACTCCACTGTCGTCGACGGCTTTGGCGTAGAGGCCTATGCCCGGGGCGCAGGAAAAGAAGCAGACCTTCCCATCATGACCCTCTCGACGGAAGAAACAGATAATGACTACTATCTCAATTCCTATCCCAAACCGGCGATGGGATACCTATACCTGAAAGACCTGTTGGGAGACAGCCTGTTCCTCCGCGGCATCCACAAATACATGGAAGACTGGCACGGCAAACATCCCATCCCACTCGATTTCTTCTGCAGCGTCAATGCCGGGTCCGGCCGCAACCTCAACTGGTTCTGGCAGCGTTTTTTTTATGATGGCGGTTACCCCGACCTGGCAATTGCGGACGTCCGCCACAAGGAGAATGCGTGGACGATCGGCATTACCAACAAAGGCGGCAAACCCATGCCGGTCGACGTTACGATCGAATATGCCGACGGCAGCAAGGAGAAGATCCATCGCTCTATAGCTGTCTGGGAACACGGGACGAACCTCACGATCGCCTTCCACGCCGTCCATCCGGTAACCCGGATTACCCTCGGCAGCACGTATGTGCCGGATAGCCATCCGGCGGATAATGTGTTTGAAGTAAAATAGCCTATTGATATTGCTTGTAAAGGGAGTAAAGGACCTCCGAATCCGCCGGCCCCCAGGTCTTCGTAGTGTCCTGCTCCCAATGACGTTTGAATGCCAGTTCGGCAGCGCTGCTGTCCTTTATATCGTAGCCGATGAGCCGAAGCGCCGTGAGCGGGCTGAACCCCTGCGGCACCATCACCCCGGTGGTATCGCTATACCAAAGCCCATATCCGGAGTCCGCCAGTTCTTTCCATGGGAAAAGATAGCTGGGGTCCACCTTGCGCGTCGGTGCAATATCACTATGACCAATGAAATTCGCCGTCGGGATATTGTACTCCTTTTTCAGCGTCGCCAGCAGCCGGAGCAAGCTATGGATCTGTACGGGCTCAAAAGGTTCAGACCCATTGTTATCCAGCTCGATCCCCACCGAAACCGAATTGACATCCGTGATGTTGCCCCACTTGCTGACACCTGCCTGCCAGGCCCGCAGATAGTCATTCAGCATGTGGTGCACGACGCCATCGCGACAGATCACATAATGCGCGCTGACCTGCGTCTGCGCGAGAGTGAAGGTCTTTAGCGTTTCCGGACAGCTATTCTGCGCCGTATGATGGATAATGACAAAATTGGGTTTTCGCAGGTTGAAGTTGGTCGTCCCCACCCAATATGGCGCAGCCGGTACGGAGTCCACGCCGCTGCTCAACGGCTGCTGACTGATCCGGCTTGCATAGACCTTCGCTGAGTCTTTATAGATCTTATTGGTTTTCCTATAAGGATTGACCTTGCAGGCGACTGCCAATGCCACCACGGCAAGGATATAAATACATCGATTCATCTACTGCGGATAATTCGTCGTAACATGATACCCATCCTTCATCTCCCATAGCCTCGCCCCGCCCTTGATCCCATCCTGGTTATTGAATAAATGAATATTCTCTTCCAGCTGGATCGTCAGGGACTTGCAACTGCCGCCGCCGAGGTATAACCGGTCATAATTGAATACCACTTTGATTGCCGCCAGCACCTTGGCGACCCGCTTGTTCCATTTCTCCTTGCCCACTTTCTCCATCGCCTTGGCGCCGACATACTCATCGTAATCCCGGCCCTTGCTGATCGGATGGTGCGACAGCTCGAGATGGGGAAGGAGCGCCCCATCCATGATCACCGCCGTCCCCACACCGGTTCCCAACGTCACCGCCATCTCATAGCCTTTCCCGCTGACCACGCCCAGTCCCAGCTGATCGGCATCGTTGACCAGCCGCGCCGGTTTGCCTAACCGGTTGCTGAGCTGCTGGCCCAGATCGAATTGGGCCCAGGAGGAAGTCCCCAGGTTGGGTGCGGTATAGACAATCCCGTTCCGGACATAACCCGGAAATCCGATCGAGATCTTATCGAAACCGGGTAGGCCCTTGACCATCTCCAGGATCGTATAGATCACCGCCTCGGGCGTTGGCTGAACCGGCGTCGGCATCCGCCGATACTCCGTCTGCCCTTCGCCCTGTGCATTCAGAACAATACATTTGATGTGCGAGCCGCCGATGTCGATGGCCAGGATATGCCCGGATGGTTCCATGCAATAAAGATAGTGGAATGGAATATATTTTTTGGTAGTTTTATCGCATGACGGATGCGCCAAGACTTTTTATGCTGCTGCTGGGTTGCAAACCCGGTGGCAGATTCACCGAACAGCACGATATTTTCTTTGCCATCGGCCCCGATCTGAAGAGCCTCGTGCCCCATATCCGCGACTTCTGGCCGGAGGGTGGCGACAAAATTCATATCGACGCGTGGCGGGAAGTAACGCAGGTCGATTCCTTCCGCGTCGACGTCGTACCCCGAACCGCCGATGTCAAACCCGGGTCCGTCGCGTCCGAGATGCCGCAGCGACTGTTCTTTATCAACCTCGGCGGATACAAACCCGATGAGTTCGACGAATTCCACTATAAGATGATCGTCGCGGCGCCCGAAAAGGGCCAGGCCATCCAAAAAGCAAAGGCGACTGCCTTTTACCAGCACACGGGGTTCAATGGCGCCGAATCCCATATCGACGACAAATATGGGGTGGATGTCGATGATATTTATGCGATTGAGGATATCCTGCCGGAAACGGTCAAGGATCAATATACGCTTCGGTTAACCCAGACAGTTAGTGGAGACCGGCGGGAACCCGACCCGGTCCGGCTCGGCTATTTCCAACTGCACAAGCTCTAAAACATTCCCTCATGCCTTATCTCCCCGCGCTCGATCGCCAACGCTCCATCTATACCAGCGGAATGTCCGGCGCGAGGCCCCGGATCCCCTTCCACGCCCAGGCCCTTCGCGAACGGGCGAAAGGAAAGATGTCCGCCGAAGCCTGGGCCTATATCGACGGCGGAGCAGGCAACGAAGAAACCATCGGCGGGAACGCGTCCTCCTTTTCAGCGCTGTCGATCCGCCCGCATATAATGCGGCCAAACGAGTCAGCCGATTTCTCCACTACGTTGTTCGGACTGAACCTGTCCTTCCCCGTTCTGTTGGCTCCCATCGGAGCGCTGGACCTCATCTGCACCGACGCGGACCGCGTCGTCGCGCGGGCCTGCCGCGACACGGGAACCCCTTTCATTTTCTCCAATCAGGCAGGAACGCCCATGGAAATCTGCGCCGCCGAAATGGGGGATACACCCCGCTGGTTCCAACTCTACTGGAGCCGCTCGGACGAGCTGGTCCTCTCCCTGGTCGGGCGCGCCGAAGCCTGCGGCTGCAGCGCCATCGTACTCACGGTCGATACAACACTGCTCGGCTGGCGAAGCCGCGACCTCGCGCTGGGTTATCTCCCTTTCCTGCGGGGTAGGGGTATTGCCCAATATACATCCGACCCCGTTTTCCGGGATCTCCTTCACCGAAGCAAAGAAACAAGCGCCGCCATACCTAAACCCCGAATCAACCTCACGACGATCGCCAACCTTCTCCGGTTGAAAGCCCGCTACCCCGGAGGTTTCTGGAAGAACCTGCGTAGCTCCGAACCGTTGGCTGCCGTCCGGCTGTTCACCGCCATTTATTCCAACCCGGCCCTGAATTGGGAAAAGGTCAGCTGGCTTCGCGAACATACCCGGCTGCCAATCCTTATCAAAGGCATCCTCCGCGCCGATGACGCCCGCCAGGCCGCGGCATCCGGCGCCCATGGACTTATCATATCCAATCACGGCGGTCGTCAGGTTGACGGCGCGTGGCCCTCGCTCCTCGCATTACAGGAGATCCGAAAGGCACTCCCCAAACCGTTTCCCCTTCTGCTTGACAGCGGCATCCGAAGCGGCAGCGATTGCTTCAAGGCGATCGCACTGGGCGCCGATGCGGTTCTCCTCGGCCGCCCCTATGCGTATGGACTGGCGATCGGCCGCCAACAGGGCGTACGCGATGTCATCCTGAACCTGTTGAGCGAATTCGAGCTGACCGCGCGGCTTGCCGGCTGCCGCAACCTCGCCGAGATCAATGAGGACATGATTATAACAAATCATTAAGCAGCGATTCCCCGCGTTGCGGAATCATCATTTCGTTACACACCCAACCTTTCTACTATGCTACAGAACCGGGTCGACCCCACAGGCACCCTTATCAAGACAACTGCGCGCGGCTCCTGGATGGGAAATCGCGGGGTCATCCACGATGGCCATCAGCAGATCGTTCGTCCGTTCAAGCTTAAGGCCTGGCTGATCTGCCTGCTGGATTTTAAGGAAAGACGCAGACAGGTTATGACACCGGATCGCTACACCGAACTCTTCTTCCTGGACGAAGCTACCGCCTTTTCTGCGGGTCACCGGCCCTGCGCCGAATGCCGCCGCAAAGCCTTCAACCGCTTCAAGCACTTCTGGCTGGAAGCCAATCCCGGCTATGGTTATACTGAAAAAACGCCGATCTGGAAGATCGACGACGTATTGCACAAGGAGCGAATCAACCGGAGTGGCGCCAAAATCACGTTTACGGAATCGGTCAGCCGCCTCCCGGCCGGATCCTTCATCCTGCACGACAATGAGCCCTATCTTTTCGCGGACCGGCTTTTCTTTCGCTGGACCCCGGACGGATATGACGATGGTATCCCCCTCACAATGAGAGATAGGGTAGAGGTTCTTACCCCCCGATCCGTGGTCAATACCTTCAGGACCGGCTACAAACCGCAGATGGCCATCACTGTCCACCCTGCTCACAGATGAATCCCTCCAACGCAACCGCATCATTGTGCTGCTCATCCCGGGCCCCGAACAAAAGGGTCACGGTCTTATGCGCGTGAATGTCGCCCAGCAGTTCGGCGAACGCAGTCGATCCGCGAAGCTCCGCCTGATACCTGGTGCGAAACGAAGCCCACTTCTCCGGTTCATGATTGAACCACTTTCGCAGCTCCGTCGACGGCGCGACATCTTTCAGCCATTTGTCAACATGCGCCTTTTCCTTACTAAGTCCGCGCGGCCACAACCTGTCGATCAGGATCCGGTAGCCGTCGCTCTTCGCGAAGGGCTCGTATACTCTTTTTATCTTACAGGTACTCATATTCGATCCTGGTTACCGATCCGGTTGATCATCTCATTCGCGCAAGCCCCGCCTCGACCCCCTTCCGTATCATCCTGCCGTAACCGTCCGCCGCCAATGAGTCGCACGCGCGCTCAGCCAGGATATAATGCTCCAACGCTTTCGCCCGGTGAGCCGGGTCACCCGTCTGCTCATACCCGTGCGCCACGTTCAGGTGGAGCGACGGATAGATCACATCAATATCCTCCCCGGTGACCAGCGCCGCCTGCTCCAGCGCGAACAGGTTCCACCGCAGCGATTCCGCCGGATCGTTTTGCACCCGCGCCAGATAATGTGCGGCCGTACAAGCCTCCGGCGGACAGCTCGCTTTTTCCCAGGCTTGCCGGTATAATTCACCGGCCGCCATGAGGTCACCGGCATGTTCAATCCCGATTCCCTTCGCGCAATGCTGAACAACAGGATTGGTCGGATCGTACAGCATACTACAAAATAATTAAATTTTATTTGCTAAATTTCCTATTCAAACCCGTTATACCGTGAAGTGGATAAAAAAGTACTGGTTGGCTTTCCTCCTATATCCGGCTTTTTGCATCAACGTATTCCTAATCCAACCAGGCCAGCAGCGCTTCTATCTGGACGCTGAACTGGAAAGGATCGATAAGATCAGCTGGCATTTCAGCCTGATCGTTGCAGCCATTCTCTTTGCCCTGCTGCTTGTCTATCTCCTTTTTACGAAATTATCTGGTATTTCCTCCTGGGGGCAGGGATGGTTGGTTTTCTATTCTGGCTTATCGGCCCAGCCATGTTTTTTGAACCGTCCGTCGAAACGACGATCCTATTAACAAACCGAATCCCCAAATACGAATATCGGACGAGATTTATCGTGGACAGCCATGCGGGTGACACCGTACATGAAGATTTGTTCCTTTGGGACCCCGTAAAAAAGCAACCACGGACTTTTCGGAATCGACTATCTCTGGCAATAACCTGGACGCTCTCATCCCCTCCGGCGCCGCAACCGCACCCCAGTAAGAGAACCTCCACAACGTCCATCGCATGAATATTGATCCCGTATTATGGAATTGGAACCCGTCTATCAGAAAATCGTACATTTGAGCGTTATAGGATCGACTGCGCTTGATTATCATCGCGGTACATAAATGGCAATTTGTATGAGCGACGTTTACAACAAGGAATTGGGTACCAAACAAAAAGCGCTTGCCATCAATCTCGACCCCAAGATCTATGGCTCCTTCGCAGAGACAGGCGCCGGTCAGGATGTTGCCGCCTATTTTTTCAAGGCCGGCGCCTCCTCAGGCACCATCGCCAAAACCATGTCTGCCTACGACATGACCTTTTCTGATGCCATCTACGGCATCCAGCCCGGCCGCCGCTATGTGAGCGAAGCCCGGCTCAGCGCAATGCTGGAGAAAGAATACGGGCTCCTCATCGAAAGGCTCGCTGAGAAGCGCGGCGACCAGACCACCTTCTTCGCCTTTGCCGATACCGTCTCCGCCCTCAACTACCACAAGACCAATGAGGGCCACGGCTGGATGGGCGTCCGCTTCCAGCTCGAACCCAACGGGGCGCATAATGACGTCATCATTCACATCAAACTACTTGACAATGACGGGGTCATGCAACAGAACTCCGTTGGTGTCCTTGGCGTCAATCTCCTATATGCCTGTTTTTATTATCACGCTCATCCCAATATCTTTCTCCTGTCGCTGATGGATAATCTCACCAAGGATGCGCTCCAGATCGACATGATCCGCTTTGAAGGCCCCGACTTTACAACGGTCGATAACCGGCTCATGAGCCTGCACCTTGTCAAATACGGATTCTCCGACACCGCGCTCTTCGGACCCGATGGCAAGAACCAGCAGCCCTCCGAAGTCCTGCACAAGAAGCATATCGTTGTCGTCCGCGGCCGCTTCCGCCCCGTGATCAACGTACACATGGATATGATCCACACGGGGCTGAAGCAATTTCTTCAGGAGCCTAACATCGATCATGAAAATGTCGTGGTGATCACCGAACTGACGCTCCAGGCCCTCAAGGAGCGGGACGCCGACCCGACCGCCGAGATCGATGAGAAAGATTTCCTGGACCGGGTCGATATCCTCTGCGCGCTCGGTCAAACCGTCCTGATCTCCGATTTTCACGAGTACTATAAGCTGGTCGCCTATCTCTCCAAGATCACCAAACTGAAAATGGGCGTGGTCCTCGGCTACCCGAATCTCGAATACATCTTTTCCGAAGAACACTATCATGACCTTCCCGGCGGTATCCTCGAATCCTTCGCCACCCTCTTCAGCCGGAATGTCAAGCTCTTCGTCTACCCGACCTTACGCAACGGCATCATCTATAATTGTCTGCGGTTCAATCCGCCGCCTCATCTGGTAGACCTTTACCGTTACCTGATCGCCAACGACAAGATAGAAGATATCCGGCACTACGAAGAGCGTAACCTGCAGATCCAGACCGACAAGGTCCTGCAGATGATCAAACACGACGAAAATGGATGGGAGCAGTACGTTCCGGCCGAAGTGGCGGCCATGATAAAGGAGAGATGTTTGTTTGGGTTCGTCTGCGAGCCTAGGCCGGTAACCCCACCTTCTCGATGAGGAGCTTTCGCAGACTTTCCCCAAAATGATGGTTCCAGCCTCGCTCGCAATCCGCATAGCACTCTGCCTCCGGCACCAGTCCGACGTGTGTGATGCTGACCGCTACGCCTTTCGCCACCGGACTGATCTCAAAAACCACCTTCGTGCCTTTCCATTCCTTTTTGTCCCGGACGAATTCAATGTTACAATCGGTCACCAGCCAGACGGTCTTTTTGCCGGGGACCGATTCAACAACCTCGAAGTTTACCCAGGTCTTCCCGAACGGCATCGAGAACCTGTCGTGAACCGCTTCGGCATGCCCGTCGAAACATCTGGCCCACCAGGCTTTCACGTCATTGATCGCGTCAAATGCTTCTTCCGCTGTCACATCAGCAGTGAATTGGTGATGATAATCCTGTGTTTTCATGATCTTTGTTTTGCAGCAAAAATAATCTCCACCGCAGGGCATGCCCTTATTGAAAATGGAGAATTTCAGACTTCCGGATAACTTTCGGGTGACGCAGGGTCGAAGAGCCCGCTACAATTTGATCTGCGAAGAAAGCGGATACCGCAAATGGTGATTGCCGATCATATCGACATCGACCTTCCCCACGCTGACAGGACTTTCAATACGTATCGCGATATGATTCGGATCATCCGTAACCCAGACCGTCATCTTTTCCCCGCCGTCGAACATATTCCCCTTGACCAGGAGCGGTTTGAACTTGATGGCCCGGAACTTTCCATACTTGGTCCGGATGATCGTCTTTCCAAGATACCGGATATGCATGTGGTTGACCCGGCGGTCGAGAAACATTTCAAACGGGATGGTATCGTTTGCCTTGTATTTGTCAAAATCAATATTGCGCGCATAGAAGATCGCGCTGATCACATCCTGCACGCAGCTCGGTACGGCATAGGTCCCGGAATTCGTAATGGCCGTATTGGTCGACTTGTAAAACGAGACGTTCTCGAAGGTCCTATATCCCCCTTCATTCACATCGCGGATAAATTTATAGGGCTGAAGCGTGCCGGTATCGATATAAGTCTCGTATTTGTCGCGCACTTTGTAGAACAGGTCATGCGTACTCTTGCCTTCCGCCACCACGTGATAGACATTTTTGCCTTGATATTTCTCGAGTGAAGTGTTGAAAGTAGCCTCCCCACCGTTTACCGCTATTCCTGCCAGCACATAAGAGACCCGATAGGTGAGCTGCTCGCCGGGGCTGAAAGCTGTGTTCCGGATATTGCCGCAGAACTCACTGCCCGCATCCTCCTTAACGGCCATCCCCGGTTCCCGCCGGACCGCGGCGTTGCCGGGTCTGTACCCATCCCTGGATACCGAAGGGACCGCCGCTGTCAGTAAGGCCATGCAAGCCGTGATCAATACTCTCATAATTACCAATGTACAACAGTTGTGCCAGCCCTCAAAGCACTTTAACTCAACCTTCACGTCAAGGGACTATATTTGTAAGATGGCGCCCGACAAAGCAGCTAATCTTATCCGGCAATTTAATCAAACTCTTTGCCAGTGGATCACCTGGCTGGATGATTCTACCTTCACCGAACTCCTCCGCAAACCCCGGCCCGGCGCCTGGTCACTCGGTCAGATGTACGTCCATCTCTTCCTTAGCACCGAGCATTTTATTAACCAGGCAAAGCTGGCTGCCGCCACCCGCGATAACCGCGATGAGCCGATGCACGAGAACGCCCGCTCGATGTTCGATCGCAATTCCTTCCCACCCAGGATATTGGAAGGCCCTGACAACGACAGCAATATCTCCCAGCCAGGTAGTAAAGAGGAAATCGCCGTCCGATTAACCCGCATCCGGGAGGTAATCAATAGCGAAATGATTGCGGCAGTACTTTCGGGTTCCGGCGGCAAGACCCGTCACCCCGGCCTTTTATATTTCTCAGGCCCTGAATGGCTTCAATTCGCCGAGATGCATTTACGTCATCATTTCCTCCAGCGGCAGCGAATCAAAGACGAACTTATTCCGACCTCAAACTCGTAACCGGATTCCCCAGTGCCGCCCGGATCGATTGAAAGCTGACGGTCACCAGTGCGATCAATAACACCAGCGCACCCGCGATCCCGAACAAAGTCCAGCTAATGGCAATCCTGTACGGGTAGTTTTGCAGCCATTTTGCCGAAGCCGTCCATGCCAGCGGTATCGCGATCAGCAGCGCGATCCCCACCAGTTTCAGGAAATCCCGCGCCAGGATGACGACCACCCCGCTGACCGAAGCGCCGAGCACTTTCCGGATGCCGATCTCTTTGGTTCGCCGCTCCGCCGACAACACCGACAGTCCGAACAAACCGATGCAGGAAATAAAGATGGTGAGAATAGAAGAATACAGCAGGATATCGCGCCATTTCGATTCCGTAGCGTAGCTGTGTTTGTTGTCTTCCTTCAGATAAGAATAGTTCCACGCGGCCATCGGAAATAGCCTTTTGAACGTGCTTTCGATCACGTGGATAGCGGCGGTGACCTGTTCCGGTTTGATCCGCAAAAACGCCGTTCCAAAGGACATCGCCGGCTTCATCGTGAACAGCTGCGGCTGAATCAGCTTCGTCATCGGCTCGAAATGATAATCCTTCACTACCCCGATCACCGTATATCGCTCATCTGTGGTGCCAAGGAAATCTACCTCTTGCCCGATCGGGTCCCTCCAGCCCGCCTGCTTCACAAAGGCCTCGTTCACCAGGATCGATTTCATCGAGTCGCTGGGGAAAGCAGCCGAGAAATTCCTACCTGCCGCAAGCGGTATCTTAAGCACCGAAAAATATCCCGTATCGATCGTTTCATAGTCGATATTGATCATCTTCCCGCCATTCCTTGTCTTGACCGTCTGCCACCAGTTCCCCGGACTCTTTGCGCCTGCGCTCACGATCGCCGGGTCGCTTTGCAGCTCCTGTTTGAACAACCTGAACTCCGCCCGCGTCAGTTCCGGTTTATAGACCGCCACCAGCCCGGTAGCATCATACCCCGGGTCCTGCATCGTCAGGAAATTAAATTGTTTGTAGACCGTGAGGGTCGCGATGATCAAAAAAGACGACAAGCCAAATTGCAGTACCACTAACCCCTTCTGCAGATAACCTTTTCCGCCCAGCCTTGCCCGGTTATATAGTGTCTCCACGGGGTTGAAGCCCGACAGGACAAGCGCCGGATAGAACCCTGCCAAAAGTACCGTACAAATGAACAGCAGGATATAGCTTCCGATCAACCGGGCATCGAAAAGGTAGGATAGGGCCAGGGCCTTGTTTGACAGCCGGTTGAAGACCGGCAACGCCAGCCACGCGAGCCCGATTGCCAATACGAAGGCAGCCAGGCAAAGCAACCCCGATTCCCCGAGGAATTGCGCAATCAGCTGGCGACGCTCGCCGCCGATAACTTTGCGGATGCCGATCTCCCTTGCCCGTTTGAGTGATCTGGCGACGGTCAGGTTGATAAAATTGATGCAGGCGATCAGCAGCACAAAAAGCGCGATCCCCGAAAGGATATAGGAATACATCGGGCTGCTGCTGTCCGCCAGCCCGCCATTATCGTGGACCAACTTGCCCAGATGGACATCGGTCAGCGGCTGGAGGAAATAGGAAATGCCAATCTCCGTTACACCGTACTTTTCCCTGACCATTTTGATCGAGGGCGCCGCATCGCGCTCATATACGGCATTCATCTTTTTTTCCACCGCGTGAATATCCGAATGCGGGCTCAGCAGCAGGAAGGTGCTCAGGCCGAAATTGAACCAGTTCGTATTTTCCGCTTCATCTGCGGCCGGCACCTTCAAAGGCAGTAAAACCTCCCACTTGAGGGAGGAGTTCTCCGGACATCGCTTCGCTACGGCTGTCACCACGTGGGGCTCGTAATTTCCACCCTCCTGGATGAACAAGGTCTTGCCGGCGGCGTCCGTCGTCCCAAACTGCCGTTTTGCCACGTCTTCAGAAATGACCACCGAGTTTGGGCCGTTCAGCGCCGTCACCGGATTGCCGCTGAGCAGCGGAAAGGTGAATAGCGACAGGAAGGCGGTGTCGACATACTGCACCTCCTGGGGCTGGAATCCTGTCCCCAGCCGGAGATTGACATACCCGCCCACAAACCTCGTGAACCCCTCGACCCCCGGTACTCCTGCCGCAAAGCGCGGCCCCTGGAAGATCCCGGTATAACCGCTGTTGTCGGGCTGTCCATCCGGAGTGACATGTCGTCTCGCCACCCGGAAAAGCCGATCCGCCTTGACATGCCAGCGGTCAAAGCTGGTCTCATCCTTGACATAAAGCAGTATCAGCATGACACAGGCAAGACCCAGGCTGAGCCCGACAACATGGACGATCGAATAACCCGGGTTCCGCCGAAGGTTGCGGATCGCGGTGAGAAGGTAGTTCCGGAACATGGGAAGTAGTTTGGTTTGCTATCAGACGTAGAGGACGATGAAAAGGTTACGGGACCTGCCACCCGCGCCGGAAGGCCCGATTTTTGCAGGCGAGACCGTATGACCTTTCCCGCTTCGCTTCAAAAGCTCAACAAGAATTATTTTGTGGTTTATCTTGTGCTTTTGATCTCACTGGTCTACCTGATCTTTCTTGCCTGCTCGATCCATGAAGGCATCTTCTATGCCGGAGACCAGGCCCTGAAATCCATGCAGGTAAAGCAGATTGCCGCCGGCTACGGGTTCAAATACCTCCACCTGGGTCAGCCGGAGTGGGTCAGGTCGGTCTGGAATGCCGGCTTTTTCCCCTTACGGCCGCCTTTTTTCTATCCCTCACCCCGGGGATATCTATTCGTCTATCCGCCTCTATTCCAGCTCATGACCGCTTTCTTTTATGCGCAATTCGGCAGCGCGGGGCTCTATTTTTTGCCGATGCTCTGCACCGCGATCTTGTTGGCCTGGACCGTGGTGCTCTTGAAACGATGCGGGTTTAAACCCGTCAATATTGCGTTAGCTATTTTTATCCTCGTCTTCTGTTCGCCGTTGATGCTCTATGGGGTGATGTTCTGGGAGCACCTGCCCGCCGTGCTCCTGCTGTTCGGTGGGCTTTCGTTTATCGCTGCTCCTCCTACCCGGATTGGGACAGCAGCTACACTCGGCGTCCTGACCGGCCTTGCCGTCTGGCTCCGGCCGGAGGCCCTCATGATGGCGCTGCTCTACAGTATCGCCGTCTTCATTCTCTACCTGCGCGACAGGCGGTCCATCTATATCGCCTTCGGGATAGGAGTAGCGCTGGTTATCCTTCCCTGGTTTGCCTTCAATCAGCTCGAATACGGCTCGCTTTTCGGCATCCACGGCCAGCAGGTGCTCCAAAACAATGATCCCGATGCTCGCATGACGTGGCACAACGGCTGGCGCAACTTTACCTCCATCAACGCGATCTCCATCCGTCATTTCTGGTTCCTTCTGCTGCTTCTCCCCGTTTTATATGTCTCGATCCGTCGTATCCGTCTCGATATCCGCCGTATAAGTCCCGACATCCGTCCGCTCCTGCTGGCGTCGATCGTGATCCTTTACTCGCTGCTAACCCCGTTCATGCTGCCGAATGATGGTATCATCCAGTGGGGCCCGCGCTATTTCCTCGCGATCATCCCTGTTACGCTTGTCGCTCTTTTTCTCGCAGCCCGTCAATGGAACCTCCGGGTTCACCGGCCGATCCCCGTCTGGCTAACCGCGCTGATCCTGATCGCTGGCCTCGCATCCTTTTATCAGAATACCCACGGCGGCGGCATAAAGGAATTGCGCTGGCGGTACAATAAACGACTAGCCGATACTTACGGGCTCCTCAACCGCAAACCCGGCAACGTTGTGATCGTCTCGCCTCACTATGCCTCCTATGATTTCGGCTACCTGTTCGACCAGAACTATTTCTTTGCCGCATCGGGTGACGACAGCCTCCGCCGCCTTCTGCCGCTGCTGAAAAGTCATGGCGTCCATCAATTCATCTTCATCTATAATCCCCGTGAACACACCCTGCCGGCCATGCTTCGGGACTCCGCTACCCGTCACCGTTGGGACGCGGAAGCCGCCAGGGGTTGGGTCAGGGAAGATGTCGCCTCGAAGGTGTACAGCCTCGATTCTGCTGACAACCAGTTTGCTGCTTACCGATAAAATAGGCTCCTGCATTTGTCCTATTTTTGTTGCCGCGTTTGACATACACAAAACATCCATCATGAAACAGCTCGCTTTCCTTCTCCTGGCATCGGGATCACTATTCTCCGGCTGTACGACCGGTAACGCAAAAACCGCCGACGCTTCGACCAGGGCAGCCGAACCCACCCCCAAAGACACCTTAACCTATGCTTATCATGCCCTGTATTCGTCAGATATTACCGTCCCGGGCGATCCGGTCATCGCCCAGAAGGTGCTGACGGTCTGGAAACTTTTCGAGACCGCGCAAATTCAGACGATGAAACCCTATTTCGCCGACTCCGTTCATTATGATGATGCCCATGGCATGCACTTCTACGGCCCCACAGACAAACTGCTCGCCTACGCCAAGTCCGACATCGACAACCTCGACTCCATGCGGTTCGACATCGTCATGTGGCAAAGCGCCCACATCAACGACCGCAACGAAGACATGGTCAACATCTGGTCCCGCGAACGGCGCTATGGCAAGAACCACGGCAAGGCCGACACGGTGCTGATGCAGGAGAACTGGAAGGTGAAGAATGGTAAGGTTGTCGGCTTTGATCAATACCTGGCGAAACAATAGCGGGGAATTGTTATCTTTCGGGCATGAAAGTTTTGCCGTTATTTCTGCTAACCTTGTCGATCGCGCGGTCAGCTTGCGCGCAGTAAACGGTCACCTCGTATTCATTCTCACCTTTAAAGAACAGTCCGGTAATTGGCGGAAGGTCCAATTTGGGCATAATGGGAAGGCGTTGGATGGTTATGTATATAACAGTCGGTTGATCCCGATCGCTCACTACGACAGCATTCCCTTGCAGAATATTATCGACAATACCGGCACCTTCTCCTGCGACTCGGTGAAGGTAATCGTCGCCACCCGGAAATTCGACAAAAGCAAATATCGGTTTACCTATGACAAACAAAACAGCAGCCAGATCTCTGCGATTAACGGCAAGGAATATTGGGGAACGGATGGCGATCTACCCAAGCGGGAATATAAGTCCATCGTGATCTTTGTCGGCGCCCGCAAGATAACCCTACCGCCGGAAGCCTTTGTTGGATTTCTAATCTCTCTCCCAGGGTGCCTTAATTTTTCTGCTCCGTCAGGGATATAAATGTCTTACAAAAAATAAACGACTTGATAGGTAACGTCGATATCAATACCCCGGTATTCAAAACGACTGATAGCCAGCGGCAAATGCTGTCAAAAAGTGAAGAGGATATTGCCAACGGCAATACTTAACGCATGGATCAATGCGTGTGCCCGATATTCTTATCCACCCACGCGATAAAATACTTGATGTTCGGCGCATCCGTATGACCGCCGTCGTGCTGCCGCCACGCCAGCTGACCATCCAGCAATCCGGTATTCACCGGCGGCATCCGCTCCGTATGATAGTCATTGGATACCCCCGGGTCTCGGGCGCCGAGAAGCTTGTATACCACGCCCGCCGCCACCGTTGCCATATAGCTTCCCTGGTGATCCAGCCATTTCGCATCCCCCTGCTCCGGTACCCCATAGCTCACAAAACATAACCTTGGCGCACACAGCGCGATCAGCTCGTGCGAATCCACCGGCAGGTCGTTCGCCGTCTTCGCCCCGAACACCGCATCCGATGCGCCGTATTTCAAATAGTTGCCCGCCAACCAGTAATATTCGCCCCCCGTCAGACTTTCGACCGCCTCACCCCAGTTGCGCCGGTGAAGCGTTGCGCCGCCCTTGCCCGATGACCCGATCAGCCCCATCGCAAAACGTGGTTCGAACGCCAGCGTGACCAGCGCTGCCTTGCCATACCGCGAAACGCCCTCGATCCCGACATGCTTGCTATCCACCATCGGCTCGTTCGCCTCCAGATAATCCAGCGCTCTCGCCGCACCCCATGCCCAGGCGCGCAGCGCGCCCCAATCATCCGGTTTGCGGAACTGTCCTTTGTTCACCAGACCGATAATACCCCTTGTCAATCCGGCGCCGTTATCCGCCTGTATACTGTTCGGATCGAGAAGGATATAGCCCCAGCCATCGGCAATCAGCTGCTGCGCCGCCGGCGCGTCCCCAACGGGACGCGCCGGCGGAAAGACCGGGGCCTGGGAAGATACCGGATTATAAGCGGGATACTTCTCGAAGATGGCCTGTAATTCCGGGTGTTCCTTTACGAGCAGTTGTTTGATCGCCGCGTTGATCTTCTCCAGGTCCTCCGCGGGCGGCTGGTTGGGTGCGGGCAACACGCTGCGCCCGAACATCATCAGCAGCGGCACCGGTCCTTTGGCGTTAGCCGGCAGAACCAGCGTCATTTTGATCGTCACGTCGATACCCGTGTCGGATGAATTGTCGACATGCCCTTCGAGCTGCTTGGCGATCACCGGGGTAAACCCGAGGAATTCCCGCTCTGAGATCTTCGTTGTCCACGTCACTGCAGGAACATGGGCCGGCACGCGACCATAGACCTCCCGCTCGAAGTCCTCCACGATCTCCGGCCGCCGCCGGTCCCACCACATGGCTGCCGTCGTTACTTTTTTGCCGCTCTTTAGCGTAAGCACATCCGGAAGGCTAGGGTAGGGGTTGGCCAGCGCCGTATCGTAATTGGCATGGTTCGGCGCTTTCTCATCGCCGCTCGGCCCGGGGCGCAAACTTCGGATCCCCAGCAGCTTCATCATGTTGTCATGGTCATCCTGTGCGCAGACACAGAGGACGCCTGCCAGACAGAAGGCCAACAAAAATGCTCTTTTCATATGCGTAAGAAATTATTGATCCTGATCGGTGCGAAACGGCGACGCCGGCAGTCCTTCCTTGTTGTACAGGTTCGCACCTTCCGGATTGTCGGCCCAGGCATATCGCACATAGTACGGAATCACTACATCGGGACTGGACACGATCACATGTTCACCCTCGATCCGCGCATCGGCCCAGACAAACTTCTTGTTCGCCCCCGCAATTGCAAACTGCTGCAATTTCCCGCCGCCCTTGACCATCAATCCGCTCCCGATGCCGGTAAAGCTCACAACAATCTTATGTCCGTCGCTCTTCGCCGACTGATAAATCGGACCCGAAGCGACTACGGAAGAATCCCCATAGGCGGTCTTCTCCGCCGCCAGCGCCAGCCGGTCCCCCACATCCTTCTTGTCCAGCGGATGGATATCGTTCCATTCCCCGATGTCAATCGTCACGGCCATTCCCGTATTGCGCACAGACAACGCATCCAATTGCGCTTCCCGCAGCTCCGCCCATTGGCTCTCCGCCGGAGAATATTGAACCTCCATGAAATTGGGCAACTGCACGTACAGGAAAGAAAGATTACCCTCCCGCCACTTCGCCCGCCAGTCGGCGATCAGCGCCGGAAGCAATTTTCTGTACTCGCGCGGATTGCCGGTATTCGCTTCGCCCTGATACCACAGGAATCCCTTGATACCATAACGTATGGCCGGTGCTACCATGGTATTGTACAAGCCGGTGGGTTCGTTTTGGGCAGAAAAAGGCGGCGGCCTGATCGGCTCCAACTGCCGCGGAAACACGGCGCCGACCTTGTATTGCCAGTCCCCACGGATATCAACATGCGTAACGTCGTCGGTCAGCTCGTATCGTTTGTCCGGCACAAAACCGCCTTTGCCGGAGGTATTGGAGACCCTCACCACCAGAAGATTCTTGCCTTCTATTAACAATCCCGCCGGCACGACATACCTTCGCGGCGGATATTGATACGTTGTATTGCCGACCTTGACGCCGTTGAGATAGGTGTCGTCGGCATCGACGATGCGGCCAACAAAAAGTTTCGCCGCCTTCCCCGCCATCGATGCCGGTACTTCGATCTCTTTCCGGAACCATACGACCCCGTTTAATCCCTTTACTCCTTGATCCGCCCAATAACCCGGCAACCAGAAGTGATGCCAGCCCACCGGGATATAATCGGGCGAATACCACTGTACTGTCCCGGGCTCAGAGTCGTAGAAGCTTGCCCCTCCAAAGTTGCCACCTCCACGAAAGGGCTTTACCTCATCGGGTCCCCATAGGGCACGATCAGCGCGAAGCTTAGCGATCCGGTCCGGATAACCCGGCAAGCTGTCAAGTCCGGCCTTGCTGATCCAGGCCTGGATCGGCGTCCCGCCCACACTGGAATTAATGATCCCGATGGGGACATGATATTTCTGATATAGGTCCCGCGCAAAGAAATACGTGGCCGCACCGAATCCCAGCACATCCGTTGGATTCGCGTTTTTCCAACCCGAGTGGGGGAGGTCGTCATGTACCACCTCAACATCAGCCGCCGTCGGTACAAAGAAATTGCGGATCTGCGGGAAGTCTGCACCCGCAATATCGTCGGGGTACTTCTCCTTGACGCGCTCCATCGGAATGACCATATTGGATTGACCGGAACAGAACCAAACGTCCCCGATTAGAATGTCCCTGACAACCAAGTGATTCGTGGCCTGAATTTCCAGCGTATACGGACCGCCTGCCTTCATCGGCGGGATCTGTACCTCCCAGCTGCTATCAACGCTGGCCCGGGTCTTGTACGTACGTCCCGCGAACCTCAGTTCGATCCGCTCCGATGGCGCCGCCCAACCCCATAAAGTCAGGGGAATACCCCGCTGCAGGACCATCCCGTCGCCGATAAGCTGCGGGAGCCTGACCTGGGCGGAGGACCAGCCAACCGAAAAAAGGAAGACCAAAAGAAGGATGTGTTTCATGCTGCAATCGGTTGCATGAATCTACAATTTATTTCTTATTTTTACTTCAGGAATTCTGATGACAACCTTCATGCAAAACCGAGTTCGCAAAATGCGAACTATTTTTCCGGATCCAACACCCCCACGTCATGAATCACAGCCTTGTTTTTTTCCTTCTCGCCACCGCCCTAACCTGCCGCGCGCAGAACAACACTCAGGACAAGACCCCGAACATCACCCCCTGGAACCATAAATCCTGCGCCGTCGTCCTGACCTACGACGACGCCATCGACGTCGACATCGACAACGTCCTGCCCGCACTCGACTCTTTAAATCTCAAAGGCACGTTCTACCTGATCGGTTCCTCTTCCGTAGTCACCAACCGGATGTCGGCCTGGCGCAAAGCCGCAGCCGAAGGTCACGAGCTCGGCAACCACTCGATGTTCCATCCCTGCACCGGGAGTATGCCGGGGCGTAGCTGGGTAACCGCGGACAACGACCTGAGCAAATATACCGTCAATCGCGCCGTAGCCGAGATCCGCCAGACCAACGTTCTCCTCAACGCCATTGACGGGAAAACGAGCCGGACTTTTGCCTATCCCTGCGGTGATCTGACGATCCACGACACGCTCTTTTACAGCTGGCTGCACAAGGACTTTGTCGGCGCCCGCGGCGTACGCGGCGCGCTAGACACCCTCGGCAAGGTCAACCTCGATAACGTCGACTGTTTTGCAATGAACGGCAATACCGCCGACCAGATGATCAGCCTCGTCAAACAAGCCATGCGCACCCATACCTTGCTGGTCTTCCTTTTCCACGGGGTGGGAGGGGGGCATAACATCAACGTCGGTCTTCATGAGCATAGCGAGCTGCTGCATTTTATCAAGGATCACGAACAGGAAATCTGGGTTGCGCCGATGGTAGACGTCGCGGAATATATCCGCGCGCACCAATGACCTGCCGTCCCGCGGGAATCCGCCCGCGCCCTCCCCGCACATTTTCCCGGTTGACCGCAAACTTTTCCGGGTTCCCAGCAAGTGCCCCTGCGAGCCAAAAGCCGCATATTAGTTTTGGGACATGAAAAAGCTAACACTCCTCTTCCTCGCCTCCCTGGCCCTCGGCCAATTGATCGCGCAAGGCCCGCCCGCAGGCGGCCCCCCTTCCGGAGGTCCCGGCGGCCCCGGAAGCCCAACGGGCGGCGGCTCCGCCACCGGCCACCTGTACGGCAAACTCGTCGACAGCGCCGGCCACGGCATCGCCCATGCCTCCGTCATGCTCCTCAAGATTGTAAAGGACCCCGCCACCGGCAAACAGCACGAGACCCTGCTGAAAGGCGGGAGCAGCCAGAACAACGGAGACTTCTCCGCCGAAGACCTCCCGACAGGCGGCCCGTTGAAGCTTAGTATTACGGCGATAGGTTATACCCCATTTACGCAAGTCATCGCGCTGACACCGCAAAACTCCGATAAAGACCTGGGCAAGCTGACGCTGTTCCAGACGTCCAAAGAGCTCCAGCAGGTCGTCGTCACCGCCAGCAAACCAACCATGAGCCTGGATATGGACAAGAAGGTATTCAACGTGTCAAAGGATATCGTGAGCGCGGGCGGAACGGGTATCGATGTCTTAAAGAACGTGCCCAGCGTCAACGTGGATATCGACGGTAATATCACCATGAGGGGCGCCTCGCCCCAGATCATGGTGGATGGCAAGCCTACGACGCTGACGCTCGACGAGATCCCCTCGGATGCGATCGAAAGCATCGAAGTCATCACCAACCCTTCCGCCAAATACGACGCGTCGGGTGGTGGGGCAGGGATACTGAACATCGTCCTGAAGAAGAACAGGAAGCAGGGCTATAACGGAAGCATCAGAGCAAACGCAGACAGCCATGGCGCAACCGGTATCGGTGCGGGGCTCAATTTCAGGGAAAATAAGATCAACTTCTCCGCGGATGTCAATTACAGGACGATCAGGGACTGGATGAGCGGGTCTACTGAAAGAACGACGCTGAACGCTTCGCCGAATACCTACATCGGCGAGCAGGAGCTGGACACGACCAAAGGGTATCTGCTCTTCGGGCGGATCGGGTTGGATTACTTTGTATCCAATCGGACAACCTTGTCCCTGACAGGTTTTGCCATGCAACACGCCGCACATGCCACGTCCGCGATCTCCATGAACACCGACAGCCTCTACCCAGGTGGGACCGTCTACCAGTATGGACAGGAGCATATCACTGCACCCCATACATTCGCGGGCCACGGGTTAACATTGGGAATGAAACATCTCTTTGCCACGGATAAAGAGGAATGGACGGCCGATGCCAGCTACTTTTCGGGGAATGCCACCAACAGCAACCTGTATGTCACCAATGAATATGAGGACAAGGCGGAAAGCGCCCTTCTCAGCAACCAGCTGCAGAAGATCGTGGGCAGCGGGGACGATCAGAACATTATCCTGCAGACCGACTTCACCGATCCCCTGACAAGTAAGATGACTCTCGAGACCGGGCTCCGGGCCGCTATCCAGGACAGGCTCAACATCAATAACAACTACACGTATAACCCGGATTCTGCGGCCTACGAACTGATCCCATCTGCCGCCAGCAATTATAAAAGCAGCAGCGAAGTATACGCCGCCTATGCAACCCTCAGCAGCAGTATCGGCAACTTTACCTACAAGGTCGGTCTAAGGACAGAAAGCTCAAGATACCACGGTACGTTGTTGAATTCCGGGCAGTCCTTTGGCAACCAGTATCCCATCAGCCTCTTCCCCTCACTGTTCTTCAGTCAAAAGCTCGGCGGCGACCAGGAGCTGCAGCTGAGCTATACGCGCAGGGTGAACCGGCCAAACTTCTTCCAGCTGGTGCCTTATACGGACTCATCGAACAAGCTGAACATCACGCGCGGTAACCCCGATCTTGTGCCGGAGTTCACTCAATCCGTCGAGCTTTCCTATCTGAAGAACTTCCCGGGCAGGAACACGCTGATGGGTTCGGTCTATTATAAATACACAAACCACCTTATCACAAACTATATTATCGAAGATACGGACTATGCCACCGGCGCAACGACCCTGATCAATACATTCGTCAATGCCAATTCCAGCAGTTCGGTGGGCGCGGAGCTGACGACACAGAACACGCTGACGAAATGGTGGGACCTCTCGGCCAATATCAATGTCTATCACTCGGAGATCAATGCCAGCAATGAATCGGGCATCTCCCAGCCGGCGATGTGGAGCTGGTTCGGGAAAGCCAGTACGAATTTTAAACTGCCTTCGGGTTTTGCGTTGCAGGTGTCCGGTATGTATCAATCGAAGACCAACCTCCCCGTGAACGCCAACAACAACCAGCCGGGCCCGCCAAGCATCCTATCTCAAAACGCCTCACAAGGTTATATCAGGCCGTTCTACGAAGCCGACCTGGGCCTGAAGAAGACCTTATTGAACAACAAGATCACGCTTATGCTATCCTTCAACGACATCTTTAAGAGCAGGATACAGGATCAGTACTCGTACAGCGAATATTTTGTGCAGGACAACCGCAGGATCCGCAACCCGCAGCTGCTGCGATTCAACTTTACTTATAATTTCGGAAAAGTGGACGCCAGCCTGTTCCACAGGAAGAACAACAATATAGCAAGTGAAAGCGAATAATGTCTTATATTTAAAGCAACCGATGACCGAATCAAGGCAATCGTTGACCGAAACCAGGTATAGTCGCAGGTGGGCGATCATCCTCACGCATGTCGCCATATGGGCGATCGTCCTGGCCTTGCCTTACCTGTTGAACAGTCGTCATGATGATTCCCGGCCGCAGCAGGCAAGGCCCTATGATCGGCAATTATTTTACCTCGGCTTCCTGATGAACTTTCTCTGGTTCGCCCCTTTTTACCTGAATGCCTATGTGCTGACGCCGCGGTTGTTCTTCCGGAAAAAATATCCAGCCTATGTCGCATCGCTGGTGCTCCTGTTCGCGGCCGTCATGGCGATGGATGCCTTTTTGTTCATTGTTGTCCTTGGCATCCCGCGCTCGCATTACAGCTTACTGAGGGGTACCGTCTTCCACGGGTCCACCTTTCTCCTGGTCATTGCGGTCAGCACCGTCTTCCGCCTCGTGAAGGACAGGATGGCCGCCGATAAGGCCGCGCAGCAAAAGCAAGAGGAGAACCTGAAGACCGAACTGTCTTTTTTACGAAGCCAGATCAATCCACATTTCATCTTCAATATCCTGAACAACCTGGTCGCCTTGGAGCGGATGAAGTCGCCCGAGCTGGGGCCTACGATCCTGAAGCTATCCTCCCTCATGCAATACATGCTCTATGAAACGGATGAGGACAAAGTGCCCTTGTCCATGGAAGTGGAGTACCTGGGAAGTTACATCGATCTGCAGCGGCAGCGGTTCGGAGAAAAGGTGCCGATCTGCGTATCGCTAAAAATGCCGCCGGACGGATACTTTGAGATCGAGCCCATGCTGCTGATCCCGTTTGTAGAAAATGCCTTCAAGCATGGGGTCGGGATGATCGACCAGCCGGCGATCTATATCGACCTGCATGTCCAGGCCGGCGTGTTGTTCTTTTCGGTGAAGAATAAGTACAATTCCGCTTCGCCGGAGGTGAAAGATAAGGGTTCGGGGATCGGCCTCACCAACGTGAAGCGCAGACTGAACTTACTGTATGGACGGCAGCAAAAATTGAATATCAACCGGGACCAGGATTGGTTTACGGTATCGCTGGAATTAAATCTGCATTGATGCTAAACTGTATCGCCGTAGACGACGAGCCCCTTGCGCTGAGCCTGCTGGTGGATTATATCGGCAAGGTCCCGTATTTGCGGTTGGAAGCGACCTGTGGTGACGGTTTTGAGGCGGTGAAGGTGCTGCGGGAAAAAGAGATAGACCTGATGTTCGTAGATATCCAGATGCCAGGGCTTACCGGCCTTCAGCTGATCCAAAGCCTCGCCAGGAGGCCGATGGTCATCATTATCACCGCCTATAAGAAATTTGCGCCGGAAGGGTTCGATCTGGATGTGGTGGACTATCTCATCAAACCCGTCGGCCTCGACCGATTCATGAAAGCATGCAATAAAGCGCAGGAACTCCATGATCTGCGCACCTCGGTCACCACCGGCCCGGGTACGACAACCCCCAAAACCGCCGAATTCTTCTTCGTCAATGTAGATTATAGCCTCGTGAAAGTATTGTTTGCAGATGTCATCTGGATCGAAGGCTCCGGAGATTACGTCAAAATCCACCTCAAAAGTTCTCCCAAGCCCCTCCTCGTTCGCACCAGCGCCAAAACATTGGAATCGGAGCTACCCGCCGACCGCTTCCTTCGCATTCATAAATCCTATATCGTCGCCGTCGCCAGCATCACCGCCATTCGCAAGAACAACCTCTTCATCGGCGAGCTGGAACTGCCGGTCGGGGAGACCTACCGCGATGCGCTCCGCCAGCTGACCGGCCGGGACCTGTAATATCGGACTTGCATCTCCTTCACACCTCCTTCACATCTCCGTCACATCACAGTCTCTCACAGCTTCAACGCACCCCAGCCACTACGGTATTCACGCTTGATAAATTGATTTGCCGGCTCGTAATTGGTAACTCTCATATTGGCGCCATCCCATTGAAGGGCCTTGTACCTGCCACTAAATTGCAATCCCTCCATCGTTCCGTATACAGGGTCCTTGCGCGTTATCTTCTCCTGGATATCAAAAGTCCGCAATAGCAGGTTTCCCATCAGCACGGTTTCGGAAAGCGGCCCGGCATACCCTACAAACGGCGAGTCAACCTCCATTTTACCATAGCCTGCTATCGAAGCATCTATCCATTGCCACCAGTGGCCATCCATATCGCCTTCCACCCGGGGATATTTTTTCGGCACATTTACATCCTTATTCAGCGATAAGGGCAACAAGCGTGGATGACTGCCGCCCCAACCGCAACTTGCCTTACCTTTCGTACCGATAAAAAGTGTGCATCCTTCAAAATCATTCTCGGCGGGTATATCACCTAAGGCCAAATTTTGATTCACATCCGGGTCAAGCTCGGTAAGCCGTTCAGGCGTAATCCCGCCATCCATCCAGTACAAGTCCATATCCTTGCCATTTTGCTGTTTGAATTTGAATTTGAGTGAACTGGATACCGGCCCGCTTTCCGGGTAGACACCTTCTTTAAAAATACCTTGATACACTGTGCTGGCGCTGCCGGATACTTCAATAGGGTAGCCCAGGCCGAGCAACTTGAACGCCGGCCCCATAATGTGGCAACCCATATCGCCCAACGCCCCAGTACCAAAAGCCCACCATCCGCGCCAGTTAAACGGTACCAGGTTGTCGATATAATTGGTCTCCTTTGCGGTACCCAACCATAAGTCCCAGTTTAGCTCTTTCGGTATAGCCGGACCGGTTTTTGGCCACGCAATACCCTGGGGCCATACAGGCCGGTCGGTCCAACAGTAGACTTTTACAATATCGCCTATCAGCCCGGCCTCGAACCATTCGCGCAAGGTGCGCATTCCCTCGCAGGAAGCTCCCTGGTCGCCCATCTGCGTCACAACTTTATATTGGCTTGCCGCCTCCGTCAGGACCCGCGCCTCATAGATATCGTGCGTCAGGGGTTTTTGCAGATAGAGGTGTTTGTTCAGCTGCATCGCGCTTAGCCCGACAATCGCATGGTTGTGGTCGGGGATCGCTACCGTTACGGCATCGAAATGCTTGCTTTCCTTATCGAACATTTCCCGCCAGTCATGATAGAACGGCGCGTTCGGGAACTCCTTCCGCCGCGGTGCGGCCATCCGCTCGTCGACATCGCAGAGAAAAGCCATCACAGCATTCTTCTTGGGGTTCCTCATATGCGTATGGATGTCGTTCTCGGCTTCCCCGCCGCAGCCCACGGCAGCGATATAGAGTTTATCGCTTGGCGCGACGAAACCACGTCCGAGCACATGCCGCGGTACGATATAGAATCCGGCTGCGGTCATCGCAGCCTTTTGCACAAAGGCGCGCCGGCTGAGGCCCTTTCGGGGACTGGTCTTTCGCATGGGGGTTGATTATTTTTTGGGCAGCGGCCTCATCGCCACTTCCTTGAAATAAACGACGTCATTGTCGCTGTGATTCTGTAACCCGATATAACCGCTATTCGGGCGAGGTCCCCGCTGAGGCTCGAAATCAAATTTGCGGGCGGGCACCGGTTGACCTTCCGTATAGTCGGTGACCTTTTGACCATTGACATACACTGTCGTTCGCGGCCCGTCCAGCGTGATCTCCATCGTGTTCCATTCCGGCCCGGGCTTGCCCGGCTTCGCCAGCGGTTTGGTCAGCGAATACAAGGTCCCGGTGATGTGAAATTCATCTTCATTGGAAGTTTCGGGATGGTTGTCGATCTGGACTTCGTAGCCGTAGTGGACAGGCATCCACTCCTCCCGCGGCTCAACAGGGATACGGATAAAGACACCCGAATTATCGTTCATGTCCCGCATCTTAAACACCACCTTGATCGTACAATTGCCGAGCTTACCGCCCGACCAATACAATAAACCCATGCCCCCGTGACCCCTGATCAGACCGTTCTCCACCTCCATCGAGCCTGGCCCCACATGCTTCCATCCATTGAGATCTTTGCCGTCGAAAAGTTGTATCCATCCGGCAGTATCAGGAGCAGGAAAGACGGGCAGGACCGTTAAGGACTGTACCCGGGCCATGTCCCTGGAGTGCCAGCCGGCAAGAACGAAAAGACCGGCAGCAGCAAACGTAGCAAACCACGTATTTTTCATTATGGCAAATTTTCGCTCATAAACTTACTTAAAAATGCGGTGCTTCCGTTATTTTTATCCTCATGAAGCGATCGATCATCCACGTGCTGGACATCAAGGCATCGACGGACACCGTCTTCAACGCCATCGCCACGATACCCGGATTGAGGGGGTGGTGGACCAGCACCATAACCGGCACCCCGGACCCCGGCGGCATTATCCAGTTCCGGTTTGGTGAGGTATTCCGGCCGGACATGAAGGTGCTGATGTCGGATCGGTCCACGATAAGATGGGAATGTGTGGCAGGCGAAAAAGATTGGGCCGGTAGCACCTTCCGGTTTTCCTGGGACGAAACCGCCGGCATGATCCGACTGACCTTTGTCCAGGAATACTCCAATTTTATCGCCGACGAGAAATATGGGAGGTTCAACTTTAATTGGGGGTATTATCTCTATAGCCTTAAGAAATACTGCGAAACAGGCATTGGATTACCGTTTAAATAGGTCACAATCCAATATATCGATTAAAAAATTCCCAGGTCCTCAGCATCTGGTCGATCCGCTGCCGGTTGTCGCCACTGCGCGTGAGTTCATGCGTGGCCCCGGGATGCCGGACATATTCGACCGGCCGGCCCAGGACTTTCAGACTTCTATACAACATTTCCCCCTCCACAAAACCTGTCCGCCGGTCGTTCTCCCCATGGAAGATAATGAGCGGCGTCGTGATGTCCTGGACATAACTGATCGGCGACTCATGCTGTAGCACCGTCTTTACTTCCGGCTCCCAGGGATAGCCGCCGAAATAATTGGGGACCAGCCGCCACGCATTTCCTTCACCAAAGAAGGTCGCCAGATCATAGACGCCACGCTGCGCGCAGGCTGCCTTGAACCGGTGATCATGCCCCACGATCCACGCCGTCAGATATCCGGCATAGGATCCGCCGCTCACGACAAGCCGAGCCGTATCGGCCCAACCTTCCGCAACGGCCTTATCCAGTGCCGTCAGAACGTCGGAAGTAGGACCGGTACCCCAGTCTTTGATATTCGCACGCAGGAAATCCAGACCATACCCGCCCGAACCACGCGGATTGCAGTAGACGACACCGTATCCCCGCCCGCTGAAGAACTGAAATTCGTGCCACATCGACGCTTCACCGGGACCCCACATCGCAGACGGACCGCCATGGATATCCAGCAACATGGGATACCGCTTGCCGGCCATATAACCGATCGGCTTCATCACCCAGTATTCGATCATTTCTCCAAGCGAATTCTTGAAGCTGTGCTTTTCCGGAAGACTGAGCTGCCGCTGCGCCAGCCAGCCGGTATTGAATGCGCTGATCATCCGCGCCCCCTGCATACCCCCGTCAGCGCTATACAGCTCCGAAGGATCGGTGGGTTGAGTCCGTGCGAAAACCAGCCTGTCCCCCCGGATATCGAACGAAAGGGTCCCGTCGTCAAAGGAAGACAATTGATCTACTTTCCCATCCCCCAGTCGCACGCGATACAATGGCTGACCGCCATTGGAAGCTGCCGTAAAATAAAGGGAGCGACTATCGCTGCTCCAGGTCATACTCTGCGCCGCCCGGTCAAACGCGATCGGCCGTACCTGCTGCGGATCTCCAATTTTCATTAGTTTCAACTCCGGAATCGTCACGAAGGATGTAGAACTTTCCGTAAACGCCATCATCGTACCATCGGGACTGATCCGCGGACTGCCAAAGACCCTGTCCTTCGCCCCAAGGAGCTGCCGAAAATGGCTGCCATCCCGGTCCGCCAGATAGATCTCACTTTCCAACGCACGGTCGGGGTCGATCGTACTGTCGATATGTCCCGCAATGACCAGAGATTTGCCATCCGGCGTATAATCGGCGCTGTTGAAATTGTAGAACCCATGCGTCACCGCGACCGGAGACGTCGTGGCCGAACCAGGACCCGCCGAAACCGCCCCAGCGGGGACCCCGCCAATCGCGACGGAAACCGCCCCCGCGGGAACCACCTGCACAAACCAATGTGTAAAGCTCATATCCGCATTCACCTCCATTTCATCCTGGAAGTTCAGCTTGGTAACGACTTTAGCCTTCTTATCCGTCGCATCCATGTCCAGGTACGCGCGGATCTCATCCAGGTTGCCATCCGGGTTTGCCTTGGCGACCGCAGGCCGAAGCGAGACATCTCCTTCGATCCCGGGCATTTCGTCCGGCCACGCCGGAAGCCGGTGTCCGGGGTTCAAGATCGAATCTTTGATCAACTCCTTCAACCCGATTCGACCCGAAAACAAGATCTCTTTCCCATCCGGCGACCAACGCGGTGAAGACGCCCCATACCGCGACCGGGTCACCTGCATGGGCTCACCGCCCTCCAGCGACAGAACAAAAACCTGCGGCTTGCCCTCCACCCCCCGCACAAAAAGGATTCCGCGCCCATCCGGTCTCCACGCCGGTTGCGACGCGCCCTCCTTTGCTGTCGTAAGTTGCCGCGGCGCCGAAGACCCATCGCTCGCCGCCAGATACAATTGCGTGACGTATTTGTAATCCCATTTACCGGGTTTGCCCGCTGTGTCCGGCTCGATCGTCGTAAGCGCAAAAACCACCAGCCGCCCGTCGGGGCTAAGGTGAATATCGCCGACCGTAGCGATCTTGAGCATGTCCGTTACCTGGACGGGTTCTTTCGCGTCATGGGCCTGCGCCGGTCCTTTCCCGTCTTGAGCCTCCGCGCAGGGTAGCGCAGTCAGCAGGATCGCAATAAACATCAGCGTATTTCTCATGGTAGTCTGTTTTGGGCCCCACAACCTACAAAATTACCGCCGGTTGACCAACCGTCCAGCGGTTTCCATCGCCCTGTCCCTCCCGGTCAGCCAATCACCGGCTTCCGGATTGCACGGATTCCCACCCGTCTCCTCGCCGACAAAGACCGCCCATACGCGGCATATGCAATAAATAAATGGATGATTGCGAGCCTTAACTTCATTTTCGTTGAATCACCCCGGACGGCCGGGCTCGCTATTACCGATGGATCGAATACGCGACAGACAACTCCTCCGCATTCGCCTCCGCATAGAAGGTCTCGTCCTGCGTAACGTCGACGTAACAGCTTTCCCTGATCTTCGCAAAATCTTCGTGGTCCCGATGCGCGATCAGCGCTTCCTTGTTTATCTCGTAGCTTGTACGCACAAACCCCGGAAACGCCTTCTTTAGCAGCTCTGTTACTGCATCCCACGTAAATTTCTTGTCTTTTACCAATTTGGGGTTGCCCGTCCGGAAACCGATCTTACCATTAAGAAGCGCCAGGCTTTTCCCCTTCCAGTTGTCCTTGTATTGCTGCGCATAGACCTGCAACATTTTCAACTGCTCCTCCATCGAATCCTTCAGCTGGGTGATTTCTTCCAGGAATTTGTTATCGACCTGGTGCTTTTCTTCCTCCATCCGGGATTCGATCCCCTTCAGCTGGGTATTGCATTGCGCGAAAACGGCCATTGCCTGTTCAGCCTCCACGTGGGAGACGCTGGTGATCAGGATTTTTTTTACTCTCGTAGCCATAAGGATAAGTTATTAACATCTGTGTAAAACTAATAAGCCTCGCTGCAGCCTTATTTCCGTCCATATTTTTTCTGATACGCCTTGGGCGTCATCGCCACATATCGTGAAAAGATTTTCCGGAAGTAATCGACATCTTCATACCCGCAGCGCGCAGCAACCTGTTCGACCCCATCCTTTTTGGTCTCCAGGATCTTCTTTGCCGCCTCGACCCGCACCCGCTGCAAATACTCAAAAGGGGTATTGGTCGTGGCCTGCTCGAACCGCCGGATAAAATTCCGGACGCTCATATTGGACCGCCCCGCCAGATCATCCAGCGTCAGCGCCTGTTTGTAATTTTTCTCCATATACAGCTGCGCTTTGGTGATCACCTCATCGGAATGCTCATGCTGAAATTTGAAAATGGAAAAGGTACTTTGGGGCTGCTCGTGTACATTGATCATCAAAATCTTGGATGCCGCGATCGCCATCTCGTGGCCGCAGTGTTTTTCGATGAGGTAGATCATAAAGCTCGTAAAGCTGAATGCACCTCCACAGGAATACAGCCTTCCCTGGTCAACGATCACCTTGTCATCCTCCAGGATAATATAAGGAAAATGCTTCCGGAACAGATCCGCAAAAAGCCAGTTGGTCGTCGCCTTCTTCCCGGTCAGCAGTCCCGTGGACGCCAGCAGGAAGGCGCCCACACAAATACTGGCCAGTTCCGCGCCCTGCGCATATTGATCCTGCAGCCAGGTGATCATTTTCTGTTCGCGCGCCATCACCTGCTCGATCTTCTCAAAACGCATGGCCGGGATAATGACCAGGTCATATTTGCCGGTTGCTTCGCCGGTAGGCGTGACAAAGTCTACCTCTATCGGCATCTCCATCGGAACGCCGGTGAGCACCGGATACAACCGGGACATCCCGCCCCAGATATCCGCTGGCCCGGTGACGCATGTCGGTACCGCATCTTCGTATTTTAAAACAGCTATCCGCATACAACCAATTATGGCTACAATTTACCCCAAATTCCACATTTGGCAAGATCGTCCTGCTTCATTGTCATTTCTGCCATGTCCCGTACGTCAGTATCCGGTCTACTTTTGATATATCATTTCACACAAAAAAATTAAACGTATGAAACTCGAAAACAAAGTCATCCTGATCACCGGGGCCAATCGCGGAATAGGGCGCGCCCTGGTTGAAGAAGCGCTCAATAGAGGCGTCAAGCGTGTCTATGCCGGTACACGCGTACCATTCTCCCACCCGGATACCCGCGTCACCCCGCTGGTCCTCGACGTAACGAACGAAGAACAAATTCGGGAGGCCGCATGGGAAGTTGGGTCCCTCGACGTCCTGATCAACAACGCCGGTGTGGCGCTTTATGACGACCTGAGCGATCCGGCCATGATTGACCGGCATCTGGCGGTCAACTTTTACGGCCCCTATCGCCTGACCCAGGCCTTCCTGCCGTCGCTGACCCGCACACAGGGGGCGATCGTCAATATCCTGTCGTTGGTGGCCCTTGCACCGTTGCCCATCATTCCATCCTATTCCATTTCCAAAGCCGCCGCATTTTCTCTCACCCAATCCCTGCGCGCCTTTTTGGCCGGACGCGGCGTAAGGGTCCACGCCGTCCTCACCGGACCCGTCGACACCGACATGAACCGGGGCTTCGATATTCCCAAAGCCTCCCCGGAATCGGCCGCGCAGGCTATTCTGGAAGGGGTAGCAGGGGAACAAGAGGATATTTTCCCTGATCCGATGTCCGCGATGATGGCCGAGAGCTGGCGCAGCGGGGCGGTGAAGGCCATGGAGCGCCAAAACGCTCAATTTGTAGCAACTGTCTGATTTTGATTCCCATCACATCCAAAAAAAAAAATTTATGGAAAAGAAAGATTTCACGACTACCATCCTGGTAGACCAAAGCCCGCGAGAGGCCTATAATACGATCAATGACGTCCGCAGCTGGTGGACCGGCGAGATCGAAGGCCCGACCGACCAGCTTAACAAGGAGTTTACCTATCGGTACAAGGAATTCCACTATAGCAGGCATAAAGTGATCGAAATGATCCCCGACAAAAAAGTGGTATGGCTCATTACCGAGAGCGCCCTCAATTTCGTCAGGGACAAGGACGAATGGACCGGCACCACCATCAGCTTCGATATCACCGAAAAAGGAGCCAACACCGAGATCCGTTTCACTCATCACGGACTGATCCCGCAGATCGAATGCTACGACGCCTGCTCCAACGCCTGGACCGGCTATATTCAAAACAGCCTGCACAACCTCGTCGCTGGCGGATTCACCACTACCATCCTTGTGAACGCGACACCCGAAGAAGCCTTCAAGGCCATTGCCAACGTTCGCGGCTGGTGGTCGGAAGAGATCGAAGGCGGCACCGCCAGCCTGAATGATGAGTTCACCTATCATTACAAGGAAGTTCACCGCTGTACGATGAAACTGGTTGAGGTCATCCCCAACCGAAGGGTACTGTGGCTTTGCACCGATAACCATTTCGATTTTACGACGGATGACAGTGAATGGATCGGCAACCGGGTCAGTTTTGATATTTCCGGAAAAGGCGACCAAACCGAAATTCGCTTCACCCAATTCGGTCTCGTTCCCGCCTATGAATGCTATGAAGTCTGCCAGAACGCCTGGACAAGATATATCCACCAAAGCCTCCGCAGCCTGATTACCACCGGTAAAGGAAACCCGAACCCAAAAGAAAGTTAGCTGGTCCCCATTCGATCCGGTGCTTTATCTTTATAATAACTACATCTGATAAGTAAACCATACAAGGACGCCGCGACGAATGTCATCTACAACCTTCTTTTCTGCGACGATCTCGATCTGTACAGGTCCAAGGCGAGTCCCTATTCAATGACTCCATAGCAGACCCCGTGCTCATGACCGCTACCCAATTAATGCGATTTCTGATTTCAAAGGCAGAAAGTGCTCCCGGTCGATAATTACCCGGTATCACGGCCCAACAGAGGTAAGAAATCCTTCTACCTGCACCTCCGACCACCGCTCGAGCAGGACATTGTATCCAACATCGATCAATCGAACGACTTTCCGGGCCGGGGGTTCCGAATCATCATCATTATCCGCCTTTTTGACAATCTCAAAATAATGCTGATCTGTCTTTACAACCAGATAAATTTCGCCCTCAAGCGGCTGGTTGGACTTGGATCGATAGCGAATGTTGTCGCCGACGGATACGTTGTCGCCGTGGTTCAGAGCTTTCCACATAATAAGTAATGGTCTGATCGTTCCGGGCAATCAGCGTCAAAAATCGAGCCGTATCCGGTAATTTTCGCCTTCTAAAAATTATTGCCGGTACGAATGGGACCATCGCTCGTTTTTATTGTCCCTCCCCCCTTTGTCTCCTGGAACAAATGAATTTTAAAATCCGGGGAAAAAACCCAATCTTTAAAGCGTACTCTAAATCCCTAAACCATGCAGGAAGATCTGTTAACCGCTCCACCGGAATTCAAACTGTATAAAGAAAATGCCATTGTCGGGGCTACCTTTCTGGGCGGCCCGCTGGTCGCCGGTTATTTAGCGGCGGAAAATTTTAGGCACCTCGGCCAACCGGCAAGGGCAAGGACGGCCTGGATGATCGCCATCCTTTCAACCATCGTCATCCTTGGCGCATCAATACTTATCCCCGCGGCCGAAAAAATTCCAAGCATTCTTTTCCCGTTAACCTATACATTCGTAACCCGGTTTCTCATTCAAACCTACCAGCGAGATGCGATTGTAAGCCATATCGCCCAGGGCGGACCAACTTATTCCGGCTGGCGCGCGGTGTGGATCGCATTGGTTGGCGTTGTCGTTTTATTCGCGATTGTTCTCGGTATATTAGGACTGCTCGATAAAAATTTCCTCCAGTCCAATTAGCTGCCTCCAGCGGACACCCATCATCAAGCCGGATGCTGCTTGAATCCGATGCTTTCCCGGTTTTTCCCGGTGCCCTGGAAATGAATTTTTGGCGGTACTTCGTCCAAAGCGATGAGATCGTCCGTATCCCCCAGAACCTCATCGATGAGCCCATAATCGCGGGCTTCGACCGCATTCATAAACCGGTCGCGTCGGAACATTTCTTCGATTTCCTCCCGGCTATGACCCGAGAACTTGCCGATCAGGTAGAAGATCTGGTTCTGCAGCCGCTCCTGTTCCTTATACGCAATACGAACGTCTTCGGTATACCCCTTGGCGCCCCCGCCCGTCGGATGCATGTGGATGGTCGCATGGGGTAGGGCATAGCGCTGCCCCTTCTGACCCGCTGCCAGCAACACCGTGCTCATACTGCCGCAGAAACCCATCGCCACGGTTGCTACCGGCGATTTCAGCTTCCGCATCGTGTCATAGATGGCGAAGCCGCCGTAGACGATACCTCCCGGGCTATTGAGATAAAGCATGATCGGCATATGGCTTTCGCTGTCCAGGTAGAGCAGCTGCGCAACGATAAGGTTGGCTACATTCTCTTCAATCGCCGTCCCCAGATAAACGATCCGCTCCTTCAATAGCAGGCTGTAGATATCATAGGCGCCCCGCGTTGCGCTGTCGATGACGGTTGGGATGACCATATCAGGTAAAGATGGTTTTTAGCCGGAGAGCAAAATTGATATCCGTTAACAGCAGCCGGTAGATGGCATCGAGCCGGCGCCGATCCTCCCGCTGGCCATACAAACGGACTAACCGATGCGCCGTCCGCTGCGCCGCTACATTTTCGGCAAATCCGTTGTCCACCAGCATACGGGTTTCAACCGTTCTTGTTTCCTCTTCGTTCAACTGCCGGAAAAGGTGGCCATCGATCAGGCGGACGTCATTTAATTCACTGCGCATAAGCTTCGGCTTTTTTAATTTCCTCCCGGACCTTCTCCAGGCATTTGTATTTCTGGACAGCAGCCGATCTTCTTCCGGAAAAGCCGAATCGGCCGGCAATGTCCTGCATAGAGCAATGGTCATAGTAGAACGCCTTCAGGACCTCCATACACTTCTTCCCGCTCCGCAACAGCGAATCCAGCAGGCCGTTCTCCCGCGCTCCCGATTCACCGGCCTGGAATTCCCGGTCCTCCGGCTCTGCACACTCCAGACCCTCCGGAAGGGACAGGATCGACCTGTTATCCCGGGTGCGCAGCCAGCAGATCTTCGCCGTCCCCAGCAGATACGCCTTTGACGTGGAGTGTACCTGCAGCGTCCCCGCCTTCTGCTTTTCCAGGTAGATCAGCAGCGCGTCGTGAAAACTGTCTTTGGCCTGCTCGAGGGTCCCGCCCATTCGCCTGACCATGGCGGCGAAGTCGGGGAAGCTGTCCCGATACAGCGGAACGATCGGGTCCTGTTGTTGTGTGGTCATAGATCTGCTCTTTATTATTTAGTGTCGAAAAGTTGAAAAGATCACCAGTTGGTCTCAAAATATTTGATATTTTTAACCCCAATAGCTAACATATGAAATTATACTTTGTTCTTCTCCTCCTTCTGGGGCTCGCCACATCCAACGCAACCACAGCCCAAATAACCGCTCCCGTCGATTCGATCGCACCGCTGCTCTGCAAGACCTGGCGGGTAAGCTACGCCCTTGCGGACAATATGCGGATCGATATGAAGCCGGGCGTCAAGACCCCGGATTTCGGATTCAACACCGATAAGACCTTCTGGATCGCACCCTTTGCCGACGGTTCCAGGACAAAAGGCACCTGGGTTTACGACTCAGCTAGCAAAACTATAAAAATGATAATCAATAAGAAAGGCCATGGAACCATTATTCAACTCCAGGCTGACCAGCTCATCATTTTATTTGATACCAAAGAGGCCACGCCTGATGATCCCACGCCGATAAAGGTTGTGTATAAGGTTAAGGTGAATTAGGTTCTACCAATGGTTGGATACCAGGGCCTGAGCAGCGATAACCTCAAATCCCCACAAACCCTTTTGCAATTCGAGCCGAACTGCGCTTGAATGTTCCACCGAATCTCCACATCCAAAGGGAAGTTTTTTCTCAATCCCGTCATAGTCAATGATGACATATGGCGTTTCACAAGAGGAACCCTTTGACTTTGCATCATGTCCATAAGCGATGACCGGGGTGGTGACGACCTTCCTGGCGGGGCTTGCCCATTGCTCATTGGACAACAACAACAGGAAAACCAGGGTACCTCCGAACGATACTGAGTTGTAAACGGCATGAAGGAAAATGGGGATATGCCCCAGGTTATAGGGATTCAGGAAATAGATGTTGAAGAACTGCTTGAAGAACGGGGTTATTAGAATGCCGAACCCGATTGCGATTGCCAGCAACAAGAGATCGGAAATGAACGTACTGTCGAAAAAAATTGTTGACAGAGCGATCAGGAAAAGACCGGCCACAAAAAGTATCCCCAGCAAACTGTTCTTCTGCCTAAATCTGGGATACCTTTGCATATATTCCTGAACCCGAGCTTTACGATATGAATTATCCATTTATATACAATATACTTCTAATTCTCCTCCTTTCATGTACCACCCAGGCGCAAAACCGTCCGGCGCCGCGCGTCCAGATCGGAAACCATCTGGCCCGCTATGATTCCGGCGGACGCCTCTTGCCGTGGATTTCCTGGCAGAAGGCCGTCGAGCTGGAAATGCAATGGTACCTGGATTGCCCGGTGACACACGGTTATCCCAATTTTGTCTGTATGACCTTTATGGACGGGAACTATCAACAAGACCCACGAAGAAGCGACTTTATCCCGGCGATGCAAAACGGCATGGGGATCATTTCCTATCTGAAGTATTACGTCTACGAACAACGCAGAAATAAAAAGGTGCTCGCCTGGGCAAAATACATGGGCGATTACCTCATTAAAGAAAGCAATACGCCAGATACGGGTCGATATCCGGGTTTTACGCGTTCCACCGGCATTTCAGCCAGGTTTCCTCAACCAGCGGATTGTGGGACGCAGGGGGACAGACCTAATGAAATCGAACCCGACAAGGGTGGCATTGCCGGATATGCGCTCGTTCTCCTTTATCGGGAAACCGGCGAGAAGAAATACCTGACCCAGGCGCTTCATAATGCCCAAGTGCTGGTCGCCAATATGGGCCATGGCGATTCTGTCCGATCCCCATGGCCTTTCCGTGCGGACTATCGGACAGGGGAGGGGCGCGGCGCGGTGTCAGGAGATATGGTTTTCATTCTGAGATTGCTCGATACCCTATCCGGCATGGGATATCCGGAGTTCACCTATCCAAGACAGCAGCTTTGGGCGTGGATATCAAATTATCAGCTTCCCGACCTCTCAAAGGGCGGGAAGCTCTGGGAACAGTTCTTTGAAGATCACGACGAAGCGAATGACCGCACCGCCTGGGCCCCGCTTAACCTCGCCCGTTATTTACTGGAAAAAAGGCAGGCCATTGACACCGCGTGGCAACTTCACGCTCATGCATTGATCGAATTTGTAAATCAAAATTTTACCGGCATTAACTACGGTGTACCCATTTGCGGCGAGCAGGACCATGACAAGGACCCTTGGGGAGGGATCCTGTCGACCTATGGCGCCGTGCTTTCCATGTACACGGCAGCCACCGGTTCAAACGAATACAAATCCATTGCTGTTCAGGCACTTAACTTTGGAACGTATGCACTCAACCCCGATGGCTGCCCTTGCGAAAAGGCCGGTTCTTCCCCATGCCGCGGCGGCTGGCAGGAGGACGCGCACACAGATAAGATACATAACTTCATCGACGCGTTGGCGGCGATGCAGGCCTGGGGCGACGGCCGCTAAACCACTTGCGAATGACCTGACAACCACGTGCCCGAATTTCTATAGAAATGTCTATCTTTAACGCCCTTAACGACGACATCTACCTAATCCAATACACCGTCCCCTTGCCTTTGGCTCTCTACTATCTGTTTGATTTATGCTGAGGAAGTCTTTATTCTTGACGGCGATTTTAATTGGATTGGGTACAAGCTTATTTGCCCAGGCGTTATTTGTCTTTACCCCATTAACGCTTCCGGATGCGCAATATGGCTCAGCCTATTCCAGCCAGACGTTTACCGTGATCGGCGGCGTTGCGCCCTATACTTTTTCAGTCACCGCGGGCAGCCTGCCGCCCGGAATGTCCTTATCTCCCTCCGGTACGATTTCCGGCACGCCTACCGCCGCCGGCAGCTATTCCTTTACCGTCAGCGCCACGGACAGCGACCCGTTGGGGCCGTTCACGGGCTCCCAGGCCTACACCCTCAATGCCGACCCTGCCCCTCTGACGATCACCGCCAACAATGTCACCATGGTTTATGGCGGCACCTTGCCTGCCTTTGGCGTCAGCTATAGCGGGTTCGTAAACGGGGATAATGCCACCAGCCTGACCGTCCAGCCCTCCGTAACCGTCCCGGCCAACGCCAGCTCTCCAGCCGGATCCTATACGATCACACCTTCGGGGGCCTCGGACCCAAACTATACCATCACTTACGTCAACGGCACCTTTACGATCACCCCCGCACCCCTGTCGATCACGGCAAATAATGCCAACATGACCTATGGAGGAACGGTTCCCTCCCTGAGCGCATCTTACGTCGGCTTCGTCAATGGGGACGCCGCCTCCAGCCTGACGACCCAACCCACCGTAACTACGACCGCTACATCCGCTTCACCCGCCGGTACATACCCCACTACTGCATCAGGCGCGGTAGATGCAAACTATACCATCACCTACATTGCGGGAACGATGACCGTCGGCAAAGCAACCCTGACCGTTACCGCCAATAACCAAAGCATGCCCCTGGGCGGCCCGCTACCCGCCTTCACGCTCAGCTACACCGGTTTCGTCAACGGGGACGGGGCATCCAGCCTGACCACGCAGCCTACCGGTACGACGACTGCAACCGCGTCATCCTCCGCCGGCACCTATCCGATCACCCCAAACGGCGGCTCATCTTCCAACTACAGCTTTACCTATGTCAACGGCACCCTCACCGTCGCACAAGCCATCCTGACCATCACGGCCAGCCCCGCCTCCAGCGTTTACGGTGCTGCCCTGGTACCCGACGGCTCGCTTACGGTTACCTATAGCGGTTTTGTCAACGGGGACGGACCCGGCAATCTCACGGCTTTGCCAACCGTCACGAACACGGCTTCTGCCGGTTCCCCGGCGGGCGCCTACGTCCTGACACCCTCCGGCGCGGCTGACCCCAATTATACCATCCAGTATGTCACCGGCGTCTATACGATCCAAAAGGCCCCACTGACGATCACGGCGAACAACGCCAGTATGACCTATGGAGGGGCAGTGCCATCTCTGAGCGCCTCGTACATCGGCTTCGTCAATGGAGACGGCGCCTCCAACCTGACGACCGCGCCATCGATCACCACGACGGCTACTTCCGCATCCCCCGCAGGCACCTATCCCATCACGGTATCCGGCGCGGTAGCTTCGAATTACACCATCACATTCGCCGCCGGAACAATGACCGTCGGCAAAGCCATCCTGACCGTCACTGCAAATAATCAAACCATGCCCCTGGGCGGCCCGCTGCCCGGCTTCACCGTCAGCTACACCGGCTTTGTCAACGGGGACGCGGCATCCAGCCTGACCACGCAGCCCACGGCGACGACGACGGCAACCGCGTCATCTCCCGCCGGCACCTATCCGATCACCCCCGGCGGCGGCTCATCCCTCAACTACACGTTTACCTATGTCGATGGCACCTTGACCATCGGAAAGGCGTTGCTGACCATCACCGCCAACCCCGCGTCCAGCATTTACGGTGGAGCGCTGGTGCCTGACGGCTCGCTAACGGTCACCTACAGCGGTTTTGTCAATGGCGATAATGCCTCAAGCCTGACGACCTTGCCAACCGTCACCAACTCGGCCGCTGCCGGTTCCCCGGTGGGCGCCTACGTCCTGACACCCTCCGGCGCGGCTGATCCCAATTACACCTTCCAGTATGTCACCGGCATATACACGATCCAAAAGGCGGCCCTCAACGTGACTGCCGTCAACCAGACCATGACCTACGGAGGCGCCGTGCCGACGCTAACCGCCTCCTATAGCGGTTTTGTCAATGGCGATAATGCCTCAAGCCTCACGACCGCACCGACGATCACGACTACGGCCACCTCTGCTTCTCCGGTGGGCGCCTATCCCATCACGGCATCGGGCGCCACAGCTCCCAACTATACGATCACCTACACCGCGGGAACGATGACCGTCGGCAAAGCAACCCTGACCGTTACCGCTAATAACCAAACCATGCCCCTGGGCGGCCCGCTGCCCGCTTTCACGGTCAGCTACACCGGCTTTGTCAACGGGAACGGGACGTCCAGCCTGACCGCACCTTCCACGGCGACGACGACAGCCACTGCGGCATCACCAGCCGGCACCTATCCGATCGTCCCCAGCGGCGGTTCATCCCCCAACTACACGTTTACCTATGTCGACGGCACCCTTAGTGTCGGAAAAGCATTACTGACCATCACCGCCAACCCTGCCTCCAGTATCTACGGCGCAGCCCTCGTCCCCGACGGCTCGCTTACCGTCACCTATAGCGGTTTTGTCAACGGCGATGGCCCCTCCAGCCTGACTACCTTGCCAACTGTCACTAACTCCGCTTCCGGCGGCGACGCCGTGGGCGCCTACGTCCTGACACCCTCCGGCGCATCGGACCCCAATTATAACATTGCATATGTCACCGGCGTATACACGATCCAGAAGGCGGCGCTGAACATCACCGCCGTAAGTCAGACCATGACTTACGGCGGAGCCGTGCCGGCGCTTACAGCGTCCTACAGCGGCTTCGTCAATGGGGATGGCGCCTCCAGCCTGACGACCGCACCAACGATCAACACGACGGCCACACCTTCCTCTCCCGTGGGCACCTATCCCATCACGGCATCGGGCGCGGTAGCCCCAAATTACACCATCACCTACACCGCGGGTACGATGACCGTGCAGCGCGCCGCGCTCACCGTGATTGCCAACTCCGAATCGATGAACTATGGAGGCCCGGTCCCCGCCCTGACCGTTTCGTATAGCGGTTTCGTCAACGGAGACAATGCTTCCAGCCTGACCACCAAACCTACCCTCACCACGACGGCCACTTCATCTTCCGCCTCAGGCACCTATCCCATAACGGTATCGGGCGCCGCCGACCCCAACTATACCATTACATATGTTGACGGCACCATGACCGTCGGGGGCGCCATACTGACGGTGATTGCAAACTCCGCCTTCATGACCTATGGAGGAACGGTGCCCGCCCTGACCGTTTCGTATAGCGGCTTTATCAATGGAGACAATGCATCCAGCCTGACCACCGCGCCTACCCTAACGACGACGGCCACTTCCGCTGCAGATGCAGGCGCGTATCCGATAACGGCATCGGGCGCCGTGGACCCGAACTATACGATCGTCTACGTCCAGGGAACACTCACCATCAATCCTGCCAACCTGCATATAACCGCCAACGCGCAGACAAAAGAATATGGCGCCGCAGACCCGCCCTTTACCTTCACCGTCAGCGGTTTTTTAAACGGAGACAATTCGGACATCTTTACCGGCAGCCTCAGCAGAGCACCGGGTGAAAACGTAGGCATTTATCCGATCACCGAAGGCAGCCTGAGCGCAGGCGGCAACTACACGATCGTCTATACCGGGAATTATATGACTATCACCAAAGCGACGCAACAGATCTCATGGGCCCAAAACCTCCTCGTCGGCTGCAACAGCACCACCCAGGTGCTGCTGACCGGCGTAGCAAGCAGCGGCCTGCCGATCAAGTATTCGGTGTCCGATCCGGCCATCGCCAGGGTCTCGGGTGACACATTGACCCTGCTGCAGCCGGGCTCCGCACTGGTGACCGGCGTTCAGGCCGGAGATTCCAATTACGACGCGGCGACGCCCGTTACCGATACCATCTTATATGAGTCGGCTTCCCTCATCAGTCAACACTGGAACGACGTGCTCTTTTTTGACAACAGCAGCGGGGATTATGTCGCGTGGCAATGGTATAAGAATGGCGCCGCCGTCCCCGACGACACATTACAGTACTATAGCGAAGAACCTTCCCTGAACGGCCAATACTTCGTCATCGCAACAAACAAGGACGGCCAGGAAGTTCAAACCTGCACGCTCACCATCGCTGCCGGCGCTACCGTACCCGGAGGCATCAAGGTGTTCCCCAACCCGGCGAACATCGGCGCCCAGGTCAACGTCGTGTGCAACTACCCCGCCAGCGCCCTGCAGGGGGCGGTATTGCTGATTTCGGACCTGACCGGAAAGGTGGTCCAGCAGCTGACAAACATACAGCCGTCCATGCAGGTCACCATGCCTTCCGTGGACGGCATCTATATCATAAATCTCATGTTGGCCAATGGACAAAAAGTGAGCACTAATGTGGTTGTAGAATAGTATACGCGCAAATGAAGATCTGGAATAACCATATCATGATCAGACGGGCAATAGGAGTAGCCCTTTTCTGTGCCGCAAGCGGTACTCAGGCCGGCGCGCAAGGCCTCACGATTGAGCTGGACTGCGGATTGCAGGGGACACAATACACCTTGCTGAACGGCCAGGACAAGCCGTTGCCGGCTGGTTCTCTGGGACTGCTCTATACGTTTGCGCTGGGTAGGAGCTGGGGACTGATCACGGGCATTACCGGCGGAGTTTACCGTACGCAAGCCTCCTTGCCAAACGGCACCACTTTTAAAAACTACCAGATTGACGATGAGGGCTCGGCCTTCCAATACAGCATGAAGACCGTGGGGTACAAGGAGACACAGCAATTCCTTGCCGCAGGCGTCCCATTACAGCTCCAATTCCATACCGCCGGCCCGGGTACACAATGGTACTTCAACGGTGGCGGAAAGTTCATATTCCCCTCCGGCGCCAATGTCACCATCACCGCGCAACAACTCACCCTCTCCGGTTACTATCCTGATTATAATGTAAACGTGTCCAATCTGCCGCAGCATGGTTTTGGTTCCATCACCAACTGGAAAGCCAGTAATACCGTCGTCCTGAAACCTGCAGCGGCATTGACCGCGGCTACCGGCGTGAGTTTCAACTTGTCTTCCGGCACCCGCCTTTATACCGGACTCTATGCAGAATACGGCCTGACCGATCTGAAAAGCGGGAATGACAGCATGCCATTTGTGACCTATAGTCCTTCCGGTATCAGCGCGATAAAGGCATCCGGTGTTTTGAATATGCAAAATGCCGGACCGGTGAAATTGCTTGCATTCGGGCTCCAGATCAGACTAAGCTTTGGAGCCGCCAAAGCGAGACCTGCCGCCCGGCACTCAACTGAAACCGAATCGCACAAACCGACAAACCCGGCAGACACATTGCTCAGCGACGACGAAGCTGACACCATTGAGCGGCCCGTGGTTTTCGGCGTTATAGACGAAACCGCTCTTCCTGAGATCCAAAAGGCGCATTTGGACCAGGTGGCCGGGATCCTGTTGCGATATCCTGGTATTCGGATCTCCGTTGTGGGCCACATATGCAACAGTGGAAGCGAGACCGAAAAGACAAAGGTGGGAATGGCCCGCGCAAGAGCCGTTGCACACTACCTGGAGACCAAAGGCATCGACCGCAGCAGAATGGATGTTAGCGCCGTTGATAAAAGCGATCCCGTTGAACCATTTGATCTTAATGCCAATTTTCGAACGCGACGGGCGGTCATTACGATCCTATAATAAACCAGCCTTTGACATCTTACAAAATTTCGCGCCGGAAAGTTCACTTCCCATTCATAATAAAAATGTCGTCGTAGGATGCCTGCTCCTCTTTCGAATCCGTAAATTGGACGATATATGCCTTCCTATTCGCTCACTTTTTCGGCTATCGATAAGACCAACATCGCGACCGTTGGCGGCAAAGCCGCAAACCTGGGCGAGCTATCCGGGATCGGGGGAATACATGTCCCCGATGGCATTTGTATTACCACAAACGCCTTTACCAGGATCATCGCCTCATCAACATCGATCAACGAATTACTCGATCAGTTGTCAGTTCTCAAGGCGGAAGACCGGACCCGGATCAGCAAACTCGGCAGTGAAATTCGAACCATCATCGAAGAGATTCCGATCCCTCAAGACATCATCGAAGAGATCACCTGCCATCTTTCCCGGCTTGGCGAACGTGGTGCTTATGCAGTGCGATCCAGCGCCACGGCAGAGGACTTGCCGACAGCCTCCTTTGCAGGCCAGCAGGACACCTACCTGAACATAATCGGAAAGCAGGCAATCCTTCGGCACGTCAGCAAGTGCTGGGCATCGCTGTTTACCGACCGGGCAATCGCCTATCGGATTCATGAAGGTCTCGACCATCGCAAAGTCCGCATGGCTGTGGTGGTCCAGAAGATGATCGCTGCGCAAGCCGCAGGAATTCTATTTACCGCCGACCCCGTCACTTCCAACAGGAAGGTAATATCCATTGATGCCGGCTTCGGTCTTGGTGAAGCGCTGGTCTCCGGCCTGGTGAATGCCGATAACTACACGGTACTCAGCGGCCGGATTATCAACAGGAGAATAATCGGCAAAAAGCAAGTCCTGACCGACGCGCAGATCTTGCAGCTGGAGCGCATAGGCAGAAGGATTGAGGAATATTTTGGGCTTCCACAGGATATCGAATGGTGCCTTGCCGACGAAACCCTCTACATTGTTCAGAGCCGGCAGATCACAACTTTATATCCCATCCCCGAAGCAAATGACCGGGAAAACCACGTCTATATATCCGTCGGACATCAGCAAATGATGACCGACCCCATGAGACCGCTGGGACTGGCTTTTTTCCTGTTAACGACCAGCGCACCCATGCGTATAGCGGGTGGCAGGCTGTTTGTCGATATTGCGCTGCATCTGGCTACGCCTGTCAGCAGAGAGAAGATAATCAATGTCCTGGGACAGTCCGATCCGCTAATAAAAGACGCGCTGCTGACGCTCGTGGCGCGGGAAGATTTTGTCAAATCGTCTCCGGAAGACAGTAACATACCGGGCGGCAGTTACGGAAATAGAATAATGTCATGGAAATTCCCATCGCAGTTCGAAAATGATCCGGCAATTGTTGCTGATCTGATCAGGAGCAGTGAGACATCGATAGATGCGCTAAACCAACATATCCAAACGAAATCAGGGGCAGACCTGTTTGAGTTTATTTTGGAAGATATTCACCAATTAAAGAAGACCCTGGCGAACCCGCAAAGCTTGGATGTGATCATGGTTGCCATGCATGCTTCATCCTGGGTCAACGAAAAAATGGAAACGTGGTTAGGTGAAAAACGTGCGGCGGACACGCTTTCCCTATCGGTATCAAACAACATTACGTCGGAAATGGGTTTGGAGCTAATGAATGTCTCGGACGTGATTCGCCCTTATCCGGAAGTAATCGAATACTTACAGCACTCAAAAGATGAGAACTTATTCGATGACCTGGTAAAGTTGGATGGCGGAAAAGAAACCAGAGACGCCATCTCCGCTTATCTCGATAAATATGGAATGCGCTGTGCCGGAGAGATCGATATTACTAAAACCAGGTGGAGCGAAGACCCAAGAGCGCTTGTCCCCATGATCCTCAGCAATATCAAGAATCAAGGGCCAAATGCCGCCAGGCGGAAATTCGAGCAGGGGCGCCAGGAGGCGTTGAGAATGGAAAAAGACCTGTTGGCCCGATTGGCAATACTGCCGGATGGCGAAGATAAAGTCAACGAAACCCAGCGAATGATCAGTCTGATCCGGAATTTCATCGGCTATCGCGAGTATCCGAAATACGCCATGGTGAGCCGCTACTACATTTATAAGCAGGCGTTGCTGAAAGAAGCTGAACAACTCGTACAGGCCGGCATTATTCAAGAAAAAGAAGATATCTTCTATCTCAGCTTTGAAGAGCTTCGCGAAGTTGTCCGCACCCATAGCCTGGATGATGAGGTCATCGGCAAACGAAAGGACGAGTACAAATGGTATTTGAAACTAACTCCGCCCCGCGTCCTCACCTCCGATGGCGAAATCGTTGCCGGTGCGTACAAACGGGAAGATCTCCCTGCCGGAACCATGATCGGTCTGCCGGTTTCTTCCGGCGTTATTGAGGGACCGGCACGCGTCATTTTGAGGATGGAAGACGCCGATCTGCGAGCGGGAGATATCCTGGTCACTGCCTTTACCGATCCAAGCTGGACGCCCTTGTTTGTCTCCATCAAAGGTTTGGTCACCGAAGTCGGCGGCCTGATGACGCATGGAGCGGTGATCGCCCGTGAATACGGCATCCCCGCAGTCGTCGGCGTAGAAAATGCGACCCGGTTGATCCAGGACGGGCAGCAAATTCGCGTCCACGGAACGGAAGGGTATGTAGAGCTTTTATAGTGACGCGATCCACGCGTCCCCGGTAATGCCGAAACGGTCGGCGGAGACGTTCAAATTCGAATCAATCCGCCCGCAAACTTTTTACCGGGTTGACAACCGCTGCTTTTGCCGCCTGAAAGCTGACAACGGTCATGGCAACGACAATTGCCGCCCCGCCCGACAAGGCAAACATCCACCAGCTGATCTCGATCCGATAGGCAAAGACATTTAACCATCTGTTCATGACCCACCAGGTAATCGGGACCGCAAGCAGGAAGGATAGACAGATCAATATAAAGAAATCCATCGACAAAAGCCGGACGATCCGCAGCACCGATGCCCCCATGACCTTTCGGATGCCGATCTCCTTCGTCCGTTGTTCGGCGCTGAAAGCCGCCAATCCAAACAACCCAAGACAGGAGATAACGATTGCGAAAACCGTGAAGGACGTGATGATCCGGGACATGATAAACTCGGCTTCATACATTTTCCGGACATCATCGCTAAGAAAGCTATATTTAAAAGGCTCCACGAAAACCCGCAGCCTCCATAGCCGTTCCATATTTTGAAGCAGGGAGGCATAATGGGGCGAGCTGGCTTTGACGATCAGGTGATTGAAATCAAACCGATTTATTTTATACACCAGCATAAAGGGCGAGATCTGATCATGCAGCGACTGATAATTGAAGTCCTTGAGAACCCCGGCGATCTTATACCGGACTCCGCTCGCGCTGTAAACGGTCATGTCCGGCGCCTTGGCGAGATCCAATCCCAGTTGCGTGGCCAGGGTTTGATTAATGAGCACCCATCCGGTATCGTGCGGTTGAAAATCCCGACCGCAAAGCAGCGGGATTCCAAGGGTTTTCAGGAAATTCTCATCGGAAGAAAGCACTTGGACCGCGACAGGCGTTCCGGCGCCTGCACCCGAGACGGCGTATACATGCTCATCCAGGTAGTGGAAACCTCCAGGGTAGTTGTCTGTTTGACTGACCTCGCTGACTTCCGGAAGCGCCCGCAACCCAAGCGCAAACCAAACGGCGTCTTTTTTGGCGACGTCCGTATAGAAATTCAGAACAATTTGCTCGTCCTTGCTAAATCCCAGGTCCCTGGATTGGATGTAATTCAGCTGCCGGCGGATGATAACCGCGGCCGAGATCAGGACGATGCTCAATACAAATTGAAACACGACGAGCGATCGGCGTAGGCTGCCGACGGAAATGGAATTTGAAAAATCCCCTTTTAGGACTTTTGTCGTTTGAAAGGCTGCAAGATAAAATGCCGGATAGCTGCCGGCCAGGATTCCCGTTATCGCCGCAACGACCACCAACAGCAGCCAGACCGTGGGGTCGACAAAAATCGATCGTTGAATGTCCGCTCCGGTAAGCTCGTTCAGCGTGGGCAAAAGAGCGGCGAGCGACGGCAGCGCGATCAGCACGGCGAGCAGCGAAAGCGCGCAGGATTCAAAGAGGAATTGAAGGATCAGACCATTCTTGCCCGCGCCGATGATTTTGCGAACGCCTACTTCTTTTGCCCGTTTTGACGCCCGGGCCGTAGCCAGGTTCATAAAGTTTATACTGGCGAGTAGCTGGATAAGAACGGCGATCCCAAGCAGGAGATTCAGGAAAAAACTGCTGACCGTCTTGCCCATTTCGCCCTCGTATTCCCCGCTGGTGTGGAGCTCGTGGATCGGCTGTAAACGAAGAGATTGACTCACCCTGGAATTGCCGGCCGGCGAGCCGGTATGTCTCTTAAGAAAATCGGGCAGTTTTTGCTCAATGTCGCTGGCCTCCACCCCCGGCTTTAGTTTGACAAACGTATAGATCATGTTATGACCAACCCAGCTGTTGTCCCGGAGAAAACCAAAACCCTCCGGGTTCATCCGGATAAACAGACCCGCCTGAATACTCGATTTATCAATCGATTCGTCGACTACACCGGTAACGATAAAAGGATTGTCCCCATATCCGTCCATGATATCGATTTTCTTTCCAAGAGGGTCTGTCGTATCCGCAAACAGTCCCGCGGCCACTTCCTTTGAGATGACGACCGAGTTTGAGACATTCAATGCATTTTCCGCACTGCCAACAATGAAGTGGTAATCGAACAGCTCGAAGAAATTCGGGTCTACCAGGTAGGCATTTTTTTCATAGACCTCCGTACCCTGGTGAATGTAATTGTATCGAATCAGGTGTTGCTCCGAGCCGATCGTCGGCGCGATGCGGGTACTGATCAGGTCATTCTGGAAGTCGATCGCCAGCGCGGGGCCAACCGGTGGGGTAGTGGTCGCCTGCATCCGGGGAGAACGAGAGCGCGTTTCACCCGCCTGAGTCACGACCCGGTACATGTCACCCGAGCGGGTAAAATACCGGTCATAACTAAACTGATCCCGGACGTATAAAAGGATGTAAAGGCAACTGAACGTCCCGATGGAAAGACCCACCATATTGATCAGCGTAAATCCCTTATTTCTTTTAAGGAACCGCAGGGAGGTCTTCAGGTAGTTTTTGAACATCGTGCCTTTTTTAGAAAAAGCTCATGGGACGCTTGAAGGTCGCCAAACGAATGCCAACTATCTAAGCAATTATCAATCAGGCGGTCATCCGGCGACGTCCGTTCAAATTGTCCGGTTCCGATACAGACGATGTCCTAATCCATAGGTTCCCACAACTCAATCTTGTTGCCCTCCGGATCGATAAGCCAGCCAAAGTGGCCGAAGTCATACTCCTGGATATCCGTGGAGACGGTCACGCCTGCTTCCTTGAGTTCCGCAAGCAGGGCCCGTAGATTAGCCACCCGGAAATTGATCATAAAGGGCTTTTCGCTTGGGCTAAAATTCTCGGCGTCCTCCTTGAAAATAGAAAACGTCGTACTCCCGGTCGCGCTCTTCGGATCGTCGGCCCAGCCTAGCTGGATAAAACCATGTTGAAACTGGAGGCCAAGATGCTGTTTATACCATTCCATAAGACCCTTGGGGTCGCGGGCCTTGAAGAAAACACCGCCAACGCCGGTTACTTTTTGCATAAGATTAAATTAGTGGAAAGAAAGATACATTATTTTTTGGATCTGGTCTTATTTCACATAACGAAGCGCAACGTGTCCGGATCTTAGAACGATCGTATCAACAAGCGTTAATGCTTTGCCCCCCGGTAGAGGAACGTCTTCCATCAGCCTTCTCCCGCCACCCGCAATAACGGGATTAATGACGAACAGAAATTCATCAACCAGGTCAAGCGCGATGAGTTGTGAAGGAAGGTCTACGCCGCCGACTAAAATGTTTCCGCCTTTTTCTTGCTTCAATCTAAGTATTTCGTCTTTAAGATCCCCCCGAACAATTCTCGACTTCTTGTCTTCAACCTTTTCCAACGATTTTGAAAAAACAAGTTTCTCGACGGCGTCAAATGCGTCCGCAAAATCGTTTGATATTTTTGACATGGAATGCTTTTTTGCAATATCCGGCCAAAAAGGCACCATCAATTGATAGGTTATCCGCCCGTATACAAGCAGGTCCGAATCCCGGATGAGTTGCGCGAAAAATTCATGTATTTCTTCACTGGAACGCATTTTGGTATGGTCGAAGCAGCCATCTATGGAAAGATTGATGGAATAGATCAGCTTTCTCATTCAAATGTAGATTTTATGCGGACGTTAATAAGATGATTGCCGTCTGCCAAACGTAAAGGCATGCGTAATTCGAAGTGAAAATATATTTGGCGCAAAATCGCTTCCAAAGATATGCTCGTATCGCACTCCAACATTGAACTGGATCCAACTTGAAGGGGGAAAGAGATACCCTATAGTTAATCCGGTCGCCGCGCCGGCAATCTTTGCATCCGAATAGTTGCCTTGTGCATCCGGCAATTCGATATCGGTCGCGGCGAAGCCATACCCGGCATTCGGTTCAAGGTAAAACCCCATCCCCGACCGGTCGATCGTATACCGGTAACCGGCCAGTAACGGCGCGGTAAGAACGTTGTTCCCGTTACTTGAAAATCCGCTAAAACCTATTTCAGTCGTGATGTAGTCCGCGTCATTGACCGCAAAAGCAAAATTCAAAAGACCACCGAAGCCAAACGCTTTGAACCCGTTAAAGGAAAGCTGGTCAATTTCTATTTGTGCGGTTGATGTTTTGCAGGAGCTTAAAACAAGAAGAACGAAAAGCAGTTTCTTGGCCATGGAATAATAGTTATTGATTGGAAAGGTAAGACAATAGCCGCCCATAACCATTTTCGTACGATTGATATCTTCGGGCTGGCTTCATTCGTCGCCGAACAACGCGTCAAAGAGATCGGTATCCGAACTGACGGTAAGCATACAGTCGATCAAGGCAGCAATCGCCAACCCGGTGCGTTCGCTTAGAAGCGAGTGAAAGACTATCCGTACGTAAGTTCGGTGCTCTGTCCCACCTCGATAATATAACCGTCCGGATCGCGCATATAGCAGCGGATCTCGCCGTACTTGGGGATCGGCGCCGTGATAAATTCGGCCCCCCGGCTTTTCCATAATTCGTAACACGCCTGGATATCCGCAACCCGGATATTCATAAAGCTATTGATATGGTTCGGGTCCGGGGTACTGAGCGTCACCGTCGGCTTGTCGGGGGTCGGGCCGCCTCCGACATTGACAAGCAGCCACGTATTGGCGATCTGAATATACGCCGGAGCGCCATCGCTGTCCCCGGTACTCAGCACGCGCCCGCCGAAAACCTTTTCGTACCAGCGAGCCGACCGGTCGATGTCGGCAACGGTAAGGAAGTGGGCGATGGAGATCCCTTCTTTGGGGGGCATCTCAAAGCTCTTTTGTCCGACTTGTACGGTGTCCGATTTTGGCTCTTTCGTGATCATACCTTTGGAATTGTTGTGAAAAAAAGGAGATTCTGGTGAAACTAAATTAAACGAACAAATTGAAAGGGGAATTGGTTCGACGTATCGGGTTTATTGAATAAATTGAATAGTTTCGCTAAAGAGGCCATTCATGACTGCGGTTCAGCTTTTCCTAATCATCTTTGGGTATTTTTCGCTCCTGATGATCATCTCCTGGTTGACATCCCGCAACAATCGGGATACCACCTATTTCGACGGCAACCGGGCTTCCCCATGGTTCCTGGTTGCGTTCGGCATGATCGGGTCGGGGATATCGGCGGTATCCCTTGTCTCGATCCCGGGGGACGTAGGAAATAATCACCTCTATTATTTTCAATTCATCCTGGGAACACTCGCCGGCAGTCTTTTTATCGCCTTCGTGCTTATCCCGGTCTATTTTCGCCTGCGGGTGGTGTCGATCTACACCTACCTGGATGGCAGGTTCGGCCGAACGACCTACAAAACAGGCTCGCTATTCTTTTTGGTTTCCCAAAGTTTTGGAGCCGCGTTGCGGCTGCTGCTATCCGTCAAGATCCTGCAATCCGCCTTTTTTGAACGTTTGCATATCCCGTACTGGCTGACAATCGGTGTCGTACTCGCGTTGATCTGGCTCTATACCCACAAATCAGGCATCCGCACCATCGTTTGGACGGACGCGCTGCAATCCGCCTTTCTGCTGACCGTGATCGTCATTTCGATTGTTAGCATCCGGCGGGCGTTAGGGTTCTCGTTTGCCGGTATGCTCGATGCGATCGTGCGCGACCCGCATTTCAGGATTTTCGATTGGTCCCTTGATTCAGGAACAAATTTCTTCAAACAATTCGTCTCCGGGTTTTTGATCTGGGTAGCCCTGGTCGGGTTGGACCAAAGCATGATGCAAAAGACCCTGACGGTGAAAAAGACAGGCGACGCAAAGAAAAATGTGCTCAGCTTTACCTTTTTTATCGGCGCCGCCCAAACCTTGTTCCTGGGCCTGGGTGTGCTGATCTACCTTTATGTGGCAAGGCAAGGTATTCCTCTAACAGTCCGGGAAGGACAGATCCTGCATACGGACGAGCTGTACCCCATGCTGACCCTTCACTATTTTGGCGCGACCGGCGCGGTCGCTTTCCTGATCGCCGTCATCGCCTCCACGTTTGCCAGTATCGACGCCTGTATAACGGCACTCACAACGGCATTCAGTTATGATTTCCTGCAATACGAGTCGATCCCCGCTGATCGCAGGAAGAGGGTTCGGTACGCGGTGCTGTTGGGCGTGAACATCGTCCTGTTCGGCATCGTGCTTCTATTCTGGAACAGCAAGGGCGCCATCATCAATACGATCTTCCGTATTGCCGGTTATACCTACGGGCCGCTGCTGGGTCTTTATCTTCTGGGGCTCGGCTCGCGCGTCCGGCTTCGCGAGCGCCTGGTGCCGGCGGCTTGCGTGTTGGCGGCCCTCCTGACGTATGCGTTGAATGAAATTTTGTGGCGAACCTTCCGTTTTGACGTGGGTTTTTTGAATATATTTATCAACGCAGCGCTTAGTATCTTGTTTTTAACCCTAATTCGGCTGCGGCGCGATGACCGACCTGGATTCCCTGACCATAGAGGCAACGACCGACCCGGTACGGTATGACCGGTTTGCGGCGATGATGGCGAATTCCGATCCCTGGACGACGCTCGGGATGGATGCGGCCGCCTGCAGGGCGGGTTTCCAGGGCCCCTGCAAGGAGATTTTCGTTGCGACCTTCAAAGATGAGCCGGCCGGGCTGGCAATTCTTCAGGTATGCGGTAGTTTCAACGGCTATATTCAAATTCTGTTCATTGCCGAAGCCTTTCGAGGCCGGGGGTTGGGGAAACAACTACTCACCTTCTGTGAGAAGCGAATCTTTCAGCATTCACCGAATGTATTCATTTGCGTATCCACGTTCAATACAAAAGCCCACCGACTATACGAAAAGTCAGGTTTTACTCCAGTGGGGAAGTTAAAAGATTTCGTAAAGCCGGGCTACGACGAGTGGCTATTGCGAAAGACCGCGCTTACTCCGCCTTCAGGCTATCCACCGGGCGTGACACCGCGGACCGGAAAGCCTGGTAGCTGATCGTCACCGCAATCGCTCCAAGAATAAAAAGTGTCGCCAGCGCAAATGTAGAAACGCCAAGCGGAGTGCGATATATGAAGCTCTCCAGCCAGCGGTGCATGCCATACCAGGCCAGCGGAAAAGCAATGACCAGGGACACCCCGATGAGCAGGACGAAGTCCCTCGCGAGCAACGTGATGATATCGCTAACATTGGCTCCAAGTACCTTCCGGATGCTCATCTCTTTGTTTCGTTGTTCGGCGGCGAAGCTGACCAGCCCAAAAAGTCCAAGACACGCCACCAGCAGCGCCAATCCTGTAAAAACGGCGATCACCTGACCGACCCGGGTGTCAGCGGCATATAGCTTGTTGAAGTCGTCGTCCATGAACGAGTAGTCAAAGGGCATATTTCCCGCATACTGCGTATATAGCCTGTGCACCTGATCGACCGTCGCGGCAATATTATTTGTACTCAGGCGAATTCCGGTATAGTCGCCATACGGGGCCAAGGTCATAACCAACGGCCGCGTGGCCTCGTGTAACGTGACCGAATGGAAGTCCTTTACAACGCCAACGATGTGAAAGGGAACCAATTTCCCCTGGTCCCCCGGGTGATAAAGGGTTTTGCCAACCGGGTCTGTCGTGCCCAACAGGCGCGCCATCGTTTGATTAATCAGGACGCCATCGGAATCCGTCTTCATTTCGGGACGGAAAGGACGTCCGGAAGCCATGGTCATCCCCATGGCATCGATATATCCGGCATCGGTAGTCCACCGCTCCGGCCCAAACGAGTGCGTCCGGCCTGCATCCGAGAACCACAAATCCGCCTCCGATAAATTACTGGTCGGAAATGAGCTGGCCGTCGTGACGGCGCGGACGCCGGGCAATTGCGTCACCGCATTTTTAAAGGCAAGAAGATGCTCGCCCATGCCTGAGGTGTGTTGAATCAACAGGACTTGAGAACGATCATAACCCAGTCGTTGGTTTCGGACAAAATTGAGCTGGTTATAGATAACAATTGAACCGATCAACAAAGAAATCGCTGTAGTGAACTGGAAAACGACCAAAACATTGCGGAGCCGGCTGCCTTTGAACCCGGTAGAAAGTTTTCCTTTCAATACCTGTATTGGCTGGAAACGCGAAAGGTAAAAAGCAGGGTAGCTTCCGGCAAGGACGCCTACGACCAACACACCGACACAAGCCGCCGGGACCAGCCAATACCAGGGCAGCGTCGCCGCCGTCAGCTGCTGTCCCGACAAGCGGCTGAAAAAGGGCAAAACCGACAACGCCACAATAAACGCAAGCACCATCGCGCCGAGGCTATACAATATAGACTCAACCAGGAATTGCGTAACCAGGTTGTGTCGTGTCGACCCCAACACTTTCCGTACACCCACTTCACGACTCCGCCCCGCCGAACGCGCTGTCGACAGGTTCATGAAGTTGACGCAAGCCAGCAACAGGATAAAGACCGCAATGATCATAAACATGCGGACATAAACGATGTTTCCGGAAGCCTCGGTTTCCTTCGGAAAAGTCGAAAACAAGTGGATCCGAGTCAGCGGAATCGTTTCATACCGGTAAAAGTCTCCCTTTTTAGTCATCTCATCGAGTGACGTGCTCATCGCCTGCCGAATGATCGGATCGGCATATTTCCGCGTCGCGGCCGTCAGGTCTCTGTCCAACTCCGCTTCGGTGGTGCCCGGCCGAACCTCCAGATAGGTCTCCCAGTCGTTGTTGAGCCAGTTGACCTGCCGGGACTCCTGCTGTGTGCACAACGACCGGATCAGGTCAAAATGGAAATGCGAAAGCGTGGGCATATCCCGCATCACGCCTGTGATTTTCCACAACGTCGTGTCGTCGATCGCAAGCGTCTTCCCGAGGATCCCGGAGGGCTGAAGGCCTCCGAAATGGCGCCTGGCCATCGTTTCCGAAATGACCACGGTACGCACTTGTGTGAGCGCGGTTTTGGGATCACCCGCCACAAGGGGCAGCGTGAAAACCGCAAAAAAACTCGAATCCGCCCAACAGGTCCGCGGTTCCGTAACGAATGCGTCCCCCTTCCGGACATTGGCCGGTCCGATGTTGTTAAACCGAACGAAATTCTCTATCACCGGATAGTCCCGCTTCATCGCCGGTCCGAGATCGGCGGGTACGATCTTCTCATGCAGCTCCTCACCCGCGAACCGGAAGTGGGGGTTTACCCGGTAGATCCGGTCAGCGCTCACATTGTACCGGTCATAACTGAATTCATTTACGATGTAAAGCGTGATCAGCAATACGGTTGCGAGCCCGACAGTCAGACCCAGCAGATTGAGCGTGGAGAAGACTTTCTGTTTCCGGAAATTCCGGAAGGCGGTTTTTATATAGTTGCGCAGCATACTCGTATGCAGCACAAAACAAGCCAATGTCCCAGCAAGCTGATTGATAGTTATTTGGGCAGAAAACTCGTCAGCCTGTTGTACCGATTCCGTACACTCATTGTGCGGCACCGACCACCCCCTGCGCAGTGGTCTTCAATTTGTCCCGATCGATTTTATCCCTGAATTCCTTTCGAAACGCATCACTTGGCCCCTTCAACAGGATGATCAGCGTGCCGTCCTCCCGCGCATAGGGGTTCACGATACTGTCCACCAGCCGGGCCGCTTTGAATTCTTTGATAAAGCGATGGTCCATCTCCTGTTTGTCATCCGTGACGAGCAATAGCACCTCAAAACGGTCGTAGTCACGTGGCATCCAGTAAAGAAAGCTCGCATTGTCGCTGTATGCTTCCGGTAGATGGTACTTCGGGCCATAATAATTCACCGCGCCCGCTTCCCCGTAATTGTCACAGAAGAGCAGCGTATGCGCCTTTTCCGTGCTGTCAAGCGTCTCATAGGCCGCGGCCACCTTTTGGGCCATCTCCTCCCAGGACAACATATCCGCGAAATCCTGGGGCAAGGAATGATCCTTCAAGTCCTCCCAGCGGAGACCTCCCGCTTTCCGGGCCAGCGGATGATGGACGTAGTAATCGGCCAGCGGTGCCGGGGCCTTGAAGGGAAGGAGAAGAGGGACCAGGCGAACGCCGATAAACAAGCTGAACGCAACCATCGCAATCTTCCACCATTTGTTCGCCCAGGCTTCCAGCACCGGAGCGCCGAATGCGAACAGGATGGGGTAGGCCCCTTGCGAGTAATAGCTTTTCGCATGGCCCATCATCAGGAGCCCGAGGGTGACGACGAATCCCAGGGCAACCCAACGGTATTGTCTCCTGCGCAACGCCCAGACAAGCCCGGTCACCCAGGTAAAAATCGTAGCCACATTATACAATAGCTGGTCCGTCAGGAAACCCCAGGGACTCAGGTACTGAAGCTGGTTGTTCTGGAGGGTCTTCATGTGGTAGACGACCGGGTAGCCGTGACGAGCCTCCCAAACGAGATTCGGCAGAAAGAGCAGCAACCCCAGGCCGATCGCAAAATAGAAGTGTCGGTTGCCGAGTATCTTTCTGTCCCAGCTGAGGAGGAGGCCGGCCAGCAAACCGGTGGCGTAGAAAGCCATCGTGTACTTGCCGAGAAGCCCAAGCCCCAGACTGACGCCGGCCACGTAGAGATAAAGGACTTTTTCGGTCTGCTGAAATCGGACAAGCCCATAAGCCATCGCCGTCCAGCAGAAGATATCCAGGAAATTCGGCTGAAAAAGGAAATGCATCCTCAGCCAGGCCCCCGCCACAAAGGGCAGCCAGGCCAGAACCAGCGCGAACCAGCGGCCGCCGAGGTGGAGTACCAGCCGACCCACGACGAAGTAGGTCGCCGCGCCCGCCAGCGAAGGCCATATTTTAATCGTCCACATCGCCCCACCCATCAGGTTTGTGAGCCATGCAAAGACCGACAGCAGAGGCGGCGCCTCCATGTAGCCCCAGGCCATATGCCGCGCCTCCGCCAAATAAAGGAATTCATCCCGGTGGGGGCCCCAGACAGGGTCCTGAAGGAAAAACGGCAAGATCAGCTTGATCAGCGCCAGGAGATAAAGTAGACGGGTGGGTTTCATGGGAAAAAGATAAAAAGATCGGGGCGAATCCGCCGAAAATTTTGACCACAGGCGTCTTTACAGTGTCCTCCGGCCGATTTTCGCCCCGCCTCCGTCATCAACTTTCGCAAATTGCCCTCATTATGTCGGCATTGCACCCTAAATTACATGAACCGCCCGCGGATATTTGTGACAGAAAAATCAATCAAATGCGAAAACTGATTTATACGATCAATCTTACTGTTGACGGCTGCCTGGACCATACAGCTTTTATGCCGGATGAAGCATTGTTTGACTATTATATCCGCCTTGTCCGGGATGCGGGCCTGATTGTCTACGGGCGGATAACCTATGAATTAATGGTTCCTTATTGGCCCGATATCTTAAAAAACCCTGCCGGTGAGACAAAAGCAGACGTCGAATATGCGCGGGCATTCGTCGCGGCCAAAAAAGTCGTTTTCTCCAGGACGTTAAAGAGCGTTGAAGATGAAAATTCGAGGATTTCCCGTTTAAGCCTGAAAGAAGAAATACTTAAATTAAAAGAAGAAGACGGTAAGGATATTTTAGTCGGTGGCGTAGACATTCCTTCACAATTAACAGCGATGGGTTTGATCGATGAATACCTTTTTGTCGTTATGCCGATATTTGCAGGGAAGGGGAGAAGATTTTTGGACGATGTTATTCTGAAGGAAAAAATAAGATTAAGACTCCTCGATTCGAAGACTTTTGAATCGGGGTCGATCGCGCTTCGCTACGAGAAACAGGAATAGAAACAGTACACGAAGTGCCCGCAAAAATTCGCGTCCGAACCTCTCACAAGAATTCCTGAAGTTGACAGGGATCTCGATCCTGCTGGTCATCCCGCTTTCCTACTATTTCATGAACAAGAGGCGTGAAGCCCTTTGACGCCGCCATTAGTACATAACAACCATTACGAAATGGAATTATGAGGTGCCGGTAGCAATAATACTACGGCCGGCCGAGTTCAAGTCTATCTGAATAAAACAAAATAATCCATTTTTCAGCCAATTCGGATGTGCCACTTTTGAAGGGTTGTGATTAAACCCGATTGTTATTTATCCTTCAAATCCTTTGTTATGGCAAAGAATTATGTTCAAGTAGAAATTCTTTTGGTGATCGGAACAACCTTTTCCGCCGGAAATTGGGTCAGTAAAGACGATAACCCGGCGGACCGTCAACCTTCTGAAATTGAACGGTTGGAGGAAGCCTGCTGGAATGGCTTGCTCAAGACCATGCTGCCCGAACTCTGGATCGACCCGCCCAATGATGGCATCCTTTATCTCTGGGAGGTCAGGCAAGCCGAGTCCTTTCTTCAACTGGAGCTAAGTGAGATCCCGCTGCCAATTGACCCTCGCTGTTCCATTACGCCCCGCTCTCTTCTTTCCTTCTGTAACGATAACTAAGTTTATCTTCAGGTAGCCCTGAAAATGAAAAAGCCCGCCGGACCGGCGGGCTAACGTTTTTAGACTAACCCTGGATTGAGACATGGACGGTTTTTCCGGGTTTGGGTTAAAAAGATTCGGGACATTGGACTTGGGTACGGTCTGCTTTTCGGATTTTGGACATTGGACTTGGGTACGGTCTGCTTTCCGGATATTGGACTTGGATTGGTTTTGCTTAGGATTCTGCCGTAAAGATACAATCGCGATCGCGGCCCCGCCAATAGATGAGATTGTCTTTGTGATGTAGTAGTTGGTCTACAGTAGGGGAGAATGACGGCGATTATCCGAAGTTGTAGACCATCTTCGACAAAAGACGTTCCTGGGGTCGACCGGACAATCATAAACAGGTCTATTTTTTTGGGCCCGGCATTGTTCCATCTTTGTATCGTCAAGGTAATCGTCCGTTATCCGAAGACAGCGATTTAGATTTAGTGAAATGATCCGTACCCTCTTTTTGTCCGAGACCCGTTTTGATCCAATATCCAATTGGTCTGACCCTATGAATCCATCCCTAATGATCCGATCCTATTGATCCAATATCCTAATGATCCGATCCTATTCATCCAATGTCCTTTCCTTTGAAACCATTCCCTTTTTTCGATTATGGGGTTTTCCCGTCCCTATGAAAACTGGAGAATTCCTGTCTGATGAAAGACCTCCGGCTGAACCCGGCGGTTTTTTCATTTAATGCACGTTAAAATTTCCGCTTATATGAATTTTTGTCTTACTTTGTTTCCTGCTAAGTAGTAAGCCTCTTCACATTCTAAACAAAACAATTAGGGCGCTGATTAGAACCTATTGGTTTCAATAGGATTAACCTTCTACGCTTGGCGTAGTATATTTCGCCCGCATGAGTGCGTATCTTAAGCCCGAATTAACCAACCACAACCGGCTGCAAGGGTTGTCGCTGGGATTGATTATGTTTATCATTGTCGCTGCATTGGTGGACCTTTGCGGATGGCAATGGGACGTCTTGGCGTTGCGGCAAATCGCGCCCGGACTTCCGGCGATGAACCCGATTACAGCCTTGTCTTTCTTATTTTCGTCCTTTTCCTTTCTGATCCTTGCACTTCCTTCTAAATCCCGGTCTCTGGACGGCATGGGTTATTTGATGGCTGCCGCGGTGGTGGTATTCTCGATAATGCGGATGGCAGGATGTTTCATTCCGGCCCTGGAAGGAGTGGATCAATTCCTTTACCCGGATCGGCTCCGCGCCAACTCCCCGGTAGGCTTTCCGGCACGGATGGCCTTTAATACGGCGTTCTGTTTCCTCTGCTGGGGCATCTCGCTTTTGCGGCTCCGGGCTGCAGGAACCGCCAGCCGGTTTATCCCTGCGCTGGCGTTCGCGATCGGCCTGATCGGGCTGCTGTCTGTCTTGGGGTATATTTACCGGGTTAAGGAATTCCACGGAATCCTCCGCTACCTCCCGATGGGCGTTAATACCGCCGTCTGCTTTCTATTGGCTGCACTAGCCTTGCTATTCGTATCCCCCGAACGCGGGCTTATCAAGGATCTGACCGGGTCCCGAGCCGGGAGCATAACGGCGCGACGGCTGATCCCCTTTGCCTTCACAGCGCCGATTTTGCTGGGCTGGCTTCGGTTGCTTGGAGCCCTAAACGGGGCCTTCACAGTCGAGTTTGGTGTCTCGATCCTTGTGTTGAGCATTATTGTCTGTTTCGTTTTCCTGATCTGGTACAATGCGCGACAGCTGAACCGGAGGGAGGAGGCACAACGAATGGCGCAGGAGGCGCTGAGTGAAAGCGAGCGGACCTTTGGTTTACTGATCGGGAGCATAAAGGACTATGCCATCTTCATGGTGGACCCCGACGGGCGGATCAAAAGTTGGAATCCGGGCGCCCAGGCGATCAAAGGATATACGGCTGACGAGGTTATCGGTCAGCCGATCAGCATCTTTTATCCGCAGGAAGAGCTGGAACGAAATGAACCCGCCTACAATTTGCACATGGCGGAGAAGGATGGATCATATCACAGCGACGGCTGGCGGGTGAGAAAGAACGGGTCCCGGTTCTGGGCCGATATCGTTTTCACCGCAGTGTATGATTCGGAACAGCGGTTACAAGGTTTTGCGAAGATCACGCGAGACATGTCCGAGCAGAAAAAGGCCAATGAAATGATCCGCTACCAGGCCAGGTTGATGGAAGACGTCAGCGATGCGATTATCTCCACGGACCCGGAATTCCGAACCGTCAGCTGGAATAAGGCAGCCGAAAAACTATATGGTTACAGCCTCCCCGAGGCGGCTGGACAAGACTTGGCCGAACTTCTGCGAAGTCCGACAGACCCCGCTATTCGTCATGCGATCCGTGAGCATCTGCGGGAGCAAGGCTACTGGCATGGCGAGCTGGCTTATTATACCAAGAAGAATGTGGCGCTTAACGTCCTTATCTCCATATCGGCGATCCGGGATGAGCAGAATACCGTGACCGGATACGTGGTCGCGTGCCGGGACATTACAGAACGGCTAAAAGCGGAGCAGCGGCTGATCAAGTTTAACGAAGAGCTGTCCAGGCAGGTGGAGGAAAAAACAGCAGAGGTCCGGGAGATCTTCGAGCGGGTAACGGATAACTTCATGGCTTACGACGCCTCGGGTACCATCGTATATATCAGCGGCCGTGCGAAGGAGATGGTAAGTAAAGCAGGCCTTACTACGGGTATCAATGTTTTCCGCGAATTCCCGGCCGTGATAGAAAACCCCTTCGGACAGCATTTCCGGCGGGCGATGGAGACGCAACAAGACCAGCACTATGAGTATTTGTCGGAGATGCTCGACATCTGGCTCGAAAGTCATATGTATCCGTCAGCCAATGGCGTCTCGGTCTTCTTCAGGGATATCACAGAAAACAAGCAGGTCCGGGAACAGCTCTCCCAATCAACTGCCGAGCTCCGGGCGCTTGCTTCCCATCTGCAGGACGTTCGGGAGGAGGAGCGGGCGGAAATGGCACGCGAGATCCACGACGAGCTCGGTCAGCAGCTGACGGGATTGAAGATGGATCTGGCGTGGGTGGACGAGCAATTGGCAGAAGTGGGCAGACCGGTCCTGCGCCAGCGCGTGGCGGATACGTTGCAATTGCTGGATCATACGATCAGGACCGTGCGGAAAATCGCAGCGGAGCTCAGACCCGGCATTCTCGACGACCTGGGGCTGCTCGCTGCGGTGGAATGGCAGTCGGAGGAGTTCGAAAAACGATCGGGCATAAAGGCCCGGTTCCAGCCAGGAATGCCCGGCCGTCGGTATCCGCCCCAGATGTCGATTGGTTTGTTCCGCATTTGTCAGGAGGCCCTGACCAATGTCGCCCGGCATTCTGGAGCAAAGCACGTTGATATCTTCCTGGGGTATGAGGAGGACCGGATCGTTTTACGTGTAAGGGACGACGGCCGGGGACTGCCCCCGCCGCAGGCCGGCGGGCGAAAGACACTGGGCGTGCTGGGGATGAAAGAGCGGGCGCTGATGATGGGCGGGACGCTGGAGGTGAGCAGTGAAGCCGGAAAAGGAGTGACCCTGATTGTTAGTGTCCCGATGAGGGCAGCAGAAAAAACCTGAATAACCCGATAGAACATGCGAATACTTATTGCCGATGACCATGCCGTAGTCCGCAAAGGGCTGCGCCAGATGTTGCAGGAGGAATTCCCCAGTGCCGAGATCGAGGAGACCGCCGATTCCGACGATCTGCTGAACCTCGTCAAAAAAGAGCATTGGGACGTGGTGATCTCCGACATTTCGATGCCCGGCCGGGGCGGCCTGGAAGTACTGCAGCAAATCCGCCAGCAGTTCCCGAAGCTGCCCGTGCTGATTTTGAGCATCCATCCCGAAGACCAATATGCGATCCGGGTCCTGCGAGCGGGCGCCTCCGGGTATCTCTCCAAGGAATCGGCGCAGGGAGAGGTAGTGAAGGCCGTTCATAAGGTGCTGATGGGTAAGAAATACATTACACCCGCGCTCGCCGAAAAGCTGGCCGAGAGCCTGGACCACGACGCAGAGAAACTGCCGCATGAATTCCTTTCCGACCGCGAATTTGAAGTCTTTAAGTTGTTGGCGGCCGGCAAGTCGGTATCGGAGATCGGCGAAAAACTGTCCCTGAGCTCCACAACGATCAGCACGTATCGGTCAAGAGTGCTGATCAAAATGAACATGAAGAACAATGCCGATCTGACCTTATACGCTGTGGAGAATAACTTGCTGGAGAAGCATTAGCATTCAGGCGTAGTCCTTTGACTACAAATAGATTGACCCGTTTATGACAGTCAAGAACGAAACGGCTCTACCACCCGGTTCCCACTGGGAATGTAATTTTGCCCTATCGAAACAAATCCCAAAAAAGTCTACGTCATCGATGATTCGCCGCTGATCGTCTCCCGGCTACGGTCTTTGCTCCGAAACCTCGATTTCATAACCGAGATCCAGTCGGCAGGCACCTATGAGTCAGCTGAAGCGTTACTGACCGAACGGACACCCGATCTTGTCCTGCTCGATATCAATCTGGGTAATCGCAGCGGGATCGAACTGTTGCAATTTATCCACGATAGATATCCTGCAGTAACCGTGATCATGCTCAGTAACCAATCCGGGCCCCTGCATCGGGCAGTCTGCCTGGAATTCGGCGCAGCCTATTTCATTGACAAATCCACCGAGTTCGGCCAGATCCGATCGGTGGTTACTTCCATTCTAAAGGGTTGATAGACACGCGTCTCCACCCTTGTAGTGAATATTCTACTTCTCCCTTGTTCCACTATTACTACAGAAATGACAACACCATCTATTTTATTCGGATCGGGGCTTTCTTTTCTTTGCAATATCAAAACACAAACGTTTATTTATGAACGAACGAAGCTATACCACGGAGAAGTGACACTGGAAACCGCCCCCCGCCGGGGCTGTACCCTGATCGTCCACCTTCCGCAGGAAAGCAGCTAATTTCCGATATCCCGTGAATCCTAATTCCTATATGCTCCTGGGCGCTCTATGTTGCGCCGCGATCGCCGCCCTGGCCTGTGGAGTTTATTTTTGGCGACAAGGAAAGCTGCCGGAACCAAAGGCAGCCGGCGATTCCCGTTACCGGGAAATAGTCGACCATTTCAGCGGCGTCATTTATTCTGCGGATATCGACGGTATTATCGATTTTGTGAGCCCGGGCATACTGGCGCTAATGGGATACTATGCGGACGAAGTCGTGGGGCGACATTATTCCTCCCTCGTCGATCCCGATTCCTTCGCGATGGTAGCAGAACACTACGTACGGCAATTGGAGCGGCGGACAGCGGAAACGACGCTGGAGTTTCGGGCCCTGACACGCACCGGGCGAAAGAAGTGGGTGGAGCAGATTGCGGTGCTGCGCGAAAAGGAAGGTGTCGTAGCGGGTTTCCAGTGTTTTGTCCGGGACATTTCCGAGACGAAGGCGCTCCGGCTCGCGCTGGAGACCACCGGTCTGGAATTGGAGGATGCAAAAAAGGTGGAGGAGCAATTTCTTGCAAATATGAGCCACGAGATCCGCACGCCAATGAACGGCATCCAGGGGATGGCGCGGTTGCTGTGTGGCACGGAGCTGACGGCAGAGCAGCAGGAGATTGTTGGAACCATCGACCAGTTGGTGGCCCAGCTTGGAATGACGATCGACGATATTCTCGACTATACGAAGATAAAGACGGGAGAACCGGGCAATGACCGGCCGGCACCACGGACAATCACCCCGGATAATGCCGCACAAGCGGGTTTGTTGAATGACCTTCGCTTCCTTGTCGTCGAAGACAACCCGATCAATCAGCAGATCACGGACCGGGCGTTGCGAACGGCGGGTGCATCGGTGACGATCGCCAGTGACGGGCAGGAGGCGGTTCAGGCGCTGGAGCACGAACGCTTTGACCTCATTATCATGGACCTGCAAATGCCGGTGATGGACGGATATGAGGCGACCCGACAGTTGCGGAAGAGGTTGGGACTGGACACGCCGATATTGGCCATGACCGCGGGCGCCACACAAGGCGGGCGAAAACGATGCCTGGAGGCCGGGATGAACGATTATATGCTGAAGCCTTTCGAGATCGGGGACTTCTACTCCCGGATCACGCATTTGTTGAAGGGAGCAATCATTGCTCAGTAAGATTTTTAGATCGGAGCTTTGCCACATGGCGAACCATTCTCCACCGATAACTTCAAAACTCAGAAACCATACGATTACTCCAATCGTGAAAAACTTTATCCTTTCACTCGCTCCGTCATTGATTCACCGGATCGACGATTTGGGAATGTGTATACTTTTCGTTATTTTTACACATAAATTCAACTTTATGCGAACGAATATTGAGCTGGACGATGTTCTTGTAAACCAAGCCATTAAGCTTAGCAAGCTCAGGACTAAACGGGAAGTTATACAGGAAGCTCTAAAAAGCTATGTCGCATCCATGAAAAAAAGGCAATTGCTGAATCTGAAAGGCCGGGTCTCCTGGGAAGGTAATTTAAAAGACATGCGCAGTTTATGAGCGAACCGTTGATATTCGACACCGCTGTGTGGGTTGATTTTTTAAGGGGTAAACACAATCCGCAATCTGATTTGCTAACATCTTATGTTGAGCAAGAAGATCAAGTGTTGCTAATTCCGACCATTTTACAGGAAGTATTGCAGGGAATTCGCGAAGACACGCAATACCGACAAATTAAGGATATTTTCTCCTATTTCACCGTTTTACAACTTCCGCCGATCCAGGCCACAATTGGTGCCGCGGAGCTATACAGAGGTTTGCGAAAAAAAGGAGTAACGATTCGAAAGAGCAATGACTGTCTGATTGCCTTTTATGCGATTGAGTTATCAACATCTCTTGTTCACCTGGACGCCGATTTTGAGCTTATCAGCAAGCATTCAAAACTGAAGACCTGGTCCAATTAAGTCTCCCATTATTTACCCTGTTCCGATTTGTACAATTCTAGAAAAGGCGTCTGGCATACATTTGCCAAATGATTTCACACCGAAAATATCTTATTCGGGCATTCCTGCCGGCGCTTGTGACCAGCTTTTCGTTTTTCACCTGTGATGCCCAGCATCTAAATGCCAAATCAAATTTGCAGCAGGTAAAGAATGCGATTGTAGAAAACAACAATGATTATTTCAAAGCCTTTACAAAAGGAGACTCATCCTTATTTATCGATCGATATACAGATGATTGCTGGATCATGCCTTCGAATCAGCCAACGCTCTGCGGCCCGGAGGCGGCGCTTGATTTTTTCCGGGTAGCCTACTATCAGCTCGGAGTAAGAAAAGGCAAATTCCTCAGTATCGACGTTTTTGGTGACGGGCAAGACTTCGTTACAGAAATAGGCTTTTATCATTTATCAGACGCAAAGGATCGAGCGGTTGGAGAGGGAAAATATATCGTGCTTTGGAAAAAGACCACCAATGGCTGGAAGAGATTCAGGGACTCATTCAGTCCGAATCAGTAAACTAAATAGAAATTCTGCCGGCAAAAAAGGCCGATAAATGGTAGTTTTATAGCAATGAATTATCGTGAGATCACACCCGAAGACAAATTGAAGCCCTTTATTAAGTGCTTTTATTTGTTTGAGTCCGACTCCGATTCGGAATTTGAAGACGTTGTATTTCCAAGCGGCTTCACAGAAATGATCTTCAACCTCGGTCAGGGGGCATGGGCGACGTCTGTTGGTAACAAATATGAGAAGACCCCCAAAATAGAATTTTGGGGCCAGGTGACCAATCCCATGCAAATCAGGTCAAAAGGGAAACAATTGATGCTCGGAGTACGGTTTTTCCCCCACGCAGCCGGTTATTTTCTGCGAGAGAAAGTCGGCCAATTCAACAACACCGTGTCCGATCTCTCGGATATTTTGGGTCCATCTTTAAAGACTCTTCATGCACGGCTTTTGGAAACCGCCGACTTAATAAGAAGAATTGAGCTGGTCGAAACTTATCTTTTGCAAAGGTTAAGCAACGATAGGAAATTAAACCTGCGAATAGAAGAGATCGGGCACATTCTTTACAACATTAACAAAGATTATTCTGAAAATAGTATCGGCATCATTGCTACACGACATGGAATTACGACCCGCTACCTCCATAAATTAGTATATGAACACACCGGCCTATCGCCGAAATCCTTCAATAAAATAAGCCGCTTCCAGCTCAGCCTTAGGTTGATTGCCAAAAATGAAATGTCATTAACCTCCGTTGCTTATGACTGCGGCTATTTTGACCAATCCCACTTCATTCGGGATTTTAGGTCCTTTACCGGGGTTACCCCATCCGCCTATCTGGATAATAAATTCCCGATCAACCAGGTTTTTCTACAATAGTTAGCGCCGTTCCGATTCATACAATTTTAAGCGCTATTACCGCAATAGTTTTGAGGAAAATTATTAATTCTATTCCAAACAGGCTTTCCATGAAACAATACCACCCCGTTGCTTCAGCAATTTTACTGTGTTCGTCTTTCTTTGTCACGCATTGTACAAACAACAAACAGGACGCCGTTTCAATTCCTGCAGAAGTAAAGACCGCGATTGCGGAAAGCAATGCCATTTATTTTCGGTCATTTGAAAAGAACGACTCCTCGATCTTTCTAGATCGTTACGCAGCAGATGCCTGTATCCTGGCGCCCAACGCCCCGGAGGTCTGCGGCCGCGAAGGGGCTGCAAAATTCTTCAGAGCCGCGTATGACAGGTACGGGTTGCGGAGTGGTAGGTTCATTACCACGGCAATATATGGTGACGGTGACGGGTACGTCACGGAAGAAGGCCAGTGGCAGTCGATCAACGCACAAGGACAGTTATTTGACAAGGGCAAATTCCTGGTTCTGTGGAAAAAGACGCCGGAAGGCTGGAAAATGTTCAGGGATTCCTTTAGTGCCAATCAGGAGCAGGACAGTAGAAGCGCAGCTCAATGACACGATCATTGTTATTGTTGAATCTATTCCTTGCCTTTAGCCGGCATTTGGTCGCACAGATAAAAGCTGATTCTGTGCGGCCCTATACCCTGGTCATATCACCCAGGATCAATTCCGCGGGATATTTTCCCTTTACCGGGGCGGTCCTGAACCACAATGTCAATTTCGACTTCACTGTCGATTTTGAAAAGGCAAACCGCGGGTTTATTCTGTTTCAATCTTTCGATTTGCAGAACAAGAATTCGCCCATCAATTATTTTCAGCCTTGTGTGTTCGAGAAATTTCCGGTAGGCGCGTCGCTGAGCTTTGCTGTGTATTTTGGGTACCTTTTTTCACAGATGTACAGCTTCAGCGACAAGGGGGAATCCGATTATTTCGGAGCCTTAACGCAGAATTGCACGCTAAGCAAAAAGCTCCGAGTGGAAAATACGATGTTATTTGGCAATTTGACAACTCAGACAAACCTGGTCAACAGGTTGGAGCTGTTATATACGCTGGATAAATTCAGCGTTGATTTTTATCTGCATGAAAGAGTCGTATTTGAAACAAAGGACCTTAGTACCTCCGGTGCGATTGCGGTAAATCTACCCCGGGTAAAATTGGCCGCTAAGTTGTTCGCACTGGCGACGTTGACATATAACAACTATCTCTCGAAGAACAAGCCCTCTTACGCCTTAGAAAACGGCTTTTTCCTTTCGCTGGCATTTCCAGTCGACCTCAGTAAATAAGTTGTACATAAAATATTTTTAAAATGAAAAAGATAGTGTTCGCGTTGCTGGTACTTTCGGGCCATTTCAGTTTCGGGCAAAAAGTGGATTACAGAAAGATTATCGCTTTCAAGGCGGATGAAATTGAGAAAAAGGTCATAGCGTGGCGGGAGGATATTCATCAAAACCCGGAGTTGGGAAATAGGGAAACCCGCACCGCGGCGCTGGTTGCCCGGCATCTGCGGTCATTGGGAATGGAGGTACGGACAAACGTCGCCGTAACGGGCGTGGTGGGAATTCTGAGAGGGGATAGGCCAGGTCCGGTTATCGGCATAAGGGCCGATATGGATGCGCTGCCGATCACCGAGCTTACTGCTGTTCCTTTTGCGTCAAAAGTGCGCACCACCTATAATGGCGATGAGACGGGGGTAATGCATGCCTGCGGGCATGACGCGCATACCGCCATCCTGATGGGCGTGGCAGAGGTCCTTGCCGGTATGAAAAAAGACCTGAAAGGGACCGTAAAGTTCATTTTCCAACCAGCGGAAGAAAGTCCCCCAAAAGGTGAAAAGGGCGGCGCCGCGCTGATGATCGAAGAGGGCGTCTTGGACAACCCGAAAGTAGACGTAATGTTTGCCTTGCACATGAACGCGCTGGTCGAGGCGGGCAAGATCACCTATCGCCCCGGCGGTTTTTTTGCCGCGGCAGTGGATTTTAGAATTACCGTAAAGGGGAAAGGGACACATGGCGCCGAGCCCTGGGCGGGCGTCGACCCGATCGTTGTGTCGGCCCAAATTATCAACAGCCTGCAAACCATTGTAAGCAGAAATGTAAATGTGACGGAAAACCCTGCCGTGGTAAGCATCGGTTCCATCCATGGCGGCAATCGCTTCAATATCATTCCCGAACAGGTGGAGATGATCGGGACAGTCAGAACATTAAGTAACACGGACGAAGCGATGGTGTATGACCGGGTCAAATTGCTGGCGGAAAAGACCGCTGAGGGCGCTGGCGCAGTAGCTACGGTCGAGTTGCCTTATACCGCACACCACCCGGTAATGGTCAACGATGAAAAGCTTACGACGGCCATGTTGCCCTCACTGCAAAGGACGGCAGGGGTCGAAAATGTGATCCGGGTGCCTGCGGAGACGGGTGCAGAAGATTTTGCAGAATTCGCGCAAAAAGTACCCAGCTTGTATTTCTATATCGGCGGCTTGCCAAAGGGAAAGGATAAAAAGACAGCCGCGCCGCACCATACGGCGGAGTTTTTCATCGATGAAAGTGGCTTCAAGACCGGGATAAACGCATTGTGCAACTTAGTATTTGACTACAGTGAATACTGAGATAAAAAGATATACTAAGCCCTTAGAGCCCCGGTGCTGAATGTTAAATGCTGAATTGGATCGAGGTCGTTGTTCCTTTTCCCAAACCCTTGCTGGTCATAGCCATGGTCCCACCGTGACTATCGATAATGGCCTGGCAATCATGTAAAGTTAAGCCCACTCTGTCCGGTTTGGCCACGGAGTCAGCTTGAAAAGGCTGCGAATCCCGATCCTGGTCGAACCCGTTGCCCGTGTCCTTGATTTCAAGCAGCACAAGGCCAGCTTTCCCACAAACCCGCAGGGAAATAACCTTTTCTTTCGCCTGAAGGCCGATCGACCAGATGCTGATCTTTAGCACATTCACGAGAACTTGAATGAGTTTTGTTCGATCACCACGAATGACCGGAGGATTGTCCGGAATGTCCAAATGGATCGCGATGGACTCCCGATCGATGGGCACAAAAAGAAGGGCCAGCGCGTCATTGATAATGTTTTGGAGATTTACGGGCTTTCGTTCCTGGGTTGTATAGCCCTCAATATATTGTCGTTGGATATGGAGGATCTCCTGGATGTTGGCGATGATACTCAGTTGCTTGGAAATGACCTCGCTGACTTCGTCCCGGTGGTTGCACTGCGATTCCGAAATGCCACTTAGGACCTTAATGATAGCAGCGGCCTTGTCTTCACCGAACACATTCGCGATTGCGGCTTTTTCCGCCGTGAAAAGCTGCGCCAGGTTTTGCAGAATTTGCGGATTTTGCTCTTCCTGGAGTCGTTTCACCCGGTTAAGATAGGTGCCGAACCCGATCACCGCGTTACCAATGTCGTGGGTTACGTCCGAAGCGATTTCAAACTTTCCCTGCGCCACCGCCTTATCCAATACCGCGACATGACGTTCAAGTTGTTCTTTCTGAGCCCGGACGGCCATCAGCGCTTCGCTCTGCAGCCTCTCCATTTCTCTGGCCTGAATTGCCTCCAATTCACTGTATTTCTTCAATTGATACGCCCAAAGCCCGCAAATAAAGAATATGACAGCGGCCAGCAAGACGTGAATTATCAATGTCTGCAACGCGAAATAGTCCAGTTGGGTGAAATAGACTTTGGTAAACCCCAGGTTCTGCAGGTAGCCAAACACAGCATGATGAATCGTCACAACGAGTAGAATCGGGATCTGGAGCTTCCAGTTTTGATAGGTAATGAGGATCGCGCTGCCGATGAACGCAAAAAAATGCATTTCAAACAAACCATGCATCTGGTAAATATACTGGGCCATAAATATCCCCAATACCGCACTAAGAATATACTGATAAAGATCAGAATCGGGCAAAAACACTCTGGCAAGATAGTATGCGGCGACAGATAGCCCCCCAACCCCTATTGCTATCAGCCAGGTGCCGTAGAAGTCTGCAAAGATCAGGCCACCCAGAAAGTAAGCGGGAAGAAAGTAATTGATGATCCTGTCGGACCTTTTTTGTACTTGAGTAGGGGAGGGAGCTTTCATAAGTTGCTTTAAAACTTTATTTTTTACATTCGGGTAGCCGGCAACCATAGGCCGTCAAAGCATACCGGTCAAAGGAGATAGCGCTGTCCCTGCGGAGAAGGCCGCTCAGGGCCATCTGCGCATAATTGGTGCTCTTATTGGTACAATACCGGCTCTTGTTATAATTGCCGCGATAATACAATTTGTGGGCGGTAGAAATGATCACCGCCTGCGGCGTGGAATACACCCCGCAGGCAGCCGCAACGGAGGAATCAAAAGACACCGGGATACGGATGCCGAATTTGTCCTGTATCTGGCCGGCCGTGTAATTCCTGGAAGTCAATACAACAATGCCAAAATCAACCTCTTTCCCATATTGCCGGACGAGTGATTTGAACTCAGTGATATTGAACTTGGAGCACGGGCAGTCCGGGTTGAAAAAATGAAGAAAGAGCGGTTTATTACCCATTTGAAATATTCCCGCAAGATGGATGACCGAGCCGGTGTCAACGGGCCGGTATTTTTCGGGAATTGCCGTCGGTAACCCATAAACCCATTCGTTGTACCAGAACAAGGTAAAAATTCCCCCAAACAAAAGCGACAAACAAACGACTACCATTGTCTTTCTCATTTTTAAAAGTTTAAGATTGTCTGGGCAATATGATCGTAAAGATGGCGCCGGTGTCATTCTCCACTCCAATACTCCCGCCATGCGCCGTGATGTATTGCTTCACGATAGCCAGCCCCAGGCCGGTTCCATTACTTTTTTGCTTTGTAATAAAAGGGTCGAAAAGGGTCTTGCTGATTTCCGGAGGAATGCCCTGGCCATTATCCCTGATCGTAATGATCACATTCTTCCCGTCCGTATCTGTTGCGGCCAGGATATCGATCCTGGGATTTACGATCTTCTGGTCCACTAGCGCATCCATAGCATTGTTTACCAGGTTCATAACGGACCGTTTGAGTTTGCTTTCATCCCCGGATAGTTCCAGATCAGCCGGGATATTTTTGTGGATGACGACTGCCGCCGAATCGTTTCTGGCCTTTGCCAGCTTAATCCCTTCCTCCACGATGCGCGTGACACTTACCGGTGATTTCTTAGCCGGTGTTTCTTTTATAAAATCGAGAAAATCTTCAAAGATCTCCGAAGCCTGGATCCCACACTCATCGATCATGCCGAGCCATTCGCTTTTTACGTTATCCCGACGCATCATATCTGTCAATACCGCTATGTTTTTAATGGGTGACCGCAGATCATGCATCATCATGCTCATGGCTTTCCCAACCGCGGATAATTTCTCCTTTTGTATTAATTTTTCGCGTAATTCCGCATTACGGATCGCCTTTGCTGCATTGAGGACAAACAATTTCAGCAAGTACAATTTTTCGGTCTTTAATTTCTCCTCTTTCTTTAATAGCGCAAAAATGGTATAATTATCCAGCCGCGCCAGCACTACTTCATCCAATTGTATCACTTCACCGTCAGCTATACCGGCGGATTTGACCCGTTCTATTAATTCTTTCAGATTTATCTTCGCTTCAATCGCGCCAAAAGTAAATATCTTCTCATACACCTGGTTGTCATGGAGCTTACCCAGCAGCGCCATATCTGTTTCTACATAGGTTGCCAGCTGATCCAGGACATTCTGCAATAAGGAATTGAGGTGCTGTTCATCCAGGCTTATGGAAGAAATGGCTTCGATGAGTTTTTCGAGATTTCGAAGCTTATTGTAGTCGGTTACTGCTTTGGTAGCCAGCTGAGTGATCTCTTCGGAGGCATAGGGCTTGCAATGATAGCCAACGTTTTGTCCTGCCTTGGCAATAATGTCATCGATAGAACGATCACTAAAGGCGGTCACAAAAATGATTTCAGCCTTACTGTCGTATTTCCTTATCTGCAATGCCGTCTCCATTCCGTCCCATCCCGGCATTCGCATGTCGAGAAAGATAACGGCATAGGGACAACCCGCTGCAACCGATTTTTTAACCATTTCAACCCCGTCCATGCCATTGGATGCTTTGTGCACAGTGAAGTTTGGAATATTGGTCACTCTCGCTGACTGAAGGGTGCCTTCGGGGATATCGAATAGTATGCTGGCCGCTTTATCGACGCTTTCCGACTGCGGACTAATCTTTCTGGGAACGAGTATTTCTTCAATATTGTCTCTTACCATTTCTTCATCGTCTATTACCAAGACCGTCGTATTAACTGCTTCTTTCATCGTATCTGATATTTTGTTGTTTAAATTTGATCTGGACAAAAGCGCCTTTCCCGACCCCGCTGCTGGTAAGAGAAATCATGCCGGCATGGCTTTCGATGATTCCACGACAATGCTGTAACCCAAGGCCCGTACCCGACGACTTTGTTGTAAAGCCCCGCCCGAACAGCCGTCCGGCCGTTTCGGCATCGAAGCCGTTACCCGTATCCGCTATTTCCAGGATAAGAAAATCCTTCTCCCCATACAGACGGATGGCAATGGACTTCTCCGCGGCGTTGTTATCGATCGCTTCGATGCTATTTTTGAGTATATTCATGATAACCTGCATTAACCTGGTACGGTCGCCGCATATAACGGGCGTCTCAGCCGCGGCATCCAGACGGATGGTTATCCCCTTTTTATCAAAGGAGGCGGATAACATAGCGAGACAGTCGTTGACGATAGCCCGGAGATTCGATGGCTTTCTTTCGTTCGTCTCCTGCCCGGCAACGTATTGGCGCTGGATAGCAAGCATCTCCTGGATATGAGCAATGATAGTAAGTTGCTTTCCAATGGACCCTTGTACCTGTTCATGGCTGACAAGCTGAGCTTCAGCGATGCTGTTAAGCATACTAACCACCGCGCCGGCCTTGGCTTCCCCGATAGCAGCACGCATTGCAATCTCCCGATCAGCGAAGAACCGGGCGAGGTTTGCCAGGCTTTCGGGACTATTCCGGTCGAGTGAGCCCTTGATCCGGGTAAGATAAGACCCAAATCCTACGATGGCATTCCCGATGTCATGCAGCACATCGGCAACAATTTCAAACTTTCCCTGCGTCACCGCCTTGTCGATCAACGCCTGCCGGAGTTGCTCCTCCATTTTGACGAACGCTTCGGGTTTATTTTGCATAGCGGAGAATTTTCGCAGAACGGAGAATTATAATAAGGTTATTGCCGGCTGGATTTGATCGCCCCTCCCCATTTCTGAAGCTGTCCGATCAATTCATTAAACACAACCGGCTTACTGATGTAGTCATCCATACCCGCCTGGATGCAGATGTCCTGGTCTCCATCCAATGCATTGGCTGTCATTGCTATAATGATTGGCTGCTTTTCAAGGCAAAGCCGAATCATCCGGGTTGCCTCCAGGCCATCCATCTCAGGCATTTGGACATCCATCAGGATCAAATCAAAAAGCGGAAGATCCGGCATCTCCAATACCTCTTTGCCATTTTTTGCCAGGCCGACCTGATATCCCAATTTCGAAAGCGTCATTACGGTCAACTTCTGGTTGATCTCATTATCTTCTGCCACAAGTATGCGCAAAGGGAATTCTTTTGAAAATGACTCTGAAAATTCTTGTTTTTTGACCTCTTCTTTTTTATGGGGGCCGGCGATGATCGTCTTTTTACCCGTCGCGGCCATTCCCGGGTTCAGCGGAGAATGTTTCAGCTTGAGAGCAGGACTAAACGAAATACTAAAGATGAATGAACTACCTCGCCCCGGCTCGCTATTCACCCGGATATTTCCGCCCATCATTTCGACCAGCTTTTTGCAAACCACGAGCCCAAGACCTTTTGCATCCGATTCGGTGGGACCAGATAGCTCTTCCCCGATCGTTCCGCTGAATAATTGGCCAAGCTTATTTGCAGGTATCCCGCCACCGCTATCCCGCACTTCGAACTCCAGGGATGCCTTTTCGTCTTTTGTAACGTCCGGGCTTCTTACGAAAAGCGATATCGCTCCTTTCGGGGTGTTCCGGATGGCATTTTCCACGAGGTTGATCAACACCTGGCTAAGCCGCTTTCTATCTCCATTCACCTGCTCCGGCACCCCGGCTTCTATGCAAAAAGACAATTCCGGGCCGTCTTCACCGATCCTGCCTGCAAACATCGAAAGCACTTCATTTACGCAGTTGCGCAATTCGAAGTCCCTTTTTTCCAGCTCCTCTCCAGCCCGGTCGGATTTTGAAAAGTCGAGCAGATCACTGACCAAAATCCCATTGACTGCGGTCAGCAGGCTCTCCCCGCAGAATCGGATCGTATCGATATAGTCGCGCTGTTCTTTAGAAAGGCTGGTATCGACCAATAAAGACGCCATCCCAAGCATACCACTCATCGGAGTTCGGACCTCGTGATTCACGGTAGCCAGCAATTGCCGCTTGACTTTTTTTGCCTTCTCCGCTTCACCATATGCCTTTTGTTCTTTTAGGATGCTGGAATCGAGGTGGACTTGTAATTGCTCGATTTCCTGTTGGAGTGCAATAATCCTGGACTCCGCTCCCTGCAGCTTGGTCAGATAGAAATAATAGGCGCTTGTCAGCATGGCAACGCCTAAAATGGCAAGCGACCACCATGGAGAAAATCGGAGCAAGACGAAGCAAGAGATGGTCAAACCGACAAAGACTAAATAAAATCGTTTCATTGCAAAATATTATTCATCAAGGGAATCATCCATGTCTATATTTCCATTCATAGCAGGCGCCCGCGACCAAAAAAGGCTCAGTACCCCGCCGATCAAATACATACAAGGGGAAGGTCCAGTCCTTATACAAAACTTCCAACTGTCCACCGGCGTCCAGGCTCATCGTCGTGCACGGGGAGGACAACAGTTCTATCGTGACGCCTGCACAAAGGTGTTTTGTTATCCGGCCATTTAGTTCAGACCAACTGAAGAACGAACCATTGCTTTTGCTCCTTTCAAATCGGGGTGCGTACAAAAGGGACGAATTGAAAGATAATCGTCCGCGTGACAAGGTGCTGTTGAGGCCCAGGGAAGTCCCCTGCAGTTTTCCACCCGAAATCCCAACCTCGGGTGTAATGGAATAGGAAATGTCGTTTTCTTTTGAAAATGTCTTCCCCACCGAACAGGCAGCCGTTCCTTCTTGCTCATAGTTGTACCGGAATTCCGTGTACCAGCCCTGGCTGGTCTGATAATAGAGCTTGGTGGACAAGGAAGAAAAGACTGCGCCATTCCCCGGGTAATAATATGCTTCGAATCCTTTTCGAATCTGTCCCTGCGCTCCGCAATTGACGAATAGTAGTATCATAAAAACCTTACGATGCATTATCGGTGAGGGTTACTTCTCCAGTCGCCAATCTGTTCATGATGGAAATGTCTTTCAGATAAGGGTTCCAGCAAAAGATCAACTGATCGATTGGCCTCCATAATATTACCCAGCTGAAAACGTCGAGCGTATTGCCGATACCTGACCCGATCTCATGTGTTCCCTTTAACAATAAAGGCAAAAAACCCTGGCAGATCATGACGATCGAAAGGCTGAAAAAGAGAAGCAAATAGGACCGTCGCTTGAATTTTTCAAACTCGGCTTCCTTTACAGCCTTTTGCTCGGCAAAATGTCGCCGGATCGCATAAACCAGGGGTTCGGTGTACTGTTTGTCCTCTTCCGATTTGCTGCAGATCTTGTAGCTTAAGGTCGAGTATCGTTTAACAGCGGCTATGGAGTTCAGAATATAAAGTTCAAAGGCATGGCTTAACTGTCTTTTATACAGCGGTCCGGGATCATGCGGATTAAAATAATTGCTCAGACTCTCCTGATCCAGAGAGATGTAGACCGTGATATTGGGTGATAATGATTTGCCCATTCGGGTGGATTAAAAAAACGGGTTTAAAAGACAAATGGAAAAATAGGTTTCATTATTCGATCACAAATTCCTGCGCCGTCCATTGACCATCCAGCTCATATTGCAGGAAGTATACGCCGGCATTCAGTCCGTAGAGATCATATTCCGGTTTGCTGGTCATATCGGACCGAAGGATCTGGCCGGACACGTTGATCAGCCGGATACCACCCGGCATCCTGCCGATAAAGCGAACGGTTGCCGAATTGCCATTGGTAAACAGAATTACATTATTGCCTGTGCTCCTTTTTTGCAGGCGCACAATGTTGGAATACGACGGCTGCGCGGGAGGCTGGGTCAGCTCGATCCGGTAATACATTGTTTTTGCGGACGGATTGGGATCGCCAAACTGGTAGTTGCCCAGACCATTGTTGTTCAGACCGTTCGTTGTTCCGATCGAATTCCAGGTTGTGCCATCCACCGAACTTTCGATGTTGAAGCTTATGTCCCCGCCGGATTGTGCGACCACCCAATTGAGAACCGGATCTTCCTCATTCCAATTGCCGGTGAAGGAGATCAGCGAGAGGGCAAGATCGATCGATGGACCGGATGCGGTGGCCGCGGCAAACGATTGGGCAGACGCAACGAACTGGACATAATGCAGACTGGTATTGACCGTACTGGCGGGCTCCGACGTCCAACCGACCACGTTTGTCGAGTCGGCGTACGTCAGCGTACTTTCTGAATCCCCGTTTAGCTCGGAAGGTTGATAGTATAGCTGGATCGTTCCGGTGAACGTGATCTGGCTGCCGAAATCATACTGTCTGTTGATACCCGCCGCAGGAGCGAAACCCACGGGATTAGCCGATTCCTGGATCGTATTGGATGACAGGTTGAGATCTGCGCCGGGGGTCAATACCAGGCTGTCCGCACTGAATACCGTACCAGCTTTGATCGTAAGGGAGGTCGTGCTCCCCACAAACAGAACCTGTTTTTGTGCCGAGACTGCCAGAACGCCGGTGAGCAGGGTAGTGAAAAGTAGTATTTTTTTCATCGATTGGACGGTGTTTATTTGGCGTTGGTTTATTAATTTTGTGCGATGATATCCCAGTTGACGCCATCCGACTGGACAAAGAGACTGGAATATTGTGGGACCAGGGAGTAGGTAGCGTTGCCATCGATGGTCTGTGCGCCATTGCAGACGATCGTCACGTTGTTACCGGCGGGCGAGTTTTTCTTAATGATATACATTCTGCCGCCAATCCCAACCGCGGTGGGCAAAGTGATGGTGATGGGCCCAGTCGTATTGTTGCATAGTACGGTGAAGTCGATTGCCGCTACCGTGGCGTTGGCCGTCTTTGTCGTAACGGACATTGCCATTGATCCCGTTACCTGTAAGGTGGAATTGGGTGTGGTGTTGTTAATGCCTACATTTCCGGCGCCCGTGACGACCATTCGTTGATTGGTAGCTTCGGAAGTACCGCCGGTCAGGAAAATAAGGGACATCCCGGCATTGGCTGTTCCGATCACTAAATTGTTTCCGGCGGTATACAGGTAGGCGTCATCCGCGTTGCCCATCGAGCCGCTGGTATTGCCGCTGCTGTTTATACCCAGGTCCACATAATTGGTGGTCTCGGTGCCGTTATCGGCGGTCGCTACTACATCGGAGCTGGCACTGGCGCCAGAGCTCTGGTTATTAATGTTCAGTTGGAGGTAATTGTTCACGCTCCCCTTCGCTACTATAGCATTAAAAGAAGTGGTCGTACCCGCATTGACGAGTAATTTCTCCGGGGCCGTGGCATTAAAGCTGACGGCTGTGCCTACGCCAAAATTGCCCGTGCTGTCCAGGACGCCATGCGAGATATTATTGGTGCGGAAGGTCAGGCTGGTATTGTCGGCGGTTCCGATGAAATTTATCCCCGAGACCGTTCCTGAATTTCCCACCAGCGACCAGGCATTGCTCGACATGGTAGTCAGCGCAGACGGCAGCAGCTTTCTCACCACTCCGTTTGCAATCGTCAGAACGCTGTCCGTGCTCAGACCGGTCTGGACACCCACAAGGGAAAGGGGGTTGGCCGGCGCATTCACCTGGAGCGCGTAAGCAGGCGCCGAAGTACCGATGCCAACATTGCCGGCGGCGGTGATCCGCATCCGTTCCGTGTTGTTGGTGATAAAGGGAAGGTCGTAGTTCGTGATCGTGCCGATGGCCTTTGTCCCCGTGACGCTATTGCCGCCTTCGTTCCAACCAGCGCCAGCTGTAGCGCTGCCGGCTACCGGAGTACCTTGATTAAAGACTTCCCAGTTGGCGCCATCACTAACAAGCGTGGCAATCGCGTTTGCCTCATCCATAACCCAAGCCGCCGAACCATCGATCTTCTGCCCGGAAACCGGGGTGATGGTCAATACAGGGGTTGGCGTAGTTGTGCTGAAATTCTTTAAGCAGTAGATTCGTCCCGGGCAGGTCGTTGCGTCCGGCAAAGTGGCACTCGCTGCCGCGGTGCCGGTAAAGATGACCGTGTAGTCATTGATGGTCAGACTGGTTGCCGTGGTGAAGGTCCGCGTGATGGCCGAGATGGCCCCCCGGACATCCAGCATGGAATTGGGCGTCGGAGTGCCGATACCCACTTGGGCATAATTCGTAAGACCGAAGAAGGAAAAAAGGACGCCGATAAAAAGTTTTTTCATGGTGTTAATGTTTTGTCAGGATGTACCAATTGGTTCCATCGGATTGGATCATCAGATATGAATATTTGTTTGTAATGGTAAAAGTGGTGGCCCCATCGATGGTCTCCGTGCCATTGTAGCCCGCAACCGTAACGTTGTTGCCGGCCGGCGAGTTTTTTTTGAGAAAGTATACCCGGCCTGCTATCCCCGCAGCCGTAGGTAGGGTCATGGTGATAGCACCGGTAGTGTTGTTGCATATCGTGGAAAAGTCCGTTGCTGCCAGGGTAGCGCTGGCCGTACGGACAGCGATGTTGGTTGCAAGGGATCCTCGCACGAACAGGGTTGAATTGGGTGAAGAGTTGTTGATGCCGACCGACCCTGTACCCGTGATCCTAAATCTTTCATTGGTGGTTTCAGAGGTTCCCCCGGTAAGAAAAATGACGGCCATTCCGGCGTTGGCCGTTCCCACGACTAAATTTTTGCTTGCCGAGTAGAGATACGCGTCATCGGCACCACCCATCACACCGCTGTTATTGATGCTGCCGTTGATACCCAGGTCTACATAATCGCTGGTCTCATTCCCGTTATCGGCTGTCGCCACCACATCCGAGCTGGCATTGGCGCCGGTATTCTGGTTGTTAATGTTCAGCTGAAAATAATTATTCACGCTTCCCCTTGCCGCAACTGCATTATAGGAAGTGGTGGTACCCGCATTAACGAGCAATTTTTCCCGGGCGATCGCATTAAAGCTGACGGCGGTCCCGATACCCAGGCTGCCCGTGCTGTCAAGGATGGCGTGTGAGGTGTTATTCGTCCGCAAGGTCAGGCTGCTGTTGTCCGCCGTCCCGATAAAATTGGTTCCGGATGTCGTGCCGGCGGTTCCCGTCAGGTTCCAGACGTTGCTGGAGGCAGAGGTCAGCACCGACGGCAGCAGCTCCCGCACGACCCCGTTCGAAATGGTCAGTAAACTGTCCGTTCCCAGCCCGGTCTGAACACCCCCCAGGTAGAGCGGGTTGGCCGTCGCGTTTACTTGCAGGAGATAGCCAGGGGTGCTGATGCCGATGCCAATTTTTCCTGTAGAGGCTATCCGCATTTTATCTGCGTTGTTGGTCCGTAGCGGTAGATCATAGGACGATTCGGTGCCGACGGCCTTTGCGCCCGTCACATAGTTGCCGCCTTCGTTCCAGCCGCCGCCGGTGCCGCTGCTTCCCCCAACCGGCACGTCCAGGTCATAGACCTCCCAGTTGGCGCCATCGCTGATAAGCGTGAGGGTTTCGTTCGGTTCGTCCATTGTCCAGGACGCCGATCCATCGATCCGCTGAGCGGCCACCGTGGTGACGGTCAAAACAGAGGTCGGCAAAGTAGCACTAAAATTTTTCAGGCAGTACATTCTGCCCGGGCAGGTTGTAGCATCAGGCAAGTTAGCGTTGGAAGCCAGGGACCCGTTAAAGACCAGGGTATGGTCGGTTGACGTGAGGCTGGTACTGCCCCCAAAAGTCCGGACGATTGCTGAGACAGATCCCCACACACCGAGGATCGAATTCGGGCTGTTGGTCCCGATTCCTGTTTGCGCAAAACCCGCAAGGGCCACAGAGCAGGCGATTGTAGTGGTAAAAATATTTTTCATAGATTATATAGATTATTGGATCCGCCGGCTGTTGCCCTCCGACTGGCGCAACAAAAAAAACATTATTTCATGCCACCTGGAATAGATCGATTTCTCAACATTTTGTAGTTCCTGCCAAAGCTCCATGTAGCCCGATTCCAATCCAGATCTGTTGCAAAAGGACAAACCATTTCTTATTTGCTCCTGAAATAGGGCCCAATGCACCAAAACGTTAAGTATACATACGTAATTGCTGAAAGAAGTACGCCAGTTTTTGTCGTTTAGGCTTAATAGGTATACTTTGCAATTTGGCCTGTACTTCGGTGGTATCCGTCGCCATATTTTATCTTGAACTTTTTCCATGCTTAAAAGGGCTCTCCCGTATATTGTTGCGTTTGGGTTGCTTCTTATCACCCTCGTATTCTTTAACATGGGATATAAGACGTTAATCAGCTACTCCGAACTTACAAACAGGCATAACACGGTGCTTAACTGTTTTCAAAACCTTTCCAAACAAATCAACAATGCGGCGGTTCTTAACCCTGACCTGACAAACGCTGGAATTAATGCCAACAGGAAGGAATTATTTTATGCAGATAGCCTGATCATATTCGAGCAATTGAATTTATTAAGGACAACAGTACGGGACTCCGCCAACATCCGGATCACAGCGCAATTGAATACCCTCATCCGGTCTGAGGTCGATTGGTTGTTCAAAAGCAATGTACCGGATTCCATCATCCATGACAAAGCACGGGAACATATTGCAGCGTTCGAAGCGACAAATTCACTAATTGACCAAGGTATCACTCGAACAACTATATTGATTGAGTATCGGAAATCGCAATTAAATAGCGAAATAAAGAATGTACGGGTGTTTATAATTTCGTTTATCCTATTGGCAGGACTCCTATTGCTTTATACGACTATCAAATTCTTCAGGCAGCAGGAAAACACGAAAAAGAAAGAGAAAGAACTCGAAACTGTGTTGAATCGCATCAACGAGGGGATGGTATCGGTTGATAATAATTGGCGCTATACTTTTCTAAATAATGCCGCCATGGCTACCCACCCGCTTGGCAGGGAGAAAACATTGGGCAGGGTAATATGGGATATACACCCGGAAATGAAGGGCACCATATTTTGGGACAAATATCATCAGGCAATGGAAACAAGGAAAGCAGTAGAGTTTGAGAACTACTATCCTCCCATGGATATTTGGTTTTCCGTGAATGTTTACCCTTCGGATGACGGACTGACCATATTTTACAAGAACATTTCCGGGATTAAGAAATTTCAGGAACAACAGGCCTTATTTGCATCTATTGTAAATTCCACGGATGATGCCATTCTCAGCCTGTCGCTTGATGGGATGGTGACCAGTTGGAACCCTGGGGCAGAAAAGCTCTTTAAATACGCCCCGGAAGAAATTATCGGTCACCATATTGCCATTCTTATCCCTGCTGCGCTCGTAAATGAAGAAAAAAAGCTATTAGAAAAAATTAATCAGGGAGAAACCATCCACCAATATGAAACGGAAAGAGTAGGGAAGGAGGGAAAAAGTATTACCGTTTCCCTTACGATTTCTCCTATAAAGAATGCCGAAGGAAAGACAGCAGGAGCAGCCGCCATATGTCGGGATGTTACGCAGCGAAAAGTGGCGGAAGAAAGCATTAGAAAAAGCGAAAAGACATACAGAGCTATCGCTTCGGGCATCCCCGGCTCCATGATCTGTCTGCTCGACTCCGACTATCGGTATTTTTTGATCGAAGGAGATATGGTTGAAAAATTGGGGTACTCGAAAAGTCAGCTCCTTGGAAATAGAGCGGCAGATGTCCTGAAGCCGGAAATGTTTGCTACGGTTCGGGAGGAATTTAAAAGGGTCTTTGATGGTGAAACCATTACAAGAGAGTCTCACCGGAATGGATACGATATTTTTGCAAAATACCTCCCTTTAAGGGGTGAAAACAATGCCGTATACGCGATCATGGCTGTTGCCATCGATGTGACGAACCTCAAGAATGCCCAGCGGGATATTGTTAAACTTAACCAGGATCTTGAAGACAAAATAGAAAACCGGACCGAACAATTGAGAAAAAGCAATGATGAGCTTGAGGCCTTTTCCTATTCCGTTTCGCATGACCTCCGTGCCCCTTTGCGTGGAATTATCGGATTTGCCGCTGTACTCCAAGAAGATTACGGTGGAAAGCTAGACATTGAAGCCAACCGGATCATAAGGGTCATCCAGGAAAATACAATGAAGATGGGCCAGTTAATAGATGATTTGCTTGCTTTTTTCCGCATAGGAAAGGGGGATATCCATAAGGCAATGGTCGACACCAATCGGATGGTCAGCGATATCGTAAATGACCTCAGCAGTCAAAATATAAACCAGCCCGTAGTCCTGTGGCAAATCGGCCAACTTCCCCAGACTGCTGCCGACACAAATACCATCCGTCAGGTATGGATCAATTTTTTATCCAATGCAATCAAATACAGCAGGAATATAAAACAACCACGGATTACGATTGAGTCTACCGTTTGTGAAGGGTTCAATATCTTCTCGATAAAAGACAATGGTGTTGGGTTTGATGAAAAATACAGAAATAAACTTTTTAAAGTATTTCAACGTTTACATGACGATACGGAGTTTGAAGGTACAGGAGTCGGATTGGCACTTGTGGAGAAGATTGTATCGAAGCATGGCGGAAAGGTATGGGCTGAGGGAAATTTGAACGAAGGCGCTTGCTTTCACTTCTCCTTACCGGTTTAAAGAAAATGATATGATTCAAAATTCGGTTGAAATATTGCTGGTGGAAGATAACCAGACCGATGCCGAATTAACCATCCGGGCATTAAAAAAACATAATATGGCTAACAACCTAATCCATGTGAAGAATGGTGCCGATGCCCTGGACTTCATCTTCGGAAGCGGGAAATATGCTAATTCCAGAGATGTTTCTTTCGTCCCGAAAGTCGTTTTACTGGATATACAAATGCCAAAATTGAATGGCATCGAAGTGTTGCAGAAAATCAAGGCGGATCCCCGAACCAGATCAATGCCTGTGGTAATGCTTACTTCTTCCAAAGAAAGCCCGGATGTACAAGCATGTTATGATTTGGGAGCCAACAGCTACATCGTAAAACCCGTAAATTTCGAGGGGTTTGCTAGGGCAATACAGAATTTAGGTTTCTACTGGTTGTTGCTAAATCAGTCCCCGACTTAAGGCATGTATCGTCCCGTTTTGAAAACCGTGGAATATGTCTCTGTCGCAAATTGATTTCCTCCATCATATACTAAATGAATGTATTTATCTCATTAAAGAATCGCAACATTGTACCTTTTGTCCCCTGGAGAAATATAAATGATATCCGAAACAAGATTATTCATCACTACTTTGGCGTAGATTGCGACATATTTTGGGATACCGTCATTTCAAATATTCCAAACCTGAAAGAAAGCATTGAATTGGTTATGAAAACGGAAAGGGCCAGGTAGCCTTGCCCTATGTCAGCTTGCACCTATATGGACGTTACTCGAAAAAATATTAGGGTTACAATAGTCAATAACGAAGAATGGCTTGTCGACCTCAAATGGTTTCGCGGAGCCAGCCGCGATAATGTAATGCAAACGGTTAGAAAAAAGTACAAAAAGACACAAAAAAAGTTGACCAATAAGCATATACTTTCATTGACCTGTTGCATATGTTTCATTTTCAGCCATGCTGTTGCCCAGACAAACGTATCAATTGATAATAAATATGTTCCGGATACCACTGTAAATTTGGTATTGAAACTGTTCGATCCAGCCTCCATTCGGAACGCAATAGGTAGCCAGGCCGGTAAGATGATCGTGGATGAAGGACCTACTCGCGTTCAATTGACCAATAAGAGCGGCAAGGAATATCTGATACTGTATCATTCGGATGGATCAAACATAAATTCATTTAGTGAATTTGAAGTTGGACGGGCAAGATCGACGGACAAATCATTCAGATCTACCAGGTTTGTAACATTTTTTACCGAGAGCGGCATCCGGCTCAGTATGGCTATGGACTCGTTAATAGCGCTTAAAGGAAAAAATTTCTTGAGATCCTCAGCAGATGGTCAAATCGTGTTAACCTACAACATAGAGGAAAATGTGAAAGACGGAAATGTTGAACTTCTTAAGCGTTATAATATGCCCAAGTATCAAGCAGAATATTACTTTATAAATTCCAGGTTAGTCAAATTTATTTTTGGGTTTCCCGCACCATAGCTGTAGTTGCAGGAAGCCTCTGGTCGGAATGACGATTTTACGATGTGTATACTTTTCGCAATTTTTACACATAAATTCATTTTTATGCGGACTAATATTGAGTTAGATGATGTTCTTGTAAACCAAGCCAATAAGCTAAGCAATACAATGGTTACTTGAAAATTCGAATCCAGGAAAGACGCAGAAAATTAGTCATTGAACCATCCAACGAACTTAAGTATTCCCATGTCAAACGATTATGACGGTGAGTATATATTCTCGATTTCGCAAAAGCAAAAAAGTTAAATCAGTGTTGTACGATATTTTTGTGACGGTGTTAACAGGCCTTTAAATTCCGGAAGCCTATATTCGTGGGAACTTAACAGCTATGAGATCATTGTACTCTCCATTTTTATTGCTTTGTCTCATCGGATGTTCAGAACAAAAGGATAAGAAAATCGGGTCTTACACGGCAGGTTTTAAAACTTTCCACACCGTCGACAAGTCCAGAATTTATAGACCCAATAGTGATATGTCGGATTATCTGCATTACAGGCCGATTGATATTGACATTTGGTATCCTGCCGACTCACTTGCGGCGGATACTGCTCTTTTAGTGCAGAATATATTTGGATTATTTGAACAACGTGCAAATTATTATACTGCTTCAAATGCTGGCAACGGAATGGCCGGGAAATTGGCACAGTTGTTTTGTGAAGGTTTTAAATGTTCCGACTCAACAGCCTTGCTCCGCTTCAAAACGAATACGTTCAAAAATGCTGCTCCTGCAAATGGTAAATTCCCGCTTGTCATATATATGACCGCTTATAATGGGATGAGCTATGAAAACTTTACGTTGTTTGAAACACTGGCGAGGAAGGGGTTTGTTGTGGCATCAATAAGCTCGATCGGGCGTTTTCCCGGCGATATGACCATGAAAAAAGCAGACCTCATGGAACAGGTAAAGGATGCAGTTGCGGCTGTAGATCGATTAAAGCCGGAATCAAACATTGACTTCAATAAGATTGGCATTGTCGGCTATAGCTGGGGCGGTTTGGCGGGCGCTATTTTAGCAAGCAAATTACCGAATGTTGATTGTCTTGTATCCCTCGAAGGGTCGGAGTTCCATCATTACGGAGCAGCAAAAGATGAAAATCTTGATTTCGATACGATCAGGAACAGCGACGACTTTAAGAATATGCACTTTTCATTTCCCTACCTTCGTTTAGAGAGTTCCCCTTCAACGCATCCGGATAAAATAGATTCTGTTTATGATTTTGCCGCAAATCACGTCAATAGCTCGCAAATCTTCACAATTGATTCAGCACAACACGAAGATTTTGATTGCTTCTCGCTCGTTGTGCGAGAATCGGGTAATTGCCCGATCAATCAGCGGTATAATTCAGCTTTACGATTGACTATTAGTTTCTTAGAAGACCATCTTAAGAAAGAGAACAATTTTCCGAATACGGTTAAAGAAGAAATTAATACGACGATCAGGCAGAAATAAAATTCCCTCTAGTCCGTTCGCAGTGCCTGGACCGGGTTGCCAATTGCTGCTTTGACGACGCGAAAACTGATGGCAAGGAGTGCGATAAAAAGCGTCCCACCGCCCGCTAATGCAAAAAACTGCCGGCTGATCGAAATTCGATCGGAATAAGCCTCTAACCAACTGTGCATGGCAGGCCGCCGATCAAGGTTTATCGTTCAGGTCAAGCGCAGGTTGACGGTCGCCAAACATAGGTTTGTATACGAAGTCTGCGCCGCGGTCTTTCATGAATTCTTCGGTTGCGGCAGGGATCAGGTTTTTTTGGGTAAGCAGGTCGATACCGAGCAGGGTCATGGTCTTGGCAGCCACCATCATGCCCTTTGCACCAATACTTGTTCCTCCGCAGGCAACTGCCTGCCAGCTGTGTGCAGGTGTTCCCTCCACCCAGGTGGCAGCTAACATCCCCACGGTAGGTACATTCCAGCTCACGTCACCTACGTCGGAGGAGTGAGCACCGAAATCGAAGTTGGCGGCAAGCGGTTTAACACTATCCATGGATTCGGGTGGAAGAACCTTATAATTGAAGCTGGCTCGTATCTTTTTGCTGAATTCCATCTCTCCGGGCGTAAGATCCACCCCGCCTACCGTTTCCAGGTCTTTCTGCATGGCGACTGCAAGAACACGATTGGGGAGTATGTCATAATTCCCGTCAATGATCTCGTAGTCCATCGTGGTTCCTGTACCGAGAGCGGCGCCCTGTCCTGCCTTAACAACGCGATCGAAAATCTGGCGGACCATATCTCTGTTGAAATGTCGCACAAAATAGTAAGACTCGGCAAAATCGGGTACCACATTGGGCGCCTTGCCCCCGTTGGTAATGACGGAGTGGATCCGTGCATCGGATGGAATGTGTTCGCGCATCATGTTTACCAGGAAGTCCATTCCTTCCACGGCTTTTAGTGCGGAACGCCCCCTTTCAGGATCTCCGGCAGCGTGGGCGGAAATTCCGTGGAACCTGAATTTCGCAGTAATGATCGCCATTGACGCCGAATAGTCCACGGCGTTATTGTCGTTGGGGTGCCAGCTAATGACTACATCAACTCCCTTGAATAATCCCGCGCGCACCATATAGACCTTGCCGGAACCTCCTTCTTCAGCGGGTGCTCCAAAGAGTTTGATCGTGCCGGGGATATGATATTGTTCCATTATTTTTTTTAGTTCGATAGCTGCTGCGACAGAAGCTGTGCCGAGCATGTGGTGTCCGCAAGCGTGACCGGCGATCTTGCCTGGGAGGGGCCGTTGCTCGGGGACAGTATCCTGAGAGAGGCCGGGCAAAGCATCAAACTCGGCCAGGATGCCAATCACCGGCTTGCCGCTGCCATAGCTTGCCACAAAAGCAGTTGGCATCCCGGCCACGCCGGAATCAACATGGAAGCCATTATCCGAAAGGGTTTTTTGATGGAGGGCCGAGCTCTTGGTTTCCTTGAAGCCCAACTCGGCATAATTCCAGATCCGCATTTCAATATCCCTATAAAGATCATATTGAGATTGGAGGTCGGAGATGGCCTGGGATTTGTATTTGCCCGCCGGATCGGCTTTGGATTTGCCCGAACCTTTCCGGGTCGAATGTGAATGACCCTGACTCGAATCCGTCGCTTGCCCAAGTCCGGCCCATGGATGAGTAAGGAGCAGGATTGTAATTATAAAGAGTCTGGTTGGGGAAACAAGTTGGATGCTCATTTTGAATGACTTTTGGACAATGTAAGGGAAATTGGATTAAAAAATAAAATAATGTGAAGACTTCGCTTTAAAACGCAGGCATTGTGCAAAGGCCATGAGTACAAAGGTAACTCACCCCGGAGGCGGTTTCCTACTCACCTTATCACTCACGAACCAGATGACATTAACTATATTGAAATGGGCTGGAAAAAATCAAAAAGCCCGCAAAACCAAGCGTTTAACTTTTGTTTTTCGTTTTGTACAATCATTCCTCAAAGGTGAAGGGAATGATAAAGGCTTTGACTATACCCTCATAAAAGGCAGCTTTTCTCGTGTACCCGCCAAGCAGGCTCCAGAAATGAGGTGACATCAGTCAGCGATTTTTTGTAACCTCCGCAACCAAAATTACGTCTTGTCAAAGGCTGGTACCAGCTATACCATATCATTTGGTGGATATTGAAAGGGTAAACTTCCAATCATGATAACAAACTATTTAAAAAGCGCCGTTCGTAATATCAAGCGGTACCCGTTCATTTCTTTCATTAACATATTTGGTTTAACCGTTGGTTTAACCTGCTGCCTGCTTATTATTACTTATATTATCAATGAGCTCAGCTATGATAAATTTAATACCGATGCGAAGGATATCCGCAGGGTGACGCGCATTTTTTATGCCAGTAAGAATGTGGAGAGCCTGCATTTAAGCGCGATTGCGGCGCCGTTTGGGCCTTTGCTGCAAAGTGCATTTCCTGATATTAAAAAAATAACGCGGGTTTTGCCTATCCGCACTACAGCCTTTCACTATAAGGACAAGCTGTTTAACGAACAGAATAGCGTCTTTGCCGATGAGAACTTCTTCGACTTTTTCACTGTACCTGTGGTTATAGGCGACCATAATAATGCGCTGAAAGAGCCTTACAGCATTATGCTGAGCGAGGCCATGGCCAAAAAATATTTTGGCGATACCGACCCGATTAACAAAGGCATATTTCTGGATAACGTTTTCCTGGGTAAGATTACACATGACTTCAAAGTTACCGGTGTATTTAAAGCTTTTCCTGCCAACTCGCACATGCACCCCGACATACTGATGTCGTTCAGTACCTTAAAAGATCCGGCAATTTATGGCGCGAACAGCTTAGAGAACGATTTTGGCGATAATGCCTTTTTCACCTACGTGCTTTTCCCGAAGGACTATAATACCGAAAGGATTGAAAGCCAATTGCCTGATTTCCTGGATAAATACGTTCACCTTGGCGGTACGGCCGGAAACGCTAAAACACACGATGGCACCAAACTTACGTTTGAAAAACTAGCCGACATACACCTGCACTCACATCTGGATGATGAGTTTGAAGAAAACGGCGATATCAAAAGAGTATACATATTTTCGGCTATCGCCCTGTTTATTTTGCTGATAGCCTGCATCAACTACATGAACCTATCCACCGCACGTTCGGTATTGAGGGCAAAGGAAATTGGTATCCGGAAGGTTATCGGGGCTCAGCGAAAGGAGATCATTAGCCAATTTTTAAGTGAATCGGTACTGATCACCTGGTTTGCGCTTGCACTGGCCATGGCGGGAACGGCGTTACTGCTGCCAATGATAAACCATTTGGCAAACACCAATCTCGCGTTTAACAGCCTGCTGCAATGGCAAATTTTAGTACCCGTTTTGTTCCTGCCGTTTATAATAGGCCTCATCAGCGGTATTTACCCGGCCATTTTTATGTCGTCGTTTTTACCGGTGAAGGTTTTGAAAGGGGACATGACAATGTCCCGAACGAGGTCGGAGCGAGGGACGAAGCTCTGGCCGGCGTTCACAAAAATCGGCTCAGGCGGAGTGTCCTTCCGCAAGGTGCTGGTTGTTTTCCAGTTTTCTATTTCGATTATCCTGATAATAGCCACTACCGTGGTGTACCGCCAACTGCAATACATTCAAAAAGCCGATTTAGGTTTCAATAAGGACGCTGTTTTAACAATGGGGTATGTTGGACAGCTACATCCTCAATATGATGCATTTAGATCAGATTTACTTAAAAACGCAGCGATAAAAGAGATTGGCCGCTCATCGCGTATTCCATCGGGCCGCTTGCTCGACTTCCAAGGCGGGTCGGTTTTGGTAGATGGCGTAATGAAACCCATTAAAGGCGACCTGAAATGCATCAGCACCGATTACGGCTTTATACCCACTTATGGCATGAAAATGGTCGCCGGACGCAATTTCTCTACAGCGTTTTCAACCGACACCAATAACTATATTGTAAACGAGGCGGCGGTACGGTCGCTGGGCTGGAAAACCCCGCAAAATGCTATCGGTAAGGATATTACGTATGGAGATGTCAGCGGCAAAGTTATTGGCATCGTTAAGGATTTTCACTTCGAGTCATTGCACCAGACAATTACTCCGCTATTATTTCGATTCCCATCGAACAACGGTTATCATGTAATGTCGGTAAAAGTAAATAGTCGCAATGTCCAAACCGCAGTGAGTTCGCTGCAAGCCACCTGGCATAAATATCTGCCCGACACTCCTTTTGATTTTACCTTTCTGGATGATAAATTCCGTCAACTATACAACAGCGAACAACAGCAGGGCAACCTTTTTACTATATTCTCGTGTATCGCTATTTTTATCGCTTGTTTGGGGCTATTCGGATTGTCGGCGTTTACCATTACCCAGCGAGTCAAGGAAATTGGCGTACGAAAGGTATTGGGAGCAAGTGTGCGGCAAATTGTACTTGAGCTATCAAAAGATTTCCTGCTGTTAGTTTTTATTTCAGCTGTAATAGCCATCCCGGTAGCCGGATGGTCGATGCATGAATGGCTGGCTGATTTTGCTTTCCATACCGAAATGAGCTGGTGGATATTTGCTGCAGCAGGCATTATAGCGCTGATTATAGCGTTTGTAACGATCAGTTTTCAATCCATTAAAGCAGCACTGGCTAATCCGGTGAAGAGCCTGCGAAGCGAATAATATATCGAGAGGGTTTTCTTAAAAAGTAATAAAAGGTTCCAGATTTGATAAAATACTGAAACCAGCTACCAGAGCGGGTTTCAAAATATGGTCGGGAAGACAGGGCGCACCGTTTCAGCAAATGATCCTGAAATTCAATATGTTATTATCATCAGTGAATCTCAACTCACCTACCTACTCACAGGCACCGATAGATTTGCAAGAGCTGTTGTCAAAGACAAAAAACCAGTATCCAGTACATTTTGTCATTAAAATTACCAAATCATTAAGCAGGTAACAAAAAATAATGACCGCGAAGTAACATCCTGGATTCGAAATTCGCGCGGCCAGTCTTAACATCCTTTCATAAGCGAATTTCAGTCTGAATCGCTCCATTTGCGTGGACGCCCGTTTTTTTGTAGGTTTGCCCTATGTACACTAAGGACCAGATATTAGACTTACTCAGCAGGAAAAAGCCTGAATTGCAAGGCCGTTATCCTATTTCTGAATTAGGGCTATTTGGCTCCTATGCCCGCGGGGACAACAATGAAAAAAGCGATATTGATATTCTAGTTGATTTCAATGGTCGCATCGGTATCGGATTTATCAAATTAGCACACGAGTTAGAGGACCTATTTAAACAAAAAATCGATCTCGTTTCTCGCAGGGCTATCAAGCCCCGTTATCTTCCTTTCGTGGAAAAAAGCCTGATTCATGTCTGAAAGAGATATCCCGTCGTTGCTCCAGGATATTCTCGAAGCCATCGGCAACATAAAGGATTTTACAAGAGGTATGACTTTTGAGATGTACTTGGTTGACCTTAAAACCAAGCACGCTGTTGAACGGAATTTTTCAATTATCGGGGAAGCAGTTGCAAGAATCGACAAGTCTTTTAAAGATAAATATACTTCTGTTGACTGGAGGGAGGTAAAAGATTTCCGGAACATCATTGTTCACGATTATTTTGGTATTGATGATACGATAGTCTGGGATATAATACACCTGAATCTGGATCAGTTAGAAAAAGAAATTGTCGTTATTCTGACATCCCTTTCATGAGGCAGCGGCTGCGGATAGGCGCAAAATGGTATAATAGAATATTCATCCTTCCTTCAAGAATTTTCATCTAAATAAAATCTGTTAATGATGAAACCACGAGTGATGCGATGGAGATTCAAGGCTATTCTGGGCAAAATAGTTATTTTAATTCTAATCTTGTTGATTGGGGTATTTGTACTCAACCATTTCTTATTTGCTCCGGGTTCTTCTGCCGGTTCAAATCCGCCGGGTAGAGCCCCAAAGGGGGAATGCCTTATGTTGGTCGACACGGGCGGATTGGATGGTGATTTTTTCTATAGTAAGTCTCAAAGTCCGAAGAAGGCTGTAGTTTTATTGGGCGGATCTGGGGAGGAAGATATTGGAGTTATCACCCGGAGTTCGTTCAGGAACTTGTCAATCAAGGGTTTCCGGATCACGTCGTGTTGTTGCTACGCTAGCACTTTTTTCAAATTGTTGTAGTCGTTGGTAACATTTTCCATCGGCTTTGGCGGTCCGTCCTGCTCAATAAAGAAGTATTTCATGCCCGATTTGTGCCTGGCATCAAAAATTGGTTTGAAGTCGACATAACCACTGCCGATTTCTGTGGGCTCTCTTGTGGTTTTGTCCATATCCTTCACATGCCAAAGCGGTATACGGCCGTGGTATTTCCTAAATATCTCCACGGGGTTCTGCCCGGCAACTATTGTCCAGCCAAGGTCAAGTTCGCTCTTTACTAAATCTTTGTGAGTATTGGCCAGTAATCATAGGGCAATATTCCGTTTACCGGTACAAACTCAAAACTGTGGTTGTGAAACGCAAACTGCACCCCAACTTTCTTGCAGACTTCCCCGGCTTTGCCAAATACATCCACCGCAATTTTAACATCGTCCATCGTTTTTGTTGGTATTGCTGCGCACACAAGGTATTCCAAGCCACCTTCCGCTGCTTCGTCGGCTAATTGCTGTGCGTTGTCCTGCAGGTTGGCCGCTTGGGGCATGTGTTCAATCATGGGTGCATACTGTTTTATTTTGGCAGAGTCTGCCGCATTAGTGGCAAGTTTCATCAATGTCGGTAAGGTAAAAGGCACTCCCCCCACATGTTCGCTGCGCCAAGTCATTCCTAAGTCTTTTACCATACTGGCAAATTCCTTGGGTTTGTAGCCATAGTAAAGCCCTTTTGAGCCACCGGCACTTTCCAGGTTCTTATAGCCGATCGCCGCCAGCATTTGCAGCGTGCCTTTAGTGTCGGCCTCCATCAAGGCGCCAACGGTGTACAACTGCAGACCAATGGCATCACCGTTTCTGGGCTTAATAACAGCTTCTGAGCGGCTAAACGCCGGGTATAGCATGCCTGCGGCAGTAAGCATGCCTGTTTGTTGTAAAAACGTCTTTCTGTTCATGTCAATTCTGTAGAGGGTTTCAAATTATTAATGGCGTGTCCCTTTTAACATTGCTGAACTCTGCATTTATTGAGGATTCTTTATACGTTTACCCTCGGCATCGAACATACCCATCATGTTGCCAGTAATATTGTCGTTATCTTTTTTGTTCATGACCAGATATACTTCATAGTCTTGAGCAGTAAAGTGAACGGTCGCTGAAGTATCGGTCAATTCAACACTGGAAATTTTGGAAAATTCTTTACCGGTAGAGTCCCGTACAACGCCTGTTAATGAATCGTTCCTGGTTTGCAGGTCGAAAATCATCCGCGCATCACCGTTGGGTGTGCCTTTTATCAATACGTTCCATTTACCGCTAAAATAGGTCACACCTGATTTGGATTGGGCAAATGTGCTCGTTGATAGCAGCATAAGGAACAGTGCTCCGAATAAGAAACTTGCTTTTTTCATGGTAATTGACTTGTTTGTTAATTAGGTTTGTTGATTTCACACTAGTTGACCAAATAGCTTACAAATGCAAGCTTTTTGCTGTTAGGGCTCCAAGACGGTGTATTGATGGTGCCCGCCCCGCCATAAAACACAGGTGTTATATCTTTGACAGCTTTTGTTTTGGGAGCCAGCAAACGAAGTTTGACATTTTTACCAAACGGGTGATTTTGCTTTTCATCGGTAGTATAGGCTATGTAAGCAATCCATTTATTATTTGGCGACGGGTGGGGAAACCAGTTGGCATTTTCATCAAAGGTCATTTGGGTTTGTTGCGAGCCATCAGGACGCATCCGCCAAATTTGCATCCGGCCACTACGGTATGAATGGAAGTAGATATACTTGCCATCAGGAGAGTAATCAGGCCCGTCGTCTAATCCTGGCGTGACAGTAAGTCTTTCCGGAGTGCCCCCCTCTACCGGTATGGTATATACATCCAGGTTGCTAAAGTCCCCGCCGCAATAGGCAATTGTCTTACCATCAGGGCTCCATCCATGCCAGAAAGAAAGATCTTGAGAGGTTGTTATTTTCCTCGGTTGCCCGCCTGCGGCAGGTACGATAGAAATTGAAAATTTATAAAGCTTTTTTGAAGGGTTAGCTGTATCGAAACTTGTTATTGCTATCCATTTACCGCCCGGTGAAAGCCCGTGGTCGTCCATGATTTGAGTAATTGACCCGGTGTTTATTTCAGTTAACTGCTTAGTATCAAGGTCCAGCTTGTAAATTTTGCCTCTAAAGTTGAGGACAAGGTAATTGTCAGGATGCCAGTTGGGTGCTTCGAAATCGCCTTTAGCAACCAGTACCGTATCAATTTTTCCTGTCTTGATATCCACCGTCTGGATATAGCTCGTCGTGTCATGTTTGCCTTGTGCGGATGAAGAAGCCGAAAGAAGCAAGAAGAAAAGGATTATGCCGGCTGGTTTAGAAAGCCGCAAGGAAAGTTGGGAGCGAATAGATTTGTTCATACCAATACGATTTATATTAGAAGTTTTGAAGGGACCCCCTATTTGGTGATTTTTACCATTTAGCGAATGTAGGTTAAAGATTATATTTGACAAAATTTACCAAATAGAATTTTTTAATTATTTTCGTTTCTTATGAATGCATTGGAAGAATTTGAGGATTTTATAGTAAACGGATATAAAACCCATATTCCGCATGTGGCCATAGACTGTGCCATTTTCGGGTATCATGACCACCGGCTAAAACTATTACTCGCGGAAATAGATGGCCTTAACGGGCTTTCCCTGCCCGGAGGATATATCAAACGAACCGAAACGATGGATGAAGCCGCCAGCAGGATTGTCGAGGAAAGAACGTCTATAAAGGGTCTATATCTGCAGCAATACAAAACGTTCGGCGGCCCTGACCGTGCAAAATTTAATGAAATTGATTTGGACAGGCTTGCAAAGGTTCCTGTATTCACAAATTTAAAGTCAAGCTGGTTAATGGATCAGACGATTTCAGTCGGTTATTACGCTATAACAGATTTTTCACTGTCGAAACCGCAGCCGGGATTCATGTACCGTTCATGTGAATGGTACGATATCGACAAAATCCCCTCCCTATTGTTCGACCATAACCAAATGGTGAAAGAGGCGTTGCAAACGCTGCGCGCGCAATTATACTATCAGCCGATTGCCCAAAACCTTTTGCCTGAGAAGTTTACGCTTACTGAAATACACGCCGTGTATGAAACTATTCTTGGTAAAAAGCTGGACATAAGAAATTTTCCAAAGAAGATGGCATTTCTTGGACTGATCACTAAACTTAACGAGAAACGAAACATCGGGCCGCACAGGGCGCCTTTTCTGTATACCTTCAACAAGAAAAAATATAAAAGGGCTTTGGAGTTGGGTGTTACGCTAAGTTGAGGAAAAATTATTGGCACTTGAATTTTTCGGGTATTTGAGGTGATCGGAGTAGATATCTACTTAGATTGACATAAAATGCTTTTTCGCGTTACCAAGATGCGTAGGTAGAATAAAATAAAAGCTGTCCGAAATATGTCCGAACAGCTTCTAATTAATTGTAATTCACCTAAAAAGTCGGGAAGACAGGATTCGAACCTGCGACCCCTACGTCCCGAACGTAGTGCGCTACCGGGCTGCGCTACTTCCCGAAATTTCATCGCTCCGCGCGCCGGCGAAACGGGTCGCAAAGATAATCACCTCAAGCCACCCGAACAAATTGATTTACCCGACTTTGAAAAGCTCCTCAAACGCACTCCCCAGCTGCTCAACAAGATCCGACGCCAGCATGCTCTCCTGCGACCACCTCGCCGCCGCCAGATCGCCCGCGAGTCCGTGCAGATATACGCCCAGCAATGCGGCCTCCCCGGGTGAATATCCCTGCGAAAGCATGGCCGTCAAAATACCCGTCAATACGTCCCCGCTTCCTCCCTTCGCCATCCCCGGATTGCCCGTCGAATTGAAATATCCTTTTCCGCCCGGCATGGCGATATACGTATAATGCCCCTTCAGCACGATGATACTCTGATGCTGCCTCGCCTGTTCCCGCGCCTTCTCCACCCGCGCATAGTCATCGCCAACCGGCCCAAAAAGTCGCTCAAACTCCTTCGGATGCGGAGTCAGAATAGAGTAGGGGGGCACCCTTCCCCACAAGTCCGCCGACGAAGCGATGATATTCAGCGCATCGGCATCCAGCACCATCGGCTTCGAACTCCTCCCCAGCAGATCACGCAGGAATTCCACCGTCCGCCCTTCTGTACCGATACCGGGTCCCACACCCACCGCCGAATACCCCGACGGATCACCCTCAAAAGCCGTATGGATCCGCTCATCCGCATCCACAAGGACCATCGCCTCAGGGATCGTCGTTTGCAGGATCGGATACCCGCAGCCCGGAACATGCACACTTAGCAAGCCGGCGCCGCTCCGCAGACAGGCCCTCGCGCCGAGCACCGCCGCTCCCATCTTCCCATAACTACCCGCCACCAGGAGCGCGTGGCCGAAATTACCCTTATGCGCATACGCAGGCCGCGGCTTGTAGATCGCCCGGATAATATCCGCGTCCAACAACTCCGCCTCCCGGCTGACCTGCTCCAGGAAGCCAGGATGCAATCCAATGTCCAGAATGTGCACCGATCCCACAGACGCCCCATTCTCCGGCATGAGGAAGGCCGGCTTGTAACATTGAAAGCTCAGCGTATGCGTCGCGCGAACAACCGGATTGCCGCGGGAACTTCGGCTGACAAATAACCCGCTTGGAATATCGACGGCGATGATCTCATTCCCCGACGCGTTGAGATGATCGACTAATTCCGCGGCTACCCCCTCTAGCCTCCGGTTAAGCCCCGAACCCAGCAAAGCGTCCACCAGGATATCGCCGGGAATAACCGGGTGAAAATTGTCGACCCCCTGGATGAATCGCACTTCCACCGATGTCTGATGAAGCCGTTCCAGGTTGATCTGGAAATCATCCGTACCCAGGAAGCCAAATTCGAGAATATACACCGTGACGGAACAATCGGCATCGGATAGCATCCGCGCCAACGCCAGCCCATCGCCACCGTTATTGCCCTTGCCGCAATAGATCGCAAACGAACGGCCGATATAGTTGTGGGACTCCAGCCAGGCATAACAGCTTGCCGCAGCCCTTTCCATCAGATCGATGGACGCGATCGGCTCGTGCTGCATCGTATACGCATCCCAGGCCCGAATTTGTTCGGCTGAAAGGATTTCCATCCCGAAATTTACGTGATTTTCTTCTTTGCAGTAACACGCCGCCGCCGCCGGGCGTGATGGTGCACAATGGGATGCGCCACCGCGATCGCAGCAGCAGGAGCCGCCGCCGTCACCCCCGTACCCCCCGTACCCCCCGTACCCTCGCGCGGCTCACCGCCTGGCCCGGGATCGGTCGAATCCATCTCACCTTCGTCGAAGCTCTCATGCCCCTGGCGATAGTCCCCGAACAGATCACAGAGGCGTTTGGCCGCATACACATTCCGATAGTCGTTATTGCTGAGCGCAATGATCGTGGCATTCTCATCCAGCATTCGGATCAGAACGGTTCGGTTGCCATGCCACCACCCGTTATGATAGATCAATTTCTTACCGTTGGGAATGAACAGCATTCGCCACCCCAAGCCGTAATTTCGCTGGCCGGGCTTCTCAAAACTGTATCCGGCATATGCGCTGTCCAGAACGCCCTTCGAGAAAAGCTGCCCGTTACGCAAAGCCTGATCCCATTTGTAGATGTCCCGGACGGTGCTGTAGATATTTTTGTCGCCGTATACCAGGTCAAGGAACTCCATCCGGAACGGCCGGCCGCTCTGGTAAAAGGAAGCCATCGCTTTGGCGGAATCCGCCAGCGTATACACATAGGTGTCCTGCATCTGCAACGGCTCGAAGAAAGTTTTCGCCATGAAATCGGGGTAGGGGAGCCCCGAGACCTTTTCGATGATAAGCGCCAGCAGCGCATAATTGGTATTGGAATATTCGAAATGCCGGTTCGACACCCCGCTATAGATGTCCCGGTCCCTCGCATGCTTAATGATATAGGTCAGCACATCGGCATTGGCAAGGAGCCGGTGCTTGTCCACATCCCGCTTGTACATGAAATGGACGTAATTGTGAAGCCCGCTCCGATGGTTGAGTAGCGTTTCGATCGTAACCGCGGGGTAGGGGAAGCCTGCCAGGTATTTGGAGACCGGATCATGGATATCCAGCTTGCCGTCCTGCCAAAGCTTCAGGGTTCCCATGGCCGTAAAGGTCTTCGACATCGACGCCAGGTGAAAAGCCGTATGGACCGTCAGCGAATCCTTTCGCATCCTCGGGTTTTCGAATCCTTTATACCGCTCATAAAGGACCACACCGTTCTTGGCGACCAGTACGCTGCCATTGAAGCGTCCCGCCACCATCGAATCGAAAAAATGCTCCGTGACCGAAGAATACCGCTGGAGCTCGGGTCCGGTTAATGCCGGGATGGGGCTCGGGAGGAGCGAAAGCGAATCTGTTTGCGAAGGCTCCTTCGCATTTTGAGCATGACCACAGGATACAATCAGCAACGAAGCGGACAACGCCAAAAGACCAATACCTTTCAAAACTCTCACTTAATTTGGGTTAGAAAACGTGCAAAATTAAATTAATCCGACGTTAATTTGCATTTCCATTTCGAAATGTAACGCAAAAAGATGGGTAAAATTATGACCGATAAAAAAACTACAAGCTACCCTAAAGAAAAGATTAACATATTGTTCTTAGAAAATATCAGCGATGCGGCGGTGAAACATTTTGTCGACTCCGGCTATGCCTCTGTCCGGAAGTTGACCGGCGCGCTCTCCGAAGAGCAGCTGGTCCGGGAGATCAAGGACGTACACCTGCTGGGAATCCGCTCCAAGACGCAGATCACACCCAAAGTCCTGGAAGCCGCCAAAAAATTGCAGGCTATCGGCTGTTTTTGCATCGGAGTCAACCAGGTAGACCTCAAATCCGCTACCTCCCACGGCGTGGTCGTATTCAATGCGCCGTATTCCAATACCCGTTCCGTAGCCGAGCTGGTCATCGGCCTGGCCATCCTGCTGATCCGGCGTATCCCTGATAAAACGCGGGCCGCCCACGAAGGAATTTGGCTGAAAGAATCGAAGGGCAGTTATGAACTTCGTGGTAAGACATTGGGAATCATAGGATATGGTAATATCGGCGCCCAGGTCAGCGTCCTGGCGGAGGCCATCGGGATGAAGGTGATCTATTACGATACGGTTACGAAGCTGCCCCTCGGCAACGCCCAGGCCCGCAAAACCCTCAGGGAGGTCGTCAGCGAAGCTGACATCGTCACCCTGCATGTCCCCGATACCAGCCAGACCAGGAACCTGATCAATAAAACCGCTCTGAAGAATTTCAAAAAGGGTTCCATCCTGCTCAACTATGCCCGCGGGGAAGTGGTCGACCTCGATGCGCTCGCAAAAGCTCTCCAGGATGGCGCCCTCTCCGGCGCGGCCATAGATGTCTTCCCCTGGGAACCAGAGAAGAATGGTGACAAGTTCACTACGCCCCTTCAAGGGCTCCCAAACGTCATTCTCACCCCCCACATCGGCGGCTCGACTGAGGAAGCCCAGGCTAATATCGGTGAGGACGTCAGCAACAAGCTGTTCCAGTATCTCGAGACGGGAACGACCCTCGGCAGCCATACGGTCCCGCCCCTCAGCCTGACCCATCAGGAAGGCACCCATCGCATCCTTCATATCCATAGGAATGTCCCCGGGGTCCTGTCGGAGATCAACAGCACGCTGTCCAAACATAATATCAACATCCTGGCCCAATACCTGAAGACCAACGACGAGATCGGCTATGTGGTGCTGGATATCGACAAACGTCTCTCCAACCAGGCCCTTCAATTGCTGAAGGAGGTCAAACAAACGATCAAAACCCGACTGCTTTACTAAAGTCTTACATCGCTTTCAGGATCTTTCGCGCCCGGCTTCTAAATGCCGGCGTCGCCTGCTCCCATTGCGATTCAATAAGTGTCTTCAATTCGCCCTTGATCTCGGGATATTCGGCCGAAAGATTCGAAAGAATAGACAGCGCAAAAGCCTTCACCGCGATCGGCGTCGCGGGATCCTCCACAAACTCGAAGCAAACGCTCATCACCCGGCCATGCCAGCGTTTGGGGATGCTGACGTCCTGGAGCAGCCGAACGGTATTGCGGGCGACGGCGACGTGAATGTCCTTCCGCCCGAGATTGTCGAGCAACTGCCGGTAATATGGTGTGATCAACTCGGGATGGGTTCGCACACAATAGCTAAGCGGCCACGCCGCCCGCTGCGTGATGCGGTATTCGCCGCGAAAAAATAATTCGATCAGCTGCGCAAAACGTTCCTTGTCGCCCCCGATATACGTTACGATTCGATCGCATTGCCGCTTGGAATGTTCCGCCCGCAATAATTTCAACAAGTCCATGACTAAAGTTACCTAAATTTGGATGCTAATTTTTCAAGCGATGAGTTACACACCTGACTTTAAACGTTATGATAGCATGGAATACCGCCGCTGCGGCCGCAGCGGCATCCTGTTGCCCGCGGTATCCCTTGGTCTCTGGCACAATTTCGGCGGGGTCGACACGCTCGAAAATGCCCGGGCTATCCTGCAGCTCGCTTTCGACGCGGGTATTACCCATTTCGATCTGGCGAACAACTACGGCCCGCCGCCCGGATCTGCAGAAGAGAATTTCGGCCGCATCCTCCGTCAGGATTTTCACGGATACCGCGACCAGTTGATCATCTCCACCAAAGCCGGTTATTACATGTGGCAAGGCCCCTACGGCGAATGGGGCTCCAAAAAATACCTTGTATCCAGTCTTGACCAAAGCCTTCAGCGTATGGGTCTCGACTACGTCGACATCTTCTACCATCACCGCCCCGATCCCGACACGCCACTGGAGGAAACGATGACCGCCCTCGACCTTATCGTCCGCCAGGGCAAGGCGCTTTATGTCGGCATCTCCAACTATCCCGCACCCGAAGCCGAAAAAGCGATCGCGATCCTCCGCCGCCTCGGCACCCCCTGTCTCATCCATCAGCCCAAATATTCGATGTTCGAGCGCTGGGTAGAAGGCGGTCTGCTTGACCTGCTTGAACGGGAAGGGGTCGGCTGCATCCCGTTCTCTCCCCTGGCACAGGGCCTGCTGACAGATAAGTACCTGAAGGGGATCCCGGACGATTCCCGGGCCCACAAGTCATCCGGCTTTTTGCAGGAAGGCCAGGTCACGCCGGAGCGGGTTGACAAAGCAAAGAGACTGAATGAGTTAGCTATCCAGCGCGACCAGACCCTGGCCCAGATGGCCCTGGCCTGGATCCTGAAAGACAAGCGGATCACATCTGTCCTCATTGGGGTCAGCAAACCCGAACAATTGACCGACTCCCTTCAATGCTTCCGAAATACCTGGTTCTCAGCGGATGAGCTCCGGCAGATCGAAGAAATCCTGAAATAAACGGATGAAAACCAATTCAGAAGGGGACATCCCCGGATAAGGGTACGGATAACCCCCAATAAGGTAATCTTGTTTCGGGAATACGTGTTCCCACCTAGGGAAAACAGGGGTGAATTGGCATGGGCTAAATATATGGTTTTCAAGTGCTTAAGCTCTGGCATCGCGATTGTCTATATATTGGCATCAAATGTACTTTATGAAACAGTTCATCTCTATCGTTGCTCTTACACTCACCGCCATCGCAGGTTACGCGAACGATGGCAAAGTCAATGCCACGGCATCGACCAGTTCCGCCGCTTCGGCCAAGGTCATGAATGCCGGCGCCGTTCGTTTCCAATTCAACAACATCAACGTCCAGGACCATACGGATTCCGTATTGGTTATTTTTGATCGTTTCGATCACACGGGCGCCGGTGTTATTTACCGGGTTTATTCTGCCGACCAGCAGAACGGGATCGACATTTCCGCTATCCCCGCCGGTAAATACTATGTTACGATCCAGTGCCTGGGTCTCCATCACGACCACATTGAGAAGACCATCACGATCAAGAAGCAAAAGGATGAGAAGATCAACATCGCTCTGGCTGAATCGCAGATCTTCACCAAAGACAACGTCGTCATCCCGGTTACCCACACCAAGCTGACCGACCTGTCCATCCTGAGCAACAAGTAATCGTCCGGTCTTCGTCCATTATCGGCCGACAATGTCCGGTCGATCTGATCTCTCCCCGATATCCTTAGCGATATCCGATATCCCGCCAATATTCTCCCGTTGTTAGTTTTATATCCCCTTATGACAAGGCATCGCTATGCCGCATAGCGGCCGCGTGTGCTGCAGGATCCCTACCGGTTCTCTGTGCCATGCGGCCGCATTATTTTCGGAATTTGCCCCAGGAATGTCGTTTCTCCCCCCTGTCTGGATTATTTTTTCAATCCACCTTTAAGGGTCAACAGATTGTCAACACACAAACGTAGAGTTATGAAACACCTGATGAAAGGCGTGATCACCGCGACCATCGCCGGCTCCTTTTTTATACCCTTGAGCATGTTCGGATCTCCCGCACATCCGGGGCTTGTAGTTGGACCAACCGTGGAAAATGCCCTGGCGGCCGACCAGGAACTGGCAAAAGCGATGCGGGAGAATGACACGGCAGGCATTTATCGCCTGTTGGATAAGGACTGGGCCGTCATTAACACAAAAGGTGGATTAGCCGAAGGACCTTCGATTTTCCCCCAAGGAATCCGATCCGGGTTCCTGACGCGAAAAACCTATGAACTTTCCAAACCAAGGGTTCGTTTGTACGGAAACATCGCACTCGTGACGACGAAAGTCGAAACGTCCGGCACTTTTGCCGGCAAACCATTCGATGTAAAGGAACGCCAGACGGACGTATTGCGCTGGACGGACGGCCGCTGGAAATGCGTTTTAACGCATGAAACAATGCTTGCGGAATAACGATTCCAAGCCCAAACTAATCCGGCCCAATTTTCCGATCATCTTGCTGTTAGCCCCGGAAAATGCAGTATCAATTTGTCCTATAATTAATATTATGTTAAGTAGACTGATTAGGCGCTTAAACGGTTTTTCACTCCCCGTCCTTCAGGAAACCCCTAATCGTCGCCTGATACGCCTCTAACTGCTCACAGGCAATACAATGCCCGGCATTCGGAAACACAACCAAACGATGCCGCGGAAACAGATCCAGGTATTCATGCGTAAATCCCCATTTCTGGTTGTCGTATTGGCCTTTCATGACGAGGATTGGAATAGTGGTGTTCTTAAGCTTTAGCCTGGGATCCGGTGTGGTGGAAAAGCTTTGCGCCGTCATGACCTGATCATAATATCCCGTTCCCATCCCCGGTATCGACGACTGGATATGCGACGTATCAGCAACGGTAGACCGGTTGACAAGTTGGTTGAGGTAGGCTGCGAAATCATCTGCCTCGTTGTCGGAGGCCAGCTTTATACCAAATTTTGTGGCCAGTAAGGCCATCGCCCGGGTCCGGATGTTATTGGCCAGTTCGTTCCCCTGCCGGTTGGAATAATAAGGATCATGGAGATGAAGACTGTCCGGAGGCACAACCCTCGCCAGTTCGGAATGCACGGGTATTATCGGACCCGGTCCCGTAACGATCATCCCGGCCACCGACCCGGGATTGTCTGCGGCGAAAAGAACCGCCAGGATCGCGCCCCAGGACTGACCGATGAGGATCACTTTGGGCGCGCCAATCTGTTGGACAATGGCTTCCAAGTCTCGTTTGTGCCGGTCAGCCGTGTAGTCCCGGATATTTGCAAGACGATCCGACCACCCGCATCCGACCTCATCAAAAAGATAAATATCGTAGCCGTCTTCAGCGACGGGCATCAGGTGCTGAATATTCCCAGGACCAATCGCCCCGCCAGGCCCTCCCTGCAAGTAGATGATTGGATAAGGTTTTTTGATCCCCTTACCGGGAATGAGCGTGTAAGCGATCCGGGAACCTGTCGAAAGTTCCCAGTACCGGATATCATCTCTTGGCTGCATGGGAAGCGAACCATACGACCGCGGCCAGAAGACGGCGATCGCAAACCAAAGAAGCCCTAATAGCGCCGCGACCCGCATCCCGCGCACCACCGCCTTCATCGCGGAGCTGAAGCTGCTCCGCCGAATCCGCACCAGGAAAAGCGAAAAGAGGAATACCAATGCCCAAAAAGGAAAACAAATGATCCGCACGAAGTCAGTAAAGCGCGAATGAAAATGGTCCAGGATCAAGCCTGCCAGAAAGGTCAGAACCGCGAGAATACCACTGACAATAAGGATCTTTTTACCCATGCGATTTTATATACATAGGACAAATATACATAAGACAACGATATATCAGGCAAAAAAAAAGAGATTTTCGTCTCACACCAATTCTACGGATTCTCCCTCTTATACCGCTCCACATCCCAGGTGAGCCCCCATTGCGCCAGGTACACCCCCAGCGGCGAAAGTCCTATCGCCTGCCGACGCTGATCCACGTGGTCCGGATCTTCCAGCGGCGCCAGCTGATACCCCTTTATCCGGTCATCCCATTTCAACTGCGTACCATATCGCTGCCTGCGCCCTTCGCGCAGCGCAACGAACATCGCCGTATTGCACTGCTCCCCGATCACATCCGCACCCAGCCAGGAATATTTGTCGACGATCATGGATTTATCCGCCTCGTCACATCGATCCTGATCCACAGCAAGGCTCCCACCAGCAAAATACCCGTCATCAGAAATTGCGGCGTGTCAAAACTCCCGCTCAGGTCAACAATTCTGCCAAAAAAAACAGACATCAGAAAAGCGCCGGCCTGCCCGAAAAAATTCATGATCCCGGCAATCGTCCCGGCCCGGTCCCCACCCAGTTCCACACAAGAAGCAAAACTGTTGGTTATGATCGGAGGCTGAAAAAAATGCGCGGCCAGCAAAAACAAAGCTACAATGAAATGATTGCTGGATTCAGCCGCAACAAAGACAAAGATGGCCATCAGCCCAAAACAAACCACCCCGATCAGCCGCCGCGCAAGCCGAAGTCCACTTCGTCGAATCAGCCAATCGCTGAATATCCCGGACAGGAAAGCAGAGAACATCGCAAAGACAAATAGCCAACTGGTCGTCATTTTCATCTCCTGCTCCGAAAAATGCTTTCCCTCCTGCAAATAATTTGGCATCCACGCGACAAAAAAATAGTTTGCCCACTGGACACAGAAATACGCGGCAATCAACAATAGCAGCATCGGCCTTCGGAAAAGCTCCCTCCAGGAAAAGCCCGCGTGACCGGAAACGAATCGCCGGTTACGTTCGATAAAGTCCTTTTCCTCCACGCTGATTTTCGGCATCTCATTCGGGTGATTCCGAAACCACCGATAACAGACCAATACCCAGCATAAACCCAACACCGCGTTAACAAAAAATGGCGCACGCCAACCGAACGCCACCGCAATAGGAACCACGATCAACGGCGCAATGCCGGCGCCGGCACTGGATCCCATCGAGAATAAGGCGACCCCCAGCGATGTCTCCGATTTGGGGAACCAACGGCAGACCGTGCCGGTGCTGTTTGGGTAAGCCCCCGCCTCGCCCATACCGAATAAGAATCGGACGACGATCAAACTCGTGAAACCGTTCACCGCACCCGTCAGTGCAGTGAAGACCGACCACCAGATGACAATGCGAAGAAAAACTTTGCGTTGCCCCCAACGATCACCCAACAAGGCCGACGGCACTTCGAATATGGCGTAAGCAAGCGCAAACGCGCCCAGCACATATCCGAATTGGGTATTTGTCAGATGAAAAGCGGCTTTAATCCGTACGCCGACTAACGAAATCGTGACCCTGTCCAAATACGTGATCAGGATCAGAAAAAATAAAAGAATACCTACCCGGTACCGGTAAGGGAATTTAAGGGCTAGTGTCATAAAGGGGTTAAGGTCCTGAATCTACACCAATTCCATCTGTTGGCCAAAACCGCTAACTCAGCACCAACCCCTCCTTTAAAGCATCCTCATACCGGGCCTTGTCAAACTTATATAAATGCGGGGACCGGTGCGCGCCAATGCTCCGCTTTTCATCCAACTTCTTCAGCAATCCCAGCGCCACGAGCTTTTTTGGAAAATTGCTTACATCCAGCTTCTTTCCCAACAACGTCTCATACAGCGAATGGATCTCCGACAACGTGAATTTCTCGGGTAGCAGGCTGATCCCGATCGGGTAATGATAAAGCTGGATCCGCATCGTATGAAGGGCCTCCCGGACCATCTCCTTGTGGTCGAATTCCAGGCTGGGCAAATCATCGATATCGAACCACGCGCAAGCCTCCGAGAACAGATCGGGATGCGGCACGGTCTTCGAAAAATCAGTGATGGCATAGAAGCCGATCGAGATCGTTTGATCGATGAGCCAGCTGTCCCGCGTGATCCGAAACCCGGTGGCCGCATACCATCGCTCCTCATCGAATAACTCAAAGTCAAAGCGTTTAGGGCCACCAAAGGTCATGAACTGCTGCAGGAACAGGTTGTCGATCCCTGTCCGCTCCCGGACATTCCGCTCCGCCGCTTCCACCAACATCTCCGTCCTCTTGATATACCCGCCTGGAAGGCTCCAGCCGTCCAGGAAGCTGCGCTTGATCAGCAACAGCTTCAGCTGCCGCTCATGATAGCCGAAAATGGCACAATCCAGCGATACATGCGGTATATAATGCTTGTATCCATGAAGAATGAAGTCCTCAATTTCTTCTTTTGCGGTCATGGCCCAAATTTATTTAGTAAATTTCACTAAATAATAAAATATTTTCTTTACCTTCATTTCGTAACATCCACTAAATAGCTGCTGTATGACATCCAGAAGAAAATTCCTTCGCCAGGCCGCATTGGGCGCCGCCGGTCTGAGCCTCGCCTCCACAAGCCTAAGCCTGGCCTCTCCTCCTGCGGCCCGAGTCCTCAACGCTCCGGGGTCTGATCCAACCCCCGCCAATAGGGACCTTTTTTTTAAGATCGCCGTCTCTCAATTCTCCTTCGCCAGTCAGTTTTGGACCAAACAGCTCGATCCCCTCGCCTTCCCGGCCAAATCAAAGGAACTGGGCATCACCGGGCTCGACTACTGCTCCATGTTCTTCGCCGACAAAGCGAAAGATGCCGCTTACCTGGCGGAGCTGAAGAAGCGTTCCGCCGACGCGGGCTGCTATAATCTGCGCATCATGGTCGATGGAGAAGGCGTCCTGGGTGACCTCAACGAACCCAACCGCCTCAAAGCCGTCGAGAACCATTACAAATGGATCGATGCCGCCGCCGCCCTGGGCTGTCCCATGATCCGCGTGAACGTTGAAGGCGACGGCGCCGCGGAGGACGTGGCGAAAGCAGCCGTCGATAGCCTTGGCCGCCTGATCGAATACGGCAGCAAGACGCACACAGACGTCATTGTCGAAAACCATATCGGCATCTCCTGCAACGGCGGCTGGCTCGCTGGTGTAATGAAACAGCTGAATAGCCCCCACGGCGGCACGCTCGCTGATTTCGGCAATTTCTGCATCAACCGTACCAAACCCGAGACCCAGGATATCGCCGGCTACATGAAAACAAAATGCCTCGAAGAATATGACCGTTACAAAGGTATCACCGAACTGATGCCATATGCAAAAGGCGTCCACGCAAAGTCACACCTCTTCACCGCCGATGGCAACGACCAGGAAACCGACTTTTCCCGAATGTTCAGGATCATCAAAGACTCTGGCTTCACCGGCTGGGTCAGCGTGGAATATGAAGGCGGCCTGATCAAGATGTATACGAAAGACGATAGATACCTCGACGATTATGCCGGAACGACCGCAACAAAGAACCTGGTGGAAAAAGCAGGGCGCCTCAACTCCTAACTATGCAGCTCATCAAATCAGCTACCCCATACGATGTCGTGATCATCGGTTCCGGCGCAGGCGGCGGCATGGCTGGCTATGTATTGGCAAACGCCGGGATTAAAGTGTTGATGCTCGAAGCGGGCCCTTTCTTCGATCCCGCCAAAGACTCGCAGCAACTCAAGTGGCCATACCAGTCCCCGCGCCGCGGTGGCAATGGCAACCGAACCTTTGGCGACTTCGACGCCGCCTTCGGCGGCTGGCAGATCGACGGCGAGCCCTATACCCAGAAGGACGGTTCCGAATTCCAATGGTTCCGCTCCCGGATGCTCGGTGGCCGAACCAATCACTGGGCGCGCATTTCGCTGCGAATGGGTCCGCGGGATTTTAAGTGTCGTACAGCCTATGGCGTCGGCGACGACTGGCCCATCACCTATGACGAGATCCGCCCCTATTACGATAAGGTAGACCGGCTGATCGGCGTCTACGGATCGATGGAAGGGCTTCCAAACGATCCCGACGGCATCTTTCTCCCCCCACCCCCACCCCGCCTTGGCGAATATTTCGTCAAAAAAGCGGCCACCGGTCTCGGCATTAAGGTCATCGCCGGCCGCGGCTCCGTCCTCACCGCCCCCTTGCCCGGCAACAACGACCGCCAGGCCTGTTTCTATTGCGGCCAGTGCAATCGCAGCTGTAAGATCTACGGCGATTTTTCATCTTCTTCCTGCCTCGTCATCCCCGCGATTAAGACCGGTAACCTGACAGTGACGACAGGCGCCGTTGTCCGTGAGGTCCTGACCGATAACGAAGGGCTCGCGAGCGGCGTCTCGTATATCAATAAAGACGACGGTCAGGAATACCAGGTAACGGCAAAGGTCGTGATCCTCTCCGCCAGTACCTGCGAGTCGGCCCGCATCCTCCTCAACTCGAAATCCGCAACGCATCCGAACGGTCTCGCCAACAGCAGCAACGTCGTGGGAAAATACCTGCATGATTCTACCCAGGGTGGCGGCGGGATCTCGATCATGCCCCAACTGCTCGACCGCCCACGCTTCAACGAAGACGGCGTCGGGAGCCTGCACGTCTATGCGCCCTGGTGGCTCGACGGAAAAAAACTGCCCTTCCCCCGGGGTTACCACCTCGAGATCTTCGGCGGGATGATGATGCCCAGCTACGGCGGCTATTTCGGATTCGAAGGTTCGCTCGTGCCCTTCGTGAATGGTTATGTTCCGGGACGCGACGGCAAAATGAAGCCAGGCGGTGGTTTCGGCGCTTCACTGAAGGACGACTACCGGCGGTTTTACGGCAGCATGGCAGGGCTGGGGTGTCATGGTACCTCCACGGCCAGCGCAGACAATTACTGCGAGCTCGATCCTTCCGTCGTGGATAAATACGGGATCCCGGTTCTGCGTTTCCGTTATAAATGGAGCTCCGATGACATTGCGCAGGCCAAACATATGCAGGAGACTGCCCAGGAAATCCTTAAAGCCATGGGTGGGATACCGCTGGCGCCTCCGCAAGGGCCCGAGACAAACTACGGGTTGGATAAACCCGGCAAAGGAATCCACGAAGTAGGTACCGTCCGGATGGGCGATGATCCCGGGAAAGCGCCGCTTAACAAATGGGGACAAGCCAATGAGTGTAAGAACCTTTTTGTCGCCGACGGCTCCGTCTTTACTCAACAGTCGGAGAAAAACCCGACCTGGACCATTCTCGCGCTTTCGATGCGCACCGCGGAGTACATCCTCGACCAACGCAAAAAACAAAATATTTGATATGAACAGAAGAGAAAGCCTCAGGACAATCGGGATCGGCGCTCTTTCCGCCGGCGCCCTCTCGGCATCCACCCTGCTCGACGGCTGCAAACCCAATCCCGACAAGCCTGCCGCAGCCGCCGCTCCCACCCCGACCATCGACCCTACCGGGCGCGAGAATTTCGAACTCGCCCGCGACAAAACGTTATATGCCCAGACCTATTTCGACGCACACGAGTTAGCGACCATTACCGTCCTCGCCGACATCATCATTCCGAAGGATGACCACAGCGGCAGCGCCACCGATGCCGGCGTACCCGACTTCATCGAATTTATCGTCAAGGATGAACCGCAGCACGCCCTGCCCATGCGCGGCGGCCTTCGGTGGCTCGATATGGAATGTCTCGATCGCTTCGGGAAGGATTTCCTAAGCTGCACGCCGCAACAGCAGCTGGCCGTCGTCTCTGACATCGCCTTCCCCGCCCAGGCCAAACCCGCGATGCAGCCAGGCGTCAGCTTCTTCAACAAAATGCGCGACCTGACAGCGATCGGTTTTTATACCAGCAAAATCGGTATCGCTGATCTGGGCTATAAAGGCAATACCCCCGGTAAATGGGAAGGCGTTCCGAAGGACGTCCTGAAGAAATATGGACTAGAGGATTGAGATAAACGGCCGCCACCCCAGCAGGACCTTCGACCCTTTCGGCAGCAAGGGGTCATACCGTTCCGGCGTCAGCGCGATGACCAGCCAGACCAGGAATGGGAACTGCATAAAGATCAGCGTCCCGCCCCACACTTGCAGCGGAAGCCGACCCATACGTATCAGCCACAGCAGACCAAACGCGATGAACGGCCCGACCAGGATAACGAAAAGCCCGCAAAGGAACTGCGCGCGGCTCAACAGCAGCCAGGGCCGCCGGTGCCGCAGCAGGAACCTCGTCTCGGCTTCGATCTCGGCCAACTCTTCCTTATAGAACGAAGAGATCACCAACCGGTAATACCCATAGAAATCATCGCCCTCCGCCAGGTCCCGTTCCGCGAGGATACAAATATGATCGAGCAGATTCTGCTGCAGGTCCGGTGTCTTGATGCCATTCGCATCAAGATCGCGCACGACAAAATCGATATGTTGCTCGGTTATCGGGAACATCTAGACTGTTTTGGGCTGAATATCGAGCAGCAACGCCATCGTTTGCATAAAGGCCGACAACTCTTTTACCCGCTCGCGCGTTGCCGCCTTCCCCGCCGGACTCAGGCTATAGTATTTTCGCATTCTCTTGCCGATATATTCCACCTCCGTTGTTACCAGCTTATCCGCCTCCAGCGCGTGTAAGGTCGGATATAGCGCCCCTTCGGTGATGTGGATCCTGTCCCCGCTCACCTCTCTGACCCGTTGCGTGATCTCATAACCGTACATCTTCTTATTGTCGGCCAGAAGCTTCAAGACGATCGTTTTGAGCGTCCCCTTTATCAGTTCGGATGAGTAGACCATAGGCGAATATACGGGCTTTTGAGTGTCAGCAGCAACCCCGAACCCCTGGGCACGACGTCGGGGTGAACTGAGCAATGCCACCCGCCGTTCCGAGCCACAGGCTCAGGAAGAAAGGGATCTTACCGATGACCATGATTGTTCATATGCAGGGTCTAAATGCATAGAACAAATATACATAATTATCTTATGCTTTAACCCGGATCCTAAATAACCCGCGCGCGGGGGTTTTCCAGCCGGGAGCCGGCCTGGTAAACAAAGTAAACAAAAGAAGCAAAGGAGACGGCGATCAGCGCGTAAGCCGGAACATAGTTAGCGGCGACATAGAATTGTGCGCTGAAGAAAGAAGCAAGAGCGACAATGGACAGCAACGAAAGAATGATGATCGTTTTCATGACAGTAGTGATTTACAGAAGTAAGCACGAAAGATTTTGTTTATAACGAAAGATTTTAGTGAACCTCGAAAGGAATTAAGCCTTCCTCTTGAGGAAATACAACAGATCATTCGACTTGATCCAGAAAGTAAGCGAAACGACGGAGGCAAGTACCAGTGAGTAAGCGAAGAACAGCTGATCCTGCATGTAGAGGTTTGCGCTTAGGATGTAAGTGCTGACGATGGTAATTAGAGTTACCAGGCTGATTAACGTTTTCATTGGGTGCTACATTTAGTTTTAAAAGACTATAATGAATAGTGAAACTGCGTGATCATGGCTGATCAATAGTCTATTGGAACAGGGAATTCCAAAGGATATAAACACTAAATGCTGAGATGGTTAATCGAGGGAGATTGGGTACGAACGTGGCTTTTCGGGAATTGGAGGGAGAGGAGTTAGTAGTAATGTGAGCAATGAACCTGATCCAAAAGTATAGCCGAAAGTTGATATTTGCAAGCGTTTTGGCTGATTTTTTTACCCATTTTCCATCAAAACTCTTGTATCTTGCTCACATGCTGTCCATTAAGAAATTCCCTACCTGGTGGCTGCTGCTTGCCACCGGTATCATCTTCTTTAGCGTCGGTATCCTTGCCTTTGTAGATCCGCTGAACGGCTACCTAAAGCTGGTGAAATTTACCGGAATCGCCCTCCTGCTGAACGGCGGCATCCTCCTGACCATCGTAATTGTCAATACCAAATATCCCGGAGAGAAGAATTGGATGCAGGCCGAAAGCATCGTCCACCTCTTCTTCGGCATCCTCTTCCTGCTCAATCCGCTGCTTGCTTTTATCGCCCTGCCTTATTTCATCGGCGCCTGGATGCTCGTCGTCGGCGTCTTCAAGACCCTCGCCTCTATTTCCCTCCGGCGGTACATCCGCGGCTGGCTGCTGATCCTCGTGGCGGGCGTGCTCTTTATACTTTTTGGGCTGTTGCTTCTCTTTATTCCCCTTCCCAAGGCCAATGACATCACCATCCTCCTGGGCATCTTCGGCGTCATTATGGGCTCGCTCTATATTGTCGACTCCTACCGGTACCGGAAGATGAAAGACACGCTCGATATGATGTTATAAGTCATATTTTTGATCTCTAATCATCAAAAAGACAGGCTTATGTGCAGACCGATCCTTTTCCTCGCCCTCCTCGCGGGCCTCACGATGACGGTCCGGGCTCAGGACACCCTTCATAGAAAAGACACCGCCCGGGACTCTGCCCGCGTCCCGGGAAAACCAAGGGCGACCCGCGACAGAAAGAAGTACGAACACCGGAAATTTGACTCCACCCTCTTTATGGAAAATACTGCCGCCACCCGCAGCGACTACCTGGAGTCGGTAGAGAAAGTATTGCTTCTACTGGACGAAGTGCCGCTTACCCTCGGGTCCATGGCGGACCTCGATGATCTCCAGACCCGGCTGACGCAGGAGCAATCTGCGCTGGCACTCCTCCGGAGCCGGATGTCACAAAGCGAAAAAACCTTTAATATCCGGAACCTCCAGATGTTCAACACCCTGCTGGATGAGCTCCACCGCAACGAGACCGACTATACGCATCGGCTGATTGCCTACGATAATCGGGTGGATACGGTCCGGAAGCAGATCGCCGGGCTGAAGAAGGACACGCTGATGCTTCATATTTTCCGCGATACCGCCCTAAGGGCCTCCTTCACCGACCAGCTGGATTCGCTTCGCGACAAATGGCGCCAGGCGGACAGCCTGATCAAGACCAGCTCCACGGATATCGACGACCTCAAAGCGCTTTCGTCTGAAAATACCATCGCCATCGAAGAGCTGACCACCAAGGTAGACAACGAGCTGAAAGCGGTCGGCGGCCGCGCTTTCGGTAAGGAGCGGCCCTATCTCTGGGAACCGTCGGCCATCACCCCTCCTACCCCGACGAATACCGGTTTCGTCAATTCCATCAACTCCGAACAAAAACTGGTGAAGTACTATTTTTCCAATACCCGCAACAAAAGATTCTGGCTGCTCCTGACCGGTCTCGCGTTCTTCTATTGGGTCTACTTCAACTTTCGCTCGCTTCGCCGGTTGAATGCACTCAACTTCCTGGATGAGTTCCATTTCCTCTTCCTCCGCCCGTGGCCCATCGCCGGGACATTCGTCTTCCTGCTCAGCCTGGCGCCACTTTTCGATATCCATGCCCCCGCCATCTATATCGAATCGACACAGTTCCTGATGATGCTCGTCCTCTCGGTGATCTTCTACCGCCTCCTGCCAACCGACCTTTTCCGCGGCTGGTGCATCTTCCTCCTGCTGTTCCTGCTGATGCCGCTGATCCGCATCCTCGGCATTCCCGCGCATTGGGAGCGCTGGGCCGATCTGCTGCAGTCCATCGCATCCGTTGCGCTCGGCATCATTGGCCTGGTTGTCCGCAAACGCTGGATTCCAGGCCCGGCCCAACGGTTTTCCGGCGCCCGGGCGAATTTCATCATCAGCGCCGTCGGCTTGTACATCCTGCTCAACGGCACGTCGATCGTCTGCAATTTCGCCGGCCGCGTGACCCTGTCGCAGATCTTTGCAGATACCGCCGTCTATTCGCTGGCGCAGATCGTCAGCCTCACAGTATTCGTGCGGATCGTGGTGGAATGCTTTCTGCTCCAGATTCAAAGCAGCCGCGTCCGCAAAAAATACCCCGTCCATTTCGATTTTGGTCCGATCGCCCGTTCGGTCACTCGCGGAACGGCCGTCCTCGCCATCCTGCTCTGGCTCATCGTATTTACCACCAACCTCAACCTGTTCGATGCCATCAATGACTGGCTGACGACCGCCCTTACCACCGCTCGAACCGTCGGCAGCTTCTCCTTTACCCTCGGCGGTATCGCACTGTTCGCCGGCATCATCTGGATCGCTAATTTCCTCCAGCGCTATATCACCTATTTCTTTGGGGATGTGGGGGACGACGCCGCGATGGACGACAAGGGACAACGCTCCCGCCTCCTGGTCATGCGGCTGATCCTGCTGACCCTGGGCTTCCTGTTGGCCGTCGCCGCATCGGGGTTATCCGTCGACCGGCTGACCGTCATTCTGGGCGCCCTTAGCGTTGGCATTGGCCTGGGTCTCCAGAGCATCGTCAATAATTTCATCTCGGGTGTTATCCTCATCTTCGACCGCCCCTTGCGCATCGGCGATACCGTCGAGATCGGAGACAAACGCGGCAAAGTGCGGGAGATCGGCATCCGTTCCAGCAGGCTGCTGACCGAAGACGGGGCCGAAGTCATCATCCCGAACGGCGACGTGCTCTCTCACAATATTGTCAACTGGACACTGAGCAACAACTATGCGAGGGTTAGTCTCCAGTTCAATGTAGCCAAACCGGCAAACCCGGACGACTTGAACCCTGATACGATCCGCGCGATCGTTAAAAAGAACGATAACGTGCTGGACCGCCGCGACCCGGAAGTGCTGATCAGTAATGTCACCGCGAAGCAGCTTTCGCTCAGGATATTCTTCTGGTGCAAGGACTTCAACAAGGTCCCGCACACGACCGGCGAAGTACAGTCCGATATTTACCAATACCTCGAGAGCAAGCAACTGCTAACCGAATAAATGAACGCGCCCCGACCAAACCGAGCGGCGTCCGCCAGTGGCGGGCGACGCGAAGGTTACGAACGAAGTTCAGTCGGGGCGCGCATAATAGCTTGTTATAAACGATCAATGATCCTTATCCACGTTGTTGAACTTGTTCGTGTAGGCGTCAGCCTTGTCTTTTCCCGCCGGGCCCTTCTGCTCATAGATCGTGATCAGCAGGTCATAGGTATCCTTCAACGTCCTCTTTTCTTCCTGCTTCAGCTTGCCCTTCCCGCCCAGATCCTGGTCGACCTTTTCAAAATAGGGGACCGCCTCATCGAATTTCTTCATCATTGCCGCACGGAGATCACCACGTTGTTTGGCGGCATCCGGCGTTTTACCCACCACTTTCTTGGCCTGCGCCTGGAGGTCTACTCCCTCGTTATAGGAGATCTGCCCGAGTAACTCCGCCGCCTGCGGGTAGTCCGGCTGAAGATCGAGACATTTTTGGAGATTGACCTGCGCCTTGGCAGTCATGTCCGCCGCGTTGGCCGGCGGTTTTCCGCTGCTCGTGTCGGAAGCATATTGATACTCTTCCAGCCCATAGTTGAAGAAGAACAGATAGTTCTTGGGAAATTGCGCTACAACCCTTTCGTAGGCAGCAAACAGCGAATCCTTATTGCCGCTTTCCCGGGCGATGTCCAGCTGCTCACTGGCCCAGAAGAGATCCGTCGGGTACATCATCTGCCCGATCGCCAGGTATTTTGCCGTATTCGCCTCGTCTTTACGGGTATGATAATAATCTACGAGCCATTTGTAGATCTCGACCATCGGGCCCTTGTTGATCGTATCGATGTGGGCATCCGCAATCTTTGAATAATAATTGGCCGCACTATCCTTCTTACCGGCTTTCTCAGCGGAAATACCGGCATATAAAGTGGACATCGTATCCATCTTCGTACTGGTCCACTGCTTTGAGTTCATAAAGGCGATCGCCGCCAACGCGCCTTTGAAGTTGTAAAACGCAGAGTCATACTTCTGGGCGTTATAGTCAGTGGCGCCGGCGCCGAAATAACCCTGATAGATCTCGTTGATGGGCTTGTAGTTTTCCAGCTGGAGCCGAACGAGCTTATTGGCATCCGTCTCGACATATTTTTGCAGCGCAAGGAATGCCGTGTCCCGGGCACCTGGATATTGAGCGGACAACGGCCCCGCTGCGATCCCATTATAAATTTTGAGCTTGGCGTACCAGGCTTCCCCATTCTTCTGATTCTTTTCAACAGCCAATACCTTGTCGATCTCGGATTTGGCATCGGACAGCTTACCGGCCTTTAAGAGGTCATTCGCCTTGTCCAGGGATTGTGCAAACAGGCCCATGCCCGCGAAGGCAAGGAATCCAGTTAGGACGAGTCTTCTCATTGTTTAAATGTTTATTTATAGTTGTACAATGCCTTTTAGTCCTGGCCAGGTTCTGGCAGCGATCCATGCCCGATCCCATTCCCGTTTGTCTCCGACCCGTTGGTCTCTCCTTCCAGCTTATCCAGTTTGGTGATCGCAGCGATCTCGTCGTTCTCATCCAGCCGGATCAGCTTGACGCCCTGCGTGGCGCGCCCCTGCTCACTGATCCCTTTCACCGGCATCCGGATCGTCACGCCGCTCTTACAGGTGATCATCAGGTCTTCCGATTCGGTGACGTCTAATATGCCCACCAATTTACCTGTTTTCTCCGTTACGTTGATCGTTTTTACGCCTTTTCCACCCCGGTTGGTAATGCGGTATTCATCGATCGGGGTCCGTTTGCCGTATCCTTTTTCACTGACGACCAATACAGTACGGGTTTTATCCTCTTTATTGACGCAAATTAGCCCAATCACCTCATCGGCCGTATCCTCCACTTCAATGCCAGCTACCCCAATGGCCCCCCTGCCGGTCGGCCGCACCTTCGCCTCCCCAAAACGGATCGCCCGCCCGCTCTTCACCGCCATCAGGATCTCCGAATTTCCATCCGTAAGCTTCGCTTCCAGCAACTGGTCGCCTTCGACGATCGTGATCGCATTGACCCCCGTCTGCCGTGGCCGGCTGAAATCATCCAGGGAAGTTTTCTTGATAATTCCCTGCGTGGTGCACAACACGATCGAGTGGCTTTGCACGAACTGCTCGTTCTTCAGATCCTGGACGTCCAATATCGCACGGACCTTGTCGTCGGGCGGAATATTGATCAGGTTCTGGATTGCCCGGCCCTTGCTGCCCTTTTCGCCATCGGGGATCTCATATACATTCAGCCAATAGCAACGCCCCTTTTCCGTAAAGAACAGCATTGTATGGTGTGTCGAAGCGACAAACAAATGCTCGATATAATCCTCCTCCCTCGCCCGGCCGCCCACTGCGCCGCGGCCACCGCGCCGCTGCTGACGATATTCCGTAGCGGATGTCCGTTTGATATAGCCGAGGTGCGAAATCGTGATCACGACGTCTTCTTCCCGGATAAGGTCTTTTATGCTGACCTCATTGTCCAGGTACGTGATCTCCGTCTTACGCTCGTCGCCAAACTTGTCCTTTACTTCCTGCAGTTCTTTGCGAATGACGTCAAACCGCTTGCCCTCATCCGCCAGCAATTCGGTCAGAAAAGTAATAAGCTTCATCAATTCATCATAATCTTCCTTGATCTTCTCCCGTTCCATGCCCGTGAGCCGCTGCAGCCGCAATTCCAGGATCGCCTTTGCCTGGATCTCATCAAGACCCCACCCCGCGTTGATCAGGTTCTCCTTTGCCGCTTCGGGCGTATTGCTGCTTCGGATCAGCGCGATCACTTCATCGAGATGGTCCAGCGCGATCAGGTACCCTTGAAGGATATGCGCCTTCTTCTGTGCTTCCCTCAGCTCAAATTGGGTCCGGCGGATGACCACCTCCATCCGGAAGTCCACGAATTCCAAGATCATGTCCCGGATATTGAGCGTTCTGGGCCTTCCCTTGACCAGTGCTACATTATTGATGCCATAGGAGGTCTGGAGTTCCGTATGCTTATAGAGCTGATTGATGACAACGTTGGCCACCGCATCACGCTTGAGGTCGATGACGATCCGGGTGCCTTCGCGTTTGTTCGATTCGTTATTGAGATGGGCGATCCCTTCAATGATCTTTTCGTTCACCAGCTGCCCGATCCGGTCGCAGAGCGCATCCCGGTTGACCTGGTACGGCACTTCGGTAACAATGATCTGCTCCCGGCCGCTCGTCTTGGTGTCGACATGCAGCTTGGCCCGCAGGACAACCCGGCCCCGCCCGAAATGCATGGCCGCCTTAACCCCTTCCATCCCGTAGATGATCCCGCCGGTAGGGAAATCGGGCGCCTTGATATGCTGCATCAGTTCTTCTACCGAAATATCCCTTTTCTCGATAAACGCAAAACAGCCTTCGATTACCTCCGACAGGTTGTGCGGCATCATATTCGTGGCCATGCCAACTGCGATGCCGCTGGAGCCATTCATGAGCAGCTGCGGGATCCGGGTCGGCAGCACCGTCGGTTCCTCCAGGGAATCGTCGAAATTCGGCTGGAAGTCAACGGTCTCCTTGTCGATATCCTCCAGCATGTACTCGGCCAGCCGGTGGAGCCGCGCTTCGATGTACCGCATCGCCGCCGGACCATCACCATCCTGGTTCCCAAAGTTCCCCTGCCCGTCGACCAGCAGGTACCGCATGCTCCACTCCTGCGCCATCCGGACCATGGCATCGAAGATGGAGGCATCTCCATGTGGATGAAATTTCCCCATGACCTCCCCGACGATACGCGCCGCCTTCTTGTACGGCTTATTGCTGTTATTACCCAGCTCATTCATCCCGTACAGAATACGGCGATGGACCGGCTTCAACCCGTCCCGGACATCGGGTAAGGCACGCCCGACAATAACCGACATCGAATAGTCGATGTAGGCCGTATTCATTTGCTCTTCAATATTTACCGGAACGATGCGATTGTTGTCCTGGGTCTCCAGTGGCGTACTGTTATCTTCCATATATCAATATCAAATTGAACTGCGACAAAAAATGTTGGGAAATTTAATTTTTTGTCGCAACACCATTAATGTCGGCAATTACGGCCTTGGGGCCGTAATTGCGAACCGGGCTCCGCCCGGTTTTACCTCCACGCGGGAAGGATTGCAAATCTACCCTTTTTGGGCTTATGACGCGTGTTAAAAACCTGCTTTTTTTTATTCCAGCCAGGCCCCCTTTACGACGTCTCCATCTACCTCCACATAGATATGCTCCTGCAAGGTCGTCGACAGGGATAGCCCGGTATAGTCCGGCTGCACGGGAAAGGCATTATGGCTGCGCTCCACGAGTACCAGCACCTCTATCTTCCGGGGATGATAGTCCAGAAATGGCTTCATGGCATACAGCAATGTCCGTCCGCTGTTCGCCACATCGTCGATGACAATGACCACCTGGTCGTCCAGCTCGGGAACAGCACTCAGCGTAACCGGCCCCGGCCTCTTCTTGTCGAGGGCAATCGTGATGAGCCGGATAGAAAGCCGCCCCCCGGTGATCTCCAGCAAATGCCGCTGGATGGTCCGGGCGATGACGCTGCCGCTCTCCCGGATACCGGCCAGGATTAGCTGCCGCTCGTCGGAGTTGTTCTCCAGGAT